>Ga0164290_1000050_pt1 | contig 443821 bp, 371 predicted proteins | sample Micstemetagenome_FD_108782 | JGI IMG/M metagenome (GOLD analysis project Ga0164290, IMG submission 108782) | Contaminated culture microbial community from soil near Moab, Utah, USA - Microcoleus steenstrupii SON62 (Illumina Assembly) | ecosystem: Environmental > Terrestrial > Soil > Soil crust... | reverse complement strand
ACGGCTCGACCTCCACGACGAAGACCGCGCCGCTTCGATGAACGACCGCGTCGTAGACCGCCCCGGACCGACCGGAGAGGCGCACCGGAGTACGGCCGGGGTGCGTTTCGTCGCTCGCGAGCGCGAGGAGAACGGACGCCGACGCTTCGTCGAGGAGCTCGGTGACCGCGCGGCCGAGCACCTGTTCCGGCGCGACGCCGAACGAAGCACCGACGTTCGCGCTCACCTGCGTGACGACGAGGTCCTTGTCCGCGCACGCGAACAGCACGCCGTGCGGCTGGATCGCGCCCGGGATGTGGATCGGCTCGCGCGCGCAGTTGTCGAGCGTGACGAGGTTTGCTGCCGCCTCTTGCGCGCTGCTCTCCGCCCGCATCGACCGCGATCGCTATCACGCGAAAGAGGGCGGGTCGATGCGAGCGCAGGCCGCGCCGAGCGCCTTCGCCAGCCTGCCCTTCGGCATCACGCGAATCGCTGCGAGGCCGAGCCAACGTGCAACGGCAGCGAGCTCCAGCGCGAGCTGTTCTGCGACCGCGGTGCTCGACACACCGGGCTCGGCATGCGCGGCCTGCACGAGGAGCACGCTCGCGGCGCGCTCCGCCTTGAGATCGACGCGTGCCGCGAGCTCCTCCCCGAGGAGGAACGGAAGCACGTAATAGCCATGCTCGCGGAGGTGCTCCGGCGTGTAGATCTCGATCCGGTAGTGAAAGCCGAAGAGGCGCTCGGCTCGCGCGCGATGCCACACGACGGGATCGAACGGCGAGAGGATGGCGCGGCCTTCGGCGCGCGACGGGATCTCGAGGCCAGCGGCGAGGAACATCGGCAGCTCGATGCCGTCGACGGCTACCGGCTCGAGCGCGCCCTCCTCGACGAGCTCGCGGACGCGCGGGCGCACGTCCGTGCGGCGCAGGCGGAAGTAATCGGCGAGGTCGTCCTCCGTTGCGACGCCGAGAGCTTTCGCGGACACGCGAACGAGCTCGCGCTGCGCATCGGTGACGCCCGGCGTAGGCAGCGCCAGCGTCCTCGGCGGCAGCACACGGTCCGGCACGTCGTACACGCGCTCGAAGCTTCGCCGCGTCGCGGTCGTGACGAGACCTGCCCAGAACAGCCACTCGAGCGCGCGCTTCGCGTCGCTCCATCCCCACCAGCCGCCCTTCCGCGGCGTCGACGACGAGAGCTCGCCGGCACCGAGCGGCCCGCGCTCGCGCACCTCGGCGAGAACGCTCGCAACGTACTTCTTGCGGGCACGCGCGAACCGCGCAAGCCCGGCGTAGATCCCTTCACCGCGCTCCGCCGCAGCCATGCGCCAGCGGAAGAGAGGCTGCATCGCGACCGGGAGCAGCGACGCTTGGTGGCCCCAGTACTCGAAGAGCGCGCGCTTCGCCCCGTACGCCGCATCGTCGAGCAGCGTGGTCGCGTACGGTCCGAGGCGGCTGAAGAGCGGCACGTAATGCGCGCGCGCGAGCACGTTCACCGCGTCGATCTGCAGGACGCCGAGGCGCTGAACGGTCGCGAGCAGCCGCGCGCGCCCGGGAGCTTTCTCGCCGTCGCCACGTGGCGCGCCCAGCCCCTGCGCGGCGAGCGCGATGCGCCGCGCTTCCGGTAGGGTCAGCTGGAGAGAGCGGGCGCGGGCCAAGTAAGCTGTCGAAAGACGACACGCGGGCCCGGGGTACGAGTCACCCGAGCGTCTCCGCAGCGAACCGATCCTCTGCAGTGTAAAGGCCGGCTGCTACCGTGCTGGCCATGCTGCGATCCACCCTCATCCCGGTTGGTGCCCTGTCGCTCGTTGCCCTCATCGCCGCGTGCGCGACCTCCCCGGAGGACGATCTCGGCGCGCAGGTCGCGGAGACGAAGGCCTCCGAGCCGACCGAGGAAGACTCGGGCGGAGCCAAGCTCCCGGCTCCCTCGCAGCCCTCCGAGACGAAGGACTCGGGGACGACGCCGCCGGCCGACTCGGGCACGCCGCCCAAGGACTCCGGCGCGAGCAGCAGCGGCTCGTCCGGATCGAGCGGCTCGTCCGGATCGAGTGGCTCTTCGGGGTCGAGCGGCAGCTCCGGCTCGTCGGGAACCACCGGCGCCGCGTGCGACACGAGCGATGCGCTGAAGACGGCCTACTACTTCGCGCAGGTGACGGCGCAGTCGTCGCCCGTCCCGTGCCCCTGCGCGGCGACGAAGTGCTGCTACCTCGGCATCACGTGCGTCGACAAGTGAGCGACGAGTAGCACCACTCGTCGCTGCGCCCGCGGCGCACGCAACGAAAGAGCCCGCGCTCCCTTCGGGGAGGCGGGCTCTTCGCTTTGGTCGGCTGCGCCGGTGCGTGGCCGGCGCGCGGGCGCTCGCCGCCGCGCCTCCGCGTTGCCGCGCGCGCGACTACTTCGCGCTCTGGAGAACCATGAGGTGGAACTTCGCGAACTCGGACTGGCCGAGCGTGAAGAGCACCTCCACGAGCAGGCGGTACGGCGTGTTCGAGTCCGCGATGATGATCGCCTCGCTCGACGACGGGTCCTTGCCGGTCGCAAGGCGCACCTGCCGGTCGCGCTCGCGCCACGACTGGAGCGAGTTGGCGAGCGGAACGATGTAGAGGTCCGTCGGGCCCGAGCGCTTGTACTTGCCCTCGACGCCGTGGGTCGCGTCGGAGGGGACCGGGCAGATGACGTTGTCGTCGACGACGATCTGGCTCCGCGACACGAGCACGGCAACGCCTTCCTGCGACGCCTCCGTCGTGAGCACGCTCTTCGGGATCGCGAGGTCGCCCGACTGCGGAATCGACGCGGACGAGCTGCTCATGCTCTTCAGCAAGAAGACGAGGATGATCGTCATCATGTCGAGCATGGCCGTGATGTTGAGGAAGTTGATCTCCGGCTCGTGCGCGCGACGCCGGATCTCCTTGCGGAGCTCGCGCTTGTAGCGCGCCATGCTCGCCGGCTTCTGCCGCGCCATGGGCTTCGCGGGACCGCCCGCAGGGGGCGCCCCGGGAGGCGGCTGATTGGGAGGCATGTTCGCCATCGATTAGCTCCGCAGCGGCGTCGGGACTCGCGTCATCGGGCGATGCCGAACGAGACCTCGGGAAAGAGGTCGTCGCCCGCCTCGTTCTTGCGAACGGCGTCCATGGTGCTGATGACGACCTGGTACGGGATGGGCGGGTTCGCGCTGATGGTGACGCCGATCTCGTCCTTGAAGTCGGGCGACGCGGCCTTCAGCTTCGCGGCGCAGGCCTTGAGCGCGTCGTAGTCGTAGTCGTCGGCTTTGCGCGGGATCGCGACGCCGGGTCCCGTGTCGTTGCAGCCGGGCGCGACGTTGCCGCCGCGCGCCTTCAGGCTGAAGCCGTCGGGCACGATGAGGACGGTGAGACTGAGCGTCGGCGTGGTCGGCGCGCGCGCACCGCTTCCGGCGCGCGGCGGGAAGGTGTCGATCGTCGCCGTGAAGGTGACGCTCACCGTCGCGAGCACGAACATGAGAACGTTCATGACGATGTCGAGGAAGGGGACGATGTTGAGCTCGCCACCCTCCTCGTCCGGAGCTAGCTCCCTCGGCTGTGAGAGCCGACGGATTTTGCTCCGTTGCGCTGCGCTGAGTTTCTCCTCGGCCACGTTCTCTCCTGCTCCGCGCCCTCGTCAGCCACTCTCGGGGTCAGAGGGGGCGGAGCCCCCTCGTCGGGATCAGTACCCGCCCGGACGCGTCTGGATCGTGAGGAGGTTGAAGACGCGCTCCTGCGTTGCGTCGAGGTCGTGCTGAATGTTCTTCGCGCGCTGGTGAAGAATCAGGTGCGCGATCATGCAGACGACGGCGATGCCGAGGCCCATCGCCGTGTTGTACATCGCTTCGGCGATGCCGTTCGCGAGGATGCGCTGCCGATCGGCCGCGGAGAGGCCCGGTGCCGAGACGGCGCCGAACGTGTGGATGAGGCCGAGAACCGTGCCGAGAAGGCCGATGAGGGTCGCGATGTTCGCGAGCGACCAGAGCGAGCCGATGCGCTTCTCGACGGCGGGCTTCAGCTCGCCGATCTTCTCGCTCATCGCCGCGTCGATCTCGTCAGGGCCCTTGTTCGCGTGCGTGAGGCCCGCCTTCACGAGCTGCAACGTCGGGTAGTCGCCGGCGTCACAGAGCTTGATCGCGCGGTCGATGTTTCCGGCCGTCACGAGCTTCTTGATCTGCGCGAAGAACTCCTTCGAGTTGACGCGATACTTGCTCAGCTGGAACGCCGCGCGCTCGATGATCAGCGCGATGACGATCGCGCTCACGACGAGGTTGAGGGAGAGAAAGGTGGGGTTCTCCTTGAACGCGGCCATGAAGCCGCCTTCACTGCCGCCACCACCACCGCCCGAGGCCGCCTGCGCAGGCGCGCTACCCAGGCTGCTCAAGAGAGCCACGAACATCCCCGATGCTCCTTTCTCTAACCCTGCTCAGCGACTCGCCGCGCGTCTCAGCGACTCGCCGCGCGAGTGACTCGCCGCGTGTGACGTGCGCGACGGTCCGTAAAAACCGCGAATTTGCGAGCGCAATTGAACCGCTGCGAGCACGATACCCGCCCTCTTCTCGCGAAGTCAACGACGCGTAGTCGAGCCGCACGGTCGTCACGGAAGGGTTCGCGGAGCGCGTCCAGAGTCGCTCTCGAGTCTGGCATCTCTAGATTCCAGTGACACTGCAGCATTCCGCAAGCCCGCGATACTGCAAAAGTTTACCGTCGTCCAAACGTGCTTGCACGACCCAAACTCTATTGACGGACGGTGGTCCCTACCGTCAGACTTCGGGCCGCGTCGCGTTCGCCCGCGCGCGGACCCGAAAGACGGAGCAAGACTCGGACGGAGACCTGGAGGCAGTTGGTTCAGGACGCTTGCGTCTTCGCGGTGCGCGACGATATCGTCCGCGCGCTTCGAGCTTCCTGCCGAGCGGCACGCGCAGCACGAAGCATCAGCACGAAGCAGCAGCCGTCGACGAGAGCGCCGCAATGGCATCTCGCGACGCGCAGAACGCAGAACGCACACCGCAGAACGCGCACACACGCAAACGCGCAAGACGGGACGGAGACTTCACCTCGCGGCTCGCGCGAGGCACACACGGGTCTCCAATTTTTCGGACGGCGGGCGAGGGCGCCCGGCGAGCACGGTAAGCACGGTAACGGAGGAAACAAGGCACATGGCTACTCTCTGGAAGCACTACAAAGAAGGCGGCCTCGTGATGATGAGCGTCATCCTCATGTGGAGCATCATCACGATCGGCATCATCATCGAGCGCGCCCTCTACCTGTACGGCTCGTCGATCAACAAGGACGTCTTCCTCGCCACGATGCAGAAGTGCATCCTCGCGGGCGACGTCGCGAAGGCGGTCAAGATGTGCTCGGCCGCGAACGCGCCGCTCGCACGCATCTGCCAGGCCGGCCTCGTGAAGGTCAATCGCCCGGACGAGGAAGTCCAGGCCGCGATGGACGAAGCGGCTCTGCGTGAGATCCCGCGCATCGCGAAGCGCACGGGCTACCTCGCCCTCCTCGCGAACCTCGCGATGCTCACCGGCCTCCTCGGTACCGTGTCGGGTCTCATCACGAGCTTCGGCGCCGTCTCCGGTGAGTCGGTCGACCCGAGCCAGAAGGCGCGCATCCTCGCCGAAGGTATCTCCGAGGCCATGAACTGCACGGCGTTCGGCCTCATCGTCGCCCTCATCGCGCTCATCGGGTACGCCGTCCTCAATGGCAAGACCCAGCAGCTCGAGGACGACATCAACGAGGCGAGCGTCCAGGTGCTCAACCTCGTCGTGACGAATCGCCAGAAGGTGAACCTCTCGGCCGTCGCGGCCTGAGAAGTCACTGTCTCGTAGCGAACGCGAACGAAGAAGTAGCCATGTAAAGGCGGGGCTCGCTGTCGAGCCCCGCCGTTTCCTCGGACGGAGTCTAGAAGCATGGGTGGCGTAAGCGTCGGCGGTGGTGGCGGCGGCCGGAGGTCCCTCGATAGCGAGATCAACATGATCCCGTTCATCGACCTCCTCATGGTCACGATCTCCTTCCTGCTCATCACGGCGGTCTGGTCGCACATGGCACGCATCAACGCGGACGCCCAGGTTCCTGGTCCTCCGCGGGAAGTCGAGCCGGACAAGATCGAGCCCGAGAAGCAGCTCCACGTGGAGATGCGCTCACCGGACAAGTTCGTCCTGATCTGGAAGCAGGCAGGCACGGTCATCAGCACGCAGGACGTTCCCCGCAAGGACAACGTCGTGACCAAGGACAGCAAGAAGACCGTCCGCTACCCCGAGCTCGCCCAGAAGATCGAGGCGGAGTGGAAGACGGTCGGCACGCACCGGGACGCGACGGACAAGAAGTTCGATCAGGCGATCCTGCACACCGACAACGAAACGTCCTACGTCTACTTGATCGGTGTCATCGACGCGATTTACCAGGCGCACCGCCCCTTCAACCTCGGTGGCAAGACCGAGCAGGTGCCCGCCTTCAACGTGACCTTCGCGGTCAACTGACGAACGAAAGAGGAGCTGAGCGATGACCGTTCACGAGCCCGGCCGGCGGCTGATGCATGCCGTCCCCCTCAAGTTCGTCAAGAAGCGTATCGCCGGTGGCGGTCAGCGAAGCGTGGCCGCAGGCCTCTCGCTGACGAGCATGATCGACTTCCTCGTCGTCACCGTCGTCTTCCTCCTGATGACGTTCAGCGCGTCGGGTGAGACCCCGGTGAACAAGAACGTGCGTCTCCCGGATGCGGAGAACACGCTCGACATGATCGATGCGCCGATGGTCGCCGTGACCGGCAGCGCGATCCTCGTCGACGGAAACCCGGCGGGCAACACGCGCGCGATCGAAGACTCGAAGCGCCTCCAGCGCATCGACGAGCTCTTCAACATCCTCAAGGGCAAGCGCGAAGTGTGGAAGCAGCTTCACCCGGGCAAGGACTTCCCCGGCGTGGTCGTGCTCCAGATCGATCAGGACGTGCAGGCCGTCGTCGTGAAGAGCGTCTTCCAGACGTCGGCGTTCGCGGGCTACCCGAACGTCAGCTTCATGGTGAACGGTCTGCCGAAGTCGGGTGCGGGTGGCGGCGGCCACTGAGCCGCGCGCAGCTCGCCAACCCTTCTGACGTGCCTCCACTTCGAGAGCCGTCGTGAACGAAGAGCGCAAGGTCGGCCTCAAGGCGATTCACTCGGCTCGCGCCGATCGCAAGCGCTCCAAGTACGGGAAGATCTCCGGCCCCTTCTGGCTCGCTGCCGGTGGGGCCGTTGTCGTCACGCTCATCGTGTCGTGGCTCGTGTCCGACCGGTCGCTGGGCGCCGCGAAGGAAGAGATCCTCTCGCAGCAGCGCGCCGCGGTCGCGACCGTGGGTGCCGAGTGGTTTCCGCTCCGCGAGAAGATCGAGAAGCTCACGCTCGACGCGGCGGGGCCCTACAGGGGCGACGCCGTCGATCCCGAGGCCGCGAAGTGGGACTTCCGTAGCCTTCCTGGCATCTACCTGCGCATGCGCGTGGCGGACGTGAAAGACGTCGAGACGCTGCGGAAGCAGGCGCGCGAATCCGTCAAGGATGCGTTCACGGGTTGCCTCTTGCGCGAGCCGAACGCCGCGCTCGCACGCGGTGAGCCGGATGCCGGCATCGGCCCGGAGCAGCCCTGGAACCTCCGGCAGGCGTACGCCGCCACCCGCGTCATGACCGACGAGTGGGCGCAGGAGGTGAAAGACGCGGCCGACAAAGATCGGCTTCGCGTCTTCCAGCAGCAGTACGACAAGGCGAAGAAGACGGAGATCCCGCTCGCGATCGACATCATCAAGCGCGCCCAGTTCTTCCTCCTCGTGCTCGACGAAGACGTCGCCGAGGCGAAGGAGCTCGCGGGCGACGCCGGGACGATCACGCAGGAGGCGCTGCAGCAGGTGCCTCATCCGGCGCGCGTCCACATCGTGAACCTCAAGTCCGGCGGCGAGCTCGCGCGCGTGCGGCGCGTCGGCGACGCAGAGTTCCAGTTCGTCGGCGAGCAGGCCGTGCGCGATCCCGAAGTGCGCGCGGCAATGCGTCGTCAGGTGAACAACTGCGCGCTGGCGCAGCAGGTCTGGACGGCCATTCGGCCCGCCGCGCCCGCGGCGACTCCCGCCGACGCCGACGCCGGCAAGTAGCCGGTCCGTGTGCGCGCGGGCGCACGACCTCACCTCGGCGTGCGCGCGCGCACGAGGAGGACGTGCAGGTCGGCGAGGTTGTGACCCGAAGGCGCGGAGGCGAGCGCGGTTCCCACCGTGCGGTGGAGCGTGCCCGTATCGAAGCGCGCGAGCGCCCGGTCCACCGCGCCCGACCCGAGGAGACGCTCCGCGCGCGCCGCGAAGCCGTTCGAAACGATCGCGCCCGCCGTGCCGCTCGTCCCGTCGACGCCGTCGGATGCGAACGCCGCGAACGTGGCGCGCGCGCGCACGCCCGCGAGCGCGCGTCCGACGAGCGCCGCGAGATGCGTCGATCGCCCTCCCCTGCCCGCGCGCACGGCCGCTCCGTTCACGACGACGGAAGGCTCGGCGGAACGCACGAAGACGATCGGCTCACGGCCGCGGTCCGACGCAAGCGCGACGTACTCGAGCGCCAGCTCTTCGACGCTCGCTTGCGCCGGCGGAAGCACGCGGACGCGCACGCCACTCGCACGAAGGCGGCGCGCATACGCCTGCGCGAGCTCTTCGGGAGCGACGACGACGCGTCCGCGGATGGTCGCGCCGCGCGCGAGATCGGGTGGCGGCGAAAGCGGAACACCCGCGAATGCGGGCGCGTACCGACGAAGAACGCCGCGCGCTTCTCTCTCGCGCCTGCGGCCTGGCAGCGAGGGGCCGGACCCGACGACGGAGGCGTCTCCGTCGAGCACGTCGCTGACGACGAGCGTGAGCACCGGGCTCGGCAGCGCAGCGGCCGCGAGCCTGCCGCCTTTGATCGCGGAAAGGTGCTGGCGCACGAGGTTCATCGCCTGGATCGGCGCGCCCGAGCGAAGCAGCTCCTTCATCACTGCGCGTTTCCGCGCGAGCGTGAGGCCCGGCGCCGGCAGCGCCGCGAGCGAAGAGGCGCCGCCGGAGACCAGGACGAGGACGAACGCGCGGTCACCGCGCGAGACGGCGGCGAGGCACGCTCGCGCCGCGCGAACGCTGCTCGCGTCGGGCACCGGATGTGCCGCGGTGAGGATCGCCGTTCGCGCGGTGATGCCTTCTCGCCGGCACGCCGCGCGTAGCGGCGCCGCGTTCGACCCGCGCGGCGCGACCACGACGAGCCGGTCGACCGCCGCTCCCCAGCGCGAGACCGCACCGAGCGCCATCGCCAGCGACGATTTGCCGATGGCGACTACGCACGCGCGCGCGCCCTTCGGCGGCGCCTTCGGCAGCGCGGACGCGACACGTGCCCCAGGGTCCAGCTCGCCGAGCGATGCCGCGAGCACGCGCACGAGCCGCGCCGGCGTGAGGCTCATCGCGGCGCGCGGTCGCCGAGATCCACGACGTGCGCGCCGAAGACCTGCTGCCACGCGACGGTGACGAGCAGGTAGACGCTGCGATGCCCGGCGCCGGTGACGTAATCGCCGGCGAGCGCCGCGTCGCTCCAGCGCGCGCCGGCGTGCACGCCAATCACCGGCCCGGTCGCGCGCGGAAGCACCGGGACCTGCAGCCCGATGCCCGCTTGCAACCCCGGCCGGCTGCCGAACGGACGGCCCTCCGGCTCGGCGAACACGGCACCGAGCTCGAGCCCGAACGAGTCGAGCGTAAGGTCGAGATGGCCGTTGCCGAGCTCGGCCCCGTTCGCCCAGCGCGCGAGGAACAGCGGACGGAGCTCGATACCCGTCGCGAGCGCGCGTCGCGGCTCCGCGTTGCTTCCCCAGAACGGCCCGTCCTCGTAGGTGGCGAAGAGCCCGGCGGTCCACAGGTACCGGAGCCGCACGTCGAGCGCCGCACGCGGGCCGCGTGACCCGAACGTCGCGCCGGCACCGAAGCTCGCGGAGAGATCGCCGTCGATCCGGCCGTAGCTCGTGTCCTCGCGGTCGGCTCCGCGTGCGGGAGCCGCCGTCAGGGCGCTCGCCGCGATCGCGAACGCGGAGGCGAAGAAGCGTCCGCGCATCACGCGCCCAGCGCACGGAGCACGTCGTCGCGCAGCTCCGGCGCGAGGATGAGCCTCACGCGCGACATCACCTGCCCCGCGAGGCGCGCGAGGATGAACGAGACCTCGCTCAGCGGGCGCGCCGGGCCCTTCTGGTACACGACCATCAGCGGCTCCGACTCGCCGCCGAACGGAGTGTCGGCGGCGACGTCGAGCGCCACGTACAGGTCGGGATCGAAGCCGCGCGAGCGAGCGACGTCACGTGCGATCTCGAGCGCCTGCACACGACCTTCGGGGAGCGCTTGCTCGCCGAAGAGCTCGAATGTCTTGAAAAGGGCGCGAACGCGTACGCGCTCGCAGAGATCGGCCAAGCCACGGTCGGCCGACGACTCCCAAGCGCGCATCGCCACCGTGATGACGCCGTCGTCGAGCTCGAGATAATCCTCGAGCGTCGGCGGCGCGCCGTGGGCGGAGAGCTCGATCGCGCGCGGTGTCCCCTCGAGTCGGTTGCCTTCCGCGATGAAGGAGCTCGCGCGTCCGAGCACGGTGCGGATCATCCACTCTGCAGCACGCGTCGCTTTGTGCAGGTACACCTGCTGGAACATGAAGAGCCGCGCGAGGATGAACGCCTCGATCGCGGGCAATCCCTTCGCCCCGTCGATCGCGAGGCCCGGGGCCTGCGCAGGCTCGCTCGGTTGGAACCGGAGGCTCCGGAAGAGCCAATCGAGGTCGAACACGCCGTAGCGCACGCCCGTCGAGTGCGCGTCCCGGAGGAGGTAGTCGCAGCGGTCGACGTCGAGCGTGCCGCTCACGGCGCGCGCGAGATAAGGCAGAGGATGCTCGCCGCGCACGAGAGCGGCCACGCGCTCGGGCATGTGCGGATCGATGCTCACGAGCACCTCGTGCACGCCGGTCGAGCGGTCGAGCACGATGCGCTCGGTCCACTCTTCGTGGTGCGCGGTGCCGGGTATCGCGTCCTCGAAGAGATGCGAGAGCGGGCCGTGCCCCACGTCGTGGAGGAACGCTGCGGCGAGGGCATCTTGCGCACGCTCGCTCGTCACCTGCTGCCAGAAGGGCAGGTCGCCGTGAATCTGCCGCAGGCGCGCGAGGAGGAGCTTCATCACGTGCGCCGCGCCGATCGCGTGAGCAAACCTCGTGTGCTCCGCGCCCGGAAATGCATACGAAGCGACACCGAGCTGCCGGATGCGGCGGAGCCGCTGCACCTCCGGCGTGTCCATCAAACGCGGGATCACGAGCTCTTCTTCGGCCTCGAACGACACGAGGCCGTGCACGGCGTCGCGGAGGATCATGCGTGCGCCTCCTCGGCGCGTGGGGCTCCGCGGGTCGCCGCGGGCGCGACGACGCTGACGGTGCCGATGCTGCCGTCGTCCGCCCAGACGCGGACGACGTCGTCTCCGATGCCACGCGGTGCTTCGCGCACCGCGGGCACTGCCTTTGCTCCCAGCGCGCGTTCCGCGTGCCACGCGCAGTGGAATGCGCCGCCGCGCAGCGCGCCCACGGCCCATGCAAGCGGCTCGCGTGGCTCGACGAGCGTGAGCGCGGACGCCGTCGACGTGACGCGCACCGCGGCGTCCGGCGGCGCCGCGACCGTCGAGAGGCGCTCGACGGTCAGCCCGGCGCCCTCGCGAAGGAGACGCGCGCGCGCGGTTGCGATCGCGACGGGGCTCTTGTCCGCGACGATCGCGCGCCGACCGCACGCGTGCGCAGCGACCGCGGTGGTGCCGCTGCCGGCGAAGCCGTCGACCACGAGCGCGCCCGGCTCCGTCGCGCAGCGAATGATGCGCTCGAGAAGCGCGCGCGGCTTCTGCGTGGGATAGCCCGTGCGCTCGGAGGCAGCGGCGTGGCGAAGCGGAGGGACGTCGGTCCAGAGCGCGTCGACACGACGCTCTCGGCACCACACGCCGTCTTCGTTCTTCACGAGGAAGTACTTGATGTACACGCGGCCGCTCGCGCTGCGGTGCACGCGGCCTTCCCGTTCGAGCTTCTCGATCGACGCGTCCGTGTAGTCGCCGCGCGGCGCGCTCGTGAACGGCCGCCCTTCGTCGTCCCAGCGGATGGCGCTTTCCTCGATCGGCTCGAGGCGCGTCGGCGGACGGAGCGTCGCGCCGGGCCCGCCGTACACGACGATCGTGTCGAGCGTGCGTCCGAACTGACCGCTCGTTGCCTGCCTGCCGAGGTTCGGCGCACGCCGCCAGACGATCTCGTTCAGGAAGGCATCACGACCGAGGATCTCGTCGAGAAGCGCCCTGACGAGGTAGGCCGCGCGCCAATCGACATGCACCCAGAGGGTGCCCTGCGGCGCGAGCAGCTGCGCGAGCGCATCGAGACGCGGCGCGAGCATGTCGAGATACGCCGCGAGCCCGCCGGTTCGTGAAGACCACGTGTCCTCGTACGCCGGCGAGCGGACGACGCGACCGTCGGCGGGCCCATCGAGCCGTGACTCCGCGACGTAATCACGATCGGAGGCGTACGGCGGGTCCACGTACACGAGGTCGACCGCGCCCGAGAGCCCCTCTTGTTCGAGCGCGGCCGCGAACTCCAGGCAGTCGCCGTGGACGATGCGGTGCGTCCCTTCCCGCGTGACGTCGATGACGCTCTTCGTGGGCGGGCACGCCGACTGCGCACCAGGTACGGCTTCTGTGCGCCACGTCCGCCCCGGCCACGTCAGCCGCACGCCTGCTGCCGCGCTCGCGCGCGCCGAGGCCCGCGGAGCCGGAGAAGGAGAACCGAAGGGCGAGCTCGCCTTTGCACGACGATTCATGGGCTCGCGGCCTTCATCGGGCGGCGAGCTTAACACGTGGTGCGCGCGCCGGCCGTCGTGCAAAGCGCGCGGCGTTGCGGTACAGTCACTCGGCTATGGTGGGGGCCAAAAACCGTCCGCCGCTACGTCTCGTCGACATTCTGAAAGCGTTGCCCGAGAAGGAGCTCGACTCCCTCGTGTCACGCCTCGGGGTGCGCATCGACCCGGCGAAGCGTCTGGACCCGCCGCAGCAGATCGCGCGCGCGCTCGTCGCGTTGCCCGATCTGCGCGACCCGAGTCGGCTCCCGCAGCCGGCCGTCGAGCTGCTCCATCGCATCGCCGAAGCGCGCGGCACGCTCGTCGTGCAGGCCGTGCCGCCCGCGCTGCAGCCGCTCGTCGAGCGAGGCATCGTGTTCGCGCGCAGCGAGGGCAAAGGTCAGGGCGTCGAGCTCCTCCTTCCCGCCGCGTACCTCGTGCAGCTCCGCGCATGGGAGGGCGAAGACCCTCGCGGCATCCGTGCGCTCCTCGCGCAGGCGCCGTTCGAGACGGTGAGCGCGATCGCCGGTCACTACCTCGGCCGGCCGGCGACCCCGCCGATCGCGCTTTCGCTCGAGAGCGCGTGGGAGCTGCTCGGCGATCCGGACAAGCTCGCGGCCGAGATCGAGAAGCTGTCGCCGACCGAACGTCGGGTCCTCGAAGGGGTCGAGCAACTCGGTGGTGAAGTCGATACCGAAGAGCTGCTCGAGCTCGAACGCGAACCGCTGCGCCTCCGTACGGCGTCCGGCGCGACGCCTTCGCGGCGCGGCGTCGGCTTCTCGCTCGAGCGGCGCGGGCTCCTCATCCCGGTGCATCCGAACCGGCACGTCGTCCCGACCGAGGTCGCCCGTGTCATCGGCGCTCCGCGCAACGCCGAGCGTGAGGCGCGGCGCGAGCAGGTCCGCACATTCGTCCTCTCCGGAGACCATGCGCCCCGTCGCGCGCGCTTCTCGCACGACCCGGGACCGTTCGCGATGGCGCTCGCGCTCGCCGTGCGCGAGCCGGGCAGCGAGATTCGCGCTGGGATAGGCACTCCGAAGTCTCTCGTCGCGAAGCTCGCCACGCGTTTCGGCCGCGATCCGCAGCAGGTCGCGCTCGTGGCTGCGCTCTCTCGCGCGATCGGGCTCTGGGATGCTTCGGCGATCAGCCCGAGCGCTCCGCCTGGCGCGCTGTCGCTGCACGAGCTTTCGCGCCTCCTGTTCGATGCGTGGCGGCGGGGCGGCGCGTGGGACGAGGCGCGCAGCGAGCCGGAGATGCTGAGGCTCCCGCCCGATCAGCGCGACTCGAGCGCGAGCGGCGTCGTACGCGAGTTGGTGCTCGAAGCCTTGCGCGACCTCGGCGAGAGCCGCTGGCTTCCGTGGCCGAGCCTCGAGGGCTATCTCCGCACCGACCACCGCATGCCGGGGCTGGAGCGCCTCCTCCGTCGCTGGGCCGACCGCGCCGGAGTCGAAGCCGTCGAGCCGATGGAGATCGCCCGGCGCGTCGTCCTCGAGAGCCTTCCCACGCTCGGCATCCTCGACGTCGGCGAGGACGATGACGACGACGGCAAGACGCAAGTCGCGCTGCGCGTGACTCCGCGCGGGCGCGCGCTCGTGGCCGATCGCGCTCCGCCGCAGGACGACACGCCGTCGAAGTTCCTCGACACGCACGTGCTGCGTCTCGGGCCGACCGCGAAGATCGCCGCCATCTTCGGCATTTTCGGCTTCGTCGACGTCGGCCGCGCGGCAGAGACGCTCGACCTCATCGTCGCGCCGCAGACCCTCGCGCGTGCGCTCTCCGCCGGGTACGAGGCCGACTCGCTCCGGCAGCGCATCGAGGCCATCGCGCCTCTTCCGGAGACGCTCTCGCGCACCCTTGCGGCTGCGAGCGTCGTCGTCGGTCGCGGAACGTTCGTCCCGGCGAGCGGCTTTCTCTGGGTCGACGACCCGAACGTTCGCGAGCTCCTGCGCACGCGGCGCTCGACGTCCGAGCTGTTCCTCGAGCCGTCGCCGCAGGGCGGCCTTCTCGTCTCCGCGCAGGTCGACCTCGACCGGCTCGCGCGTCGCTGCCGTACGGTCGGCGTCGAGATCGTCACCGAGGGTCAGGTCGTCCGCGCCCGCTCCATCCCGCCGTCGGCCTCCCCTTCCGGCGCGCACCGCAAGCAGTCTTCGACGCGCATGCCGCGCGTCGACAAAGAGAAGATCGACAAAGCGAACGAGTGACCTCGTCGCCGTCGCCCGGGTCGCTCCTTCTTCGCGCCCCTCCGCGATCCCGTCACACGGTCGTCGCGCGCAGGCGATCGTCGATCCAATCGTCCTTCGGTCGGCGCGCGATGACGCTCTGCACGGCGCCGCCGGCGAGGAAGATCTCGGTGGGAAGCGCTCGGCCGTTGTAGCGGCTCGCCATCGAGAAGCCGTAGGCCCCCGCGTCGAGGACGACCACGAACGGGAGATCGCCGTCGGGCAGATCGTGGACGCCGAAGTCGTCCGAGCTCTCGCACACCGGACCGACGACGCGGTACGGCCGGAGCGCGACGTCCGCGGAGACGTCGGCCGGCACGATGCGATGCCGCGCCTGGTAGAGCGCCGGGCGCATCAGATCGTTCATGCCCGCATCGATCATCGTCCAGCGGCGCGGCTCGGCCACCTTCCGCTGGATGACGCGCGCGACGAGCACGCCGTGCGCACCGACGAGCGAGCGGCCCGGCTCCGAGTAGAGCGCGAGGTCCTCGAGGCCGCTCGAAGCCTGCAGCTTGCGCGTCGCGCGGATGAACTCGGCAGGTCGAGGAGGCGGTCCGCCGCCGTAGTCGATCCCGAACCCGCCACCCGTGTCCACGAACGATAGTGGGAACCGCGTGCGCACGTCGCGCGCGATGCCGAAGAGAGCACGGGCCGACGCAAGATACGCATCGGTGGTCGTGAACTGCGAGCCGACATGCGCACCGACGCCGACGAGGCGCAGCTCGGGCGCACGGGCGAGCGCCTCGAGAGCGAGCGGCATGCTCGCGAGCGGCACGCCGAACTTCGCTTCGTCGTGCCCTGTCGCGATGTAGCTGTGCGTGTCGAGCGCGTCGGCATCGACGCCGGGGTTGATGCGCAGAGAGACGCGCGCGACGCGACCGTGCTCGCGCGCGCGCGCGGCGATGCGCGCGATCTCCTCCACGCTCTCCACCTGGATTGCGCCGACGCCGGCAGCGCCCGCGGTCACGGCGACGTCGAGCTCTTCGTCGCTCTTCGCGACGCCGCTGAAGACGATGCGCTCGGCCGCAACGCCGCAGCGAAGCGCGAGCAGCAGCTCCGCGCCGCTCACGACATCCGCGCCGCACCCGGCAGCGACGAGCGCCTTCACGATCGGCCCGGCGGAGTTCGCCTTCACCGCGTACGCGACGAGGTGCGGCGCTCCGTCGAAGGCCTCGTCGAGCTCCCGCGCCTCCGCGGTCATCGCGTCGAGGTCGTAGACGTAGGACGGCGTTGCGAAGCGCGGGTCGCGCGCGAGGTCGGCGAGCACGACGCCGCCGAGCGTGAGCGCTCCGTCAGGACGGCGGAATGTCGCCATTCAGAGAGCGAGTTACGGCACCGCGCGGCAAAGCGCAAGCGCTGCGGACGGGCCCATCCCCTTGCCTTCGTCCGCTCGCTATCGGATGCTCGGGATGCGCCGAGGCTCTGTCGCTGGGCGTTCCTTTCATGGCGATACGACGCACGAAGCTCATCTGCACGCTCGGTCCCGCCTGCGACTCGGTCGAGGGCCTGAAGGCGCTCATCGACGCCGGTATGGACGTCGCGCGACTCAACTTCTCTCACGGAACGCATGCGGAGCACGGCGCGCGTCTCGGCCGCCTCCGCCAAGCGAGCGAAGAGAAGAAGAAGCCCATTGCCGCGCTCCAGGATCTCTGCGGGCCGAAGATCCGCACGGGCACGTTCGCCGCTCCCTACGAGCTCCCCACCGGCGCGGACCTCGTGCTCGTCGAAGGCGACGGCAAGGGCGACGAGCGGATGATCCCGATCACGTACGAAGGCCTTGCCGCCGACGTGCGCCTCGGCGACCGCATCATGTTCGACGACGGCCGCATCGTTCTCCAGGTCACGTCGATCGAGGGCGACAAGGTCCACGCGAAGGTGACCCAGGGCGGCGGCATGCGCAGCAAGGTCGGCGTGTTCCTGCCGACGCGCACGCTCCGCATCAGCGCGCCCACCGAGAAAGACAAGGCGGACCTCGGGTTCGGCCTCTCCCAAGGCGTCGACTACGTCGCGCTCTCGTTCGTGCGCCGCGCCGACGACCTCCGCCTCGTCCGCGAGATCTGCCAAGAGTGGGGCAAGCCCACGCCGGTCATCGCCAAGATCGAGACGCCTGACGCCGTCGAGAACCTCGAGAGCGTGATCGCCGCTTCGGACGGCGTGATGGTCGCGCGCGGCGACCTCGGCGTCGAGTTCCCGCCCGAGCGCGTTCCGGTCATCCAGCGTCAGATCCTGCTCGTCGCGCGACGCGTGCGCCGGCCGGTCATCGTCGCGACCGAGATGCTGCAGTCGATGACGAAGAGCACGCGCCCGACGCGAGCGGAAGCGAGCGATGTCGCGAACGCCGTCTTCGCCGGAGCCGACTGCGTGATGCTCTCCGGCGAAACGGCGAACGGTGATCACCCGACGCTGGCCGCCTCGATGATGGCCGCGATCGCCTCGGAGGCGGAGAGCAGCCCGTTCTTCGAGTCTCAGCCGTACGCGACGCGCGCGACGAGCGTGGCCGAGGCCATCGCCCGCGGCGCGGTGAACACCGGGCGGGAGATCGGCGCGAAGTTCCTCGTCGCGTTCACCGAGTCGGGCTCGAGCGCGATGAACGTGAGCCTCGCGCGGCCCCCCGTTCCGATCGTCGCGTTCTCGCCGAATGCGCAGACGCGCCGCCGCATGGCCCTTCTCTGGGGCGTCATCCCGCGCGAGCTCCCGACGATGAGCGACACCGACGCGCTCGTCGATTGGGTGACCGGCGACCTCATGGCGAATGGCTTGGCGTCGCCCGGTGAGCGCGTCGTCATCGTGTTCGGTGCGCCGCTCGGCGTGAGCGGCAGCACCAACTCGATTCGCGTCCACGTCATCGGCTGAGCGGCCCTCACCGGCCGCCGCGCCGCGGAGCCGCTCACTGCTTCGTCCACTGCTCCTGGTGGTCGGGGAAGCTCAGCACGAGCAGCGTGCTGCCGGCGGTGCGCTGGTACGTGCCCGCCTTCGTCGTGCCCTTCGTCGCCGCGTCGCAGAGCTCCGTCTGCTGGAACGCGCCGCCCGATCCCGGAACGAGCCACGCGGTCGCGAGGTACTTCGTGCCGACGTCGCCCGTCGTGACACGCTGCGTGCGCGTGGAGCGGAACACGAGCTCGCCGCCTTCGGACGCGACCGTCGCATAGCCGATCATGAACGGCCCCCCCGCGCACGAGGTGTTGTCCCACCATCGCGTGAGCACGTACGAGCCCGGCTCGATCGTGCCGCCCGGCGTCACCGCGCCGGCTGCCGCCGAGCAACGGAAGTTGAAGGCGCCTGCCCCGAGCGCCTGCTCGTTGCAAGCGACAGTTGGCGGGCCCTTCGCGGCGTCGGCGTCCGCAGCGGCGTCTGCGCCTCCGTCGCTCGCCGCGTCTGCGTCACCTCCCGACGAGCCCGAGGAGCCCGAGGAGCCCGACGAGCCAGAGGAGCCCGACGACCCCGATGACCCCGACGAGCCGGATGAGCCCGAGCTACCCGAGGAGCCGGGCCCCTGCGCGTCGGCCTCTGCCCCGGCGTCGTCGTCGACTCCGCCGACCGCCGGGTTGTCGCCGACGCAGGCAGCGACGAGACCGGCGAGCGAGAGGACGAGGGCGGAGGCGACCAGGCGAACGCACGCGGAGGAGCGGGGGACGGTCATGCTCGTGCTCACCGCAACGCGCGTGCCCGCCGAAATCGCGCTCGCCGGCGCGGAGATGCCGCTCGGTCGCCATGCGCGCGCGCATGCGCGCCGTGCGCGCGCGCATCGGATTGTAAGCATCTGCTTCACGATTCGATGCCGAACATACGTACGCGGCCGCTCGCATCGCTCGGTGGGCCCGTTCGTCTGACGTCGCATGACGTTGCTCCTCTCACGTCGTCGCACGCTCCTTCTCTCGGCTGCCTCGCTCGTCGCCTGCGGCGGAGGACAAGCCGCGCGCGGCGCCGGCGGGTCCGCGGCAGGCGCTCCGGCCTCGAGGTCGGCGTACCCCGCTCCCGCGCCGGCGGGCGACTGCACCGCGACGCACGACAACGTGGAAGGTCCCTACTACCGTGAGGGCGCTCCCGAGCGCAGCGTGCTGGTCGAGCCCGGACTACGCGGCATCCCTCTCGTGATCGAGGGCTTCGTGCGCGGTCCGGGCTGCGCCCGTGGCCTCGCCGGCGTCGAGCTCGACGTATGGCACGCCACGAGCGACGGCCATTACGACAACGACGGCACGATGCGCGTCGGCGCCGATCGCTATCTGCTCCGCGGGCGGCTCCGCACCGACGAGACGGGGCGGTACCGCGTCGAGACCATCGCTCCCGGCCGCTACCTGGATGCAGGCAAGTATCGCCCGGCCCACGTTCACGTGAAGCTGCGCGCGCCAGGGTTCGAGCCGCTGACGACGCAGCTCTATTTCCCCGACGACCCGTACAACGCGAGCGACCGCTTCATCCACCCTTCGCTCGTCATGGCCGTGGCGCGCGCGCGTGATCGGATGACGGCACGCTTCGATTTCGTGCTCCGCAGCGCGTGAGGATCAGCGGCCTCGGACGGGAAGCATGATCGCGACCTCGGTGCCCTTGCCGACCTCGCTCGTGATCTCGACCTTGCCGCCCATCGCGCTCACGAGGCCGTACACGGCGGAAAGGCCGAGGCCGCTCTTGCCGGGAAGCGGAGGCAGCAGCCGACCGCCCGTGTGCGTGTCCATCCCTTCGCGCGCATAGAAGGGATCGAACACCTTCGCGAGGCGCGCCGCCGGGATGCCGCTACCCTCGTCGGCGACGGAGAGGACGACGCGGCCGCCCTCGCGGCGCGTGCTCGCGAGCACGGTGCCGCCCTTCGGCATCGATTCGACGGCGTTCTTTGCGACCTGGTAGAGCGCTTCGGCGAGCGCACCGACGTGGCACTCGACGGGGCCGATCGAAGGATCGTACCGCCGCTCGATGATGACGCCGCTGCGCGCGCGGCCAATCGCGCTCTCGAGCGCGAAATCGAGCATCGCGCCGACGTCAGCGGGCTCGAGCACCGCCTCTTCGGCCATCGCGAAGCGACGGAGCCGATCGATCGTGCCGCGAATGCGCACGAGACCGCCTTGCGCGCGCTGCGCAGCCTTCACGATGCTCGCGGGGTCACCCCCTGCCGACGAGATGACCTTGTCCGTCGATGCGAGGCTGATGGCGAGCGCGTTGTTCAGCTCGTGCGCCATCCCTCCGACGAGCACGCGAAGCGCTTCGAGCTTCTCCACCATCACGAGCTGCTCTTGCACGCGGCGGATGCGTGCGACCGCACCGGCGAGGCGCTCGACGCGACGGAACGCGAGGAGCGAGCGCTTCCGCCGCGTGCGCGCGATCGTGTAACCGCCGGCAGCGAGCAGGAGGAACACGACGAGCGCCGACGGCGGCGCCCCCGGGCACGCGACGAACATGGCGACACCGCCCATCACCGCCATGATCGGGATCACGCGCGGGGCAAGGGGGAGCGTGACGACCATCACGGTGATCCCGAGCGGGATGGCGAGCGCATAGGGGCTCGCGACGCCGCCGGTGAACGCCGCGACGGTCGCCCACCCTGCCGAGAGCACGGCGGCTGCGACGAGGGCGATGCCGGTGAGCGCGCCGAGGCTCTTCCGCGCGAGCGATGTGGCGAGCGCGAGCGCCGCGAGCGACGTCGCGGTGAGCCCCTGCGCGAGCGAGACCCACCGCGACACCGGAGGATCACGGAAGATGTCGGTGAGCGCCGCCGCGCCGGTTCCGACGCCCAGCATGGCCAACGTCGGCAGGAGCCTCGCGACGACGCGCCGACGCTGCTCGCGCAAGAAGCGCGTGCGCGGCGTTCCCGGAAGCGCCGCACGCTCAGAGGCGCGGTTCGCTCGCTCGCGGAGATCCTTTGCCGCTGGCAGCGAAATGACCCCCGGCGTCGGGATCTTCGGCGGCAGCACGCGCGGGGTCACGCGTGGGATGCTACCAGTGAAGGACCGGTGCCCCGAAGCGAGTGACGGAACGAGGTGCGCTGCCACTCCGCCCGACGTCGGCGGCGCTCGACTTGCCGAGGTCGGTCAGCAGGAGCACCACGGCAGCGGCGCCCGCGAGGAGCCCGACGCCGAGCGCGACGTCGGCGCTCGTGCGGAACGTCACACCTTCCGAGCGCACGTCTGCGCTCTGGAAGGCAGGGCTCGTCGGGTCCGCGTAGTCGTCGGCGAGCGACATCGCGCGCACGCCCGTCACCACGCTCGTCGTGAGCGCGACCCCCGCGAGGCCGACGAGTGACCAGCCGACGATGGCGCGCGTCGCGGGCTCCTCGGCGGTGACCTTCTTCGACGCAGCCTCTTCTGGCGTGAGCGTGAACGTGACCGAGACCTCGCCTCGGGCGACGACGTCGACCTCGCGCTGCGCTGGACGGAATCCCTCCGCGGCGACCGAGATGCCGTGCTTCCCGGGCTTCGTGCGGACCTCCGCCACGACGACGTCCGACGCGCCTCCTGCGGGATCGGCGCGACGCACCGCCTCGACGACTTTGCCGTCGACCTGCACGCGCGCGCTCGGAGGGCCCGCGACGACACGCAACGTGCCGAGCTTCGCGCGCGTCTCGGCGAGCGCTTCACGTGCGCCCGCGAGCTCCTCGGGCGACGCTCCGAAGTCCTCGCTGAGGAAGCGCACGAAGTCCTGCTCGGCACGGACGGGGTCGTCCGTGCGGAGACGCGCGATGCCGAGGTTCAGGAGGATGCTCGGGTGCGGGTAGAGCGACCACGCCGCCTCGAAGGACTGGCGCGCGGACGCCCAATCCTGCGCGCGGAGCTGCGCGACGCCGCGCCGGAAAGCTGCTCGCGATCGCTCACGCGTGTCCGCATCGACGTGAGCCGCGGGCGCATCGTCCGCACGCGTGATGCTCGGCGCAAAGACGTCGCGCGCGCCGACCGCGGCCAGACAGAGAAGCACCACCTTCGCGCGCATCGAGGCCTACGAGCTCAGTAGCGGGGTTGCGCCGTGATGTGCGGTCCGCTCGCCTTGGGCGCAGCGGCCGGCGTCGCGGGTGCCGTTCGCGATGGGCGCGGACGCGACGTCGTCTTGCGCGGCTCGGACTTCGCCGAAAGAGGCGTGGAGACTGCTTCGGGCGGTGTATCGGCGAGCTCGAAGCTCGGCGCGCCCTCGACCGCCGCCGCCGATGCGCCGAGCGGTGGATCCGACGGCAGAGAAGGTGCTGCGAAGGCGCTCTCGGCAGGCAGAGGAGAGGCGCTCGCCGGCGCAGCCGCGACGTCCGGACCGCGCGCGAAGAACGCGATGACGCCGATGACGCCGGCGACGAGCCCACAGGCGGCGAGAACGACGGCGACACGTCCGCTGCCGCTCTTTCGAAGCGAGATGCCCGCGGTGAGCGCCGTCTGCGTCGGATGCGCCTCGAGCGGGATGCTGTCGATCCTGCCGTGCGCCGTCGCCTCGTGCTCACCGAGCGACACCGTCGTCGGGGCATCGTGAGGATCGTGGAAGCTCGGCGGCCCTCCCCCGCTTTCGGTGCTCGCCGGCGGTGGAAGCGAGGCGACGAGCGGCGCGCCTCCGAGCTTCCGCCACGCCTTCAGCAGCTCCTGCGCGGAGGCGAAGCGCTGTTTCGGGTCACGCGCGAGCGCCTTGTGGACGAGAGCGTCGAGCCCTTCCGGCACCGGCGTGCGCGAGCAGTCGCGAAGGCGCGCCGGAGCGTTCTCGAGCTTGCTCGCGAGGATCGCCATCTGCGACGGGCCATCGTGCGGGAGTCGCGCGCAGACGAGCTCGAAGACGAGGACGCCGAACGCGTACAGGTCGGCGCGGTCGTCGACCTTCGAGGCGCCGCGGATCTGCTCGGGCGCCATGTACGCGACCGTACCGATCGACTCGCCCGTGCCGGTGAGGCGTTCGGTGTCGACCGTGTCCGTCTTGCAGACGCCGAAGTCGAGCACCATGGCGCGATAGCGGCCGCCCTTCATCGCGAGGAAGACATTGCTCGGCTTGATGTCACGATGAACGACGCCAGCGGTGTGCGCATCGATGAGCCCGCGCAGGACGTCTTCGCCGATCTGCACGACCTCGTTCCACGGCAGCGCGCCGCGATCGCGCATGCGCTGTGAGAGCGGCTCGCCGACGAGGCGCTCCATGACGAGGTACATTTCGAGGTCGTCCGTGTCGGACACTTCGAGGACGCGCGGGACGTAGTCGCTCCGGATGCGCGAGGCGGCCTCTGCCTCGCGGTGGAGACGGGCCATGAGCGTCTCGTCGACGAGCACGCGGCTCACGACCTTGATCGCGACGCCCTCTTGCGAATCGAGCTCCGTCGCCGCGAACACGTGGCCCATCCCGCCGCGCCCGATGAGCGCGTCGATGCGGTATCGGCCGCGCGCCGACCGCGACTCTAGGATGTCGCCCGGTTTGACCGCCACGAGTGTGGTGCAGTGTATCACACGGGAAGGACGGCATGATCGCGCCGAACCACGCGCCATCCGCGCAGGATCGGGGTGCGATCAGCGCGCGTTCAGCGTATTTGCCCGCCCTGACCACGCAGCTCTCGCTTCAAGACTTTGCCCGTCGGATTGCGCGGAAGCGCATCGAGGAAGACGAAGTCGCGCGGCACCTTCGGGCCGGCGAGACGCTCGCGCGCGAACAGCTTGAGCGCGCCCTCGTCGACGTCGGCATCCGGCTTCTTCACGAGGAAGGCGCGCACGCGCTCTCCCCACTCGCGATCGGAGACGCCGACGACGGCGGCCTCGGCGATCGCCGGATGCTGCTCGAGCACGGCCTCGACTTCCGCGGGGTACACGTTCACGCCGCCCGAGATGATCATGTCGCGCTTGCGGCCTTCGATGAAGTAGTGGCCCGCCGGAGAGCGCCGCGCCAGATCGCCGACGCTGAAGTAGCCGTCGCGCATGCTCTCCGCCGTTGCCTTCTCGTCTTGGTGGTACCCGGCGACGAGGAGCTGGTTCTTGACGAACAGCTCTCCTACTTCGCCGTCCCTGACCTCGCGTCCGTCTTCGCCGAGAAGGCGAATGTCGTTGCCGGGCACGGCTTTGCCGATGGTGCCCGGCGCGGCACGGAGATCCGAGGGCGTGGCGAGCGTCACGAGCCCCGTTTCGGTCGCGCCGTAGAAGTTGAAGAGCACGTCTCCGAACGCGTCCATGAAGTCGATCGCGAGAGGCGCGGGCAGCGGCGCGCCGCCCGAGAACACGACGCGCAGCGAGCGGAGGTCGTACGCCGCGCGCGTCTGCGCCGGCAGCTCCATGATGCGGTGGAGCATCGTCGGCACGACCGCAGTCGTCGACACGCCGTAGCGCTGCACGAGGTCCATGAACGGCTCCGGCTTGAACTCGTCCATGATGACGATCGTCTGCCCGAGCAGCGCGCCGAGGGACATGAACCCGAACGCGGTGGAGTGGTAGAGCGGGCAGGCCACGAGGTGCACGTCGTCGACGCGCATCGGGGTCTCGTTGATGAAGCGCATGGCCGCCTGCATCGTGTCCTTCGGGAACTTGCGAACGGCGCCCTTCGGCTTGCCCGTCGTTCCCGACGTGTAGATGACGACGGCGGCGTCTTCGTCGAGCTCGGCGTCCGGTGACGTCCGCCGCGGAGGCTCCTCGAGGAGCGCATCGAGCGCGGTCGTGCCCTTCGGCGCCGTGCTGCCGACGACGAAGACGTTCTCGAGGAAGTACGAAGGAAGCTCGGGCCGCGCCTCTTCGAGCACCGGCAGGAGCTCGGGCTCGAGCACGATGCCGCGCGCGCCCGAGTGCGTCGCGAGGTAGACGAGCTCCTTCGGCGTCGAGCGCCACGAGATGGTGACCGCGGCAGCGCCCGCGCGGGCGGCGGCGGCGCCGAGCTCCACCACCTCCTGCCGGTTCCTCATCATCAGGATGATGCTCTTCTTCCGACCGATATCCCGCCGCGCGAGGCCGGTCGCCAAGCGGTCGATCCGCTCGTCGAGCTCGCCCCAGCTCGTCACGCGACCGCGCCAGATGACCGCGGGCTTGCTGGGCGAGTTGCGCGCATGAACGCGGTAGATGAGCGAAGGGTTCTGCGAGCCGCTCGCGAGGACGCGCGCGAGCTCGGCGAGGCCGGGTCGCGTCATCGACCAGAGCATCCCGCTTCGCTGCGAGAGCCGCGCCGTCGTGCGCACGCGCTCGGGCACGCCACGGAGCGTCTCGGCGAGCGCCCGTGCGCGCGAGCGGAAAGAGAGGAGCCCGCCATCCATGACGCTCAATCTACCAGGCACGCGCGGAGGGGCTCGGGTATCCTCCCGCCATGTCGGAGGGCCCGGACACGACCGAGAAAAAGGACGAAGAAGAAGACGGCGGCGAGCGACGCGGCGAAGACCGTGCGCCGATCACGCTGCGGGTCGACTACAAGCGGCTGAACACGTTCTTCGCCGACTACACGAAGAACATCTCGAAGGGCGGCACGTTCATCCGGACGACGAAGCCGCTCGCGACGGGCACCGAGTTCATGTTCGTGCTCTCGCTCCCCGGCCCGACGCCCGAGGCGAAGGAGACCGTCGTGCTCGAGCTTCGCGGGATCGTGAAGTGGGTCGTGCCGGAAGCCGAAGCGAACGACGAGAAGCCCGCCGGCATGGGCATCCAGTTCGTCTTCGCCGACGACGCGCAGCGGCAGGCCGTCGAGTCCGTCGTCTCCGGGATGATGCATGCGGCGCTCGGGCCGCGTCTCGCGCAGAAGCTCCTCGGCACGTCCGGCTGAGCTGGGGACGCGACTTTACCGCGGTGCCGCTCCGCCCTACCTTGAGCGCATGATGACTCGGTCCCTGCCGATCGCTGGACGCGCGGCGGACAAGCCCATCGACCCTTCTCTCGATCTCGAAGACGAGATCAACCGGCTGAAGGCCGAGAAGAACGCGGTCGTGCTCGCGCACTACTACCAAGACGGAGAGATCCAGGATCTCGCCGACTTCATCGGCGATTCGCTCCAGCTCGCGCAGGCCGCCGCGAAGACGAAGGCCGACGTCATCTGCTTCGCGGGCGTGCACTTCATGGCCGAGACCGCGAAGATCCTGAACCCGGAGCGCATCGTCGTCGTTCCGGACATGGAGGCGGGCTGCTCGCTCGCGTCCGGTGCGCCCGCCGAGCGGGTCGCCGCGTGGAAGGCGCGTCATCCGGGCTCGGTGCTCGTCAGCTACATCAACTGCTCGGCGGCGGTGAAGGCGCTGTCCGATTACATCGTGACGTCTTCCAACGCCGAGAAGATCGTCGCGCAGATCCCCGCCGACCAGACGGTGCTGTTCGCGCCGGACAAGAACCTCGGCGGGTGGCTGAACAAGCGGCTCGGCCGCAACATGTTGCTCTGGCCGGGCACCTGCATCGTCCACGACACGTTCAGCGAGCGGAAGATCACCGGCCTCCGAGAGCGCCACCCCGGCGCGCTCGTACTCGCGCACCCGGAATGCGAAGACGTGGTGCTCCGCATGGCCGACTACGTGGGGTCGACGACGGGGATCCTCGAGTTCGCGTTGAAGAGCGACAAGAAGGAGTTCATCGTCGCGACGGAGCCCGGGATCCTCCACCAGATGGAGAAGCGCGCGCCCGAAAAGACGTTCATCGCGGCGCCGCCCGAGGCGAGCTGCGCGTGCAACGAGTGCCCGCACATGAAGAAGAACACGCTCGAGAAGGTCTACCTCTCGCTGCGTGACCTCGAGCCGCGTCTGGAGATGGACCCCGCGCTCTTGAACGCCGCGCGCGTCCCGATTCAGCGCATGCTCGACCTCTCGAAGTAGCGCGTCAGGGCGCCATCGTACGATTGTGCGCTGCCGGGACGGCGCCCGGCCCGCTCAGATGTCGGTCATGAACGTGGTCGACACGTAGTCGGCCGCGAAGATGGCCACGATGCTGGCGACGACCGCCTTCGCGGTCGCTTCGCCGACGCCCCGCGCACCGCCGGAGGCGTGGAAGCCCTTCTTGCAGCAGATCGTGCTCACGATCATGCCGAAGAGCAGGCTCTTCACGATGAGCATCCGTATGTCGCCGAACTTCACGAACGACGAGATTCGGTCGAAGAACATGCCGGGGTCGATGGACTGCCACACGACGGCGACGAGCCAGGAGCCGAACATGCCGGCGATGCCGAACGCGAGCGCGAGGAGCGGCAGCACGATCGTGGTCGCCAGGATTCGCGGCATCACGAGGTATTGCACCGGGCTCACGCCCATCGTCGTGATCGCGTCGATCTGCTCGGTGACGCGCATGTTGCCGAGCTCGCTCGCCATGGTGCTGCCCGCGCGGGCGGTCACGACGACGGCGGCGAGCACCGGCGCGAGCTCGCGCGCCAGCGCGAGGGCCACCACGCCGCCCACCATGCCTTCGGCCGAGAACTGACGGAAGCCCACGATGGTGCTCACCGTGAACGCCATGCCGGTGAACATGCCGACGAGGCCGGCGATGAAGAGCGACCCCGCGCCGATGAACTCGATCGCGAGCAGCACCTGCGCGATGCGGAACGGCGGCCGGACGAGCCACGTCGCCGCCTGGAAGAAGAGGAGAACGGTTCCGCCGAGGTCGTCGAGCAGGCCGAGGAGCGGGTCGACGACGACGTCGATCCCCGCCTGGAGCGCGCCCGAGACCGAGCGTTCTTTCGGCGCTTCGAGGTTCTCTTCGGCTGCGTCCGCCACGGCGCGGACACTCTAGCGCTTCCGGCTGGGCGAGGCGCGGCTTTACGGTTCGCGGTAGAACCGCGGCACACGGCGCGAGATGGAGGTCATGACCTCCCACGCGATGGTGCCCGCATGCGCGGCAACCTCGTCCGCGGTGATGGCGCCTTTGCCGAGCGGGCCCTCTTGGGCGCCGAGCACGACCGCTTCGTCGCGCAGCGTCGTCCCGGGGACGTCGGTGACGTCGATCATCGCCATGTCCATCGACACGGCGCCCACGATCGGCGCGCGGCGTCCGCGGACGAGGACCTCGCCACGGTTCGAGAGGTGGCGCGAGAGGCCGTCTGCGTAGCCCATCGGAATGGTCGCGATGCGCGAGGGACGCCGCGCGCGGAACAGCGCGCCGTAGCCGACGGTCTCGCCGGCGTCGATCGTGCGCAGGTCGATGATCTCGCTCCGCACGCGCATCGCCGGCCGGAGCTCGGCCGCCGCGCCAGGCACGGGCGAAGCGCCGAACAGCGCGATGCCTGGACGAACGGCGTCGAGCACCGCTTCACCGCGCAGGAGCGCAGCGCTGTTCGCCGCGTGACGAACGACGCCCTCGAGCGAGAGACCGCGACGGACGAGACGGAGCTGCGCCTCCTCGAAGCGCGCCATCTGTTCGCGCGTGAACGACGCGAGCGGTCCTTCGCCCGCATCCGCGCACGCGAGGTGCGTCATGAGGCCGGTGATGCGAACGCCCGGCGTATCGGTGAGCGCATCGGCGAACGCCTCGAGCTCGTTCATGCGCACGCCGAGGCGGGCCATGCCCGTGTCGACCTTCAAGTGCGCCGCGACGGTGCGGCCCGTGGCGCGCGCCGCACGGGCGAGTCCCTCGAGCTGCCCGAGGTCGTGGACGACCGGAACGACGTCGCGCAGAGCCACCTCTTCGTACGCGGACTGCGCCGAAGACGGGAACCCGCCCATGACGAGGATGGGGAGGCGGATGCCAGCATCGCGCAGCTCGACCGCTTCCTCGAGGAGCGCGACGCAGAACCCTTCGGCGCCTGCTCGTTCGAGCGTGCGCGCGACCGCCGGGGCGCCGTGCCCGTAGCCGTCGGCCTTCAGCACGGGCCACACACGCGCGCGGCCGGCGTGACGCGCGACCACGCGGAGGTTGTGACGGAGCGCGGCGAGGTTCACCTCGGCGCGCGTCGGTCGCACGGCGTCGGCCGGTGCGGCGCGGCGCGGCTTCAGCACGCGGACGCTCTCGGCGGAGGCGCCGTCACCCTGACGCCGGCTCGGGCTCGAAGGGGGCGCCGGCGGCACCGCCGGCGAATCGTATCCAGGCTCGCGATCCCGTGCTGTTGCGTCCATGGTGCTTTCCTTCGCGGGAGAACGCCCGAGAGCCGCGGCGGCAATCCCCTAATCGCACGACGGCGTCAACGGGTTCAAGAATTCGGCGTGGTTTCCGAGGTGCTGCCGGCGGCGCCCGCCCGCGCCGCGGAGGGCGGCTTGTCGGTCTTCGCCTCGATCTTCGCCTCTTCTTCCCGGAGCTGCTCGACGGCGAACTGCAGCCGGTAGAGCCGCGCGTAGACGCCGCCTTTCGCGATGAGCTCGTCGTGCGAGCCAGCCTCCACCACGCGGCCACGGTGGAAGACGACGATCCGATCGACGGCGCGAATCGTGGAGAGGCGATGCGCGATGAGAAGCGCGGTCCTTCCCTCCATGACCGCCTCGAGCGCCGCTTGCAGCCGCGCCTCGGTGTCGGAGTCGATGCTCGCGGTCGCCTCGTCGAGGACGAGCAGCGGCGTGTCCTTGTAGAGCGCGCGTGCGAACGCGAGCAGCTGCCGTTCGCCGGCGCTGAAGTTGGCGCCGCGCTCGTCGACACGCGCCTCGAGCCCGCCCGGCCTTCGCTGGAAAAGGTCGAGCGCACCGACGCGTGCGAGCGCCTGCTCGACGCGCTTCATGTCGGGCGTGTCGTCGCTCATCGCGATGTTCGACGCCACGGTGCCTGCGAACAAGAACACGTCCTGCGGGACGACCGAGAACATGTCGCGCAGCTCACGCCGGTCGTACGCGCGCACGTCCTTGCCGAGGACGCGCACCGTGCCCTGCTCGAACTCGTAGAGGCGGAGGAGGAGGCTCGTCACCGTCGTCTTGCCGGCGCCCGTCGCGCCGACCAGCGCGATGCGCTCGCCCTTCTTCACGTGGAAGGTGACGTCGCGAAGAACGGGCACGCCCGCCTTGTACGAGAACGTCACGTCCTCGAGCGCGAGGGCCTCGTCTTCGCTCGGGCGCGCGCCGGGCGCGGAGGAGCCGACCTGCGTGCCGGGCGCGGTCGCGCTCTCGAGCGGCGCGTCGTCGAGCAGCTTGAAGATGCGCTCGGCGCCGCTCATGGCCGACTGCAAGATCGTGTAGCGCTGCGCCAGTAGGCTCACCGGCTCGAAGAACTGCTTGATGTACTGCGTGAACGTGACGACGAGCGGGAACGTGATCGCGCTGTCCGAGATGCGCTTCAGCCCCGCCCACCACAGGATGCTGGCGATGCAGACGGTACCGACCATCTCGATCGCCGCATCGAGCACGGCTTCGTAGAAGATCGATCGCTTGTTCGCGTCGCGGTAGTCGCCGTTGATGTCGGCGAACTCGTCCGCCATCGACTCTTCGCGCGCATACGCCTGCACGACGCTCATGCCCGAGACCTGCTCGTTCAAGAACGCGTTCATACGTGCCGTCTTCACGCGAATGTCGCGATACGCCTGCCGCGCGCGGCTCCGCACGAACCACACGACGACGCCGACGACCGGGAGCGCCGCGAAGGCGATGAGCGACATCCGCACGTCGAGGAGCAGCATCATGATCACGATGCCTACGAGCGCGACGAGGTCCCCGATCGCGTTCAGCACGCCCGACGCGAAGAGCTCGCCGAGCGCGTCGACGTCGTTCGTCGCCCGCGTGACGAGCCGGCCGACGGGCGTGCGGTCGTAGTAGCGGAGCTCGAGCCGCTGCATGAAGTCGAACAGATGCGCGCGAAGGTCCGCCATCGAGCGGGCGCCGGCGATTTGCATCGTGTACGCCTGTACGAACGCGAGGACCTGCGTACCGACCGTGACGAGCGACAGCAGGAGGCCGTACTTGAGGAGGCCCCCACCCTGCTCGCCTTGGGCATTGGCGACGAGACGGCCCATGATCACCGGCCGCGCGAGGTTCAGCCCTGCGATGAAGAGAATCATCGACAGCGAGAACCACATGAACCGCGAGTGCGGGCGCAGGAACGGCCACAGGCGCCGGAGGAGCTGCGCGTCGTAGGATTGCCCGAGACGCTCCTCTTCGTGGAAGTCGCGCAGCGTGCCGCCGCCCTTCTTCCGCGCGGGCTTCTCGGTCGGGCTCTTCTCCGCAACGGCGCTCACGCGACGACCTCCTCGCGCGGAGCAGCGGCTTCGTCGACGTCGATCGCTTCGACCTCCGACTTCGCCGACTGCTCTGCCGCGAACGCGGCGTAGAGACCGCCGAGCGCGACGAGCTCGTCATGCGTCCCGCTCTCGAGGACGCGGCCCTCGTCGAGGACGACGATGCGGTCACAACGCGAGGCCGCCGCGACGCGATGGGTGACGAGCACCACCGTGCGCGCGGCGGCCTGCCGTTCGATCGCGTCGAGGATCGCCGCCTCCGTCTTCGCGTCGACCGCCGAGAGCGGGTCGTCGAGCACGAGCACCTTCGGCTCGCGAACGAGCGCGCGTGCGAGCGCGATGCGCTGCTTCTGACCGCCGGAGAGCTGCACGCCGCGCTCGCCGACGACGGTGTCGAACTGCTCGGGCAAGCCGAGCGCCTCCTCCAGGACTTGCGCCTCGCGCGACGCGTCGCGGATACGCGCGAGCGCCGCGTCGGAATCGCAGTCGTCGAGGCAGAAGCCGATGTTGCGCGACACGGTCGTCGAGAAGAGGAACGCGTCCTGCTGCGCGTAACCGATCGATTTGCGTACGGCCGAGAGAGGCAGATCGCAGACGTCCTGACCGTCGACGAGCACAGCGCCCGGCGGCGTGGGCAGAAGCCGCGCGAGGAGCATCGCCACCGTCGACTTCCCGGATCCCGTGCGTCCGACGACGGCGATCGATTTGCCGGCAGGCACCTCGAACGACACGTCGTCGACGACCTTGTGGTTGCCGTACGCGAACGTGAGGCCACGCACGGTGATGGCCCCGTTCACCGTCGCCGGCTCGGGGAGCGGGCCGTCCGTGACCTCGGGGACCGCGTCGAAGATCTCCTTCAGGCGCACGTACCCCGCGCGGCCGCGCTGGACGATCGAGATCGAGAAGCCGACGGCAATCATCGGCCACATCATGCGGCCGTACGCGAGCCAGAACGCGAAGAAGTCGCCGCGCGTGATGCCGCCGTTTTCCGGGCCGCGCAGGAGGAGCGATGCGCCGTACCAGAAGAACGCGAGCACACCGAGCGCGCTCGCCGCGCCCACCGCAGGGAACATGAGACCGCGCACGCGGGCGAGGCCGAGGCTCGCCTCGAGGTACGCCTTGTTCGCGAGGTCGAAGCGCCTTCTCTCGCGCGTCTCGAGCGCGAAGCTGCGGACGATCCGCACGCCGGCGAGGTTCGTCTGGAGCACCTCGCTCAGCTTGCCGAGCGTCTCTTGATTCGAGCGGGTGTAGACGAACATCCGGCGCGAGAAGCTGCGCGTGGCGAACACCATCACCGGCATCATCACGAACGAGACGAGCGTGAGCTTCACGCTGATGTGCGCCATCACCTGCAGGGCGCTCGCGAAGGCGAAGACGACGTTGATGACGTTCAGGATTCCGAACCCGAGCAGCAGGCGGACCTGCTGCAGGTCGCCGGTCGAGCGGCTCATGATCTCGCCCGCGCTCATCGTTCGATAGAACGCGGTGCCGAGACGGTGGAGCCGGTGCAGGAGCAGCGCGCGGAGCTCGTATTCCGCATCGCGCCCCGCGTTGAAGATGAACCAGCGGCTCGCGACGCGCGTGACGAACGCGATGAGCGCGAGGACGAAGATGATCACGGCAGGCCGCGTGACCTGCTCGGGCGTGCCGCCGAATACCGAGTCGATGGCAGCCTTCGCGAGCCAGTCGATCCGGTTCAGCGACAGCTGGAACACGGCGAGCATCAACGTCCCGGCCGCGTAGCGGGGCAGGTGGCGGCGGAACTGCCCGCCGAGCGTCATCGGGAAGCTCGCCGGGTCGCTTTCGTCGGTGGAAGATGCGCGGGACACGGGCGACCGAGGGTCTTAGCAGACCCGGAGTCGTGGTTGGATGCCGAGGGCCCGGGCGACGTTTCGCGTCAGCGCGAGCGCACGTTCCGCGGACGACGATGGGACGACGCGAGCATCGGACGCGCACCCTCGGTGCTCGCGACGATGTCCTTCAAGTCGAGCGTTGCCGCGAGCAGCCCGAGGCGCACGCGCGCGCGACCCTTGTGATCGAGCTCCTGGACGATGCCGACTTTGTTCACGAACGGCCCGGCGAGGACGCGGACGCGTGTCCCCTTCTCGATGGTCACCGTCGGATCGACCTCGGTCGCGAGCGCGGGGCGGGCGCCGCGCGCACGCATCGTCGTCGGGAGGATCGGGCGACGGCCGGGAGCCGCGCGCGGCTGACCGTCGCGGCCGCGAAGCGACTCTGCGCTTTCCGAGTGCGGCCCTTCGTCTGCCGCAGGGGGGCGTCGCGAGACGGGCCCGGCATCACGTTCGGCGACCGTGATCAGGCGCCGCGCGTCTTCACGCTCGCGACGCGAGCCCTCGACGCGGACCTGGCCGCCTTTTCGGACGTCGCGTCGCTTCCGGCGCTCCTCGCGGCCTCGCTCGCGGCGCTCCTCGGCGCGTGCACGTCCCGCACGCCACGCGCCTCGCCCGCGAGCGGCGGTGAGATCGTTGTCGGCTGCCCACGCGATCAGCTTGTAGCAATGCGCGAGCACCACGAGCGCGTCGGCGAGCTGCTCGTCGAGCTCGGTCGTGTGTGCGAGCGCAACCTCGCGCTTGACGCTCCACCCGATCCAGAGCGGCCGACGATTGCGTTCGCTGTCGTCCAAGAGCGCGCGGACTTCGTCGGCCGTCGCCGTCTCCGCGCGCGGGAAGCTCGGCACGCCGATGACCCCGATCGCGAACTCCTGCGGCAGGGTCTCGAGGAGCGTCGTCAGCTCGAGGAGGCGCGTCGGGTCCGCCAGGCGGGCGCGGAGGTTTCGCACGTCGGCCTCCGCCTCGGGGCAGACCTCGAGGCTGACCTCGACGTGCACGCTGTCGATGGTGAGCGCCAAATAGGCGTGATCGCGCAGCGGATCGTGCCCGAGGTCCGACCGCGGAACCCCGCTGCGTGCGAACGAGTCACGAACGAAGAGCACGCGCTGCGCGATCGCGCGAGGAGCTCGCGACGAGAGGTGCTGCTCGACCTCGTCGGGAACGACGACCTCGACGCCGAGGCCGAGCTGCGCGAGGCGAGGAAGGACTCCGCGCGCCCAAGCCTCGATCCGCTCGCGGAGCGCGCGGCGTTGATTCGCGGGGACGGGCCGCTGTGCATGGCTGCCGTGACCCGCGCGCGACGCCGGTGACGTCGTCGACGCTGGCGTCGGTGCCTCGAGAAACGCGTCGAAGTCCGCGCCAGACAATCGCAACGCGCCTTCGGGCGCAGCCGCAGCCACGACCGGGCAGCATACGGGGGTCGCTTCTCGTGTCAACGCGGTCACCGGGCGCGCGGCTCCGTCACCGGGCTCGTCATGGCTGCGTCACGACTAGGTCACGCTGCCCCCGAAGGCGGAATGAGCGTCCAGCGCGACCGGTTGACCCGGTGCCGGCATCGAAGGTGGTCTCGAAGCCGGGTGTCGACTGGGCATCGAAGGACAACCGAGGGCGCGGACCTCGCGAGCTCGCGAAAGTGGTGGTGACGATGGACGAGGCCGCACTGACTCGGACGAGAAAAGGTGGTAGACCGGCGATCGTGCCGCGATCGCCCAAGTCCACGACCGCCAAGGTCAAGAAGGCGAGCAAGGCCGCTGCAGGGTCGTCCGCGAAGGCGGGCACACGTGCGGCGGATGCTCCGCCGGACGCGCCGGAGTCCCAGCGCCCGGGTGACGACGACGTAGACGTCGACGGCGACGCCGGCGAGGGCGTCGAGGCCGACGGCGAGCGCGGCGCAGAGTCCGAGCCGAAGAGCATCGCCGGCGACGACGACGACGCGTTCGCGGAGCCGCGCGACAGCGACGTCGACGTCGACCCCGACGCGGACGTCGTCGAAGGCGAGCCTCACTCGGCGCCGCTGTCGAAGTCGCTCGCGGCGGGCGCGGGCTCGATGGAGCGGCTCGACCCGATGGCCGCGTACCTCCGCGAGATCCAGCGGCATCCGCTGCTCACGCCGGAGGAGACGCACGCCCTCGCGGCGACGTTCGTGAAGACGCAGGACCCCGCCATCGCGGCGCGTCTCGTCACCGCCAACCTGCGGCTCGTCGTGAAGATCGCGTACGAGTACCGGCGCGCCTACAAGAACATCATGGACCTCGTGCAGGAGGGCAACATCGGCCTCATGCAGGCGGTCAAGCGCTACGACCCGTACCGTGGCGTGAAGCTCTCGTCGTACGCCGCGTGGTGGATCCGCGCGTACATCCTCCGCTTCATCCTGAACAACTGGCGGCTCGTGAAGCTCGGGACGACGCAGGCGCAGCGAAAGCTGTTCTTCAACCTGCGGAAGAAGCGCGCCGAGCTGCAGGCGATGGGCATCGACCCGACGAACGCCGAGATTGCGAAGCAGCTCAACGTCCCCGAGAGCGACGTCGCCGAGATGGACGTGCGTCTCGCGCAGAGCGAAAAGTCGCTCGATGCGCCGGTCGGCGACGCCGATGGCCGCGCAATCTCGAAGGTCGACATGATGCCGAGCGCCGGCGCCGGCCCCGAGACGCAGATGGCGGACGAGGAGCTGCAGTCCCTCGTGAAGGACAAGCTCGCCGAGTTCCGGAACACGCTCGTCGGCAAAGAGAAGGACCTCGCCATCTTCGACCTGCGCCTCGTCGCCGACGACCCGCTCACGCTGCAGGACCTCGGCGATCGCTTCGGCATCTCGCGCGAGCGCGTCCGCCAGCTCGAGCAGCGCCTGCTCGGGCGACTCCGCGACTACTTGAAGCGCGAGATGGGCGACGCCACGGACGCGCTGTGAGCGCAGAGCCGGGCTCGCTCTTCGTCGTCGCGACGCCCATCGGCAATCTCTCCGACATCACACTGCGCGCCATCGAGGTGCTGAAATCGTGCGACCGCGTCGCCGCCGAAGACACGCGGCGCACGCGGCATCTCCTCTCTCATCTCGGCATCGTCGGCAAACCCGTCGAGGCGTTGCATGCTCACTCCAGCGACCGCGACGTCGCGCGGCTCGTCGAGCGCCTGAGCGGCGGAGAGTCGGTGGCGCTCGTGACCGATGCGGGCACGCCGATCGTGAGCGATCCCGGTGACGCGCTCGTGAAGGCGGCGATCACGTCGGGCGTCCGCGTCGTCCCCATCCCGGGCGCGAGCGCCGTGCTCGCCGCGCTCGTTCTCAGCGGCCTCGGCACCGGAGCCGGTTTTCGCTTCGTCGGCTTCCTGCCGCGCGAAGGCGCCGCGCGCCGCGACGCGATCGCCCTCGTGTGCGCGACGCCGGAGCCCGTCGTGCTGTTCGAGTCGCCGGAGCGGACGGCCGCTACGCTGACCGAGCTCGCCGACGCGACGCCGGAGCGTGCGGCGTGCGTCGCCCGCGAGCTCACGAAGCTCCACGAAGAGGCGGTGCGCGGAACGCTCCGCTCGCTCGCATCCGAGGCGCGCGAATGGCGCGGAGAGATCGTGCTCGTCCTCGGTGGACACGCGCCGGAAGCGCGGGCCGACGCCATCGACGACGCGGCGCTCGACGCGCGCATCGAGAGCGAGCTGCACGGAGGCGGACACGCGAAAGCGATCGCCGACCGCCTCGCCGCGTGGAGCGGCCGCCCGCGACGCGACGTGTACGAGCGCGTCGTCCGCAAGAAGTCGGAACGCTGAGGCGAGCGCGACCGCACGTTGGCGTGCTTCTGGCTTCAGCGTCGAGCCGGAGGCTCTTCCGTGCCCGATTACCGCTGGCGTGACCTTCTTCTCGTCCCGAACCTTCTCAGCGGCGCGCGCGTGCCGCTCGCGCTGGCGTTCCCACTCGCCGCAGCTTCTCCCGCCCACTCCCTCGGTGTGCTCGGCGCAGCGGGTGTGACGGACATGCTCGACGGGTGGACCGCGCGTAAGCTCGGCCAAGCGTCGCCGCTCGGCGCCGTGATTGACGGCGTCGCCGACAAGCTCTTTGCGGCATCGGTGCTCGGCTCACTGCTCGCGGCGCGCGTGCTGTCCCCTGCCACTGCGCTCCTTCTCGCCACGCGTGAGCTGCTCGAGCTTCCGCTCGCGGTTCGCGTGCTCACGACGCCGAAGGCGCGCGTCGTCGAGCACGGGCGTAGCGCGAACACGCTCGGCAAGCTCGCGACCGCCCTCGAGTTCGCAGCCATCGTCGCGGTCGTCGCGCGCGCCAAGCACGCGAAGGTGCTCGTCGCGGCGACGGCGCTCTGCGGTGCGGCGGCCGCAGGCTCGTATTGGGTTCGCGAGCTCCGCGCGATCCGCGACGGCTCGCGCGCACGTCGCGCTCTCGCGGTGTCGCGTCGCGTGCCTGCTCTCGCCACGCCCGCGCCGGAGGTGCCGCCGCCTCCTTCGCGCGGACAGCTCCCGCCGATCCCGGTGCCGCCCTCGCGACGCGCAGCGTAGGCGCGAGTCAGAGCGCGAGCGCGCGGTCGACGGCGCGCGCATCGAAGCCGACGAGGATGGTGCCGCGCACGTCGAGCACGGGGATCGACCCACCGCGGACGCCCGCTTTGGCGAGCTTCGCCTGCATCTCGCGCGCAGCGAGCGAATCCTTCTCGATGTCGTGCTCGACGAACGCGATGCCACGCTGCTTCAGATACGCGGCAGCTTGGTGGCACGGGCCGCACCACGACGCGCCGTAGATGATGACCGCCGGACGCGCGGCGACATCGGCCCCGCCGTTCGCGCCGGCCGACGCGGACGCCGGAGCCTTCGGCGCGAGGACGTTGCCGTGCTTCGCACGTCGCGCGACGGCCACGTTCTCGAACTCTTCACGGGCGACGGCGCGCACCGGGTAGACACCGTTCGGTCCGAGCGCCCGCAAGTCGGCGACGAAGACGCGACCGCCCGCGGGCTCTTCTTTGTTCGGATCACGCACGCGAACGACCTCACGTGCGTCTGCGGGCACGTCGGTAACGCGCTCTTCCGTGTGGAACTCGCCTTTGTCGTCGACCCACGTGAGGAGGAGTCCCGTCGTGGCGTCATCGACGCGCGGCGGTTCGGGCGCGGTTTCGGACGTCGTCGGGTCCTTCTTGCAGCCAGTCGTGGTCGCGGCGAGCGCCGCGGACGCGAGGGCTACGTACGCGAACGCGCGCAGCAGGAAGAGCCGCGGCCGCGCGGTCACGAGCCCACCTCTTCGCCGAGCGCAGACCACTCCGTCATCAGCGAGTCGACCTTCTTCGCGAGCGCCTGCTCCTCGGCGGCCATCTTCGCGAGCTTGGCCCAGTCACCCGCCGGGTCTTCGCGCAGCTTCGCGCGGAGCTCGGTGAGCTGCTTCTCGCCGGACGCAATGAGCGCCTCGAGATCCTTGAAGCGCCGCACCTTCTTCTCTCGCTCCCGCGCAACCTGCTTCTGCTTCTCGTGCTGCTGCGCGCGCTTGGCTGCGTCGTCGGCGGAGGGCTCGTTTTTCCTCGGCTCAGGCCGCCGCGTGTCCTTCTTCGGAGGCGGCGGCGCCGGTGCGTGCGCGGCGGCGAAGTCGCTGAACCCGCCGGGGTAGATGTCGACGCGGCCGTCGCGGACGCTCACGATGCGCGTCGTCACCGTCTCCAGGAACCGGCGATCGTGGGAGACGAGCAGGACGGTGCCATCGAACCCGACGAGCGCCTCCTCCAAGATCTCTGCCGCCGGGATGTCGAGGTGGTTCGTCGGCTCGTCGAGGAAGAGCAGATTGCGGGGCTCGAGGAGCAGCTTGGCGAGCGCGAGGCGAGAACGCTCTCCGCCGGAGAAGCCGGACACGACACGCAGCGGATCGTCTCCCCAGAACCGGAAACGCGCGAGGTACTGACGCGCCGCTTCGACCGTGAAGTCGCCGCGGATCGTGCGCACCTCTTCGACCGCCGTGTTCTCCGGGTTCACGGCCCCGAGGTGCTGGTCGAAGTAGCCCTCTTGGAGGTTCGTCCCCCGTTTGACGGTGCCCTTGTCGAGCGTCGGGTGTCCGCGCCCGGCGAGTATCTTCAGCAGCGTGGACTTGCCGGCGCCATTCGGTCCGACGACGCCGATGCGCTCGCCGCGGCGCACGAGCAGGTCGACCCCCGCGAAGAGCTGGCGACCCCCGCGCTCGGCCGAGAGGCCTTTCGCATCCAGCACGATGTCACCGGATCGGGCGCCCGCTGCGAAGCGGAAGCTGACGCGCTCGGCCACCGCCCAGACGTCTTCGGGGCGCTCCACGCGTTCCAGCTTGTCGAGCATCTTGCGCCGACTCTGCGCCTGCTTCGTCTTCTGGCCGGCGATGTTCTTCCGGATGAAGTCTTCGGTCTTCGAGATGAACGCCTGCTGCCGCTCCATGAGCGCGCGTTCGCGTTCGAGATCTTCCTGGCGCGCGACGGCGTACTCGCTGTAGCGGAGCGGGTAGACGCGGAGGCCGCGCGTCCCGAGCTCCAGGGTTTGCGTGCACACGGCGTCGAGGAACGCGCGGTCGTGCGAGACGACGAGCACGGCACCCCGATACCCCTTCAACCACCCTTCGAGCCAATCGATCGTGTCGAGGTCGAGATGGTTCGTCGGCTCGTCGAGCATCAGGAGGTCGGGCTCCTGCGCGAGGATGACGCCGAGGTGGAGCCGTCCGCGCTCACCACCGGAGAGAGAGGCGACGGGCCGCGCGAGGTCGGCGTCCGAGAACCCCAGCTTCGCCGCGATGGCGGCGACGCGGTGCTCGAGCTCGTCTCCACGCGCGACGTGGTACCGCTCGGTGACGTGGGCGAGGTGCTCGAGCGCGCTCGCATCGCCGGTCGCCGCGTCGTGCTGCGCTTGCACGAGAGCCTCGCGGAGCTCGACGATCTCGCGGAAGCCCGACATGAACGCCGAGAGCACGTCGCCCGTGGCCTCGACCTCGTGCGACTGCCGGTAGTAACCGACGGTCACGTCTCGCTTGACGACGACCGTCCCGTGATCCGGCTCGATCTCTTTGCCGAGCAGGCGGAGGAGCGTCGACTTGCCCGCGCCGTTCGGGGCGACGAGCGCGGCGCGATCACCGATGGCGAGACTGAACGTGACGCCCTCGAAGAGGGTGTCACCGGCGTACCCGAAGCGGAGGTCAGCGACCTGCAGGACCGTCATCGCGGGGCGACCATATAGCCGCGCGCGCGAGGTCGGTCACTTCTTCTTGGCGGCGCGCACGTAGGCGGACTTCGGCGGAGCTTCACCCGTGAGATCCGGGTCGGCCTTGATCCGGCGGAGGTCACGCGCGAGGTCCTTCGCGTACGCGATCCAGTACTCGCGTCCGGGGTCGCCTTCTCCCTCCGGCACGACGGCACGGAGCGCCTCGATGATCTCGGGCGCCGCGACCGACGCGAGCAGGGCGATCGCCTCGGCGCGGCTCGGATACACATCGGACGGCGCCGGAGGACGAGCGGCAGGCACCGCGTTCGTCGACCCGACCACGAAGACGTCGCTGAGGCGCTCGCGCGGCCCTTCGCCTTTCACGAGCCAGTCGACGGAGACACCGAGCGCGTGCGCGAGCTTCCGCGCGGTATCGAGCGGCAGGCGGCCCCCGCGCTCTCCGGCCCGGAGCGAGTTCACGTATTGCGAGGTGAAGCCGGCTCGGCGCGCGAGCTCGCCGCCAGAGAGGCCGCGCGCCTCCATGGCAGCGCCGAGGCGCGACTGCCAGTCGTCGCTCTCGCCGGCCGCGGCTTCGGGCTCCCGGTCTTTGCTCGCCACGTTCTCCACTGTAACGCGACGCGCCCGTTGGCGAGGCACCGGTCGAGGAAGCAGAAACAGTTGACAACTATAGTTTCTGTTTCAAGTTGAGGGGCATGAGCTGCCCCCGCTGCGCACCCGATCCCTTTCCGCCGTCCCCTCGCGTCCGCATCGTCGCTGCCGCAAGGACCGACCGCGGGCGCGAGCGGAGCGACAACCAAGACCGCGCGCTCGTGGCCGACGCTGCGCTCGGGAAGGTGTGGGAGCCGCCCGCGACGGTGGCAGTCGACGTGCTCCCGGCCGCCTTCTTCGCGCTCGTCTGTGACGGAATGGGCGGAGAGGCCGGCGGGGCGCTCGCGAGCGGACTTGCCGTCGACGCGACGGCGGCCGCAATGCGGGCGGCGTACGAAGCGAGGTCGGCGCTCCCGCCCGGGTCGCTCTCGCTCGTGGAAGCCCGCGCGGCGCGAGCGCTCGTCGCCAGCCTCGAAGCCGCGTCGGCACGGATCAAGCAGGCCGCGCGCGAGGAGCCCGCCTACGCGCGCATGGGTACGACGGCGACGCTCGCGACGGTGATCGGGAGCTCTCTCCTCTGCGCGCAAGTGGGCGACAGCCGGGCGTACGTGTTCCACGCGGGAGCGCTCGTGCAGGTCACGCGCGACCAGACCATGCTGGAGCTACTCCGCAGTAGCGGTGCGCTCGCACCCGGAGGCGGAACCGACATGGTCGGCGCCCACGTCATCTTGCAGGCGCTCGGAAGCTCGGCGCAGCTCGACGTGCCGATCACGCGCGCGCCGCTCGTGCCGGGCGACCGCGTGCTGCTCTGTTCGGACGGCCTGCACGGGTGCGTGACCGACGACGAGATCGCCTCGGTGCTCCGCTCGCTGACGAGCGCGGCGGATGCGTGCGATGCGCTCGTGGCGCTCGCGAACGAGCACGGCGGCCCGGACAACATCAGCGTCGTCGTCTTCGACGTCGACGAAGAGCGCTGACGGCTAGGCGACGACCTGACGGAGGAGCGCGACCGTGTCGTCGAGCGCGACGCGATCGGTCGGCGCCTGCGCGAGGAGCTGCTCGATCTTCGGCATCTTCGCGAGGGCCTCGTCGAGCAAGCGGTCCGAGCCTTTCGCGTATGCGCCGAGCATGACGAGGTCGCGCTTCGCCTCGTAGTGCGCGACGAGCGCGCGGAGCTTCCGCGCAGCCTCGCGATGCTCGCGCGAAACGATGCCGTCCATCACGCGCGAGAGCGACACGGTCGGGTCCACCGCGGGGTACCGGCCGCGCGCCGCGAGCGTGCGATCGAGCACGACGTGCCCGTCGAGGATGCCGCGCACCTCGTCGGCGATCGGCTCGTCCATGTCTCCACCTTCGACGAGCACCGTGTAGACGGCGGTGATCGATCCGCGTCCGCCTTGGCCGCTTCGTTCGAGGAGCCGCGGCAGCATCGCGAAGACGCTCGGAGGATAACCGCGCCGCGTCGGCGGCTCCCCCGCGGCAAGCCCCACCTCGCGCTGCGCGCGGGCGAACCGCGTGACCGAGTCGACGAGCAACATGACGCGCTTGCCTTGGTCGCGGAAGTGCTCCGCGTAAGCGGTGGCGACCTGCGCGGCGCGCAGGCGCTCGAGCGCGGCGACGTCACTCGTCGCCACGACGACGACGCTGCGCGCCCTGCCCTCCGCGCCGAGCGCATGCTCGAGGAACTCGCCAACCTCACGGCCGCGTTCACCGACGAGCGCGACGACGACGACGTCGGCTTCGACGCCGCGCGCGATCGCGCCGAGCAGCGTGCTCTTTCCGACGCCCGAGCCCGCGAAGAGGCCGACGCGCTGGCCCTCGCCGAGGGTGAGAAGGCCATCGAGGACGCGCACGCCGGTCGCGATGGGGCGGTCCACGGGACGACGACGCATCGCGGGCTCCGGGTCGCGGTCGACCGGCACCACGTCGCCGCCGTCGATCGCGCCGCCCCCGTCGATGGGCCTCCCGAGACCGTCGACGACGCGTCCGAGCAGCGCACCCGACGCGCGGACGACGAACCCGCCGCCCGTCGCCTCCACCTCGTCGTCAGGCCCGACGCCGGTGAGCGCACCGAGCGGCATGCCTACCGCCTCGCCGCGATCGAAGCCGACGACCTCGCACGCGAGCGGCTCGCCCCGGCGCTTCACGTGAACCACGTCGCCGACGCGCACGCCCGGCATGCTGAATCGCATGCTGAGGCCGGTGACCGCGAGCACGCGCCCCGTCGCGCGGAGCGCCGGGGTCTGCGCGAGCTTCGCCTTCAGCGCGTCGATCGGAGAGCCCACGCCGTCAGCTTACACCGCGTGAGCCGCCGGGCGTTCAGGCGCCCGCGACCTTCGCCTTCTTGTCGGCCTTCTCGCTCTTGTCGACCGCTTCGGCCTTCGACTTCTCGAGCTCTTCGTGGAGCTCCTGAATCAGCTTCTTCGCGCGGTCGCTCAGCGCGGTCGGAACGTCGACCTGCACGACGGCGACGAGCGAGCCACGGCCGCGACCGTCGAGACGCGGAATGCCCTGCCCCTTGATGGTGAACACCGAGCCGGACTGCGTGCCGGCCGGGATCTGCAGCGGCACGGTCGCCTCTTTGTCGTCACTGCCGGCTTCGCCGAGAGCCGCGACGCGGACCTCTGCGCCGAGCGCCGCATCGGTGAACGAGACATGGCAGCGCGTGACGAGATCCGTTCCGTCGCGCTCGAAGCGCGGATCCTCTTCGACGTCGATCTCGACGTAGAGATCGCCGGGAGGCGCGCCCATCGGGCCCGGCATGCCTTGGCCGGGGACGCGGAGGCGCTGCCCGCCGTCGATGCCGGCCGGGAACGTGACGACCACCTTGCGAGACTTCTCGACGGCGCCGCGGCCCTCGCACGTCTTGCAGTGGTGCTTGATGACGACGCCCTGCCCCTGGCACTTCGGGCACGGGGTCGTGAACATGACGAAGCCGCGCGCGTTCGAGACGTGACCGCTTCCGCGGCAGTGGCCGCAGGTCTCGGGCTTCGTGCCGGGCTTCGCGCCCGTGCCCGTGCAGTCGTCACACCGCACCGGCGCGTGCACCGTGACCTCCCGCTTCACGCCGAACGCCGCTTCACGAAGCGTGAGCCGTGCCTGCATCCGCAGGTCGCTGCCGCGCGCCTGGCGACGGCCGCCGCCACCGCCGGAGAAGCCGCCGAAGCCGCCGCCGGAGAACATCTCCGCGAAGAGGTCCTGCATGTGAGCGAACACGTCGCCCACGCCCTCGAAGCCGCCCGCCCCACCTTCGAGGCCGGCATGGCCGAACTGATCGTAGACGCGGCGCTTCTCGTCGTCGGACAGGACTTGGTACGCCTCGTTGCACGCCTTGAACTTCAGCTCGGCGGCGGCGTCTCCCGGGTTGCGATCGGGATGGTGCTTCAGGGCCTCGCGCTTGTAGGCCTTGCGGATCTCGTCGGCGGAGGCGGAACGCTCGACACCGAGGACTTCGTAGTAATCGCGCTTTTCCGACATACGCCCTTTACATCCCGCAACGCGGCGGACGCCGCGGCCGCACCTGGAGCCAGCCGCGGCAAGGTAAGACGGGGAGAATCTCTGTCAACCACGCACTCTGGCAGCTCTTCCGCAGGGCGTCAGCCGGCCTGCGCGTCGCGACCGCGGAGCTGCTCGAGGAGCGCCGCCTGTTCCGCGAGCTCGGCGCGTGCGCGCGTCAGCTCTTCGCCCGACTCTGCGGCGACGCGGGCCGCGTGCTCCTGCGTGAGCGCCTGCCGGAGCGCATCGACTTCGTCGCGCGCCCGCGCGAGCGCGCGTTCCAGCTCGGCGGAGCGGCCGTCGTCGGTGGTGTCGCGCGGCGGCGGGGGCGGCTCTGCGTGGGCGGTGGTCGCCGCGGCGAGCGCGTTCTCGAGCTCGGTGATCCGCCACGCGCGCGCCTGGAGCTCGCCGTCTCGACGTGCGACCTCCATCGCGAGCTCGTCGAGCTTCCGGCGCAGTCGCAGCGCTTCCTCCGGCGGAACCCCGGTCGGCGCCGGCGCGGCCTCGAACACGACGGGGCTCTCTGCGCCCGCGCGCGCGTCCTCGAGAGACGTCACGAGCTCGCGCACCATGTGCTCGCGCCGCGCGAGCTCACGCTCCATCTCGCTGATGACGCGAGCGCGCTCGCGAAGCTGCGCTTCGAGCATGGAGGTCTCGGTCGCGTGCGCTTCGGAGACGTGCGCGAGGTCGGCGACGTGCAGAGCGAGCGCGGCTTCGGCCCGCTCGGCCCGCGTGACGAGCTCGGCGACGAGCGACGGGTCGACCCTCGCGAGGTCTTCGCCCGCGCCTGCGTGCGCGTCGAGCTCCGCGTTCAGCGCGGCGATCTGATCGTCGCGCTCGAGCATGCCGCGCTCGGCGGCCACGAGGCGGCGCTCGAGATCGGCGAGCGCGTGCTGCGCTGCGGCGAGGATGCCTTCGAGCTCGGTGGCGCGCGTGTGCGCGTTGTCGCGATCCGTAGCGACGTCGTCGAGGCGAGCGAGCAGCTCGGAGGCGCGGACCTCGAGCGATGCCACGCGCGCCCGGTGCTCGTCGAGCTGCGCCGCGAGGAGCTCGGCCCGCAGCTGCATCGCGGCATACGCCGCCTCAGCGGTCCGCGCGCGCTCGCCGTCGTCGACGAGCGCGACGGGCGCGGCCCGCGCGACGGACGGCGCGACGACGGCCATGACCGTCTCGCGCGTCGAGGCGTCCTCGGGTCCACCGACCTGCACGATCGCGTACGGGTCGAGCTCCGCGTGCGTGCGGCTCGCGACGACGACGAAGACGCCCGGCGGCTCCGGCGCGACGAGCCGCGTGTCGACGCTCACCGGGAGGTCGTCACCGGCGCCGAGCTCCGCGAAGACGACGCCGGAAAACGGCAGCACACCGCTCAGCGTGACGCTCTCGAACTGGAGCGCGAAGAGGTCGTAGAGCTCCGCGTATTCCACCGCGGCCGGTGCGAGCTCCGGAAAGACGTCGTCCGACCCGGCCGACGTGCGGGCCCGAGCCATCGCCACGACCGCGCCGCGCGCGTCGAGGATGCGACGGAGCCGCACGATGATGGCGCTAGGGTCCGGCAACGCGCCTACGTCGGGGACGACGACGAGGTCGAAGGCGCCGTCGCGCACGTCGAAGTCGCTTCGCAGCGTACGTACGGAGGTTCCGCGCGGTGCAGCGTCGGCAAAGCGAGCGACGCGTGCGGGATCGGGGTCGTAGACGTGCACCGAGCGAGCGCCGAGCTCGAGGAGCCGTTCCGCGATGCCGAGCGACGCGTCTCCGACGACGGCGATGCGCGCGTCTGCCGCGAGCGGCTCGACGTGAACGGTCAGCGCAGCGAGGACGTCCGTGCGCGGGTGCTGCGGGTCTGCGTCTTCCATGGCGCTCACGAACGGCCTCGCGGATGCGGTGCCGATGACACGTTCCCTCGGGCAGGATCGAGCGGCATTTCCGAGTCGCCGTTGTATCACGGTCTGCGCGCGAGCGGGCGGCCGAGCGCCTTCACACCGGCACCGCAATCGGCGTGAGCGGCATGCGGCGCATGCGCCGTTCGGTCCCGCGGAACGGAGGCGGGGGCGGCGACGGCGCGGACGTGCGGTCGCTCACGCGGCGGCCTTCGAGCTCGGCGGCGAGACGCGCGAGGAGACGCGCGGCTCCGCGTGCGGTGGGGATGCGCGGCACGAGGCGAAGGACCTTCTCCTCGGGCGAGCGGCCCGGCACGAGACGAACGCCGGGGGCGATCTGCGCGACCTTCGACGCCGCGGCAGAGCCGTCGTCGAACCGGACGAGGACCTCGGGGAGCGCAACGCGGGAACCCGGAGCCGCGGCGACGGCGAGCTCGATGACGCGGAGACCAGGGATGCGGTCGCTCGGCGCGCACGTGAGGCGCACTTCGTCGAAGGCCTTCGTGCCCTCGCGGAAGCGGGCAAGGCACTGGACGTCGACGTGCGCGAGGTCGACGAGGCGGCCTAGCGCGTCGCGCGCCGGGGCGAGGATGCGGGCGGCGAGCTCGGCGGGCGCGTGAGGGAGTTGCGCGCGGGTCCCGGTCGCGAACAGCGGGACGAGCGCGGCGGACGCGAGCGGGAGCGCGACGGCCGCACCGGGCACGCGGGCACGGAGCACGAACGCGAGAACGAACATCGCGGAGGCGAGCGCTGCGAACGCGAGCTGACCGCGGCGCGTCGTGATGTCGAGCACGTCCCCTGCCCCAGCGGCCTGCGCGCGGCGCACGAGCACGTCGCCGTCTTCGACCGGCTGCCATCGGCCCGGTCCGCGCGGCGACGGCTTCGGCGTCGGCTGACGGTACGTGGCGATCGTCATGGCGACGACGACGAGCACGGCCCCCCAAACGGGCGGCCCCCAGAGGAGCAGCGCGAGCCCGGCGGTGGTCGCCGCGGCGTAGACGAAAGGCGCGAGGCTGGCGTTCACGGGGACGAGCGGGCGCGGCTGCATCGAAGCGGCGCCGCACGCCGCGAGCACGGTCGCCTGCTTCTTGCGGAGCGCGAACGCCAGCGCGCCGGAGAGCGCGGCGAGCACGGAGGCGGCAAGGACGGCGGGGACGTGGCTCGGCTCGCGCGAGGGCGACGAAGCGGGGGGCGGAGGGGGACGCAGCTCGGGCGCAGCGACTCGGGGGAAGGCTTTCGGGTCGACGCGCGCCGCCCACGTGACGGCTTCCCCGCGCGGGATGTGAGCGCGAACGAGCTCCAGCTCGTCGTGATCGCTTTCGCGACGAAGTGTCACGAGCGTCGTCGTCGCGAGCTCGGGCGCGGCGAGGCGCGGCTCCGTGGGAGCGGAGGGCGTTTCGAAGATCACGCGCGCGCCGTCGTGACCTTCGGGGGACGCGGGTGCCGTCCACGAGAGCCGCCACATCGCGCCATCGCGCACGAGCATCTTCGTCGCGACGAGATCGAGCTTGTATTTTACATCGATCGCGTACGAGCCGCGGGGGAGGCCGCGCGCGTCGTCGACGTTGATCTTCACCGCGCCGGGCGCCTTTGCGTTGGGCTCCACGCGTGCCGCGATCTCGCCGCCCTTCTCGGGCAGGACCACGGCGTCGGCGACGAGCTCCGCGCGTGTGTCGATCCCGGCGAACTCGAGCGTCTTGAAGCGGCCCGCGACGACGCGGTAGCGCAGATGGTGCGTGACGACGGCGAGGCCATCGGAGCCGACGGCGACGCGGACGTCGTCCGAGGTCTGGTGGATTTCCTGCCAGCCTGCCGCGGCGGCGGGCCGCGTCGCCACGGTCGCGAAGCCGACGACGGCGGCGGCGAGCCTCGCGAGAGATCCGAGGGCGGCAGGGACCGCAGCCGTGCAAAGAAGAGGAGAGCGCCTCACTGACCCACATCTACCCACACCAGCCGGGCCGGGCGAAATTTCGAGCATCGGGTGGGTGGGCCGGCGGGCGGAGCGGCGGGGCGGGGCGGGCGGCGGGCTCGCGCGCTGCGCCAGCCGGCGTGGCGAATGGTGCGCCGGCTAACGAATCGGTGCTCTGCCCGATGGCGGCTGCCTCGCCGGCTGCCACCCCCGCCCTTGGCGGAATGGTTCGCCGGCTAACTATTCGGCGTGCTGCCGTGCGGGGACGCGGGAGAGGGCCGACGCTGAGGGCGCGACGCGAATCGTTCGCCCGCCAAGCATTCGCCTGCGCTGTGCGCCCGACGGCGCCGCCGCGGGCGCGGCGAATCGTTCGCCGGCAGAAGGTTCCACGCGCCGCCGGACAGGACCCCAGCGCGCCAAAGGCGCCTCGGCCGACCGGCCCATCGTTCGCCGGCCAATCCTTCGAAGCTCCGCCGGCAGGCCCCGGCGCCCGAGGGCCGCGGCCGCCCCTGCGGATCGTTCGCCGGCGAACGATTCGGCGTGGAGCTCGGCGGCCGCGCCCCGGCAGGAGACCGGGACCGCCGGAGCCCACTCGCCAGATGGTTCGCCGGCTAACGATTCGGCGCTCCGCCCCGCGGCGCTTGGACGTACGGCCCGCCCGCCGGCCGCTGCCGGCTCACCGCCCCCTCAGTGCGAGGTGAGCGCCACGCGGATGAGGTCCTCGATCGCGCCGCGCGGGACTTTGAACGTCGAGACTGCGCTGCCGGCGGCCGCTGCTGGTGATGGGCCCTGCGAAACGAACGTGAGGGCCATCGGCGTCACGCCCTTGTTCGGGAGGGACGCGAGCGCTGCGTACGGGGAGCGGGCGCCATGGTCGAGCGCGGTGAAGACGAGGAAGCCCTTCAGGGTCGCGAGCCATGCGCCGTTCGCGCGCACGTCGCGGAGCGGATCGGCCGCGGGCGTCTTGCCGAGCGTCGTCGCGTCCGGTGCGGTCGAGAGGGCCGCCGCCGCGCGCTGCGCGACGAGCTTCCCGTCGAGGCCGAAGCCGATCCACGTGCCGCCCTGGTCAGGCACGGCGAACACATGGAGCACGACGGGTTTTCGCGGGATCTTCTTCACCTTCGCCGCGGACCCTGCCTGCGCTGCGGGGCCAGGCTTCGCGCCCGGTCGCGTCGCCGCCGTCGGCGGAGCCGGCGCTTCTTCGAGATCCGCGCGAGGCATCACGATCTCGAGGTGCACCGTCTGGTTCGGAAGCGGCACGCCTGACGTCCCCGCGACGACGCGCATCTGCGCGAGCATCTTCGCTCCCGCCTGCTGCTTCGCCCACTTCGCGAAGGACGGCCGGTTCCAGAGGTTCGCCCAATCCTTCAGGATCGGACCGACCTTCGTGACCGGCTCGGTGACCTGCAAGAGATGCCAGCCGACCACCTGCTCCGCGACGAGGCGCTCGGCCTCGTCCTGCGCGGCGAGGTCGCCCGCTTTGACCGACTTCGTGGCCGCGAGCGCCTTGTCGAGCGCGGCGGCGTCGAAGCCTTTGCCGTAGACCAGCGGCCCGTTGAAGAGTGCGAGCATGCGGTCGACGACGAGCTCGCGCACCGCTTTGCGTTCTTCCTCCGGCATCCCCGCGCCTGCGCCGGTCTCGATGAACGCGTTGCCGAGCAGCTCGCGCGGCCGGTCGAACAGCTTCGGGTCCGAGCCCTTGCCGTACACCGCGAGGTCCGTGTCCGCGGGCAGGTGGAAGAACGCCGGCGGAGGCACGTCGGCGCGCTCCGGCTTCGACGTCGCGAGCTGCGCGAGGAGACTCTTCGACGTGGCGTAGTCGAGCTTCATCGTCGCGGTCGCGCCGGCGTCTGCGAGCTGCGCGTCGATCGTCATGCGCGTCGCGTCGGAGACGAAGTCGACGAGCTCGTTGACCGACGCGTCCACCAGCGCACGCAGCGCGGGGCTCGACGTGCCGAGGAGCGAGCGCGCGAGGAACGGAAGGCTCGCCCTCACTTGCGTGAGAGGCTCGCGCAGAGGCCCGAAGCGGACCTCCATGTGCACGTCGGACGGCCAGGAAAGCTTCGGGGTGCCGCGCGTGAGGTACGGAGTGAGGAGGTCGATCGCTTCGCGCTCACCGCACACGAGGCGTGCGCCGCCGATTGCCGGAGCGAGCGCGCACGTCTCGCCCTCCTCCTCGTCTTCGTCGACGGGCGAGCGCCCACGCTCGTTCGACGCCGCGCGGCCGATTCCTTCCACGACGAACGCGCCGTTCTTCGAGGGGGTGAGCTTGTGGCGCGTCGAGAGCTTCGCTTTGGCTTCGTCGAACGAGCGCACCGCGACGGAGATCGCGATTGAAGGCTTCGCGCTTCGTCCGCCGCCGATGAGCACGCCCGCGGCGTCGACCGGTTGCGACATGTCGACGGAGTCGCCGACCGCGTCGTCGGTGAGCGAGCGCACGAGATCGTTGCCGCCGGGCAGCGGAAGGCTCGCCCAGCCGGACGCAGTCTTGAGCACGGCGTCCGGCTTCGTCACGCGCCCCACGAGGACGAGCCCTTCCGGCTCGCCGACCGGCGAAAGGTCGACGGGCGGCGCGACGGCGGTCGCCACCGGTTTGGCCGGACCGGTCGGCGCCGCAGGGGGCGCGCCGCCGCCGCAGGCTGCGAGCGCGACGAGCGAGGCGCCGAGGAAGACGCCAGGGACGTGACGAACGACGACCGACGAAGGACGCGTAGAAGACATGCGCGAAGGAGGATAGGCGGGCAATCACGCGCTCGTCGTGGACAATCGTCCGGCAGCGGCGGAGTCAATATTCCCTCCCCGACGCGCCCGTGTTTCAGTCCGTACTGCATCACCGTGGCAGCACCGAAGATGAATCCCGCCCAGGAGACGGCGGTCGAGCACCAGAACGGACCTCTCCTCGTCCTCGCGGGCGCTGGGTCCGGCAAGACGCGCGTCATCACGCACCGCATCGCGCGGCTGATGGAGCGCGGCGTCCCCGCGCACATGATCTGCGCGCTCACCTTCACGAACAAAGCCGCCGGCGAGATGGCCGAGCGCGTCATGCACATCGTCAAGGAGCGGCGGCTCGGCGGTCGCGACGGCGCAAAGGGCCTCGTCATCTCCACGTTCCACTCCTTCGGCCTCCAGGTGCTCGGACGCGAACGCAAGTCGCTCGGCGGCACGTTCACCATCTTCGATCAGGGCGACTGCCTCTCCGCGGTGAAGGAGATCTTGAGCCGGACCGACGCCGGCAAGAAGTTCGACGCGTCGCAGATCCTCGCCCGCATCTCCAACGCGAAGAACGCGTTCCTCTCGCCGGAAGAGCTCACCGAGCGTGAAGGCGACGAGTACGACGAGATCACGAAGATCGTGTACCCGAAGTACCAGAGCGCGCTGCGCAGCTTCCGCGCGTTCGACTTCGACGATCTCGTCTGCGAGGTGGCGCGCCTCTGGAAGGAACGCCCGGACATCCTCGACCGCTGGCAGAAGGAGTTCCTGTACGTCCTCGTCGACGAGTACCAGGACACGAACCGCGCGCAGCTCGAGGTGCTCCGCCTGCTTGCGGGCCGCCACAAGAACATCTGCGTCGTCGGCGACGACGACCAGTCGATCTATGCGTGGCGCGGCGCAGACGTTCGCAACATCCTCGACTTCGAGGACCAGTTCCCGGGCGCGAAGATCGTCATGCTCGAGCAGAACTATCGCTCCAGCGCGCCCATCCTCGCCGTCGCGAACGCCGTCATCGCGAAGCGCACGGACTCGAAGTACAAGAAGTTCCTCTTCACCGACAAACCGGGCGGCGAGAAGGTCCGCATCGGCGTCGCGCCTTCACCCGAGGCCGAAGCGGCCTACGTCGCGCGCGAGCTCCACCGCCTGATCCACGAAGAGAAGAAGAAGGCGAAGGACTGCGCCATCCTCTATCGCTCGAACGGCCAGGCGAAGCTCCTCGAGGAGCAGCTCCGCGAGCAAGGCGTGCCGTACCGGATGATCGGCGGCCAGCAGTTCTTCGAGCGCAAGGAGGTGAAGGATCTCCTCGCCTACCTGAAGGTCGCCCTGAACCGCGCCGACGAGATCAGCCTTCGTCGCGTCATCAACTACCCGCCGCGCGGCATCGGCGACACGAGCGTCGAGCGGCTCGGGCAGAACGCGCTCGCGCGTGGCTGGTCGCTCTGGCAGGCCGTCGAGCGCGTCGACGCAATCGACGGGCTCCCGAGCGGCGCGCGTGACGGCTGCAAGGATCTCGAGCGCATCATCGCGGAGATCCGGAAGCGCCTCATGATCGAGCGCGCGCCGGCGAGCGTCGTCGCGCGCGAGCTGTGCGACCTCATCGAGCTCCGGAAAGACATCGACGCGACCTCACCGTCGACGAACGCCGCGGCACGTCGATGGGCGAACGTGGAAGGCCTGTTCGGCATCCTCACGAGGCGCGAGGCGCGCGTCGCGGCGAAGGGTGAAGACGCGACGTCCGAACGCGAGCTCATGGGGTTCTTGCACTCGCTCACGCTGCAGATGAGCGAAGAGGAAGAAGACCCCGGCAACGTGGTCACGCTCTCCACGCTTCACGGCTCGAAGGGCCTCGAGTTCGACAACGTGTTCCTCATCGGCTGCGAAGAGGGGCTCATTCCCCACTCGCGAACGCTGGAGGTGAAAGCTTCCGACGCGCAGGTGCAGGACGTCGAAGAAGAGCGCCGCCTCTTCTACGTCGGCGTCACGCGCGCGCGGCAGCGTCTCGACATCACGCGCTGCAAGCACCGCGTCCAGCGCGGCAAGCCGGTGCCGCGCACGCCGTGCCGCTTCCTCTCCGACATCCCCGACGAGCTCGTCGAGCCATTCGAGGTGAAGGACGCTTCGATGATGTCGACGAACGCGATGGCGGAGCAGGCGACGAACCTGCTCGCGATGCTCGACGCGCTCGGCAAGTAAAGTTCGTCCAGCGGCGCGTTCGCGCCCGGAGCAGCCCTCGGCGCGTCAACCGAACTGCACCGAGCGGCGCGTGAACGCCGGGGCCATCGACCAGAAGCCCGTGATGGGAAACGTGACGTCGCCGCCCTTCTCCGCGGCGGCGGCGAGCGACGCGATGATCGGTGCGAAGTGCTCCGTGCGCGGATGGGCGAGCCGGGCGCCCGGCGCGCGCCGCTCGAAGTCGACGAGCGCGTCGAGGTCTCGCTTCGCGAGCGCGTCCTTCGACCAGTCGTCGAACTCTTTGGCCCAAGCGGGCGGCGTGCGCTCGCCGAACGATCGCATGTTGTGCGTGAGGAAGCCGCTGCCCATCACGAGCACGCCCTGCTCGCGAAGCGGCGCGAGGGCGCGTCCGAACGCGGCGAGCTCGCGCGGGTCGAGCCCGGGCAGCGAAACCTGCAGCACGGCGACGTCGGCGGCCGGGTACATCGACATCAAAGGAACGTACGTGCCGTGGTCGAGGCCGCGGTCCGGCGCGTCGATGAACGCGATGCCGCGTGCGCGGAGAAGCTCGCGAACGCCGCTCGCGAGCTCGGGCGCGCCTGGCGATCGGTACTGCATACGGTAGTAGCGCTCGGGGAAACCGTAGAAGTCGTAGACGAGCGGGATCGCGTTCGTCGCGCCGATGGCGATGGGCTTCGCCTCCCAGTGCGCGGACAAGGCAAGAATGGCGCGCGGTTTCGGCAGCGCCCTTCCCCACGCCGCGAGCTCCGCCTTCCAGCTCTCGTCGTCGAGCAGCGGTGGCGCGCCGTGCGCGACGAAGACGACCGGCATCGTCGAGCCCGCGGCGCGCTTCACCTCTTCGTCTTGCGTCGTGCTCGCCGTCGTCATGATGCCTCGTTCCGCTCGGCCACACGCCGCGAGCGGCAGCGTCATCGACGCCGCGATCGTGCGGAGCGCGTTTCGGCGGTTCATGCCGCTGTCAGCGTAGGCCTGCCTCTCCGGTCCGAGAAGCCGCTCCCGGCGAACGGACCGTTCGCGCGGTCACAACAGCGGGGTCACGAACGGTGCGCGAGCCCGACTTTGGCACGTGGCGCGGCGTGGCCTGCCCCGAGCGGCGGCTGCCCGCCGCCATTGGCGACGTGCTCGCTCGCAGCCCCTCGGCAGAGGTACGCTGCCGGCGATGGATCGGGTGGCGAACTTCCTCGGCGAGAAGACTCCGCGACGCTTCGTCGCCCTCGCGGCGTTCGCGGGTGTTCTCTACCTGTTCCGGCATCTCGCGCTCCTGCTCGTCTTCTTCGTTTCGTTCGAGCGGATGCTGCGCTTTCTCTCGGGGCAGGTCGCGCGGCGCGCCAAGGTCGGGAAGAAGCCCGCCGTCCTGCTCGTCGTGCTCGGCATCGTCGCGGCTCTCGTCGCGCTCGGCTGGCTGGGTGTCGACAAGTCGATCCGCGCCTACAGCCACGTCGAGGAGAACTTCCCCGAGCGACTCGCCGACCTGCGCGAGAACCCGATCATCCTCCGGATCCAGGAGCACATCGGCGGCACGGACAAGATCCTCGACGGCGCGAAGCACTACGCCGGCGACGCACTCTCGGCCGCGACCGCCATCGGTCACTTCTTCGTCTACGTGCTGATCGCGTTCATCCTCGCGCTCGTTTTCGTGCTCGAGGACGACGAGCTCGAGACCTTCTGGTCGCGCGTCGACACGCGCTCGCTCGGCGGGACGCTCGGTCGCTGGATGGGCCACGTCGCCGACGCGACGGTCGTCACCGTGCAGCTCCAGCTCATCGTCGCCGCGTTCAATACCGTCACTACGCTGCCGGTTCTCCTCGTGCTCGGCGTCCCGCACGTCGGGCCGCTCATGCTCCTCGTCTTCGTCTCCGCCCTCGTGCCCGTCATCGGAAACGTCGTCTCCGGCGTGGTGCTGTCGCTGCTCGCGTACCAGGCGAAGGGGTGGCTCGGCGTCGGTATCTTCACCGCGCTCACGTTCGTCCTTCACAAGGTCGAGTCTTACTACCTGAGCCCGCGGCTCACCTCGCGCCACGTGAAGATCCCGGGCTTCTTGCTGATCGTGAGCCTGCTCGCGTGCGAGCACCTCTTCGGCTTGAAAGGGCTCTTCTTGTCGTTCCCCATCCTCTTCGTGGCCGGACGCATCCGCGGCGAGTTCCTCGAAGAGGATGCGGTCGTCTCCGCGTCGCCGATCGTGCTGACGGACAGCCCCGACCAGCTCCCGGGGAAGGACGGCGTCCAGGAGATGCTCGAGCCGACCGGCTTCGAGCTCGAACGGGCACGCGTGCCGCTCGACAGCGTACGGCCCGGTCCGGCAGCGCCTCCGAGCGCCCCGCCGAGCGCGCCGTTGCCCCCGCCGGCGCCGCTGCCTGCGGCACGTTCCGGCAAGGTGCCGGAGGCGCCCGCAATCGTGGCGGCACCGGTCCCGAAGCCGGAGTGAAGCGCCCCGTCGCGATCGCAGCGGCGTTCGTGGCGGCCCTGCTCGCGGCGCCGCGAAGGGCCGACGCGCAGACGACGAGCGACCCCGTTCGCGTCGTGTACGAAGCGCCGCCGGAATGCCCGAACGAGACGTCGTTCTTCCGCGCGCTCGCGGCCCGCACGAACCGCGTGCGGCCTGCAGCAGCCGACGAGCCGGCACGCGTCGTCCGCGTGCGCATCGCCGCCGTCGACGGAGGCGTTCGCGGCGACGTCCGGATCGACGAGGGCGACCCGCGCGAGCTCACGAGCCACGCGTGCGCGGACCTCGTCGGCGCGCTCGCCTTCGTCGGCGCGCTCGCGGTCGACCCGACCGCCGGCGGACGTGCCGCATCGGCCCCGCGGACGGAGGGCCCCGAGCCTCCGGCTCCCGCTCTCGCCTCTTCTTCGCCGTCGCGCGCCGCCGCGCCGTCACCGGCATCGACGACGGCCCTCGCGCTCGGCGCCGGCGCGGCCGTCGAGGTGGCGTATGTCGCAGACGCCGTCGTCGCGCCCCGCCTCCACTTCGACGTCACTCTGGCGCGCCGCACGCGTGGTGCACCCGCCGCCCTGTCTCCGAGCGCTCGCCTCGCGATCGCGCGCAGCTTCACCGTCGAGCGCAGACGCGACGTCGCCGGCGCAGCGCTCTCGTTCACCGCGGCGTCACTCGACGGCTGCCCCGTCCGTGCGACGCTGTCGTGGCTCGAGCTCCGCCCCTGCATCGGGATCGCAGCCGGCGTGCTGCGTGCGACGGCGCTCGGCGTCGCCGCCCCATCGACTCGCACGCGGCCGTGGGCAGCGGCGACCGCATTCGTGCGTGCGGCGGTCCCGCTCGGTGACGTGCTCTGGCTCGAAGCCGAGGGCGGCGCGATGGTCCCGCTCGTCCGTGACGCGTTCGTGGTGGAGCCGGACGTCATCGCCTACGAAGCGCCCGCATCGGCCTTCTTCGGCCGCGTCGGAGCGACGGTGCATTTTCCGTGATCACGGAAGACGCGAGCTCCCATCACGAAGGGATGCGCTCCGCCCTGGCGACCCCCGACGTCTCGTCGCCGCCGGCGTCGGCGGACACGGCGACCGCGCATGCCAGGCTGCGGGCGTTGTTCGAGGAGCACTTCGATTTCGTCTGGCGGTCGCTCCGCCGTTTGGGGCTCAGCGCCGACCATGCGGACGATGCCGCGCAGCAGGTGTTCGTCGTTGCGTCGCGTCGTCTCGACGCGATCCGTGAAGGAAGCGAGAAGAGCTTTCTGTTCGGCACGGCGCTCCGGGTCGCCTCGGATCTGAGGAGGAGCGCGCCGTACCGACGCGAGGTCGCGACGGAAGATGCGGGAGCGATGCTCGAGAGCGGCGCCGCGCCTGACGAGCTCGTCGACCATCGCCGAGCGCGCGCGCAGCTCGACGCGGTCCTCGAAGCCATGGACATCGATCTCCGGAGCGTGTTCGTGCTCTTCGAGCTCGAGGAGATGTCGACGGCCGACATCGCAACGCTCCTCGATCTGCCGCGCGGAACGGTCGCTTCGCGCCTCCGCCGTGCGCGCGAGGACTTCACGGCGCGCGTCTTGCGGCTCCAGGCCGTCGCGCGGGGAGGAGCACGATGAGCGATCCCGCACGTCTACGCACGCAGGGCGGCCTCGGCGCGGCGCTCCTCGGGGCTGCCGAATCCGACGCGCCGTCGCCCGGGAGCCGTGCGCGCGCGGCAGCAGCCCTCGGGATCGCGAGCGGAGGAGTCGTTCTCGCGAGCACAACGGCGGCGCAGGCGGCGTCGGCCGGCGCATCCGCCGCGTCGGGCGGTGCCGTCGGTGGCGCCGGTGCAGGCGGTACGGCCGGTGCGGCGGTGGCGGTGAAGGCAGGAGGCGCGGCGCTCGCCACGAAGATCGCCGGCGGCAGCCTCGTCGCGCTCGCGCTCACCGGCGGGGCCTTCTATGGGATGCGCGGACAGGCCCCGCCGCCTCTTCCGGCGGAGCACGCGACATCCGCGCCGGCCGCCTCGCTCGGCGCGAAGTACGAGGTCTCTACGGCCGGCACTCTCGGCCTGCCCCGCGCCCGAAGCGGCGAATCGCCGGCCGAGCCGTCCCCGCTTCCAGCCGAGGCGCCATCTCTCGAAACGAGGCGCGCCGCGCCGAAGCCGCCATCGACGCCCGTTCCGCGTGAAGCCCGCGCGGACGAAGCAGCCGCGGCGCCCGCGCCGGTGGCACCATCCGCGGCTCACGAAAGCGCCGCTCCACCGACGCTCGGACGCGAGCTCGCGCTCCTCGACGACGCGTCGGCCGCACTGCGCCGCGGGGACACGGACCGCGCGATGCGCCTTCTCGACGAGCACGATCGCGATGCTCCAGGCGGCGCTCTCGCGATCGAGGCTTCGGTGCTCCGCGTCGACGTGCTCGTGGCACGCGGCGACGTCGACGGCGCCAAAGCGCTCGCGCGGACGATCCTGGCACGCGACGGGAAGGGGCCTCACGCCCGGCGCCTGCGCGCGCTGGTGGACGCGCCGTAGACGCAGGCCGACGGCCCGCGCCGCGCGTCGAGCCCCGTGGTCGTGTCACAAACCGCCGCCCCGCTTTCGATTGGGGCGATAATCTTTGATCACCAACGCCGTGCGTGCCCATCAATCGACGGAGGTCCTGACGATGATCAACACGATGAAGACGACCACGATGGGACGCGTGCTCGCTGCGGGCGCGTTCGTTGCGGCCTTCGCCGCATGCGGCGGAGCGACGTCGACGCGCGAGTCCGAGGACGGGCGTGACCAGAGCGCGCTCGTCGAGAACGGCGTCCAGGGGTCCGGCAGCGGGGAGACCGCGTGCGCCCCGAGTGACTGCGCGGACAGCGACTGCGCCTGCTCCACGGGACCTGCGTTCGACTTCCGCTGCGTGCGCGGCCCCGCCGGCGGAAGCGCGGGTCCTCACGGAATCTGCACGATGACCTGCCAATGCCCGCCGGGCGACGGCGTCGCGCCGACGAAGCCGGGCACTCCGCCTGCGGAGGATCCCCGCTGCCCCGAGAAGTGAGCAGGCGGCCGGGCTACGCAGCGATGACGTCCGTGCGATTCGTGGTCGCCGCGCTCGCCCGGCTGCGGCATCATGCGGAGGTCCCGCCATGAGCTCCCGTCGCGCGCTCTGCGTGCTTCTTGCCTCGGCGACGGTGCTCGCCTGCAGCGAGCGCGTGGTGCTCGGGACCCTCGACCAGAGCACGGTCGTCGACGAGCGCGGCGTGCGCGGCTCCGGCACCGGCGAAGCCGCGTGCGCGCCGAGCGACTGCGTGAACACCGACTGCGCGTGCGCGACGGGCACCCCGCTCGAGCGGCAATGCGCGCGAGGCTCGCCCGGCGGCAGCGCGGGTCCGCTGGGCCTCTGCACGATGCAGTGCAGCTGCCCCGCTGCCGACGGTGCGGCCGACGCCTCGAAGGACTGACGCGCGCGGGCTTCGGCTGACGTGCGGGCTGCTCCCCGGGGCCCCGAAAAGGATTCGTCCACTCCCGACGCATCTGCGGAAGCTCGCGATGCGAGCGCCGACGCCACGGACGGTGATGCAGGCCCGACGCCGCTTCCGGCGGTCAGCGGCTCTCTCGAGGCGACGGCCGCGGGCGGCCTAGGCCACGACGGTCATGCCCGGACCGATCGCGCTGGGCGGCGGCCGCGCAGTGGCGGCCGCGGCCGGCAGGTGGCGGTGTGCTCACCGTTCTCCTCGTCGGGGCCGCGCCGGGGATGCGGTCGTTCGAGCTCACGCTCGCGGACGACGCCGGGACGCTCGAGCCGAGCGAGTCGTTCGCAGCGACTCCGGCTGCGGCGTTCGGCTTTCGCGGCGCACGCGTCGAGACCTACGGCGCGAAGGCATGGACGACGAATGGCGACGGAACCGTCATCGTGACCGCATTCTCCGCCGCGTCGGTGTCGCTCGAAGTGAAGAACGTCGGGCACTTCGTGCAGGCGCCGGCTTCCGGCGACACGTGGATGCTCTCGGGCAGCGTGACGGTGCCGATCGTCGCGCTCGCATGGACGACGGCCGCCGCGTCCACCGTGACGCCCTCGAATGCCCAGCCGGAGCCCATCACGGGCGAGCCGCTCAATCTCACGTCCTCCGCTGCGCTCACGAGCAGCGTGACCCTTGCGGAACAGGTCTATCCGTTCACCGCAGCACGGCGTGCGGCATCGATGGCGGACGGCGCGGGCGCGACCGCGCGACGGCTCCTCGTCGGTTTGCCGAGCGGACACGTTCCGCGCGCCGGTCAGACGCTCTCGCTCGCCACGTTCGACCGGGTCACGGTCACCCTCGTCGAAGGCGCAACGTTCACGGGGGAAGCGGCAGAGAAGGTCTGGGAGGCAGACCAGGGCACCGTGCCGTGCAAAGCCGCACGGCGACGACGCTCGTGCTTTCGCTCGACGCTGCGCGGATGCAGTCCGAGTCTCCTGCGGCAAAGGGAACCTTCGACCTTTCGGGTTCCGTCACCATCACGCTTCCGTAGGACCGCTGAGCCGCGGCGGGCGGTCAATATGCGCCGATGTTCGGCGCGCCCGACCAGCACTTCCCGTCGAAGCCGGCGGGCACGTTCGGCAAGGGCACTCCTGCGCCCACGAGCGGGCTCCCCGGCTTCGGGCGCAAATCGCCGGGCGGCGCCGTGAGGCCCGGGTCCGCGTAGAGCGATGACGGCCCGGAGGCGAAGGGGACGTCGCTTCCCACGTTCCCGATGTCACCGGTCGCGGCGAACCACGCGTTGTGCGACATGGTCACGTAGCTCGCGGGTAGCTGGTTCGACGGGATCACGTAGGGCGGCGGCGTCGTCGAGAACAGCACGTTGTTGACGATTCGCACGTCGGCGTTCGTCAGCGTGACGTTCGTTCCCCCGAACGTGCTCGTGAGCACGCGCACGAACGCGTTGGGCTTGCCCGGGTGGTAGAAGGTGTTGTTCGCGACGAGGCACTTCTTGCACGCGACCACGCGGAACGCGCCGTGTTTTCCGCCGACGACGACGTTGCCCCAGAAGGTTACGTCGGTCGCCTCCGCGTCGGCATCGGTGTGCACGAGGAACTGCGCGCCGGTTCCGTCGCCGCCGACGAGCATGCCCGTTTGGTTCCCTCCCGAGTCGACGAAGTCGTGAGCATAGTTGCGAAAGAAGAGCGCGTTCTTCGCGCCGCCCTTGAACTCGTCGAACGCGCCGGAGTGGTGAGCCTCGTTCCCGGCAACCACGACGTCGTCGACGGCGACGAACTCGATGTTCTGTCGACCCGGGCTTGCGTACGCGAGCTCCGAGCCGACGATGGTGACGCCTCGCGCCTGCGAGCCCTTGAAAGACGCGAGCATCGTGTGGTGCACGTAGACGTCCTTCAGCACGAGGTCGTTGCTGATCTTCGCCGGGTCCCAAGGTCCGGCAGCGCCGCTCGAGAGCTGAATGCCGTGCCCGCTCGTGTTCGCAACTTCGATCCCCTCGATTGCCAGGTAGTGGACGTCGTCGAGGAGCAGGCCCGCGCCGCCACCGCAGAGAAACTTCGCCTTGCGCGGGCCGTCTGCCGACATGAGGCGCCCCGGCTTCTCCTTCGTGCCCGCAAAACCGGCGAGGGACGCGCAGCCGTACGTGCCTTCCGCGAACCGCAGGCGAACCCCGGGCGCGAGCCTCTTGAATGCGGCGCTCGTCGTTGCGAGCGCAGTCGCGCGCGTCGCGCCGTCGTTGGCGTCGTTGCCGTCGTTCGCGACCCAGACGTCCTTCTCGTGCGCAGCCGAGAACCACGCAGGCAGCGCGCCGGCGATGTCGCCGCAGCCCTTCGCGGGAGGAGCGGGCGCGCCGCCGTCCGAGCTCGAGCCCGGATTGCCGCCCCCGGGACCGCTCGCCGTCGGCGCTGCGCTCGCGCCGGGCGGCCCCCCGCCCACGTCGCCGGTCCGTGGTTCGCCCTCTCCGCAGGCCAGCAACGCCAGGAGGGCTCCGCAGAGAGTCGCCGTCGAGCGAGGGCTCATGCCACGAGCCTACTACGCGCGCTCGGTCGGCCTTCCATTCGGCGAGCCGCAGGGCCGCACTCCTGGAGGACAACGACGCCGAGCGGCCGACGGCGGCACACCCGTCCGAACCGACGTCACGCGCAGCGCCGCGCGCGCGCTCGACGGCGCCGCGCGCGCGCATGTCGGGAGTTGCGCGCGGCACGCGTTTGTAGCTCGTTTCCGCGTCCTCGAAGGTCGGCACCCGCCTTGCTCGCCGGCTCCGCATGAACACCAACTCCATCCTCGCCGCTCTCTGTGGAACGTTGGCTTTCGCGTGCGCCGCTCCGACCGCGCCGCAGCCCGAGTCGGAGCTCCCGCCCGTCGAGACCTCGGTGATGGGCGCCGAGGCGATCAAGCAGGGCCCCTGCTCGCCGACGGATCTGGCGCTGGGCGGCTGGGAGGCGGGCGGGTACTGCTACACGGGCGGGTCGGCGCCGGGCGACGTCGGCGGGCCGGCCGCGTGCACTGGCCGCTGCGACTCGGGCTTCTCACGCTGCGAAGCGCGCTGCGAAGCGCGCGGCGGCTCGGAAGCGTGCTTCGAGAGCTGCTACCGGCAGGAGAGTCTCTGCTACGCGGCGTGTCGCTGACCGCGCGCCGCCACGCGCCTGCTCAGACGAGCGCGGCGCGCACGCGCTCGGCCAGCACGCGCGCAGCGTCGGCGACGGGGACGAGCTCGGCCTTCTTCGGGTCGGGCTCGGTCCTCGGCTTCACCTCGATGTTGCCGTTCGCGAGCGCCTTCGCGCCGATGGTGACGCGGAGAGGCATGCCGAGGAGATCGGCGTCCTTGAACTTCACGCCCGGGCGCTCGTCGCGGTCGTCCCAGAGGACGTCGATGCCACTCGAGGTGAGATCCTCGTAGAGCTGCTTCGCGGCCGACGCGACGTTCTCTTCCTTGCCGATGGTGACGAGGTGGACGTGATACGGCGCGATGCTCATCGGCCATTTGATGCCGTCGTTGTCGTGGTTCTGCTCGATCGCGGTGGCAACCAGGCGCGAGACACCGATGCCGTAGCAACCCATGACGATGGGATGCTTCTCCTGCTTCTCGTCGCTGTACTGCGCGCCCATCGTCGCGGAGTACTTCGTACCGAGGATGAAGATGTGGCCCGCCTCGATGCCCTTGTAGCTCTTGAGGTGGCCCTTCCCGCAGCTCGGGCAGATGTCGCCCGTCGTCGCGAGGCGGATGTCCGCCACCGTGCCCTCCCAGTCGCGTCCCATGTTGACGCCGGTGAGGTGGTGGTCCGATTCATTCGCGCCGGTCGCCGCGTTCTTCACGAACGAGGCCGCGCGGTCGACGATGATCTTGCCCTTGAAGCCCACCGGGCCGGCGAAGCCGACGGCCGCGCCGGTCGCCTTCTGCACATCGGCCTCGCTCGCGAGGAACACTTCGTCGATGCCGAGCGCGCGCGCGAGGCGGATCTCGTTCAGGTCGTGGTCGCCGCGCACGACGGCCATGACGACCGTGTCGCCGGCGACGTAGACGAGCGACTTCAGGAAGCGCTCTTTCGGCAGCGAGAGGAACTTCGAGACGTCTTCGATCGAGCCCACCTTCGGCGTGTGGACCTTCTTCTTCTCCTCGAGCGCGACCGACGCATCCGCGGCAGGCTCTTCCACCTTCACCGTGGCGATCTCCACGTTCGCCGCGTAGTCGCATGCGTCGCACGCCACGATCGCGTCCTCACCGGAGTCGGCGAGCACCTGGAACTCCGCGCTCGTGGAGCCGCCGATGGCGCCGGGGTCCGCCGCGACCATCCGGTACGTGAGGCCCATGCGGTCGAACACGCGGCAGTACGCCTTGCGCATCCGCTCGTAGCTCTCCTTCGCGGCGTCTTCGCTCACGTCGAAGGAGTACGCGTCCTTCATGATGAACTCGCGGCAGCGAAGGAGGCCGCCGCGCGGACGCGGCTCGTCGCGGAACTTCGTTTGGATCTGGTAGAGGTTCTTCGGCATGTCGCGCCAGCTCTTGATCTCGCGGCGCGCGATGTCGGTGACGATCTCTTCATGCGTGGGGCCGAGGTGGAACTCGCCGCCCTTGCGGTCCTTGAGGCGGAACAGCGTGTCACCGTAGAGGTCCCAGCGACCGGTCTCCGCGAAGAACTCTTTCGGCAGAAGGGCCGGCATCAGGATCTCTTGCGCGGACGCGCGGTTCATCTCCTCGCGGACGATGCCCTCGATCTTCCGGAGCACGCGCAGGCCGAGCGGGAGGAAGTCGTACATCCCAGCGCCGACCTTGCGAATGTACCCACCACGCACGAGCAGCGTGTGGCTCGCGTTCGCGGCGTCGGCCGGAGCTTCCTTGACCGTGGGGATGAGCGCGCGTGAATAGAGCATGGGCTGGCCCGGCGTTTAGCACGGGACCGGCCGGCTGATGAGGTCAGATCTTGTCGAACGCCTTCGGATGGCGGGGCTCCATCCCGACGAACGCGCGCACGAAATCGACCGCCGAGACCATGCCGACCGCGACGCCCTTCTCGTCGACGACGACGAGGTGGTGATAGTCCGTCCCGGCGAGGACGCGCGCTGCCTCTTCGACCGTGTCGGTGTCCTTCACCGTCGTCACCGTACCTGCGCTCGCGACGTCGTCGGTCTCGCGCTGCAGATCGCGGAGCGAGACGATTCCGACCGGCCGGTGCGTGTCGTCGAGGATCGGAACGGCCGTGATCCCGAATTCGAGGATGTGCCGGCGCGCGAGCGACAGGCGGTCGCCATCGCGCAGGTAGAGGAGCTTCGCATTCATGATGTCGCGAACGTGCTTCGACATGGTGGGGTCATCCTAGGCGAGGGCGGTTCACGGGGTGAAGCGAGGTTGCCCGGTGGTCTCGGTGACCGCGAGCCAGAGTTCTTTGCCCGGATCGATTCGCTTCTTCTCGGAGAGCGCGAGACCGAGCGGCACGTGCGTGAAGGAGCGGTGCCAGCGACCGATCATCACGTCGGTCTTGCCCGCCATCGCCGCATGCGCGGCGTAGCGCGCGAGCTCGTCGCAGAACACCGCATCGATGGCGTTCGCGGGGACGCCGCGGATCATGTAGCTCGGGTCGATGTACTTCAGCGTGATCGGCACCTTCTTCTCGGCGAAGTGCGCCTCGATCGCGTGTTTCAAGTGGGGACCGATGTCGAGCTCGCCCGCGGCGAAGCGGAGATTGCCCGACGCGTCACGGTGCTCGGCGCCGCCCTGCGCCTCCGCGAGCTGACGCCCGCATCCTTCGGCGACGACGACGACGGCGTGGCCGCGATCCCGCATCCGCCGCTCGAGAAACGCGAGCAGCCCGTGCTCGCCCTCGAGGTCGTACGGCACCTCGGGGACGAGGCACGCGTTCACGTCGTGGCTCGCGAGCGTCGCGTGCGCGGCAATGAACCCGGCTTCGCGCCCCATCAGCTTCACGAGCCCGATCCCGTTCAGGGCCGAGATGGCCTCCGTGTGCGCGGCGTCGATCGCGACCTTCGCCATGGAGACCGCGGTCTCGAAACCGAACGTCTTGTCGACGAACGGTACGTCGTTGTCGATCGTCTTCGGCACTCCGACGACGGCGAGCGGCACCCCTCTTCGCTTCGCCTCTTCGCCGATGGCGTGCGCGCCGCGCATCGTCCCGTCGCCGCCGATGACGAAGAGGCAGTTGATGCCGCGCGCCACCAGCGCATCGAGCATCGCCGCGGGCTCGCGCTTGCCGCGTGACGTGCCGAGCATCGTCCCGCCCCGCGCGTGCACGTGGCACACCTCTTCGAGCCCGAGGTCGATGGGCGCGTAGCCGCACGCGTCGTCGAGCCCCGCGAACCCGTAGCGGAACCCGAGCACGCCCGCGATCCGATATTTGTGGAGCAGGTGTAGGACGAGCGACCGGATCACGTTGTTGATCCCGGGGCAGAGCCCGCCGGCGGTGACGATGCCCGCGCGCGTCTTCGAAGGGTCGAAGAAGATGCGTTCCCTCGGTCCTGCCTTCTCGAACGAGTGCGCCCGGTCGATCGCCTCGCCGGTGTCGAGCTCCACGTCACACAGCACCCGTGCATCGTCCGGCGTGTACATGGGAATGCCGGCGCTCTTCTCGGTCGCGAGGCCGAGCGGAGACGGGACGGTGCATTCCCCGAGGGAGGAGACGCGCCAGGCTGCAGCCGCGCGAGGAACGAGGGACGGAGTGCGGGTCACGACTCCGAGTCGTGCATGCCCTGCACCACGCCTGCAACGACAAACCGCGAGCGCGGCACGCCTCCGCGCGAGCTCAGGCGTACCGCGGCACCGGCGCGTCGTCCGCGGGCGGGATGAGCGGCGCCTTCCCGCGCTTCCGGCGGATGCCGTCGATCGCCCCACGGACCTTCTCGTTCGTGAGGATTTTCCGGATGATGCGCGTCTTGATCGGAAGGTCGAGGATGCTCAGGCCGACGAGGACCGTGAGGAGGCCCTGCCCCGGGAGCACCAGCATCGCGAGCCCGAGAGCGATGAGCACGACGCCCGCGACGGTGCGGGCGATGCGTACGGGAAGGGAGCGCTTCGGCGCCGGGCGCGAGAAGTAATCTTCGGGGATCCGGACGAGGAAGATGGGAATGGCGACGATCGTTCCCACGAACATCGCGATGCTCACGACGGCGATCGCGATCTCGGCGGCATGCGACGACATGCGGACGAGAGGTGCAAACGGTGCGCCTCAGTCGCCGAATATTTCGCGTGCCATCAAGCTCGGCGGCACCGTCGCCCGCGTGAGCACGTCCGTATGGAACGTCTTCAGCGTGAAGCCCCCGCCGGCGCGCGCGCGATAGCGTTCTCGGAGCTTGAAGATCATCTGGCGGCCCGTCAGGTACGCGAGCGGCTGCGTCGGTGAAAGCGTGTAGCGCTTCACCTCGGAGAGGGCGAGCTGCCTCTCGAGGTGCACCTGATCGGTCAGCAGCTTCACGGCGTCCTCGAAGGTCATCCCCGTGACGTGCAGGCCGACGTCGATGACGATGCGGGCGGCACGTACGAGCGTCCACTCGAGCTGCAGCAGGCGCTCTTCGTCGGTGTAGTAGCCGAGCTCGGCCATGAGCTCTTCGGAGTACAGCGCCCAGCCTTCGGAGAAGATCGCGTGGTCCAGCGCCTTCCGCACGAGCGAAGGGTTCCGCCGCGCGAACGAGAGCTGGAGGTGGTGTCCCGGATACGCCTCGTGCACGGCCGTGTCGACGAGATCGCCGTGGTCGTTCTCGCGGAGCATTTCTTCCTGCTTCGCCTTCGGGAGCGACTTGTCGACGGGGGTGACGAAGAAGAAGCCCTTCGTCGTCGCGCTGTCGAACGGCGGAGGCTGGTCGTACGCGGCGGTGACCGTGCTCCGGAGGAACGGGGGCGTGTCGATGACCTCGAGGTCGTCTCCCGGAGGCAGCTCCACGGCGTCCTTCTCGACGATGAACGCGCGCGCCCGCGCGACCTCGTGGCGATACGCGTCGAGGAGCCCGTCGGCGGTCGGGTGGTTCCCCTTCAGGCGACGAACGACGTCCGGCCAGCCCTTCGCCTTCGGATCGATCCGCTTCGCCACCTCGGTCATCTGCGCGTTCGTCTCCGCGAAGAGCCTCTTGCCCATCGCGAGGAGGTCGTCGGCGGACTCGTCGAGGAAGTAGTCGCGGCGCAGCAGGAAGTCGAAGAGGTCACGGCCCGCGGCGAAGTCGCCCTTCGAGCGCGGCAGCACGACCTTCTGCAGGAACTTCTTGTAGTCGTCGTACGCAGCGTTCGCCGTCTTCAGCGCCGCGTCGATACGCGCGACCTCGTTCGGCAACGCAGCCACGAGGAACGGCCGCTGCGCCTCGAGGAACGAGCGCGCGGATGCGGCCCGATCGATCCCGACCTCCGTCCAAACGCGCGGCGGATCTTCGAGGTTCGTCTTCGCCGCCTCGAGCACCCTCGGGATCTTCTCGAGCCGAGCGAGCACGTTCGTGGCGCGCTCGGCGGCGGGCGCGTACTCACGCGCGGTCATCGAGAAAATCGCGTTCAAGGGTGACGCGTACAGGGAAGGATCGCGCTGGAGCGGACGCTGCGCTCGCTTCACGCGCACGTCGACCTCGAGCGCACCGACCAGCATCGCGAGGTCGGTCTTGCCGGCCGGGGTGAGCCGAGCCGTCGCGAAACGCGCCGTCAGCGACCGGGCGAACGCCTCCTCGCGCGCGAGAGCGTTCTCGTGCGCGGCGGCGGTTCGATCATCGAGCTCCGCGTCGCGTGCGTGGAGGCCGAGCGTCGTCGCGGTCTCGGGAGAAACGTCGAGCAGCAGCGCGAGGTACTCTTCGCCTGCCTTCTGCACCGCCGCATCGTCGGCTTCCGGTGTTACCGCCGCCGCCGGTCGCGACGCGCTCGCCGACGGAGCGGGTGCGCGCAGCGGGGTGCCGGAATCCGCCGGTCCGCATCCGCCTCCTGCCACGGAGGCGGAGATGGCAAGAACGAGAGCAACGACCGCGGACGACGACACGCACGGACCGAGACGCTTCACGGCGCGGAATCTAGCGGATCGCGCCGCCCTCGCTCGGCGCGATCCGTCGCGGCCGAACGCCTCAGCCGTTGCCGTCAACCGGCGTGCGTAGCACCGCCGCGATCGTCTCGCGGAGATACCTCGCCGCGAGCCCCACTGTGCGCTCCGTCGAGTCGGGCTTGTCTTGCAGCGGCGGCGCGACCTCCATCACGTCGCCGCCGAGCATGCCGATCTCGGCCCCGATGCGGCGGATGAGGGTGACGAGGAACTCGGGGTCGAGGCCGGCGGGCTCCGGCGTTCCGGTCGCATCGGCATGCTCGCTGTCCGTGCCGTCGATGTCGTTCGAGAAGTAGACCGACTCCACCTTCTTCGCGCGAAGGTGATCGAGGATGGCATCGAGCGCGGCCTCGGGGTCGCGTCGGCACTCCTCGGCCCAGAGCTGACGCACGCCGAGCGTCGACTCCCAGTGCTGCTGGCCGTGGCGTGAGGCGCGCGTCCCGACCTGCACCATGCGCCCATCGCGGCCGAAGAGCTCGTTCGCGTGCCACGACCACGTGGCGAAGCAGTACTTGATGCCGAGGCGGTGCTCGAGGAGATCGGTGTGCGCGTCGGGCTGCACGATCGCCCAGCGATCCTTCCGTGCGCGCGAGAGCGCCGACGCGACGGGCCACGCGTTCGAGTGGTCGCCGCCGAGCACGAGAGGAGCAATCGACGGATTGAGCGTGAAGACGAGGTCGAGCGCGCGCTCGGCGATCGAGAGCGGAGACACGGGCAGGCTGGCACGCTCGGCTGGCGACACGGTCGGGTACAGCGCAGCGCGCGTCGCCTCTTTCTGCGCCTCGCTCAGCATGTCGTCGTGGAGGAGCTGCGGCACCACGAAGACGTCGCCGATGTCGACGACGCCGAGCTCGACCGCGCGCGAGGGCCAGCTCGGCATGTCGTCGACGAACCGCGTACGGATCGCCTGCGGGCCGAGGTTCGCGCCGCGACGGAACCCCGCGCCCACGTCGGAAGGCACGCCGAGAACGAACGCGCGCGCCTCGGGGATGCGCGCGAGGGCCGCGCGGAAGCGGTCTTCGACCTCCGCCTCGGTGCGTGCACCATACAGCTTTCGCTGCAGCTCTAGCTGCGCCTCACGCCCGGTGGAGACGAGGTAGAGGCCGCCGCCTGCGGGACGGAGAAGGAGAGCGAGCTCGTCGAGAGGCGTCACGACGCTGAACCTAGCACGCCAGAACCGGGGCGAAGCGCGGTAGCCTTCGCGCGATGGTGACGCTCGAGCGCGTGACGAAATCGTTCGCCGGGCGCACGATCATCAAACCCACGTCGCTCACCGTCGCGCGCCGCGAACGGCTCGCGCTCATCGGGCCGAGCGGATGCGGGAAGTCCACGCTGCTCCGCATGATCCTCGGCCTCGTCGTTCCCGACTCCGGAACCGTGCGCGTCGGCGACGTCGTCGTGAACGAGGCGACTGCGCGCGAGGTCCGCCGCCGCATCGGGTACGTCATCCAGGACGGCGGGCTCTTTCCTCATCTCACCGCGTACGAGAACGTCACGCTCGTCGCTCGGCTCTCCGGCGGCGGCGACGGGGCGGCGCTCGATGCACGGGTGCGCGAGCTTGCCGCGCTCGCACGGCTTCCCGAGGAGCTCCTTCGTCGCTACCCGGGCGCGCTCTCCGGTGGAGAGCGGCAGCGCGTAGGCCTGGTTCGCGCGCTGATGCTCGAGCCGGCGGTGCTCCTTCTCGACGAGCCGCTCGGCGCGCTCGATCCCATCGTGCGCGCGCGCCTGCAGGAGGACCTACGCGACGTCTTCCGGCAGCTCGGAAAATCCGTGGTCCTCGTCACGCACGACATGGCGGAGGCCGCGTACCTCGCCGAGAGCATCGCGGTCGTTCGCGACGGCGAGGTCCTCCAGCGCGGGACCATGCGCGAGCTGACGAACGCGCCGGCACACCCGTTCGTCGCCGAGTTCGTCGGCGCGCAGCGGAGCCTGGCCGAGGCCCTCGGGTGATCCGCGCCGCGCTGCTCGTCGCGACGCTCGTGGCGTTGCTCGCCCATGCGCCGCGCGCTTCGGCCGAGCTCCGGGTCGGCTCGAAGCGGTTCGTCGAGTCTTACGTGCTCGCCGAGATCGTCGCGCAGGCGTATCGCGCCGAGGGCGGTCGCGCCGCGCATCGCCAGGGGCTCGGAGGCACGGCCGTGACGTTCCGTGCTCTCGAGGAAAGCGCCATCGACGTCTACCCCGAGTACACCGGCACGCTCGCAGAGACCGTCGCGCCGCGCGGCACTCCCGCAGAGCTCGGCGCGCTTCGGCGCGCGCTCGCAGGCCGGGGGCTCTCTATCTCCGAGCCACTCGGCTTCGAAAATACGTACGCCCTCGCGGTGAGCTCCGCGACCGCGGAGCGCCTTTCGCTCGGGGCCCTGTCCGACCTCGCGGCGCATCCCGGGCTCCGCGTCGCCCTGAGCCACGAGTTCGCAGGGCGGAGCGACGGATGGCCCGGCCTCGCCGCTGCGTACGGCCTGCACCCCGCGACGAAGCCTTCGGTCGTCGATCACGCGCTCGCGTACGAGGCCCTCTCCCGCGGCGACATCGAGGTCACCGACGTCTACACGACGGACGCGAAAATCGAGCGGTTCGGCCTCCGCGTGCTTGCCGACGATCGCCACTTCTTCCCGCCGTATGAAGCCGTGCTCGTGTACCGCGCAGACCTCGAGCAGCGTGAGCCCGGCTTCGCCCGCGTGCTCGCTCGACTCCGGGGCACGATCGACGTCGCGACGATGCGCCGCCTCAACGCACGGGCCGACATCGACGGCGTCGACTTCGCGCGCGTCGCCGAGGAGCACCTCGGGGGAGCGCGACGCGAGACGCCGCGGCGCATCGGCCTCGCTGCCGGCATCCTCGCCGCGGTGAGCTCGCACGGGCCACGCCACGTCGCTCTCGTGGCCTCGGCGGTGCTCCTCTCCACCTTGCTCGGGGTGCCGCTCGGCATGCTTGCCTTTGCACGACGGCGCGTGGGGGCTCTCGTGCTCGGAATCGCCGGCGTCGTGCAGACGATCCCTTCCCTCGCGCTCTTCTGCTTCATGATCCCGCTGCTCGGGATCGGGCCGCTTCCCGCCCTCGCGGCGCTGTTCCTCTACGGCCTCCTGCCCATCGTGCGGAACACGCACGCAGGTCTCGCATCGGTGCCGTCCGAGCTACGCGAGGCGGCGACGGCGATCGGCCTCTCCGCAGGCGAGCGCCTTCGCCACGTGGAGCTCCCGCTCGCCTCGCGAACGATCCTCGCGGGCGTGAAGACGAGTGCCGTCGTCGCGGTGGGAAGCGCGACGATCGCCGCGTTCATCGGCGCCGGCGGGTTCGGCGATCCGATCAGCACCGGGCTCTCGCTGAACGACGTCCCGACCATCCTGCACGGCGCGATCCCGGCCGCCGCGCTCGCGCTCGTCGTGGAGGGACTGTTCTCGATCGCCGAACGCGTCGTCGTGCCGAAGGCGCTTCGCGCGTCGGCCGCGCGCGACTGACTGCGCGGCCCGCCTCCGTCACACCGCGCGCATGCGCACTTCGCCGGAGACCACCGGCACGACCTTGCCTTCGGCGGTGCGCACTAGGAGACGCCCTTCGAGATCGATCCCGCATGCGGTGCCGCGCAGCGCGCCGTCGTCCGACTCCACACCCCGCCCGTGGAGGGCATCCGCACGCGACAGCCGCGCATGGATGAGGCCGAGCCCACGGTGCGCAACGTGCTCCACGTCGCGATCGAGACCGGCAAGGACGTCCGCAAGGACCTCCGCGCGATCGAGCTCCGGCCTCGACTTGCCGGGGCGCGCATCGCGCTCGAGCGCGATCGACGTCGCGATGTCGACGAGCTCGTCCGGGAGCGCCCGTCCGAGCACGTTGATTCCGACGCCGACGACGACATGCTCGACGCGTGACCCGGCGACGCCGGACTCGACGAGAATGCCGGCGACCTTGCGGAGAGCGCCGTCGCCGCGACGGACCACGACGTCGTTCGGCCACTTCACGAGCACGTCGGCGTCTTCGCCCACCGCTCGGGCGACCGCGTCGCGAACGGCAATCCCGCAGGCGAGCGAGAGCGGCGGCACGCGCGGCGGCGCGCAGGGAATCCGAAGCAGCACCGTGAAGAGGAGGTTCTCTCCGGGCGTCGACAGCCACGCACGTCCTTGCCGTCCGCGGCCGGCACGCTGGGCTTCGGCAAGCCACGTCGCGCCGTGCGGCGCGCCCTCGCGAGCGCCGGTCTTGGCGTCGTCGTTCGTCGAGCCCGTCTCCGCCTCGATCGAGAGCGGAGCACCGAGGCGCCCGCCGCGCGCAGCGATGACCTCCCGCGCGCGCGTGAGGTCCGGGGCGACGCGGCGGTCGCGGATCATGCCTCGAAGTCGAGGCCGATGTCGGCCGCCGGCGTCGAGTGCGTGAGCGCGCCGACGCTGATGGCGTCGACGCCCGCGCGCGCGAGCTCGGCAATGCGCTCGAAGGTGATCCCGCCAGATGCCTCGAGAAGCGCACGACCCCGCGTTCGGCGGACGGCCTCTTCGACGGTCGGCGTATCCATGTTGTCGAGCAGCACGATGTCGGCGCGCGCCGCGAGCGCCTCTTCGAGCTGATCGAGCGAGTCCACCTCGCACTCGATGCGGCTCGTGTGCGGTGCGCGCGCGCGGGCCGCCTCGATGGCCGCCGTGATTCCTCCCGCCGCGACGATGTGGTTGTCCTTGATGAGCACTGCGGAGCCCAGGTCGTTGCGGTGGTTGTGGCCACCGCCGCGCCGGACCGCATAGCGCTCGAGGAGCCGGAGGCCAGGCGTCGTCTTCCGCGTGTCGGTCACGCGCGTGTGGCAGCCGCTCGGCACCGCCGCCACGTACCGGCGCGTGGCGGTCGCGATCCCGCTCATCCGCTGCGAGAAGTTCAGCGCGACGCGCTCGCCGACGAGAATGCTCCGCGCGCGTCCTCGGACGGTGAAGAGCACGCCGCCCGCCGCGACGACGGTGCCGTCCGGCACGTGGGCCTCGAACGTGAGCGAGGGGTCGACCATCGCGAAGACGCGCTGCGCGACGGGAATTCCGCACGCGACGATCTCCTTCCGTGCCACTCCGCGCGCGACCGCGGTTTTGTCTGCAGGCACGCACGCCTCGGTGGTCACGTCGCCGGAGCCGAGGTCTTCGGCGAGGGCGCGGCCGACGAGGTCGTCGAGAAGCGGGATCGGCAGCTCGAGGTGGTCCACGGGCGGCGGACGGTACTCGGACAAACCCCGCAAAACAAGGCGTCCTACGCGCCCCGGCGGGGGTGAACCGCGTCCACGCGCGGCCCGCCTGCGGCGCACCCCTGTCGCAGCGACTGCCAAACGCCTTGCGAGTTGCGCTCGGCATGCGACGATGCGAGGCGTCATGGGGGCCACGGTCCTCGTCGTCGAGGACGAAACGAGCATAGCGGAGACGATCCGCGAAGCGCTCCTTCGAGCGGGATACGAGGTGCCGGAACCGGTGTCGACGGGCACTGCTGCGCTCGAGCTCGCCCAGCGCACGGCGCCCGCGCTCGTCCTCATGGACGTCGGCCTCGTCGGCGGGATGGACGGCATCGACACGGCGCACCGGCTGCGCGACGAGCAGGGCGTCCGCGTCGTGTACATCACGGGCGCGACCGACGACGCGACGCTGCAGCGCGCCAAGGAGACCGGCCCGCTCAACTACCTGCGGAAGCCGTTCACCCCGCGCGAGCTACGCACGGCGGTGGAGATCGCGCTCCACCAGGTCATGCTCGAGCGCGCGCTCGCCGCCCGCGAGCACTGGCTGACGACGACGCTGCACGCCATCACCGATGCGGTCATCGCGGCCGACGCCCACGAGCAAGTGACGCTCGTGAACAGCGCGGCCGAGGAGATGCTCGGCGTGAAGAGCGTCGACGTCCTCGGCACGCGCCTCGGGGCGGTCGCGAGCGTCGTGAGCACCGACGAGCCGTGCCTCGATGCGCTCGCTCGACGCGCGCTCGCCGAAGGACGTTCCATCGCGCTGCCCGCCGACGCGCGGGTACGCGGGCCGAGTGGCCTCCTCGAGGTCGAGGGCACCATCGCGCCCTTCTCGATGCAGCCCGGCAGTGCTTCCGGCGTCGTCATGGTCTTCCGCGACGTGGGGCCGAGGCGCCGCCTCGAGCGTCGGGTCGGCATCAGCGAGCGCCTCGCGGCGATCGGCACGATGGCGGCCGGCATGCAGCACGAGATCAACAACCCCCTCGCGACGATCGTCGCCAACGTCCAGTTCGTGCGCGACGCGCTGCGCGCGCAGCAGCAGGACGAGGGAGCCGCGCCGCTCGACACCGCGGAGCTCCTCGCCGCGCTGGAGGACGCGACCGTCGGCGCCGAGCGCGTGCGCGCGACCGTGCAGGAGCTTCGCCACCTCAGCCGGCCCGACGAATCCGGTCATGCCCCGGTGGCGCTCGCGACCGCGCTGGACGCCGCGGTCCGCGCCGCATCGAATGCGCTACGCCACCACGCGACGGTGACGCGCGAATACGGCAAGACGCCGCTCGTGAAAGGCTCGGAAGCGCAGCTCTCACGCGTGTTCGTGAACGTCCTGCTCAACGCGGCGGACCCGGGCGACGCGCAAGAAGGCCGCGCGCGCAAGATCGTGCTCGCGACGTACACGGACACGCAGGGCCGCGCCGTCGCCGAGGTCCGCGACGACGGCCCCGGCATCCCGCGCGACATCCTCCACCGCGTGTTCGATCCGTTCTTCGTGAAGACTCCGAAGAGCGGCGATGCCGGCCTGAACCTGACCATCGCGCACGGGATCATCACCGCGCTAGGAGGCGAGATCGACATCGACAGCGAAGAAGGCAAGGGCACGACGGTGCGCGTCGTCCTCCCGCCCGCGCCACCGATGTCGGAGCCTCCCGTCGTCACCGCCGCGCCACCGGTGGTCGACGCCACGAAGCGCCGCGCGCGCGTGCTCGTCGTCGACGACGAGGTAGCGATCGGCAAAGCGGTAGGACGCGTGCTCGGACGTGAATATGACGTCGTCTTCGAGGTCGACGCCCGGAAAGCGCTCGAACGCTTCCCGGACGAGTCGTTCGACGTCATCTTCTGCGACCTGATGATGCCGCGAATGACCGGACCGGAGTTCTTCGAGGCGCTCACCGAACGTGCCCTCGAGCAGAGCTACCGCGTCGTCTTCCTGACCGGCGGCGCCTTCTCGCCAAAGGCCGAGGAGCTCCTTCGCACGACGAAGAACCCGTACCTCGCGAAGCCGTTCTCGCGCGAGGCCATCGTCGAGACGATCCGCCGCTTCACCGGGACGTGAGCGGTCGGCTCGCGCTGGGCCGCCGCGCGCGCTCACCACGCTTCGACACGCCACCCTCGTTGCTTCGCGACCCGAGCGAGGCGCGGATCCGGGTTCACGACGACGGGCTCGGCGACCGCTTCGAGGAGCGGCAAGTCCGTATACGAGTCGCTGTAAAACGTCGACTCCTCGAGGACGAACCCGTGCTCGGCGGCGAGCTTGCGCGTGCGCTCGATCTTTCCGTGCCCGTAGGAGAGCGGAGGGACGAAGCGGCCGGTGAAGAGGCCACGCTCGTCGACCTCGAGCTCGCTCGCGATCACGTGCGGAATGCCGAGCCGCCTCGCGAGCGGGCGCGCTGCATAGGGCGACGCACCGGTGACGATCGCGAGGAGCTCACCGCGGCCGCGATGCAGCTCCACGGCGCGGCGGCCGAGATCGGCGACGTGGGGCTCGACGAAGCGCCGAAACCAGTCGTCGCAGCGCGCCGCGAGGATGTACTCGGGCGTGCCGGCGAGCGGCTTCGCGGCACGAGCGGCGACCGCCGGCGCGTCGATGATCCCGAGGGTGTACTGCGCGACCCAGAACAGCGCCTGCGCGAGGTCGCGCCTCGTCGCTTCACCGATGGCGCGCTGATACCGGACGTAGAGGCTCGCCGTCTCTTTGCGGACCAGCGTGCGGTCCATGTCGAACAGGGCGGCGCGCACGCCGGCGAGCGTAGGGCAAGCCGCGCGCGGGTGCCAAGGCTCGGCGCGTGCCGATCAGTAGAGCCGATACCCCCTCCCGAGCAGCTCACTGAAGACGTTGCACATCGCGTGGAACACGAGGCCGGCGCCGATGCCCTTCGTGCGCGCACGCAGCCAGCCGAACGCGAGTGACGGAAAGAGCACCGCGAGCCGCGCAGGCTCGTGGATCGTCGCGAAGTGGCCGAGCGCGAAGATGATGCTGGTGACGACGAGCGCGAGCCCGACGTCGGCGCCGAGGAGGCGGATGCGGTGCGGGAAGGCATCGTCGAGGCGTGACTGCAGGTAGCCGCGATAAAACGCTTCTTCCGGCAGCGCGATGATGACGAGCTGTCCGAAGATCTCGTTCAGCACCTCGGGTGCCGAAACGCGGAGCGCGAACGTCCCGCGCGCGTGCCAGTACTTGCGCCATCCGAAGAAGAACGGCACGAACGTCAGGGCCGCGAAGAGGAGCGCCCAGCCGAGCGCGCTCGCCACGCTCCTCGCGAGCCTTCCGCCATCGATGTCTCCCGGCAACACGAGCCCTCCGAGCGCGAGGCCGGATCGCTCGACGCGTGCATCGTCCTTCCGCCAGACGAGCACCCACGTCGCGCCGAGGAACAAGAACCCGACCGCCGTCGCGACGTAGCGGTCGGGCAGCAGCGCAGAGGCGGCGGTGACGAGCGCGGTGACGACCGCCGCCGCGAGCACCGCCTCGACGAAGGCTCGATTCGCTCCGCTCACGCCGCCGCCTCGCGCCTCGAACGCCAGCCTAGCGCCCGCAGAGGACGCGCGCCGCGTAGACCTCGGGCGGGCCCTTCGGGACGTCGGAGTCCTGCCAGGCGAGCGTCCACTCGTCGGGCTTCGCTCCCGCGGCGAGCGAAGCGCGCGGCGCAGAGCCGTCGTGGATGCGGCCGATCGTGCTCGGCGCGCTGATGCCGTCGCGCGAGAGGAAGGCCATCTTGATGCGCCAACCGTCTTTCGAAGGCTCGTAGTAGCTGACGGCGACCTGACCGCCATTCGCCGCGATCGCGGGACGGCCGCCCTTCGCGCTGAACTGCTTGCGCCACTGCACCTTGCCGACGTTGGGATCGATGAACGCGACGTAGGCGCCGTTCGGCTCCCCGTGCCACACGACGAAGCAGCCTTCGGTGCCGCACGCGATGGCCGGCGCGTCGGCGGGGGACTTGTCTTCGCTGATCAGCGCGGCGTCGCCGAGCTCTCGCGACGTGCGTGCTGCGTCGCGACTCTCTTCGAGACCGCCCTTTTCGAGGTCGGCGAGCGGAACGCGGAGGCGCATGACGAGCCGCTCGCGTTCTTTGTCTTTCTCGAGCTTGTACGCGACGAAGAGCGTGTTCGCGGCGACCGAGACGCTGGGGTAGCGCACGCGCGGCGGCGGAGTCTTCGATTTGGGCGCCGGCACGTAGTCGGTGAGGCGCGTCTCGGGTCCTTGCACCTCGAGGTCGTTCGTCAACGCGCGAACGAAGAGGTCGTACTCCTTCTCTTTGTCGCGGTCGTCCTGCCAGACGACGAAGAAGCCCTTCGGGCCCTTCTCGATCGCCGGCCAGTAATCGCCCGGACGCGCGGCACCGACGAAGCGGCTCGCGCCGTTCATCTGGTCGATGCGCCCGTCGCCGTCGAGGAAGCGGACGCGCACGCCCGCGTCGCGCCCGCCCTTGTCCCAGTAGAGGAGCACCGTGCGCTCGGAGTCGGGGCTCGGCGCCGTGAGCTGCGGGCGCTGCGCATCGAACGCTTCGGGCGTGAGGTCGCGGATCGGTCCGATCGGGCGGCCCTTGAAGTCGAGCATCACGCCGTAGACGTGATCGTGATCCTTCTGCTCGTGATCGTCGGTCCACGTGACGAGCATTCCGCGCGGCGTGGCGCGGATGGCCGGGCGCTCGGCGCGCTTGTCGGTCACGTAGCGCGGCCGCGAGAACGCGACCGTCTTGCACGAGCCGACCGCTTCCCGCGGCGCGGGTGCGGCGGTCGCCACCTTCACCTGATCGGTGAAGACCTTCGCGATCATTGAAGCCTGCGGCCCCATCGCGCTCGCATCGGCGAACTTCTTCAGGGCCTCGGCGGACTTTCCTTCGGTGAAGAGCCGCTGGCCCTCGGCGATCGCCGGAGCCCACTTCGGCTCGTCGCCGGGCCCGCCTCCCGCGGATCCGCCCGTGGGAGCCGCGCTCGCGGGGGCCGTGGCCGACGACATCACGACGGGCGTGAACACCTGCGGGTTCAGGAACCGAATCCAAACGAAGATGGCCGCCGAGATCGAGCCTGCGAGGAACGCTGCGCTGAGCACGACGCGAACGGGCGACGAACGCACGCGCGGGGCCGGCGTGTCACGGTCGGCCGCGGGCGGCACCTCTTGCGATGCGCGCTGCACGAGCGGCATCGGGAGCGAGGCGTCGCTCGCGACACTGCCCGCGCGCGCGCCGTTCATCGGCTGCGGAGCGGAGCCGGGATGGCCGAGGCGGTTCGACGTCGGCCCGAGCGCGCCGGTGCGGACGCTGCCATCGTCGAACGCGAGCTCCTGGGCCTCGCCGCCCATGGGCGCGGCGGCGTGACGCCCGGTCCCGCCGAGCTGCGGCGAGTGGACGTTCGGGAAGCTCGCGCTCGAGTGCGGCCGCTGCCCCCAAGCTTCGACGAACGCATCGGCCAGCTCGCGCGCGGACTGGTAGCGGTGGTTCGGATCGCGATCGAGGCACTTCTTGAACCACGCATCGAACGCGGGAGGCAGGTCTGCACGTGCATGCGACGGCACCGGGATCGGCCCGGTCGCGATCGCGGCGAACGTCATCGCGACGCCCTGGTCCATGTTCCACACGGGCCGACCGATGAGGCACTCGTAGGCCATGCAGCCGAGCGCCCAGAGGTCCGCGCGATGGTCGACGTTGCCCTGCCCTTTCACCTGCTCGGGGGACATGTACGCCGGCGTTCCGAAGACCGCGCCCTCGCGCGTCAGGCGCTTCTGCGCCTTCTCCTCGGGATTCACGGGCGCGTAGAACTTGGCGAGGCCGAAATCGAGGATCTTGCAGATGTCGTCGCCGTCTTCCCCCTTCGTGAGGAAGATGTTCTCCGGCTTCAAATCGCGGTGGACGATGCCCGAGGCGTGCGCCTTCACGAGGCCGCGCGCGGTGTGCACGATGACGCGAATGGTCGTGTCGACGTCGATGATGCGGACGCGCGCCATCCGGTCGTAGAGCGACTCGCCTTCGAGCAGCTCCATCGCGATGAACGGGCGTCCGTCGTCGAGGCGCCCAGAGTCGTACACGTCGACGATGTACGGGCTCTTCACGCTCGCGGCGGCGCGCGCTTCGCGGAAGAAGCGTTCGATCACGATGGTCGAAGCCGCGAGCTCGGACGCGAGCACCTTGATCGCGACCTTCTTCCCGAGCGAAAGCTGCTCGGCCTCGTAGACCGCGGCCATTCCGCCGCGTCCGATTTCCCGCGCAACGCGGTACTTACCGACTAGCAGGGTCCCTACCGGGATCTTCGACTCATTGGACGCCATCACGTGGCTCGAGGCCGGGAAAAGGCTACCCCGTCCAGCCCGGAAACGGAAAGAGAGTCTCGCCGTTTCCCGCTATACCTTCCGGGCGTGAGCACCGACCCCACGGCCGACGAGAAGAAGGCGCGGCTCGTAGCGCTCGGCGAGATCGCGGCCGAGGTCGCCCACGAGCTCCGCAATGTGCTGCAGGTGATCTCCGCGAACGTGTACCTCGCGAAGCAGGACGTCACGAAGAGCGAGCCGCACCTCGGGAAAATCGAGAAGAACGCGCGCATCGCCCACGGGATCGTGGACGACCTCATGGCGCTCGCTCGCGGCGATGCCGCGCATGCGGAGCCGGTCACGCTCGTCGACGTCGTGCTCGCGGCGCGCGAAGCGTTGCCGGAGCCGCCTCCCGCGGCGTGGCAGGACCAACTCTCGCCCCCCGACCTCCGCATCCGCGCCCATCCCGGTCTCCTCGCGCGCCTGCTGCATGTGCTCTACGAAAACGCGATCGCGGTATCGGCGCCTCGCCCAGCGACGATCACGACGCGCGCTTGGGCGGAGGCCTCGCGCGTCGTGGTCGAGGTCGAAGACGACGGGCCTGGGGTCCCGGAAGACGTCGCCGGAAGCATCTTCGAGCCGCTCGTCACCGCGCGGCCGGGCGGCACCGGCCTCGGGCTCGCCCTGGCGAGGCGCGTGGTCGCGGCGCACGGCGGAACGATTGCGCTCGTCGCGGCGGAAGGCAAAGGCGCCACCTTTCGCGTCGAGCTCCCCTCGAGCGCACGGTCATGAACAGGAAGTGGGCGCTCGTTGCCGGGTGCGCGGTCGTCGCGGCGGTCGCGCTCTGGCTCACCGTCTTTCGGCCCTCCGAAGAAGACCGCATCCGCAAGGTGCTCGGCCGGTTCACGAAGGCGGTCGCGGTGAAGCCCGACGACAATCTCCTCGCGCGCACCGGACGTCTTCGGTCCGAGCTGAAGGAGACGACGACCGACGACGTCTTCGTCGTCGTTCCGGACCTCGGCGTCCGCGTCGTCGATCGCACGGCCCTCGTCGACAGCGCAGCGAAGGCCGGCGTGCTCTTCACCTCTGCCGATTGCGAGCTCACCGGCGTCAACATCAAGCTGGACGAGAACGCGTCGACGGCGAAGGTCGACGCCATCGCGGTGGTCACCGGCTCGCGCGGCGGAGAGCAGAGGGTCGACAAGCGCGCCGTGCACTTCTTGCTCCGCAAGGACGGCGACTGGCGCATCGGCACGATCGACGTGGCTTCGGCGACGACGGAGTGAGCTCCGCGCGGGGGAAGCTCACGATCTTCTTCGGCGCCGCTCCCGGCGTCGGGACGACGTTCGCGATGCTGGAGGCGGCGCGTCTCGAGCGCGAGGATCGCCGCGACGTGGCAGTCGGCGCCGTCGAGACCCACGGGCGCTACGACACCGAAGCGCTGCTCCTCGGCCTCGAGCTCCTCCCGCGGCGAGCCGACGTGCAAGACGCGGTCGGTGCGCGCGAGCTCGATCTCGACGCTGCGCTCGCGAGGCGCCCCGCCCTTCTCGTGGTCGACGAGCTCGCACACAGGAATGCCCCCGGCGCGAGGCACGCGAGACGGTGGCAAGACGTCGAGGAGCTCCTCGCTGCGGGCATCGACGTCTTCACCACGTTGCAGGTGCAACATCTCGAGAGCCTCGTCGACCTCGTCGCGCGCATGACGCACGCGGCTCCGCAGGAAACCGTCCCGGACCGCATCTTCGAGGAAGCGGACCACGTACGCGTCGTCGACGTGCCGATCGACGAGCTCCTCGTCCGCGTACGTGAAGGGAAAGTCCACGTCCGGGGCGACGCCGAAGGTGCGAAGTCGACGTTCTTCGACGAAGGCAGCCTGATCGCGCTGCGCGAGCTCGCGCTGCGTCTCACCGCCGAGCGCGTCGACGCCGAGATGCGCCGCTACCGCGAGGAGCACGGCATCGTGCGAACGTGGCCGGCGACCGAGCGCCTGCTCGTGTGCGTCAGCCCGAGCCCCGCTTCGGGTCCGCTCCTCCGCGCGGCGCGGCGGCTCGCGACGCGCGTCCGTGCGCCTTGGATCGCCGCGTACGTGGAGACGAGCGCGTCACTCCAGCTCTCGTCCGAGGAGCGCGCGCGCGCGTCCGAGCACCTCCGTCTCGCCGAGAGCCTCGGCGCGGAGACCGTGACCCTGGCGGCGGAGCACGGCCCGCGCGAGATCGTGCGCTTCGCACGCGCGCGCAGCGTGACGCGGGTCCTCGTGGGCAAGCCCACGCATGCACGCTGGCGCGACCGCTTGCGGGCGCCGTTCATGGACGAGCTCGTGCGCGCGAGCGGAGACATCGACGTGCACGTGCTCTCGGGCGAGGACGCGACCAGCGCTTCGACGTGGATGCCGCCGGCGCACGCCGCGGCGAGAACGCAATCGCGCGCGGCGTTCCTCGTCGCCGTCTTCGTCGTCGCGCTCGCCACGCTCGCGAGCAAGACGCTCTTCGGCCCCGAGCGCCTCGCCGACGTCGTGATGCTGTACCTGCTCGGCGTCGTGCTCGTGTCGATGCGATACGGGCTCGCTCCGTCGCTCGTGGCGACCGCGCTTTCGGTGCTCTGCGTCGACTTCGTCTTCGTCCCGCCGCTCTATACGCTGGCGGTCGCGAACCTCGGGCACTTCGCGACGTTCGGCGTCATGTTGCTCGTCGCGGTCGTGATCAGCGGCCTCGCCAAGCGCGTCCGCGACCAGGCCGACGCATCGCGCGACCGCGAGATGCGCACGTCGAGCCTCTACGCCCTGAGCCGCGCGCTGGCGACCGCAAAGACGGCGACCGACGTCGTGACCGCGGGAGCGGCGCACATCCACGACTACTTCGGCGCGGACGTCGTGGTGCTCGGGGGCGACCCTCCGCGCGCGCCGCTCGCGACGGGCCCCTGGACCTTCACGCCGACGGAAGAAGAGGAGCAGGTCGCGGCGTGGGTAGGGTCGCACGCGCGCCCGGCGGGGCTCGGCACGGACACGTTCCCGCGCGCGACCTCGCTGTTCCTCGTCCTCGCTTCCACGGAGCGGAAGCTCGGCGTGCTGGGCATCCGTCCCCGGGATGCCTCCCTCGGACGCAATCACGACCAGCGGCAGCACCTCGACACGATGGTCGGTCAGATCGCCTCGGCGCTCGATCGCGCACGGCTCGCGAGCGAGGCCGAGGAGGCGAAGATCCGCATCGAGCGCGAGCAGCTCCGCAATGCGCTCCTCTCTTCCGTATCGCACGACCTCCGGACGCCGCTCGCGGCGATCACCGGGACGGCTTCGACGCTCCTCGCCTCCCCGCTCGACGCTGCGGTCCGCCGCGAGCTCGCTTCCAGCATCCTCGACGAGGCCGACCGGCTCGGCCGCCTCGTGCGCAACCTCCTCGACATGACGCGGCTCGAGGCGGGCGCCGCGCCGGTGACGAAGGAATGGCAATCGCTCGAAGAAGCGATCGGCGCCGCGCTGGAGCGCACGAGCGCCGTGCTCGCGGACCGCCCGGTGACGACCGAGCTCGCACCGGAGCTACCCCTCGTACCCTACGACTCCCTGCTCCTCCCGCAGGTGCTCGTGAACCTGCTCGAGAACGCGGCGCGCTACACGCCGGCCGGAACTCCGCTCGAGATTCGAATCGAAGCGACCGACGGCGAGGCCGAGATCGTGGTCGCCGACCGCGGCCCCGGCATACCGCCCGGCGACGAGGCTCGCGTCTTCGACAAGTTCTATCGGGGCGAGCGGACGCGCGGTGGCGTCGGGCTAGGCCTCACGATATGCAGCGCGATCGTGGCGGCGCACGGCGGCCGGATCTGGGTGGAGAACCGCGACGGCGGCGGAGCGGCGTTCCATGTCGTCCTGCCGATCGAGGGTGAGCCACCGGTCATGGACTTGCCCGAGCCGCGCGAGGCGATCCGATGACGACCATCACGGAGCTCGTGCTCGTCGTCGAAGACGAGCAGTCGATGCAGAAGTTCCTGCGCGCGTCGCTCACCGCGCAGGGGTACCGCGTCGTCGAGGCCAGCACCGGTCGGCAGGCCCTCGAGCTCGCGCGCACGCACAACCCGGATCTCGTGTTGCTCGACCTGGGGCTGCCGGACATGGACGGCATGGAGGTGACGAAAGGCTTCCGCGCGTGGTCGCGACGCCCGGTCATCGTCATCAGCGCGCGCGGCCAGGAGGAGGACAAGGTCCGCGCGCTCGACGTCGGCGCGGACGACTACCTCACGAAGCCGTTCGGTACGGGCGAGCTCATGGCGCGCATCCGCGTCGCGCTACGTCACTCGGCGCAGGCGGCGGGCGAGCGCGCGGCGCCCGTCGTCACCGCGGGCGGGCTCCGCCTGGACCTCGACACCCGCCAGGTGTTCGCCGACGGCGTGGAGGTCCACCTCACGCCCAACGAGTACAAACTTTTCTCGTGCTTGATGAAGCACGCGGGGAAGGTGCTGACGCATCGGCAGCTCCTCACCGAGGTGTGGGGGATCGCCTACGGACGCAGACGCACTACCTCCGCGTTTACATGGTGCAACTCCGGCACAAGCTCGAGGCGGACCCCGCACGCCCTCGGTATCTCGTCACCGAGCCGGGGGTCGGCTACCGCCTGCGTGTGGAAACGTGACCCGCGGGCCACGACCCCTGCCGTGTGGTAGCGTGCGCGAACGATGGCTCGGCGAGCTCGCATGCGGCGCTTCCGGAGGGCACTCGTGCCGCTCCTGCGCCTCGTCGTGCTCGTCCTCGTCGCGAGCGTCGGCTCGGCGGGCGCTCTGCCCGTGCTCGTCCAGATTGCCGCCGGCTCCGCGCACGTGTGCCACTGCTCGGCGAAGACGCACGAGTGCCTCTGCGCGAAGTGCCACCCCGACGATCCGTCGCTCGCCCTCACCGAGGACTCCCTGAAAGGCACCTGCGGTGACGACCAGCGACTGCTCTCGCCTTCGACGTTCAAGGCTCTGATCACCGCGGCACCGAGCGTCGCGTGCGCCACCCACGTCGAGCTCCTCGTCCTCGCGGTCGAGCGCGTCGATGGACGTCTGCGCGCGCCGCCTCCGACGCCACCGCCGCTCCGCGCCTGAGGCCTTCCCACCACCGGTAGACCCGCGGTCCGCGGCTGTCCTCGTGAGGAGCTGCCGCGCGGACCGCCGTCGGCGCGATTGCGTACGCGGCTACGGCCGCGGCGCGCGCGCTCGGCGCAGCCTCGAGCCAACGGAGCCTCCCATGAAGCGACGAACCCACGTCTTCGTCCCTCTCTGCCTTTCCATGTTTGCCGCCGCGATGGTCGCGTCGGCGTGCGACGACGCGAGCACCGACGACCCGCCGGTCTCCCCTCCCCTCGAGGCGGCGACGTCGGATGCGCCGTCCGTCGACGTGCTCGTGCCACCGGCCGATGGCGCACCCGACACGCCCGCGGGTCCTCTCGACGTGACCGTCACGTTCGAAGCGCGGGTCGGCGCGCAGCTCTTCGATTGCAGCACGAAGTTCGCGGGGCTCGGCACCTCGAAGGCGGAGGTGTCCCCGAACGACTTTCGCTTCTACGTCCACGACGTCGCGCTCGTGCGCGCGAACGACGGTGCCGTCGTGCCCGTCGACCTCACGCAAGACGGTAAGTGGCAGTCCGGGAACCTCGCGCTGCTCGATTTCGAGAACGGCGCGATGGGCTGCGCGACGGACGGCAACCCCGACACGAACGCCGTCGTGCGCGGAAAGGTGCCGGCCGGAAGCTACCGCGGCCTCCGCTTCGTCGTAGGCGTGCCGTTCGCGAAGAACCATGCAAACCAGGCGACGGCTCCCTCGCCCTTGAATCTGGGCAAGCTGTTCTGGTCTTGGAACTCGGGCTACCTCTTCGCGAAGATCGAAGCGACGGCGGTTGGCATGGACGACGCGGGCAGCCCATACGCGCCGTTCCTCGTGCACGTCGGCAGCACGGGTTGCGTCGGTGACGCGCAAGACGGCGGCGTCGCCTCGTGTGCGCGCCCGAACCGCCTGCCGCTCGCCTTCGACGCGTACGAGATCGGCAAGAGCAAAGTCGTCGTCGACTATGCCGCGCTCGTGTCGGGCTCCGATCTGACCGTCAACGGAGGCGGCCCGCCCGGGTGCATGTCGTTCCCTGGTGATCCGGATTGTCCGGCCGTCTTCGAGCGTCTCGGCCTCGACTATGCGACGGGTACGCCGGCAGCGACGGCCGGCTCTGCGTTCCGGGTGGAGTGATGCGCGCGCTCTACGGCTCGGCGGCGGCGTTGGCCGTCGCCGCATCGCTCGCCGCGTGCGATGACGCGGGCACGGCGGCGTCACCCGCCGCGTCCGGCGTGCTCCGTCCGGCACCGGTCGACACTGCGGAAGTGACGAAGGACGCGGGCGTGCCGCCTTCCGATTCCGGCGCCGCGTACGCGTGGAACCTGCCTCCGGGCTTCCCGGTTCCGCGCGTGCCCGACGACAATCCGATGACGGCGGAGAAGGTCGCGCTCGGTCGGCGCCTCTTCTACGAGAAGAAGCTCTCCGGCAACGGGACGTTCTCGTGCGGAAGCTGCCACGAGCAGAAGCGCGCGTTCACCGACGGGCGCGGCCTCGCCGTCGGCGCGACCGGGGGCGTGCACGCGCGCTCGTCGATGTCGCTCGCCAACGCGGCGTATGCCTCCGGGCTCACCTGGGCGAACCCACTCATGACGACGCTCGAGAAGCAGGCTCTCGTGCCGATGTACGGACGAGAGCCGGTGGAGCTCGGCTCGCCCGACGAAGCAGTGCTCCTCGCGCGGCTCGGCGAAGATGCCGCGTACGCGGACCTCTTCGCTCGCGCGTTCCCCGAAGAGCCGGTGGCCTCGCTCGATCACATCGTGAAGGCGATCGCTTCCTTCGAGCGCACGCTGGTCTCCGGTGGATCGCCCTACGATCGCGAGCTCGCCGGTGAGAAAGGCGCGATGAGCGCCGAGGCCAAGCGGGGCATGGAGCTGTTCTTCTCGGAACGGCTCGAGTGCTACCACTGCCACGTCGGCTTCGCGTTCTCCGACGCGACGGTCCATGCCGGCTCGACGTTCGTCGAGCTGCCGTACCACAACACCGGCCTCTACAACGTCGATGGCAGCGGCGCGTACCCCGCGCCGAACCGCGGCGTGTTCGAGGTCACGAGCCGCGGCGCAGACATGGGCCGCTTCCGAGCGGTCACGCTGCGGAACATCGAACTGACCGCCCCCTACTTCCACGATGGCAGCGCGGCGACGCTCGAAGACGTCGTCGACCACTACGCGGCGGGTGGTCGTCACATCGAGAGCGGCGCGCACGCCGGCGACGGAAGCAAGAGCCCGCTGAAGAACCCGCTCGTCCGCGCGTTCCCTCTCACCGCCTCCGAGAAGGCCGACGTGGTCGCGTTCCTACGCAGCCTGACCGACGCCACGTTCCTCACCGACCCACGCTTTTCAGACCCTTTCGAGAAAGGTCTCGCCCCATGAACGGATCGCTTCTTTCGCTTTTCGTCGCGAGCTCGCTGCTCGCGAGCGTCGCCGCGGCATGCTCTTCGTCTTCGTCGTCGCCCCCGTCGGGCGACACGAACGGAGCATGCGCAGCCGTCGCGTCGGCGTGTCATCCCTACGACAAGGAGAGCGCCATCGGGCACGAGTGCCACGAGCTCGGGCACGAAGGTGACGACGCGAAGTGCGCGGTTCGCCGCGCGGAGTGTCTCGCGGCGTGCCCGCCGAAGCCCGAGGAGGATGCGGGAGGCGCCGACGCCGTCTCCGAAGCTGCACCGGGAGACGCATCGGCGGACGCGGGTGACGGCAGCACCGCAGACCCGGCGTGCACGGCTTTGTGTCGCTGCCTCGGCACGACGTGTTCGGGCGTCGCGGGCTATCCCTTCGCAGACGAGGCGGCGTGCCTGAGCAAATGCGCGTCGCTCGGAGCGGAGGAGAAGGCGTGCTTCCCGAAGTGGTGCGCGAAGGCGGAGAGCGCATCGGGCTCGAGCGCCACGCACTTCTGCGAGCACGCGTGGGGCAAGCTCGGCACGAACGAGTGCGACACGCTCTAGTGCAGCGACGACGCGGGCGGCGCCGCTCCGGCGGGGCGGCGCTCAGCTCGCGTCGGCGATGACGCCGTCGCAGCAGCGGCGCTGACCTACGGTGACGCCCTTGCACGCCTCGCACATCACCGCGCCGGCGAAGTCTTGCGGGTTGCTGAGCACATCAGCCGCGACGAGCGCGAGAACGCGGTCGACGAACGAACGCGCGTTCGGCGACGGGATGTACGCGACGCAGCCGTGCGCGTCGATGCAGCGCGTGACGGCGCCTTCCGCCTGGAGGCGCTCTGCGAACGCGCGCGCACGTCCGGGCTGGGCGAACGAGGCGAGCTCGCCGAGCACGCGCGACCGCGTCGTCTTGACGATGCGCGAAGCGAAGCGCGCATCGACGCTCTTGAACAGGTTCTCGAGCGCGACGCCGTCTTTCTCGGCGACGGGCGAGAAGCGCGCGGCCGGGGCGTACAGGCCGTAGCTCCAGAGGACGAGCTCCGCCTTGCCCCAGCCCGCCGACTGCTCGACGAACACGCGCCACGCGTCACGCGCGGCCGCAGACGTCGCGTTCGTGGACGTGATCTCCGGGAGGCGGAAGATCGTGGCCGCTTCCGTCGCTGCGTTGCGCGCAGCGGGCGGGGCGAGCGTGGATGGCGGGGGAGCCGAGGTGGGGCGGGTCGACGGGGTGCTCATGCGGCGAAGAATTGCAGCGGTCGTGCCGTGGCAGAATGGCCCGAAAATCACCGCGATCGCCGCGGTCCTGACGCTCTCGTCACGGCAATGACGCGGACGCCGACGGAACTCCGGCGGCGGCCGCAGCCGCGCGGGATTAAGGCCGCGAACGCCCCGGTCGCGCGCGCACGTCAGCGCTTCCGACGACGGCGCTCGCGCTGCTCTTCGGCTTCGACCTCACGGATCGCCTCGTCCCACTGCTCGAGCGAGCGCTGCACGGCGCGCAGGCGCTCTTCGTGCGGAGCCGACGTCGTCCGGATTTCGTCGAGCGCTTGGCGAGAAGCGGCAAGCGCTTGGCGGGCGCCGACGTCCGCGGCATCGGCCCGGGCTCGCGCCGCCCTCGTCGCGAGAACGAGCTCGTCGAGCGAGCGACCTTCTCCCGGAACGCCGCCGTCTGCGGGCATGCTGCTCGGGAGGCGCGTGCGACGGTGGAAGCCGCTCCGCGTCGTCGACATCGGCGCCGAGCCCTCGCGCGCACCGAGCCAGTCGAAGAGCTCGTCTTCGCGTACGCCGGCGCGGTCGAGCAGCGTGAGCATCCGCGCGCGGTCCAGCGTGGCGTGCTCGCGCACGACGACGACGTCACATCCGCGGACCAAGAGAGCGAGGCCGTTCTCCCGACGCGAAACGCGGAAGCCGCCGGTGAGGAGCGCCGCGATGAAGTCGGCTGCGGCGAGAGCGGTCAGACCAGCCATCCGGGCGGTCGGCGTTGACGCAATCGACGGTCCATGTCGAAGCGCGATGCCGCAACTCAGGCGGCCTCACGCTCACGAGGGAAAAAGCCGCTCGAAGCGTAGGTCGCCGTCGGCGGCGCGGCACGTCGCCGGTGGTACGCGCGAGACATCGTGCGACGGCTGGGCGCTTGCGTCACAGGCACGGCGTGCCGCGCGCAGCTCAGACGGCGCCTGCCGCACGCACGCGGGCGCGACCAGGGCCGCGTTCGAGCGCGGTGACGAGCGCCTGGGCCATGCGCGGGAGCTTCACGATCTCGTCGACGGCGCCGAGCTCGATCGCGACCTTCGGCATGCCGAAGACCACGCACGTGCTCTCGTCTTGCGCGAACGTCCGCGCGCCGGCCTCGTGCATCAAGCTGAGGCCCTTCGCACCGTCGCCGCCCATGCCCGTGAGGATGACACCGACCGCGCGGTCCTTCGCAGCCGTCGCAACGGAGCGGAACAGGACGTTGACCGACGGACGATGCCCGGTGACGAGCGGCCCCTCCTTCACACGTGCGCGGAACCCGCTACCGACGGCCTCGACCATCAGGTGGAACCCGCCCGGCGCGAGCAGCGCGAGGCCGGAACGGAGCTCGTCGCCGTCGACCGCTTCGCGGACCTCGATGCCGGTCATGCGGTTCAGGCGTTCGGCGAACGGCTTCGTGATGTACGGCGGCATGTGCTGCGCCATCACGATCGGCGGGAGATCGGCAGGCAGTGCCTTCAGGATCTGCTCGATGGCGACGGTTCCGCCCGTGGACGCGCCGATGGCGAGGATCTGCCGCGTGTCTCCGCGGAACGTACCGAGCGCCGCAGGCACGCGCGGGGGCGGCGGGATGGAAGGCGGCCGTCCCGGGCTGCGCGCGGCGGGAGAAGCGGCCGGCGCCGGCGCGCGGGGCGGCGGGATCGAGATCTTGGCGGTCGCGGCAGGCGCGCGCGCGGCGCCGCTCGCGATCGGTTGCGGTGACGCGGCGGGCGGAGGCAGACGCACGCCGGCGGCGTCGCGGATCGCTTCGATGAGCTCCGCCGCGGTTGCGGCGGGCGCCTGCGTCGGCCCGGGTTTGCACACGACGGAGCACGCGCCGGACTGCATCGCGTCGAGAGCGACCTCACCGCCTCGCGTCGTCAGCGACGAGCATACGACGACGCGCTTCGGCAGATGCTTCATCAGCTTGCGCAGGAACGTCAGGCCGTCCATTCGTGGCATCTCGATGTCGAGGACGATCACGTCCGGATCGAGCTCGAGGATGCGCTCGCGCGCGACGAACGGATCCGGCGCCTCGCCGACGACCTCGATGTCGGGCACCTGCGCAAGCGCGCGCGAGAAGGCCGCTCTCACGACGGCGGAGTCATCGACCAAGAGGACGCGAATCATCGGAGCTCCAGACGGAGAACGTCGCCGGCGCCGGCAACGAAGGTGACGAGGACTGCACCGGGCGCCGGCGCTGCAAAGGGGATGCGCTTCGGGATGCCGACGCCGCATTCGCACGCGGTGCCGTACCAGCGAGCCACGAAGCTGCCGGCGACGACGTTGAGGAGCTCGCCGATGGCTTGCTCGGCGCTACCCGCCGCCTCGGGGTCGTCGGCGTCGGTGCCGAGCATGTTCGCCGCGGCTTCCACGAGCAGCGGTCGAGCCGCGGTCAGCACGAGCTCGCGCTTCTCGCGGCCGTCGATGTCGATGATGGCGGAGAAGGAGGCCTCGGCCGAGACGGGCGCGGCCGCCGTGTCGACGACGTCCACGAAGAGGAACGCGCAGTCCTCGAACACGCGCACGGCGACGTCGGCGAGGACGTCGTGCATGTCGGGACCGGCCGAGGCGACGTTCACGGCCGTGCTCCGAGCGCGTCGGTGATCGCGGCGCGGAACTGCTCGGGCGTGAACGGCTTGTGCACGTAGGCACGCACGCCGAGCTCCCGCATGCGCTGCATGCGCGGCTCGCTCCGCTCCGTCGAGACCACCACGACCGGCACCTTCGAGAGCGCGCTGTCCGCGGCCATGTGCTCGACCATCTCGAACCCGGTCATCACCGGCATGTTGACGTCGGCGAGCACGAGATCGATCGCGGATGCCCGCAGCACGGCGAGCGCCTGCCTTCCGTCGCTCGCCTCGTGGACGTCGCAGAGGTCGACTCCCGTCAGCGCGAGAGCCCTCCCGACCATGCGGCGCATGATGCGACTGTCGTCCACGATCAGCACGTTCAGACTCCGACCCATCACGCTCATCGCGTCCTCCGCTGACGGCTCACAGTTGCACCTCGCCGCCCGGTTTCGTCACGCTCGCGCGCCCGTCTGCCGCCCAGAGGCGCGCCGTGCGCGGGACCGACCCGCCGACGTCCTCCGCGGCGATGGTCACGCCGGCCTTCCAGAAAAGCTTCCGCAACATGACGTAGTTGCGGCGCCCGATGTCGAACGTCCCGTTGTCGTCGTAGAGCTTGGCGCCGCCGACGACCTTCACGACGAGGTCGGTCTTCTTCGCCGAGCGCTCGTACATGGCGCGAAACAATCGCGGAACGCCCGTGTCGGCGAACATCGCCGGACGCGCTCCCGCCTTTTCCGGCGCCATCGTGGAGTCCGGAAGCATGTAGTGGATCATCCCTGCGATGTGATGCACGGGGTCGTGCACCATCACGGCGATGCACGAGCCGAGGGCATACGTGACGAGGAGCTCGTCCGGATCGGACGTCACCGCGAGCTCTCCCATTCCGACGGTCAGCGCGCGCACGGACGCTCCGGCTTCCGATAGACCGCCGGCGCGATCATCGTGAATCCGCTACGGACGCCATTCAGCGTCTCCGAGTGACCGATCACGAAGAGACCACCCGGACGGAGCTGGCGCTCGACTTCTTGCACGAGCGCCTCCCGGACGGGCTGGTCGAAGTAGATCATGACGTTTCGGCAAAAGACCGCATCGAGCCCGCCGTTCAGCGGGAACGGAGGCCGCGCGAGATTGAGGCGGCGGAAGAGCACGTAGCTCTTGAGCGCGTCGTTCACCGCGAACATCGGCTCTCCGTCTCCCTTCTCCTCGGACGGCGAGAACCAGCGCGACTTGAGGCCGGGAGGCACCTGCGCAATCTGCCGCGCCGTGTAGCGAGCCGCGGTCGCGGCCGCGAGCGCACGCGTCGAGATGTCCGTCGCCAGGATCTTCCAATCGACCGTCGTGCCCTCGAACACGCTCGCCATCGTGAGCGCGAGCGTCCACGGCTCCTCGCCCGTCGCCGCCGCGGCGCACCAGAGCCGCGCGCGTCGGCTGCCCGAAGCGACCATCGCGCGCAGGTGTTGGGTGAGCACGGCGAAGTGCTCCGGCTCGCGGTAGAAGCTCGTGAAGTTCGTCGAGATCGCGTCGATGAACTGGACGACCTCGGCTCCGCTTTCGTCTTTGACGAGAACGTCGAGATACTCGGCGCTCGACGCGAGCCCCAGGATGCGCATTCGACGCGCGATGCGTGTCGCGACGAGCTCCTCCTTGCCGTCGCGCAGGCTGATGCCCGCTTCGCGGTAGGCGAGGTCACGGAAGGCGTTGAACTGCGCAGGGGTGAGCGTCATTGAACTCAGGTGGAGGTGCGCACGAGGCCGAGCCGCGGAGCGGGCCTGAGCACACGAACGTTGTTGGCCCGTCGATCTTCGTCGCCGATGACGAAGCGCGCGACGAGCCCGGCGAGCTCTCGCGACTGGCCGGAGAGCTCCTCGGCCGCGCTCGACGTCTCTTCCGAGCTCGCCGCGGCCTGCTGCGTCGCCTGCGCCATCTGCGCGAGCGCGCTCTCTACTTCGGAGACGCCGCGCGCTTGCTCGTCGCTTGCCGAAGCAATCTCGCTCACGCGCGTGGTCACTTCGGCGACCGTTCCGACGATGCTCGCGAGGTCGCCCTCGACCTCGGTCGACAGGGCCTCTCCGTCCTTCGTGAGCTCGAGCGAACGCGCGATGAGCGCCTCGGTGCGGCTCGCCGCCTGCTTGGCCCGCAGGGCTAGGCTCCTCACCTCCTCCGCGACGACGGCGAAGCCGCGGCCTGACTCACCTGCGCGTGCGGCCTCGACGGCTGCGTTCAACGCGAGGAGGTTCGTCTGGAAAGCGATGTCGTTGATGTCGCGAATGATCGTCGCCGTCGACTCCGAGGCTGCCCGAATCTCGGCCATCGACGCGCGCATCGCCTCGACATGACGCGCCCCGGCGCTCGACGCGCCGCTCGCCTGCCGCGCGAGAGCGTCGGCGTTTCGAGCACTGGCAGCGTTTCGCTTGGTCGCGGCCGCGATGGCCGTCAGCGCGCTCGTCGTCTCTTCGATCGCCGCAGCCTGCTCGCTCGCTCCTTGTGCGATCGTCTGGCTCGTCGACGCGACCTGACACGTCGCGCTCGCCGCCTGCTCGGACGCCACTCGCACCTGCTGCATGCTGGCTGCAAGCATCTCGCACGCCTCGTCGAGCGCACGCGTGGTCACGCCGTAGTCGCCTTCGTAGTCTCCGTCGACGCGCGCCGTGAGATCCCGCGCTGCCAGGCGCTTCACGACCGCGACGATGGCGTGTATCGGCTGGCGAACCGCCTCCATCATCTCGTTCGTGCCCGTCACCACCTCGGCGTAAGCGCCCTCGTACTGCGAGGCATCACCGCGCTCGTCGAGCCTTCCCGCCCGGGCCGCTGCGATGAGCCTCTTCGTGTCCCCGACCATTGCAGCGACGGTGGCGGCCATGCGACCGACGGCGCGAGACAGCACATCGTGCGGCGAGCGTGGAGTGACGACCACGTGGACGTCGCCGCGCGAGAGGGTCTCCGCGGCGTGCGTCGTGCCGCGGATGTAGTCGCTCATGGCTCGGAACGCGTCCGCGAGGTCTCCGACCTCGTCCGTGCTCGCGTGGACGACGCGCTGTTCGACATCGCCGACGGAGATCGCCTTCGCCGCACGTGCCATCGCTTCGAGCGGCCGCGTGATTGCGAGCGTAAGTACGACGCCGACCGCAACCGCGGCGACGAACGCAAGGACGATCGTCGCGACGACGATTGCCCTTGCGCGTTCGGCGGCGGCGACGCTCGATGCACGCGCGGCGTCGGAGACCTCGTTCTGGATCTCGAAAAGTCGCGTCAGCGGCGGCGTCGTCGCGTCGAGCGTCTGCTGCACCTTCGAGGCGAGAAGCGCATTCGACGCGTCGGCGTCCTCCGCGTCGATCGCGCGCCAAACCGCTTCGTTCGTCGCGCGCCAGTCTTGGTACGCCGCCGTGAACTCCGACCAGCGCGCCGCTTCTTCTTTCGTCTGCGGCAGCGGCTCGTACGCGCGCCATCCCGACGCGAGCGCGTCGAGCGCGATCACACGGCGCTTCCGTGCGGCCTCGACGGCCGCCTTGTCGCCGCGTGCGAGCGCCCCCGCGGCTCGATTCGTCTGGAGAGTGATCGTCAGCCAGCTCGAACGCACCTTCGCAAGCCCTGCGAGCGATGGCAGCCGCACGTCCGTGACCTCGTGCATGTCACGATCGAGGTGAGCCATCGCTCGTAGCGCGACGACGCCGACGGCGAGCGCTAGGCACGCAACGCCGATGAACGCCGTCAGCAACTTGGTACGTATCGAGCCGAGCCGCATTCGCGTCACCCTCCTGCCGAACCGTTCCACGCGTCAGGCGGCGAGCTTCTCCACGAGCGCGACGAGCTGCGCTGCGTTGAACGGCTTGACCATCCAGCCCTTCGCGCCCGACTCCTTCGCGCGCTTCATCAGCGCCGGCTGACCTTCCGTCGTCAGCATGACGATCGCGAGCGCCGCGTTCGCCGGCGAGCTCTTCACCTTCGCCAGCATGTCGAGACCGTTCATCCGCGGCATGTTCACGTCGCAGATCACGACCTTGATCGTGCGATCACGCTCGATCGTCTCCGCGCCGGCCTGGCCATCGTCGGCCTCGATCACGTCGAAACCGACCTGGGTGAGCGCGCTGGCAACCTGCTGCCGAACGCTGCGCGAATCGTCCACCACGAGTACTCGCTTCTTCATCGCTCCGTGTCCCTTCTGGTTGGGTCAGAAAATCATCAGCTCGCCCTCGCGAGCTGCACTCTCGTCTTCGACGTGCTCGACTTCGCTGAGCTCGAATCCCGCGTCGGTGCGGACATCGAGCCAGATCGTCAATCCGAGGCCGTCGGTCGTCTTGAACGCGTACGTCCAGACGGGGCCGGCCGGGTGGATCGCGACGCCACGCAGCACCATCGGCGTGCTGAGTGAGAGCACGCTGCCGTAACGCAGCAGCTTGTTCTTCAAGCGACCGAGGAGCTGGTTGCTCGCCTCGGCGATGAAGTCGTCCGAGTCGCCCGTCGCGAGCATGGCGGCCTCGGCTGCGATGCCGGTGAGACGGCGATCGATCGCCATGCCGAGCGCGCCACGGATGCCATCCGACGAGAAGCCGATGATCGCGAGCTCCCCGTAGTCGGCGGCTCCCTCGGCGCTCGTCGCGAGCGTCAGCCCCCACACGTCGAACAGCTCCACGGCAGATGCAACCGCGAGCTCATCCATCACTTCTCTGATCTTCATGCAGCCCTCCTGGCCGTCAGCTCGCTCACCATCGTCTCGAGCTCCACAACACGCGCCTCGACGCCATCGAGCGCCGCTGCGAATTCCGTTTCGAAGCCGAGCGCCGCGCGTGCGCGCTGCGCCTGCTCGACGATGGCGCGGACGCTGCTCTCGCCGTCCTTGGCGATGCGGTCGACCGCGGTCTGCAGCGCCGATGCACGTGGCGTGATCACCGCGAGAGCGGCGCGAAACCTCGCGAAGAACGCGAGCGACTCCTCGCGAAGCGCGCGCGCTTGTTCCTCGAGGAGCTCGAGATGCGCGACGAGCCGAGCGCCCGCCTCTGCCACGGTGCGATTGAGCTGCGCGACGCCTTCGGTGAGCTGCGCCATGCTCATGGCGATGACGCTGAGCGGCCCGGCGCCCTGCAACGTCTCGGCCGTGACGATCGCGTTCAGGCTGACCAGCTTCGCGGCGAAGGCAATGCGCTCGATCTCGGCGACGGACCGCATGACGTCGCCGGTGCGTGCGCGGGCGACTTCCGCGAGCTGGAGTTGCGCCTGACTCTCGGCCGTCACCGCATCGAGGTAGCGGGAGACGACGCCCTCGAGCGCCTGGATGGTCTTCACGATGTCGGCCTGGCGCGACGCGCCGGACAGCCGAGAGATGACGTGGTCGAGCGAGCGAACCTGGCCCTCGGCGGATGCGGCCACGCCGTCGATGCTGCGGAGGGCGCTCGCGAGCGTCGTGGACGTGCGGCTGCGCGCATCGAGCACGCGCCGCACGGCCGTCGTCATCGCCTGGCGAGCTTCGTCGTGCGAGCCCATCACCACTCCACCACTTCGCCGCCGGCAAGGTCGTTCGCGGCCGTGCCGTCCGCGGGCGGCGCCGCATCGCCGAGGCGAACGGCCCACTTCAGCGGCGCGACGTCGACCCCGCCGATCGCGGTCCTCGCGTTCGCGGTGAGCGCATCGACCGTCTGGAGGTCCTGGATCGTCGGATCGTGGTTCTGAAGGATGGAGAGCGCTTCTTGCGATCGGCGGAGCACGTCGGCGTCACTCGCGTCCGTCTCCGCGCGGAGCACCTCTTCGAGGGTGGCGCCGAGACGTGCGAGGTCGTCGAGCGTCACGTCGAGCTGCCCTGCAATCGCCGCGCGGTTCTTGCGCATGCGGTTGACGCTCGCCTGGACGAGCGGGAGCTCGCGGAGCAGGCCGCGCGAGACGGCACCGATGTCCGTCGCGAGCTGCTTCAACGCGGCCGAGAGCGAGCCGAGCTCGGAGCCGACGCCGTTGCCCTGCTGCGCGCCGCCCGGGAGACGCGCGAGCTCGATCTTCATGTAGACCGAGAGCGCGTCGGACGTGGCGACGACTTGATCGAAGTCGGCGGCGCAGGACGCGATTGCGCGCGCCGCTTCGAGCGACTCGCCCACCGTCTTCGCCAGCGCCGCGCTGCCTTGGTCGAATGCGCCGATGTACGCGGCGATCTCCCGCGCTTCGCCGCGGAAGAGCTCCGCCATCGACCGATCGCCCTTGCCGAGAGCGCGCTCCGTCTCTTCGACGTGCGCGAGCGCGGTCGTGGCGATGGTGTTCAGCGCATCACCCGCGGCGAGGATGCCGCGGTCGGCGATGTCGCTCGCGACCGTCAGCTCGTCGACCAGGCACTGGTGTGCGGTCTCGAGCTCGTCGTGCGACGCGGAACGTTCGCTGCCAAGGTGCATTCGGGTTCTCGGGCGCGCCCATCGGAGCCGGCGCTGCTAAGGGTCCGAACGGCCACCGCGGCGCCGCCTTGAGGGCGCGGCGCCTGGAAGCGCGCAACGCGCACGCCTTTTCGCGCCGCGCGGCAGCGCCGGCGCGGCGGGCTCCCACGTGGATCGGTAGCGATGCGGCGAATCGCGCAGTCGGCTCGAAGAACGCTCCTTGCCGCGGCGCTGCACCTGCCTCTCCAGAGCTCGACCGTGCGGGAGGCGATGCTACTCTCGACGTCGATGCTCGAGCGCCTCGCGATGGCCGCCCTCGTCGTCGTTTCGACCGCCGCGTGCAGCAGCGAGGACAAGAGCGGATCGAGCGGCGCCGAGCCTGCAGCCGCGCCTTCCGCGACCCAGCAGGGCGCTTCCGCGGAGTGCGTTCTGCCCGCACCGCGAGACACGGCATGGGTGGGCGGCGTCGCCAATGCCGCGCAGCCGTTCTGTGCGGCGCCCTGCTCGGCGGCCATTCAAGCCATGCAGCTCGACGCGAATGCGGGTTGCCGGCGGCTCGTCGTCCTCGGCTGCGCGACGTCGTTCGGTGGCGGCACGGACGGACAGTGCTTCAAGAGCCCGACCGATGGTCGCCTGGTGCAAGCGTCCGGCGCGGCGGGTGCGCTCCTCGGGTGGCCGGCGTGCACCGAAGCCGAACGCGCGCAGATGACCGCTCCGCCCTGCGAGTGATCTTCGCCGCAGGCCCGCGTCACGCGGCGCGGCGGGTCACTTCGTCGGCGATCGCATCGAGCGGCATGACGCGGTCGACGCCGCCGAGCGCGATCGCTTCGTTCGGCATCCCGAACACCACGCACGTCGCTTCGTCCTGCGCGATCGTGTACGCGCCGGCGGTCTTCATCTCGAGCATTCCGCGTGCGCCGTCGTCGCCCATCCCGGTCAGGATCACGCCCACCGCATTCTTGCCCGCGTACCGCGCCGTCGATCGGAACAGCACGTCGACGGAGGGCCGATGCCTGGCGACGAGGGGGCCGTTCTTCACTTGGACGTAGTAGCGGGCGCCGCTGCGCTGGAGCAGCATGTGCCGCCCGCCGGGCGCGAGCAGCACCTGGCCGCGCAGAACCGAGTCGCCGTCCTCGGCTTCCTTCACGCGCACGCGACAGAGCGAGTCGAGCCGGCGCGCGAACTGCCCGGTGAACGTCTCGGGCATGTGCTGCACGACGAGCACGCCAGGACTGTCGGCGCGCAGGCGCCCGAGGACCTGCAGAAGGGCATCCGTTCCGCCGGTGGAAGCTCCGATCGCGATGACCTTCTCGGTCGTCTGGATCATCGCCGTGCCGCTCGGCTTCTCGAGCATCGCGTCGGCCGAGAGCTTCGGCGCGGTCGCCACCCTGCGGAGGCGGAGGCGCTTCGCATCGACCTTCGAGGCCGCGCGGACCACCTCGCAAATGGCCGCCCGCGATTCGACGAGGAACTCTCGCGTGCCGAGCTTCGGTTTGGAGATGACCTCGACGGCGCCGCGGTCGAGCGCGGCCATCGCGGACTCGGAAGCCTGCTCGGTCAGGCTCGAGCAGATCACGACGGGGACGGGGTGCTGGCTCATGAGCCGGTCGAGGAACGAGAGTCCGTCCATGCGCGGCATCTCGATGTCGAGCACGATGACGTCCGGCGCTTCGTCACGCATGTACCGAGCGGCGACGAACGGATCGGCAGCCGCGGCCATGACCTCGAGGTCGGGTGCCGACTCGATGACCTCTTTCAACGTGTGCCGGACGGTCGCCGAGTCGTCGACGATGAGGACGCGGACCTTCTTCATGGCGTCCTCTGGTAAACGGCCGGCGAAACGTACTTCAGCGGAAGCGAGAAGTTCGACAGCGACTCGGAGTGGCCGATGAAGAGGTAGCCGCCGACCGCGAGGTTTCGACACAGCTTCGAGACCACCGCCTCCTGCGTGCTCGGCTCGAAGTAGATGGCCACGTTCCGGAAGAAGATGGCGTCGAACGTGTTCGCGACGCCGTAGTCGGCATCCATGAAGTTCAGTCGGTGGAATTTCACGCGTGCGCGGATCTCGGGCGAGATCCGCACCTCCTTCCGCGTGCGATCCTTGCTGCGCATCACGTAACGCTCGCGCACGGCGGGCGGCAGTGGCTCGACGCGCTCCGCTGCGTAGATGCCGTCCCGTGCATGCTCGAGCACGCGCGTCGAGATGTCGGTGGCGAGCACGCCGAACTCGAAGCCGACCCGAGTACGCGCATGATGCGCGAGGAGCATGGCGATCGTGTACGGCTCCTCCCCCGTCGAGCAACCGGCGCACCAGATGTCGAGGCGGCGTGAGGTAGCCCGCGTGTGCTGGGGGACCACGCGGTCGAGCAAGAAGTCGAAGTGCGCCGACTCGCGATAGAAGTCCGTCTTGTTCGTCGTGACCGCGTCGATGAACTGCGTGACCTCGTCACTGTCTTTCGGCGCGTGGAGCAGGTGCTCCTTGTACTCGGCGAGCGAGGTGATCCCGAGGGCCCGCAGCCTCTTCTGCAAGCGGCCGTGGAGCATCGGCACCTTGGAGGCCGGCATCTTGATGCCGAGCTCTTTGTGGATGAACTCGCGTAGCTCGAGGAGGTTCTCCGCCGCCATCAGGTCCTCATGCCGCTCGCGGAAGGGCGCGCGGCTCGCAAGCGGTGGAGCGCGCCATACGGACGACGCCGCCGATGTCGAGGATGAGCGCCACACGGCCGTCGCCCATGATCGTCGCGCCGGACACGACCTCCACGTTCGTGTACATGCGCCCGAGCGACTGGATGACGGTCTGGTGACTGCCGAGCACCACGTCGACGATGACGCCGACGCGGTCGTCGCCTTCCTGGAGGATGATCGCCTTCTCGTTCGCCGGCGCTTCGCCGGTCACTCCGAAGGAGTCGCGCAACGAGACGTACGGCACGAGCTCGCCGCGCACCTTCACGGCGCGACGTCCGTTGTGCCGTTCGCGGTCGCCGTACGGAAGCTCCACGGTCTCTGTAACGGCGCCGAGCGGAACGATGTAACGCTCGCCGGCAACTTCGACGAGGAGACCGTCGATGATCGCGAGCGTGAGCGGAAGACGGAGCTCGATGGTGGTGCCCGCACCGCGCGTGCTCGTGATGGTTACGGTACCGCGCAGCGCCTCGATCTGGCGCTTCACGACATCCATGCCGACGCCGCGACCGGAGACGTCGCTCACCTGCTTCGCCGTCGAAAATCCCGGCAGGAAGATGAGCTTGTAGAGCTCGCCCGGCGGGAGCACTTGGTCGGCAGTGAGGAGGCCGCGCTCGATGGCCTTCTCGCGGATGGCGTCCGGGTCGAGCCCCTTGCCGTCGTCTTGGATGGTGACGACGACGTGCTGCCCGGCATGCGCGGCGACGAGGCGAATCGTCCCGTGCTCCGGCTTCCCTCGTTCGGCGCGGACTGCGTTCGGCTCGATCCCGTGGTCGAGCGAGTTCCGGATCAAGTGCATCAGCGGGTCGACGAGCTGGTCGAGCACGCTCTTGTCGAGCTCCGTCTCGGCGCCCTCCGTCACGAGATCGACGTGCTTGCCGAGCTGCGAGGAGAGATCGTGCACGAGGCGCTTGAAGCGGCCGAACGTCGAGCCGATCGGCATCATACGGACGCCGAGAACGGACTCGCGGAGCTCGGCCACGAGCCGCTCGACCTCTTCGGCCGCCGTGCCTAGCTCCGGATCGTGGAGCCGGCCGGCGACCTCTGCGATGCGCGAGCGACAGATCACGAGCTCGCCGACGAGATTGACGAGGCGGTCCAGCTTCTCCGACGAGACCTTCACCTGCGCTCCGCTCTCCTTCGCGGGTGCGCTCTTTCCGGCCGGCGTCTTCGCGGGCGGCGCCTTCGGCAGAGGCGGCGACGGCGATTGCGGGGTCGCCGCTTGCACCACGGGAGCAGGAGCGCTCTCGGGCGCAACGTCCACGGCGCGTACGTCCACCTCGAGCTCGGACTCGACGAAGATGAAGCAATCGCGAAGCTCTTCGGCCGACGCGTCGGTGGTGATTGCGATCGACCAACCGACGGCGCAGCGGTCCACGTCGAGGACGTCGAGCGACGGGACGCTCGTCGCATCGAGAGCGATCGAGCACTCGCCGAGGCTCCCGAGCTCGAGGAACACGGCGACGAGGCTCGCCGCATCCGGCCATACGCCCGGTCGGCCGCGGAGACGGATGGCGTACGCGCGCCGTTCAGGAGCGGCTTGCGCGCGCGCATTCGGTGCGATCGTGGCGCGGACGGCAGACGCGTCGACCCTGGCGAGCAGCGCGGCGGTCGTTGCGGGATCGGCGGGGGCGCCGCCGCTCTCGGCAGCGATCAGCGCCGCGATCTGATCCTTCGAAGCGAGGACGAGTGCGAGGATCTCCGGAGAGAGCGCGAGCCGCCCGACGCGCACCTTGTCGAGAAGGCTCTCGAGGTGATGCGTGTACGAAGCGACGTCTTGGAAGCCGACCATCGCGCTCGCACCCTTGATGGTGTGGAACACGCGGAAGAGCACGTCGACGACGTCGCCCGGCTCGTCAGCGTCGGCGTCGAGCGTGATCTCCTCGATCTTCGCGAGGAGCTCGTCCATCTCCTCGAGATACGTCGCTACTCCGGAACCACCAGCGCTCATGATTCGACTCCCGTGATCGCGGCGAGCGGTGAGCCGAGCGACGTGCACTCGGACTCGACTGCCGCCGTCGCGCCCACGATGGTGAGCGCGCGGCCGTTGTTCTTTGCCCACTTCGCCGCCGCGTAGAGGACCTGGAGACCTGCAACATCGACGTACGTGACGTCGGCGAGGTCGATGACGACGTCGCCCGCCCGCTCGCGTGCTGCAGAGAGGACGGCCTCGGCGCTCGCGCGCGCCGTCGTGCTGGTCAGCGCTCCGTGCAAGGGCACGCGAACGGCGACGGCGGCCCCGAGCGCCTCGGCGGTGCTGCCCGAGCTCACGACGGCTGCGCGGTCCATCAGGCAGCCTCCTCGGCCACGTTCGCGATGACGGTGCCCTCGCCCGCGAATACCGCCGCGACGTCGAGCACCATGACGAAGTCGTCACCGCGCTTCGCCATGCCGCGGACCACGTCGGGTCGCCAGCGCGAGGCGAGACGCGGCGGAGCATCCACGTCGGTCGCATCGAGCTCGATGACCTCGTGCACGCTGTCGGCCTGACCGCCGATGACGCACACCTCGCCGTCGAGCTCCACTTCGAGGACGACGATCCGCGTGTGGACCGTGTCTGCCGCCCGCGGGAGCCCGAACTTCGTGCGCAGGTCGACGACGGGAATCGCCTTGCCGCGCACGTTGACGACACCGCGCATGTAATCAGGAGCGGTCGGCACCTTCGTCACCGGCGTGAGGTCGAGCACCTCGCGCACTTGGAACACGTCGATGGCGAAGAGCTCGTCGCCGAGCTTGAACGTCATGAAGTGCCCCGCCCGTACCGTCGTCTCGGCTTGCTTGCTCATCGTGTGCTCCTTCACGCCGCCTCGAAGCCCGCGTCGCGTGCGTCGCGCTCGGCGGCCGTGCCGCCGAGATCGAGGGCGATGCCCTTGCGCGTGGCCGCCTTCTTCTGCGTCCCGCTCTTGCGCTTCGCGCTGCCGCCGCCGCTGCCATCGCGATCCCGCTTCACGGGCATCTCCGCGCGGGGCCGGTGGCCGGCGCCATCGAGCTTGAAGAACGCGACGTTGTCGCGGAGCTGCACCGCCTGTGCCGTGAGCTCCTCGGCCGTCGAAGCGAGCTGCTCGGAGGCCGCCGAGTTGCTCTGGATGACCGAGTCGAGCTGCTGCATGGCCTTGTTGACCTGGTTCGCGCCTGCCGCCTGCTCACCGCAGGCCGCGGAGATGTCGTGCACGAGCTCGGCGGTCTTGCGGATGTCGGGCACCAGGTGCGAGATGCGCTCGCCGGCGCTCTCCGCGAGGGCGACGCCTTCGCTCGTGAGCTGGCCGATCTCACCGGCTGCCGTCTGGCTGCGCTCGGCGAGCTTGCGGACTTCGGAGGCGACGACCGCGAAGCCCTTGCCGTGCTCACCGGCGCGAGCCGCTTCGACGGCCGCATTGAGGGCGAGGAGGTCGGTCTTGCGCGCGATTTCCTCGATGACGCCGATGCGCTCGGCGATCTGCTTGATGGCGGTGACCGTCTTCAGCACCGCTTCACCGCTGATCTTCGCGTCGTCGGCGGCCTTCGTCGCGATCTGGTTCGTCTGACGCGCGTTGTCGACGTTCTGCTGGATGCTCGACGTCATCTCCTCCATCGAGGACGTCGTCTCCTGCGCGGCGGCGCTCTGCTCGGAGTTGCCGTCGGACAGCGATTCGGCGCTTCCGCTCAGCTGCTCGCTGCCGGAAGAGACCGCTTCGGCGGCAGTGCTGACCTCGGTGACGACGCGGCGGAGATTCTCCACCATGGCGTTCACGCTCGTGAGCATCTGGCCGATTTCGTCTTGCGACTTCACGTCCGCGCGCACGGAGAGGTCGCCCTCGGCCACGCGGCCGATGAGCACGACGGCATCGTTCAGCGGCGCCGTGATGCTGCGCGTGATCTTCATCGCGATGGCGATGCTGGCCGCAATCGCCACGAGGAGTCCGATGATGACGCCGTTCTGCGCCGAGCGCGCGCCGGCCTGGATTTCGGCGGATGCGTTCTCCATCGAGGTGCGGTTCGCGACGACCATCGCGGCAGCGATGCTCACGCAATCCTTCGCGGCGGGAGCCGTGTCCTCCCGGTACACGACCATCGCCTTGTCCATCTCGGACCGGCGGCTGAAGACGAACGCCTTCTCGCGCGCTGCCGCGAGACGACCTCGTGCCGCCTTCAGACTTTCGACGAGCTCCCGGTCGCGCGGCGTCCGCACCATGGTCTCGTACGCCTGGAAAAGCGCCGTGTTCGCGTCCTTCACTTGCTGGACCTCACGCTCGAGCGCCTCCATCTCCCGAGGGTCGGACGAAACGATGTGACGGAGGACCACCTCGCTCTGCGCACGCATGCCGGCCTCGATCGCCTGAGCGGTGACCAACGCCGGCAGATAGCTCTCGCGCACGCGGGTCGCCTGCTCCCGCATCCCGACGACCTGCGCAATCGCGTAAGCGCCGAGCACTCCGATGACGACGACGACTGCCGTGAACGCCAACATGATCCGTCGGCCGATACCTTGATTCGTAGACATGGAAATTTCGCCCTTTGGGGTGCCGCCGCGCGCCCCTCGCGCAGCGTCGTGCTCCCCTAGTAACGGGAGTGTCCAGGACACCGTTCACGCCCAGTGAATCGCGCAAAACGCAATTCGATGCGAATTGCACCGGTAAGACGAAGAACCAGGCAATTGCCCCCTCGCGCGCGCCAATGCCCAAATGCGCGACAAGGCGCCTCGACGAGACCGGCTCGTCGAAGCGCCTTGCGCGCGAATTTCGTCTCCGCGCGGCGTGCGCGCGGGTCGGCTCAGAAGTCGCCGAAGTCGTCACCCATCGGCAGGATGGCGTCGGCGTTCGAGCGACCGCCCGTCCCCGTCGCCGCGAGCGGCTGCACACGCTGCGTACCGCTCGCGGACGCCGGACGCTTCAACGCAGGAGGCGACGCCTTGCGCGTGGGCAGGCTACGGAGATGGCCGCGCGCGTGACCGCTGCCGCCGATCTGGAACTGGGCGACGAGCGCCGCGAGCTCGCGCGCTTGGCTCGAGAGCTCCTCTGCCGCGCTCGACGACTCTTCCGAGTTCGCCGCCGCCTGCTGCGTGACCTGGTCCATCTGGCCCATGGCCTTGTTGACCTGCTCGACGCCCGACGCCTGCTCGTCGCTGGCGCGCGCGATCTCGGCAACGATGCCGGAGACCTTGCCGACCGAATCGACGATGTCGGCGAGGCTCCGCGAGACTTCGCTCGTGATCGACTCGCCTTGAACCGTGAGCTGCAGCGATTCGCCGATGAGCGTCTCGGTCCGCTTCGCGGCTTCTTTGCAGCGGAGCGCGAGATTGCGGACCTCTTCGGCGACGACCGCGAAGCCACGCCCCGCTTCGCCGGCGCGCGCGGCTTCGACGGCCGCGTTGAGGGCGAGAAGGTTCGTCTGGAAGGCAATGTCGTTGATGTCGCGGATGATGGCGGCGGTGCCCTCCGCCGAAGAGCGGATCTTGCCCATCGCCTCGGTCATCTCGCGCATCGACGAGGCGCCCTCGTTCGACGTGCTGCGCGCGTCCTGGGCGAGGGTGTTCGCCTGACGAGCGCTGTCCGCGTTGCGCTTCGTGGCCCCCGAGATCTCGACGAGGGCGCTCGAGGTCTCCTCGAGGGCGCTCGCCTGCTCGCTCGCGCCTTGCGCCACCGACTGGCTGCTCGACGCGATCTGGTTCGAGGCCGCCGCGACCTGTTCGGACGCGGTCGCCACCTGCGAGAGGCTCGACTGCAGGTTCTCGGCGGCCGTGTTCAGCGCCGTCGTCATGACGGCGTACTCGCCCTGGAAGTCGCCGCTGACGCGTGCGGTCAGGTCGCGCGATGCCAGACGCTCGACGACGCGGGTGACTTCGCGAATCGGCGTCGCCACCGCGGTCATGAGGGAGTTGATGCCCTGCACGGACTGCTTGTACGTGCCCTTGAACCGGCGCTCGTCGGCGCGCACTTCGAGCTGGCCCTTCTGCGCCGCGTCGATGACCTCGATCATGGCGCCGCCGATGTCCTGCAGAGTGCCCTGCGTGCGCAGCATCGCGTGCGAAAGGGCGTCCTTGGACGAGCGCGGCTTCACCGGCGTCGACATGTCCCCGTCGCCGAGCGCGTTCGCCGCGGCGGTGACGTCGTGGAGGTATGCCGTCATCTTGCGGAACGACTCGGCGAGAACGCCGAGCTCGTCGTCGCTCTTGTGGTCGACCTTCTGGTCGGTGTCGCCTTCGGCAATCGCGGTCGCCGCGGCGGTCATCGAGGCGAGCGGCCTCGCGATTGCGCCCGTGATGAAGAATCCGATGCCGATCGCGGCGAGGAAGCCGACGGCCATGGCGGTGAACAGCGTCGCTCGCGACGAAGCGACGGCGGATTCACCTTCGCTGCGGAGCTTGTCGGCAATTTCGCCCTGGATCTCCATGGCGCGATTCAGCGGTTTCATCGCGGTCTCGATCGCGCGGAGCGACTCACCATTGACGATGGAGGCCGCTTTCTCGAGATTGCCTGCGTCGACGGCGGACCAGATGGCGTCGTTCTGGATGCGCCAGTCCGCATAGGCAGCAGTGAACTCCTTCCACTTGCTCGCCTCTTCCGCGCCCATCGGAAGCGCCTCGTAAGCCTTCCAGCCTGCTTCGACGTGACGGATCGCTTCGGCGCGCTTGCCGCGGGCCTTCTCCAGATTGTCCTTGTCCTTCGTCGCGAGGGCGACGAGAGCCTTGTTCGTCTGCCAGTGGACCGAAAGCCAGTTCGACCGCACCTGGCCGAGGCTCTGGAGCGAGGGGACGAGGTTCGTGCTCGTCTCCTTGAGATTCGCATTCACCTTGTCCATGCCGGACAAGCCGAACCAGCCGACGACCGCGCAGACGAGCGCGACGGCCAGGAACCCGGCCAGGAGTTTCGCTTTGATGGATTGGAGACGCATGACGGGTAAGTCCCTCTGGGGTTCGGAAAGCAGAGCCACGCGAGGCCCTGGTTGAATGGGGTGCTTCAGATCACGTCGAGCCGAGGACGCGATCGATATCGAGCAAGAAGATGACGCGCTTGTCGGCTTTGCCGACGCCGAGCACGTAGTCGACCGCCTCGTGCGAGCAGAACTCGGGCGGGGGCTCGATTTGGTCCGGCTCGATGGCGCGGACCTCGAGGACCTCGTCGACGAGGATGCCCATCGTGGTCTCGCCGTTCGCGCCCGCGACCTGCACGACGATGATCACGGTCTGGCTCGTCGCCTCGACCGCCTCCATGCCGAAGGCGAGGCGCAGATCGAGCACCGGAATGACCTTGCCGCGGAGGTTGATGACACCGCGGATCGCGTGGCGCGTTCCGGGGACGCGCGTGAGCTCCATGAGCCCGATGAGCTCGCGCACCTTCAGGATGGCGAGCCCGTACTGCTCGCTCGCGAGCTTGAACGTCATGTACTTGCCCGCGAGGCTCGCCATGCGGCGCTCGTTGGCGGATTTGTCGAGATTCATTCTGCAGCCTCCTCGAAGCTTCGCCCCCGCATGTCCGCGGCCACGAAGAGGCTGCTCATGCGATCGGTATTGATGATCAGACCGACGCGACCGTCGGAAAGGATGGCGCCTCCCGCAAGGAGGTCGGTCTCGCCGACGCCCACGAGCGGTTTGATGACGACCTGTTGCTGGGTGACGACGTCGTCGACGACGAGCCCGAGCTTGCGGCCGATCGTCTCCACGACGACGACGTGACACTGCGTGATCGGCGGCTCCTCGCCTTCCACGGCAAAGAGACGACGTAGCCGGACGAGCGGCATGCTCTCGCCGCGCACGATGACGATCTCTTTCGTCCCGGCGAACGCGCGGATCATGTCGGCGGTCGGCTGGAGAGACTCGACGACCGAGAGGCTCGGAATGATGTAGCGCTCGCTCCCGCAGGAAACGAGCATGCCGTCGATGATCGCCAGAGTGAGCGGCAGCACCATCTTGAAGCTGGAGCCCTTGCCCGGCGTCGAGGACACGACGACGCGGCCGCGGAGCGCTTCGATGCTCCGCTTCACGACGTCCATGCCGACGCCTCGCCCGGAGATCTCGGTGAGCTTGGCGGCCGTCGAGAATCCGGGATGGAAGATGAGCGCGTGCGTCTCCGCTTCGCTCAGCACCTCACCTTCGCGGACGAGGCCCTGACGACGCGCCTTGTCGAGGATGCGGTCGCGATCGAGCCCTTTGCCGTCGTCGGCGATCTCGATGACGATGCTTCCGCCCTCGTGGTACGCGGAGAGGTAGATCGTGCCGGTCGCGGACTTGCCGGCGGCGATGCGCTCCTCCGTCGTCTCGAGCCCGTGGTCGACCGCGTTCCTGATCATGTGGATGAGGGGGTCCTCGATCCGCTCGACCATGCTGCGGTCCATCTCGGCCGACTCGCCGCTCTGCACGAGGACGACGTCCTTGCCCGTCTTCTTGCCGAGGTCGCGCACCATGCGCTGCATCTTCTGGAAGACGCCGCGGACGGGGACCATGCGCATGCGCATCGCGACGTTCTGGAGGTCGCGGCTGATCTTCGTCAGCTGGCCGATGTAGTTCCGGACCTTGAGCGACGTGAGGTTCGCGATCTCCGGCGCGTTGACGACCATCGACTCGACGATGATGAGCTCGCCGATCATCTCGACGACGCTGTCGATGCGCTCGAGATCCACCTTGAGCGTCTCGCGAATCTTGGGGCGTCCACCCTCTCCGCCGGCGCGCGCTGCATCGGCATCCGCCTCCGGGGCAGGCGCGGGGGCGCGAGGCGCGGGGGCGGGCGGCGGTGCCGGCGCTGCTTCGGGGGCGGTCGCCGAAGGCGACGGAGCAGCCGGGCGCGCGGGAGCCGAAGAGCGTGCGGGAGCCGAAGAGCGTGCAGGGGCCGAAGAGCGCGCCGGTGAACGCGAGCGCGACTTGGCAGGCGATCGCGACGACGTGCGTGCCGGGATCGACTCGGCGGCGGGCAATTGCACCGCGGCGTCGTCGACGGCCGAGGCCGCGGCGAGGCGGGCCAGAATCGACGCGAGCGCGTCGTCTCCGGGGAACGGCTCGTGCTTCTCCGTCGCACGGCGCACGCCGACGAGCATTCGGCGCATGCATGCCGTCGCGTCGAGAACGACGTCGATTTGCTTCGTGCCGAGAACGAGCTCGCCCTTGCGCACCAGATCGAGGAGCGTCTCCGTCGTGTGCGCGAGCGAGGTCACGTCGAGGACCTCGAGCATCGCTGCTACGCCCTTGATCGTGTGGAACACGCGGAAGAGCGCGTTCACCTTCTCGCCGTCGACGCCTTCGCTCTCGGCCTCCATCAGGATGGCCTCGACACTGTCGACGCCTTCCTCGGCCTCCTGGAGGAAGTCTCCGAGCAGCTCGACCGTCTCGGCGTCTCGCTCCGCGGAGGACGACGCGAACGGCGCGACCGGCGGCGCGCTCTTGCCGCGCGCTTGCGTCTCGGTCACGAACCGGTTCACCTGCGCGAGGGCCGCGGCGCGGGCCTTGGCGCCAGCGGCCGACTCGATCGCGGCGAGCACCTCGCGCGCCGCCGAAGCGGTCGCTGCGTCGGCGGCCTCGAGGCGGCGCAGCGTGTCCGCGATGGCTTCCATCTCGCTCGCGTCGCCGCCGTCCGTCATGAGGACGGCGCCGGCGAGGTCGTCGAGCAGCGCCGCAATCTGGTCGGCACCGAGGGGCGGGTTGTTGGCGGGGGTCATCGCTCTCCATCCAACGGCGGCCTGCTCCGGCGAGTTAAGGGCGGCTCTCGTCTTTTCGCGGTCAGGCGAACGCGAGGATGGAGAGCTTCCCGGCGGGGTAACCCGGCACGGTGATCTCGAGGTCCACGCGCGAGACGGGCTTCGTGATCTTCGGCAGGAGCGCGGGCGGGAGCGGCGGCGCGAGCACGACGTCGCGGAGCTTCACGTGCACGGTCGTGCCGTCGATCTCGTTGAAGACCGACGCCCCGATGTTGAACACCTCGTAGGCGTTCTCGCGGAGGACGTCGGAAGGCTTGCCCGAGCGCACCGCCTCGGTGACCACGGCGGGCGGCACCATCGCGAGCGCGGCGCCGAGCGCGGCGAAGAGCGGCAGGTCGCAAGCGCATGCGTAGAGAACGTTCTTCGAGGCATCCATGTACGCGCCGACCGCGCGATACGCCGCCGGCGCGAGCGGCGCGATCTTGGTGACCTGCACGCGCTTGTCGAAGAGGCCGGTGAGAAGGCGGCCGAACGCGTCGGGGGTCGGAAGCGGGAGCTTCGCGCTCGTCGCCGCGGCCATGTCAGAGAACTCCCTTCAGCGACGTCTGGAACGATTCGGGCGTGAACGGCTTCGCGATGAGGAAGCTCGCGCCTGCGTCCGCCGCCTGCTGGCGCATCGAAGCCGTGCCTTCCGAGGTGACGAAGCCGAAGGTGACCTTCTTGCCCGCCGAACGGAGCTTCGCGAGGAGCTCGATGCCGCTCATCTCCGGCATGTTCCAGTCGGAGAGCACGAGGTCGAAGGCGCCGCCCTCGAGGAGCTTGTACGCCTCCGCTCCGTTCGCGGCCTCCGTGATGTCGTGACCGCCGAAGCCCGCCTGGCGGAGGGTCCGGAGCACGATCATGCGCATTGCCTTGCTGTCGTCGACGACGAGGATCTTCATGACGTGACTTCTTTCTGCGAGTGGTTGATTGGGGGGTGCGGCGCGGTCAGCGCGCCGTCTTCCGCGGAACGACGCCCATCGAGGTGAGGACGGCGGCGAGGTTCAGGCGACGCACGCCGGAGCTGCGCTTCCCGTGCGTCGCCCGCTTCTTGAGCGGCGGCGCGGCGCGCGTGACCTCGCGCGCGATGCGAGCATCCGCAACCGCAACGGTCAGCTCGGTGGGCATCACCGGCTTCGAGAGGAGCGCGAAGGCACCCGCCTCGAGGATGCGCCGGCGCTCGTCGGCGTCGACGACCGAGCTCGCAACGAGGGCAACGGCGCCTTCGGCGGCGGGATCGTCGTGGACGAGCTCGACGACGGACATGGCGCCGTCGACCGCGTCGTCGACGTAGACGATGTCGAAGGGCGCACCGGCAGCGCGAGCGGCAGCAAGCGTCTCCTTCACCTGCGAAGCGTCGTGCACGGCGGTCGCGGTCGCCGCGGCACCGCGAACGACGGCGCTCTGCACACGCGCCGACTTCGCGGGGGCGACGACGAGCACGCGAGCGCCGAACAGCGCACCGTCCGCGTGCGTGTCGTTCGCCGCGCGGGGCAGGTCGAGCTCGAAGAACGCAACGTCCTCCACCTTGTCGTCGTCGTGGACGGCGACGGAGACGAGAACGAGGTCGCTCGGGTCGAACCCGGTCGCCTGACGCGCCATGCGCACGACGACTTCGCTGCGCTTCGTGCGCTGGACGGCCTCGCGAACGGCAGCGGCGACCCGCTCGACGAGCTCGCGGCCCTGGTCGAGCACGTGCTCGCCGACGCCGGGGAGCACTTCGCAAACGACCTCCGTCTCGCGCTCACGTGCCGCCGTGGCGATCGGGACGAGCGCGGCTTTCAGCGCACGTTCGGTCGCGACGACCTCGACGAGCGCTCCGCCGCTGCGTTCCGCGAGACGCTCGAGCGTCGTCGTCGGTTTCTCGCAGGTCGGCTGTCCCTGAAGACCATCGTGTGCAGACATCGACACCTCCGGCCGGCTGCGCGGACGGCGCGCCGGTCACTGGAGGGGAACGGCACGGGTGTCACGACCTTGAGCAGCAGACGCGGTGTCGTGCCAATCGGCCGCGGCGACGAAGCGCCGCCGGGGCCGCCTCGGGAGTGCCTACTCGACGCTGACCGAGATTCCGTAGCGTCCGCCGCGCGTGTGCACGGAGTCGACGATGATGGTGTAGTCGCCGGCCGGCACGTTCGTGAGCGTCAGCGTCGACGAGAAGCCCTTCGTATCGTCGTTGCAGCCGAACGCCTTGGCGGACGACGCGTCACACGCGGGCACGAGGTAGACGACCGTGTCGAACGCCGTTTCCGGGAGAGCGGTCGTGATCGTGAGCGTCTTCGCGGCGGTCTTGAGATGCAGCGCGACCGCTCCTTCCGGGCGTCCCGTCGCCTCGGCGTTCGTGCAGCCCGTCGGCGGATCCCAGAGGCTCACGCCCGTGGCCCACCCGAACGTCCGCGTCTTGCCGGCCGCGGGGTCGAGCTTCTGGGCGGCGCCGCACTTGCTCGTGCGAACGCTCTGCTCGGACGCGCAGACGTTTGCCTCGCCAGCGATGCCGGGCGCGCACACGTTACCCGACGTGCACGCGTCGAAGCCGGCCCAGTCGCACGCCTGGCCGACGGCGCGGCTCGGCGGTGTCGAGAGCGAGATGATGGTGCGGGCGCTCGCATTGCCGAGCTCGTCGCTCACCGTCGCCGCAATCTTGGGAACCTTCTGCGCGAAGCTCTTCACCGGGCGCGTGACGAGCACGAAGTCGGAGCCGGTCGCCGACGAACGCGCGTCGAGCGTGAAGCCCGGCGCCGCGTCGGAGCCGTCACCGTCGATCGAGACGGAGGTGCCGTTGCCGTTCGCGTCGAGGAACTCGACTTCGATGCGCTTCACGTCCTCGTCCGGCTCGCTGCCGCGGAACAGCATGCGAGGCGACTCGCCGCCGAAGTAGGCCGTCTGCGTGAACGCCGGCGCGACGGCGGCGTGGCACGTCGAGGGCGTGCCCGAGCACGACATTCCGGCGAGGCAGCGGTCGGCGATCTTGTCCGGGTCACACGCGTCGAGCTCGCTACGGACGGGCTGCGCGGCGATGTCGGCGGTGATCGAGGTGGAGCGCGCGCCGGTGTCGTCCTCGAGGGTCACGATCACCTTGGCGGCCGTCGGCGCTGCCGCGATCATGCCGGGGACGGTGATGATGCCGGTGAACTTGGACTTGCCGATCGTGCTCTTGTCGAAACGGAACCGCCGCTCCGCGCTGTCAGGCTCGCCGTCCCAGTCGGTGTCGAGCGCGATGACCGGCTGACCCGCCGCATCGACGACCTTCACGGTCGCGGAGGCGGTCAGCTTGCGACCGTCGGTTCCGCTCGCGACGATGCGGAGGTCCTCGCCGTTGCGGCCGACGACTTGCGCCGTCGCGGACGAGAGCTTCACGTCGGCGTTGGTCGGCGTAGGTGTGCCGCTGCTGCCGCCGCTGCTCGTGCCCAGCGCGTCGGGCGCGCTGCCGCCCGCGTCGGTCTCATCCACGCCGTTCACCGGCGGGGTGTCTTCGCCGCCGGCGCCGGGTGCGCTGCACGCGATGAAGGCTCCTGCACCGAGCAGCGCCGTGAACCAGGTCGTCTTCCTCATGTCGTCTTCTCTCCGCGATGGGTGCGTCGGGTCGTGTCCGCGTCCGTGTCCAGGTTCCGTTCGAGCAACCGACGTGCCGCTAGGCTTCGTCGGTTCGCGCGCGAGCTTCCGCCGTGCAAGCCACGCTCGCGTCCGGTCTCGTGGCGGTGAGCGCCATCGCGTTGACGATGCCGGCGGTGGGCCGGCGGCCGGCCGGCGGTGCGCCGTCAGCGCGTCGTCGCACGTAGCGTGTAGGTGCCGCCCTCGCGCGCGAGCGAGTCGACGACCACGAAGTAGTCTCCCGGGGCGACGTCATGCATGTGGATGCGCGACGTCGGCCCCGGCGGCTCGTCGTCGTTGCACGCGAGCGCGGCCGTCGAGACGGCGTCGCACGTCGGAAGCACGTAGATGGCCGTGTCGAAATCGGTCGACGGCGGCGCCGTGGAGAGGATCAGATCAGGCAGGAGCGCCGTCACGTGCAGCCGAACGACGGCGTCGGGATGGCCGCTGCGCTCGGGCGGGACGCATCCGGCGGGCGCGTCCCAGAGGCTGGCGCCGCGTGCGATGCCCGTCACGGGTATGCCGTCGGGCTCGATCACCGCTCCGCTGGTGCACGCCGCCTGACGGAGCGCGGCCGTCGGCTCGCAGGTGTTCGGCGCACCGCGGGTGCCCGGCGCACACGTGTCGGTGTCGCCGCAGCGATCGAAGCCGTCGGGGTCGCACGCCGCGTGCGTCGCGCGCTCGGCCGGCGTCGCGAGCGCGACGGAGAGTGTGCCTTGCGTGTTGCCGGACGCGTCGCGAAGCGTGACGCGGATGGAGACGGCCGTCTTGTCGATGCCGGCGGCGGCTTGGACGACGTGGAAGAAAGTGCCGTCGGCGGTGGGCGCGGCGGGTGAGGCGGCAGCGGCGGGTGAGCCTTCGATGGTGATCGTGGAGTCTTCGGCCACGCCGTCGCCGTCGGGGTCGATGACGGCGGGCGAGCCGCTCGCGTCGAGGAGCGCGATGTCGATCGAGTACGCCGTCCCTTGGGGCCGAGTCCCGCGCACGAGAATGCGCGGCCCGCTCGCGCCGGGGGCAGAGCCGGCGAGGTAAGCGACGTCCGTGAGCGCGAGCGCGTAAGCCGCGCTCCCCTCGCCGCCATCCGCGCGGTCACCGGCGTCTGCGCCGCCATTCTCTCCTGCGGGCGGCGGCCGATTCTTCGGCGACGCCGAGCACCCGGAAGAGAGGATCGTCGCCGCGGCGAGCGCGGTGGCGGTGACGAGCGCGTAGGCGCGGGGGCGGCGGCGGGCAGCGGCGGCGGGGTGCGCGGTGTGGGCGCGGTGGGCGGGGTGGGCCGGCGCGACGTGGGCGGGGTGCGCGGCGTGGGCCGCGCGGTGCGCGGAGGGGGCGCGGTGCGCGGAAGGCGAAGTGGAGGAGGGCGTCAACGAGGTGACATCGCGGCGAAGCATCGATGGGGGGTGAGCGAAGAGTGTGCCGCGCGCGGGGCGGCGTAGGCGGAGGCGGAGGCGGCGTATGCCGCGCGGCGATGTGCATGCCGCGCATGGGGCGAAGCGCAGGCCGTTGCGGATGCGGACGCGGATGTGTTCTTGACGCCGTTGCGGCTCCGGACGCGGATGCGGTTGCGGACGAGGATGCGGACGCGGATGCCGATGCGGTTGCGGTTGCGCAGGCTGTTGCGGTTGCAGACGCGGTGGCGGTTGCGATTGCCCAGTCAGAGGTGAGCGCTGCGCACGCCGTCACGGAACGCGAAGGGAACGCGACGCGCAACACCAAGGCCCGGTGCGCAGACTCGAGACGAGCAAGCCAAGCCGGCACGGAAAGAAATGCGGAGGCGGAGGCGGAGGCGGAGGCCGAGGCCGAGGCCGAGGCCGATGCAGACGCGCACGCGCACGCGAATCTGATCGCAGCCGTCGGCGGCTCGTCGCGCGACGTGAGTCGGACAGTGACGTCGGCACCGCCGCGCGCCGACAGCCCGTTCGTTGATGCACGCGAAAGAGCGTCGACACGCGACTCGATTTCGGGGCCCTTCGTCGGTGTCGGCCAGGGACGTGCAGGTCACGGCCCTGACTCGCTCGCGGAGCACGGCGTCGGTCGCGGCGAGCAGTGGCTCATCCACGGAGATCGGCGCTCGTCGACGTATCTCGCGGCGCGATCGCGCGCGCACCGTGCACGACTGCGCCTGTCCTCGGCGCAGGCCTCGACCGGTCGTCGCTTTCCACCGGCTCTCGCTCGTCACCGTCTCTCGCCGCGCGCTCGCGCGACGAACCCTCCCGCCCCGAACCGCTCTTCGGGTCGCGCTCGCGCCGAAGCGTCATCCGCGGCCCCTGCGCCTACTTGCCCTTAGGCTAGGGAGCGTGTCTCGACAACCCATCGCCGCGTAGCCGCTGCCGAGCGCGTGGGCCCCCGGGTCGCGCTCGCGCATTCCAGTTCTCTCCTGTCGTCTCTCGCCTCTCCTCTGTCGTCTCCCTCTTCTCTCCTCTCTTCTCGCTCTCTCTCCCCTCTCTGCTCTTGCTCTCCGCCGTCCGGCCGCCGCTCGCGTCGGGCCTGCCGTGTCTCGCCGCGTGCTCACACCACATCTTCGCATGCCGGGAGCCCGCGCGAGCGAGTCGCCGACGCGCCTCCCTCGTTTGCTTCTCGGCTCTCGCATAACGCGCCCTCGCTGCCAGGCCACGCTCACGCCCGCCGCTCAGACCGCCACAACGCGTGCGCCCTCCCGGCGTGGAGCTCTCCGCTCGCGCCCGTCGCTCGCATCGGCGGACGACAATCTCGCGACGACATCGCGCGACGACATCGTCGCGATGACATCGCGCGCCGCCCCGCCCCGCACCCCGCCGCGTACGCGGCTATCAGCTCGGCAGCTTTGGGTACTCGCCGGGGTGGATGAGACCGTGCTTCTGCCACAAGGAGCGAAGGAGCAGCGTACGTGCTGCGGCTACGGGCGGAGGGATGTCCGGCGGCTTCAAATGCGTGACCCACCCCTCGAACCAAGCGGCCGAGGAGCAAGGATCGAGTTGCGGCCGGCCGTGCGTGATGCGGAAGTGTTTCTTGTAGTTTGCAAGGACGTAGACGAGCGCGTTTCGCACCTGCCGCGGGGTCTTCAGATCACGACGATGATAGCGATCGCCCCAGAGCTTCCCGCGCTCGCGGCCAAACGCGTCGACGATGAGGAAGTCTTCGTACCGCGCATTCGTGAGCCGAACGGTCTGGACGAAGGCCGCGTAGAGGCGCTGGCTCCGAAACGACGGCAGCCCCTTCAATCCGCGCAGCGTCACGTGCACCGGCTCCCAGCGCTTGTGCACGGGGCGCGTGCGATGCCGCACGCATGGCCGAGGCCGCGGCTTCGGTCCAGAGCGCGGACGCTTGCCGCCCCAGGTCCGCCGATCGGCGAACGTGAGCTGCTTCGGAACCGCGCGCCGCCTCGACATGAACAGGGCTATAGTAGGTCGGGTTGGCGGGTCGGCGCGGGTTCAACCAACGAGTGCAACGCGCGATCGCGCGCGGATGGGCACTTTCTTGAAATGGACCTCGTGAGGCGTCAAGTAGCCGAGGCAGCGGCGCGGGCGGTTGTTCAGGCGCGCTTCGATGGCGTCGAGACGCTCTTGCGTCAGGCGCGCAAACGACGTGCGCTTCGGCAGGTAGTAGCGGACGAGGCGGTTGAGGTTCTCGATGGAGCCGCGTTCGGTCGAGCAGTACGGGTGCGTGAAGTAGACGCGGACGCCAGCGCGTTTCGTGAGCTCCGCCTGCCCGAAGAACTCCTTGCCGTTGTAGACGGTCAGCGTGCGAGCACCACCGAGCTTCTCGACGGCGTGTTCGAGTTGAGCGCGGACCTCGTCCATGCGCTTGCTCGAGACGCGGCGGACCACCGTGGCGCGTGACTTGCGGTCGACGACGCTCAGGATGTAGCCGCTCTGGCGGTAGCCGACGATGAGGTCGGCCTCGCAGTCGCCGAAGCGGGCGCGGTCGTCGACGATGGCAGGGCGCTCGTCGATGCTGACGCGATTAGACGGTGGCGCCGTGCGCGGGTACTCGCGTGCGCCAAACCGCTGCTTTCGCCTTCCGAAGCGCCTTAGGCGTACTGTTTTATGGCATTCCGTCGTAGCTCGCGCGAGATGGTCGACTTGTGCTTGCCGATCCGGCGAGCACCTCGCTCTGACTCGGTCCTTGTCTTTTCAATTGAGAGATGAGGAGTCGATCGCGCGCTGTGAGGTGCTTGTAGCCAGCCGAGGCCATGGAGGGGAACATGCGCGCCATCTTGCCGGCGCGTTCACAACCCAAGTGCAACGCCTGCTGTCCGCGCGGAGTGATATCGAAAGGATCCCGCGGCTCGCACGCGGGCGGCCCGCCGTCGTAGCGGCCGTCGACCGTGCGCGCCCCGGCGCGGCGTGCGAGCGTCGGCGGAGGTGACCGCGTTCAGCCACTGGCGGAGCTCGCCGCATCTCGGGGGAGCGGTCGTGCGAGGAGCTCCCCGCCGGCGAGGCCGCTGCCGCAGGGCGCCTCGCGTTCCACCTTTGGAGCCCGACGGCAAGCGAGCGCGCGGAGCCAGCGAGGCGGGTCCGGATCCGCACCGGCGTCCCAACCGCGTCCGTGTCAGACCGCGCGTCCGCATCCGCATCGGCATCCGCGTCCGCATCGGCATCCGCGTCCGCATCGGCATCCGCGTCCGCGTCCGCATCCGCATCCGCATCCGCATCCGCATCCGCGTCCGCATCCGCCTCCGCATCCGCATCGTCCCTCGCCCGACCGCTCCCGCTCCCCCTCCCCGCGCGGCGAACAAAACGCCCACAGGCGTCGCAGCCTTCGCTGCGACGCCTGCGCGCCTTCTCTTCACTCCTGCTACGCCGCTACGCTCATCGCGTCATCGCGTAGCCACCGTCGCGGCTCAGTTGCCGACGACTTCGCAGCCCGTCTGCGAGCCCGGGGCGCTGCCGATGCCGTACGCGACGTCGAAGCCCGTGCCGCAGTCGAGGTCGTTGTCTTCCGCGAGACCGCCGCCCTCGAGGACGTCGTCACCCGCCAGACCGAAGAGCGCGTCGTCGCCCGTGCCGCCGACGAGCTCGTTGTTGCTCGCGTTGCCCGTCAGCGTGTCGTTGCCGCTGCCGCCCCAGAGCTTCTCGACGTCGTTGCCGAGCTTGTCCGCCTCGCTGGCGCCCGTGTCGCCCGAGTTCGTGCCCGAGCTCGCGACGCCCGCGGCGATGACCGAGTCGAGGACCGCCGTGATGTTCGCCGAACGACCGGAGTAGTCGACGAGGTCGTCGCCCGTGCCGCCGGAGATGATGTCGTTGCCGTCGCCCGCAGAGCCCTGCGGGAAGACGTCGTCGCCGGCGCCGCCGGAGAGGATGTCGTTGCCGTCGCGGCCGTCGATCCGGTTGTTGAGCGCGTTGCCCGTGATGTTGTCCGCGCCGGAGCCGCCGATGATGTTTTCGACGTCGCTCTTCACGTTGTCGTTCTCACCCGACTCGCCGTCGTTCGCCGCCGCGCCGTCCATCGTGACCGTGAGCGCGTTCGAGCGCGCGCTGTAGTCGACCGTGTCCGTACCCGCGCCGCCGTTCATGACGTCGCCACCGTTCGCGGCAGACTCCTCGTCGAACGTGTCGTCGCCGTCGTCGCCGTTCATCGTGTCAGCGCCGCCCTTGCCACGCAGCGTGTCGTTGCCCGCGCCGCCGTTCAGCGTATCTGCGCCGGTGTCACCGATCAGCGTGTCGTTGCCGCCGCCGCCATTGAACGTGACCGCCACGCCCGAAGCTGCCGTCATCGTGTCGCCGGCGGAGCCGCCGGTGACGACTTCGACGTCGTTCTGGATGTCGTCGTTCTCGCCCGCGAGGCCGTCGTTCGCCGTCGCGCCGACCGTCACCGTGAGCGCCGCAACGCGCGAAGCGTACGAGACCGTGTCGGTCCCGGGCCCGCCCGAGATCGTCTCGCTGATCGTCGAGGTGGCGCCCTGGTTGAAGGTGTCGTTGCCCTCGCCACCGTAGACGGAGAGCGCCGCGCCGAAGACGCCGCCCGTCGCGCCGCCGCCCGCCGCCGAGAACGTGTCCGCGCCGTCGCCGAGGTACACGGTGACCGACTCTGCGCCCGCGACCGTGAGGTCCCTGTTCGCGTCCGTGCCGAGGAACACGCCCGTGGCGCCGAACGTGATCGTATCCGCGCCCGTCGTGCCCTTGATGCCGAACGTATCCGTACCACCGGCGAGGTCGACGGCGATCCCCGTCGTCGCGACGGACGTCGTGCCGAGCGCGAAGAAGCCGTTCGTGAAGTCGAGGATCAGCGTGTTCGCACCGCTCGAGCCCGTGACGGCAATCTTCTTCACCGACGTCGACGTGACGGGAACATCGCATTCCTGACCATTCTGGAGAATGGCGGAGTCCGCCGCGCGCTTCGAGATGAAGGCGACCTCGTCGTTCGCAATGGCGACGGTCATGAGGCCGGTCGCGGCGTTGAACGTGCACTGCGTCGCAAGAGGAGTCAGGCTCTGCTCGAGCTTCGCGAACGGATCGTTCGGGTCCTGCGCGGGCGCAGCGACGAGCGAGTCGGTCGCGTGCACGGAGCAGCCGGCGAGCACCATCGCCATCAAAACGGTTGATGCCTTTGAGAGAGAACGCATTGAGAGACTCCTATTTGGGACAAGCTCGCGCCGAGGCGCGGTAGCGAGCGAGAGTGATTCGGCCCGCCGGGGTTTTCGAGGATCGAGGTGGGCCTGCAGCTGTAGAACGGCACCCTCTGCATGCCCTTTAGGGGGTTCGTTCAAGCCGCCGCCTTCGGAAGGCTGTCGAGGCCCTTGCGCTTGAGCATCTCCACGAGCGTCGTGCGATGCAGACCAAGGAATTGAGCGGCGCGCGTTTTGTTGTTCCCGGCGCGCTCGAGCGCAGCGCGGATGAGCGAGTTCTCGTAGGCCTCGACCGCCGCGCGAAGGTCAATCGTCGCGAGCGCGAGCTCGTCGGCCTCTTCGGCCTCGACCACGACCGGCGGTGGAGGCGCAGCAGCCGGCGTCGGCACCGGGATGTCTGCTCCCCGCTGCTCGACGAGCGCGATTCGGCGCGGCGGCTCCGCGACGAGCGCCGCGTCGACGACAGGGCCGTCGGAGAGAAGCACCGCGCGCTCGATGGCATTCTCGAGCGCGCGCACGTTGCCGTGCCACTCGCCGCGAACGAGACGATCGAGAGCTTCGGGCGAGAAGCTCGTGACGTCCTCTCGACCGACGCGCTCCGCGGTGGACCGCAGGAAGTGCTCGGCGAGACGCGGAATGTCTTCGCGCCGCTCGCGCAGCGCAGGAATCCTCACGTGAATCACGTTCAGGCGATAGAAGAAGTCTTCCCGAAAGCGACCCTCGGCAACCTCGCGGCGGAGGTCGCGGTGCGTCGCGGCGACGATGCGAACGTCTGCTTGTCGCGCGCGCGATTCGCCGACGGGCGTGTATTCGCGCGCCTGCAACAGGCGAAGGAGCTTCACCTGCGCCGCGAGCGGCAGCTCGCCGACTTCGTCGAGGAACAGCGTCCCGCCTTCCGCCGCGGCGACCAGCCCGGCGCGCGCATGCGTCGCGCCGGTGAAGGCGCCGCGTGCGTGGCCGAACAGCTCGCTCTCCACGAGATTCTCCGGGATGGCGCCGCAATTCACCGCAACGAGAGGTCGTCCGGCGCGGGGGCTCGCGTCGTGGAGGGCCGCGACGGCGAGCTCCTTACCGGTCCCGCTCTCTCCGGTGACGAGGACCGTGCAGCTCGAGGCCGCCACGCGGTCGAGCACGGACAGCATCTCCTGCATCGCGGGGTGCGCCGCGACGAGAGGCCCCCGGCACGTGTTCCTCACGGCATCTGCCATGAGCTCGCCGGTACCGATGCGCGGAACTTCGTTCGACATTGGGGAGTGCCTCACCCCGATCGAACGGCCGCGCCTCCGCGGCGGTTAAGGCTTGCCGAGAATCTGCGCCCAGCCGTCCCGAATCGGGCGGATGACGGGCGGCACCTCGGCGAGCAGGCTGCGGTCCTGTTTGAGATTCGCTTCGACGAGGCGGCGCATACAGAAGGCGTAGATCCCCGTCAGGTTCTCGCACAGCTCCGGAGCATGCGTCGGGTCGAGCCCCGCGGCGAGCTGCTCCAGGATCGCGTGGGTGCGCCCGATGCGCTCGCCAGCGCGCGCGCGGTCGCCGGCGGCCATGGCAGCATCGGCTTCCTGCGTGAAGCGGAGAACCCCTTCGAGGAGCAGAAGGACGAGCTCGGCGGGCGAGCACGTCTGGACCTGAACGTTCTTGTATCGTGCAGCGGCGGTGGGAAGAGGAAGTGCGCTCATTCGTTACGGCTTGTTGGTGGGGATGCTGTTCAAGGCCGCGCCCATGGCGTTGTATTTGCTGACGGCCGTGTCCATCGAGTTGAACTGTCTCTTCAACTGCTCTTCGTACGTCGTCAGACGCTGCTCCATCTTCACCTTCTGATCGGCGAGCCGCTTGCTCTGCGCGCCCATGCGATCGATGCGAGCTTGGAGTGGCGCCTTCGAGCCCGTAACGAGCCCATCGATGGCGGTCATGACGCTCTTCATGACGCCCGTCGCGCCGAGGGAGGCCTCGGTGACGAAGAGCTTGCGCACGCCGTCCGGGTCCGCGGTCATCGCGGCATCGAACTTCGTCGCATCCAAGGAGAACGTCCCTTCTCGGCTGGCCTTGATACCCACGCTCGCGAGAGTCGTATACGTCCCGGACGACCCCGGAACGGCGGCACCGAGGAGCGCGCCGACGCGGTGGAGCGCGCCGCGAACCGTCGAGTCGGCGGCGAGCATCGGATTCGAGGCCTTTGTGCCGGCAAACCCCGTCGCATTATGCGAGGTGTTCACGAAATCGTTGTAGGCATTGATGAAGGTAGTCACCTTCTGCTTCAGTGCCGCCGTGTCGGACGTCACCTGAACCGTCGCCGGCGCCGTGGTCGGCTTCACCAGCGCGAGCTTCACGCCGGCGATCACGCCGGTGACCTGGTTCGACTTGCTGGTGACGGCCATTCCGTCGACGGTGAGCAGCGCATCTTGCGCCGTCTCGTACTGATTGCCCGAATCGTTGAATCCGAAGGTGGTCCCCTGCTCCGTGATCGTGAATGCGTTCTCCGCACCCGTGTCGATGCCGTGCACGAGGAGCCGACTTCCCGAGCCATCGTTGAACACGGAAGCGGTCACGCGTGCGCCGCTGGCCGTGATCTTCGATGCAATGTCCGCGAGGGTGTCGGTCGCCAGGACCGAGACTGGCTTCGCGTCGGCAGTGCCGACCTTGATCGAGAGCGTCCCCGCCTGTCCCGCGGCGACGTTGCTGGCGCCCAACGCGGCCGATCGCGACTTCTGCGCCTTGGCGAGCTGGGTCACCGAAACGCTGTAGCTCGCGGGATTCGCCGAGCCCGAAGCGCTGGCCACGACGGCGGTATCGTTCGACGCCGCGGAAAATGACGAAAACCCCACGCTCGTGGAGAGCGCGAGGGCGGCATTCTTCAGTGTGGCGAGTCGTGACGAGATGCCCGACAGGGTCGTGCTCGCGCTATCGATTCGCGTTTTCTGCTTGTCGAGAGCGGCAATCGGCTGTCTGGCGACACCTACGAGGGAGTCGACGAGACCGTTGGTATCGATTCCGGAGCCGAGCCCGCCGAGCGATATGGCCATGATTCACCCGAGAAGAGAGACGGGCGGGCGGGCCGCCGCGTGAGGCGCATCCTCACGCGTGCGGCCCACCGCCAGAGCCGCGATCAGCCGCGGAGGAGCTGCATCGCGAGCTGCGGGGTCTGGTTCGCCTGCGAAAGGATCGCGGCGCCCGCCTGCGAGAGCACGTTGTTCTTCGACATCTCCGCGGTCTCCTTCGCGATGTCGACGTCACGGATACGGCTGACGGCAGCCGACATGTTGGTCTGCTGAGCCTGGAGGCTCGAGACCGCGATGCTGAAGCGGTTCAGCGTGGAGCCGAAGCCCTCGCGCACCGTCGACAGCGTCTGGATGGCGGAGTCGAGGTTCGTGATCGCCGTCTGGGCGTTCGCGAAGCTCGTCACGTCGCCGCCGTTGACGCCGAGGCCCGTCGCGTCCGCACCGCCGAACGAGACCGCGATGCGGTCCGTCGTCGCCGTGCCGATGCCGACCTGGAAGTTACGTGACGCCGACGCGCCGGAGAGGAGGCTGATGCCGTTGAACTTCGTCGACGCGGAGATGCGGTCGATTTCGTTCAGGTTGGCCTGATACTCCGTGTCGAGGTTCGTGTAGTCGTTCGCACCGAGGTTACCGTTCGAGGCCTGCACCGCGAGCTCACGCATGCGGGTCAGGATTTCGTGAATCTGCTCGGCGCCGCCGTCGGCCGTCTGCACCATGCTGACACCGTCGTTCGTGTTGCGCTCTGCGACCGCCATCGAGCGGACCTGAGCGTTCATCGACTTGACGATACCGAGGCCCGCCGCGTCGTCCGACGCGTCGGTGATGCGGAAGCCGCTGGACAGCTTCTGGAAGTTCTTGGCGAGTGCGCCCTGGGTCTTCGAGAGCTGGGTCTGCGCGAAGCTAGAGGCGGTGTTGTTCTGGACGACGAGTGCCATGATTGAGATTCTCCTTTTACGACTAACTTGTTGGCTGGGCGCCGGCTCCGTTGCCGGGCCTCATCGCCTTTCACATGAAGGGAACGGACGCTCGGTCCGGTCCTTGAATCCCCAAGTCAAGAATCATCCTGATCCTCGTCCGAAGCGCGACGAGCGTGCGACGGCGAGGGTCCAAGTGCTTCGAGCCAACGGCTCTGGTCCAAGACGTCCTCGACGCGCGAGAGCTGCGTCGACGAGAGTGAGGACACGCCGGTGAGGCTCAGGTCGCGCGCATGCGGCGCGAGAGCGATGCTGGTCGCGCCGCCGTGCTGCTCGGGCTTCACGCCGAGCAGCGAGGCGAGACCACGCGAATAGTCGGCCTCCGAGGCCGTGTAGTAACCGGAGCGCTTCAGCGCGGACGCGAAGCCCGCGACGTCGCCTCGCGCTGCGGGCTCGAGCGCGGAGGAGAAGCGCCCTTTCATGGTGCGGACGTAGTCGAGCGCGCCCTCGTCGAGCGACGCATACGCTCGGAAGCCATCGCGGATGGTGACGTCCTTGCCGCCGAGGACCTCGCGCGTCTTGTACACCGCGGTGGCGCCCGACGGCGACACGCCCTTGATGCCGCCGAAGTTGAAGTTGTACATCCGGTCGCCGCTCGCCGTCTCGAGCGAGGCGTGCGCCGTCAGCGTTTCCACCAGCTTGTCGCTGGGCCTCGCGCCGTCCACCGTCTCCAGCGCACGCCGGATCGCACCGCGAATCTGCTCGCGAGAGACCGCAGTACGCGTCGGCTCGACCTCGCGGCGCGTGGCCGAGGAGGAGGTCGCGTGAGCGATGGAGGGGCCGGAACCGACGCGCATCAGTCGCCTGCGTTCGGTACCGTGGTGACGAGCTTGCGGTCGATCTCTCCGAACTGATCGAGCACCTTCTGGAAGGCGTCGAACGTGCGGCTCGCGGTCATGAGCTCGGTCATCGCGGTGACGGGCTGCGCGTTCGACTCCTCGAGGGCGCCGATGGTGAGCGGCTCGGTCGAGGGAGTCGCCGCGCCGGCATTGCCTACCGCGAGCAGCGAGCTGCCTTCGTGCTCGAGCGCATCCGGCCGCTCGAACTTCATCATCTTGAGCTTGCCGAGGACGTTGGCGCCCTGCTTCACGGTGCCGTCGGCGGAGACGGTGACCTCGCCGGCGCCGCGTGCCGCTTGGATCGGCGTACCGGCGTCGGACGTGATGGTCGCGCCCGAGGCCGTCTTTAACGTGCCTTCCGCGTCGACCGCCAGCGCGCCGGAGCGCGTGTAGCGCTCGCCGCGCGGCGTGGTCACCGCAAGGTAGGTGCCGGCCGGAAGGGCAACGTCGAGCGCACGCTCCGTCGAGCGGAGCGCTCCCGCCGTGGTGTCGAGCGCCGTTCGGTCGGTCTTCGCGTAGTGGAGATCGCGATCCGCCGCTCTCGCGTTGGCGAGCGCTTCGCGGAACACAGGGCGCAGCCGCTGGTACCCGGCAGAGGCCGAGTTCGCAACGTTGTTCGCCGTCGTCTCCATCGCATTCTCTTGTGCGATGGCCCCGCTCAGCGCTACGTAGACGCCCTTGCTCATCGCCTACTCCCGACCGACGGCGGCGCGCAGGCGGTGAACCGCCTCGGTGTGGAGTTGGCAGACGCGCGATTCGCTCACCTCGAGTATCGCGCCGATCTCCCGAAGCGTGCACTCTTCCTGGTAGTAGAGCGCGAGCACGGTCTGCAGCCGCTCGGGCAGCTTCTTGATGGCGTCGGCGACTGCCTCCTGCAGCTCCTTGCGGCCGGCGGCATCCTCCGGCAGCTCGGCGGTGTCGGCCGGGAGCTCCGTGTCGATGTCGAGCATCTCGAGGCGGTTCATGCCCGCCTTGTCGAGAGCGGCGAGCGTGGCGCGGTACTGCAGCACGGTGACGCCGAGCTCTGCGGCGATCTCCTCTTCCTCCGGAGCGCGACCGAGCTGCTGCGTGACCTTGCTGATCGCGCGCGTCACCTTGCGCGACGTCGCGCGGCTGCCGCGTGACTGCGTATCGAGGCTGCGCAGGTAGTCGAGCATCGCGCCGCGGATGCGGTAGAGCGCGTACGCTTCGAACTCCGCCTCGTCCATCTGGTCGCTCGCACGCGCGAACGCCTCGACGAGACCGATCCATGCGTAGCCGGTGAGGTCGGCGACGCTCACGTGGTTCGGCACCTTGCGTGCGAGGCGCATGGCCGTGCGCCTCACGATCGGCAGGTACTTGCGATAATCCTCGGCGCGTAGCTTCCGCTTCGCGCGTTCTTCATTGGCCAGGGCGGCGGTCACAGCGTCTCCTCTCCCGCGCACAGCGCGGACATCACGGCATCGAGCGTTGCGGCCGTGACGTCCTCGGGGACGCGCGGACCGTTGCAGAGCAATGTGAGCGGCACCTTCGCGGCCGCGGTCGCGTAGACCAGGCCAGACGGAGCGACGGTCTCGTCGAGCTTCGTCACGCACGCTGCCGTCGGAGAGAGCGGCGCGAACGTGCGCGCCACGCGCTCTGCATCGGCGAGACGAATCGATGCGGGCATGCACAAGATCACGTCGACGCTCACCGGCGCCCCACGCTTGCGGCGGGCCATCAGCGCCGCCTCGGGTGCAGAGGCCGAAGGCGGACGGCCGGACGTGTCGACGAGCACGAGGTCCGCGTCTTCTTCTTCGAGGATCCCGGCGAGATCGGGACCGCTGCGCGCGACGTGACAGCGCGTGCCGAGCAAGTCCGCGTAGCGCTCCAGTTGGTCGACCGCCCCGACGCGGTAGCCGTCACACGAGACGAGCGCGACGGTCTTGCCGAGCATGCGTGCATGCGTCGCGAGCTTGGCGCCCGTCGTCGTCTTTCCGACGCCGGAGGGGCCGACGAGCGCGACGATGCGGCGCGAGCTCGTCGCATGCGACCACGGCGAGAGCGGGACCACCTCGGCCATGCCTGCCGCGAGCTTGGCGGTGAGCGACTCCGCGCTCGAGGCGCGCGCCGCCCCGACGATGCGGTTCGCGAGGGTTCCCTCGAGCCCGCGATCGCGCAGGAACGCGGCGAGGCGATCTCCCTTCTTCGCGGGGGGTGAGAGCGCGTCGATCGATGCGCGCATCGCCGCGAGCTCGCGGCTGATGTCCTGCGTCGCCGTCGAGCGCGCGATGAACGCTCGCAGCGCGCGCACTTCGTTCCGCAGCTCGACACGAATCGCGTCGACCTCGTTCGGCGCGTCGTCCTCTTCGTCCGAGCGATACACGCCGGCCGCGAACGGCAGCGCGTCACGCGAGCCCGAGCCCTTGTTTCCGTGACCGATGTTCATGACTCAGTTCTCCATCCGGGGCGCGCTCAAGCGGCGCTCAGGCGATCGACGATGCGGAGCGGGACCGTGGGGTCGATCTCGCGGAACGAAGCGACGGCGAGCTGCGGGACCCTTCGCTCGACGATGGCGCGTACGTAGCGGCGCAGGTCGGGCGCGGTCACCACGAGGGGAGCCGCACCGCGTGCGCTGAACGCTGCGAGCGAGCTCTCGGCGCGGGCCGTCAAGGAACGGAGCACGTCGGGGTCCACTGCACCTCCGATGCCGGAGGCAATTTCCTGCAGTGAAGTACGCAGCATCTGCTCGACGCGCGGGTCGAGCGTCAACGCGGCGACGGTACCGTCATGACTTTTGAAGCGAGCGGTGATCTGGAGCTGCAGACGCTCGCGCACCATCTCGGTCAGCTGCTCCGGATCCTTCGTCTGCGAGGAGAGCTCGGCGATCGCTTCCAGGATCGCGCGCAGGTCACGGACGGAGATGCCTTCCTTCACGAGGTTGCGGAGGACGCGGGCGACATCACCGAGCGGGAGCATGTTCGGGACGACGTCGTCGACGAGGCGCGGCGAGGTGCGAGCGAGGACGTCGAGGAGGTGCTGGACCTCTTGGCGGCCGAGGAGGCGGTGGGCGCTCTGACGGAGGACCTCTCCGAGGTGCGTCGCGATGATCGTCGGGTGGTCGACGACGGTGTACCCGAGGGCCTCGGCGAGCTCTTTGTCGCGCTGGGCGATCCAGAGCGCCGGCATTCCGAACGTCGGATCCGTCGTCGGATCGCCGTCGATCGGCGGCGCGCCGCCGGAGCCGTCGATCGCGAGGACGCGACCGTGGGCACACTCGCCCTTGGCGATCTCGAGGCCCGAGAGCAGCACGCGGTAGCCACCGGGGGCGAGCTCCAGGTTGTCGGAGACGTGCACCGGCGGAACGACGACGCCGAGCTCACGAGCGATCTCTTCGCGGAGCTTCGCGACGCGCTCGGTGAGGTTGCCGCCGCGAGAAGCGTCGACGACGGAGACGAGCTCGTAGCCGACCTCGATCGAGAGAGCGTCGATCTGCAGCGCCGAGTCGACGGCTTCCTGCGCGGAGGGCTTGCCCGCGGCCTTGGCAGCGGCCGCGGCAGCGCTCTCTCCGCCGGCGGCCGCCGCGGTGGTCTTCGCGATGCGACGGGAGATGAGCACGATGATGATCGCGAGGACGACGCACGGCGTCGCCGGCATGCCGGGCATCATCGCGAGCAGCACGAGGATGCCGGCGGTGATGGTGACCGCCGTGCGGCGCCCGAAGAACTGCGCCGCGAGCGCGCGACCGAGCTGGTCGCCGGTCGCCGTACGCGTGACGACGATGCCGGAGGCCGCCGAGATGAGGAGCGCCGGGATCTGCGAGGCGAGCGCATCGCCGACGCTGAGGACGGAGAAGGTCTCCGCCGCGCGGCCGATGTCCATGCCGCGGCTGACGCCCAGCACGAGGCCACCAATCAGGTTGATGGCCATGATGAGCAGGCCGGCGATGGCGTCGCCGTGCACGAACTTGCTCGAGCCGTCCATCGCGCCGAAGAAGTCGGCTTCGCGCTCCAGCTCGCGGCGCCGCGTGCGCGCCTGGTCCTGCGTCATCGCGCCAGCGGCGAGATCGGCGTCGATCGCCATCTGCTTGCCGGGCATGGCGTCGAGGGTGAAGCGCGCGGCGACTTCGGCGACGCGACCCGCACCCTTCGTCACGACGACGAAGTTGATGACGGTCAGGATGAGGAAGACGATGAGGCCGACGAGGACGTTGCCTTCGACCACGAACCGTCCGAACGCCTCGACGACCGAGCCTGCCGAGCCCTGCCCCTCACCTCCGTGGAGGAGGATGAGCCGGGTCGTCGCAACGTTGAGGCTCAACCGAAGGAGCGTCGCAACGAGCACGAACGCAGGGAACGCGCTGAAGTCGAGCGCTTGTTCGATGAACAGCGCCGTGAGGAAGACGCCGATCGAGAGCGCCATGGACAGCGAGATGAACGTGTCCAGCAGCACCGGCGGGAGCGGCAGGATCATCATCAGGATGACCCCGATGATTCCGACGGGTACGAGCGCATCCCAGAAGCGCGCTTTGCCGCCTTCGTTCGCTGCAGACGAGACCGTCATCGAACCGGCATGAAGCACGGCACGTGCCGGTAGCTCGCGACGTGATCAGCCGAGCGCGCCCTTCTTCTTCAGTCGGTAGACGAACGCGAGGACCTGCGCGACGGCCGCGAAGTGCGCTTGCGGAACGGGCCTTCCGACGGCGACCTCGGCGTGGAGCGCGCGCGCGAGAGGCTTGTTTTCCAGGATGGGAATGCCGTAGCGGCGCGCCTCGGCACGAAGGCGGAGAGCGACGTCGTCGAGCCCCTTCGCGATGACGACGGGCGCGGGATCACGCGGCCCGTAGCGGAGCGCGACCGCAACGTGCGTCGGATTCGTGACGATCACGTCCGCGCCTTTGACGCTCGTCGCTGCGCGCTTCCGCATCGACGCGCGCGCCCGTGCTCGCATGCGGTGCTTGGATTTCTGATCGCCTTCCTGTTGGCGCGACTCGTCCATGCGCTCCTGCCGAGACATCTTCATCTCCTGCTCGAGCATGAACCACGCGTACGCGTAGTCGGCGACAGCGAGGACGACGAGCGCGAGCAAGATGGCGAAGACCACGTGCGCGACGGCCGCTGCGGCCCGCTCGGTCGACGCGGCGAGCGGTGCGCGCGCGATCGCGAGCAGGATCGGCAGCTCGGCAACCACGGCGCGATAGCCCACCGTGCCGACCGTCGCGACGCGCAGCAGCGACATCACGAGCTCGCCGAGGTTCTTCTTCACCGCGAAGAGCCGATCGAAGCCGGCCTTCGGGTCCAGGCGATCGAGCTTGAACGCGATGGCCTCCGTGTTCACACGAAAGCCCACCTGTCCGGCGCTCACGAGCGCAGCGAGCACCGATGCGCCCGCGAGGATCGGCAAGAGCTCGGCCGCGATCGGCGCCGCCGCTCCACGAAGCGCTCCGAGCGGCCCCAGGCGCTCGACCGCTCCGAGGTCACCGAGCGAGCGGGTGAAGAGACCGCTGAGCGCGCCGGCCAGCGACTTGCGCGAACCGACGAACGCGAGAGCGACCACGGCCGTCGTCACGATGCCGCCGATGTCCTTCGCGCGCGCGTAGCGGCCCTGTTTCCTGAACTCTTCGCGGCGATGCTCGGTCGCCTCGAATGTCTTCTCGCCGGACTCGGACACGGGTCAGCTCGCGTGACGGAAGACGGTCTCGAGCACGGCGCCGACCTGCGCCATGTGGGCGGCGACGCCGGTGAGACTGTCGCGAAGGCCGTTCACGACGACGACGAGGCCGCTCGCGAGGGAGATCGAGAGGCCGACGCTGAAGATCTGGAGAGAGGGCGCGGCGCGGGCGACGAGGCCGAGAGCGACTTGGACGACGATCGCGACCGTCATCGCCGGGAGCGCGAGGCCGACGCCGCACTCCATCGAGCGGTGCGTCCACGCGAGGACGCCGGGCAGGAACACGCCGATGTCGAGCGCGGATCCGATCGGCACCACGGCGAACGACGCGACGACGCTGCCGATGACGACGCGGTGGGCTCCGGTCGCGATGAACACGAGCATCGAGGCCATGGTGACGATGCGCGTGAGCGAGTCGGAGTTCGACCCTTGGTTCGCGTCGTACGAGGCTGCGAACGTGAGACCCATGGCCGCGGAGAGCGACGAGCCGAGCACCTCGGCCGCGCTCATTCCGACGCGGAAGACGAAGCCGATCGCGGCGCCCGCGGCCATCTCGGCAAACGCGGCCAGCACGAGCGGCGGACCGAGACCGGGTGTTCCACCGGGCACCGCGACGGGCGCAGCGGCGAGCGCGAGGAGGAGCGCGAAGCCGATTCGGATCTTGGCCGGGACCGACGCGCCAGGGAACGGGCTCACCGCCACGAACGCAGCCATGCGCGTCGCGACGAGCGCGTACGTGATGGCCATCGTGAGGGCGAGCTCGCGAATCACCGGACGACCTTCTCGATGTCCGTGAAGCACCGACGCGTGTACCCGACGAGCGACTGCGAGAGCGTCGCGCCGAGGGCAACGAGGACGCCGGCGACGCACGCGAGCTTCACGATGAAGCTGAGGCTGGCCTCGTTGACCTGGACGACTGCCTGCGCGAGACCGATCGCCACGCCGGCGACGAGCGACGCGGCGAGCAGCGGGCCCGCGACGTAGGCGGTCGTCGAGAGCGCGTCGACGACGAGCCGCATCGGATCGCTCATGCGAAGCTCCGTAGGAGCGAGCCGACGAGGAGGTGCCACCCGTCGACGGCGACGAAGACGAGGAGCTTCAACGGAAGGCTGATGCTCTGCGGCGGCATCATCATCATGCCGAGCGCCATGAGCACCGAGGCGACGACGAGGTCGATGACGAGGAACGGGAGGAGCACCATGACGCCCATCTGGAAAGCCGTGGTGAGCTCGCTGACGACGAACGCGGGCGCGGCCATCCGCATCGAGACGTCGTCTTCACCGCGCGGCATCGGCGCATTCGCCGTCTCGTAGAACATCGCGAGATCCGCTTCGCGCGTCTGGCGGAGCATGAATGCGCGGAGCGGAACGACGGCGCGGTCGATGGCCTGCGTCTCGTCGATCTTGCCGGCCATGTAGGGCGTGTACGCGTCCTTCACGATCGTGTTGGCGACCGGGCCCATCGTGAACGCGGTGACGAAGAGGGCGATACCGACGAGCACCTGGCTCGGCGGCGCCTGCTGCGTACCGAGGCCCTGCCGCACGAACGAGAGAACGACGGCGGTTCGCGTGAACGACGTCATCGTGAGGACGATCGCCGGCAGGAGCGACAGCAGCGTCAGGACCGCGAGGACCTTGAGCTGCGGGGCGAGCCCCGGCCCGGTCGCGCCTCCCAGCGCGCCGGCCAGATCCGGGCTCATCGCCGATTACCGACGGCGAGCGCGATTCCGCGGGCCTGCCCCTCGACCGGAGCTTCGCGCTTCGTGCGCTTGCGCGGCGCGCGCTCCTTCGCGGCGGTCGCGGCAGGCTGCGAGCCCGAGTCGGGCTGCGTTTCGGTGTCACGCTCTTCCGCATAGCGCGAGGCGGAGAACGCGGTCGCCGGTGGGAGCGGAGGCGGAACGACGTGCGGCGTGGACTCCGGAGCGAGCTCGAGCTGCGAGAGCAGCGAGCGAGCGCGCGTCGCGATGTCTCCGTCGCGACGCGTCGCCGGCGTGCGGGCGGTGCGTGCCGCACGCGACGCGGTGGTGGCTGCGGCTGCGCGCTCTTCACGGGTCTCGCGCTCTTCGCGCGCCGCGGTCGTCTCCGCCTCTTCGTCTTCCTCCGGGAGAATCGCGAGCGTCTGCATGCTCGACGCGGTGACGCCGACGAGCAGCTTCATGCCGCCGACTTCGACGAGGGCGAGCTCGCCACGGAGGCCCATCGAAGTCTTCGTCAGGACCTTGATCTCCTTCGCGGAAGAGGCCGTCTGCGCGCCCTTCTTCCGCTTCTTCCAAGCGACGAAGCCGGCGCCGGCGACGGCGGCCACGAACCCGAGCTTCACGTACCAGGGCGTCGACGCCGGCTCGGAGGCGAGTGTGAGCGGCTTCGACGGACGAAGCGCGAGGGGCTCTTCCTTCGCGGCGGCCGCGGCCTCGTGCGGATCCTTCGCGGCAGCGGGCGCGGGCGCCGCTTCGTGCGCGTCCTTCGCGGGCGCGGGAGCCGGCGGCGCTTCGTGGGCATCCTTCGGCGCCGCGTGCGCATCCTTCGCGGCGGCCGGCGCCGCCTCGTGCGCGTCCTTGGCCGGAGCGTGGTCGTGTGCGCCTTCCGCGTACGCCGAGCCGGTGACCGCAAGCGTCATCGCGATGACGCCGGCGACGAGGTGGCGGTTCATCGCGCACCTCCTTCGCTCGCCACGATTTCGGTGATGCGGATGCCGTAGCGGTCGCCGACGACCACCGCTTCTCCGCGGCCGATGAGGCGGCCGTTGACGAGAAGCTCCAACGGCTCACCCGCCTGCTTGTCGAGCTCCACCATGCTCCCCGGCGCGAGCCGCACGACGTCCGCGATCTTCATCCGGCGCCGTCCGATCTCGAGCGTCAGCTCGACCTCGACGTCGCGAAGGAGCGCCATCGCGTCGTGGGCAGAAGCGCCTTCGCTGGTCGCGGCGGCGGCGGCGTCGTTCGTGTCGGGTGTCGTATCCATGACGGGAAGCTCCTCGTGCGTCGGGTTCACGAGGGCTTTCTTCAAGGGTCGTGCCGCGACAGTTCGACAGCGATTTGACTCCCCTTCACGGTGGGCTTTCCCGAGAACAGCGCACGGCCGCCGACATGGAGGCGAGCCATGGAATCGACGGGCAGCGGCAAGCGCATGACGTCGCCCACGCGCAGCGCCGCGATCCGTGCGAGCGAGACCCGAACGCGACCGAGCTCGGCGACGACTTCGAGCTCCACGTCGGCGACGGCTGCTTGCGTCGCCGCCACGGGCGTGGGGCTCGGCGGCGGCGCGCCATCCGGCGCGACGTCGAGCGCTGCTGCGGACACGAGGAGCACGATCGAGCCCGTCGCGTCGCCTTCGCCGATCTTCACGGTCGCCGCGACGAGGACGCTTCCGTGCTGGGCGTCGGCCGCCTCCGTCGCGAGCTCCACGCGCATGCCAGAGCGTGCGAGCGCCTCGTCGAACGACGCGACGAGCCCGCGCGCAACACGCGTCGCGAGCGCGACCTGCGCCGGCGTGAGGCCTGCCGGATCGAGCGTCGGCACTTCACCGCGTCCCGCCCCGAGCATGCCGTCGAGACCGTGACCGATCGCTTTGCCGTCGAGGACGAGAGCGGCCGCGTGACCGCCGATGCGGAGCGCAGTGACGTGGAACGGGCGCTCGAGCGAGGCGAGTGCCTCGCCATGGAGCACCGGCGCGCTCTCCCCCGCGTTCACCGGGATTTTCCGTCGAACGAGATGCGGAAGCGCGCGCTTCACTGCGGTTTCCAGCGTACGCGCCTCGCCTTCGAGCCGCTTCGACGCCCGCTTCGCGCGATCGCTCGCGAGCCCGAGCTTCACGAGCGCCTGCGTATCGTTCATTGCGAGACCAGATCCGTGATCAGCACGCGCTCCGCCTGCACGGCGCCAGCTTTGTGACACCGTTCGAGGAGCTCCTCACGGAGCTTCAGGCTGTGCTCCTGGTCGAGGGCGGCCTCCCAGGTGAGCGTACGTACGTGCGCGAGGATCGAATCGCGGATGCGCGGGATGAAGGGCTTCACCTCGTCTTCCTTCGCGGCCGACTCGAACTCGATGGCGATCGTGAGCTTCATCGGGTGCGCCTTCTTGTTGACGTCCGGGATGGTCACGAGGAACGCGTCCAGCGGAATGGTGGGGCCGGGCGGACGGGGATGCTTCGGCTTCGGCTCCTCGTGAGCCTCCGCGTGCTCGCCCGCCGGTGCCGCGTGCTGCAGCTTCGCAGCCGCGACACGGACACCGCCGAACGCGCCGGCGCCGGAGAGGAGCCCGGGAAGGAGGATGCCTACGATCACCGCGGCGCCTCCGCCCTTCGCCTTCGGCGGGGCGGCCGCGGCGCCGTCTTTCTTTTCGGGGTTGTCGCTCATCGTCGTCTCACTGCTTGATGGTCATCAGCTCTTGCAGCATCTGATCCGCCGTCGTGATCGTCTTCGAGTTCGCCTGGAAGCCGCGCTGGTGTGCGATGAGCTCCACGAACTGCTGCGTCACGTCGACGTTCGACTGCTCGAGCGAGCCGGAAACCAGCGCGGCGCGACCACCGCTACCGACACCGCCGAGCGCGGCTTCGCCCGACTCACGCGTGGCGATCCACAGGTTGTGCCCGGCGCGACCGAGGCCGTCGTTCGACTGGAACTTCGCGATCGCGAGCTTGCCCGCGGCGACGGTCTGACCGTTCGTGTAGACGCCGTTGACCACGCCGTCCGCGTCGATTTTCACGCCGCTGAGGCTTCCGGAGGCGTAGCCGTCCTGGCTCTGCGCCGAGACGGTGCTCGCCGAGCCGTACTGGGTGAGCCCATCCAGGCCGGTGCCGCCGGTCGCCGTGGGCTTGCCGAAGTCGAAGTCGAGGGCCTGCGCGTTCGCGCCCTCGAAGGTCACCGAGCCTCCGGAGCCGACCGTGATCGACTGGAGAGCGCCAGCGCTGTCGAACGCGAGCGCGCCGGACGCGATCTCGACGCTGCCGGTGGGAGGACCGCCGGAGATCTCGCTGCCCTTCGCGAGCGCGTGGTAGTCCCACGAGCCGGCGGAGTTCTTGCGGAAGTACACGTCGACGGCGTGCGAGTTGCCGAGCGAGTCGTACACCGTCATCGACGTCGCGAGGTTCGAGGTCGCGCTCGGATTCGTCGGGTCCCATGCCGCCGCCGGCGTCTGCGCCGTCGCGTCGAGGTTCGCCGCGATCTTCATCGTGTTCGTCGGCTTCGGCGCGATCGGCGCCGTGGGGAGCGTGATGTTGCCGAGGCTGCTCTGGAACGCGCCCGCGCCGTCGGCCTGATAGCCCTGCACCTGCAGGCCCTCGGCATTGACGAGGGAGCCGTCGTTGCGGAGCGTGAACTGTCCGGCGCGCGTGTAGAAGTTGCCCTGCACGCCGTCGACGGAGCCGCGCACGACGAGGAAGCCGTCACCGGAGAGCGCGACGTCGGTGGCCTGGCCCGTGTTGACGAGCGCACCCTGCGCGAAGATCTGCTGCGTACGCGTCATGCGAACGCCGGAGCCCGGGCCGCCGGTACCGACCGCCGCGCCGAGCACGTCCGCGAACACCGCACGCGACTGCTTGAAGCCGATCGTGCTCGTGTTGGCGACGTTGTCGCCGACCACGCCGAGCGCAGCCGTCTCCGCCGTGAGGCCCGACACGCCCGAGTACATCGCTCTCAAGATGCTCATCTTCGACTCTCCTCTTCCTTCTCTCTTCCGGGTGCTTCGTGCCTTTGCGCGCGAACCTCCGCGCGCACGGCCTCACGGCTTCGGGGCAGGAGCCTCGACGCCGACGAGGTCCGAGATGGGTCCCGACGCGCCGCTGTCGAGCGTCAGCTCCGGGTAGCCCTTCTCGAACGAGATCTTCGTGACCGTGCCCGTGACGTCCTGCGTGGTCGCGACGGGGGCTCCGTTCGCGTCCGTGGCCGTCACCTTCATCGTGTAGGTGCCCTTCGTCGCCGGATTGCCGCTGCCGTCCTTGCCATCCCAGGTGACCGGGAGCGCGCCGGCGCCGTGCGGTCCGAGCTCGAGGGTGCGAACGACCTTGCCGTTCGAGTCGATGATCTCGGCGGTCACCTTCGAGGCCGGCCCGCCGAGGCTGACCGCTGCTTTCGTGGCGGTCACACCGTCGAACGCCATCGTTTTGCCGCGCATCGTCACGCGCTTGCCGACGAGGTCCGTCGCGTTGTTGTTCGCGAGGCCGCTCATCTGCGTGGAAAGGTCGGACAGACGGCTCGACTGCTGGATGGCCTGCTCGACCATCGCGAACTGCGAGAGCTGCGAGACGAACTCCGTCCCCTGCATCGGCTGCATCGGGTCCTGGTTCGAGATCTGCGCGACGAGCAGCTTCAGGAACGCTTCGCGATCCATCGGCTTCGCCGCCGACGTACCGGCCGCCGAGCTCGCGACAGTTCCAGAGGCTCCCGTGAGGGAGTCGATTGCGCTTGCCATGGGAGAGGTCAAAGCACGAAGCGGGCCCGACGGAATCCGCCGGTCGCGGCGCTCTTCGACGCCATCGCGTTGGCGCTTGCATCGCGTTCGGCGTCGGTCTGCGCCGAACCTCCGTCGCGCGATCCGCGGCCGTTGCCGGCGTCGGAGAACGAGGAAGACGTGCTCGGCCCATTCACCGTGACACGCGCGTTCTCGCCCGACGCGCGCAAGTCGCGCGTCATGTCGGCAGCGTGCTGCGCGAGCGCGCGCGCCGTGTGAGCGACGTCCACGTCGAGCTTCACATCGACATGGGAGGCTGGTTTTTCCGCGTGAACGACGACGCGTCCGGCTTCCCCGAGATCGAGCTCCGCGCGGATGCCGCGGCGAAGCACGTGACGATCGGACATGGCGACCGCCGCATCGTGAGCGCGCTCGCGAACGCCGCCGGCTTCCGCGATCGCGTTCGGCGCCTCGCGAAGCACCGCGGGCTCCGCGTACGCCGACGGCGGCTTGACGATCGTCATTCCGCCGTCACCGATCGACCGGATCCCGGCGTGCGCCTCCGGCGCGCGGGCATGCGTCGCGAGAGCAGGCGCGAGATCGCGATCGGACGCGAGCGCGCCGATGCCATCGCCGTTCGCCGCGGCCGCGTCACCGGCGTTCGCTGCGGAAGCGCCGCGTGCGGCCTTCGCACTGGCGCGCGAAAGAGCGGCCGCGGCGCGCGGCTGTGCGCGGCCGCCGGCGTTCGTCGCGGGACGCGCAGCGGCTGCGGGCGCGGGCGCCTGCGCGGCGACGGCCTGCGCCGGCGGGGTGGCTGCGTGCGCCGCCGGAGCGGGCGCGACGCGCGGCCCCGCAGCGACGGCGGCGCCGCCGGAGGCGATCGTGACCGCGTCTTCGAGGGCCTGCGCCGTCACGCGCGGAGCAGCGGTCTTACGCGACGTCGAGTCGAGGGAGGCGGCGGAGGTCGCGATCATCGCCGGCGCGGGCACGGCGGTGGACGCGGGAAGGGGCGCGGCCGTGGCAGGCGACGCGGGCGCGGCCGCGACGTAGTCGACCATGTCGATCTTGGCCGCCGGGGGCATCGCGACGTCCGCCGCGTCGGCTCGGCGCGCGCGCGCCGGCGGGATCGACGGGTCGGCAGGCGGCGCGCCCCCGATGCGTGCAGACTGCAACGACGCGGACGCAGACGCGGATGCCGACGCCGGTGCGGACGCGGATGCGGACGCGGACGCGGATGCGGATGCCGACGCGGATGCGGACGCGGACGCGGATGCGGGCACGGGCGCGGTCTGCGCCGCGGGCGGTGCCGTGACGGAAGGCTGATGGGCCGAGACCGACGGAGCAGCGACCCCGGCCGCCGCCGTCGCCTCTGCTGCGGGCGGCGCGGATGCCTTCGGAGCTGCGTTCGGAGCGGCCGCTGCGCCCGCGGTCGCGGTCGCCTTCTCGCGCTCGCGCTCGCGCTCGCGCACGGGCACGGGCACGCGCTCGCGCACGGGCACGCTCGAGGTCATCGTCATCGCGCCGACGGGCAACGCGTGCGCCGGCCTCGGCGCCGCGACCGGCGCTTCGATCGCGCTGACCCCGCGCGACTGCATGGCTTCGCCGTGCGGCTCCTCGGCGGGGTCCTGCCCCGCGGGGGCCGCAGCCTCGGCCGACCCGGTGCTCGTTTCCGGCAGCGCCGCTACGGCGTCTTGCAGCCCCGCCGCGCCGGCGTCGCGCGCGTCACCCACCCGAGGCTGGAGCGCCTCGACCGGGACGCCGACCTCGTTCCGCGCAACGGACGCGCTCGCCGTCGGCGGCGGCGCGTCCGGCGGTAGCGGCGTCCCCGCGGCGAGCCCCGCCGCCGCAACCGCGAGCGCGAGCGTCATCGCGTCGACATCGTCATCTTCGTGGGCGTCCGCTCCGTTGACGGTCACGGCATCCGCGGCCGCGAGCTCGGCGCCGAGCGCTTCGGCAAAAACCGAGGGAGGCGGCGCACCCTCCGTGTGAATACGGGGCTCGTCGCCCGCTCCGAGCGGAGCGAGGTTCGTTGCGAGCATCGACGTAGCGTCGATGCTCGCGAGGATTGCATCGGTCATCGCAACGAGGCTCTGCGAGAAGCGTGCTCGTCCATGACACGACGCTCGGCCTTCTCGGCCTTCGTCGCGACGGCGCGCTCGATCCCCTCGACGAGGATCTCCATGCGCCTCTCGTCTCGACGCGCTTCGACGAGCGCCTGCTCGCGCGCGGCGAGCTCGCCGCGTGCTGCGCTGACCAGCGCCGCGGCGCGAGCGATCCTCAGCGCGAGCGTGCGTTGATGCGCGCTCGCGTACGCGAGCTCGTCCGCGGTCGCTACGTCGAGCTCGCGTGCGAAGGCATCCGCGAGCGCCGAACGCGCCCTCGCCTCGTCCTGCTCGCGCTCTTCGACGACGCGCCGTGCATCCAGCAGCTCGCGCTCCCTCGTGCCGACGCGAGCAGTCGCAACCGCGAGGAGCTTCCTCGCGCGACGCGCGCGTGCGCTCACCGCCACGCCTCGGGAATGCCGCGGAGCGCGGCGTGCGCTTCTTCGCGCGACGTACCCACGTCGTGGGCCTGGCGCACGAGCGACTCGATCTTCGGCACCGCCGTCCGCGCCGCGTCGATGCGCGGGTCGGACCCAGGCACGTACGCTCCGATCCGAAGGAGGTCACGCGCCTCTTCTTCGGCCGCCATCAGATCACGCAGCCGCGAAACCGCACGCATCTGCTCCTTGGGCGCGACGTCCGGGGCCACGCGCGAGATGCTGCGAAGCACGTCGATGGCCGGAAATACGCCGCGATCGGCGAGCGAGCGCGAGAGCACGATGTGCCCGTCGAGAATGCCCTTCGCCGCATCGGCGACCGGATCGGTCATGTCGTCGCCTTCGACGAGGACCGTGTAGAGCGCCGTGATCGATCCCTCTCCCGGCCCGCCGCGTCCGGCACGCTCGAGCAGGGCCGGGAGCGCCGCGAACACGCTGGGCGTGTATCCCTTCGTCAGCGGCGGCTCACCCGCGGCGAGCGTCGCCTCGCGGAGCGCCATCGCGAAGCGCGTCACCGAGTCCATCACGAGGAGGACCTCGAGGCCTTTGGAACGGTAGTACTCGGCGATCGCCGTCGCGGTGAGCGCGCCGCGCACACGAACGAGCGGCGGCGCATCACTCGTTGCTGCGATGACCACGCTGCGCGCGAGACCACGCGGTCCGAGCGCATTCCGCACGAAATCTCCGAGCTCGCGTCCTCGCTCGCCGATGAGCCCGACGACGACCACGTCGACCGCCGCGTCGCGCGACATCATCCCGAGGAGCGTGCTCTTGCCGACGCCCGCGCCGGCAAAGAGACCGAGGCGCTGACCGCGCCCGAGCGGAAGAAGCCCGTCGATCGCGCGCACACCGGTGTCGAAGAGGTCTTCGATGGGCCGCCGACCGAAGGCGGGCGGCGGTGGTGCGTGAACGGCCGCCGTTTCGTCGCACACGGGGGCAGGCATCCCATCCAGCGGACGACCGAACGCATCGAGCACGCGTCCGAGGAGTGCGTCGCCGACGGGTACGCCCGCAGCATGCATCGCCATGCGCACGCGCGCGCCGGGGCCGATGCCGGACGTGCTGCCGAGCGGCGCAGCCACGAGGACGCCGCCGCGGAAGCCGAGCACCTCGAGCCGCACCGCAGCCACGTGCGACGTGCCCATCACCTCCAGCTCGCTGCCGACGGGCGCCTCGATGCCTTCGACCTCGAGCAGCTGGCCGACCGCTTGGCGCACGCGCCCTTCGACGCGCACGCGCGGAGCTTTGGCAACCGCCGCCGTGAAGCGCCGGAGGTCGATCCTCGGGAGCGCGCTCATGCCGCCTCTCGATCGCCGCCGAGACCCGCTTCGTCGATCACGAGCGAGATGCGCTCCTCGGCGGACGTGCTCACCGTCGTCGCATCACCGCGCACTTCGCACGTGCCGTTCGGCAGCGTCGGATCGACGACGACGCTCGGCGCGAGCTCCTGCCATGCCGGCCCAGGCACACGCGCGTGCACGTCGGGCGCGAGCGCGACGGCGAGACGGTCTCCGAGCGAGCTCGTCGCGATTGCTTCGCGGACCCACGCGACGAGTAGGGTCGCATCGAGCGAGAGCTCGCGGCCGACCACGCGGCGCGCGATGGCCGTGGCGAGCTCACAGAGCTCACGCTCGGCGTCGTCCAGAGTGGCGGCCGCGAACGACGAGACCGATTCCCGCGCCGCGCGAGCTTCTTCCTGGAGGGCAGCGATCTCGGCGCGCGCGGATTCGAGAGCACGCATCGCTTCCTCGAGCTCGAGCGTCGTCTGCTCGAGCTGCGCGCGCACGTCGCCGAGCTCGCCTTCGAGGGCCGCCATCAGTGGGGGTGGCACGAAGGAGGTGCGAGACGGAGGAACGACCGAGGCTCGCGGCGGCAGGATCGATGGGCGCGGCGGGGAAGACACGCGCGGCGCCGGCACGGGCGTGGACACGACCTTCTTCCACGTGAAAGGCCGCACCGAGGCGCGGCGCTTCGCGAGCCAGGAGGGCGCCTTCATCATTCCTCCGACCGGCCGAGATCGAGCTGACCTTCGGACTCGAGACGCAGCGCGATGGAGACGATCTCGCGTCGCGCAGCGAGCACGTCCGCCTTCTTCACGTTCTGCATCGTCTCGAGGTCGTCGCGCACGAGCGCGGCGGCGCGCGAGGACAGACCGGCGAGGAGCGCCTCGATGACGAGATCGCTCGCGCCCTTCAGCGCGATGACGAGACGGTCGCCCTGGATCTCGCGGAGGAGCACGCGCATCTGCTTGGACGGAATCTTCCCGAGGTCGTCGAAGGTGAACATCGCCTGGCGCACGTCGTTCGCGAGATCCGGGTCCTCCGTGTCGAGGAAGCCCAGGATGAGCTCTTGGCCGGTCTTGCCCGTCGAATTGAGGAGCTCGGCCGCCTTGGCGACACCGTCGACGCTGACGAGCGTGGCGGCATCCGAGGTGGGCAGGCCATCGGCGAGCGCGGCGGCGACGTCTTCGAGAACGGATGCGGGGACCTGCGTCATGCGGCCGACGTTCTTGATGACAGCGGCCTGACGCTCCTCCGTCATCGCGAACAGGATGGGCGATGCGGCGCGCGGCGAGAGCACCGAGAGAATGGCGGCTGCGAGCTGCGGGGGCTCTGCTTCGAGCAGCGCAGCGACGTCCTCGGGCTTTGCATGCTCGAGCCGCGTGAGCGGGCTCGTGACGCCGTCCTCGAACACCGCGCGCGTGCGCTCCTCGCCGAGCGCCCCGGAAGAGAGCTTCCGCAGGTACGGGAGGCCGCCACGCGGCACGGCGACCGCGCTGCTCGAGCGCTCGAGGAACTCCTTGAACGTGTTCTCGAGCGCGTTCTTCGGCACCTCCCGCATCGTGGAGGCGACGGTGCGCAAGGTCCGGATCTCCTCCTCGCCGAGCTCGGCGACGATCGGCCGAGCGATCTCCTCGTCGAGCGAGAGCAGGAACAACACCGCCTTCTCAGCGTTCGTCAGCACGGACGGGCATCAAGCAAGGCGAGGTCCATCGACCGGAGCGCCAAGTTCCCGACGGGTTCCGGTGTCGCCCAACCAGAACTTCAGTACGAGCGCGGCGGTCGCGGGGTCCTCGGCTGCGAGGTCGTGAGCACGTGCACGCAGCTCCTCGGGCTCCAGGCTCTCGACGATCTCGGCGGGCTCCTCGACCTTGGCAGGCACGAGGGCAGTCTTGGCCTTCGCCTCGGCTTCGATCTTCGCCTTCGCGAGGCGCGCCTTCTTGCGAGCGCGGAGCGCGAGCAGGACGACCGTAGCGACGACGAGGGCTCCGGCGGCGGCGCCGGCGATGGGCACGTACCGGCGGAGGTGCTCGGGGACGAGCGGCTTCGCGACCGGCGGGGCGGGCGCCTCCGTCTCGAGGAACGGGACCGCTTCGACGGTCACGACGTCGCCGCGTCGGTCGTCGGCTCCGACGGCGCTGCGCACGAGAGCGGCGAGGCGCTCGACCTCTTCCTTCGAGCGTCCGGTTTTTCCGCCGTCGACAGCGACCGCGACCGTGATGCGGCGAACCGTGCCGCCGACGAGGAGGCGCTTCTCGGTGACGTGATCGACCTCGAAGTTTCGCGTGTGCGACTCGCGCAGCGTGCCCTGCGGAGCGCCGCCGTCCGCGCGGCCTGCGCCGTCGGGAGCGTTGCTCTCGGCGCCGGGTACGCCGGCTGCCCCGTTGTCGGTCGACGACCGCTCCACGCTGCTCTGCTCACTGCGAACGATGGTCGTCTTCGGGTCGTAGTGGTCTTCGACGCGTTCGACACGCGCGCGGTCGACCTCGGCGCTCACGCGCACATCGACCTTCCCCGAGCCGACGACCTTCTCCAGCATCGTGCGCGCACGCTCTTCGAGCGTCGCCTCGAGCGAGCGGGCCTGCGTGCTCGGGTCGTCGTCACCGCCGCCGATGCCGTCGACTTCCCCCGAACGCCGCGGCTTGTGGAGGACCGTGCCGTCGGTGGTCACGACCGCGACGTGGTCCGGTGTGAGCTGCGCGACGGACGACGAGACGAGGTGGACGACGCTCGCCACCTCCCCTCCTCCGAGCGCACGGCCTGGTCGGAGCTTCAGGACGACCGACGCGCTGGCCGGCTCACTCCGGCCGACGAAGACCGAGCGCTCGGGAAGCACGAGGTGGACGCGCGAGCTCTGGACGGCCGCGATCGTGTCGATGCTTCGCGAGAGCTCCCCTTCGAGAGAGCGGCGATAGAGCACGCGCTGCTCGAACTCCGTCGCGCCGAGCCGGAGCTTGTCGAAGCTCTCGAAGCCGACGCCGCCTCCGCGCGGCAACCCTGCGGACGCGAGCTCGAGACGCAGCTCGCGGACGTTCTGCGAGGGCACCTCGATCGACGCGCCATCCCCTTCGATGCGATAGGGGATCTTCATCTCCTTCAGCTTCGCGACGACGGCAGCCGCGTCGTCGCGGTCCATGTTGGAGAAGAGCGTCGCCCACGTCGTCTCCGACGAGCGGTAGCCGACGTAGGAGGTGATGAGCACCGCCGCGGCGAGCGTGGAGAACAGCATGACGCGCGCGGGCGTCGACATCGCGGCGAGCTTCGCGCGCGCTTTGTCGAACAGCCCACGCACTACGCCCAAGGCGCGTGCGACGGGATCAGAGGTTGATGCGCCAGAGCTCATGGAAGGTGTCTAGGAGCTTGTTTCGTACGGTGCCGACGAGCTTCATCGAGATCTCGGCCTCTTTGACCGAGATCATCGTTCCGTGGAGGTCGTCGCTCGCACCTTTGGCGAGAGCGCTGACCTTCTCGTTCGCGACGGTCTGTGCCTGACTTGCATCTGCGATGCCGCGCTCGAGGACCGCGGCGAAGTCCGGCGCCCCGTCGACGGAAGCCGCCTTCGGCTCGCGCGGGGTCGGCGCAAGACCGGCGCCGTCCGCGCCACGGAGCGCGAGCTCCTGTCCTGCACCGGGGATCCTCACGTTCAGCGACCGATCTTGATGGCCGCGCGGGCCATCGACTTGAGGCTCTCGATCGACGTGACGCCCGCCTCGTAGGCGCGCGTCGCCGACATCATGTTGACCATCTCGCTCACGACGTTGACGTTCGGGTACTCGACGTAGCCGTTCGCGTTCGCGTCGGGATGGCCCGGGTCGTACACCATCTGCCCGGGTGTCGCGTCGGGGCGGACCTCCGCGACCTCCACCTTGCGAACCGCGGCCATGACGGGGTCGGCGCTCTGAGGAGCGACCGGCTTCGCGACGAACACCGGGTCGAGCCGCTTGTAGGGCGTGCCGTCCTCGGTCTTCGTCGTGCGCGCGTTCGCGAGGTTTCCCGCGATCACGTTCATGCGGCTGCGCTCGGCCGTGAGCCCCGAAGCCGCCACTTCCATCGCCGAGAAGACGCCCGGCGCGCGATCGATGCGGCTCATCCGGTCTTACCGTCCGTGGCCGCCCACTCGAGATTCGCGAGCTCCGACGACGCGAGCTGCGCGAGCATGTCGTAGCGCATCTGGTTCGTCGCGATCTTCACGGCCTCGCGGTCGATGTCGACCGCGTTGCCGTCCGCACCGGCCTTTGCCGTCGCGTCTTCTGCGATGTGGAACGCCGTCGAGCCCGCGGGGGCGGCGACGTGGCCGGCATCCGTCGCGGCGAGCGCGACGTTCATCGCGCCGTCGAAATCCGAGCGCACGAGATCGACGGGCCGATAGTTCGGCGTCTCGGCTTGCGCGAGGTTCGAGACGAGGACGTTGTGTCGCTCGAGGTGGTAGTCGAGGCCCGTACGGAGCCTTTCGACGGAATCGAGAAGTGACATGCGTCGCTCTCCTGGCGGCTCCACGTCCATGGAACGTGCCAGCGGGCGCTTCGGGGATGGCTCGGGCCTTGCTGACCCCGTGCCTCGCGATGATCAAGCTGACGCGACTCAATCAACAGACGGTGGTCGTGAATCCCGACCACGTCTACGAGGCGGAGGCCACGCCGGACACGGTTTTGCGCCTCGCAAACGGGCAAACGCTCATGGTCCGGGAGAGCCTCGACGAGGTCATCGATCGTGTCGTCGCCTACAGGCAGCGCATCCGCGACGTGCTCGCCCGCGACGGTGGACATGACGCTGCGGCTGTCGCCGCGGTGACGGCCGAGCGTCACGCCGATGACGGCGAAGAAGGAGGTGTGTGATGGGCGGCCCGGTCATCGGCATCGTCGTCGCCATCGTCCTGATCCTCCTCGGGAACGTCATCGAAGGCGGTCACCTCGGCGCGCTCATCAACGTGCCCGCGCTGCTCATCGTCTGCGGCGGCACTCTCGGCGCCGTCATGGTGCAGTACCCGATGAGCACCCTCACGGGCGCCTTCAAGGCCGCGGCCGGCACGATGAAGAAGTCCCCGCTCGACGGCCACAAGCTCCTCGAGGAGCTCGTCGACTACGCGAACAAGGCGCGGCGTGACGGCATCCTCGCGCTCGAGAAGGTCGCCGAGGGCGCGTCGGACCCGTTCCTGAAGAAGGCGCTCATGATGGCCGTCGACGGTGCCGACGCGACCACGGTGCGCGAGACGATGGAGATCGCCATCGCCGCCGAAGAGGAGCAGGGCGAGGACTACTGCAAGTGCCTCGAAGCCTTCGGCGGCTACGGCCCGACCATCGGAATCATCGGCGCCGTTCTCGGCCTCATCCACGTCATGAGCAACCTGTCCGACATCAACGCCGTCGGTCACGGTATCGCGTCCGCGTTCGTCGCCACCATCTACGGCGTCGCGATGGCGAACATCTTCGCGCTCCCGCTCGGGTCACGCGTGAAGCTCGGCGTCCGCGCGACGGCCCACACGCGCGAGATGGTGCTCCAGGGCGTGCTCGCCATCCAGGCCGGCATGAACCCGAAGCTCGTTCGCGAGCGCCTCTCCGAGTACCTCCACGACGACCACGGCAAGAAGCCGGCGAAGTGATCTGAGCCATGTCCAGGAAGAAGAAACATCCCGAGCACGTGAACCACGAGCGCTGGCTCGTGAGCTACGCGGACTTCATGACGCTGCTCTTCGCGTTCTTCGTCGTCATGTTCGCGGTGTCGCAGGTCGACTCGAAAAAGGTCGGCCGCTTCACCGAGTCGTTCTCGAAGGCGACGGGCATCGACATCTTTCCGGAGAGCGGCGTCGGCCTCTTGCCGAGCGGCGAGAGCCAGACGCAGTCCGAGTCGGGCGCGAAGAGCGACAACATGCTCCCCTCGGACCTCGCGGAGCTGAAGACCACGCTCGCGAAGATGGCGAAGACCGCGGAGCTGCCCGCCACGTTGCAGGTCGTCCAGCGCCGCAACGAGCTCGTCATCCGCCTCTCGGAGAGCTTCTTCTTCGGCGCCGGCGATGCATCGCTGGAAGGACCTGCCGCCAAGTCGGTGAAGGCGATCGCGAGCGAGCTCGCGAAGCGCAAAGTGTCGATCCGCATCGAGGGTCACACCGACAACCGGCCGATCCGTACCGCGCGCTTCCGCTCCAACTGGGAGCTCTCGACCGCGCGTGCCACCTCCGTCATCGCGGTGCTCGCCGACAGCGGAATCGCGCCCGAACGACTCTCGGCAGCCGGCTACGGCGAGTTCCACCCGGTCGCCCCGAACGAGACGGACGAAGGGCGCCGGCAGAATCGCCGTGTCGACATCGTCGTCAGCGCCGCGGTCGGTGAGGAGAAGCCATGAGCGCGCGCAGCTTCGCGAGCGCAGCCGTGCTCGCGGTGTCGGCCCTCGTGTCGACGACCGCCTACGCGCAGCAGTACCTTCCGGCAGCCTCGGCGCACGCCGCGTCGGGTCTCGAAGGAGGTGGCCGCGGATTCCAGCGCGCCCGAACGCGCGTCCGCGTCGCGCTCGAGCTGCGCATCGACGAGATTCCGGATGAAGCCATCGTCGTCGGCGGCCTCGTCGACGTGGAGCCTCGCACCGCGTTCGCGGCCGAGGTGCGCTACATGCACACGATCAGTCCCCGCATCGCGGTCGGGGCGGGCGCCATCGGATACCTCGTCCCGGCGACGCTCGTGGGGCCGTGCGCCGGTCTCGAAGCGCGCGTTCCGCTCGCGAAGAAGACGTTCCTGACCGCGGGGCCCGACGTGGCCGTCTTCGCTCTCGGCAGCGATCTTCCGGACCGCACCGTCATCTGGCAGGCCCTCTTCCAAGTAGGTTTCCGTGTCGACCTCTGATTCGCCGAAGACGCGTGCGCGGATGATCCGCGCCCGCATGACGAGCGTGCTCGGCTGCAGCGCCCTGCTCCTCGCGCTTCTCCGCTGCGCTCCGTCGCCGGACGAGTGCGTCCGCATGAGCGACTGCGGATCGGGGCTCGTGTGCGTCGATGGCCAATGCCGTACGCCCGCGAGCTCGACTCCGGGCGATGCGTCCGCCGCCGAGGCGAGCGTGAGCGATGCGTCGCGACCGGAAGCGTCTGTCGTCGTCGACGCCTCGACGCCTACGCCGGAAGCGAGCGTCGATGCCGGCAGCGACTCGGGCGAGCCCGAGGAAGAAGAAGACACGGACGACGCGTCGGCGCCCTGACGCGAGCGTCAAGGATACGTCGTCGGCGGGCCGTCCTTCGGCGCCGCGATGACGCTCCACGTTCTCGGAAGGGGCCTAGGCGCTGGCATCGCCCCTGCACGAGGAGTCGACATGTTCCGTTCGCTCCACGTCGCAGCCAGTGGCATGACGGCGCAAGAGACCAAGCTCGATACGATCGCGAACAACCTCGCGAACGCGAATACGACGGGGTTCAAGCGCCAAGACGCCGACTTCGAGGATCTGCTCTACCAAAACCTGCGTGCGCCGACGGCGAACGCGGCGGGTGGTGCGGCTCCCTCGGGCGCGCAGCTCGGAAGCGGAACGCGCGTCGTCTCCACGTCCCGCGCGTTCGCGCAGGGGCCCATCCAGCAGACGGGCAATCCGCTCGACATCGCCATCGAGGGGAGCGGCTTCCTTGCCGTGAACCGTCGCGAGGGCGAGATCGCCTACACCCGCGCCGGCGCGCTCAAGGTCGATGCGCAGGGCCGGCTCGTCACGAGCGACGGGCTCGCCGTCGAACCGCCGATCACCGTGCCCGCGGACGCGACGCAGATCGCGATCTCGGCAGACGGCGTCGTCACCGCGACGCAGCCCGGCCAGCGCGCGGCAACGCAGCTCGGCCAACTCCAGCTCGCGACGTTCCCGAACCCGAACGGACTCGAGGGCCTCGGGCACAACCTCTATCAGGCGACGAGCGCGAGCGGTGAGCCCTCCTCCGGGCAGCCCGGGTCCGACGGCCGCGGCTCGTTCCTCCAGGGCGCGCTCGAAGGCTCGAACGTCGAGGTCGTCTCCGAGATGGTCGCCCTCGTGCGCACGCAGCGCGCCTACGAGATCAACTCGAAGGTGATCAGCGCGGCCGACGAAATGATGCGCAACGCGACGCAGGTGCGGTGATGAAGATTCTCGCAGCGCTCATCCTGGCCGCCGTCGCGGCCACCATCGCGGAGCACGCGCACGGCGCGCCCGTCGTGGTTCCTGCCGCGAAGGCAGCGGCCCCCGCAGAGGTCGCGAAGGTGGCCACGGCAAAGCCCCTCACGCGGAAGCCCGTGGCCGGCGAGCTCGAAGAGATCGTGCGCACGGCGCTCGCGTCGTCACCCGGAAAGCTGCCGAAGGGCGCGCGCGTCGTAGCCGTCCGCGCTTCGTCCACCATCGAGATCCCGCTCGCGCCCACGCAGACGACCATCGAGACGTCTCCGGTTCCGCGCCGCGCCGGCAGCGTCAGCACGCACGCGGTCCTCTCGTTCTGGAAAGAGGCCGATGTCGCGGCGCGGCTCCCGGTGACCGTCGATCTCGACGTGCCCGCGGCGGCGCTCCTCGCAGACGTCCCGAAGGGAACCGCCCTCACGCTCGTCGTACGCCGCGGGCTCGTGGAAGTGACCGCAGGTGCGGTCACGTCGGCGGACGCCGACGTCGGTGACGTCATCCAGGTCCTCCTCCGTCCCTCCGGACGCGCGATGCGCGCGCAGATCGTCGCCCGCGACCGCGCCGTGGCGACCGAGGAAACGCGATGAGCCCTCGCGCGCGCATCCTCTCGACGGTGCTCCTCGCGTCGCTCGCTTCGGCTTGCGGACCGCGCCACGTGCAGCCGTTCACCCCGCGTCAGCGCGCGTACCACGCCGGTGAGTACGCGCAGCAGGCGAGCTCCTCGAAGCCGTCGTCCGGCTCGCTCTTCAGCGAGGCTCGCGGCGGCTGGCTCGAAGACACGCGAGCGGTCCGCGTGGGCGACGTGGTCGTCATTCAGATCGACGAGAGCGCGAACGCCTCCGGCGGCGCGACGACGAACCTGAAGCGCGACGCCGATGGCACGACCGGCGCGAGCGCGATGCTCGGCATGGTGCCCGCCCTCAAGCGCGCGTACCCCGACCTCGACACTGGCAAGCTCGTCGAGTTCGCGACGAAGAACGCCTTTGCCGGCGCCGGCGACACCGCGCGAAAGGGGCAGCTCTCCGGCAGCCTCGCGGTCCGCATCGCGAAGGAGATGCCGAACGGTGACATGTTCCTCGAGGGCACCAAGGTCGTGCTGATCAACAACGAAGAGTACCACCTGTACGTCTCCGGCCTCGTGCGGCCGACCGACATCAAGCCGGACAACAGCGTCGAGTCGACGCGCATCGCCGATGCGCAGATCGAGTTCACCGGCCGCGGCGACGTTGCCGACCAGCAGCGCAAAGGCTGGTTCGTCCGCCTGCTCGACACGATGAATCCCTTCTGACCATGCGCCGCACCCCCTCGTCCGTCCTGCTCTCCTTCCTGCTCGTCGCGACCGTGCTCGTCGGGCTCGTCAGCGCTCCGCGCACGGCGAAGGCCGACCACGTGCGCGACCTCGTCGAGGTCTCCGGCGCGCGTGACAACCAGCTCGTCGGCTACGGCCTCGTCACGGGCCTGTCCGGCACCGGAGACGACGCGAGCGTCCCGTTCACGGCGCAGTCGGTGCTCGCCATGCTGCGCCGGCTGGGCGTGCAGGTCGACCCGACGCAGCTCCGTCTCCGCAACGTGGCCGCGGTCGTGGTCACCGCCACGCTGCCGCCGTTCGCGAGGCAAGGCACGAAAATCGACGTCACCGTCTCGTCGATCGGCAACGCGCGGTCGCTCTCCGGCGGTGTTCTCGTGCAGACGCTCCTCAAGGGTGCAGACCAGAAGACCTACGCCGTCGCGCAGGGCAACCTGACCGTCGGTGGGTTCGAGGCGAGCGGCAAGAACGGCAGCGGCGTGAAGCAAGGGTCGACCACGACCGCCCGCATCCCGGAGGGTGCGTTGGTCGAGCGTGAGGTCGCAACGCAGGTCGTCGAGAACGGGGCCCTCCGGCTCGAGCTACGATCGCCGAGCTTCGCCGTCTCCTCGCGCGTCGCCGCCGCCATCAACGCGAAGTACGGCGGATCCGCGACCGCGTCGGACGGTGGGTCCGTTCGTGTCCAAGTCCCCCCGGAGTTCCAGAACCGCGTCGTCGAGCTCCTGGCCGAGCTCGAGGAGCTCGACGTCACCCCGGTCCGTCGCGCGCGCATCGTCATCAACGAGCGCACCGGCACGATCGTCGCAGGTGGTGACGTCCGCTTGGCACCCTCGGCCGTCGTCCACGGTGGGCTCACCATCGTCGTGAAAGAAGCGCCTACCGCTTCGCAGCCCACCGCCGCGTTCGGCGCGGGCACCACCGTCGTCACGCAGAAGACCGAGGTCGTGACGCACGAGCCTGCGAAGCCCGTCGCCTACATGGCGCAGGCGCCTTCGCTCGCCGACGTCTCCTCCGCGCTCAGCGCGCTCGGGCTCTCCACGCGCGAGCTCACCAGCGTCCTTCAGGCGATGCGTGCGGCCGGCGCGCTCGAAGCGGAGATCGTGGTCCAATGACCGCCCCGATCGGACGCGCGACCTCGATTCTGCCGGCGCAACCAGTGACGCCGGCTCACCGTGCCGATGCGAATGCGGACGCGGACAAGGCCGACAAGGCCACGAAAGCCGGCGCGGCCGACAAGGCGAAGGCCGCGAAGGATCGCGAGCTCGGAGTGGCGTCCCGAGAGTTCGAGGCGATCTTCGTCCGGTCGATGCTCGCCTCGAGCAACATCGGCGGCAAAGGCGCGTACGGCGACATGGCGGTCGACGCCCTCGCCAAGAGCGTGACGGCCGGCCGCGGCCTCGGCCTCGGCGAGCTCGTCCGGAAGGCCGTCGAACAAAATGTCTCTCACCCCCTAAAGGTTCGCGAGTAGCGGCCGTTCAACGGGATGAATCGGAGGATTTCATGCGTATTCACGATGCCTACACGAAGCTCGATCGCGCCACGCGGGCGGAGGGTGCCTCCAAGTCTCGCGAGGCTACCGGCCGTGCAAAGGAGGGAACGGCATCCTCCGAGGCGACTGTAGCGAGCACGACGATCAACCTGTCGAGCCGAGCCCGCGAGCTCGCCGCGGCAGCCGATCCGAGCTCCGCGAAGGTGGAAGCCCTCCGCGCTCGCCTCCAGGCCGGCGGCCTCCGCATCGACGCGAACGCAATCGCCACGCGCCTCGTCGGAGACGACACGTGAGCGGCAGCGCCCGCGAAGTCGTCGACGCGCTCCTCGCGGTCCTCGAGGCGGAGCGCGCCGCGATCCGCTCGCTCGACACGGCCGGAGTGCAACGCGCGGCGGAAGACAAGCAGGCGCTCGCGAACCGACTCGCCGCCATGACTCCCGCCGAGCTCACCCCCGTCGCGCAGGACCTCGCAGTTCTCCGCGCCGAGCTCCGGCGCAACGGCGTGCTCCTCGCCCACGCACGCTCGTGCGTCGATCAGGCGATGGACACGCTGAGCCCCAAGCAGGGCGGCGTACGGCGCGGCACTCTCCGCGCCCGACTGTGAGGAGCCCGTGTCTCTCTTCTCCATCCTGTCTACCGCGCGTGACGGAATCCTCGCGCACACCGCTGCGCTCGATGTGACCGGCCAGAACGTGGCCGGCGCGAGCACGACCGGGTACGTGCGCCGCGCCGCCATCCTCGAGAGCTCGCCGTCCGGCGGCGTGCAGATGACGGGAACGGCGCGCAGCTTCGACCGCTTCACGTACACGCAGCTCGTCGATCAAGAAGGTCGCCTCTCTTCCTCACGCGCGCGTGCGAGCGCCATGGCGGACGTCGAGTCGCTGGTCGCGCCGACCACGAATCACCTCGCCGATCGCGCCGACGCGCTGTTCGCCGCCTTCCAGGAGCTCTCGCTGCATCCCGCGGACACCGCGGTCCGTGCTTCGGTCGTCGCGCGCGCCGACTTCCTCGCCGCCGGCTTCCGAGACACCGCCGACGGTCTCGAGGCGTTCCGGAGCGAGCTCTTCACGCGTGGCCGCGAGATCATCGGCGAGGTGAACCAGCGCCTCGAGCAGCTCGCGACCGCCGACCGCGCCGTCGCTGACGCGAAAGCTCGCGGAGAAGACCCATCGCCGCTCCTCGACCGCCGCGATCAGATCGTGCGCGAGATCGGCGAACGCGTCGGAGCGCGGGCGATCGAGGATCCGCAAGGCGGCCTCACGTTGTTCGCCGCCGGCGGTGTGCTCTATCAGGGCGGCAACGTCGCCAAGCTGTCGATCGCGCTCGACGCCGACGGCGCCATGCAGGTGAAGGCCGACCGCAACGGCAACACCATCGACCTCACGCGCGGCATCGAGAACGGCACGCTCGCCGGCGTTCGTCAGGCGCGCGACTTCGACATCCCCGGAGTCCTCGACGCGCTCGACTCGTACGCGAAGGACATCACCGACACGATCAATGCCGTGCACGCGTCGGGCTTCGGGCTGGACGGGACGAGCGGACGGAACCTGTTCGTTCCGTCTGCCGTCGTGAAGGGCGCCGCGCACGCGATGGCGGTCGACCCCGCGCTGCTCGATCGACCGGACTACCTCGCGGCAGCGGGCAACGCGGGCGACGTACCGGGCGGAAACGAGATCGCAGTCGCACTTTCCAAGCTCGCGCGCGCGTCGCTGGCGGGCAAGGGCTCCGCGGCGGAGCGCTATGGCGCCATCGCGAGCCGCGTAGGCGTGCTCCGTGCGACAGCCGCCGCCGACGAAGAGATGCGTTTCGACACCGTCGCCACGGCATCCGCGCTCCGCGAGAGCGCCAGCGGCGTGTCGACCGACGAAGAGATGATCAACCTCCAGCGCTTCCAGCGCGGCTTCGAGGCAGCCTCGCGCGTGCTCCGCACCGTCGACGAGCTGTTCGACGCTCTCATGCAGGCAGTCTGATGCGCGTCACCGACAACATTCGTATGGTCGGGCTCCTGCGTACGAACGCAACGAGCTCGGGTCGGCTCAACACCGCGTCCCGCCGCGCGAGCGCGGGTGCGCGTGTCGTTCTCCCTTCCGACGATCCCGTCTCGTACACGACCGCGGTGCGGCGAGGGTCGACACTGGTCGACATCTCTTCGCGCACGCGTACGGCGCGCACGGCCTCCGACGAGCTGTCCATCGCCGAGCGCGCGCTCGAAGCGACCACCGAGCTCATGTCGGAAGCGAAGTCGCTCGCGGTGCAGGGCGCGAACGACACGCTGAGCCCCGCCGACCGCAAGACACTCGCCCAACGAGTCGTCGGTCTACGCGAGCAGGTCCTCCAGCTCGCGAACACGCGCGGCGCATCGGGGTACCTCTTCGCGGGCTCGCGAACGGACGTCGCGCCGTTCGACAACACCGGCACGTTCCAGGGCAACGACACGGTGATGCGCGTCGCCGTGACCGACGGGATCTCGTCGAAGATGAACGTCAGCGGTGCGCGCGCGTTCACGTCCGCGGGCGGGCGTGACGTCCTCGCGGATCTCTCCGCGCTCGCGACGGCGCTCGACACGAACGACATCACCGCCATCCGCAGCGGCATGGACAACGTGCAAGCGGGCTACGATCAGATCGTCGCCGTGCAGGTCGACGCAGGCCTCACGATGGAGCGGCTGCGGAGCGCGGCCGACGTGCTCGACGAGTCGAGCCTCGCCATCGAGCAAGGCCTCGCGCGTGACATCGGCGCCGATACCCTCGTCGACCTCGCCACGGAGCTTTCCGCCGCGAGCTCCGCGTATTCGCAGAGTCTCGAGGTCACGCGCCGCCTCCTCGCGCTGCCTTCGCTCGCCAGCGGCTGAGCGAGCGACGCCGCCTCACAATGCGAGGACGGCGATGCCGATCGTGATGAGCAGCCCGACGGCCAGCGCGACGTAAGCCCACTTCGAGGAGCTCGCCTCCTCTTCCACGTGCGCGACGAGCGCAGGCACCACGTGGACGATCTCGGGCGACGACGCCGCGGCGGGCCTCGCCGGCGGCGCGTCGGCGCGGCCGCCGTCGCTGCCCGGGCTCGCCACCGAAGCCGCCTTGGAGCACGCGCGACGGAGCCCGTTCCACTGCTCGAACACTTCGTTCCGGGTCAGCCCGATGTAGGCGAAGGCTTGCTCCTCCTCGATCATCGCGTCGATGCGTCCGAGGTCCGGCTCGGTCGACGCCATCAGCGCGGGCGCGAGCGCGTCAGCAACGCGAATGAGCGCGACCATCGCCGTGACCGTTCCGCCGGCGGCGAGCGCGGCATTCCAGTCATGGTGGAGCTCGACGACGGCAGGAAGCGGCTCGGGGAGGTTCCACTTGCGGAGCACGGCGCCGCCGAGGGTCGCGTGGTCCACCCCCGCGAGCTCGCGCTCCTCTTCGGGGGAAGGCTCCTCGCCTTCGTCGACGAGCTCGAGCAGACCTTCGTAGAACTCGTCGTCCGATTCCACGAGGAGGAGCATTCCGATGTCGTGGAGAAGCCCAGCCGTGAACGCCTCGTCGGGAGACAAAGCGGCGACGGGCGCGAGGAGCCGGGCTACGCCGGCGACGGCGACGAGATGCTCACCGAGCTCGGGGCGATGCACCGCGAGACCTTCGACCGCGTTCAGCGCGGCCGCGCTCGTCACCGCCTGAACGACACGGCCGAGCCCGAGCAAGGTCGCTGCATGGCGGACCGAGGTGCAGCGCTGCACGAGCCCGGAGGTGGGTGCGTTCGCGTACCGGAGGAGGTCGGTGCCGATGCGTACGTCGCTCTCGACGACGCGAGCAACGTCGCCGATCGAGGTGCGCGGGTCGGCTGCGAGCGTGCGCACGGTCTGAACGACGTGCGGAAACGGCCGGACCTTCGTGACGGACGCAGCGAGCGCCGACACGTCCCGAGAGCGCGAAGTCGTCGACGCCCGCCGCGAAGCTTTCGCAGGTGCGTTCATGGTGTTCGGGAACGGCGTGTCGCGCGCGAACTTGAGGACGGGACTGAACGGGAGCGTGGAGGCTGCCGTTAGAGGTGGATCGGGCTGCGGTCGCGCTTTCCGCGTGCGACGCGGCGAGTTGCCGAGGCGGGTGCCGGTAACTATGAAGACGCTTCCCGAATGCTACCCATCCGTCTCCGCGGGGCGCAGACCCACAACCTTCGCGACGTGGACCTCGACCTCGAGGCTGGCCAGCTCGTCGCCCTGACGGGGCCCTCCGGTGCGGGCAAGTCGTCGCTCGCGCTCGATACGTTGTACGCCGAGGGGCAACGACGCTTCGTCGAGAGCTTCAGCCCTTACGCGCGTCAGTTCCTCGAGCGCCTGGAGCGGCCGCCGGTCCGCGCGCTCGAGCCGGTCGCCGCAACGGTCGCGGTCGATCGCCGTGCGCCGGTGAAGTCGAGCCGCTCGACGGTTGCGACGCTCACCGACATGGAGCCGTACTTCGCGGCCCTGTTCGCGTGCGAAGCGGTGCCGACGTGCCCGGATTGCAACGAGACCGCGATCGCGACCAGCGCCCACGACGCCGCGAGCCGCGCCGTGGCCGACTTCGGCGAGCGGCGCGCCGTCGTGAGCTATCCGGTTCGCGTCGAGAGCGCCGAGGCGTATCTCGAGTTGCGCGAGACGCTCACGAAGGATGGCTACCGTCGCCTGGTCGTCGGAGGCAGCGTTCGTGACATCGACGACATCAAGCCGAGCGAAGCGGGTCGACCGGACATCGCCGTCGAGGTCGTGGTCGATCGCCTGAAGCTCGGCGCCGCCGACGTGCGCCGTTTGCAGCAGGCCATCGAAGTGGCGTGGGAGCGCGCCGGTCGTGCCGAGCTCCGATCGGCCGATCCTCCCGCGCCTGCCGCTTCGGGGCCGCTGTTCGAGAGCGGTCCGGCGCACGTCGCGATCGCGCGCGGGCTGGTCTGTCCGAAGTGCACGCGCGCTTTCGATCCGCCGCGGCCGGGCCTCTTCTCGTACAACTCTCCGCTCGGCGCGTGCACCGATTGCCGCGGCTTCGGCCGCGTCATCGCCGTCGACTGGGACAAGGTGATCCCGGACAAGTCGAAGTCCATCGCAAAGGGCGCGATCAAGGCGTGGTCCGGCAAGTCGAGCGAATGGGAGCGCGAGGTCCTCGCGAAGTTCGCCAAGAAGAACGGCATCCCTCTCGAGGTCGCGTGGGACGAGCTCGACGAGCGTCATCGCAAGATGGTGATCGAAGGCGAAGGCGACTGGTCGGGCGGCAAGTACCCGGGCATCGCCGCGTGGTTCAAGTGGCTCGAAGGTCGGACGTACAAGATGCACGTCCGCGTCTTCCTCTCGCGGTACCGCGACTACGTGCCGTGCACGACGTGCAGTGGCGCGCGCCTCAACGGCACCGCGCGCACGTACCTCGTCGGCGGTCTCGACCTCGGCGGCTGGCACGGGCTCACCGTCGAGCAGGCGCTCGCGCGTCTCGCGCTCGTCACTCCCGCCTCGGCGCAGGGCAAGCGAGTGAAGAGCGAGCTCGCCTCACGGCTCGCGTACCTCGACAAGGTGGGGCTCTCGTACCTCTGTCTCGATCGACAGGCCCGCACGTTGTCGGGCGGTGAAGCGCAGCGCGCGAGCCTCACGACGGCGCTCGGTGCGTCGCTCACCGGGACGCTCTTCGTTCTCGACGAGCCGACCGTCGGTCTCCACGCGGCCGACGTCCCGCGCCTTGCCGACGCGATGCAGGATCTCTCGCGCGCCGGCAACACGGTGCTCGTGATCGAGCACGATCGCGGCGTCGTCGAGCGCTGCGACCGCGTCGTCGAGATGGGCCCCGGGGCGGGCCCGCACGGCGGCCGCGTTCTCTTCCAGGGAACGCCCGCCGAGCTCGCCGCTTCGGACACGGCGACCGGACGCGCATGGCGCAACGATGCGCGGGCGGCCGCTCCGCGTGCCGAAGCCAAAGGGAAGATCGCGATCACGAACGTTCGCGAGAACAACCTCCGCATCGACGCCGTCGACGTGCCTCTCGGCGTGCTCTGCGCGATCACGGGCCCTTCCGGCTCGGGAAAGAGCACCCTCGCGGAAGACGTGCTCTACCGCGCCGTGGCTCGCGCGACCGGCGCGGCCGTTCCGAAGCCCGGCGCGTTCGAGACGTTGCGGGGGCATGATGCGCTCACCAGCGCCGTGCTCGTCGATCAATCGCCGCTCGGCAGGACCGCGCGCGGGAACGCGGCGACGTACACGAAGGCGTGGGACCGGCTCCGGCTGCGCTTCGCCGAAGAGGCCGAGGCCGCACGTCGGGGGCTCACGCCAGCGCACTTCTCGTTCAACGTGCCGGGCAAGGGTCGCTGCGAGACGTGCTCGGGCGAGGGTTACGAGACGGTCGAGATGCAGTTCCTCGCCGACGTGATGCTGCTGTGCCCGGTGTGCCAGGGAAAGCGCTTCAACACGGACGTGCTCTCCGTGAAGCACGGCGGCAAGACCGTCGCCGACGTGCTCGCGATGACGGTGGAGCAGTGCCTCGCCGCGTTCTCGCCGAAAGAGCGACGCGACTACGTCCTCGAGCGCACGCTCTCGCCGCTCGTCCTCGTCGGGCTCGGCTACCTGCCCCTCGGGCAGCCGCTCTCCACGCTTTCCGGCGGAGAAGCGCAGCGCCTGAAGCTCGCGCGTGCGCTCGGGCAGACCGCGAAGGGAGCGCTCTTCGTGGTCGACGAGCCGAGCGCCGGGCTCCACGCGGAAGATGCCGAGCACGTGGTACGCGCGCTGCGTACGCTCGTCGCGAGCGGCGCCAGTGTCGTCATGGTCGAGCACGATCTATCGGTCGTGCGCGAGGCCGATTGGGTGATCGACCTCGGTCCTGGCGGAGGTCCGCACGGTGGTGTCGTGGTCGCGGCGGGTACGCCGGAGACGGTCGCGGCGAGCGGCACGAAGACGGGCGATGCCCTGTGTGCGATCGGTGTGGTACCCGAGGCGACGACGAGCGTCGCAAACGGTACGCGGCGAGCGGCGGCTCCGGCCGCGCTGGCGCGGGTGAGCGAGATCGAAGAGGCGCCGGTCACGCGTATGGCCGACCGCGTGATCGCGGTGCAGCACGCGCGCGAGCACAACCTGAAGGATGTATCCTGCAGGATTCCGCACGGAAAGCTGTGCGTCGTCACCGGGCCGAGCGGGTCGGGAAAGAGCTCGCTCGCGTTCGACGTCGTGTTTGCGGAAGGGCAGCGTCGCTTCATGGAGACGCTGACGCCGTACGCGCGTCAGTTTCTTCCGACCTTGCCGCGCCCCGATGTCGATCTCGTCACCGGCGTGCCGCCGAGCATTGCGCTCGAGCAGCGCACGTCGCGCGCGGGTGCGAACTCGACGGTCGCGACGGTGACCGAGATCGCGCATTACCTCCGCCTCCTCTACGCGAAGGTCGGCGAGCTCTGGTGCCCCGACTGCAACGCACCCGTCGCACCGAGCTCACCCGACGAGCTCTTCGCGCGCGTGCGCGGGATGGGCAAGGGCAAGAAGACGCTCTACGCGCCGGCGGTTCGCGCGCGAAAGGGCACGTACCTCGACCTCTTCACCAACGCTGCGCGCGCGGGCGTCGTCAGCGCGCGTGTCGACGGCGCGATCGTCGCCGTCGATCCGCCGCCGAAGCTCACGAAGGTGAAGGAGCACACGATCGACCTCATCGTGTACTGGGGACCGCTCGCCGAGCTCGACCGGGCGACGTTCGATCGCGCGCTCGCGTGGGGTGCCGGCTCGCTGCGCATCGGTCCCGGCAATCCGACCGCACACTTCGCGGAGGGCGAGGAGATCCTCTCGACCGCGCGCGCGTGCTCGCAGTGCGGAACGGGCATCCCGGAGCTCGATCCGCGATGGTTTTCGTTCAACACGAAGCAGGGGCAGTGCGAGTCGTGCGAGGGCACGGGCGTACGCGGTGGGCACGAGGGCTGGGTCGACGACGGCACTCCGCAGGAGAAGTGCCGCGCCTGCAAGGGCGACCGGCTCGCGCCCATACCGCGCAGCGTTCGGCTCGGCGGCGAGACGTATCCGCGCGTCATGGAGAAGAGCGTCACCGCGGCGCTCGCGAAGCTGAGGGCGCTGACGCTCACGGGTAGCGCCGCGCAAATCGCCAAAGCGCCGCTCGCCGAGCTCCGGCGGCGTCTCGACTTCGTCGAGCAGGTCGGCCTCGGCTATCTCGGTCTCGGCCGCAGCGCGGGCACTCTGTCCGGCGGTGAGATGCAGCGTTTGCGGCTGTCCGCGCAGCTCGGGAGCGGGCTGACGGGCGCGCTGTACGTGCTCGACGAACCGACGATCGGTCTACATCCGCGCGATACGGGTCGGCTCATCGCGAACCTGCGTGCGCTCGTCGACACGGGCTCCACGGTCGTCGTCGTCGAGCACGATGCGGAGACGATCCAAGCGGCCGACCACCTGACCGACCTCGGTCCGAGCGGCGGCCGAAACGGCGGCCACATCGTGGCCGAGGGCACGCCGGCGGCAGTGCTGGCGAGCGAGGCTTCGCCCACCGGGCGCGCTCTGCGCGAGCCGCTCGGAGTGGTGCGGCCGAAGCGGCCGATGAGCGACACGTGGATCGAGCTCCACGGCGCGAAAGCGAACAACCTGAAAGACGTCACGTTCCGCGTGCCGGCCGGGCGCATGTGCGTCGTCGCCGGCGTGAGCGGGTCGGGCAAGAGCACGCTGGTGCAGAAGGTGTTCTTCCCCGCGCTTCGCAAGCATCTGAAGCTGGTGCACGACGTGCCGGGCGCGCATGCGTCGATCAAGGTGCCGAAGACGGTGAAGCGTGCGCTCGCGGTCGACCAGTCGCCGATCGGGCGCACGCCGCGATCGGTGCCCGCGACGTTCCTCGGTGTGTGGGACGAGATCCGGAAGCTGTTCGCGGCGCTGCCGGAGTCGAAGGCGCGCGGCTGGACGGCCGCGCGGTTCTCGTTCAACACGGCGGTCGGCGGACGTTGCACGGCATGCGACGGACAGGGAGCCATCGTCGCCGAAATGGCGTTCCTGCCGGAGGTCGTGTCGCCGTGCGAGACGTGCCTTGGTCTGCGCTTCGAACCTTCGACGCTCGACGTGAAGTGGGCGGGCCTCTCGATTGGCGAGGTGCTGAAGCTCTCGGCGGAAGAAGCGGCGAAGGTCTTCCATGCGTGCCCCAAAATCGCGCGGCCGCTGCGTACGATCACGGAGCTCGGGTGCGGGTACCTCTCGATTGGGCAGGGCTCGAACACGCTCTCGGGTGGCGAGGCGCAGCGCCTGAAGCTCGCGGGTGAGCTGACCGAGGGCCTTGCGCACGAGCCGACGGTCTACGTGCTCGACGAGCCGACGACGGGCCTGCACCTCTCGGACGTGGGCCGGCTGGTGAAGGTGCTCGATCGCTTGGTCGAGCGCGGCGACACGCTGGTCATCGTGGAACACCACCCCGACGTGATCGCGAACGCCGACTGGGTCATCGAGCTCGGCCCCGAAGCGGGCGAAGCGGGCGGGCGCATCGTCTTCGAAGGCGAACCCGCGCAACTGCGGAAGCAGAAGACGGCGACGGGCCGGGCGCTGGGCGCGTTGTCGAAAGCGGCCAAGTCGGCGCGAGTGGCGGCAATCGACGTGGCGTAGGCGGCGCCGGGGGGTGTGGCGCGTGCCGGGCGGCCGGGCGCGGCGGCGCGGCGGGTGGACGGGGACGCGGAAAGCGGCAGAGGCGCGTGGCGCGCGGCGGGCGGGCGCGGCGGCGCGGCGGGTGGACGGGGACGCGGAAAGCGGCAGAGGCGCGTGGCGCGCGGCGGGCGGGCGCGGCGGGGCGGGTGGAGAAGGACGCGGAAAGCGGCAGAGCGGGCGTGGCGCGCGGCGGGCGGGCGGGCGCGGCCCGTGAAGGCGGATGTGGAAAGCGGCAGAGCGGGCGCGGCGGGGGCGCGATCGCGACGCTCCAACCTGAGCGACGTCGACCGCAGATCCGAGCGGCAGCTCGCGACGGCCCCGCCCGGCACCGGTCAAAGGCGCGGGACGCACCAGACGCGGGCGGGCAGCACCCGCACACCCAACGGCAAGGGCGACGCCCGGCGAGGCAGGTAGCAGCCCGTGGCGCCCGGCGACGCAGCGGAGGACGGTGAGCCCCTTCAGCGTCGACGCCGCGCCCCGAAGCGGCCGCGCCAGACGGGAAGCAGACCGCCTGACGCGACACACACGCGCCGAGTGGCCGGCGCAACGCAGACGCGTCGAACCGCCGCCGCGCGCGTCGAACGGCCACGTGCGACGTGGACGCGCCGAGCGGCGCGACGCAGACGCGCCCTCAACGGACCGCCGCACGCGCAGACCTCCCCTCGCGGGCGGACGCTCGGACGCTTTTCTGCAGGCGATTGGCATGAACCGTCCCTTGTCATACTGTTGCGTGAATCAAGATGAGCGGGGCGCACGAGCATCGCAGGGGTCGCGCGTACGTGAAGGTCCGTGGTGGCGTGCCTTCCGCAGCAACGCAGCCCGACGTCCTGGAAGCCACCCGAAACGCAAATGCCGTCCGCGGCACACACGCACGGAATGGACCGCACGCTGCCGGGGCGGCAGGCTGCGTTGGCCGAAGCGCTGGTCGCCGCCGACGCGCTGGCCGCGCAGCTCGCGTCGGCGAGCAGCTCGAGCTCGTCGGCATCGCCGCCGCGCCGGTGAAGCGCACGTGGGGCGGCGCGCGTCGGGGCGCCGGCCGGAAGAAGAGGCGGCTCGCGCCCGGCGAGCGGGCTCCCATACCTCACGTCGCGCGGCCGCCGCACAAAGACGGCAATCCCGTGCACGTCACCTTCCGCGCACGTCCCGGGCTGCCGTCGTTCCGCAGTGAGCGCGTGCATCGCATGCTCACCAGCGTGCTCTCACGCCAGCAGAAGGAGACGAAGCGCCCGCGCAAGTACTCCGAAGACTTCCAGGTCGTGCACTTCTCGATTCAGTCGAACCACCTCCACGTCATGGTGGAAGCGAGGAACGGTACGCTGCGCTCGGGCGTGAGCGGGCTCGCGATCGCGTTTGCCAAGCAGCTCAACAAGCTCCTCCGCCGCGCGACCGGAAAGGTGTGGGCGCAGCGGTATCACGCGCGCCAGCTCGCCACGCCGCGCGAGGTCCGCAACGCGCTCGCGTACATCTTCCACAATTGGAAGAAGCACGGCGCGATCACGTTCGGCGCGATCGTGGACAAGCACTCGTCGGCGCTGCGCTTCGACGGCTGGGCCGAAGAGGTCATCGGCCTCTACTTCGCGCCCAAACCCGACCAGCCTCCATGGCGACCGGTCGCGCCGCGCACGTGGCTCCTGCGCGTCGGGTGGTCACGTCACCATCCGAAGCTCCTCGCGAGCGAGCGGCCGGCGTAGGCGAGTCACCCCGCGTCGGCGCGCGGGCCGCGGCGCGCCTGCCGGCCGTGTGTTGTCCGGGACGCGGGCGCACGCGCGTCTACCTCGTAGGCGTTCGCGCCGGCATCGGCTGTCGTTGCAGCAGTGGACGAGCGCGCAGACGCGCCTTCGGCCGAGAAGCGGAGCGCGGCAATCATGCCCGGCATCCGCGACCGCGACCGCGACCGCTTCCGCTTCCGCATCCGCGACCGCGACCGCGACCGCTTCCGCTTCCGCTTCCGCATCCGCGACCGCTTCCGCATCCGCGACCGCTTCCGCATCCGCGACCGCTTCCGCATCCGCACGCGCATCCGCATCCGCACGCGCATCCGCATCCGCACGCGCGACCGCGTGCCCACCCGTATGCGACCGCACTCGCATGCCGCGCAACGCGAGGTAAGGAAGGCGCGTCACGCGGGAGTGGCGCGCCACTTCCCTCGTCGCCCCTCGCCGTTACGCACGCGCCAGCGCTGCCGTGCCGTCGAGCTGCATCGCGTGTTTCGAGCCGGGGCGATGCACGACGGCTCCCTCCATCTTCACACGGCGGCGATGAAGGATCGTCTTCACCGCGCGCGCGGCTTCCGTCACCGCGAGGGCGGCGATGCCCCACGTCGCCACGGCGCCCGCGATGCAGTAGCCGCACCACGCTTTTTCTCTTCGCGGCATCTGCGTGAAGTACCACGTCGCCACGAGCGCCTCGCCGACCGCCTTCGTCGCGAACGCAATCGAGACCCACGGTCGTTCGAGCGCGCGATCCCGACCCGCCCACATCGCGAGCGGAACGTTCGCAACGAAGCTCGCGAGAGAGAGCACACCGTCCGGGACGCCGAGCGGGAACGCGGTGCTCGACAGGTTCACCTTCTTCGAATCGAAGCCTCGGAGCGGCGGATCCGGCAGATTGCGCACGAGCCCGAGCTGGAGCGCACTCACCGCGCTCATGCTGGCGGCGCCGAGCGTCGAGAGGCCGATGACGAGCTTCGTGCGGGTCGTGCTGTTCGCGTGCATGTGCATGGCGTTCCCTCGCCGCGCTTTCCTGCAAAGCGGGCGCCGCGCGACGGCCGCGCGAGCTCCTCCTCGACCGCTCTCCAGCGCAACGCGCGGTGCCCGTCACTCCTCTCGCGCCTGCGCTCTGCGTCTCCTTTCTCCTCTGTCGCCCCGTCTCCTCGTCTCCTCCCTCTTGCGCCCTCTGTCCGTTGTGCGTCGCGTTCTCCTCCCGATCCCCTCGCGGCCTTTCGTAACGCAGCATGCGGCACGCGGTGCGGCTTCGGCGCCGCCGGCGCGGTCCACGGTTGAGCCGCGGCGCACGGCGCCACAAAAGCGGGCAAGCGCCACGTGCGCGGCGGCCTCGTTCGTCGGCAGAACCGCGCGCGCCACGGATGCGCTCACGCGGATTCCGTCCGCCGCGACCGCGCTTCCGCGCACGCGCGGCGCTTCGAGCGAAAGAGGCACGTGCGATGCAGTCCCTCCTCGCGAACAAGGAGCTCACCGTGGACCGAGGACTAGCGATCGTGCTGACGATGGTAACGGGTGTGACGCTCGCGGCCGTGGAGGGCTGCAGCGGTCCCGATGGTCGGCCGTCGGAAACGGCGGAGTACGGTTACGCGCCGATCCCCGGTACCGGTAGCGGCGGGGGCAACACCGGCGGCGCTACCGGAAACGGGAGCAACAACGGCGGCAACGGCGGGACCAACAACGGCAACGCCAACGATCAATCCGGCGGCAACGGCACCGGTAACGACGGTACCGGCACAGGTGGTAACGGCACAGGCGGTAACGGCACTGGTGGCAACGGCACTGGTGGTAACGGCACTGGTGGCACCGGCACTGGTGGTAACGGCACAGGCGGCAACGGCACTGGTGGTACCGGCACCGGCACGGGCGGCACGACCGGCGGCGCCGGCACGGGCGGCGCGGGTGCGGGCGGAACCGGTGGCACGACCGGCGGCGGCCCTGCCGGCGGTGCGGGCATGGGCGCCGGCGGTACGGGCTCTCCGGGAACGGGTGGCGCGCCGGGCGCGGGCGGCGGTCTGACCGACGGCGGCGCCTAACCGGCTAACCGTCTAACCGCGGCTCCCCCGCGCACGCTCACCCCCGACGCGCGCGGAACATCGCGTCGACGTGGCGGAGCACGTCGTCGCGGTGCTTCGCGATCTGCACCTCGTGCTGGAACACGGCCTCGATCGTCCGAAGCGGATTCACGATGAACGTGACGCGCTTCGGACGCTCGAGAATCGGCCACAGCACGCCATACGCCGCCGAGATCTTCTTGTCCGCGTCGCCGATCATCGGGAAGGGCGCGCGCAGCGACTCGGCGAAGCTGCACTGAAGGTCGTGGTCGTCCGTGCTGATGCCGACGATCGTGGCGCCTGCGAGCGTGAGCTCCGCGAAGTTGTCGCGGAAGCGGCGCGTCTCCTTCGTGCAGCCGGGCGTGAACGCCTTCGGGAAGAAGTACACCACCGTGCAGAGTCGGTTCGCCTGAGCCGAGAGGCGGAAGCGAGAGCCGTCACTCGCGCGCGCATCGATCTCGGGTGCGGTGTCGCCCGGCTTCAGCAAGGTACCCGCCCATTCTACCCGAATCGGCGAGCGGCTCGCCGCCGGACGACGCGCGTCCGCTCAAGGCAGGCAGCAGCGCGCGCCGGTCCACTGCTTGCCGCCGCCGTAGCAGCTCGATGCGGTGCCCGAAACGCACGTGCGAACGCCCTCGAGGCAGCAGCTGTCGCCCGTCCAATCCATGCCGCTGCCGTAGCAGCTCGAGCCCGTGCCCTCGACGCACGTCTGCACGCCCGGGACGCAGCACGTCGCGCCCGTCCACTTCATGCCGTTGCCGTAGCAGCTCGAGCCCGTGCCCGACGTACACGTCGCCGGCCCGTCGACGCAGCACTCGGTGCCCGTCCACGTCATCCCGCTGCCGTAGCAGCTCGACGCCGTCCCGGCGACGCACACCTTCGCGCCGCTCGACCCGCTCGACCCGCTCGACCCGCTCGACCCGCTCGACCCGCTCGACCCGCTCGACCCGCTCGACCCGCTCGACCCACCGGACGAGCAGAACGAATCCTTCTTCGCGTCGCACGCGCGTGCGTTCGTCGTGCACACGCCGTCGGCGCACGCCGCCGCGAGGTAGCGCGTCGCGTTCGCGCAGCCGCAGCACACGGGCTGGCAGTCCGCCGCCGTCGTGCACGCCTGTCCCGGACCACGCGTGCCATACAGCTTCGTGTTGATCGGCTTCGACGGGCAGCCGCCGTTCTGCTGCTCGCCGGCCGTGTCGAGCGACGCCGAGCTCGACGACCCGTTCGAGCCGCTGTTCGAGACGCCGTCTCGGTCGTCGTCGTCCCCGGCTCCCGTACCGAGGAGGCCACTCCCCGGACCGGTTCCGGAGCTGGCGCCTCCGGTACCCGACGAACAGGCGGCCACACCGGCGAGAGCGGCGACGAAGGGAGCGACGAAGAAGAAGCGCGATTGCGTCATGGCCGCCGCCTCAGCAACCGCCGTACCGCTCGTGGTTACCCGCAAATCCGCGTCTTTTTCGCGGAGCTTGCGCCAGCGGAGCGTCAGCGTGGCGCTAGCCGCGCCATCGCGGAGATCCTTTCGCGGCGCTCCGCGTACGCTCTCGGACATGCACGAGCGAACGCTGCTCTATGGCGCCCTTGGTTTCACCGCGATCGCCGCCATCTACGGCGTGAACCGTGCCCGGCAGCCGGAGACCGAGATGCCACCGGCGATCACGCCGGTGTCGATCGCCGATGCGGAGCGGCTCGCCTCCGCGGAGATCCCGATCCGGCTCACCGCGTCCGATGGAACGGGGCTGCGCCTCCAATCGATGCGCGCGCAAGCCGTCGTGGAGGATCCCCTCGCGCTGACCGAGCTGCATCTCACGTTCGAGAACCCGGAAGCGCGCGTCCTCGAAGGCACGTTCCGAATCACTCTTCCGCAGGGCGCTTCTCTCAGCCGCTTCGCGATGAAGGTGAACGGCATGTGGCAAGAGGGCGAGGTCGTCGAGAAGCAAGCCGCGCGTCGGGCCTACGAAGACTTCCTGCATCGGAAGCAGGACCCCGCTCTCATGGAGCAGGGGGCCGGCAACGAGTTCTCCGCGCGCGTGTTCCCCATCCCGGCACGCGGCACGAAAGAGATCATCCTCGCGTACTCGGAGGTGGTCGAGGCGGGCGCTCCTTACGTGCTTCCGCTACGCGGCCTTCCGATGCTCGGCAGCCTCGACGTCGACGTGCGCGCGGCCGGTGCGCGCGCCTCGTCGCCGAGCGGCAAGACCGATGCGACCTTCGGGCTCCACCAGACGCGCTTCACACCGGCGCAAGACTTCGTCGTCGAAGGCAAGCAGCTTCCTCGGAGCGCCGGGCTGCGCAGCGGCGATCTCGCGATCGCGCGCGTCGTGCCCTTCGCAGCCTCGCGCCCCGAGCCGGTCACTTCCGCGGTCATCCTCGTCGACACGAGCGCATCGCGTGCGCTCGGCCTCGCCGAACAAGCCCGCCTCGTACGGCAGATCCTGGCGAAGACCGCTCCCGATGCGGCCGTCACCGTCGCGTGCTTCGACCAGGAGGTCGCGCCGATCTACAGCGGCCGCGCGGGTGGATTCGGCGACAAGGAGGTCGCCGCCATCGTCGCGCGCTCCGCGCTCGGCGCTTCCGACTTCGAGCAGGCGCTCACGTACGCGACCGACGAGGCGCGTCGTACGAAGGCGAAGCGCGTCGTGCTCGTCGGTGACGGCGTCGCGACCGCGGGCGAGACCGACGCGCAGAAGCTGAAGGAGAAGGTCGAACGCATGCGGGATGCGGGGGTCGAGCGCATGGATGCGATCGCCGCGGGAGGTATCCGAGACGACGGCTTCCTTCGCACCGTCGTACGCGGAGTGTTGGACCGTGACGGCGTCGTGCTCGACGCCAAGCTCGGCGCCGAGGCTCTCGCGCGCCGGCTCGGCGAAGCCACGAGCTCCGGCGTGCCCGTGAAGGTGGAAGGTGCATCGTGGCAGTGGCCGCAGACACTCGACGGGCTCCAGGCGGGCGACGAGGTCATGGTGTACGCGAAGCTCGACGCCGGGCAGCCGGTCCGCATCAGCGTCGGGCAGCAGCAGTTCGCGCCCGATCTGCGCAGCGCCGAGCGACCGCTCGTGGAGCGCGCGTGGGCTCAAGCGAAGATCCAGAGCCTGCTCGAAGCGCCGACGGAGGATGCCGCGACGACGAAGCGGCAGATCGTCTCGCTCTCGACGCAGCACCGCGTGCTGAGCCCGCACACGGCGCTCCTCGTCCTCGAGACGGACTGGGACTACCAGCGCTTCGGGATCGATCGAAACGCGAACGTCGACATCCTCACGGTTCAGAACGGGCGCATTGCCGTCGCGCACGAACCTCGGTCTTGGGAAGAGAAGCAGGCGCGTCTCCGCGCGAGCGATGACAAGGCGAAGGGCGGAGAGCTCGAGAAGAAAGCCGACACGACGGCGAGGCCCACGCCGCCGCAAGCCGTGGCGACCGCGACGGCGGCAGCCTCCGCAGCGCCGACGCCCCCGCGCGCGGCCGCGCCCTCGCCCGCGCCGCAGCAGGCGCCCGCGGAAGAGCTCGCGGACGGTGATGACGAACGTTCCGCGCAGCGTGCACCGGCCGATTCGCGCGCGCCGAGCGGCGGCTCGGCCGTCACCGGCACCGGCGAAGGTGGGGGCGGCGCCGCGGTCGATGCCTTCGGTCTCGGCGGTCTCCTCGGCAATGCCGGCTCCGCCAATCGCCAAGAGCACGGCGCTGGAGCCGCGGTGCGCGGCGGACCGGGGCACGCAGCGCCACCGCCGCCGCCCGCTGCCGAGCCGCTCGTCGTCGCCGAACGGCCGGCGATCCCTCGTCCGTCACCCACGACGGCGACGCCTTCCGCCGGACCGCGCGAAAACGCTGCGCGCCGCGCGCCCGGTGGCAGCGGACAAGTGCGTCCGGGCGCGCTCGTCGTCGAGAGCGGCATCGCCCAGGACGAAGCGCAGCGCGTCGTTCGCGGAGCGACCTCTCAGCTCCGTGCATGCTACACGCAATCGCTCGCAACCGAGCCTCGCGCGCACGGTCGCGTCACCGTCCGCGTCGTCGTCGACCCGCAGGGCAGCGTGCGTTCTGCCGATGCAGAAGGCCCGGAGGTACTTCGTGGCTGCGTCACGCGCACGTTCAAGTCCCTGCACTTCAGCGCTCCCGGCACCAGCGTCGCGCGGTTCACCACGTCGTTCGACTTCGTGAACGGAGGTGGCGACGGGAGCGATGTCGCGTCGCCCGACAACGGCAACGTGCCGAAGGCGCTGCCGTACGAAGGCCGCTTCAAGGTCGTCATGCAGCGCCTCGTCGAGGGCGACAAGGACGGCGCGCTCGACGAAGCGAAGCGCTGGCACGACGATCAACCCGGCGACGTCATGGCATTCGTCGCTCTCGGCGAAGCGTACGAAGCACGCGGCGACGTGAAGACCGCGGCGCGCGCCTACGGCTCGATCCTCGAGCTGTTCTCGTTCCGGGCCGACTCACGCCGGTTCGCCGGCGAGCGACTCGAGCGCCTCGCCGACCCCGCGGCGGTGAAGCTCGCCGCAGACACCTACGGCAAAGCCGCCGAGCAGAGGCCGGATCACCCGGCGAGCCACCGGCTCTACGCGTTCACGCTCCTCAAGACGGGCGACTACGAGAAGGCGTTCGAGGCGATGAAGAAGGGCGCCTCGCGCTCGTATCCGAGCGGCCGCTTCGCCGGCGTCGACCGCATCCTGAAAGAAGACCTCGGTCTCATCGCGTCGGCGTGGGCGACGGCGCAGCCCGCGCGCCGCGGAGAGATCATGACCCGGCTCCACGAAGCCGGCGGCACGGAAGAGAACGGGCCCTCGCTCCGCTTCGTGTTGAACTGGGAGACGGACGCGAACGACGTCGACTTCCACATCCACGATGCGAAGGGCGGCCACGCGTACTACGGCACGAAGCATCTCCCGTCCGGCGGAGACCTCTACGCGGACGTGACGACGGGCTACGGACCGGAGTGCTTCACGATCCGAGGGCCGCGCGAGCAGCGCGCGTATCCGTACACGCTCCAGGCCCACTACTACTCGCGCGGGCCGATGGGCTACGGCATGGGAAAGCTCGAGGTCGTGGAGCACGACGGGCACGGCCACCTCACGTTCGAGGAGCGCCCGTTCGTCGTCATGGTCGACCGCGCGTACGTCGACCTCGGCACGGTCGAGAAGCCGAAGGCCGCCATGACCGCCTCGCTGAAGTAGGCTAGTGTCTTCGGCGCCGTGAGCGCCGCGAAAGTCAGCGAACACCTGGACGCGCCCACGCCGTCGCCTTTCAAGGACGACACCGCGGGCGCGCAGCCGCGTCCGCGCAAGGCGCCGCCGACTCTCTGGCAGCGCGCGGCGTACCGCTGGACCGCGATCACCGCGGTCATGGCGACGCTGCTCCTCCTCTACACGCAGCACCCGTACTACCAGGGCAATCAGTTCACGCCGTTCCGCACGGTGTACCCGGCGGCGTTCGTCCTCTGGCTGGCGCTCGGTCTCTTCTACTGCAAGGCGACGGTCGCGAAGTTCGGCACGCCGCGCTACGCCGTGCGCGACGGCGGCCTGCACCTCGTGCTCCTCGCGCGCATCGTCTCCGATGGTCGCCAGCTGCGCGGACGCGCTCTCGTCTACTTCGTGCCGGCGCTCGTGGCGGCCCTCGCGCGGAGCACGCTGCTGCCCGGATGGCAGAGCATCCACGCAGCGCTGAACGCGTGGCCCACGCTGACGACGCTCCTCTACATGCCGATCACCGCGCTCGCGGTGGTCGGCGTCGCCGACTTCGTCCGGCCGATCTTCTCGCAGCGCTTCCGGCGCGCGGTGAAGAACCGACGCGTGCGCACCACGCTGCTGCTCATCATCGTGAAGGGCTTCTTCACGCCGCTGATGATCGGGTTCTTCTGCGGGCACGCGAACGCGATCGTCGACGCGTGGCTGCGTCACAAGCACGCCGCGCCGTTCCGCTTCACCGTTCCGCACGGCACCGCGATCTCGCAAGCGTCGGCCTGGTGGGAGTTCGTCAAGGCGCGCATCCCCGATCTCGTTCCGCGCGGCAGCGACTTCGCGGGCCTCTTCGCGCCTTCGACGTGGACGCGCGCCGACGTGAGCTGGGCCATCCAGCTCGCGTACGACTTCGTCTTCTTCGTCGACTGCGGCATGGCGCTGATCGGCTACTCGACCGAGAGCCGCTGGCTCGGCAACAAGACGCGCAGCGTGGAACCGACCGCGCTCGGCTGGACGGTCTGCCTCGCGTGCTACCCGCCGTTCAACAACGTCCTCGGCACGTACCTGCCGCTCGAGTCCGGACCGCAACACTTCACCGAGACGACGCAGCTCGTGCTCCGCGGCCTCGTGGTCGCGCTCTTCACGATCTATGCGTCGGCGACGGTGGCGTTCGGGCTCCGCTTCTCGAACCTGACGAACCGCGGAATCATCTCGCGCGGCCCGTATCGCTACGTCCGCCATCCCGCGTACCTCACGAAGTGCACGGCGTGGTGGTTCGAGCACCTGCCGACCATCACGCTCACGAAGGCGTTTTTCCTGACGCTCCTCTGCGCCGTGTACGCGCTGCGCGCGTGGACCGAAGAGCGGCACCTCGGGATGGACCCCGAATACCGCGAGTACAAGAAAAAGGTGCCGTGGGTGATCTTCCCCGGCTTCTACTGATCGCGCTCCTCTCGGCGCGCGCGCGCCGGCTCACCCATTGCACTCGAGTCGACCTGCTTCCTCAGCTCGAAAGGGGTCTCCCATGCGTGTTGTCGTCGTTGCTGCTTCCGTGACTCTCGGGGCGCTCATGTGCCTGGTACAGGCCTGCTCCAGTGATGGAGAAGCCACCCAAGGCGAGCCGGACTCGGGGTCGCCCGACCCCGGCACGAGCTCGGGGCTTCCGGGATCCAGCGGCACATCGGGTACATCGGGCACCAGCGGCACCTCCGGCACGAGCGGCACCTCGGGCACGAGCGGTACCTCGGGCACGAGCGGCGGCACGGACGCAGGCGACGCGGCGACGGAAGCGGGCGACGCCGGCAAGTCCGCCATGACGTTCTTCGTGACGAGCACGCCGGGCGGCACCGGCGGCAACCTCGGCGGCCTCGCCGGCGCAGACGCGAAGTGCAAGACGCTCGCGACCGCGGCGGGCGGCGGTGATCACACGTGGCGCGCGTACCTCAGCACGAACACGAACAACGGCGGCACGCTCGTGAACGCGAAGGACCGCATCGGCGCGGGTCCTTGGAAGAACAAGGCGGGCGCGACGATCCCGACGACGCTCCACACGGCGAACCTCCCTGCGGCGCTCCTGCTCGACGAGAAGGGCGCGGCCGTTCCGCTGAACCGCCACGACATCCTGTCGGGATCGAACGTCGACGGCACCGCGGCGAACAACAACAACTGCCAGAACTGGACGAGCGCGAACCAAGGTCAGGCGCGCGTCGGCCATACCGACAGCGATACGACCGGCCAGAATCAGGATCGCTGGAACAGCGCGCACGAGGTCGGCTGCTCGGCGAACGCCATGCTCGGCGCGAACGGCGAGGGCCGACTGTTCTGCTTCGCGATCGACTGATGAAGTCGCCATAGCGACAGTCGCGTTCGACGCCGCGCTCTGTTGCGACGTGCCACATCGAAGAACGCCGCGGGTGAGCGACAATCGCGCGCATGTTGCGCGCCGCTGTCCGGCTCGCGGCCTTCGCGGCTGCGTTGGTCGTCGCTGCGCCTGCGCACGCAGACGAAACGCCTCCGCCGCCGGCAGCGCCGCCCGTCGGCGTCGTCGCGCCGAAGGTCGTCAGCGACACCTCGGTGACGTACCCGGAGGGCGCTTCGGGCGAGGCGCGCGTCATCCTCACGCTGACGGTGAGCGACGACGGAACGGTCCGAGACGTGGCGGCGGCGGAAGATCTGCCGCCGTTCACGTCGCGCGCGATCGCCGCCGCGCGCCTGTGGACGTTCGAGCCGGCGACGCGCGACGGCAAGCCTATAGCGGCCCGAATCAAGATGGAGGTCGTGTTCCGACCGCCCGTCGAGGTGCCGGCTCCGCCGGAGCCGGAGCCCCCGCCTCCGCCGCCTGCACCAGCGTCGGCGTTGCGATCGCCTGGTCGCCCCGCGCCGGTCGCCGAGGAGCAAGTCACCGTTCGCGGCGAGCGCGTGGAAGCCTCGCGCACGGTGACTCTGACTCGCAACGAGGTCCGGCAGATCCCGGGCACGTTCGGCGATCCGTTCCGCGCGGTCGAGGTCATGCCGGGCGTGACGCCGATCGTCACCGGCCTGCCGTTCTTCTTCATTCGCGGCGCGCCGCCGGGGAACGTCGGCTACTACCTCGACGGCGTTCGCGTTCCGCTGCTGTTCCACGTCGGCGCCGGCCCGTCCGTCGTTCACCCCGGCCTCATCAACCACGTCGACCTGTACCCGGGCGGGTACCCAGCTCGATTCGGGCGCTTCAGCGGCGGCATCGTCTCCGGCGAGACCGCCGAGCCGAAGGGGGAGCTGAGCGGCGAAGGCAACATCCGCCTCTTCGACGTCGGCGCGCTCGTCGAGACGCCCTTCGCGGGCGGTCGCGGCAACGTGATGCTGGGCGGGCGGTACTCGTACACCGCCGCGCTGCTCACGCTCATCTCGTCGGACACCTCGCTCGACTACTGGGACTACCAAGCGCGCGCTCACTACGATCTCGGCCCCGACGACCGCCTCGGCGTCTTCGCGTTTGGCTCGTACGACTACCTCGGAGAGCGCACGCCGACCGGCACGATCACGCTCTTCGGCACCGAGTTCCACCGCATCGACCTGAGGCACGACCACCGCATCGGCTCGCGCGGTCACGTGCGCACGGCGGTGACGCTCGGGCTCGATCGATCGCGGCAAGCCGATGACCGTTTCGTGCGGGACCGCATCCTCGCCGCGCGCAGCGAGTACACGTACGCGCTCTCGCGCCGGCTCCTGTTCCGCGCGGGAACGGACGTGCAAGCCGACAGCTACGACATCGACCTCGGCAGCACCGCCGTTGCCCCGTCGGCGCAGTCGGTGATCAACTTCTTCCCGACACGGACCGATCTCGCGATCGGCGCGCGTGCGGACGTCGTCATCGGCGTGTCCGACAAGCTGGAGGTGACGCCCGGCGTCCGCACGGACCTCTTCGTCTCGCAGGGCGCCACCGCCGTGGGGGTCGATCCGCGCATCGCCATGAAGACGCACGTGACGAACCGCCTGCGCGTGCTCTCCGCGATTGGCCTCGTGCACCAAGTGCCGTCCTTCGTCGTGCCGCTCCCCGGCTTCCAGCCGGGCGGGCTCGTCGGCGGCCTGCAGAAGGCGTGGCAGGAGAGCATGGGCCTCGAGATGGACGTCGGCGAAGGCACGACCGCGACGGTCACCGGCTTCCACAACGCGTTCTACGACATGAGCGATCCGCTCGGCGCGCAGCCCGCCGAGATCGCGGGCTGCGTGCCGGGGACGTTTCCGCGCGACACGCTCGCCGGCGACCGCACGTCGGGAGGAGGCGGAGGCGGAGGCGGCAACTGCGGCGTGCCGCGATTCGTGCCGGGGACGATCGGCCCCGACCGGAGCGGCGGCGGCGGGCAAGCCGCGGACAGCAACACGGGACGCCGCGTGCAGAACGCCTTCGAGATCCGCAGCCGGGGGCAGGCGTACGGGCTCGAGCTCATGTTCAAGAGGAAGCTCACGAGCCGACTCGGCGGATTCTTGTCGTACACGCTCTCGCGCTCGGAGCGCAGCTTCGAGAACCGCACGTACATCGCCACGTTCGACCGCACGCACGTGCTGAACGCCGCGCTCGCGTTCGATCTCGGCCGCAAGTGGCGCGCCGGTACGCGCGTGACGTTCTACACGGGCCTGCCGAAGGCGCCCGGTGACCCGACCGACGACTCGACGCGGCTCGACCCGTTCTTCCGCCTCGATCTTCGCCTCGAGAAGCGCTGGCAGCTCGGCAAGACGACGTGGCTGTCGTTCGTCGCCGAGTGGATGAACGCGACGCTCAGCAAAGAGCAGGTGGCGACGACCTGCACGCTGCGCGGCTGCGAAGCGCAGCTCGTCGGTCCCGTCACGATCCCGAGCCTCGGGCTCGAGGGAGGCTTCTGATGAAACGGCGACGTATGCTCTCTTGGTCTGGAGGTCTCATGCGTACCGCCCTCGCGCTGCTCGTGCTCGCAGCCGTTGCCCTCGCGGGATGTGCATCGGACGCCGCGGCGGCTCCCCCACCCCCGCCGCCGTGCGATCAGCTCTGCAAAGACGGCATCATGCTGCGCGGGCTGCGCGAGCAGATGAAGCTCGTGTTCAACCTGACGCTTCAAGGCAAGCCGGTCGGCGCGCACGACGTCACCGTCCCGTGCCCGCTAGGAGGCCGCGCGCGCATCTTCGGAACGGCGAGCTCGAACCCGATCCAGGGAGCGACCGACGTCGACCTCACCTACGAGATCGAGGGGTGCACGCTGCTCGAGCGCGAAGATGACGTCGAAGAGAACTACCAGCTGACGGTGACCGGCACGATCACGCAGAAGGGCACGCTCGCGGTTCAACCGACCTCGTCCACGGCGCTCGCGATCACGAGCGAGTCGGTGACGGTGACCGGCACGATCTACGACCCGCCGGAGCCGTACGAGGTCAGGGGCTGCAAGATCCTGCTGGCGCAGAACGGGAACCTACTCACGGGCTTTCTCTGCGAAAGGCAGGCGAGCGTCGACCTCTGACGCGCGGGCGCAGCTTGCTATGCTGCTCGGCCCATGGCCGCTCATACCGTCGACGATCCGTTCACCGGCGAGGTCGCCTGCTCCGTCCCCATCGCCGACGAGGCGACGATCTCGCGCACGCTCGATCGCGCGCGTGAGGCTGCAAAGGCGCTTCGCCGCCTCTCCGTCGAGGAGCGGATTGCGTTGTGCGAGCGCGCGCTCGTCGCGTTCGAGGCGGCGACGGACGAGGTCGCGCGAGACATCACGAAGCAGATGGGCAAGCCGCTGTCGCAGGCGCGCGGTGAGGTGAAAGGCATGGCCGGGCGGTGGCGGCACATGCAGGACATCGCGAAGGAGTCGCTCGCCGATATCGTGTTGCCGCCGAAGGAAGGCTTCGAGCGGCGCATCGCGAAGGAGCCGCTCGGCGTCGTGCTCGACCTGCCCGCGTGGAACTATCCGCTCCTCACCGCGGTGAACGCGGTGGTGCCGGCCGTGCTCGCGGGGAACGCCGTCGTGGTGAAGCATTCGCCGCGGACGCCGTTGTGCGGCGACCACTTCGCGCGCGCGTTCGCGAAAGCCGGCGGCCCGCCGGATGTCGTGCAGGCGCTTTTCGTCGACTACGCGACGACGGAGAAGATGGTCGGTGATGCGCGCATCGACAGCGTGCTGTTCACGGGCTCGGTGCTCGGCGGTCACAAAATCCAGGCGGCGGCGAAGGACCGGTTCGTCCACGTCGGGCTCGAGCTCGGCGGGAACGACCCGGCGTACGTCGCGGAAGACGCGGACCTGAAGAACACGGTCGAGAGCATCGTCGACGGCGCGATCTACAACGCGGGTCAGAGCTGCTGCGCGGTCGAGCGCGTCTACGTGCACCGGTCGCGGTACGAGGAGGTCGTCGCCGCGTGCGAGCCGCTCGTGCGCGCGTACGTGCTGGGCGACCCGTCGGACGACGCGACGACGCTCGGCCCGATCGCGCAGCCTTGGCACGTGAAGGAGCTCGCGGCGCTCGTGGACGACGCGAAGGGCAAGGGGGCGAAGGTCGTCGTCGGGGGCGAGGCCGCTTCCGTGTCGGGCAAGGGGCGCTTCTTCCAGGCGACGCTCCTCCGCGACGTGCCGCAATCGGCGGCGCTCATGAAGCAGGAGGCGTTCGGCCCGATCCTGGCGATCGCTGCGGTCGACTCGGACGAGCAAGCGCTCGCGCAGATGAACGCGTCCGACCTCGGCCTCACCGCGAGCGTGTGGACCTCCGACCGGTACCGCGCCGAACGCTTCGCGCGCGAGCTCGAATTCGGCACCGTGTACATGAACCGCTGCGATTCCCTCGACCCGGCCCTCCCTTGGACCGGCGTGAAGGAATCAGGCCGCGGCGTCACCCTGAGCCCCCTCGGCTTCGACGCCCTGACGCGCCCGAAAGCCCTCCACTTCCGCCTCCGCTTCTAACGCATGCATCCCACAACTTAACACCACCACTGTCAACTTGACACCCACCCGACCGGGGTTCGTCTTAGTGTCAAGTTGACACCAAGGAGGCGGCTTCTACTCCGTCGCCGCAGCGTTGGTCGGTGTCAACTTGACACCAGGCGACCGGGGTTCGTTCCTATCCCCAAAAGGATAAGTTAGTCGCGGTGGGTGGTGGCGGGCGGGAAGCGTGAGGGAGGGAGCTCGCGTGCCGCGAAGAGGCGCGACGGGACCGCAGGGGTGAAGCGGGTGCAGCGGCCCGACGGGTCGCGCGTGAAGGCGACGGCGAGGTCGCCCGTCGCCTCGAAGGCGCGCGCCGGGGTGTCGAGCGCATCGCGGACGACGCGGGCGAAGCGGCCGCCTTCGCAGCCCGTCAGCGGGTGCGCGAACGCCGGGGACGCGCACGTGTCCTCCGCGTAGAGGTTCACCACCTCCGCCGCACCCGGGAGGCAGCGCAGCGTGCCGTCCGTCGCCGGCGCGACGACGCACGCCTCCGACGTTGCGACGTCGACGATCTCCGTCCACGTCACCGCCTCCGGACCATCGCCCCGCGTCGAGCGACGCCGCACGCGCGCCCCGCCCACGTCCACCACCGTTGCGACCGAGAACGCGGACGCCGGCACCGCCTCGCCGAGCGCCACCACGAACGTCGCGGACGACTCCGCGCGGACGCACGCGCCCGACGCGCTCACGCCGAACGCGGCGGCGAGAGGCTCCCCGAGCGCATGATACGTCCCGCCGCCACACGCGCCCTCGAGCACGACGGCGCCGCTCAACGGACACGTCGCCGTCCGCGCGATCTTCGTGGCGACCGGCTGCGCGCAAGTCGCATCGCCGAAGAGGAGCTCGCCGGTCCCGCGGAACGCCACACGTGAAGGCACCCACCGCGCTTCGCCATCGCCGGCATCACCGACGCGCACCGCCTCTCCGCGCACGCGGTCGTAGCCGCCGACCACCACGCGCGCGCCGTCTTCCGCGACGAGCACGCGCGCCCCGATGCGAGCGGGCGACACCTCGGCCACCTCTGTCGCGCGCACGAACGTGCCCTCCGGCACGCGGTCGCCGAAAGGCTGCACGACGATGCGGTCCCCGAGCACGCACAGCCCGCTCGCCTCCTTCACGTACACGCGCCGAAGCTCGGCCGAGCGCGCCGCATACACCACGGGCGCGCGCGTGCACGCGTCGCGCGGCTGCACCACCGCGAACGCACCGGCTCCGCCCGAAGGCGGCGCAACGCCGACCGCCTCCGTGCACTGCCCATCGAGGTATGGCCCGGAGCCCTCCCGATGCCGCGCCATGCCGTCGGGCAGGCAATACGCCGTCGCGCCAGGTCCGAGGTGGCCGCCCTGCTCGTCCGCGAACGCGCAGTCGACCGCGAGCATCGCGTCGTGGAAGCCCACGAGCACGTCGACGAGATCATCCACGCGGTGGTACCGCGCGCGGAGCCGCGACCCGCTCGCGAAGTCGCGCGGGGGCGCGGCGTCTCTCTCCGTCACCGCCGGCGCGGCGCGCTCGCCGGCGTCGCATCCCAGCACGCCGAGACACAAGCCCGCGGCGAGCGTCGGCGCACGCACGGCGCCTCAGCGCCCGAGACGGCCGTTCGGAGCCTGCACCTGCTCGCAGCGATCCATGCACGCCGGATCGTCGTTGCACTGCCGCGAGCAGTCCATCGTGCGTCCGCGCTTCTTCTCGCACTTCGGATCGCGCTCGCACTTCATCGGGTCCTCTTGCGCCGCGCGCTGCATCGAGCTGCACGCGGCCGCGCCCATCCCGAGCGCGATTGCGAGCGCGATCGCCAACGAGCCGACGCGCATCGACGCGCGCGCCCTCATCGGACCACCTGCCCGCCCGGCGGCGGCCGCGTGCGGTCGAGCGGAGGACGCTCGCGCAGGCACTTGTCGATCGCAGGCTCGAGGCTCTTCATCGACGCGGGCAGCGCGCCGAACGGCCCCTTCCCGGGCGGCCGCCCCATCACGGGCGCGAAGATGCGCGACCAATCCATCGAGTCGGCCACGCTGAGCCACACGAACAGCGCGCGTCCCTTCACGTTCTCGAACGGCACGCCGCCGCCCGTTCCGCCCCACCACACGCGCGAGTCGTGGCTGTTGTTGCGGTTGTCGCCCATCACGTACACCTCGCCGGGCTTCACGTAGTACGGGCCTTGGTACTCGCTCTGCGCGCCTTGGCGATCGTAGAGCGTGAGGAACGCCTCGTCTTCGAGGAACTCGACGAAGAGCTCGCCCTCGTGACGCGTGCCGTCTTGCTGCTCGAGGTACGTGTACGCGCCCGCGTAGCAGCTCGGAACCTCCCACCCGTTGATGATCGGGTGGCCGCCCCGCGCCTCGAGCTTGTCACCCGGCGTCGCGATGACGCGCTTGATGAAGTCCTGGTCCGGGTGCTCCGGGTACGCGAACACGATCACGTCGCCGCGCTCCGGCGGCATGCGCGACCAGAGGCGCTTCTTCGTCCACGGGATCGCCGGGCCGTACGTGAACTTGTTCACGAAGATGTGATCGCCGACTTGCAACGTCGGAATCATCGAGCCGCTCGGAATCTTGAACGCCTCGACGACGAACGCGCGCAGCGCCATGGCCACCGCGATGGCGACGAGGATCGACTCCGCGTACTCGCGCACTTCGCTCTTCCGCCAGCGGCCGAGGCGAACGTCGACCTCGCCGTCCGCCTTCACGAGGGCATCGATGAACGCCTCCTCGTCGAAGGGCTCGCGGTCCATCGTCTCCGTGAGCGCCTCGAGGTCGGCGCGCAGCTTCTCCCGCTCCTTCGCGGAGAGATCTTTCGCGATGGCGGCCTGATGCCTCTCGAGGATCGTCTCGGCTTCCTCGAGGAGCACGCGCGCGCGCTCGAACGGTCCGCGGATCGCCTTCGGTAGGTCGGCGCGGAGCGGCGGATGCGCATGGTACGCGAGCGGCAAGTGATGACGCGCGGCCCACATCGCCATCGCGATCACGGTGAACGTGACGATGCCCACCGGAACGGGCTGCTCGCGGACCCAGCCCTCGATCCAGCCGAGCGCCCCGCCGTGGTCGATGCCGCTCGGGGGCGTCAGCGCCCACACGAGCACGCAGGCGAGCGCGAACGGCGTGACGATGAACCAGAGCGCCCAGTAAAGCGTGCGAAGCAGCTTCTTCGGCGGCGGCTGCGCGCGCGACGGCGCTTCTGCGATGTCGACCTCGCGCGCAGGCGCAGGACGTCCTTGCGAGACCACCTCGTCTTTCGCCGCGACCTCAACGTCGGCGTCCAGCTGCTTCTTTTCCGTCACGAGGCGTCGCCGATCTGGATCAGGTAGTTGATGACCGCCGCGCGGTCGTCGAGCGCGTTGGCCGGCGGGTTCACGAGCCCGGCGGTCGACGTGTTGTCGAACACCACGTAGTACATCCCGGGCGGAACCGGAAATCCCCGCTTCATCTCGACGCCGGCCCGGAGCGGCTCGCCGGCGAAGGGCGGTGCGGCAAGCGGACCAGACGCGGGGTACTCGTAGTAGAGCTGGAGCGACGCCATCGCGTCCGCCTTGCGCATCAGCATGACGTCCACGGCCGGCGCGCCGTCGACCGCGGCTTGCACGAAGATCGCGCGTCCCTCGCCTTCGACGACGATCGGGCCCACGAAGTCGCGCTGCTCCTGATGCACTTCCGTGCGCTCGTTCTCGTACGTGATCCGCTCCGCCCCGTGCACTTGGTACGGGTGGAACGGCTTTCGTCCGAGCGGCAGGATGCCGAGCTGGAAGTCGTCGACGTTGTTCTCCGTGAAGTGCACGACGGTGAAGCCGTCTTGCAGCTTCTTGCCCATGAGCTGCTTGCCGAAGCCGTCGCCGATCTGCGTCAGCGAGTTCATCATCGCCGCTGCCTGCGACTCGATGCGGTGCACCCGGAAGTCCGAGCCATCGACGCGCGAGGTACGGAAGTACGCGTACACGTCACAGCGGTCGCCTTCGGTGACGAGGAAGTCGTAACGATAGAGAGCCGATGCTTGCATCGTGAACGTCATCTTCTTCGTGACGTTCGTGTACGCGTAGCCGAACCCGTTGAACGCGACCTGGAGCTCCTCGCTCTCCGGCGCGGTGCATTGCTGCGGGTAGAACCGCCCGATGACCGGCGAGTCGGGCGACAGCCGGAGCGGCGCGTTGCGCTGCAGCATCTGCTGGCAGAAGTCGCCCATCCCCTTCCTCAGCATCGAGCGGCGCATCGACCGGCTCGACGGGTCGTTGATCGTACCGCGGAACTGGCAGTAGGGCGGCCCGCAGCCGACGACGGTCGTGGCGACCGCGCCGAGCACGAGCGCAACGAGCGCCACCTGCACGGCGAGCACGTACGGCGCAAGGCGCGCGTTTCGAGGGACGGAAGCGGTCGATACGCCCGGACGCAAGGCTCAGGCAGGGTACCATCTGCCGCGGCTCTGGTATCGTTCGATCGATGACGACGCAGGGGCAAGGGGCTGCGAGGCACAACAAGGTCGCCGTGCTCGGCGCGGGCGCATGGGGTACCGCGCTCGCGAAGGTGCTCGCCGACAAAGGCGATGCCGTGCAGATGTACTGCCGGCGTCCCGATCTGGTGAGCCAGATCAACGAGGAGCACGTCAACGGCAAGTACCTGCCGAGCGCGACGCTGCCCGGCTCGCTGACCGCGACGGTCGACCCGGAGGAGACGCTCGACGGCGCCACCATGGTGGTCTTCGTCGCGCCGAGCCATGCGACGCGCGAAGTCGCGCGCCTCGTCGCCCGCAAAGTGCCGCACGACGTGCCCATCGTGAGCGCGACGAAGGGCATCGAGAACGAGTCGCTCACCTTCATCGACGAGATCCTCGCGGCGGAGCTGCCGGGGGCGACGCATCGCCACTTCTCGTTCCTCAGCGGCCCCTCGTTCGCGAAGGAGCTCGCCGCGCAGCTGCCCACCGGTGTCGTCATCGCCTCGACCGACGACCGCGTCCGCGAGCACGTCATGCGCCGCTTCCATGCACCTTACATGCGTACGTACGCGAGCCGCGACGTCCCCGGCGTCGAGTGCGGCGGCGCGATCAAGAACGTGATCGCGATCGCGGCGGGCGCAGCAGACGGGCTCGGCTTCGGCCACAACACCCGCGCGATGCTCATCACGCGTGGGCTCTCGGAAATGGTGAAGCTCTCGCTCGCGCGCGGCGGCGAGGCGATCACGCTCGCTGGGCTGGCAGGCATGGGCGACCTCGTCCTGACGTGCACGGGCGAGCTGTCGCGCAACCGCACCGTCGGCCTCGAGCTCGGGAAGGGAAAGAAGCTCGAAGACATCGTAGCGAACCTCGGCCACGTCGCCGAGGGCGTGAAGACCGCGAAGAGCGCCTACGACCTCTCGCGCCGCCTCGGCATCGAGCTGCCGATCATCACCGAGGTGTATCGCGTCCTCTACGAGAACAAGCCCGCGCTCGAGGCCGTGAAGGATCTCATGGGCCGCGAGCTCACCGCGGAGTTCGAGAGCCTCGGCGCCATTCGCGCCGCGACGCCGCTCGGCTAGGCCGTCAGGCGGTCTTCGTCAGGTGCAGCCGCTGCGTGGCCGCGAGCACGGACAGCATCGTGCCTGCGGTCGCCTCGAACCCGCCGCGCTTCTCCAGCGCGGCGGCGACCTGCTCCAAGTCGTCGACGGTCCGCACGGCATCGAGACGGAGTTCCTCGAGCACGGCGCGCAGGAGCGCCGCGCCGCGCTCTGCGCCGAACACACGCGCGAGCTTCCGCTCCGCGACCGCACCGAGGTCTTCCGCGCGTTCCGTCATTTCTTTGCGACAAGCTCCGCTTCGAGCTCGGTGATGCGCGCCGTCGCACGGTCGAGCGCGGCCTTCACGCTCCGGCTCTGCTCGACGAGCTCCTCGGAGAACGCCTCCGCCGCACGCCGCGCTTCGTCGGTCGCCTTCTCCGCCCGCTTCCGCGCGGTCACATCGTGTCCTTGGCAGAAGATGCCCCTCGGCTTGCCGTCGGCACCAAGGACCGGCTGGTACACGAAATCGACGAAGGCCTCTTCGAGCGGAGCGCCGGGCGTTCGCTGCAGCATGACGCCGACGCCTTGGCCGATGAAGGGTTCGCCGGTCGCGAGCACCTGGTCGAGGAGATCCCTGAAGCCTTGCTCGATCACCTCGGGGAGCGCTTCGTCGAGGCGCTTGCCGACGACCTCGCGGTGCCCCACGAGCCGCAGGTACGCGGCGTTCGCGAGCGTGAAGACGTGGTCCTTGCCCTCGAGGACGCACATGAAGCCCGGCGCTTGCTCGAACAGCACGCGGAGGTGATCGCGCTCGGCATCGAGACGGACGTTCTGCTGCTGTACGGCCTCGGCGCGAGAGAGCACGCCCGCCTGCATGCGAGCGTGATCACCGCTGGGCGCCTGCTCCGCGGAGTGGAGCGCCGTAATGTCGACGGTGTGCTGGAGGATGAACGCGACCTCGCCACTACCGTCGCGGACCGGGCAGTGCGTCGCGCTCCAATACCGCCGCTCCGGCCGAACGACGCCGTCGACCTCGGTCGGCACCACGTACTCGATCACGGCGAGGTGATCGCGCTCGCCCGTCGCGAGGGCGCGCTCGAGCGAGCGCCTCAGCATCTGCGCCGGCGCATTGTTCGGGTCCGCGGGATCGTTCGGAAAAAGGTCGAAGAGGCGTTTGCCGATCAGATCCTCGCGACGCGACGCGGTGGCCCGGAGGTACTCCGCGTTCGCCGCGACGTACCGGAGCTCGCGGTCGAGCACCATGAGCGCGATCGGCGAGACGTCGAAGATGCCGGCGAAGTCGATGTTCCTGTCCATCCAATGTCGAGTTCTCCGGCCGCACCGCGCCCGCGTCAACGCGCGTCCTGCCGCACTGCCGCACCTAAGGCAACGCCCGCCGCACCTCGACCGTATGTTCCCGTTCCTCTACGCTCGCGGTCGGAGCCATGTCGCGTTCCCGCTTTTCTGCCTTCGGTCCCGCCGTACTCCTCGCGCTCGCCACGCTCGCTGCCGCCGACTCGGCGGACGCGCAGCAGCCGTATCCGCCGCAGGGCGGCTATCCCCCGCCGCCGCCTCCTCAAGGCGGCTACTACCCGCCGCCTCCCCAAGGCGGTTATCCGCCTCCTCAAGGCGGCTATCCGCCTCCCCAGGGCGGGTACCCCCCGCCCCCGCCACAGGGCGGCTACTACCCGCCGCCCCCGCAGGGCGGCTATTTCCCGCCTCCCGGCGGTTATCCGCCTCCGCAAGGCGGCTATCCGCCTCCGGGCTACCCGGGCGCGGTGCCGCCCCCGCCGAGCAATCAGCGGAGCGCCGGCGAGATGACGGCGCTCTACGTGACGAGTGGCCTCTACGGCGTCGGAACCGGCATCTGGATCGACGCGCTCGCGAAGATCGACGACCCCGGCCCTGCCGTGATCCTGCCGCTCGCGCTCGGCGCGGCGATGCCCATCGGCGTCTTCTTCTGGGACGACCGCGGCGGACCGCTCCATCGCGGCGTGCCTTCGTCGATCGCGACCGGCCTCGTGCTAGGCGCGGTCGAAGGCATCGCGATCTCCGGCGCGCAGTGGCAGTTCACACGCGAGAAGAACAGCGATTGGAATTTCCAGACGCAGACCACGGTGACGTGGATCTTCGCGACGGCGGGCGGCGTCGGCGGCTGGGCGTTCGGCGAATGGATTCGTCCCGACCCGCGGAGCATGGGCCTCATCGCGGGAGGCGCCGCGTGGGGAACGCTCTCCGGCGTCGGCATCGGCATCGCCGCGAGCGGGAAGGACTGGAAGGACGGCGCCGCCATCGCCGGCCTCATCGGCTACAACGTCGGCTTCCTCGGCGCCGGCGCGCTCAGCATCGCGCACACGCCCTCGTGGGAATCCCAGAAGTACATGTGGCTCGGCTACGGCCTCGGCGCGCTCGCCGGCTGCATCGTGTTCCCGTTCTACCTGTTCAGCGATGCGGACGCGAAGGGCGGCTTCATCGGTCCGGCCGTCGGCGGGCTCGCCGGCGTCGGACTCGCCGGCGCGCTCACGTACAACCTGAAGGACCCCGAGGATCGCCGCGGAGAGAGCTTCAAGCCGCCGTTCGATGTCGCCGTCGTGCCGACGCCGCGCCTCGACCCCGCCGTGGGCACCGCGCCCCAAGGCGCGATGCTGATGGGGTCCGGGAGCTGGTGAGAACGGCGGAACCTACTTGCCCGTGGGGCTCGCGCTCGTCGCCGGGGGCGCGCCAGCGTCGGCGCCTTCGCCCGTGGGCGAGGCCGGATCGACCGTGTCGGGGGTGAGCGGCGGCTTGTCGTTTCCTCCGCAGGCGACCACACCGAGCGCGCCGACCGCGGCGCAGAGCGAGAGCAGCACGACGAGCCTTCTCATGAGCTCCATTCTACACGGCCGCGCTCCGGTGTGACCACCGGACTCGCTCATCCTCGGCCGGTTTTCCTGTATCCTCGCGTGACGCGCCGCTCGCACGGCCGCGTCTCCACATGCCCATCCTCAAGTGGTTTCCGTCCCAGGGCTCGCCGCGCACGTTCGTGCTCTACAAGCCCATGTCGACCATCGGTCGCGCGCTCGGCAACGACGTGGCGGTGATGACGTCCGGCATCTCCGAGACGCACGCGCAGGTCATGTTCGACGGCCGCGACTTCAACCTCGAAGAGGTCGACAAGTCCGGCGAGATCCTGATCAACGGAAAGAAGAAGCGGCGCGCGCGCCTCGTCCACGGAGACCGCATCACGCTCGGTGACGCCGAGCTCCAGTTCAGCATCTTCGACGAGCCGCACTCCGCACGAACGGCGCCGGCTCCGCACGCGAGCGGCGGCGCGGGCCCCTCCATCAGCGAGACCGGCACCGGCGAGAGCAACGCCGCGCAGCTCGCCGGCGTCCGCAAGCTCCACGAGTTCAGCGAGAAGCTGATGACGATGAAGAACCTCGACGAGCTGCTCGAAGCGATGCTCGACGCGGTCATCGACGTCACCGGCGCGGAGAAGGGCCTCGTGCTCCTCCTCGACGACGCCTACGGCTCCGACGGCAGCCCCTCGGGGCAGGGCGGCAAACCGGTCATCCGCGCCTCGCGCCACGTGAGCCGCGAGTCCATCGCCGATACGACGGGCACCATCTCCGACTCGATCGTGCGCCGCGTGCTCGAATCGGGTCGCCCGCTGATCGTCAGCGACGCGCTCTCCGACGACGTCTTCCGCACGAGCGAGAGCGTCGTCGCGCTCCGGCTCTCGTCGGTCATGTGCGCGCCCCTCGTCTCGCAGGGCCAGGTCACGGGCGCCCTCTACGTCGGCAACGACCGCGTGAAGGGCCTCTTCCAGAAGTCTCAGCTCGAGCTGCTCAGCATCTTCGCGGGGCAGGCCTCGCTGATCCTCCAGAACGCGATGCTTCTCTCCGCCCTCCGTGCGGACAAAGAGAAGCTCGCCGCGGAGCTCAAAGACAAGCGCTTTGGCGACATCATCGGCGTGTGCCCCTCGATGATGGAGGTCTTCCGGAAGCTCCAGAAGGTGGCGACCACGGACATCTCCGTGCTCATCACCGGCGAGACCGGCACCGGCAAGGAGCTCATCGCGCGCGAGCTGCATCGGCGGTCGAACCGCGCGAACGGCCCGTTCGTGGTCATCAACTGCGGCGCCATCCCGGAGAACCTCATCGAGAGCGAGCTCTTCGGCCACGTGAAGGGCGCCTTCACCGGCGCGGTCGCCTCGCGTCCCGGCAAGTTCCAAGCGGCCGACAAAGGCACGCTGTTCCTCGACGAAATCGGCGAGCTCCCCCTGAACCTGCAGGTGAAGCTCCTCCGCGCGCTGCAAGAGCGCGTCGTCTTCCGCGTCGGCGACAGCAAGCCGGAGAAGGTCGACATCCGCATCGTCGCGGCGACGAACCGCGTCCTCGAAGAGGAGATCAAGGCGGGGCGCTTCCGTGAAGATCTCTATTACCGCCTCAACGTCGTGAACATCTTCCTGCCGCCGCTCCGCGAGCGTGGCGACGACGTCCTCATCATCGCGAAGGCGCTTCTCACGAAATACGCCGAAGAGCTGCACTCGCCGGTCCAGGGCTTCACGCCTCAAGCGCTCGGCGCGATCCGGAAGCACAACTGGCCGGGAAACATCCGCCAGCTCGAGAACCGCATCAAAAAGGCGCTCGTGCTCTGCGACAAGACGCTGCTCGGCGTCGAAGACCTCGAGCTCGACCAGGCCGGTGAGAACGCGATCCTGCCGCTCGAAAAGGCGAAGGAAGAGTTCCAGCGCAAGTACGTGCTCGAGATCCTCGAGCGGAACAACGGCAATCGCACGCAGACCGCGCGCGATCTCGGCGTCGATCCCCGGACGATCTTCCGCTACCTCGAGCGCGAAGCGAACCCGATGCCTTCGGGCGCGGGCGGCACGGGCCCGAGCTCCTCGAACGGCTGAGCGACGGCGGGAAAAAAGGCACGCGGCCCCCGTGACGAACCGTCGCGGGTGCTTAAATCCGTGCCTCCGTGTCGAACGCCGAAACTCTCCGCGATCCCTGCCCACCGAAGACGAGGAGCGACCTCGACTGGGCGCGTCTGCTCGACGCGCTCGCGTCGCGCTGCGTCTCGCACATGGGCAAGGCCCTGGCGAAGGACCTTCCCTTCGCAGCGACCCGCGCGGAAGCGCGTCGCCTTCTCGCGGAAGCGCGCGAGGCCACCGAGCTCCTCGCGGCCGGCGAGCCTCTGCCGGTCGTCGAGCTCGGCGAGGTCTCGAGCGCCGTCGGCCGCGTCGGTGCCGCGGGCGTGCTCGCGCCGCCGGAGATCCGCGAGGTCGGCAAGGCCCTCGGCGCGGCGCGCGCGCTGCGGCGGTTCCTCACCGCACGCCGCGCTCGCGCCGGCGCGCTCTACGAGGCGTGCGCGACGGACCCGACGCTCGACGACCTGGCCGACGAGCTGATGCAGGCGTTCGACCCCGACGGCACCCTGTCCGACAAGGCGAGCCCGCGTCTCCGCGAGCTCCGCTCCGAGTACCACGCCGCGCGCCAGCGCATGCTCTCGCGCCTCGAAGACTTGATGTCGAAGTACGAGCCGATCCTGCAGGATCGCTACGTCACCGAGCGCGAAGGTCGCTACGTCGTGCCGGTGCGCTCCGATGCCCACGAGCGCTTCCCGGGCATCGTGCACTCGACGAGCTCGTCGGGCGCGACGCTCTTCGTCGAGCCGCGTGCCGTCATCCCGATGGGCAACCGCCTGAAGGTGCTCGAGGCCGAGGTACAGCGCGAAGAGATTGCGATCTACACGCGTCTGTCGAGCCGCATCGGCGAGCTGCTTCCGAGCGTCGTCGGAGCCGTCGACGCGCTCGCCCGTGCCGACGTGCGCGCGGCCACGGCGCGTCTCGCGCAGGACCTGGGGCTCGCGTTCCCGAACCTCACCGACGCGGCGACGCTCGACCTCATCGAGGCGCGTCACCCTCTCCTCCTCCTCGACAGCGCCTCCGAAGGAAGCGAGGTCGACTTCGAGGCCGTGGTGCCGAGCGACCTCGCCATCTCTTCCCGCCGCGCCATCGTCGTCAGCGGTCCGAATGCCGGCGGAAAGACCGTCGCGCTGAAGACCATGGGCCTCACGGCGCTCATGGTCCGCGCAGGCCTGCCGGTCCCCTGCCGCGAGAACAGCACGGTCGGCATCTTCGAGGTGGTCCTCACCGACGTGGGTGACGACCAGAGCCTCACGAAGAGCCTCTCGACGTTCAGCGCGCACGTCAGGAACCTCGTTCGAATTTTGGACGACACGCAGCCGGGCGCCCTCGTGCTGCTCGACGAGCTCGCCGGCGGCACCGACCCGCGCGAGGGCGAGGCGCTCGCGGCCGGCATGCTCGACTCGCTCACCGCGCGTGGCGGAGCGGTCGTCGTCACCACCCACTACGAAGGCCTGAAGGCGCTCGCGCTCGCGGACGAACGCTTCGAGAACGCGTCGATGGGCTTCGACCTCGGCGAGATGAGCCCGACGTTCCGGCTCGCGCAAGGCGTGCCCGGGTCGTCGAGCGCGCTCGCCGTCGCTCGCAAATTCGGGCTCCCGAGCACGGTGATCGAGCGCGCCGAGCGCTTCCTCGCCCGCGAGGACGTGCAGTTCGAGAGCGTCGTGCGCAAGCTGAACGACGAACGCGCCGCCCTGGAGCTCGCGCGTGCGAACGCCGCGCGGCGCGAAGACGAAGCAGCCGCGATCCGCCGCGAGCTCGACGAAGAGCTCCGCAACGCGCGCGACCGTGAGCAGCGTCACCTCTCGAAAGAGGCCGAGAGCCTCCTCGGTGCGGTGCGCCGCGCACGCGAGGAGCTGCGCGAAGTGCAGGCGCGCCTCCGCTCGAAGAAGCTCGACCTCGCCGGTGCGAGGGACCTCGAGAAGTCGCTCGACCGGGTCGCCGCGCAGGTGGCGATCGGCGGCCCGCTCGAGCCGCTCCTCTCGTCCTCGCGCGACGAGGGTGGTGCGCGCGGAGAGCGTCCTGCGGTCGACACGGCAGCGCTCAAGAAAGGCGCACGCGTGTTCGTACCGCGCGTCCGCGCAGAGGCCGAGGTCCTCGAGGTGCTCGCCGACGGGCAGGTCCGCGTGCAGGCGGGCCCGATGAAGCTCCTCGTCCCGGCGAGCGATCTCCGCACGCCGGGCGTCACGCTGCCGTCGGCGAGCGACAAGCGCGACGAAGGCGACCCGCGGCGCAAGGGTTCGCGCTCGGCCGCGTGGGACCCGAACCTTCGGCGCGCGGCAGCGTCGGCGTCCGCCGGCGCGTCGGCAGGCGGCGGCGGCCTCGCGCACGGCGGTCACGCGCACGGCGGTCACGCGCCGGCGGGCTCGTCGGGGTCGAGCAGCGATCCCGCGGGCCTCGAGACCGCGCTGCAGACGTCCGACAACACGGTCGACCTCCGCGGAATGCGTGCCGATGACGCGCTCTCGCTCGCGGTGACGTTCCTCGATCGCGCGCTGAACGAGAACCTGCGCGTGTGCTTCATCGTGCACGGCCACGGCACCGGCGCGCTCAAGGAAGCCATCCGGCGCGAGCTGAAGTCGAGCCCGTACGTCCGCTACTTCCGATCCGGGACCTCGGGCGAAGGCGGCGACGGCGTGACGATCGCCTGGCTGTCCTGACGCATCGCGCGTACGTCGCGCGATGCGCCGTCAGCTGCGCGAGTCGTTCACCGCGTGCGAAGGCCGGCGCCCGCGCGGCTTCGCGCGACGAGGCTTCGGAAGCGGGGTCGGCTCGGTGCCGGCCTCGAACACGAGCCGAGACGGCCGCGCACGAACCGACGGCGCGCTCTTCGCGAGCGCCTCGTACGGCTCGCGCCCGACGCGTCGCTGCGCGCCGACGAGCTCGCCCCAGATGGCCGCGTCTCGCGCTTCGGCGTCTGCGCATGCGGGAAGATCGAAGCGAAGCTCGGCTTCGAACCGCGAGGCGCCGAGAATGCGCTCGTCGAGCCCGCGCTCGGCGAGGTCTCGGAACACGCCCGGGCCGAACCGCTCGTAGTAGAGGATCGTGTGCGCGGTCGAGACCGCGCCGGCCCAAGGGTACGAGCGCAGCGTGAACGCCGAGCTGAGCTCTTCGAGCCGCTCGTCGACGACGGCCCGCTCCTCGTCGGTCTTCCACGGTGAATCCGGCGCGAAGAAGATGCCGAGGCCGAGGTGATCGCCTTCGAGCTCCCACGTCTCTTTGATTCCGAAACGTGCCGGATTCTGCGCGACCAGCGAGCCGTGCGTGAGCCCGAACTCACCGACGATGAAAACGCCGAGGCGGTCGGCGCGCTCATCCAAGAAGTCGAGCGTCGCGAGCGCCTCGTCTGCCGTCTCGGTCGGGAACTCGGTGAAGCACATCGCCTCGGCGGCGATGCCTGCTCCGGCCAGCCGATCGATCACGTTCGAGACGACCTCCACGGGCGCTCCCTTGTCGATCAGCTCGAGGACGCGAGGCGCAGCCGACTCGACGCCCAGCGCGCACGCGACGGCGCCCGCCTTGCGAAGCACCTCCGCACGCTCCGCCGTGAGGTACTTCTCCGGCTTGAGATCCGTCGCCCAGCGAACATCGAGCTCGGCATCGATGAGCGCTTGCGAGAGCTTCACGATCGTCTTCGGCGCGACCGAGTCTTGCGAGAAGTAGAAGTGCCGCGTGCCATGTTTTTCGGCCAGCGCGCGGAGGTGCTCGGTCACGCGGGCGACGTCGCGCTCGCGATAGGCGGCGGTGCCCACCTCGGCGAGCCCGTAGTGGCAGAACGTGCACTTGCCCCAGTAGCAGCCACGCGTCGGGTCGTAGGGCAAGACGAGCCGCGGCGCGAGGTACCGCTCGAGCGGTAGCCCCTCGAAGTCGGGCGCGGGCAGCGCCTTCAGGTCTTCCATGCCGTGGCCGGAGAGCCAGCGCGCGCCCATCAGCTTGTCGCGCACGACCACGTTCGCGACCTCGCGAAGCGAAGTACCTGCGTCGAGCGCGCGCACGAGCGCGAGCAGCGTGTGCTCCCCCTCGAAGACGCACGCGGAGTCGAACGGCCCGAGCGCACGCGCGAGCCGCTTGCCGGAGAGGCGGATCAGCATCTGCGTGATGCCGGGGCCTCCGCACGTGACGTGCACGTCGGGGAGCGCGCGCTTGATCTTGGTGGCGAACGCGTACGCCGGCTGGAGCTGGCCCGGGAAGCACACGGAGAGTCCGACGACCCGAACGCCTTCCGCGCGGAGCCGCGGAATGAGCGTCTCCGTCACGTAGTCGTCGAACGGGTCGGCCCCGGGAGACGCGGCGCGCTCGACCTCGTCCATCGTCGTGAGGCCGAACGGCGTCCGATACGCAGTGAAGTCGACGTGGAGAGGATGGTGCGTCGCCGACACGACGCGCAGCGCGGCGTCGATGGTGGCGACCGCCGACGCGTACGCATCGGCGTCGAAGAAGCGCGTTTCGTCGCGGAGGATCGCCTTTGCCTCGGTGATTCCTTCCGGGACGGCGTGCGCATCACCGCGGGCGCGCGCGAGCGCCACGTACTCGAGCTGCTCGGCGTGGCCGAGAATCGTCTTGCCGTCGAGCTCGACCAGGCGCGCCTCGAGCCGGTCGCGCAGCCGCCCGAGTGACCCCCGCTCGAGCAGAGCGTCGAACGCCTCGATGTTCGCGTCGATGGGCACGACGCTGACGCCGTGCGCGCGCAAGAAGCCCGTCAGCATCGGGACGGCGAGATACGGCGCGGTGGGATCGCACGTGGGCGGATAAACGAGCGCGACACGCATGGCGCGCGGGTTCTAGCACGCACGGCCGAAAGCGCCCGGCCGCTCCCCTCGAGCTACAGCGCCGTCAGGACCTCGCAGCCGTTCCGAGTCACGACGACCGTGTGCTCGAACTGCGCCGAGAGGCTTCCGTCGCGCGTCAGCACCGTCCAGCCATCGTCCAGCACGATCACCTCGGGCGCGCCCGCGTTGATCATCGGCTCGATCGTGATGGCCATGCCGGCCTTCAGGCGGATGCCGGTTCCACGCGTGCCGGTATGCGCGACGTGCGGGTCGGCGTGCATGCTCCGTCCGATGCCGTGCCCACCGAAGTCTCGAACGACGCTGCAGCCGGCCTTGCGCGCGACCTCCTCGATGGCGGCGCCGATGTCACCGAGCCGTGCTCCGTCTCGCACGACGGCGATCCCCGCGTCCCGGCAGCGCTCGGCGACGTCGACCACGTGGAGCGCGAGCGGCTGCGCGGCGTCGCGCCCACCAATCACGAACGTCGCCGACGTATCGCCGTGGTAACCGTCGAGACAGGTCGTCACGTCGACGTTGACGATGTCGCCGAGGGCGAGAACGTCCGAGCGCGAAGGGATGCCGTGGCAGACGACGTTGTTGCGGCTCGTGCACACGGCTGCGGGAAAGCCGTGGTAACCGAGCTGGCTCGGTCTCCCGCCGCGCTTCGCGGTGTCCTCGCGTACCCACGCGTCGATGTCGCCGGTGGTGACGCCAGGACGAAGCCGTGCGCGAACGGTCGCGAGTGTCTGCGCGGCGGCCCGGGCAGCCGCACGCATCTTCGTCAGCGCCCGTGCGTCGTGGATCTCGATGGCCATCTTCTTCTTCCCATCGCGCGCAGCGGCGCGAGGGTCCAATACCGTTTCGGTCTGACGCCCTTCGCGCGTCATTCGCCTTGCGCGGAGCGCCGCGCGAGGGCACGCTCTCGCGGTTCCCGATGAGCCTCGCCCAGATCCGCTACTTCGTCGCCGTCGCCGAAGAGGGAAACGTCGGCCGCGCCGCGCGTCGCCTGCGCATCGCGCAGCCTCCGCTGAGCCGGCACATCAGGAGCCTCGAAGAGGAGCTCGGTTCGCCGCTGTTCGCGCGCACGCCGCGCGGGATGCAGCTGCTCCCCCCCGGCGAAGTCTTCCTCGATCGCGCGCGCAAGATCCTGTCGGCGATCGACGAGGCGTGCGACGCAACGCGGCGCGCTCGCGACGCGAGCGAGGGCTCCTCGCCGACGACCGCGGGCGAGCCGCATTCGCCCTGACGCGCGCTCACAGGCTCTGACGCGCGCGACGGCGAGGCGGGCTACGCTTTCCTTCGCGATGCGTCTTCCCGCCCCCGGCGAGACCTTCGGCTCGTATCGGATCGACGCGCCGATCGGTCGCGGCGGCATGGGCGTCGTGTTCCGCGCGTCGCACGTGACGCTCGGCCGGGCCGTCGCGCTCAAGGTGCTGCGTGACGACGACGATCCGGACCCCGAGCGCATCGCACGCTTCGTCCGCGAGGCGCGGCTCGTCGCGGCGCTCTCGCATCCAGGGATCGTCGGCATCTACGACGCCGGCGTCGTGGCGGGCACCGCGTACCTCGCCATGGAGTGGGTGGAAGGCCGCTCGCTGCGCGACGCGATCCGCGCCGGCGATCTCACGCTCTCGGCGCGCATCCACATCGCACGCACGCTTGCGGAGAGCATCGCGTTCGCGCACGAGCACGGAATCATCCACCGCGACCTGAAGCCCGGCAACGTGATGCTCGACGCACGCGGCTCGCCGAAGCTCCTCGACTTCGGGCTCGCCAAGCGCGTCGTCCGCAGCGTACCGCCGGGGCCGCTCACGTTCGCGACGCGCGACGATGTCGTCATCGGGACGATGAGCTACATGGCGCCCGAGCAGATGATCTCGATGGATGTCGACGGGCGCGCCGATCAGTTCTCGTGGGCGGTGACCGCGTACGAGCTGATCCTCGGGAATCATCCGCGCACGACGACGGGCGACGAGCGCTTTCCGTTCACGCCCGCGAAGTCACTCTCCGCCGTGGTTCCTGGCGTGCCCCCCGCGCTCGCGGGGGTGATTGCACGTGCGCTCGCCGCGCAGCGCGCCGCGCGGTTCGATTCGATGCGCGACCTTCTCGCCGCGTGGCCCGACGTGCCCGGCGCGCCGCTGGCCGCGCGGGACGTGCCTACCGTCGTGGACCGCGCACCCGCGGGCGCTGCCGCGGCGCCCCCTCGTCATGGCTTTGCCGTGTTCCTCGCGTCCACGGCGCTCGTCGTCGTCCTCGGCGTCGGCGCGGCGCTCGTCTTCTACCTACGCAGCCGCGTGCCCGGACCCGCGCAAGGTGGCGATGCGGGCTCGCCCGATGCGGCGATCACGTCGGCGCCCTCCGTGGGACCGCTCGCGACCGCAGACCCGTCCGACGCGGCGAGCACCCCAGACGCTCCCGGTCCGAAGCGCGATGCTTCCGCCGCGCAGCCCGGGGATCCGCGATTCTTCGTCGCAAGCGACCTGCGGGTCGAAGGCATGCCGCTCGAGAAGTTCGCCTCCCGTGAAGCGGGCGCACGCGCCGTGGCCTCGATCGCGCGCGCGGCGCGACCGTGCCTCGTCGGCAAGCGCCTCACGCGCGGCGCCAGCGTCGACCTCGTCGTCGACCTGCAGAGCAGCGGAAACCTGCTTGCGATGAGCGCGGCGGACAGCTGCGTCGGCGCCTTCTGCTCGCAGGCGGGGATAGATTCATGGTTGCCGCCCGGCACGTCCGACTGCGTCGTGCGCGCCGCGCGGAACGTCACGTTCCCGCCGCTCGCGCCCGAGGTGACGAATGGCGCCTCGTTGCGCATCAGCGTCGTGCCACGATGACGTCAGTGGCTCGGGACGCGAATGCGTCCTTCGACGACGTCGGCGCGTAGCGCCTCGACGCGCGCCTTCACTTCCTGCGGGATACCCTCCGCGTGCGGCCCCTCGGCGACGTAGTCGACCCCGCGCTCCCTGAGCCCGAAGACGTTCATGCCTCCGTGAAACGTGCCGGTGACGACGGTCTTCACGATGTCGAAAACGGCCACGTCGCCCCGCTTCACCATGCTGGTCACGACCGTGCCGGGCATCTCGTCGTGCTGGTCTGCGTCCACACCGATCGCGAGCACGCGCGCATCGGCACAGGCCTCGAACACGCCGTGCCCGGTGGCTCCGGACGCGTGATAGATCACGTCGCTGCCCGCGGCGATCTGCGCATTGGCCAGCGCCTTTCCCTTCGCGGGATCGCGGTACGCGTCCGGCGTCGGCCCCGCGTAAGCTGCGTGCACAGTGCATCGACTGCACGCCGCTTTCACGCCCGCTTCGTACCCCGCCTCGAACTTGCGGATCAGCGGCCCGGTCATGCCGCCGACGAAACCGACGTGTCCGCTCTTCGTGAGAAGACCGGCGACGGCGCCGACGAGGAACGAGCCTTCCTCTTCACGAAACGCGAGCGCAGCGACGTTCGGCGGGATCCCGTTCGGCCCCGGCGCGTAGTCGACCCCGGCGAAGCGCGTGCTCGGATACGCGCGAGCAACGGCATCGATGTCGCTCGAGAAGATGAAGCCGACGCCGATGACGAGGTCGAACCCGCGCGCCGCGAAGAGGCGGAGAGCGGCCTCGCGATCTTCCGTGCTCGCGGGCTCGAGGTAGCTCGCTTCGACGCCAAGCTCTTTCTCGGCGCGCGAGACGCCGAGGTACGCCGCGTCGTTGAAGCTCTTGTCGCCGCGTCCTCCGACGTCGAAGACGAGGCCGATCCGCGCGCGCGGCGCCTCTTTCCGCAGCTCCGGCTCCTTCGACCGAGCAGGCACGAACGTCGCGAGCACGGCGGCACAGGCGAGCAGCCCCGCCCACGCACGCGGCGAGAGCTTCACGACGGCTCGGCGGCAGCCTTGCCGGGCGGGGGACCGTACGACGCGCGGCTCGTGCGCTGCCGGTCGGCCCACGCCTTGCGCGCGCGCTCGATGCCGCGACCGTCGCCGTGGGCGTCGACTTCGATGAAGATTTTCCGCATGACGGGCAGCTCGGCACGGATGCGCCGCTCGGCCTCGTTGATGCACTGCTCGATCGCCTCTGCGTTCATCGCCTTCGAGAACGCGACCTTCATGGCGAGGATCGCGACGTCCGGGCCGACGTGGAACGTGAGGATCTGCGTCACGCGCTCGACCCCGGGCACCTCCTCGGTGAGCGCGAGCGCCTGGCCCTGCTCTTCGGGATCGGCGCTCGATCCGATGAGCAGCGTGTGCGTGTTCTTCGCGAGGGTCACGGCGACGAACGCGAGGAGCAGCCCGATGAAGATGCTGCCGAGCGGATCCCAGAACGCCTGCCCGGTGAGATGGCTGACGAGGACCGCCGTGAACGCGATGGCGAGGCCGACGAGGGCGGTCGTGTCTTCGGCGAGAACGAGCGGGATCGTCGGATCCCTCGCTTCGCGGACGGCCACGATCCAGGGCCGCCCCTTCGCGAGCACCTTGAACTCCTTCCACGCGACGCGGAAGCTCATCGCCTCGAACGCGAGCGACACGCCGAGCACGCCGTAGCTCCAGAAACGGGAGCCGTGCTCGGCGACGGGCGGCCGGACGATGTGGTGCACGCCATCGTACACCGCGAACGCACCGCCCACGCTGAAGAGCATGAGCGCGACGACGAACGGCCAGAAGTACTTCTCGCCGGAACGGCCGAACGGGAAGCGATCGTCGGCGGGGCGCGCAGCGAGGCGCATCCCGATGAGAAGGAGGCCCTGGTTGCCCGTGTCGGCGACGGAGTGAACGGCCTCGGCGAGCGTGGCCGTCGATCCCGACATGAACGCCGCGCCGAACTTGCACGCGGCGATCGCGAGATTGCCGAGCAGCGCGGCGACGACGACCTTCTTGCTATCGGGCGCGCTCATCGGCTTTGACGAGGACGCTCGTGATCTTGATGCGCGCACGCGCGCTTTGCAAGAACTCGAGCTCGGAGGCGCGCATTCGCTCGGCCACGAGCCATCGGCGCAGCCGCAGACGCGCATCGTCGAACTTCGCGCCGCGGAACGGATGCAGCGCTGACCGGAACGTCTCGCGCAGCTGATCTTCGGTCACTGCCAGCACCGGCGTGATCGCCTTGTCGACGTAGTACGCGGCGCGAACCTGCGTGCGGAGGAACGCCGTCAGCTCCGCCTCGGTGATCCCCTCGCGCTCCAGCGCCTCTTCCAGGACGGCGGTGCCGCCCACGCGATCGGCGAGCTCGGCGCGCTGCTCGGCGGCGAGCTTCGGGAGGTCCGGTGGCTCCACGCCGCGCTGGACCAGGAGGCTCGCGAGCATCGCGCGCGCGACGATGCGGTCCGCCGCCGTACGGACGTAGCGATCCGGGTAGACGTCGGCCTCGAGCGGCACCTGCTCGATCAAAGCTTCCATGCGCGCGAAGAACGCGAGCTCCCGCTCCGAGATGAAGCGCGGTCGGGCCGCGCCGCCCGTCTCCGGCGTCACGAAGCGAACGGCGACGCGATCGGGGACGACGCCGCCCTCCGGCGCGCGCGGGTCTTGCGCACGAGCGCGCGACGCGGCGAGCGCGATCCCGAGGATCACGCCGAACGCCGCGTGCGCGCCGCGAGGAGAGCTCGAGCGCCTCACGGCTACTGCGACGTGCCGCCTTTGCCTTCGATGAGCGTCGGTGAGCTGCCCACGCCGGCGGTGGTCTCCTGCACGCGCGACGCACGCTGCGACTGCACGGCGGCTTCGCGCTCCTGCAGCATGTGCTCGTGGTGATGGGCAAAGCCCCGCGCGGCGCGACGCGCCTTCAGGAACTCGGCGAACGAGACCAAGAGATCGAGCTCGCGGGGGCCGAGCGCGTCACCGAGCTCCTTCAGGTGCTGACGCAACGTCTCGGCGTTCCGCTGCCTGCGCCCGCTCTGGCTCTTCGGCGGCTCGCTTCCGTCGGCAGCGGCCGCAGCGAGCGACGGGCTGCTCAGCGGAACGAGGCTGTCCGGCGGCGGCTCTTCGACGGACGGCGGACCGTCACCCCACGTCGGACGCGGGACGGCCTTGATCGCGTGCGCGCTGAGCCACGCCTCCATGAACGTGCGCAGCCGCTCGCTGCGGAACGTGAACCACCGCTCGCGGTCGGCGGCGTAGGACATGAGGACGTCCTTGAAGCGGCGGAAGGCTCCCTTGCCATCGATCGCCTGCGCGAGCTTTCCCTTGAGCTCGGGCTCGTCGACCATGGGGATGAACCGCTCCATCCAGCGATACTGCTCGCGCGACGACACGGGATCGATGCGGAGATAATTCGGGTCCGCGCTGATGCGCGCGTGCATCTGCGGGTCGGCCACACCATCCACCACGCGAAGGACTTCGCCGGTCGTCAGGTGAAGGTAACTATGCACCTCGGGTGCATTGTTCTCGAACGCATCCTCCAGAGCCTCCCAGTCCACGGGCACATCGCGGACGGGTGCCGTCGGATGACGGGCGTCACTCATCGTCTTTCTCCCTTCGAAGGCAAGCGCGGGGGCTGTTGAAGCTCGGACCGAAGAGAAGCGAATCGGTAGGCAAGCAAGCCGAGACACGAGCGGGGCTGACGCCGTGCTTCGGAGTGCCTAGCGTCGCACGATGCGACGCTGCACGGAAGCGCAGCCGCACGCCTTTGTCTCGCGGTGCCTCGCTCTCTCGTCCCGCCCGGCGCGCCGCGGCCCGGCACCGGCCCGTGTCGGAGCGAGTAGGCCTCAGCGCGTCGTCCGCGTCCGCAGGACGGCGTCTTCCCAGCGGCGCAGGTGCGCGGCGCGCGTCTCTGCGCTGATCGCCGGCGAAAACGTGCGATCAACCTTGACCATCCGCGCCGCCGCGCCGAGGTCGGAGAGGCCCGCGCCGACGCCCGCCAGCATTGCCGCACCTCGTCCGGTCGACTCGATCTCCGTCGGGCGAACGACCGAAACGCCGGCGACGTCGGCCTGGAACTGGGCGAGCAGATCGTTCCGCGCAGCGCCGCCGTCGATTTTCATCACGTTCAGCGGGCGGGCGGCGTCCGCGGTCATCGCGTGCACGAGGTCCCATACCTCGAACGCGATGCCTTCGAGGGTCGCCCTCGCGAGGTGCGCCGCCGTCGTCCCGCGGGTGATCCCGGTGATCGTGCCGCGCGCGCCCTGGTCCCAGTACGGCGCGCCGAGGCCGGCGAGCGCCGGGACGAAGGCGACGCCTTCGGTCGACTCGCACCGTCGCGCGAGGTCCTCGATGTCCGCGGCGGTCTTGATGATGCCGAGGCCGTCACGCAGCCACTGCACGGCGGCCCCCGCGATGAACGCGCTTCCCTCGAGCGCGTACGTCGTCGTGCCGCCGATCTGCCAGGCCACGGTGGTGACGAGCCCGTGCTTGCTCAAGGTCGGCGCGGCGCCGATGTTCATGAGCGCGAACGCACCGGTGCCGTACGTGCACTTCGCGTCACCTTCCGCGAAGCACGCCTGACCGAACAGCGCCGCCTGCTGATCGCCGGCGATCCCGCAGATCGGAATGCCGTCGGGCAGGAAGCCGGCGTTCTTCGTCTCGCCGATCCGACCGGCGCTCGGCACGATGGTGGGCAGCACGGCCGGTGGAACGCGGAAGAGGCGGCACATCTCGTCGTCCCACGCGAGCTTCGCGAGGTCCATCACGAGCGTGCGCGACGCGTTCGTCACGTCGGTCGCGTGCACCGCGCCTCCGGTGAGCCGATGCACGAGGAAGGTATCGATCGTGCCGAACGCGATGCCGCCGCTCTCCGCGCGGGCACGGGCGCCGCTCACCGCGTCGAGAAGCCAGGCGATCTTCGTGCCCGAGAAGTACGCGTCGATGACGAGGCCGGTTCGCGCACGCACCGTGCTCTCGGCGCCCTCCGCCTTCAGGCGATCGCATACGTCGGCGGTCCGGCGGTCCTGCCACACGATGGCGCGCGCGATGGGCTCGCCGGTCGCTCGGTCCCAGAGAAGCGTCGTCTCGCGCTGGTTCGTGATCCCGATCGCGGCGACGTCCGCGCCCGTGATGCGCGCTTCGGCGAGCGCTCCGCCGACCGCCGCGCCCACGCTGGTCCAGATCTCCTCGGCGTCGTGCTCGACCCATCCCGGCTTCGGGAAGTGCTGCGCGAACTCGACGGTCTTCTTTCCGAGCGTGTGACCGTCGAGCGTGACGACGATCGCGGTGGAGCCGGTGGTGCCTTGGTCGATCGCGAGCAGGTGCTTCGGCATGGCGGCGGAGGGTATCGCGACGCGGCGCGCGTGGGGAGGACGGTCGTTCCTGGATGGATGTCGCGCGTGTCGACGAGATGACGCTCGCGCGGGCCGTTCTCGCGACGTCACGAGGACGTCACGTGCGCTTCCTTGACCGAGCGGAGGCACGACCGAACCTTGTCGGCATGCCGGACGGAGTCGTCGCGATTGGCCTCGAGCTCGTGAGCGTCGCCTGCCTCGTCCACCTCTGGCGCCGGGCCCCGGGAGGCGTCCTGCACAAGGTCGTTTGGTCGGTGCTCGTCCTGGTCCCCGTCCTCGGCCCGCTGTTCTACGGCGGCCTCTACTCGGTGCCCGAACCCCACGCGGAGTCACCGTCGCCGTTCGAGACCGACCCGTCCGACGTCGCGGATCTCCTCGCGCGCGACGACTGACGGGCGCGCGGCCGGTGCTACCATCCGGCGCCATGTCGAACGCCGCCGAGATCCAGCAGAAGCACGCGAAGCACGTCCTCACCCCGTGGATGGCCCAGGGCGGTCTCGTCGCCCCCGTCATCGTTCGCGGCGAAGGGCGCTACTTGTTCGACGCCGACGGCAACCGCTTCTTCGACCTCGGCAGCGGTCTCATCGCGGTGAACCTCGGTCACGGCCATCCGAAGGTCGTGAAGGCGATCCAGGATCAGGCCGCCACGCTCGGGTACGCGGCGCCTTCTCTCTTCCACGACAAGCGCGCGGAGCTCGCCGCCGAGCTCTCGGATCTCTCACCCTGGAAGGGCGAAGGCTGCCGCACCTTCTTCACGACGACGGGCGCGGAGTCGAACGACGACGCGGTACGTCTCGCGCGCGCCATCACGGGGCGTCACAAGATCCTCACGGCGTACCGCTCGTTCCACGGTTCCACGGGAACCGCGATCGTGCTCACCGGCGAAGACCGCCGTTTCGGAGGCGAGACCGGCGGTCCGAGCGGCATCAGCCACTTCTGGGCGCCGTACCCGTATCGCTCGCCTTTCTGGGCCACGTCGGCCGAGGACGAGACCGCGCGCGCCATCGAGCACCTCGAGCGCACGCTGGTGCACGAAGATCCGAAGCGCGTCGCCGCAATCCTCATCGAGCCGGTCGTCGGCTCGAATGGCGTCATCGTCTACCCCGAGGGCTACCTGCCTGCGCTGCGCGCGCTCACCGAGAAGCACGGGATCCTCCTCATCACCGACGAGGTGATGACCGGCTTCGGACGCGTCGGCGCCGCGTTCGGCTCCACCCGCTTCGGGGTCGTGCCCGACATGATCACGTTCGCGAAGGGCGTCACGTCGGCGTACCTGCCGCTCGGCGGCGTCATGATCCGCGAGAAGCTCGCTTCGTCGTTCGACGCGCGTGCGCTGCCGTCCGGGCACACGTACTCGGGCCATCCCATGTGCGTCGCCGCCGGGCTCGCGACCGTGCGCGCGTACCGCGAGGAGAACCTCCTCGAGCGCGGAAAGGAGATCGAGGGCTGGCTCTCGACCGGCCTCGCCGCGATCGCCGAGAAGCACCGTACCGTCGGCGACGTGCGCGGCGTCGGCGCGTTCTTCGCCCTCGAGCTCGTGAAGGATCGGAAGAGCAAGGAGCCGCTCGTCGCCTGGCACGGCGACGGCCCCGGCGTGATGAAGACGTTCTACGCCGAGCTCCGGAAGCGCGGCGTCTACACGTTCGGGAAGTTCAACGTCGCGATGATGGCGCCGCCGCTCACGACGACGAAGCCGGAGCTCGACGAGGCGCTCGCTGCGGTCGACGAGGCGCTCACCGCCTTCGAGGCGACGCTCTAATCCGTCGCCGCGCGTTCGGCCTGGGTCGCCCGCGATCCAGATCGCCGATCCAGAGTCGCGCCGCTGCACCGTCGCGGCGGCGCGAAAATCCGCGCAATCCAGGGCGAGCGCCTGGATTTTTCCGTCGGCACCGTACGTGCACCCACATGTGCGCCAACGGGAGCCTGCCATGCGCCGCTATGCCTATCTGCTCGTCTCGATCGCGATGTCCTGCACGGTGGCCTGCTCGAACGAGAGCGGGGAGCTCGACGAAGAGCAGGGGGAGAGCGAAGGCCTCGCCCAGTCCGTCGACGAGGTCCGCGAGGTCATCCCCGGTCCGCTCGTGAAGCGAACCGACGCGGAGGCGTGGAACGTCGAGAACCAGTGGGCCGACAAGAGCACGCCCGCCGCGAAGAAGGGCGGCGTCGCGTGGAAGGAGAACAGCGGCCTCACCTGGGAAGAGAAGTACCAAGCGTGGATCGGCAGCTTCGAGAAGGTGGACGCCCTCTCGTACGGCAAGACGATCCGCATCCCGACGCCGTACGGGCGCACGCTCGATGGTCCGGTCCTCGAGTGCGCCGACGTCGCCGTGTTCCTGCGCGCGACGTTCGCCGCTTGGTACCACCTGCCCTTCTACATGACGGGCTCGCGCAACGGTAAGCCCGTCTACTTCGGCCACTTCGGCGTCGTCGACAAGAACGGCGACCCCGTTCCCGGCTACCCCAGGTTCAAGTCGCAGTACCGCGATCACGAGACGTCGTGGCGCGCCGGCCAGTCGTGGCCGAGCGATCCCACGCTGCGCCGCAAGCACGTCGGCACCGACGACATCGCGACCGGTGTCCGCGTCGGCGAGGACAAGACGCTCGGCCCCGGCGAAGGCGCCGGCGCGTACTATGACGAGCTCTTCTTGAACAAGCGCGCGGGCTACCTGCTCGCGCTGCTCGACAGCAACTTCGGCAGCGCGAACCTCGCCGACGGCGCCAACATGTTCCACATCCAGCCGGAGGCGACGGCGCCGGGCGATGCGCTCGTCGAGCGCTGGCAGAAGAGCGGCATCGGCCACGTGCTGCCCGTCATGAGTGTGGTCCAGACGCCGACCGCGAAGATGCGCGTCACGACGGCGAGCGGATCGATGCCGCGACGTCAGCCGCTTTGGGAGAGCGAGGCGCAGAGCGGAAACTACTTCAAGATCGACTACACGGGCGGCCGCGGCACCGCTTCCGACGGCACGCCGTACGCGAAGCTCGGCGGCGGAATCCGCCGGTGGCGCACGCCGGTCGTCTCTGGCGGTCGCTGGAACAACATCGTTCCGCTCGTCTTCCGCGACGCGTACATCGAGGACACGAACATCGAAGCGATCGCGGCGCGGCCGGAGCGCTTCGGCGAGCTCCTCGCCGAAGACTCGCCGGAGGCGGCGCGCGACGCGGCGCTCTCCACGATCGCGGCGGCACGAAGCGCGCTCCGTGAGCGCCCGGCAAGCTGCTCGCAGCGGTCGAAGCGCGAGGAGGCGTTCGACGCCCTGTACGAGGTGATGGAGAAGTCGTTCGGCAAGAGCCGGGCGGACGTGGATGCCGAGTACCGCACGCTCGAGGACTACGTGTTCGCCGAGCTGGAGTACGACCGCTCGAAGACGTGCTGCTGGAACAGCACGACGGCGGGCATGGCCGAGATCGTCCTCGACTACGCGGCGAAGGAGAAGGCCGAGAGCGAAAAGGAAGGCGTCTGCCGCCAGCCGACCGCGTTCCGCTCGTCGCGCGGCGGCAAGTACGAAGCGTGGAAGGCGCACGCTGCAGCGCTCGGTCGCGCGGGAGAGTGGCGCGAGTGGAGCGAGGACGAGCCGTGCGCGCAGCGCGGCGTCGCCGAGGACACGATCGGCGCACGTGGCACCGTCGCCATGTGCAAGTGAGACGTCAGGTCGACCGCGGCGCGCGCAGTCCCGCATGCGCCGCCGGAAGCACGATGCGGAAGGACGTGCCGCGCTCCGGGCGTGCCTCGACGGTGATGGTCCCGCCGACGGACGTGACGATGCGGTGAGAGATCGAGAGACCGAGCCCCGTCCCGCGGCCGCCCTTCGTCGTGAAGAACGGCTCGAAGACGCGGTCCCGGAGCTCGGGAGCAATACCGGCGCCCGTATCGGAGATCTCGACGACGACGCGGCCCTCGCCGTCGCCGTCGACCGCGACGACGACCTCGTTGCCATCGCGATCGCCGGGAGGGATCGCCTGGCCGGCGTTCACGAGCAGGTTCAGAAACACCTGCCCGAGCCGCGCCTCGGTGCCGACCACGTACGTGCGCTCGCCATAGCGCTTAACGACGCGCGCGCGATCGCGCAGCTCGTGCTCGGCCATGTTCACGCATACGTCGAGCACGTGCTGGATGTCGACCGCGCCGTGGCGATCGTCGTCTCCGCGACCGAGCGTCTTCAGGTCTTGGACGATGGTGCGCATCCGGTGCGCGCCCTCTTTGACGATCGCGACGTGCTTCGTGAAGCGCTCGGCCAGCTCCTTCGGCAGGTCGTCGCGCTGCAGATCGCGCTCCATGAGCCCGATGATGCCGAGCACGTACGCGAGCGGGTTGTTCAGCTCGTGACCGACGGACGCGGCGAGGCGGCCGAGCGAGGCGAGGCGATCGTTCATCACGAGCTGCGCCTCGATCTCCTTGCGTGCCGTGACGTCGCGCCCGAGCGCGAGGACGGCCGGCTCGCCGTCGAACACGGTAGGCATGTTGACGATCTCGGCGACGAAGCTCGTTCCGTCGCGCCGCAAGATTCGCTCCTCGACGAGCGGCTGCGGGCCTCCCCCGGTCACGACGCTCCGAACACGCTCGAACACCTTCGCGCGGTCGTCGGGATGAACGATGTCGAACAGCGGCGTACCCCGGATGTCTTCGTCGAGCCCGTACCCGAGATGGCGCCGCGCCGAGGGGCTCATGTACACGCACTCGCCGTGGCGATGGACGATCACGGCGTCCGGCATGCTCTCGATGAGCGCACGAAAGCTCGCCTCGGAGCGCTCGAGCGCGCGCTCGGCACGCTCTCGCTGCGTGATGTCGCGCATGACCGCGTACGTGACCTCGCGCTCACCGAGCTTCAGACGACCGGCCGTGAGCTCGACGGGGAACACGGCGCCGTCCTTCGCGCGGTGCCAACGGACGTCGATGCGCGTCGTGCCGCCGGGCGGAAGCGAGCGCATCGCCTCGCTCGTCTGCGCCGGCTCCGCGCTCACGTCGGTCACCTTCATCGAGAGCGCTTCTTCGCGCGTGTAGCCGTAGAGACGCAGCCACGAGTCGTTCACGTCGAGGATGCGCCCGGTGACCGGGTCGAAAAGCGACATCGGGTCGAGCTCGTGCGAGAACACGAGCCGATACGTCTTCTCGTTCTCGAGGAGCGCACGCGTGATCTCACGCAGGCTCGCGCCCCCCGCGTCGGCCGCCTCGCTCGCGGCGTACCACCGGCGCACTTCGGCGAGCGCCTCCACCTGTCCCGCGCGCTCCAGCGCCGACGCGACGATCTCGAGCGCGTGCGTCCGGTCCATCGGACCCAGCAAGTTAACCGAAACGCGCCGAAAGGTCAGCGGGCGGCCGCGGCGAGCCGCCCGTTCAGCGGCGCGGACGACCGAAGATGGATGAGAGAAGGAGGAGCAGCGCGCAGCCGGACGCAATCCCGACGAGGACGCGCGTAGGCGTCCCGTCCTCTCCGCGCGTGTGCAGTGAAAGCGCCGCGAAGCCGCTCGCGATGCCGATCGCGGTGTAGATGAGCTGCCTACCGATCGTGTAGATGGTGCGCGCGCCTTCGGTGACGCCGCGGACGCGCACCTCCATCTCACCGCGCGTGGCGCGCACGAGGTACTTGCGCAGATCCTCGGGCAGCGTGACTGCGCGAAGCGCCATGTCGCGCACCGTCTCCATCGCGACCTTCTGCCAGTCGCGGTTCCCGAGCACGAAGTCCTGCAGGTACGGCTGGATGATGCCCATCGGATTCAGCTCCGGATCGAGCATCGAGCAGCAGCCGTAGACGAGAAGGATGGTGCGCTCGAGCAGCACCCAGTCGCGCGGAACGTGGAACGCGCCCGAGAGCTCCTTCAGGCCGACGTTCATCTTGCGGAGGTCGAGGAGGTTCTCGATGCCCTTCGCGGGGTCGATCTTCACGTCCTTCAAGTTGAACGACTCGAGCTTCACTTCCTCTTGGAAGCGCCGGTGGAAGTACTCGATGACCTTCTCGCTCACCGCTTCGTCGCTCGTGCGCGAGAGAAATCCCATCTTCCGGAGCGCGCGAATCAGCCGCTCGGTGTCGCGCCGGATGACGCCCTCGAGGAACTCCGGGATGCCTTCGCGCATGGGCTGCGAGAGCTCGGCGACCGCGCCGAAGTCGAGCAGCACGAGGTCACCCGACGAGTTGACCAGGATGTTCCCGGGGTGCGGATCCGCGTGGTACACGCCGTCCACGAAGATCATCTGGCAGTAGACGCGGACGAGCCGGCTCGCGAGCTCCTTCTTGTCGATGCCCATCGCTTCGAGGCCGGCGACATCGGTGAGCTTCTTGCCCTCGACGAACGAGGTCGTCAGCACGCGCGAGGTCGAGAGCTCGCGCACGGGCACCGGGAAGAGGACGCGCGGGTCCTTCTCGAAGTTCGTCGCGATGCGCTCGATGTTGTCGGCCTCCGCGTTGAAGTCGAGCTCCTGCTGCAGGAGATCCTTGATCTGGTGGTAGTAGGCATCGAGCCCCTGCACGGGCACGAACCACTGCACGATCGTCATGATGCGCCGGATCGTCTTGAGGTCGAGCCGGACGATCTCGTCGATGTCCTGATGCTGCACCTTGACGACGACGTGCCGTCCGTCGCGCGTCCTCGCCTCGTGCACCTGCCCGAGTGACGCGCTCGCGATCGGCGTGCGCTTGAACTCCGCGAACACCTCGTCGACGCGCGCGCCGAGCTCCTCTTCGACACGCCCGGCGATCTCGTCGTACGGACGCGGAGGCACCTGGTCCTGCAGGCCCTCGAGCTCGACACGGAACTCCTGCGGAAGGAAGTTCGCCATGATCGAGAGGAGCTGGCCGACCTTGATGAAGAGGCCCTGCAGCTCGAGGATGGTCTCGTAGACGCGCCGCGCGTTGCGACCGTGCACCTGCGCGATGCGCTCGTCGCGGTAGGCCTTGCCGAACAGCTTCGCTGCCCAGAAGAGCGACAGGTAGCTGAAGATCACCTCGAACGTGGTCGTGTACGCGCGGACGAAGCGCCAGCGGTTCGCGCCGCGCGCGCGGTAACGGACCGGACGCCTCTCGGCCTGCGGATCGCGCGAGTCTCGTCGCAGCGGCGCCGCGGGCGGCCTCGGCGCGCGCGGCCGATCTCCCCCGGACGGGCGCGCGGCAGACGCCGGCGCGGGCGTCGCCGACGCGTCCTCCGCCTCGGGCGGCTGCGGAGGTTCCGCGAGATGGGGCTCGGGGGGCTGCATCGAAGGCGAGGAAGGTTAGCGGACGCCCGCCGCGAGCGCGAAGAGCGCATCGTGCACCCAGGGACGAGCCGCGCGGATGGCGAGATTGTCACGTGTAGGATGCACGCGATTCGTGAGGAGCACGGTCACGGCGTCGGCATCGGGATCGATCCACAGGCTGGTTCCCGTGAAGCCGAGATGACCGAACGTCCGCGGGCCGGAACGGACGCCCGCGCTCGACGTGCCGCCTTCGCTCTTACCGTCGAAGCCCGCGCGCAGCGCCCCCCCCTCACGCGGCGCCACGAGCCACTCCAGCGAGCCGGTCGCAGCGAGCGGGCCTTCGCCGCGAGCAATCGCATCGAGCGCTCCGCATCCGAAGCGAAGCACGCCGGCTGCCGTGCCGAAGGCTCCCGCGTGACCGCACGCGCCCTCGCCGGCCCACGCAAACGCGTTCTCGTCGTGCACCTCGCCGTCCACGAGACCACCGCGCCACGAAACCACCTCCGTCGCGATCATCCGTGAGCACGCATCGGGCGCCGCCTCGCGAAGGGCTCGGACCGAGCCGAGCTCGCGCGCGAGGCCGAGGGGCTCGATGACGGCGCGCGCGAGCACCTCGCCGAAATCCGCGACCCGGAAGTGCCGGCGCAGCGCCTCGCCGACGAGCAGATAGCCCATGTCGCTGTACAGCGGCGGGAAGCCGGCCGCGGGGATCGGGCCGGGGCACTCCGCGCGCCGCGCGGTGAGCGCCTCGCGAAGCGCGGCGTCGCGGTCGAACGTGCCGCCGTGCACGAGCTCCCGATAGAGGGGAACGTGCGCCTCCAGCCCCGCGCGATGCGCGAGGAGGAGCTCGAGGCTGGCGTGCTCGCACGGCGTTCCGCGTGCTTCTTCGAGCAGCACGCCGAGCTCCGTCTCCCGCGGCAAGCCGCTCCGCGCCGCTGCCAGCGCGGTCATCGGCTTCGTCACGCTCGCGAGATCGAACAACGCCTCCGTAGCCCCACCTGCGGAAAGCTCCCACCGCCCGGTGCGCCGCGACGCGAAGCCGACGGCGACGACCGGTGCAACGCCTTCCGCAACGACGCGCGCGGCGAGGGTAAGAAGGGCGTCGAGCTCTTCCACCGCGATACTTTACCGGCCGCCGCCGTCATCGGTAACCTTCTCGGACGATGGAATTCGTCTGGGAGGCACGCGCCCGTACCGGCGAGCTGCGGAAAGGCGTCATGGACGCCGACGACGAGGCCAACGTGCAGGCCCGTCTCCGTGCGCAGCAGCTCATGCCCACGAAGATCAAGAAGAAGGGCGCGGGCTTCAGCTTCCAGATCGGCACGGGCGTCGACCTGAAGGACGTCGTCACGTTCACGCGCCTCTTCGCCACGATGATCGATGCGGGTCTGCCGATCGTGCAGTGCCTCGACATCCTCTGCAACCAGACGGACAACAAGCTCTTCGCCGTCGTCCTGCGTGACGTCAAAGCCAACGTCGAGCAGGGCGCGACGTTCAGCGACTCGCTCCGCCGGCACCCGAAGATCTTCGACGCGCTCTACGTGAACCTCGTCCAAGCCGGCGAGGTCGGCGGCATCCTCGACACGATCCTGAACCGCCTCGCGACGTACAACGAGAAGGCCATCAAGCTGCGGCGCCAGGTGCGCGGCGCGATGGTGTACCCGAGCGCCGTCCTCGTCATCTTCGCCGGCGTCCTCGGCATCCTCCTCGGATGGGTCATCCCGTCGTTCAAGACGATCTTCAAGGACCTCGGCTCGAGCGACGAGCTGCCGTGGCTCACCCAGGTCGTCATCACGGTCTCGGAGACGTTCATCGGCTACCTGCCGCTGTTCTTGATCCTCTTCGCCGCGATCGCGGTGGCGACCGTCTATTTCTATCGGACACCGCGCGGCAAGAAGGTGTTCCACACGATCTTCCTGCGCATGCCCGTCGTCGGGCCCGTGCTCCGCAAGGTGGCGGTGGCGCGCTTCACGCGAACGCTCGGCACGCTGCTCTCGTCGGGCGTGCCCATCCTCGACGCGCTCGACATCGTCGCGAAGACGGCCGGCAACGTCGTCGTCGAAGAGGCGATCCTCTACGCGCGCGCGAAGATCAGCGAAGGCAAGAACATGGCGGGTCCCCTCATGGAGACCAACGTCTTCCCGCCGATGGTCGTGCAGATGGTCGGCGTCGGCGAGCAGACCGGCGCGCTCGACGCGATGCTCGGCAAGATCGCCGACTTCTACGAAGAAGAGGTCGACGTCGCCGTCGCCGCGCTCACGAGCCTCATCGAGCCGCTCATGATGGTCAGCATCGGCGGGACCGTCGGCGTCGTGCTCATCGCGATGTACCTCCCGATCTTCAGCATCGCCGGCAAGATCAAAGCGGACTGACGCGCGAGCGCCGCCGCCGCCCGCTCGCGCATGGCGTCGCTCTCCTCTCCTCCCCTCGCCGACGCGGCGTTCGCGGACGCTCCGGACGACACCGACGACCGGCTCGCGAATCGCCTCGCCTGGATCACGGGCCTTCGGCTCGCGTTCCTGACGCTGCTCCTCGTCGCGACCGCGTTCGTGTACCTGCGCGGCTCGCTCGGCGTCTATCCGCGCAGCCAAGGCATCGTCATCACCACGATCGGCGCCGGCTATGCGCTCGCGGCCGTGTACGCGACCGTCCTTCGAAGCGGCAAGAACCTGCGCCGCCTGGCGGAGGCGCAGATCGTCCTCGACCAGCTCACGTGGACGGCCATCGTCTACGTCTCGGGAGGGGCGACGAGCGGCGCGACCTCGTTCTACGGCCTCACCTGTCTCGTCGGCGCCATCCTCGTCGGCCTCCGCGGTGCGGCCCTCGCCGCCGTCAGCGGCATCACGATCTTCGCGGTCCTCTGCGCGTCCTTCGCGTTCGGGTGGCTACGCCCTCCGGCCGACCAGGGAGCCGCGAACTACGCGGTCGACTGGAACGGCATCGTCTACCCGCTCGCGGTGAACGCGCTCGGCATCGTCGTCGTCGCCCTGCTCGCCGGCTACCTCGCCGAACGTCTCCGTCGAACCGGTGGCGCGCTCGCGCTCGCGAACGAGCGCGCGCTCGCGGCCGAGCGGCTCGCGATGCTCGGCCGAATCGCCGCCGGCCTCGCGCACGAGATCCGGAACCCGCTCGGGTCGATCTCGGGATCGATCGAGATGCTCCGCGAAGCGCCGGGGCTCACGGAGGAGGACCGCAGGCTCTGCGACATCGTTCATGGCGAGGCCGCGCGCCTGAACCACCTCGTCTCCGACATGATGGACCTCGCGCGGCCGAAGAAGCCCGTCGCGGCCTCCGTCGACGTCGCCGCGCTCGCCCGCGAGGTCGTGGAGCTCGCGTCGCGCTCGGAGCGAAGCGGAGCCGGTGACGTCGCCGTCCGGTATCGCGGCCCCGAGGGCGCGGTGCACGCGCGCTGCGACGCGGCCCAGATGCGGCAGGTCCTCTGGAACCTCGTGAGAAATGGCGTCCAGGCGAGCGGCGCGGGAACCTCCGTCACCGTCTCCGTCGAGGCGGACGCGCGGCGCGTCACGATGGCGGTCACCGACGAAGGGCCCGGAATCCCCGCCGGCAGCGAAGAGAAGATCTTCGATGCGTTTTACACGACACGATCCAAGGGCGCCGGCATCGGACTCGCCGTGGTGCGCCGAATCATCGAAGACCATGCGCCGCTCGGCGCTTCCATCGCGGTGAGCACGAGCGCTTCCGGCAAGGGCGACAACGCGCCACGGGGCGCCTCCTTCACGGTCGGGCTTGCGCGGAGCGAGCCCGAGAGTAGAAGGGACGCCGCCGGGCCGGATCCTGCGGTCACGGCCCCTGCGAACGCGCGGTCACGCAGAGCCTCCACCTGAAGCGTGAACTCGTGGAAAAGCGCAGGGTTGCCGGTCTGAGAAGTCGTTCTCGCCGGCATGAATCGAGCTTCTCCCGGATGCGTCCAACCCGCTGAACCCCTTCCTGCCCCGTCCGCGCCGTGCGGCCGTGGGAACCTCACGAGGTCCCTTCGATGCGTCTCCCCAAGCTCGCCTTCGCGTTCGTGCTGGCTCTCGCTCCCGTCGTCTTCGCCGGCAATGCCTCGGCAGACGTCGCCGGCGCCCAGTCGTTCGTCGAGAAGGAGCACACGGCGATCAAGAAGCTCGTCGAGGCGAACGCGCCGCAAGAGCAGGTCCGGCAGGCGATCGACGGGATGGTCGACTACGACGAGCTCGCCCGGCGCACGCTCGGCAACCCGTGCCCTCCGACGGTGCCCTCGTGCACGAACCACTGGAACGAGCTGAAGCCGGAGCAGCGCGCCGAGGTCACCGGCCTCCTCCGCCAGCTCGTCGAGAAGAACTACCGGAAGAACCTCACGAAGACGAAGACGTACGACGTTTCGTATCGCGGTGCGAAGGAGCAAGGTGAGAACCTTGCGAAGATCCGCACCGAGGCGAAGAGCAAAGAGAAGCCGCGCGACCCGGCCGTGCAGGTCGACTACGTGATTCTCGGTCAGGGCGACCGCTACCGCGTCGTCGACATCGTGACCGAGGGGTCGAGCATGACGAAGAACTACTACGACCAGTTCCACCGCATGCTGACGACGGCGGGCCAGGGCTACCCGTACCTCGTGCAGAAGCTGAAGGACAAGGTCGCCGCGAAGTAGTCAGCGGAGCGGCAGCGCGGAAGGCGGCGCCTGGCACACGTACAGGCGCACGCTGCTCGTGCTCGGGTCGGCGTACGCGAGCTGCGTATCGTACGCGGTCGCCGAAAGACGGATGTACGCGCGCGCGACGGCCGCGTCCGGTGGCTGCGCGTTGCCCCACGGCAAAGGACGCGCGCCGGCATCGCCGTCCGCCGGCACGCCGTCGTCCCACGTCCACGAGCCCGCGTCCGCTGCGAGACCGATCCAGAACGTCGTCTCTGCGGCGACGTCGAACGGGTTCTTCGCGAGCACCTCGCGCGCGAGCTGCTCGCGCTCTTCCCGCGAAGCGAGCACGACGAGCGAGCCGCCGTCGATGCTCGTGCACGCGGCGCGCGCGCCTTCGGAATCCGCCGCGGAGCTCGCGAGCAAGTACGTCTTGCCGCCCGCGCTCGCCACGACGTTGAAGCAGAACCCTCCCGAGCAGTTTCCGGCGTTCGGCGCGCGAAGTCCGGCCGGCTCGCGCTCGCACACCGTCGCGAACGTCGCGCCGGTGCAGGGGACGCGTGCCCACGTCGTCGCGGAGCGCGCGACGATGCAGCTCGCCGTCGCCGCGCTCGCGTCGCCGTCGACGGGCACGCTTCCCGCGTCGGCCGAAGCGGGCGCGAAGCAACCTGGGCACGGGCCCGAGGTGCCCGGCTCGGCGAGACCGGGCTCGACCTCGTTCGCCGACTCGAAACCGCTTCGCCCGGGGTTGAACGAGAAACCAATCCATGGCGTCGTTGCGCCCGCGACGGACGCGACGAGCTCGGCTTCGCGCTCGCTCGCGACGGTGACGACGTGCGCGTTCTCCGCGCGGCAACGCGTCAGAGCGGCGTTGTACGAGCTCGTGGGCTCGATCGCGAAGTAGCAGTTGCCCGATCGCGGATCGACGACGCCCTCGCACGCGATGTGGCACGCGCTGCACCCCTTCACGCCCGCATCTCCGGGATCGCAGGACTCGCCGGCGTCGCCGCCGTCGTCGAGTGACTCGATGACCCCGTCTCCGCAGCCGCGGAAGGGTCGCGACCCCGCCTCGAAGGGCGTCGGCTCCGGCGGCAGCGCCGCGAGATCGGGCAGACACGCCGCGAGCGCCGCCCATGCGAGGGCGAACGTGCATGCAGACGCCGCCGCGACGCGCACCGGCGCAAACGGTCTGCGCGCGCGCGCTCCCATGCTGCGCGCGTCGGCCTTCTCCACCTGCCCTCCGCGACGTCGTTCCAGGGCGCTTAGGCTACGATGAAAAGGCATGTCCGCACGCGACGTCGTCGCCCGCTCGGCCAGTCGCACGCCCGCGATGCAGGGCGGAGCGTCGGCCAGCTCGGCGCTCGCGGCGCGGTACCGATCGCTCTTCGTCATCGGGCACGGAGGGATGGGAACGGTCGAGGCCGCGGTCGCGCTGGCTCGCGCGAGCGGCCCACCTGGCGACGCGCTCACGGCGAGCGAGCGCGTCGTCGCGCTGAAGCGCCTCCTGCCCGGCGGCGCGCGCGACGAACGGCGCGCGCGCATGTTCCTCCGCGAAGCGAAGGTCGCCGCGATGCTCGACCACCCGAACGTGGTGCGCGCGTTCGACTACGGCGAGGTCGAAGGCGAGCTCTTCCTCGCGATGGAGTACGTCGAAGGGCAGCCGCTCTCCCGCGTGCTCCGCGCGCTCGCGGATCGCGGCGAGACGATGTCGCCTGCGGTGGCTGCGTACGTCCTCGCCGAGGCGTGCGAAGGGCTTCACGCCGCGCACGAGCTCACGGGGGAAGCGGGCGAAGCGCTCGGCCTCGTGCATCGCGACGTGTCCCCGCAGAACGTGATGCTCGGCTACGACGGACGCGTTCGTCTGCTCGACTTCGGAGTCGCGAAGATCGATACCGAGAGCGTCACGAAGACCGGCGAGGTCAAAGGAAAGAGCGCGTACATGTCGCCCGAGCAGGCGATGGGCGACCGCCTCGATCGGCGCAGCGATCTCTACGGCGTCGGTGCCGTGCTCTTCGAATGCCTCACTGGACGTCGCATGTGGGGCGACGGGACCGACATGGAGATTCTCCGGAAGCTCGCTCTCGAAGAGCCGCCTACGCTCGCCGACGCGCGCCCGGACGCGCCTGCGGAGGTGTTTGCAATCTACACGCGCCTCGTCGCGCGCGACGCGCAGGATCGCCCGGCAACGGCGCGCACCGTCGCCGATGCGCTCCGCACGGTGGCCGGTGCGGGCGACGCGGCGAAGGGCGAGCTCGTCGCCCTGCTCGCGCGGCACTTCGGCGAGCAAGCTGCCGAGCAGCACGCCACGCTCACGCGGTCGCTCGCCGAGGCGCCTGTCGACGCAGCGCCGGCGCTGGCGTCGACCCGCGAAGACTCCCGAGCTCCGCGCAAGGTCCTCGTCCCCGCGGTGCTCGCCGTCATCGCGCTCGCGGCTCTCTCGTGGCACACGCTCGGCGCCCGCGAGAAGCCGACCCCGAGCATCGCGGTCTCGCCCGCGACGGCCTCGTCGCCGCCGCCTGCTCCTTCCGCAGCGCCACCCCCGCTCACGGCTGCGCCTCCTTCTCCTTCTCCTTCTCCTTCTCCTTCTCCTTCTCCGTCGCCGAGCGCGGCGCCGCCGCAAGGTCCGCGGCGGCCGTCACGCGCGGCAGACGCGGCACCCGCGTCTTCGCTGCCCGCTCGTCCCTCTTCTCCGGCGCGGCCGGCGCCGAAGCCGCTCGACCTCGATGACCATCCGTTCTGACCGCGTGCGCACGCTCGCTGCGAGCTTCGCGCTCGCGTGCTCCGCGTTCGTCGCGTCCGCGCCGGCGCGCGCAGACGAGCCGACACCTCCGGCGGCGCCCGCGACCGATCCCCTCGGCCCGCTCCGCGAACGCTTTCGCGAAGGCATGCAGCGGTACCAAGCGGGCGCGTACGGCGACGCGATCGTAATCTGGGAGGCGGTGTACCGCGAGCTCGGCCCCGACGTCGGGTACCGACTCGTCTTCAACCTCGCGCGCGCGTACGACGCGCTCGGCGACGTGCTCAGCGCCGCCGAGCACTACGCATCGTACGTGGAAAGCGTCGCGCGGAGGCGTGCGGGCGGCGAAGCGCTGGAGCCGAACGTCGAGCGGCAGGAGAGCCAGGCCAAGGCCCGTCTCTCCGAGATCGCTGCGGTGAAAGGGCGAATCCACGTCGGCGCAACGGAGCCACCGCTCGTCGTCCGCATCGATAATGCACCACCGCGCTTCGCGGGATCGACGACGTGGGTGGAGCCCGGACGGCACACGGTGCGGCTCGGAAACCGGGGCGACGACGCGGACGTGCGCGACGTCTTCGTTGCGGCAGGCGCGATGGTCACGGTCGAGCCCCACGTGAGCCGCGCGCAACCTCCGCCCGCGACGACGGCGCCCCGCGAAGACTCCGCGACGACGGCATCCGCCCCGCGCATGGAGATGCGCACGATGCACCCGTTCTCGCCGGTCGTCGTCTGGACCAGCGGCGCGGTCGCGGCGCTTTCAGTGATCCTGCCGCTCGTCACGTACGCGAACGCGCTCGCCATCAAGAGCGACTACGATGCGGCGGCGACGCCGCGCGCGGAGAAGGAGCGCCTCGCGATCGACTACGCCTCTGCACGAACGAACGCGTACGCGTCGGTGGCCCTTCCGTCCGTCCTCGTCTTCACGACCGGCGCGCTCGCCATCTGGTACGCGCTCGGCGCGCGCGAGGTGGCCATACCGGTCTCCGCGGGCGTCTCTCGCACGGGCGCGACCGTCACCTTCGACGCGCGCTTCTAGAGGCCGCGCGGCTCCTCGTAAACGAGCTCCACGTCGCCGACGACGAGCACGTCGCCGTGCGCCAGCTTGCACGGCGCGGAGCCGAGGGGCTTGCCGTTCAACGTGGTCACGTTCGTCGAGCCGAGATCGCACGCCCAGTACTCTCCCTCGAGCGCGTAGATCTCGGCATGGCGGCGCGAAACGTTCGCGCTCTCGATCGCCACGTCCGCGCTCGCCGTACGCCCGATGACGCACTCTTGGCGTAGCCGCACGCGTCGCCCTGCGGCCGCGCCGCTCTTCACGACCACGTACGCGACGGGATACGACCCCGCGGTGTGCGCGAGCAGGCGCGAGCTCGCAGGCGCGTGCGAGCTCTTGGCGGGTGGCGCCTGCACCGCGAGCCGCGAAGCGACCGCGCCCTTGCGGAACGTCGCGTACGCCTCGGCGGAAGGCCTCCGCTCGAAGGCCATCGCCTCGTCGAGGAGGAGCTCGTACGCCTCGCCGAGCGGCGATCCATCCCCCGCAACGAAGCGAGGCACGCGGTCGATCTCGGCGATGAGCCGGCGGAGCAGCGTCGCCGCCGCCGCCCACTGCGCGCGATCGGCCAAGGCACGCGCCTCTTCGCGTGCTCGGTCGGCGCGGACGAGCATCACGCGGGCGAGCGCTTCGCCGTCGGCCACCGGCTCGCGATCGGCGATCTCCACGTCCACCGTCGTCTCGATGCTCGTGCGCTCCGCGGTCCCCGCGCGCCGCCACGCGAGGCGCACGCGCGCGAGCGAGGCCGCGAAGCGCGTGGCCTCCGCCGCGCGAACGCTCAGCTCCGCGACGACGATGTGCGTCGCGCCGGGCACGAAGTCCGGGAGCACGACGGCGAGGCCCTCGCGGCCGAACCGCGTCTCCTCGCGGCCGACGAGGCGCCGGATCGTGACGCCTTCTGCCGGCTCGATCGCGAGCTCGACGCGGTCGGCGACGACGTCGGCTTGCGCACCGAGCGCTTTGGCGAACGCGCGAGCGCACGTGGCGGGGTCTGGCACGTACGCGTAGCCGCCGCCGCCGGCGTCTCCGATCGCGGCGAGCACGTCCTCCGCGTGGTTCACTCCGTATCCGAGCGACGCGATCGATGCGGCGGCGCGAACCTTCTTCGCGACGTCGCGCAGCGATTCTGCCGTCGCGGCACCGACGTTCGGCTGACCGTCCGAGAGGAGGACGATGCCGCGTCTCCGGCCCGCTTCTTCGGACGCGAGCACCTCGGCCGCGAGGTCGATGCCCGCCTGCACGTTCGTCTGACCCTCGGCGAAGAGCCGAGCCGTGCGCTGCCGCACGAGCCGCTTCCCTGCGGCGTCTACGGGCGTCGGGTCGATGACTCGCGTGGCGCCGTCGGAGAAGGCGACCACCGCGACCCGGTCCTCGGGCCGGAGCGCATCGAGGAGCCGGTCGACGGAGCGGACGACTTGATCGAGCGGCTCACCCTGCATCGATCCCGACACGTCGAGCGCGAGGACCGTCGTGGCGGGTGCCGTGTCGCCCGCACCGCCCTCGCCTGCTGCCGCCTCGACTTCGAGCACGAGCTCGAGCTCCGCGTCGGCGCCCGGCCGAAGGGTCCGGCGGTCGACGAGAGCCCTCAGCGTCAGCGCCATGCGTGGAGCATCGAACGGGCACGGGACCTTCGCAAGCCGAGCCGCGACGGTGAGAGGCGTATCGGGTGTATCGCGGGGTGTATCGGGGACCTGTATCGCGCCCGCGAACGGATACACCCGCTTGTGGAGCGCGTTTTCCGCGGGTTTGCGAGTCAGCGCGAGCGGCGCGGCCCTTGCTTGAGCTCTCGTATCCCGTCGCAGTGACGGGCCTTCACCAGGAAAGACCTTCGATGCGCCGACTCGCCTTCGCCGCCCTCTCGCTCCTCACCCTCGCTGCCTGCGCCGCTGCGCCGGAGACGGAAGACTCCAGCGACCCCCGCACGGCCGCGAACGACGAAGCCGCCGATGGCACCAGCGCCCGGACGTCGGACGGCGCCGAGAGCGCCGCCGACGAGAGCGAGCGCGATGTGGAGGAGATCGAGGTCGACGGCCTCTCGACGCAGAACGCGCTGCCGATCACGAAGGAAGATTGGATGGCGCGCACGCCGGGGCTCGGCAAGAAGGCGCTCAACAAAATCGTCCTTCCGGGCACGCACGACTCGGGCACCTACGGCCTCCAGTCGGTGTACGAGCGACCGGTCGACGATCCGTGGGCACCGGACGACAAGGAGAACGCGATCGTTCGCGCAGGGCAGTTCATCGGCGTCAGCCAGCTCTGGTCGAAGTCGCAGGACCACGACATCGCCGCGCAGCTCGCAGGCGGGATCCGCTCGCTCGACCTCCGCCCGTGTCGCGAGAAGAGCGGCACCCTCCGCATCTGCCACGGGCTCTATGGCCCGAAGATGAGCGACATCCTGGATCAGGTGGCCGCGTTCGCCACGGCGCATCCGAAGGAGATCATCGTGATCGAGAACGCCGCGTTCTCCGGGATGGCAGACGCGGATCACGCGACGCTGAATGCGCTCTACAAGACGAAGCTCGGCACGCGCATCCTCGACTACGGCAAGGGCGAGGCGTCTCCGACGTCGACGCTCGAGCAGCTCTGGAAGGACCACCCCGGCAAGAACGTCGTCGTCGTCTACAAGAACGGCAAACGCGACGCGGCCTTCTTCCCCGAGAGCACCGTCACGAAGTCGTGGGTGAACACGTGGGACCGCGCGAAGAAGAAGACGTCGTTGCAGACCGCCCTCGACGGAGCGCCGGAGGACACGTTCTTCAGCTTCTCGGGGGCGGCGACGCCGGACGACGGCGGCGACCTCATCACGAAGTCCTTCGACCCCGCGGGCACGTACCCGAAGTCGCTCCGCGGCCTCGCCGACGACACGAACCCGGTCGTGCTCGGATGGCTACGTGACGAGTGGTCGACGAAGCCGGCGAACCTGGTCGCGATCGACTTCTACGAGAAGACCTGCCTGTTCGAGCTGACGCAGCGCTTGAACGGCAACGCGAACGCATCGCTCGAGGGCTGCGACATCGGCACGAGCACTTCGTGGGGCAACTGGCGCCTCGGCTACGAGCGCCTCGGTTATGGCCGCGGCGCAGGCACGCCGCTCGTCTGTGCGCCCGGTGAAGAGATGCGCGGCGCGCTCTGCTATCCGAAGTGCGCGCCCGGCTACAGCTCGCCGACCGCGTTCCCCTATCTCTGCACGACCGGGTGCCCTGCCGGCTACCGCGACGACGGCCTCACCTGCTTCCGCGACGCGAAGATCATCTCGGCCAACAACAAGAGCTGCCCCTGGTACGACAAGTGCGGAATCGCCGCGAAGAAGGGCTGCTCGACCTGCCCTTCCGGCTACAAGAACGACGGCTGCACCTGCCGGCGCGACGCGCACATGGTGACGAAGGGCCGCTACGAGCGCGGCGCGGGACGTCCGGCGAGCACGTGCGGAGCGGGCGAGGAGAAAGACGGGCTGCTCTGCTACCCGGCGTGCAACGCGGGCTTCCACGGCGTCGGCCCGATGTGCGTACCGAACGAGTGAGACGCGGTTCGGTCAGAAGCGCATCGCGGTGAGCACGTTCGCGAAGTCGTCGGTCCAGAGCTGCTGATTGCCCGACGCGACGAGCGGATGCCACTGCGGGTTCTTCGACGAGACCTCGGTGAGGGCGTCGCGAGAGGACGTGAGCACGACCCAGTGCGAACGCGTCTTCATCGCGTCGCCCTCGTCGTCTTTGACGTCCCGGTCGTTGCGGCCGATGCCGAGGAGCCCCGCGTCTTCGGCGAGCTTCGCGAAGACCGGCTCGAGACGGACGTGACGATTCGAGATGTGCGCGAGGAGCACTCCACCCGGGACGAGCGCGCGCTTGTAGATGGCAACGGCCTCGCGGGTGACGAGATGGAGCGGGATGGCATCGGAGCTGAACGCATCGAGCACGAGGACGTCGAAGCGGCCAGGCGCCCCGTCACGAACGCGGAGGCGCGCGTCGCCGACCTCGGTGTCGAGCGTGACCCCGGCAGGGACGTCGTTCAGGTACGTGAAGTACTTCTTCGCGATCGCGACGTCGGCGGGGTTCAGCTCGAAGAAGGTCCAGGTGTCTCCCGGCTTCGCATACGCCGCGAGGGAACCGACGCCGAGACCGATGACGCCGACGCGGCGGGGCGCCTTCGACGTACCGAGCACGTCTCCGCACGGACCCGACGGATAGTAGTACGTGAGCGGCGTCTTCTTCTCGGCCGGATCGACGCTCTGGGCGCCGTGAATCGTGCTTCCCGACTGCAGGACGAGGAACTTCCCCGACGGGTCGTTCCGCACCTTCAGCACACCGAAGAAGTCGCGCTCCTTGTGGATCGTGTTGCCGCTCAGCGTGCCGCGCGTCGTCCCCACGAGGAGAATGCCGCCGAGGGCCACCGCATAGCGGATCGGGCGCTTCGACCAGGCGAACGCCACGAGCACGGGGAGGACGAACATCCACAGGAGCGCGTGCGTCGGGTTCGCATGGATCGCCTCGCCGATGCGCGCGAGCACGTACGTCACGACGACGAGGCCGAGGGCCCATGCGACGTCGCGCTTCGGGGCGTTCACCGTCGGCTCTCCCTCTCCTTCCGGGATCGCGCGCCGCGCGAGACACACGAGCGCGATCGCGATCGGGTACTCGAGGTAGTCGTTGAACACGACCGGCCCGAGGAGGCCGTTGAAGGCGCCGCCGAGCACGCCGCCGAGGGAGAGGAGAAGGTAGAACTCGGTGAGCCGCGTGTGGTGCGGACGGCGCAGCGCGAGCGCGCGGTGGCAGACCACGGCCGCGGTCAAGAGCAGCATCAGGTGGAGCCCGACGATCAGCCACGCCGGCCCGTGGATCTCGGCGAGCTTGCTGATCGCGACCACGGCCGCGAGCAGCGCGACGGCGCGGGACATCGCGCGCAGCGTGACCACCTGCTTCTTGGCGAACGCCACGATGAACGAGGCGAGGTACAGCGCCAGGGGAACGACCCACAGGAGCGGGACGCTCGCGATGTCGGTCGTCACGAACTCCGTCGCGCCGAGGAGAAGGCTCGAGGGAGCGAATGCGAGCGCAACCCACAGGACGCGCTCGAGCCAGAGCTCGCGCGTCGTGGTCGGAGCGACGACGGCGCCCGGCGGACGGTCGGAGATCGGCTTCGGCGGCGCATCGCCCTCGATCTCCTCCGGCACGGTCACGCCAGCCGGCGCGGGCGTCGCGTCGTGACGCGGCGGATGCTTCTTCCGGAGCGCCGCCGCGGCGCACACGACGACGAGGACCGTGTACACGGCGAACGCAGCGTGCAGCGCGTGGCTCTGCGCCGGCAGCGAGAGGAACGGCTCGACGGCGAACGGATAGCCGAGGAGCGCGAGCATGCTGCCCGCGTTGCTTGCAGCATACAGGTGATACGGGTCGGTCTCGCCGAGCTCCGCGAACCACCGCTGGAGGAGCGGCGAGGTCGTCGAGAGCACGAAGAACGGTAGACCGACCGACCGGAGCAGGACGACGAGCAAGCCGAGCGAGCGGCTCTTCGCGGTCAGCGAGGTCAGGAGCGCTTCGTCGACGACCACGGGGAGCACGAGGAACGCAGAAGCCACGAGCACGAGCTGCAGGAGGACCTGCACGCGTACGGGCAGCCGCGAGCCGACGACGTGCGCGTAGAAGTACCCGCCGAGCACGAGCGCCTGGAAGCACAGCGAGCAGAGGATCCACACGGCGGGCGCGCCGCCGAGCAGCGGCACGATCATTCGCCCGACCATCGGTTGGCAGGCGAAGAGAAGGGTGGCGCTGACGAAGAGGGTGACGGCGAAGCGAGAGATCATGGCCGGCGAGAGAGCGTCAGCGTACCGCGTCAGCCCTTCTCGATGCCGTATTTGCGGAGGTACGCGCGGACGTGATGGCGCTCCATGCCGCTCTGACGGGCCATCTCGCTGACATTCCCCTTCGCCGCGCGCGAAAGCTGCGCGAAGTACTCGCGCTCGAAACCCGCGATGGCGCTCCGCTTGGCCTCGGCGAACGCGGTCTGCGCGCGCAGCGGCTCCTCGCGCTCCGCGTCGCGGGCCAACGTGAGGACGTCGTCGATGGCATCGGGCGTGTCGGCGAGCGTCGCGGCGACCTGAACGACGTTGACGAGCTCGCGCACGTTCCCCGGCCAGTCGTACGAAGCGAGGCGCTCTTCGATCCAGCGCTCCACGACCGGTGCGGCCTCGGCGCGGCCCGCGCGCTTGCAAACCTCTTCGACGAGCAGCGGGAGGTCGTCTTTGCGCTCGCGGAGCGCGGGCAGCTCGACGCGCACTTGCGCGATGCGGAAGAAGAGGTCGCTACGGAACCGCCCGGCGTTCATCTCGGCGCCGAGGTCGCGGCGTGTCGCGGCCACGACGCGGACGTCGATGGGCTCGAAGCCCGTGCCCCCGACGCGCCTCACCTGCCGCTCCGCGAGCGCGCGCAGGAGCTTCGGTTGGAGCTCGATCGGCAGCTCGCCGAGCTCGTCGAGGAAGAGCGTCCCTCCGTGGGCCTCGGCGAGCGCGCCCTTCCGCTTTTCCGTTGCGCCGGTGAACGAGCCCTTCTCGTGGCCGAAGAGGATGCTCTCGGCCAGCGTCGCCGGGATCGATCCGCAATCGAGGACGACGAAGGGACCGCCGCGACGGTCGCTCGCGTCGTGCACGCTTTTCGCGACGACCTCTTTGCCCGTGCCCGTCTCTCCGAGCACGAGCAGCGACAGCGGCGTGCGCGCGACCTTCTCGAGCACGCCGAACACGCGACGCATCTTCGGCGCGGAGCCGACGAGCCCACCGAACCGGTCGCTGTAGCCGACGTCGACGCGCTGCTTGCCGGATGGCTCGATCGCGATGCGCGTCTGCCCGACGAGCAGCTCCGTCTTCGTCGTCACCACGGCCTCGCGGACGCGGAGCCCGCCCGCGAACGTACCGTTCGTGCTTCCGAGGTCCTTCACGAGCACGCCTTCGTTGACCGCCCGCAGCTCGCAGTGCATCGCGCTGACCTCGGCGTCGTCGAGGCGGACGTGCGCGCCTTCGTCGCGACCGACGACGATCGCGTCGACGTCGATCGGCCACTCTCTACCGTCCGGCGTTCGTGCGGTGCCTCCGCGTACGAACCAGTGCAGCACGCGCGCGCGGGTCGAGCCTTGCGTCATGGCGACTCTCGTTTTCGCACATCGCCGTGCTCGCGGCCCATGGCACTCGGTGCGTCCCCTGGACGTCGCGACGTTCACCCTGGCAGGTCCGCGCCGCGCGGAAGCCGCGAGGGATCACGGGCGCCGATCGTAGGCACGGTCGCTGCTAATCTGGAGGGGAGCGAGGCGGCAGGCCGCCCGAGGAGCAGAATCGCGATGACCGCTTCGACGTTGACGACGAGGAGTGCGTTGGGCGTCGCGGCGCTCGTGGCGACGGCGCTCGCGGCAGGGTGCGAGAAGGAGCAGGGCGGCGACGTCGTCGACCCGCTCGACCCGACGATGCTCGCCGAAGACGGAACCGATGCGGCCGCCGTCGAGACCGATGCGGAGCTCGTCACCTCTTCGCTCGTGTCGGGCACGACGACGAACGGCACGCTCACGCTCGCGTCGACCGGCGATCTCACGACGAGCGACGCCGCCGGACGCGCGCTCGGTGACGGCGCACGCGCCGTGTACTTCCCCCGCGGCTGCCTGACCGTCACGCCGGACGAGGCGGCGCGCACCGTCGCGTACGCGTTCGACGGGTGCAGCGGTCCGAACGGGATTTTCCGGATCACGGGCCTCGTCACCGTCACCTACCGCACCGCGCCCGGGCAGCTCGTGCTCGACCTCGTGGGCACCGGCCTTCGCATCAACCGCGCGACCGTCGATTGGTCGGCGCACGCGGAGATCACCGCGACGGGCGCGACGAGGCAGATGACTTGGAAAGGTCAGCTCCAGGGGACCACCGCGCGCGGGCGCGAGCTCTCGCGATCCAACGAGAAGGTGCTCGCGTGGCGCTTCGGCGAGCGATGCTTCAGCGTCAGCGGCGTCTCGGAAGGCGACGTGAAGAAGCGGCGCCTCCGCACGGAGGTCACCGGCTTCCGCCGCTGTCAGGGAAGCTGCCCCGAGGCCGGCGGCAAGATCACGATCACGGATCGGACGCGCGACAAGAGCGTCGTCATCGACTTCGACGGGACGAGCGAGGCGACGTACACGAATGCGAAGGGCGAGCGCGTGAGGTTCCCGCTCGCGTGCCAGGGCTGAGCACGCGGACGTGCAAGCGCGCGCGGCCCCGTCAGGCGCGAGGCTTGCCGTCCGGCACTTCGTCGCTGTCTTCCGCGTTGAGCGGCGGAGGAGGCGCGGACTTGTGCGTGCCGGAGAGGCTCGTGAACTCGAGGCCGACGATGACGCCATCGGGCTCTTCCTGGACCCACACGACGCGGCTCGGACGGTGCAGCACCTCGTCGGTGCCGAGGACGACGTCGAACTTCTGCCCGAGAACGACCTTCTCTTCGAGGATCGCCCGGAGGCCGCCGCGGCTCACGTTCAGCGCCCACCCGTCGAGCGTCCCGCCGTCTTCGCTCTTGAGCGTGACGCGCTCGGTCACCTCGCGCCGCGCCCCGCCACGACGCATCGCGTGGACGCCGCTCGGCATCTTGATGCCCTGCGCAGGGGTGGGGGTCTTCTTCGTCACGGGGTCCGACGAGCGTAGCAGAGCGGAACCGCGACCGGTCAAATCCGCGCTCATGCGGGGCTCCGAGGCCCCGCCGAGGAACAAAGTGCGTCCCTCGCGCCTTGCCGCGAGATCTGCTGTTGACGCTCGGGGGGCTTTGGCCAGAATGTACGCGCGCCGTCCCGACTTGGCTCCGCCGTCGGCTCGGCTCCTCATCCGCGTCCTTCGCCTCGTCCCTCCTGCCCTGGCCGTTCGGCCGCCGCCGCCTTGTCCAGCCCGCCCACTCCGCAGCAACTGAAGAAGGCGCTCGTCGCGAGCGGGTTCGAGGTGTTCCGAACCTTGCCGGAAGAGGTCGTCCTCGCCGAGCGCGTCCGCGAGAACCTGATCCTCGACTCGGGCGTCCGCCTGGGACCGCTCGGCGACGGCCGCGTTCGCGTGCGCGTCGTCCTGCGTGCGCAGCGCGCAGACTTCCCGAGCGACGAAGAGAGCTCGCTGTTCGACCGCGTCCGGAAGCTCGCGGAGCCGGCTCTCGCGAACGGGTTCTCCGAGGTGTCCACGGCCGTGACCGCGGTGAAGGACCCGGCCGACCCCGAGCGCACGCTGGACACCTTCTACGAGCTCTTCCTGGCGCGCGAAGCGCCGACCATGGATGACGCCGTGCCGATTCTGAAGTTCGCGCTCTCGCTCGAGAAGGCCGTGGGCCCGACGCCGTCCGTCGGTCCCTGACCCCGAGCACGCACGCACGAGCACGCGCGAAGGGCCGCGCGCGTGGCAGCGAACGCGAACCGGAATAGAAACGGCGGGCGGGCCGTGTTATGCCGGCCCCGCCAATGCTCGACTTTTTTCGGCAGAAGGGCCTTACCTCGGTCATCTACGGCGTCATCATCGTCGGCATGATCCTGGTGTTCGTGCTCGGGTTCAATCCGAGCGCGGGCAAGAAGCTGGGAAGCGTGAGCGAGGCCTGCGCCGCGCGCGTCCGCGGCAACTGCATCGAGCCGAAGGCGCATCGCGCGTCGTACCGCCTCGTGTTCTCGCGCGGCACCGGCGGCATGAAGCAGGCGCTCGCGTCGCGCATCGTCCTCGAGGGCCTCATCGAGCGCGAGCTGCTCGTCGCCGAAGCGCAGCGCCTCGGCCTCTCGGTCAGCGAAGACGAGATCACGGACAGCATCTTCCGTGGCTCGGTCCTCGTGAGCCTCCCGAGCGACAACGCGCAGATGCAGCGCCAGCTCGGGATCGACGAAGGCCGCATCAACGTCGGCTTCAAGGACCCGAAGACCAAGCAGTTCGACATGAAGACGTACGAGCGCTTGGTGAAGCAGCTGACCGGTCGCTCGCCCACGGAGTTCCGCGAGTGGCAGAGCCGTGAGCTTCTCGCCGCGAAGATGCGCGACCTCGTCCGCGCGCCCGTGCGCGTCGCCGACGACGAGGCCTTCGACCGCTACAAGCTCGAACGCACCACGTCGACGGTGGGCTACGTCGTCGTTCGTCGTTCGTGGCTCGAGAAGTACGCGATCGCCGCGGACGCGAAAGACGTCGACGCGTGGGCGAAGGACAAGACGAACCTCGCCCAGGTCATGGTCCCCGTCCGGCACATCCTCGTGAAGTTCACGAGCGACAAGCCGGAAGACAAGGACGCGACGAAGAAGAAGGCGCAGGAGCTCCTCGATCGCGTGAAGAAGGGCGAAGACTTCGCGAAGCTCGCGAAGGAGCACTCCGACGATCCGGGCAGCAAGGACAAGGGCGGCATGTACCCGGGCGAGATGGTCGCCCAATTCGTCGAGCCGTTCAAAAAGGCCGTCGAGGGCGCGAAGCCCGGCGAGCTCGTCCCCGAGCTCGTGGAGACGCAGTTCGGTTACCACGTCATCAAGCGTGACGAGGCGACGAAGGACGACATCGTCAAGGCGTACAAGCAGTCGAAGTCCCTCGAGCTCTCGAAGACGGTCGCGCAGAAGATCGCCGCCGACGTGAAGGGCGGAAAGAGCGGCGACGACGCGGTGAAGGCCGCCATCGCGCAGTACGGCGTCGTGAAGCCGGCCGCTCCGAAGGCCGACGCGACGACGAAGGACGCGGCGAAGAAGGACGGCGATGGCGGGGCCGACACGAGCGCGGCCGCGGACGCAGCGCCTCCCGCGCCTCCGCCCACGGCCGACACGGACCCGGAGCGTCCTCAGTTCCTCACGTCGAGCGCGTTCAATCGGGGCGGCGACCCGATCCCGGCGATCTCCGGTGAGGCATCGCAGGCCGTCACCGGCTTCGCGTTCTCGGCAAAGGCCGGCGACGTGTCGGACCCGATCCGCACGGACGATGGCTTCCTCGTCGTCACGCTCAAAGAGCAGAAGCCGGCGACGAAGGAGGAGTTCGACAAGGAGCGCGACCAGTACACGCAGCAGCTCCTCTTCGCGAAGAAGGCCGAGGCCCTCGCGAACTACACGCGTCGCCTCCGCGAGGCCTCGAAGGCCGACGTGAAGATCGACGAGAACAACGTCATGGGCGCGAAGTCGGACGCCGGCGCCACGCCGTCGGACGACGACGACGAAGGCCCGTGAGCGCCGCCCGCTGGGGTCGCCCGTGACCGTGCGTGAACGCGCCGGCGAGCGGCCGTTCGAGGTGACGACGCTCGGCAACGGCCTTCGCGTCGTCGTCGCGCCGCAGCCGCAGCTTCATCGCGCGCACGTCGCGCTCTACGTGCGCGTCGGATCACGATTCGAGCGGCCGGAGACGAACGGCCTCTCGCACTTCCTCGAGCACATGCTGTATCGCGGGACGCCGCGGCTCCGCACGGCGCACGACGTGAACCTCGCGTTCGAGAGCATCGGCGGCTACCTCTACGCGGCGACGCAGACCGATTTCGGCGTCTTCTCGGTGTCGCTTCCCTCCGAGTCCCTCCGCGAGGCTTCTGCGCTCTTCGGGGAGGTGCTCGCCGAGCCGACGTTCCAAGACATCGAGATCGAAAAGGGGATCGTCTGTGAAGAGATCCTCGAAGACCTCGACGACGAGGGGCGCCAAGTCGACGCCGACAACATCTCGCGCGAGCTCATCTACCCGTCGCATCCGCTCGGGTACACGATCACGGGCGACGAAAAGCGCGTGCGGTCCTTCGATCGCGCGATGCTCGCGGCGCATCACGCACGGCACTACAACGCGGCGAACGCGGTGCTCGCGTTCTCCGGAAACGTCGACCGCGCCGCCGCCTTCGAGCTCGCGGAGCGTTGCTTCGGCACCCTCCCCGCCGGCACGCGCGTGCCTGCCGAAGCGCCGGTGCACACGCAGAAGAAGCCGCGCCTCGAGATCGTCGAGAACGTCTCGAGCCAGACCGAGCTCCGCGTCTGCTTCCGCGCCGTGCCGGAGCACTCCGAGCACCGGCCGGCGATGGACATGCTCATGCGTCTCCTCGACGACGGCATGTCGACGCGCCTCTACCACCGCATCTGCGACTCGAAGGGGCTCTGCTACGACGTCTCGGCGATGTACGACGGCTACGAGGACGACGGCGTCCTCGACTTCGCGGCCGGCACGCAGCACGCGCGCGCGTCCGTCGTGACCGGCGAGATCCTCGAGCTGCTCTGCGACCTCGCGCGCACGGGCCCGGACGACGCGGAGCTCACCAAAGCGCGTCGGCGGAACGCGTGGGAGGTGCAGTCGATGCTCGACTCGCCGGAGGACCTCGCCGGCTTCTACGCGGGCGGGCTGCTGTTCGACCGCTTCCAGACGCCCGAGCAGCGCCTCGCCGAGAACACGGCGGTCACGCCCGCGCAGATCCGCGAGATGGCCGAGCTGCTCGCGCAACCCGAGCGCCTCAACGTCGTCGCGGTGGGTCTCCTCGAAGACGGCGAAGACGACCGGCTCGAAGACACCGTGAAGGGCTTCCGCGGCGTCCGCTAGCCGGCGCGGCCGCCCACGAAGTCGAGCAGCAGCGACGCGAGCGCGTCGGGCTGCGTCCAGTGCACCATGTGACCCGCGCCGGCGAGCACTGCGCGCGTGAGCCGAGCGAATGCGGCGAGTCGCTCTTCTTCGTCCGGAGGGTGGAACCCCGTCGGGCCGCCGTCGACGAAGAGCACGGGGCACGCGACGCGCTTCGCGTACTCGACGAAGAGGCGCGCGAAGAACGGCACTGGCGACGTCGTGCGGTGCAGCGGATCGAAGTGCCACGCGAAGCGGCCCGGCTCCGTCTCCTTCGCGAGGTGCGGGAGCCGGTGCTCGAGCACCTCGCGCGCGACGTTCGGATGGTTCGCGGCGAGCCGTGCGAGCGCCTCGTCGCGCGTGAACGTCGGAGGCGGCCGCGTACGCGTGCGCGCCGAGCGGACCTGCTCGACCCAGTGGCGCATGCGCAGCGGGCCCATCTCCCACGGATTGTCGGGCGGGCCGAGGCCTTCCACGTTCACGAGCCGGCTGACGCGCTCCGGGAATGCGCCGGCGAGCATCGTCGTGATCGTGCCGCCCATCGAATGGCCGACGAGCGTCACCGGCTCGTTCGGCGCGAGCTGCTCGACGAGGTCGGCGAGGTCGAACACGTAATCGGCGAAGTGGTAGTAAGCGCCGGAAGGAACGCGCGCGCCGCGCCCGAAGCCGCGCATGTCGGGAGCGACGACGCGGAAGCCCGCGTGTGCGAGCGACGGCGCCACGCGGTCCCACGTCCCTGCCGCGTCCATGAACCCGTGCACGAGCACGATCGTGCGCGGCACCTCGACGGGCGCGTGCGCCGCCTCCCGTTGCCACTCGAGCACGTGATGCTCGAGCCCGTTTGCGAAGACGCGGAGAGAGGTCGCTGTGGCCATGCTCGTGTCGGTTCACCTAGAACACGGACGCTGCGGAGCGTACTCTGGCCGTCGACCATGGCCCACACGATCACGCTCATTCCGGGGGACGGCATCGGACCGGAGGTCGCGGACGCGACCCGCCGGGTGCTCGAGGCGACCGGCGTGAAAATCGATTGGGAGGTGCAGGAGGCCGGCGCGGCCGTCGCGGAGAAGCGCGGCACGACGCTGCCGGACGAGGTGCTCGAGTCGATCCGCCGCAACAAAACCGCGCTGAAGGGCCCGATCGGCACGCCCATCGGAAAGGGCTTCCGCTCGGTGAACGTCACGCTGCGGCAGGCGCTCGACCTGTATGCGAACGTCCGTCCGGTGCGGAGCCTGCCCGGGATCGAGCCTCGCTTCGAAGGCACCGACATCGTCATCGTGCGCGAGAACACGGAAGACCTCTACGCCGGTCTCGAGCTCATGATCATGCCCGGCGTCGCGCAGTCTCTGAAGCTGATCACGACGAAGGCATGCACGCGCATCTGCGAGTACGCCTTCGAGTACGCGCAGCGCATGAACCGCAAGCGCGTCACCGTCGTGCACAAGGCGAACATCATGAAGCTGTCCGACGGCCTCCTCCTCGAGGCTTTCCGACAGGTCGCCGCGAACTACCCGCGCATCGAGCCGTACGAGGTCATCGTCGACGCGTGCGCGATGCAGATGGTGAAGAACGCGAACAAGCTCGACGTGATCGTCACCGAGAACCTCTACGGCGACATCCTGAGCGATCTCGGCGCCGGGCTCGTCGGCGGTCTCGGCATCGTCCCCGGCGCCAACATCGGTCTCCAGGCGGCGGTCTTCGAGGCGGTGCACGGAACCGCGCCCGACATCGCCGGCAAGGGCATTGCGAACCCGACCGCGCTCATCCAGAGCGCGGTGATGATGCTCCACCACCTCGGCGAGCACGCGGCGGCGCACAAGATCGAAAAGGGACTGCTCGCGACGTTCGAGAGCGGCGTCCGCACCGGCGATCTCGGCGGCAACGCGGGTACCGACGAATTCACGCGGGCGCTCTGCGAAGCCGTCGGGCGCGCCTGACGCCTCCGCGCGCCGCACGCGAATTACGGACCGACTGTGAACGAGCACGATGCCGTCGTCTTCCTCCTATCCATCGCGACGCTCCTCGGCGTCGCGCGACTGCTGGGAGAGCTGGCCCGATCGCTAGGTCTGCCCGCCGTCGTCGGCGAGCTGTCGGCCGGTCTCATCCTCGGCAAGACGATCCTCGGGCGGTTCGCGCCCGGTCTCCACGAGTACCTCTTCCCCGGCGGTACGCCGCGCACGATGCTGTCGGCGTACACCACGGTCGCCGTGGTGCTCCTCCTCGTGGTCGCGGGTCTCGAGGTCGATCTCGCGATCGTCAAACGGCGCGGGCGCACCGCCCTCCTCGTATCGCTGCTCGGCATCATCGTGCCTCTCGTCGGAGGCATCGTCATCGGCTACGCCGTCCCGGACGAAGTCATCCTCCATCCCGAACGGCGAGACCTCTTCGCGGTCTTCCTCGGAGTCGCCCTGTCGATCTCGGCGATGCCCGTCATCGCGAAGACGCTCCTCGACCTCGGGCTCTTCAAGACCGACATCGGGCTGCTCGTCATGTCGGCCGCGATGCTCGACGACCTCATCGGCTGGGTCGCGTTCAGCGTCCTCCTCGGACCGATGCGCGGCGGGACGGTCGACGTCGCGCACCTCGTCCGCACGATCGCCATCGGCGCGGTGTTCGTCGCCGGCTGCCTGCTCGTCGGACGCCGCCTCGCCGACCGCGCCCTCGCGCGGCTCGAGCAGCAGGCCGACGTCGCGCCCGGCCGCATCCTCTCGCTCCTCATCGTCGCCGCCATCCTCGGCGCGGCCGCGATGCAGGCCATCGGCGTGCATGCTGCGCTCGGCGGCTTCATCGTCGGCGTCACGGTCGGAGACTCGCCGCGCCTTCGGGAGCGCACGCGGCAGACCATCCAGCAGTTCGTCACGAACATCTTCGCGCCGGTGTTCTTCGCTTCGGCCGCGTTGCGGGTCGACTTCGCGGCGAACTTCGTTCCCTGGGTGTGCTTCGCCGTCTTCGCGGTGGCCACGTTGGCGAAGTTGCTCGGGTGCACCATGGGCGCGAAGCTCACCGGCCTCTCGTGGCGGGAGGCCGCGGCGGTCGGCTTCGGCCTCAACGCGCGAGGCGCGATGGAGATCATCCTCGCGCTCCTCGCGCGCGAAGCTGGTCTCATCGACGACCGCATCTTCGTCGCGCTCGTCACCATGGCGATCGGCACGTCGCTCATTGCGGGCCCGGCGATGAAGCGTCTGCTGTACCGGCCTCTCGCCGGGATGCCGACGTCGGCGCGCTCCGGCAGCGAAGACGCCGCGTCGCTCGTGCGTGCAGGGGCGTTCATCGCGAAGCTCTCCGCCGCGACGTCGGCGCGCGCCATCGAGGAGCTCGGACACGCGCTCCGCCCTGCGCTCGGCGATCTCGTCGAGCCCGCGCTCATCTCGGTGCTCGAGCGCGAGCTCGTCGCGCCGACCGGCCTCGGAGACGAAGTGGCGATCCCGCACGCCGCGGTCGAGGGGCTGAATCGCCCCGTCGTCGCGCTCGGCTTGTCGTCCGACGGGATCGACTTCGATGCGCCGGACGGGAAGGCCGCCCGCATCGTGTTCCTGCTGCTCTTGCCGCCAAAGGCTTACGAGCGCGAGGTGCGTGTGCTCGCCGCGCTTGCCCGCTCCGTATTCGACGAAGCAGCGCGCGAGGCGCTCCTCGAAGCGGCATCGCTGGAAGACGCCGTGCGGTGCCTCGACGAGCACGGGCGCCGAATCGCCAGCGCGCAGCCCGGACCGCGCATGGCGAGCCTGATGGACATCTGATCCGCGCGGCTCGGCCGCCGGAACGTGCGCGCGCGTGCTAGGAAAGCGGCGTGCTCCTCGCGACGTGGAACGTGAACGGGATCCGGGCGCGCGCGCAGCGGCTCGCGGAATGGTTGGCGGAGCGAAAGCCCGACATCGCCTGTCTTCAAGAGCTGAAGATCGCCGAAGGCGACTTCCCTCACCTCGAGCTCCGTGCGTCGGGGTACCACGCGGTCCTCTCCGGCCAACAGAGTTGGAACGGCGTGGCCGTCATCGCGCGCGAACGCCCGGAGCTCGTCATGCGCGAATTGCCCGGCGCAGAAGAAGCGGGCGCGCGGTTCGTCGTCGCGAAGGTGCTCGGGATGGAGGTCGCGAGCGTCTACATCCCGAACGGCAAGACCACGGCGCACCCCGACTACCAGGTGAAGCTACGCTGGCTCGAGAGCCTCGCGCGCCATCTCGAGTCGCGCGCGGACAAGGCCGCGCCGCTGCTCGTCGGCGGAGACTTCAACGTGTGCCCGACCGACCTCGACTCCTACGGCGGCGTTCGCTTCAAGGGCCACATCTTTCATACCGACGAAGAGCGCGCGCTCGTCGAGCGGCTACGCGGCGCGGGCCTCGTCGACCTCTATCGCGCGAAGTACCCGACGACGATCGGCTTCTCGTGGTGGGACTACCGCGCCGGCTCGTTCCACAAGAACGAGGGCATGCGGCTCGACATGCTCTGGGCAACGCCCGTGCTCGCCGACCGCGTGAAGGACGTCTACGTCGACCGCGACTTTCGGAAGAAGGGAAAGGCTTCCGGCGCCGTCCCCTCCGATCACGCGCCCGTCTGCGCCGTTCTCGACTGAGCGGCCCGCGTCACCGGGCGCGCTTCTTCGGGGGCGCTGGCTTCGCGTCGTCTCGGGCGATACGCGCGACCGACTCCCACGTCCGCGTCGTCACGTCTTTGCCGAACGTCTTCTCGATCAGCACCATGAACGCGGGGCCGCGCGGGCTCGGCACGTACCAGCTGAACGCCTCGCCGCCCTCGAGGCGCACGATCCGGGCGCCTTCGAGCTCGACGGGGAGCTCGGGCACCGCCCGAGGCTTCTTCTTCAGGAACGTGACGACGCGTTTCGCGTTCGGCGGCAGGGCGGCACCTTCGTAAGGGTCGGAAGCGAGCAGCTCGCGGAGAGCGTCGACCGGGCGCACGAGCGTGAGGAACGTGCGCCCGAGCTCCTTCTCCATTGCCGTCTCGAGCGCCTTCTCGATTGCGCCGGGCGAGCCAGACTTCGCGCCGAAGACGACGTTCCCCGTCGCGAGCACGGTCTTGACCTCGACGTACCCGCAGCCTTCCACGCAGCGCTGCAGGTCCGGCATCTTCAGGTTCATCGGCGAGACGCCGCGGAGGAGAGCTGCGAACCGGCGCATGCGCCCCATCAGAACCGCGGAGCGCGGCCCGCCGCAAGCGCCCGACGCGGCACGCGGACGGCCAGCCAGGACGGAAAACTCTTACCCAGACTGGATCGCCGCTCGCTCACGGGGGACCTCGCAAGTAGCGAGAAACTCCGCGCAACAGGGGGTGAGGTGCCTGGCACACCACATGTAGGTACGTGTGCTCACCATGATCTCCTCGCGCGTCACGTCGTTCGGTCTCTCGCTCCTCGCGCTCCTCTCGCTCGCGGCCGCTCCCGGCTGCGCCGCCGAGACGGACGACACGGCGGCCGAGGCCGCCGACCAAGGCGTCACCGCGAGCCGCGACGAGGGACGCCTCCTCGACGTGCCCTTCTACTTCTCGGTCCCGAAGTCGGTCGTCACGACGGAGGTGAACCGCCGCGCCTACGCGTACCCGACCGTGTGGAATCCCTCGACGGAGGTGAAGGACGCGGGGCTCCGCATGATCGCGATCAAGCAGGACGGCACGCGTCCCGCCGCGAAGAAGGCCGCACGCCAAGACATGGCGCGTCAGCTCGCGCGCGCGGGCGTCCTCCAAGACGGCGACGTCGTCCTCTCGTTCCGTCCGGAGCTCGCGGGCACGATGGCGTACCCGCACATCCAGATGGGCTCGACCCACGCGAGCCTCACGTACACGAAGAACGGACAGGCGTTCAACGTCGACAGCCCGCTCGACGGCGAGTACGTCGGCCAGTTCGACACCCTGCACTTCTCCGGCGGGACGAACTCGTCGGGCGGCGTCGACGCGGGGACCGATGCGCTCCACATTCTCCGTCCGGCCGGGTGGGACGATGCGCGCCGCGCGCAGCTCCAGCGCTGGGCGAGCGCCGTCGCGCAGAATCGCGCGTACGGGAAGGTGAAGTTCCAGAAGGACTACCTCGCTCCCATCTTCGCGACGCGCCGGATGACGACGAAGCAGACGGTGACGCAGCTCGGGAAGATCATCCTGAACACCGGCACGATGGACCTGCCGATGTACTGCTCCGAGTTCGCGTGGCACATGCTCGCGCTCTCGGGCTGCAGCGAATCCGAGATCCGCGCGGCTGGCCCGGAGGGCGCTTCGTGCGTCGATCCGGTGTTCGCGCCGATGCCGCTCGTCGCGACCGAGGAAGGCACGACCGGTCTCGCCGAAGGGCCGCTCCTCACGATCCTCGGTGCGCCGGCGGAGACGCGCGCCGGGCTGATCGACACCGTCTTCGGCGGCGGCAATGCCGGCCGGCTCTCGTCCGGTCACCGCGCCGTCGCGGAGCAGGTCGCGCCGCTGATGAGCGGGCTCTCGCAGTACTACGGCGCGCGCGCGCAGGGCGCGACCATCACGATGACGCGCGAGGGCGCCGAGCAGCTGAATGCCGGCGTGCAGAACGTGCCCAACTACTCGCCGACGGCGTTCCTCGTGAACGCGATGCTCCCCGCGGGCGTGCGGACGATCGACTACGTCGCGACGGTCGTGTTCGTCGACAGCGATGCCGACTACGCGAAGGCGAAGCGCATCGCGATGCCGCCCGGCTCGTCGCTGCCGCGCTGAGCAGCCGCTTCCCGCGTCAGAACCGCTCCTTCGGCTCCGCCGCGGCGGTGATCTTCACGGCCGGAAAGACTTCCTTCACGAAGCGATCACGAACGTCCCTCGCCCGCGCTTCGTCGTCCCGCGCCGGTACGGCGACGCCGACGACGAGGCAGGCTCTCTCCCACGCGGGGTACGCCGACCACGCGGCCGCGTAGCTCTCGCGCGAGAGCACGGTCGCGGTCTTCGCGAAGAGCGGGTCGACGTCGACGATCGCGATCTTCCTCGGCGGCGCGGGCGACGCGGCGCCCGGCGCGGGCTTCGGCGCTGGCACCGTCCACGGGAAGGCGCTCGGCGCGTCGTGGTGGAGGTCGACCTCGAACGCTTCGACCCAAGGCATCGCCCAGCTCTCGAAGCTCTTCGAGCACGCGCCGTCGGCCATGTTGTCGTCGACGTGCGTGATGAAGGCCGCGACGATCGCGTGGTGCGCCTTGCCGTAGCGGAAGCCGACGAGGCTCGGGACCGTGATGAAGCGGACGCGCGTCCAGTTCGGCGCGTCGGGCAGCGGCACCACGATGCTGTTCTGCTTGTCGGTCTTCGGCCCGGTGGGCGCGACGCGGAGCTGCTCGAGCGCGGCCGAATGCGTGTCGCCGCCGTCGCCCCCCTGCGCGGCTTTCCCGTCGTCTTTCGGCGGAGGCGCGGGCGCGACAGGCTTGGCCGGCGCGCTCGGCGTCATCGATGCGGTCGAGCACGCGGGCAGCGCCGCGGCCGTGAGCGCACCGAACGCGAGCGCACGCCATGCGCCGGCACCCCATGTACGGCCGAGCTCCTTCATCGCCATCCAAGCATTGGACGAAACGCGCACCTTGGCCATTCGATTCTCCTATCCTCGGGTCGTGGCGGAGCCTGCCGCGAGCGAGAGCACGAGGGGTACGGTCACGAAGCTCCGCGAGGCGCTGCGATCGGTCGTCCAAGGAAAGGACGACGTCATCGACCTGCTCCTCGTCGCGCTGCTCGGCGCGGGTCACGTGCTCGTCGAAGACGTCCCCGGCGTCGGCAAAACGACGCTCGCTAAGGCGCTCGCACGCGCGCTCGACGTCACGTTCACACGTGTCCAGTTCACGCCCGACCTCCTCCCGACGGACATCCTCGGGTCGCAGGTGCTCAATCCGAAGGAAGGCACGTTCTCCTTTCATCGCGGCCCCATCTTCACGAACGTCCTGCTCGCCGACGAGATCAACCGCGCATCGCCGCGCACGCAGTCGGCGTTGCTCGAAGCGATGAACGAGGCGCAGAGCACGGTCGACGGCGTCACGCACGCGCTGCCCTCGCCCTTCTTCGTCGTCGCGACGCAGAACCCGTCCGACTACCAGGGCACGTACCCACTGCCCGAGGCGCAGCTCGATCGCTTTCTCCTCCGCATCGGCGTCGGCTACCCCGCGCCCGACGCGGAGCTCGCGATGCTTTTCGCGCGGCGCGCCGCCGATCCTCTCGAGCACGTACGGCCGGTCTGCGACCGCGTCACGATCGTTCGCATCCAGGACGAGGTCCGCGAAGTCGAGATGAAGGAGTCGGTCGCGCGGTACCTTCTCGCGATCGTTCAGAAGACGCGCGAATCGGCGTCGCTCGCGCTCGGCATCTCGCCGCGCGGCGCGCTCGCCTTCTTTCGCGCAGCGCAGGCGCGCGCTCTCCTCAATGGTCGCGGATACGTGAGCCCCGACGACGTCCACGCGCTCGCCGCTCCCGTGCTCGCGCACCGCGTCCAGCTGACGACGCAGGCGCGCTACGGCGGAATGACGGCGGAGACCGCGCTCGCCGAGGTCGTTCGTGCCGTCGCAGTCCCGACGTGACGCGATGAAGATCGACTTCGCGCGGCTGAACCACATCCTCATCCCGACGCGGAAGGACGAGCGCGACCGCTTTCGTGAGACGCGCGTGGGGCGCTTGGCCGGCTCGCTCGTCGGCGCGTTCTGGGGCTCGCTGACCGACGAGGGGCGGTCGCTCCTGCTCGTCGGCTTCGTCATCGGCGCGCTGAGCATCGACGTGCGCGCGACCAGCGGTTACGTCTTCTTCGCCGTGCTCGCGGGCGCGCTCGCCGGCTCGCTCGCCGCGGCTCGGAAGCTGCGCATCGGCGACGTCACGCTCGCCGTGGATGCGCCGCGGCACGTCACCATCGGCGAGCCGGTGACGTTCTCGGTGACGTGCAGCCGGCGCGCGGCGAGCTCCGGAGCCACGCATCGCCCGCTCCGCGTTCGCGGACCGTTCCTGCCGTGGGACGGAAAATGGATCGACGAAGCACCCGCGGAGATCGTCGCACCCGAGGGCGGCTCCGCATCGGCGGCGATGCGCGCGCGTTTCGTCGCGCGTGGGCTTCATCACCTCGACCCGTTCACCGCGGCGGCCGTCGCGCCGATTGGTCTCGCGTGCGGTCCGCGTCGCGAGAGCGAAGCGGTGAAGCTCTACGTCGTGCCGCGCGTCGCGAACGTCGTCCGTCTCCCCTTCACCATCGCGTCACGCCACCAGCCGGGCGGCGTCGCGCTCGCCTCGAAGAGCGGCGAAGCGATGGATCTCCACGGCGTGCGACCGTATCGGCCCGGAGACCCGGTGCGCGACCTCCACGCGCGCAGCTGGGCTCGAACGGGGTTGCCCGTCGTCCGCGAATACCAGCAGGAGTACTTCACGCGCGTAGGGGTGGTGCTCGACACGGACGTCGTCGATCGAGACGAGCTCGAGGCCGCCATCGAGCTCGCCGCGGGTGTCGTCGCTCACCTCGCCGGTGGTGAGGCGCTCGTCGACGTCCTCGTGGCCGGCGACCGCGTGCACGAGCTCACGGTCGGCCGCAGCCTCGGTCGACTCGACCAAGCTCTCGAGCTGCTCGCGACCGTCGAACGCGGCTCTGCGCTCCGCGCGCCGGAGCTCCTCGCGCGTCTCGAGCGGTACCTCGATCGGCTGTCGGCGGTCGTTTTCATCACGCTCCGCGATGCGAGCGAAGAGCAGCGCGCCGGCGTCGAACGCGGCATCGCCGACCACGGCATCGCGTGCACGACGCTGCACGTCGACGGGGACCTCCTGGCGAGCCTCGCGGCACGGAAAGAGCTCGCGTGGTGAAGCTCGCGTTCTTGCTTCGTCCCGGCGTTCTCACCGCGCTGCGGTTCGCGCCCGCCGCCGCCGCAGGCGCAGTGCTCGCGCTGACGAGCGCGACGACGAACCTCGTCGCCATCGCGCGCGGGGCTTCGCTCGGTTTCATCGCTGCGTCGATCGCGGCAGCCCTCTTCTTCCAGCGCAGCGACGTGCGCACGCATGGCGGCGTCGTCGCGGCGATGATCGCCGTCGTCATCGCCGGGCTGACCCGCACGGGCGCGCCGTACATGATCGCCGCGTCGCTCTTCGTCGCGGTTGCCGTCGCTTGCCTCCGCGCGCCTCTCGTCGCCGCTCGGCTCCGGGCGAGCGGCGTCTCGGCGGATGGCTCCACCGCGGCGGCGACCACCGCTGCGGCCCCCGCCCTTCGCCGCTCCGCCGTCATCACGCTCGTCGTCGTCGGCGGCGCGGTCGCGGGTCTGCTGATCACGCTGCTGCCGCCGGCGAGCCGGCTCGCCGAGCGCGCTGCAGCGAGGTTCGGCGGTGACTACCTCGCCGACGACGACACCATCGGCTTCGCTCCGAACATCCGCGTCGGCTCACTCAACCGGACACTGAAGAGCGATCGCGTGATCATGCGCGTCGAGGGGCAGCCGGTCGAGTACTTGCGCGGCGCCGTGCTCGATCGGTACGACCGCCGCGTCTGGTCGAGCACGCGCGCGGAGAGCACGGTGGACGTCGTCACCGACGCGCCGCCCGAGCGAACCACGACGCGCGTGCTCCTCTCGCGTGCTGCGCTCGCGGCGCGCGCGCAGGACCCCCGATGGTTCCTCGCCGAAGACGCGTGCGACGTGCGGACTCCGTCCGGGAAGATGAAGATCGACGCGCACGGAACGGCCCACCCCGATCCGCCAGGCAATGCGCGCGAGATCGAGTTCGCGCGCGCGAGCACGGGACGCACCTGCACGACCATGCTGCCCTCGCCTGCCCCACCGAACGGCAACGATGTCGCGATGGCGGAGAAGATACGAAGCGAGCTCACGCCGATCGCGCTCGCATGGACGCGCGACGCGAAGACGCCGGCCGAGGCGCTCGCCGCGCTTGCTCGCGAGCTCTCGAAAATGGAGTACTCGCTCGAGCCACGACGCGAGAGCAACGTCGACCCGGTCGTCGAGTTCCTGACGCGCTACCGGCGCGGTCATTGCGAGTACTTCGCTTCCGCGATGACGCTCCTCGCGCGCGCGATCGGCATCCCGGCTCGCGTGGTGGTGGGGTTCCGGGTCGACGAGGTGAACCCCTTCACCGGCGCCTCCGTCGTTCGCGATCGCAACGCGCATTCCTGGGTCGAAGCGTGGACCGGTCAGCGCTGGGAGTCGTTCGACCCGACGCCCATCGCCGAGGTCCGCGCGCTGACGCGCCCGAGCCGGTGGGAACACGTCGCCGAAGCGCTGTCGTTCGCGTGGGATCGCATGGTCGCCTTCTTCGTGAAGCTCGGGCTGCTCGGCGCCGGGCTCCTCTCCGGTGCGCTCGCGATCGTGCTCCTCGGCGTCCGCTGGATACAGCAACGTCGCCGCCGCGGCACGGCACGCCCCCTCGCGAGCACGTCGCGCCCGCTACCCGCGTTCGAGTCGCTCGCCGCGGCGCTCGCGCGGACCGGGCTGCCGCGCGATCCCTCCGAGCCACTGGAACGCTACGCACGTCGCGTCGATGCATCGGGGACGTCGTTCGCGCGAGACGCCGCGTCGGCGATTACGCTGTACGCCGAGCACCGCTACGGCGGAATCCAGGACGAGGCAGACGTCGTACGCACGCTCGAGACGGTGAGCTCTCGCGTCACGACGCGATGAGCGGGCAGCTACTTGCGGAGCACGGCGCGTAGCCGCTCCTTGAGCGCAGGCGCGGCCCACGTAGGGACGACGTCGCGCACGAACGCCGCCCTCGTCGCCTCGTCGATGTCGAGCGTCCCGCGCACCTTCGCCTTCGCCGCAGCGTACGCGTCGCGAGGGTGCGCCGCGAGCTTCGCGAGACGCGCTCGAGCGTCGGCCTCCTCGCCGATCACGTCCACGAGGCCGAGCTCCTTCGCCTCTGCAGCGGCGTAGAGATCGGCTTCGAGGAGCACGCGCGAGAGCGACGCGCCAGGAACGCGGCGGCGCGCCATCTCGAACGTCTTCGGCGGGAACTGGAGCCCGAGCGCGACCTCGTTCAAGCCGATCCGTGCCCCTTCGCGCGCGGTCATCACGCGCACGTCGCAGCAGAGCGCGACGACGCAGCCGCCGGCGATGGCGTGCCCGTTCACGCACGCGACCGTCGGACCCGCGTGCTCGTACAGCGCCTGCACCATCTCCTCGAGCGTGCCGAGGAAGGCGACGAGCCCGGGCTCGTCGAGCGAGGCGACTTCCTTCAGGTTCAGCCCTGCCGAGAACGCATCGCCTTCGCCCGTCACGAAGAGCGCGTCCCCCTGCGCGGCGCGGACCTCGTCGGTCACGCGCCGCATCAGCTCCGTCGAGAGCGCGTTCTTGCCCGGGGCCGAGAGCGTGAGGGTCCGCATCGCGCGGCGGACGCTATCACTTCTTGTCGGTGCACTCGATCGGCGAGCCGGTCTCGCCCGGGTCGAGCAGGCCGTTCCCGTTGCCGTCGGTCCACGCGACGTTCGCGTCGCAGACCGTGTTCTCGCCCGTGACGGCGATGCCGCCGAGCACGCGGTTCGAGACGAGCACGGAGTTGTTGCCCTTGATCGTGACCTTGCCCTTGATGGTGCACTCCGCGATGACGGCGTTGTTGCCCTCGATCGTGACGTCGCCTTCGATCGCGCAGAGCACGAGCGTCGCGTTGTTGCCTCGGACGACGACGTCCTTCTTCACGGTGACGCCGCGCATCGAGAAGTTGTTGCCTTCCGCGGTGACGTCGCCGCCGATGACGGAGACCTCCGGCCCCTGGCCGTACACGGTGACGTTGTTGCCGCTCGAGGTGACGTCGCCGGCGACGTCCACGCCGTCGTCGGCACCGTCGATCGCCACGACGGCCTTGTTGCCCTTGCCGAGCTCGACGTTCCCCTTCTCGTCGACTTGGGTAGGCGCGCTCTCGCCGGGGTAGCAGACGACCTCGACCACTTTGCCGGACGAATCGACGATGACGTCGGCGCGCTCGCCGTCCTTGCACGTGTCCTGAGGCTTCACGCACTCGCCGCTCGGCGTCGTGATGCAGCCGCCTCCCGTCGGCGTGACGTAGGCGGTGCCGCCCTTGCCGTCGCCGAGGACGACGGTTTTGTTGGGCTCGCTCGTGTAGGGCGTGCCCGCGTCTGGGGCGCCGGCCTCGCTCCCACAAGCAACGACGGCGAAAGACGCGAGAAAGGATGCGACAAGGATGTTCGGGCGCATGGGTGAGTCTCCTCGGCCGCCCCGCGCTGCAAGCGGCGGGACAGCGCGCCTCTCCCGAGAAATGCCGCGCTTTCTTCGCTGGCTCCGGCCTCGTACCGGCCGGCCGTCTGACCACGCGGCTCCTCCGCTGTCCGTAGCGCGAGCCCTCGCGAGCCGCGTAGCGCGATGCGCGTCACGCACGTCTGAGGCACGCCCCCGCGTTCGACGTGCGGCGCTCGCCGAGCTGCGGTAAAGCAGCGAGATGTCGTCCAGTCATCCCGTCGATGCGTCCGGCAAAGTTCTCACCTCGAATCCTCATCTCCTGAAGTGGGTCGCCGACATGGCGGCGCTCACGAAGCCGGATCGCGTCGTGTGGTGCGATGGCACGGAAGAAGAGAAGCGGAAGCTCACGCAGGAGGCGGTCGATCAGAAGATCCTCGAGCCCCTGAACCAAGAGAAGCTCCCGGGCTGTTACCTCCACCGCTCGAACCCGAACGACGTCGCGCGCGTCGAGAACCTCACCTTCATCTGCACGCCGACGAAGGACGACGCGGGCCCGACCAACAACTGGATGGACCCGAAGGAGGCGTACGCCAAGCTCGGCAAGCTGTTCGACGGCTCGATGAAGGGCCGCACGATGTACGTCGTCCCGTACATCATGGGCCCCGCGGGCTCGAAGATGTCGAAGATCGGCATCGAGCTGACCGACAGCATCTACGTCGTCCTCAACATGCGGATCATGACCCGCATGGGCCGCGTGGCCCTCGAGATGCTCGGCGACGACGACGACTTCAACCGCGGCCTGCACTCGACGCTCGACTGCAACCCGGAGCGTCGCTTCATCTGCCACTTCCCGCAGGACAACACGATCTGGTCCGTGGGCTCCGGCTACGGCGGCAACGTGCTCCTCGGCAAGAAGTGCCTCGCGCTGCGCATCGGCAGCTACCTCGGCAAGAACGAGGGCTGGCTCGCCGAGCACATGCTCATCCTCGGCGTCGAGTCGCCGGAAGGCGAGATGACGTACGTCGCGGCCGCGTTCCCGAGCCAGTGCGGGAAGACGAACTTCGCGATGATGATTCCGCCCAAGCGCTTCAAGGGCTGGAAGATCTGGACCGTGGGCGACGACATCGCGTGGATGCGCGTCGGTGAAGACGGACGCCTCTACGCCGTGAACCCCGAGAACGGGTACTTCGGCGTCGCGCCGGGCACGAGCTACGACTCGAACCCGAACGCGATGAAGACGATCATGAAGGACACCATCTTCACGAACGTCGCGCGCACGCCCGACGGTGACGTGTGGTGGGAAGGCAAGGACGGTCCGGTGCCCGCGGAGCTCATCGACTGGAAGGGCAATCCGTGGAATCCGAAGTCGTCGGAGAAGGCGGCGCACCCCAACGCGCGCTTCACCTCGCCGGCGCAGAACAACCCGTGCCTCTCGCGCTTCTACGACGACCCGAACGGGGTGCCGATCAGCGCCATCATCTTCGGCGGTCGCCGCGCGACGACCGTGCCGCTCGTCATGCAGGCCTTCTCGTGGATGCACGGCGTCTTCATGGGCGCGACGCTCGGCTCGGAGACGACGGCGGCAGCGACGGGCAAGGTCGGCGTCGTGCGCCGTGACCCGTTCGCGATGCTCCCCTTCTGCGGCTACAACATGGGCGAGTACTTCCAGCACTGGCTGCGCATGCAGTCGAAGATCACGAACCCGCCGAAGTTCTTCTTCGTGAACTGGTTCCGCAAGGACCAGAATGGCAAGTTCCTCTGGCCGGGCTTCGGCGAGAACATGCGCGTCCTCAAGTGGATCGTCGACCGCGCGCGCCTCCGCGTCGGCGGCCAGGAGACGCTGTTCGGCTGGGTGCCGAAGGCGGGCGACCTCGACCTCTCCGGCCTCGACATCTCGCACGAGAAGGTCGACGAGGCGACGCACATCGAGCTCGACGAGTGGGAGAAGGAAGTGCAGTCCTTCGGCGAGTTCTTCGACGGGCTCGGCAGCGAGATGCCGCGTGCGCTGAAGCTCCATCGCGAGCTCCTCCTCGCACGCATCGAAGCAGTCAAGGGCGGCCACGGCTGACGGCGATGAGCACGCTGCGCGCACGCTCGACGCTGGCCCTCGCGATGGGCGTCGTCGCTGCGTGCGCGGCGTGCGATCGGATTCCGGGGCTCGGGAAGAAGGACGCCGACGGGGGCACGACGTCGGCGGGCGGTTCGGGAGGCGTCCTCTCGCTGCTCGGCGGAAGCTTCGAGGGTGAGATCACCATGAGCACGACGGGCCGGGCCGGAAGCGGCGGCCCGACGACCATGGTGTTCGGCATCAAGAGCCCGAAGGTCCGCATCGATGCGAGCGGCGGCGTGAGCGACAACCCGATGCTCGCGCAAGGAGCCTCGGTCATCGTCGATGCCCCGACGAAGAAGGCGTACGCGCTCGTGCCCGCCGCGAAGCAGGCGATCGTCATCGACTTCGAGAAGGCGAAGGCGCTCGGCGCGCGTCCAGCGGCGGGCGCGCCGAGTGACGCGCCGAAGATCGACAAGACGGGAAAGAAAGAGGTCGTCGCCGGCTACGAGTGCGAGGTCTGGAAGGTCAGCTCGAAATCCGGACGCGCGGACATGTGCGTCGCCGAGGGCATCAAGTGGATCGACCTCGCGGACCTCGCGATGGCGTCGCCCGAGCTCGGAGTGGCGGCGGCCGCGGGCGAAGCGAACCACTTCCCGCTGCGACTCGTCAGCTTCGACGCGAACAACGTCCAGACCGCGCAGATGGAGGCGACGAAGATCGAGAAGAAGAAGCTCGACGACGCGCGGTTCGTGGTCCCGGCGGACTATGCCGTCGTCGACATGAGCGCGCTCATGGGGGGCGGGTTCGCCGTTCCCTCCGGGGGCAAGCTGCCTTCCGGATTCCCGCCGCCGCGCCGCGCGCGCTGAGCGCGGGCGATCACGAAGCGACGGCGGCGAGCACGTTTTCCCGCGCGGGCGTCGTCCCTGGAACGCGCGGGAGCTCGACGCGGAAGCACGTGCCCGTGCTCGACTCGGAATGGACCGCGATGCTGCCGCCGTGGGCGAGGGCGATCTGCTCCGCGATGAACAGCCCGAGACCGAGCCCGGGCGAGCGCCGCACCGACGAGGTGTCCTCACCACGACGGAGCGGCTCGAACAAGAACGGCACCAAGGCGGGCGGAATGACGCCCGCATTCGAGACCTCGACGCACACGCGCTCGGAGCTCGCGCCATCGAGACGCACGCGCACCGGCGCGGTCACGTCGCCGTGCTGACACGCGTTCGCGACGAGATTCGAGACGAGCTGCCCGAGACGGTCGGGGTCCCACGTGCCGTGCGTGTCACCGTCGCTCGTGACTTCGATGCTCCGGCCATTGGACGCCTCGAGCTCCGAAACGACCTGCCGGCAGACGTCGAGGAGATCCATGCACTCGCACTGCACCGGCAGCCCACCACCGAGGCGGACGCGCGTGAAGTCGAGGAGCTGCGCGATCATGCGGTCCATACGTGCCGCGCTCCGGAGGATTCTCGCCGCCGGATCCGAGATGCCGGCCGTCTCTGCACGTTGCGCGATGATGCCGGCCGCGGAGACGATGGCGCTGAGTGGATTCCGGAGGTCGTGCCCCAGGATGCCGGCGAACATCTCGCTGAACCGAACGACGCGCGCCAGCTCGTCGACGCGCGCGTTACGCTCGGCATCGAGCTGCTTTCGCGCGGTGATGTCGACGGCGACGAGCGCGACGCCGTGGGCGGCCCCGCTCTCGTCTTCGAGGCGGGCGGCGCTTTCCTGGACCCACATGCGTGACCCGTCGGGCAGCACGTACCTACGCTCCGCGATGTACGAGACGCCTCCTTCGAGCAGCGCGCGGAGCTGCTCGCGGCTGACCTCCGCATCCGCCGGGTCGACGAGCTCGTCGAGACGCATGCCGGCGAGCTCGTCGCGCGACCGGCAGACGAGAGCGCAATAGCGCTCGTTTGCCAGCGTGATGTTGCCGCTCATGTCGGTCTGCGCGATGCCGGCCTGGACCTGGGTGACGATGGACCGGAAACGCTCTTCGCTTTGCTCGAGCCGCGTCGAGTAGGCGCTCAGCATCACGTTCGCGTCCTCGGCCGCGCGGCGCGCGAGCACCTGCGTCGTGACCTCGAAGCCGAACGCGTCGATGCCTTCGACCGTGCCGTCCGCGCCGTAGCTCGGTTGGTAGACGTAGTTGACGAACACCTCTTCGAGCTCCGCCCCGGGCGCACGCGCCACGCGCGTCGACACCTCGTTGCCGACGTACGGCTTGCCCGATGCGTACACCGCGTCGAGGAGCTCGAACACGCCTTGACCGGCGAGCTCGGGGACGGCTTCGCGCACCGGCTTACCCACCACGTCGCGATCGCCGTAGAGCCTGCGGTAGAGAGGGTTCGCGAACTCGAACACGTGCTCGGGCCCGCGGAGCATCGCGATCATCGCGGGCGCGTTCATGAACACGCCGCGCAGCCGCGCCCGCTCGGCCTCCGCTTCCGCGCGGAGGCGCACGAGCTCGCAGCCACTCGCGATGCTCTCGCCGACGCCGCGGAGGAACCGCCGATACTCGTCGTCGAAGTGGAGGCGCGCGCTCGCGGCAAGGACGGCGACTCCGAACACCGCGCCGGAGGAGGCGCGCAACGGCAACGCCACCGCCGCGCGCGGCTTCTCCGGCCACGGCTGCACGGTCACGTCGGCGAGAAGGAACTCGAGCTCCGCGATGTCGACCGCATCGGACCCGGCATGCACGGCGCGCGCGACCTCCGCGAAGCGTCGCAGCGCGGGGTGCTCGCGTGGAAGCTCGGCGGAGCACGCCGCAAGCCGCACCTCTCCGGCCGCGACGTCGTAGCGGAAGAGCGCATACAGCGGCACGTCGTTCGGGTTGCTCGCGAGGACGGCGGCCGCGTCACGCAAGGGATCGGCGGTGCCGACGTTCGCCGAGAGGGCCTGCAGGGTCGCTGCGCGGCGCTCCGCGAGCACGGCGAGCGTGACCTCCTGTACCGGCTGCAAGATGCCGCGGATCGCGCCGGTGTCGTCACGCAACGGGCTGAACGTGAACGTGAAGTACGCCTCCTCGGCGAAGCCGTACCGGGTGACCGCGATCTGCTCTCGATCGACGCGGACAATCTCTCCCGAGTCGAGCACCCGCCGCATCCAGGGGTGGATGGTCGGATACGTGTCGGGCCAACACTCGTGGTACGGCGCGCCGAAATACCGCGGGTGCCGAGGTCCCATGATGACGGCGTATCCGTCGTTGTAGATCTGGAGGAGCTCCTCCCCCCAGAAGATGATCGCGGGCGAAGGGAGCTCGAGGACGAGCGCGACGTAGTGAACGAGCGCTTGCGGCCACGTCTCGATCGCGCCGAGCGGCGTCTTCTGCCAGTCGATCGCGCGCACCAGGGCCGCCGCTTCGCCCGCGCCGGCGAAGAACCTCTCGGCCTTCGACTCTCCCTCCCCCATCCCATCGAGGAGAGTAGCCGAGTTCGGATATCGTCACACGCGCATGGGCGTGCGAACCTTCTCGCTGCGGCGCGCAACGCGATCCGATGCGGCGAGCGCGGCCGCGATCATCGCTGCTGCGCTCGCCGAATACGGGCTTCCTTTCGAGCCCGAAGGCCGCGACGCCGACGTGGCGACGTTCGGCTCACGCGCCGAGCACGACGACCTCGTCGCCGTCGATGCGGCGACGGGCGAGGTGCTCGGCGTCGCGAGCGTCGGCCCAGGAGACGACCACGCACTCGCGTGGGTCTCGAAGGTCTTCGTCGCCGCGTCCGCGCGGAGGCGCGGGGTCGGACGCGCGCTGCTGTCTGCCGCGCACGAGGCCGCGCGCGTGCGCGGCTATCGCGTCATCGGCCTGCGCACGCGCGTCCTCTTCCGAGAGGCCATCGCGCTCTACGAGTCGTTCGGGTACGCGCGGCGAGACGACCCCGCCGCGCTCGCCCCTGGCGACGTCGTGTACTACCGCGCGCTCTGACTCAGCGACCGCCGCGCTTCTTCGCGCCGCCGGCCTTCTTCTTGGCGCCGCCGCCGCTGCTCTTCTTCTTCGCACCGCCGCCGGCCTTCTTCTTGGCGCCGCCGCCGCTGCTCTTCTTCTTCGCACCGCCGCCGGCCTTCTTCTTGGCGCCGCCGCCGCTGCTCTTCTTCTTCGCACCGCCGCCGCTCGCCTTCTTCTTGGCGCCGCCGCGTGCCTTCTTCTTCGCTCCGCCGCGCTTCTTGCCGCCGGAGCCTTCGCCCGTCGCGGACTCGAGCGCGTCGTCACCCGCTTCGCCGCCGCCCGCGTTCGCTCCACCCTTCGATCGTGCCTTCGCCATGCTGTTCTCCTTGGCCTCGTCCGCGCACTTTCGCGGTCGAGAGAAGACGAGCCTAACCCGAAAGTGATCGCGCGTGCGGCGTTCGCGCGATCACGCGACATCGCGGACGGGCATGCGAATGAACCGCCGGGTCGACCTTGGCGCCTCCGGCGACAAGCGGTACACCAGCGGCATGAGCGACAGCATCGAATCGCGTCTCAAGGAAGATCGCCGCTTCCCGCCGTCGGCCGAGTTCTCGAAGGGCGCACGCGTGCAGTCTCATGCCGCGTACACGTCGATGTACGAAGAGTCGCTCGTCGAGCCGGAGCGCTTCTGGCGCGAGCAGACCACCGAGCTCGTTTTCCGCACGCCGTGGAAGACCTTCTCGGAGTGGCAGCTGCCGCACGCGAAGTTCTTCGTCGGTGCGACGTTGAACGTCTCGGAAAGCTGCCTCGATCGGCACCTCGGCTCCAGCAGCCGTACGCAAGCGGCGATCGTGTGGGAGGGCGAGCCGGGCGACGTCCGGACCCTCACCTACTTCGAGCTGCACCGCGAGGTCGTCCGCCTTGCGGCGGCTCTCACCGACCTCGGCGTGAAGCAGGGCGACCGCGTCGCGATCTACATGGGCATGGTGCCCGAGACCGCGGTGGCGATGCTCGCCTGCGCGCGCATCGGCGCGACGCATTCCGTCATCTTCGGCGGGTTCAGCTCGGACGCGCTGCGCGAGCGCATCGTCGACTGCGGAGCGAAGGTCCTCCTCACGCAAGACGGCGCGTGGCGGCGAGGCAACATCGTTCCGCTCAAGAAGATGGCCGACGATGCCCTGGAACGGACGCCGACGATCCAGCGCGTCATCGTGCTTCGGCGCGTCGGGCACGAGCGTTTGCCGGTGCAGATGAAAGAAGGCCGCGACGTCTGGTGGGACGACCTCCTCGGACGGCAGCCCAGCGAAGCGGCGTTGGCGCTCGCGAAGAGCCCGCCCGCCTTCGACGCCGAGCATCCGCTCTTCATCCTCTACACGTCGGGGTCGACCGGGAAGCCGAAGGGCGTTCTCCACACGAGCGCCGGCTACCTCGCCGGCGTGCACGTCACGACGAAGTTCGTCTTCGACCTGCGCCCCGGCGATCTGTACTGGTGCACCGCCGACGTCGGCTGGGTCACTGGCCACAGCTATCTCGTGTACGGCCCGCTCTCTTGCGGCGCGTCCGTGATGATGTACGAAGGCGCGCCGAACGCGCCCGACTGGAGCCGCTTCTGGAGCATCATCGAGCGGCACGGGGTCTCGATCCTCTACACGGCGCCGACGGCCATCCGCGCGTTCATCCGCGCGGGCGACGAGTGGCCTGCGCGCCACGACCTCTCGAGCCTGCGCCTCCTCGGCTCCGTCGGTGAGCCGATCAACCCCGAGGCTTGGACCTGGTACCACCGCGTGATCGGCGGCGGTCGCTGCCCGATCGTCGACACGTGGTGGCAAACGGAGACGGGCGCGATCATGCTGACCACCCTTCCGGGCGCCTGCTACTCGAAGCCCGGCGCGACTGGTCTGCCGCTTTTCGGCGTCGACATCGAGGTCGTGAAGGACGACCGCGCGGCATGCGCCGCGAACGAAGGCGGCAAGCTCGTCATCAAGCAGCCGTGGCCGTCGATGGCACGTACGCTCTACAACGACGACGCGCGCTTCCGCGAGGCATACTGGAGCCAGATGCCCGGGGTGTACTTCACGGGCGACGGCGCGCGCCGTGACGAGGACGGTTACTTCTGGGTCGTCGGACGCATCGACGACGTCCTCAACGTCGCCGGCCACCGCATCGGCACGGCCGAGATCGAGAGCGCGCTCGTGTCACACCCGGCCGTTGCCGAAGCGGCCGCCGTCGGACGCCCGGACGATCTCAAGGGCCAGGCCCTCGTCGTCTTCGTCACCCTGAAGCAGGGCCACAAGGCCGACCCGCTGCTGAAGGAAAAGCTGACCGAGCACATCGACAAGGAGATCGGGAAGTTCGCGCGCCCGGACGCGATCCGTTTCACGGACGCGCTGCCGAAGACGCGCTCGGGAAAGATCATGCGCCGGCTGCTGAAGGAGGTCGCGTCCGGAGCAGGCGCGCCCAAGGGCGACACGTCGACGCTCGAGGACCTCTCGGTGCTCGCGAAGCTGCGCGCCGACGAGGATTGACCCCCAGCGGCGCCTACGGCCGGCGCGCATCACGATCCGGCCGCCGGGGTGCACCCACACCGGTACCCTGCGTGGGGTGTTCGCGGGTGCTAGCGCCGCCATGGGCGCGACAAATCACGCCTTTCGTCCCGACCCGAGGGTAGAGCCGAGGAGCGCGCGACGTAAGAACCTGAGCCTGTAGAGGAGCACGAACGCGGAGGCTTCCAAGCTATGCTCGGAGGCTGTCTCGTCCGCCCGAAGGCGGGCGAAACAAACCTCGCGACAACCACCCCGACCGGAGACTCGAAGGATCATGGCCGCCACGTACAGCTCCCTCGTCGGCCTCGCCGTCGGCGGCAAGTACGAGGTGCGTCGTGTGCTCGGCGTCGGCGGCATGGGCGTCGTCTGCGAAGCGATTCATGCCGACCTCGGCAAGAAGGTCGCGATCAAGCTGATCGACAAGTCGATGAAGGAGAGCGAGCTCATCGTGGCTCGCTTCCGCCGCGAGGCTCGCGCGCTCGGTCAAATCCAGAGCGAGCACATCGTCGAAGTCTTCGACGTGGGCGCGGACGCGCGCGTCGGGCTCTACATGGTCATGGAGCACCTCCAGGGCGAGGATCTCCAGACGCGGCTCGAGCGCGAGAAGCGCGTCGACCTGACGACCGGCGTGATGATCGGCCATCAGATCGCGCGCGCGCTCGAGAAGGCGCACGCCGCGCGGGTCATCCACCGAGATCTCAAGCCGGCGAACGTCTTTCTCACGACGCGCGACAACGGCTCGCTGCTCGTGAAGCTCCTCGACTTCGGCGTCTCGAAGCTCCTCGGCGACGCCGGTGGTGCGCGCATCACCGGCAGCGGCGCGCCAATCGGAACGCCGCTCTACATGTCGCCCGAGCAGGCCGAGGGCAAGGACGACACCGACGGACGCGCCGACATCTGGTCGCTCGGCGCCGTCCTGTACGAGGCGCTCGCCGGCACTCCGCCGTTTGCCGATCGCGGCAGCTATCACGGCACGATCGTCGGCATCCTGACGTCGCGTCCGCAGCTCTTGCACGACGCGGCGCCGTGGGTGCCGCCCGCCGTCGCGAGCGTCGTCGACGCGATGCTCGTGCACGACCGCGACGCGCGCATCAAGGATGCGGCGACGGTCACGAAGCGGCTCCTCGACGCGTATCCCGCCGTGCTGCCCGATGGAACCGGACGGCACACGGCGGTCATCGTGCCGAAGGCGACGGCGCCGGTCGATGCGACGGGCGACACGGAGATCTTCACGTCGGCCGCATTCCACGCCGCGCAGCGCGCGAGCAACCCGGGCTCGAGCCCCGGCGCGCGACCGAGCCAGCCGGAGGCCGAGGACTCGAAGCGCACGGTGCCGAACGTGAGCTCCGCGCCGGGCGTGATCTCCGACGAAGCGACCCGCACCGCGGCCGCTACGCCCGTCGAAATGGGCCGTGACTCGGCGATCTCGCACCCGCCGGTCACACCTTCGCCACCCTATTCGCATTCGCATTCGCATGCGCAGGGCTGGGAATCGCGCGCATCGCAGCCGCCGCACACGCCGCGCAGCGCGCCGGGGGCGGTCTCGGCGCGCGAGCCGATCTCGGGGGGGCCGAAGACGATCCCGCTCCCCTCCCCCTCGTCGTCGTCGAGCGGCGTCGCGATGCCCGGTACGCCGCCGGTCATCGATCCTCTGCCGCCGCCGAGCGAGGTTGCGCCGGACACCGCACGCGACGACGTGCTCGCGATGCGCGCGGAGCGACGCCGCTGGATGACCCTCGGCGGCCTCGCCGTTGCCATCGTGGTCGTCGCGCTGGCGGGCTACTTCGCGGGCCAGCGCTCGAAGCCCATCGAAGCGAGCCCTGCGCCTCCGCCGACCACGGCTTCGGCGCCGTCGGCAGTCTCGGCGAGCAGCGGCGCGGCACCCGCGCTGTCGGCATCCGCGGCGGCAACCGGGTCGGCGCCCGTCCCTCCTCTCACGCCGACGACGCCATCCGCATTGCCGACGGCGCCCGAGCCCGAACCGCCGACCGCCGCGCCGGCGACGGCCGCGCCGCGCCCGCATCCGCCGCGCCGCTACAAGCCGCGCCCCGCGGCAAGCGCCGAAGCCGCGCCAGGCGCGAACCCGGGTGAGCCGAAGAACGATCCGCCGTCGCCTCCGCCGGCGGAGCCGGCCGCGCCGTCGCCTGATCCGCAGTGAGCTCCCTCACGCGGCGGCGCGAAGGCTGCGCGTCTTCGTGACCCACGCTGCCGTGTCCGCGACCTGCGTCTCGACCGGGGTGGCGCCGTAGCCGAAGGTGGTCCTGAAGCGCGTGTCGTCGAGCTCGAACGGTACTTCCCACTGGTACGTCATCTCGGCGAGCTCGCGCATGAACGGCGAGACGAGCCCGACCGCGCGCACCATCCAGCGGGGAACGCCGCGAACGCGCGCGTCGACGCCGAGGGCACGACCGAGCCGCGCGGCGAGAGCCGAGGTGCTCTCCGCGCGGTTCGTGGGCAGATGCCAGACGTGACCGAGCGCGCGCGCGTCCTCGCCGAGGGTCACGAGCGAGCGCGCGACGTCGGGCGCGTACGTGTACGCGTGCGGCATGTTCGGGTCGCCGACGGTCTCGGCGGCGCGCCCTGCGAGCACGCGATCGTAGAAGCGGTCGCCCCATGCCGAGAGCGGCAGGTCGGGCCCGAAGAAGTCGCTCGCACGTCCGATCGTCACCGGCACGTCGCCGCGAGCGTGGGCCTCGAGACGAAGCGCGGCGAGCTCGACGCGGAGCTCTCCTTTCTTGCTGACGGGCGCAAGAGGCGAGCCCTCGTGCATCGGTCCGGTCGGGCGGCCGTACATGTACAAGCAATCGAGGGCGACGAGCTTCGTGCCGGCAGACGCAGCGGCGCGTAGTGAGCCGCGCCCGAGCGCCAGCAACTCGGCCGGCCAGCGGTGATACGGCGGGTTCATGCAGTCGTAGACGACGCCCGCGCCGCGAGCGACCTCGTCCGCGAACCGCACGTCGGTGATGTCGCCGGAGACGCGCTCGAGCCGACCGCTGGACGGGCCCGCCGCGCCCCGGCGCACGAGACGGACGCGATGACCTCGCGCGAGGAGGATCTCGGCGACGCGCGTGCCGATCTGGCCAGCACCGAGGACTACGTGGAGAGACGCTTGGCTGTCGTTCATGGCGTTCACGATGCGACTTGCGAGCGCGCAAGACAAACCGCGAGAATGCAAACACACATGGCAGAATTGCAAGACCAGGAGGATGCGCGCTGGGACGATGTCCGCATCTTCCTCGCGGTGCACCGGAACGGCAGCCTCGGCGCGGCTGCGCAGAAGCTCCGCGTTGACACGTCGACCGTCAGCCGACGGCTCAGCGCCTTCGAGGCCGCGCAAGGCGCGAAGCTTTTCGAGCGCACCCGCGACGGCGCCGTCGCGACGCATGCCGGCGAGGTGCTCCTCGCCGCCGCCGAGGCCATGGAGGCGGCGTACCAGCGCCTCGTCCGTGATGCGACCGACCTCGAGTCGGAGGCCGAAGGGGTCGTTCGGATCAGCACCGCGCCGGGTCTTGCGGAGGCCTTCGTCGCGCCAGCCCTCGTGCGGCTCCGCGCGCGAGCGCCGCGCGTGCGCATCGAGATCGATGCTTCGGTGCGCGCGCGGGACCTCGCACGGCACGAGGCGGACCTGGCGCTCCGGTCGATCGAGCCGCGCGGCAGCGAGCTCGTGACGACGCGCTTGCTCGTCGCCTCGTGGGTCGTCGCCGGGTCACCGTCGCTCGTCGCCGAGCTCGGAACGCTTCGCGCGTGGAGCGACGTGCCCGTCATCGCGTGGGACGCGGACCTCGCGAGCTTCGGGCCTGCGCGGTGGCTCGCGAAGCACGCGCGCGACGCAGACGTCGTTCTCCGCACGAGCCACTTCGCCTCGCAGGTCAGCGCCGCGCTATCGGGCCTCGGCGTCCTGCTCCTCCCCGAACCGTACTTGCGCGTGCACGGCCTCGTGACGGTGAAGGTCGGCGCCGCGCTCCGTCCGGACGTGGAGGCGCTGCCCAAAGACGGTCTCTGGCTCGTCGGCCATCGCGCCTATCGCACGATCCCGCGCATCGCGGCGGTGTGGCAGTTCCTCGAAGAGGAGCTCCGGCCGAAGCGCGCGCGGCGGTGACGACGGCGCGTCAGCGGAAGAGCCGCTCGAGATCGGGCGGCAGCTCGGAGACGCGAGGCAGGTGCTCGCTCGGCGCGCGCGAGAGCGTCTGCCAGAACAAGATGTCGCGCGAGCGTCCGGCCCGCACGGCGGCGAGAGCGCAGGCGAACGCCTTCGCGGTGTAGGTCGCGTCGACGGACAATCCTGCGTGCGCCGCCGCGTCGTACGCATCGCTGCCGGCCGGCGTCGGGTGCCCGTAGCCCTGTCCGATGAACGATGCGTCGACGTCGATCCGTCCCGCTGCGCGCGCCGCGGCGTGGGGAGGAAGCCCGGCCGCCTCGGCCGTCTTCCGCGCGAGCCGCCGCGCAACGAGCGCGAGGGCAGGCGCCGGCGGTGACACGGCAACCCCGAGAACGCGCGTTTTCATGCCGGTCTGCTCGAAGCCCGCGGCGAGCCCCGCGACCGTTCCGCCGGAGCCCATGGCCACGACGACGAGATCCGGCTCGGCGAGCTCGCCGGCACGGACCTGTGCGGCGAGCTCGTGTGCAGCGTCGACGAACCCGAGCGAGCCGAGCACGTTCGAGCCGCCGAGGGGAATGAAGTAGGCGTCACGCCGAAGATGCGCGGCGACGAAGAAGGGGGCGATGGTCCACGCCGGCGACGCGAACGCGCGGAGCCCGTGCGCGAGCGCGACGCGGAGGTTCTCCTTCGCATGCGCCGACGGCGGCTGCGGGACGAGGACGGCCTCGACCGCGAAGCCCTCGCGTGCGCCGTAGATCGCGGTCGCGACGACCTGGTGGCTGCCCGCCGCACCGACGGTGAGGATGCGGCGCTTGCCCCGATCACGCGCCTCGCCGAGGAGCAGCTCGAGCTTCCGCACCTTGTTGCCGCCGTACGGCTCGCACGCGAGATCGTCGCGCTTCACCCAGAGCGTGGTCTCTGCCGACGAGAGCCCCTCGAGGGGCTCCACCGCCGTCGGGTACGTTCCGAACGAGAGCCGAGCGCCGCGGAGCACAGCGTCAAAGTGACCGCGAATCCGCGCTGAAGGAAACCCGAAACGTCCTCGAAACGCGCGCAGTGCAAATAGTCTTGGCAGCCCCCGAGGGCTGGAGTCTCATCTCGCCCTCCGAGAACCGACGCATGAAGAAGATCGAGGCCATCATCAAGCCCTTCAAGCTGGACGAGGTGAAGGACGCGCTCAGCGAAGTCGGCGTGCAGGGCATGACCGTCACCGAGGTGAAGGGGTTCGGCCGCACGGGCGGCAAGAAGGAGGTCTACCGCGGCTCCGCGTACGTGGTGGACTTCGTACCCAAGGTGAAGATCGAGATCGTCGTACCCGACGAGCTGGTCCACGACGTGCTCGACGCCATCGAGAAGAGCGCGAAGACCGGTCGCATCGGCGACGGGAAGATCTTCGTCAGCCCCATCGAAGAAGCCGTGCGCATCCGGACCGGAGAGCGCGGCAAGGACGCCATCTGAACCCGACAAGGGGAAGAGAGAGAAGATGAAGCCGAAGGAAGTGATCGAGCTCGCTACGAAGAACGACGTCAAATTCGTCGATCTCAAGTTCATCGACCTCCCGGGCGTCTGGCAGCACACGACGCTCCCGGTCGCGCGGCTCGACGAAGCGCTCTTCGAGGACGGCATCCAGTTCGACGGCTCGTCGATCCGCGGATGGCAGCCGATCAACGCGTCGGACATGACGATGATCCCGGACGCGGAGACCGCGAAGCTCGACCCGTTCTTCGCGCATCCGACGATCTCGCTCGTGTGCTCGGTGTACGACCCGATCACGAAGCAGCCGTATTCGCGCGACCCGCGCCACATCGCGAAGAAGGCCGAGGCCTACCTCCGGCAGACGGGGATCGCGGACACCTCGTTCATGGGACCGGAAGCAGAGTTCTTCCTGTTCGACGACGTGCGCTTCGACCACTCGAAGCCGAACGAAGGCTTCTACTACCTGGACAGCGCAGAAGGCGCGTGGAACTCCGGGCGCGAGGAGTACCCGAACCTCGGTTACAAGACGCGGCAGAAGGAAGGCTACTTCCCGGTTCCGCCGACCGACACGCTCGCGAACATCCGCATGGAGATGATGCTGGCGCTGCAGGCGTCGGGCATCGAGGTCGAGGTCGGCCACCACGAAGTGGCGACCGGCGGTCAGTGCGAGATCGGTGTGAAGTACAGCCGCCTGCTCCCGTGCGCGGACCAGCTGATGTGGTTCAAGTACATCGTGAAGAACGTCGCGCGGAAGCACGGCAAGGCGGCGACGTTCATGCCGAAGCCGCTCTTCGGTGACAACGGGTCGGGCATGCACGTGCACCAGTCGCTCTGGAAGGAGGGCAAGCCCCTCTTCGGCGGCGACGGCTACGCCGGTCTCTCGCAGATGGCGCTCTATTACATCGGCGGCATCATCAAGCATGCGAAGGCGCTCGCCGCGTTCACGAACCCGACGACGAACAGCTATCGCCGTCTCGTTCCCGGGTTCGAGGCGCCGGTGAACCTCGCGTACTCGAGCCGTAACCGTTCGGCGTCGGTGCGCATCCCGATCACCGGCCCTTCGCCGAAGACGCGGCGCATCGAAGTGCGCTTCCCGGACCCGAGCTGCAATCCGTACCTCGCGTTCAGCGCGATGATGCTCGCGGGTCTCGACGGCATCCAGAACAAGATCGACCCGGGTGATCCGCTCGACAAGGACATCTACGCGCTCAGCCCGGAAGAGCTGAAGAACGTCCCGCACATGCCGGGAAGTCTCGAAGACGCGCTCGATGCCATGGAGCGCGATCACGAGTTCCTCCTCCGCGGCGACGTCTTCACGAAGGACGCCATCGAAGAGTGGCTCGACTACAAGCGGACGAAGGAGCTGAACCCGATCCGCATGCGCCCGACGCCGCACGAGTTCTTCCTGTACTTCGACATTTGACCTTGTGGGGGACTTCGTCCCCCCTCACGCTCTTGCGCTCGCAGACTCGCTCCAGAGCGTGAGCCTCCCCCCTTCTCCTTTGGCCCTTCGGGCCGACGGAGGCGACTTCGCAACGAAGTCGCGCGAGAAGGCGAGAGGAACGGGGAACGGGGAACAGGCAACGGGGAATGGGAGAGGCAACGGGGAACCGGGCCATTCTCGCCGTCCCCGGCTACCTGTCCCCGGTCACCTGTCTCCTGCCCCCTGTTCTCTCGACAGGCGCAGCCCGAATGCCAAATGCGGAATGCGGCGGCGACAAGCCTCCCGCATTCCGCATTTCCTGTTCCCTGTCGCCTGTTCCCTATTCCTACGCGCCGAGCCGCACCGCCGCGGCCGGCTCCAGCACGCGGAACGTGAACGACTCGGTCAGATACAGCTCCACTTCGTGCTTGGAGTGGTACGCGTACCCGATCGAGAGGTCTTGCCCGACCGTGAGCTCGTAGTCTCCGCCGCGCACGCTCATCAGAGCGGCGCCGCGAATCGCCGCCGCGCGGACGATCGGAGCCACCGTCTGCTCGATACGCTTCGCGAGGGGACGCCCGTCTTCGGCAGCCGCGTAGACCTTCTCGTGGAGGTCGGCGTCGAGCACGACCGCGTACGGCCCGCCGATGCCGGCCTTGCGGAGAATCTCCTTGGCATCGAGGAGCGCCTTCGGCAGCTCGCGCACCTCGGCCGGCAGGCGCACCGTCTCGTGCGGGCTCGACGGCAGGATGCCCTGGATGCCAGCGCGCTCGAGGCCGTTGAAGATCGCGTCGTCCTCGACGACCGCCGTGCGCTGCGCCGCGCTGACCACCGGTGACAGGTCGGGGTCTTCCGCGCCGCGGGCGACCGTGTCGAGCTGCATGATGTCGAGCTTGATCGGGACGCGCATCTCGACGAGCGGCTGTACGCGCCGGAGCCCGAGGTTCACGTCGTCGGACGGCTTGTCGCCGAGCAGCGCGAGATGGCCGGTGTTCACCGCGGCATACTTCCAGCCGAAGGGGCCGTTGAAGTCGACGAGCTTGCGGCCGGCGAGGTGCAGCTCGAGGACGCGCTTCGCCTCTTCGTCGATGAGCTCCCAAGCTTCGGGAAGGATGGGCGCGAGGCGCCTTTTCAAGAGATCCACGTTCACGCTCCTCCCGGCCGGCTGAGACCACGAATGCCGAGCGACCCGTCGTTGCTCGACGCTTTCGCCGGCGCCGAGCGCTCGGGCGCGCCCTTCTTCTTCTCGATGCTCCCCTCGTCGGACTCGCCGCCAGTGGCCGCTTCTTCGACCTCGGTGATCGGCCCTTCCGAGAAGATGTACGTGCGGATGTTCTCGTCGAACTTCGCGTTCCGCCGCCGGATCCACTCCAGCGTCATCATGGCGTGCTCGATCTCTTCGTCGCGGTTGTGCTCGAGGACCGCCTTGAGGTCGGCGTCCGTCGTGATGTTCGCGCGCTGGTTGTACCAATCGACGGCTTCGAGCTCCTCCATCAACGAGACGATCGCGCGATGCAGATCGCGGGTCTCTGGCGAGAGGCTCTCGTACGGCTCGTGCCACGCTTCGCTGCCCATGGATCGCACGGTAGTGCGCGGCGTGGCCCTCGCCAACTGTCATCACGCTCGTCACCGGCTGGGCGAACGCTGGACGCATGCGGCACCGTGTCGGTCGCGCGCACGCGGCGGAACGCGCGGTATGCTGCGTCGTCATGAAGGTCAGGGCCGCCGTCGCATACGAAGCCGGAAAACCCCTCGTCGTCGAAGAGGTCGATCTCGAAGGACCGAAACCGGGCGAGGTCCTCGTCAAGCTCGCGGCGACGGGCATCTGCCACACCGACGAGTTCACGCGCTCCGGAGCCGACCCCGAAGGTCTGTTCCCGGCCATCTTCGGCCACGAAGGAGCCGGCGTCGTCGTCGAGGTCGGTCCCGGCGTCACCTCGCTCGCGAAGGACGACCACGTCATCCCGCTCTACACGCCCGAGTGTCGGCAGTGCAAATCGTGCCTCAGCCGGAAGACCAACCTCTGCACCGCCATCCGCGCGACCCAGGGCAAAGGTCTGATGCCGGACGGCACGAGCCGCTTCTCCATCAAGGGCAAGCCGATTCACCACTACATGGGCTGCTCGACGTTCTCGAGCTACACCGTGCTGCCGGAGATCGCGCTCGCGAAGATCCGGAAGGACGCGCCGTTCGACAAGGTCTGTTACATCGGCTGCGGCGTCACGACCGGCGTTGGCGCCGTGATCAACACGGCGCAGGTCGAGGCCGGCGCAAACGTCGTGGTCTTCGGCCTCGGCGGCATCGGGCTCAACGTCGTGCAGGGCGCGCGCATGGTCGGCGCAGACAAGATCATCGGCGTCGACATCAACCCCGCCCGCGAGGAGCTCGCGCGCAAGTTCGGCCTGACGCATTTCGTGAACCCGAAGGAGGTGAAAGGCGATGTCGTCGCGCACCTCGTCGAGCTCACCGGCGGCGGCGCCGATTACTCGTTCGAGTGCGTGGGCTCCGTCGAGCTGATGCGCCAGGCGCTGGAATGCTGCCATCGCGGCTGGGGAGTGAGCGTCATCGTGGGCGTCGCCGGCTCCGGTCAGGAGATCAAGACGCGTCCGTTCCAGCTCGTGACCGGTCGCGTCTGGAAGGGCACCGCGTTCGGCGGGGCACGCGGGCGCACGGACGTCCCCAAGATCGTCGACTGGTACATGGACGGGAAGATCGACATCGACTCGCTCATCACCCACAAGCTCCCGCTCGACCGCATCAACGAAGGCTTCGACTTGATGCACGAGGGCAAGTCGATCCGCACCGTCGTCACCTACGACTGAACGCGCGCAGCGCCGCGCCTTCCTTGATGCGTGCACTTTGCAAGCACGCAATCCGGCGAGCGCATGCGCCCGGCGCACCGCCGTGCTGTGGCGCCGTGCGACCACGAACCCGCTCCGAACGCGCCGAATCGCGGAGCGCCGACGCACTTGCGACGGCGCTGCTGCTGGCGTTCGCCTTGCACGACCCCGCGCGCCATGGCCACGCGCGCCAACGCAGAGCGACGACGGCGTGAGTCGCGAGTCGACCTCGCGTCGAAGCGAGCACGGAGCAAGGAGAGAGAGCAATGCCGGTAAAGGACGAAACGCCCACCTCGAAGAAGCGCAGCATCAAGAAGGCGACGATGACGCCGGACGACAACGGCGCTCCGCCGAAGAAGCGCTCCGGCAATCGCGCGAAGCTCGGTCGCTCGCAAAGCTCGCCCGGGCCGACCGACAAAGGTGGCACGTCGCGCACGATCACGAAGAAGGCGTCGGGCCGGGCTGCGAAGAAGAAGTCTGCAGACGCGGAGACGCGGCCAATCCCCGCCTCGGCCCGTCCGAAGAAGCGGCCGACGACGCGCGGCGCCGTCGGATCGAGCGGCGCCGCCCGTCGCGGCACCGGCGCGCGCGCGCAGAAGGCGACGCAAGAAGCAGAGAAGCGCGGCGAAAAGCGCCCGAAGCGCACGGGAGCGAAGAAGACGCGCCAGCGCAGCAAGAGCGGCCGTCAGGGCGCGAGCTGATCGCGAACCGCGCGGAAAGACGCCGAAAGACGACGTTCGCGCCGTTGTAGGAGTCTCGTTCGCATCGCGGCGCCCGCACGGCGCGCGTCCTCCTCCAGCCTGCGGTAGAACCTTCCTCGAAACCTGCATGCTGCATGCAACGCAGGGAAACGAAGGGGAAGCTCTCATGCGTCGCTCTTGCCTGATCTCGTCCGTGCTCGTCTCCGCCGCTCTCGCTGCCGCGTGCAGCTCGTCCTCTCCGCGCGGACAGTTCGAGGACCCGGCGCAAGCGGGCGCGGGCGGCAGCGAGAGCGGGGGCGCCCCCGCCGGTTCGATTGGTGGTCAGCAGGCCGCCGACGATCCGAAGGCTGACGAGTGCCAGAAGATGGATATCGTCTTCGTCGTCGACAACTCGGGGTCGATGAAGGAAGAGCAGTCGAACCTCGTCGCGAATTTCCCGAAGTTCGTGAAGGTGCTCGACGAGTTCAAGACGAAGAGCGGCGCGAAGATCGACTACCGCCTCGCGGTGACCACGACGGGCCGTGACGTCAGCTACAAAATGGCGGTGCCCGGCTTCGGCGAGATCCCTCAGAGCGAGAAGGGCGAGAACGGCGCGTTCCGGAACGGCTGCGGAATGACGCGGCGTTGGGTCGAGAAGAGCGACCCGGGCGCCGTCGCCGAGTTCACGTGCCTCGCGCAGGCGGGTACCGGCGGCCCCTCGATCGAGATGCCGCTCTACGCGCTGAAGCTGGCGTTCAACGACCGCATGGCCGACGGCACGAACACGGGCTTTCTGCGTCCCGACGCGCTTCTCGGGACGGTCATCCTGACCGACGAGGACGACTGCTCGCGCGAGGACAACGACTTCACGATCCAGAACGACGTCTGCGCGACGATGCCGAACGTGAAGCCGGTCGCCGAGTATGCGGCCATGCTCGACGCCGCCGCGAAGGGACCCGGGCGTTGGGCGACGGCCGTGATCGCCGGCGAGAAGGCATGCAAGTCGGCGTTCGGCGATGCGGCCGACGCGAAGCGGCTCCGCGATTTCGTCACGCTCGCCGGCAAGAACGGAACGTTCAGCTCGATCTGCAACGGCGACCTCACGCCGGCGCTCGAGAAGGCCCTCGCGACGTTCGACGCCGCCTGCAAGAACTTCCCGCCGGTCCGCTGACCGCGCCGCGCTCGCGATCCCAGAAACGACGAAGCCGCTGCGTTCCCGAGGGAGCGCAGCGGCGTTCTTCGCTACCGACGAGCAGGCCTGACGGCCCGTTCGCTCAAGCCTCGGCGAAGCCGCGCTTGTCCTTCTTGCCGCCGGCCTTCTTCGCCTTCTTGCCCGCCTTCTTGGCGTGGCCGTTCAGCGAGCCGTTGCCGTTCGTGCCGTTCGCGTGCGCGGAGAGGGACTCCGACGGCACGACCTTGCCCTTCGGCTTGCCGCCGAGGAGGTCGGCCGCGAGCGCCTGCGCGCGGTTCGTCTTCTCCCAGGAGAATTCCGAGCGGCCGAAGTGGCCGTACGCCGCCGTCGGACGGTACTGGGGCGCGAGGAGCCCGAGCTCCTCGATGAGGGCCTTCGGGCGCATGTCGAAGTGCTCTTCGACGTACTTCTGGAGGCGCTCGTCGGCGACCTTGCCGGTGCCGAACGTGTTCACGTAGATGCCGACCGGGCGCGCGACGCCGATGGCGTAGGCGACCTGCACCTCGCAGCGGCGCGCGAGGCCTGCCGCGACGATGTTCTTCGCGACGTAGCGCGCGTAGTAGCAAGCCGAGCGGTCGACCTTCGACGGGTCCTTGCCGCTGAACGCGCCGCCGCCGTGACGGCCCATGCCGCCGTAGGTGTCGACGATGATCTTGCGGCCGGTGAGGCCGCAGTCACCCTGCGGGCCGCCGACGACGAAGCGGCCGGTCGGGTTGACGTGGAACTTGGTGTTCTTGTCGATGAGCTTCTTCGGAAGGACCTTCTCGATGACGAGCTCGACGATCGCCTCGCGGAGCGCCTTGTACTTCACGCCCTCGTCGTGCTGCGTCGAGACGACGATCGCATCGGCGCGGACCGGCACGTCGTTCTCGTACTCGAGCGTCACCTGCGTCTTGCCGTCGGGGCGGAGGAAGTCGACCTTGCCGCTCTTGCGGATCTGCGTGAGCTGACGCGCGAGCTGGTGCGAGTAGTCGATCGGCGCCGGCATGAGGTTCGGCGTCTCGTCCGTGGCGTACCCGAACATGAGACCCTGGTCGCCGGCGCCCTGCTCCTTGTGCAGGCCCTCGCCCTCCGTCACGCCCTGCGAGATGTCGGGGCTCTGCTTCTCGACCGCGACGAGGACGGCGCACGTGTTGCCGTCGAAACCGATCGCCGAGTCGTTGTAGCCGATGTCGAGGACGGCGCGGCGCACCACCGTCGGGTAGTCGATGATCGCGTTCGTCGTGATCTCACCCGCGAGGACGACCATGCCGGTCTTGGCGAGCGACTCACAAGCGACGCGCGCGCGCGGGTCCTGCGTGAGGATCGCGTCGAGAACCGAATCGGAGATCGCATCGCAAAGCTTGTCCGGATGCCCCTCGGTGACCGACTCCGACGTGAACTGGTAACGTGCCATTCAGCGACTCCTGAGAAGAAATGAAACGAACTCGACGGCGCCACCGCATAGCGCGGCAGGGCCGCGGTGCAAAGCCCTATCCCTTCGGCTTCTCGTCGTCCCAGGGCTCGCGCACCTTGAGCACGCTCGAGATCCGATCCTCCTTCGGGCCCGGCATCGGAGGCGGCGGAGAGCTCGAAAGGCCCGGGGCGACGACGCTCGGCCGAACCGCGAGCTCCACCTCCGCCCCCGGGAGCGCCGCGATGGCCAGCGTCGCGGCGGGCTCGAAGACGAGCGGAGCCGTCGGCCCGCCGACGGCGTCGTAGAACCGCGCGGTCACCCGCATCATCCGCTCCGAGCCGAGCTCGTCCCAGACGCGCCGCCAGGTGCGCCCCTCGCGGATGGCGGCCGTGAACTCTTCGGCGCTCGGGAAAGTCACGGTGTGTCGGAGGACCGTGTGACGTACGAGCGCGAGCCCGCCCTCGTCGAACATCTTCGCGATCGATTCGCGCGCAGCGTCGATGCGCGGCGGCGTCGCGACCACGTTCGGCTCGAGCTCGTGGAGGGCGTTCATGAGGAGCTCGAACGGGTCGTCCGCATCCGGAGGTCCGAACGTGAGGACGCCGACCTTGCCGCTCGGCGCGAGCGCCTTCGACCAGCTCGCCAACACCGCCGTGCGGTTCTTCAGTTGCCAGAGGCCGAACGCGCACACGATCGCGTTCCAGTCTCCCTCGCCCACGTCCTCGGCCGGAGCGTGCTCGCACACGACGCTCGGGAACTGCGCGCGCTTCACCTGCTCGTCGCAGACGCGAACCATCTCCGGATTCGCGTCGGTCGCCCGCACGCGTCCGAGGTCGCCGACCGCGCGGGCGACGGCGAGCACCTCGGCGCCCGGGCCGGAGCTCGCGACGAGGACGCGCTGCCCCTGCGCGAGCGCGAGCTCGCGAACGAGGTCGAGGTGGTAGGGCACGAACCGCGGCACCCACTCCTTGATGTAACGGTCGGCGGCGCGATCGAACGGCGTTGCCATGGGCGCGGAGCATAGCCGAACCTCGGCCGCTGCGCGCCGGGACCAGCTGACACTGCGGCGCCGGATGGACTACGCTGCCGCCGCGAGATGGCCGACGCTCCCTTGCGCAAGACTTCGCTCCACGACCGCCACGTGAAAGCCGGCGGCAGAATGGTGCCGTTCACCGGATTCGAGCTGCCGGTGCAGTACACGGGCATCGTCGACGAGCACCAGGCGGTACGCACCGCGTGCGGAATCTTCGACGTCTCGCACATGGGCGAGCTCGAGATGCGCGGCGAGTACGCGGCGCAGGTCGTCGACTACCTCATCACGAACGACGCCTCGAAGCTCGTCGACGGACAGGCGCTCTACACGTGCGCATGCAACGAGCAGGGCACGATCCTGGACGACCTCATCGTCTACCGCGCCGCGCAGGACCGCTGGCTCATCGTCTGCAACGCGTCGAACCACGACAAGATGGCGGCGGTGTTCCGCAAAGCGGCGGAGAACCATTGCGAGTTCGAGGACCGCACCGACGAGACGGCGCTCCTCGCCCTGCAAGGTCCGAAGGCGTTCGACGTCCTGGATCGCGCAGGGGGTGACGCGGCGAAGCTTCGCGAGCTGAAGCCGTTCCACTTCCGCGACGCGGTCGTCGCCAACGTGCGCTGCACGGTCGCGCGCACCGGGTACACGGGCGAAGAGGGAGTCGAGATCTTCTGCGCGTGGAACGACGCACCGGCGCTCTGGGATCAGCTCGTCGAGCTCGGCAAGCCGCTCGGCCTGAAGCCGGCGGGCCTCGGCGCGCGCGACACGCTGCGGCTCGAAGCGCGGCTCTCGCTCTACGGCAACGACATCGACGAGACGACGAATCCCTACGAAGCGGGGCTCGGCTGGACCGTGAAGCTCGACAAGCCGATGTTCGTCGGCAAGGCTGCCCTCGAGAAGGTAAAAGCCGAGCCGCTCGCCCGGAAGCTCGTCGGCTTCGAGGTGACGGGGCGCGGAATCGCGCGCCAGGGCTATCCGCTCCGCGATCTCGAGGGCAACCAGGTCGGCGTCGCGACGAGCGGCAGCCCGGGTCCGACGATCGGCAAGAACGTCGGGCTCGGCTATCTGCCTTCGGCCCTGACCGCCATCGGGACGAAGTTCCTCGTCGACTGCCGAGGGAAGAACGTCGAAGCCGTCGTCGTGAAGACTCCGTTTTACAAGCGCGCCTGATCTCGAAGAAGCGCACCAGACGAGGAACACTCAGATGAACATCCCCGCGGGCCTCAAGTACACGAAGGATCACGAGTGGGCGAAGGTCGAGGGCACGCGCGTGACCGTCGGCATCACCGCGTTCGCGGTCGAGCAGCTCGGCGACATCACGCTCGTCAACTTCGACGCGAAGGTGGGCGACGAGATCGCTGCCGGCAAGGCGTTCGGCACCATCGAGAGCGTGAAGACGCTGAGCGACCTGTTCGCCCCGGTCAGCGGCAAGATCGTCGACATCAACAAAGACCTCGACGCGAAGCCGGAGCTCGTCAACGAAGACTGCTACGGCCAGGGCTGGATGGTGGTCTTCGAGGTGTCCGAGCCGCGCGCCATCGAGCAGCTCCTCGACGAAGGCACGTACGCCGATCACGTGAAGGAGTCCGCGCACTGACGACGCGCGGACGCGCCGACGACGGGCGACCGACCGACGCGACACCGACCGGCGCGGCACCGAAGGCCGCGCCGCGTCACTCCAGCTCGACCCGGTTCCGGCCGGCGCGCTTGGCGCGGTAGAGCGCGGCGTCCGCGCGCGAGACGATGTCGTCCGCGTCGTATGCGTTGCGGTCGTCGGCAGCTGCGACGCCGGCGCTGAACGTGACGTGGCGAGGCTCGTTGCGCGGGCCGAGCGGGATCGGCTTGGACGCGAGGTTCGCGCGCAGGCGGTTCGCGACCACGCGCGCGGCCATGCCGGTCGTACCCCGAAGCAGGAGCACGAGCTCCTCGCCGCCGTAGCGGCACGGGATGTCGTCTTCGCGGAGCTGCTCTTGCACGACCTCGGCGACGTGACGGAGCACGCGGTCGCCGTCTTCGTGCCCGTACGTGTCGTTCACGAGCTTGAAGTGATCGAGGTCGAGGAGAATGAGCGAGAACGGTCGGCGATGACGCTTCGCGTGCGCGACTTCCTCGCGCAGACGGCGCTCGAAGTAGCGCCGATTGAAGAGGCCGGTGAGCGCGTCGTGGGCGGCGTTCTCGAGCGCGAGCTGCAGCTTGCTCTTCAGCTCCCGCTGCGCGCGCGAACGTTCGCAGACGGCACGGACTTTCGCGCAGAGCAGCGTTGGGTGAAGCGGCTTCGTCAGGTGGTCGACGGCGCCTGCTTCCACCGCACGCAGCATCTCGGCGTCGCCGAACGGGCGGTCGCTCAGGAGCACGACGGAGATCGCGGCCGTCTCCGGATCGGCACGCAGGCGCTCGAGCACCTTCCAGCCGTCGGTGTCCGGAAGGCTCAAGTCGAGCAGCACGCAGTCGAGCGTGCTCGCCTTCTCGACAGCGACCTCGTACGCGCGCGCGCCCGTCTCGGCTTGCGCGACCCGCATCGCGAGCATCGCCATGTTCCGGAGGACGTCACGGCGCGTGCGCTCGTCGTCGTCGACGACGAGGATCTCGCCGGGCGCTACCGGAGCCACGGAAATGAGCGATTCGCGGACGCTCACGCGCTGGAGTCTAGCCCATCCACGCGGTCGGCGTTCGTTGCCTTTGCTGCCGCCGCAGCCCCTCCGGCCACCACGAGGAGCGCACCTGCGAGGATGAGCAGTCCGCCGAGAACGCCGACCACGCCGAGCGTCTCGTTCATCAACGCCGCGGCGACGATCACGGCGACGAACGGCTCGAGGAGCGTGAGCACGGACGCGTGGCTCGCGGCGATCCGTCGGAGGCCCCACACGAAGAAGAGTCCGCCGAGCACGCCGGGGCCGAGCGCGCCGAGGATGACGACGACGAGCGAGGAGCGCGCGACCGCGGTGACATCGCTGCCGTCGACCATCGCGAAGAGGAGCGGCGTCGACACGAGGCCGTGGAAGAACATCAGCTCGCTGCCGGAGAACGCGCGCGCGAGGCGCTTGTTCACGAGGACGTTGGATGCATAGAAGACCGCGCTGCCCGCGCCGTAGGCCGCGCCAACGAGCCCGCTCGCCTCGGTGCGCCACGGCTGGAGCAAGAGGCAGAGGCCCGCGAACGCGATGGCGACGGCGACGAACGTGCGCGCATGCGCCCGCTCGCGAAGCACGATAGGCGCCGCGAGCGCGACGAACACCGGAGTGAGGTAATGCGTGAGCACCGCGACGGCGACGCTCGTGCGCTGGTACGCGCCGAAGAAGAGCCCCACGTTCGCGGCATCGCTCACGCCGAGCCACGCGACGCCGAGCCATTGTGAGAACGTCGCGCGTACCGGCAGACGATCACGGACGAGGAACGGCACCGTCGCGATCGTCATCACCGCCATGACGACGGCGGATTGCAGCGTCGCCGGCATGGGCGCGTGCTTCAGGATGAACGGCCAGGTCCCCCACGAGGAGGCGCCGATGGCGACGAGCGCATATCCCGCAGACGTTCGGCGGAGCGCGCGAGGGTCGGCGGTCACGATTCGGGCGCGCCGGACGTGCCGGCGAGGTCTTTCAGCTTCGCGAGCGTGGTCAGCGCTTCGAGCGGCGTCATGCGATCCAGGTCGAGCGCGCGAAGCATGTCGAGCGCGGGGCTCACCGCGGGCGGAGCCTCGACGGTCGGTGCGGCGCCGCCGAAGAGATCGAGCTGCGGCCGGCGCTTGCCGCGCACCGTCTTGCCTTGCGCGGGCGAGGCACCTCCCCCTTCGAGGCCGCCCAGAATCGCGCGCGCGCGTGCGAGCACGGGCTCGGGGATGCCGGCGAGGCGTGCACACGCGACGCCGTAGCTGCGCGACGCTGCGCCCTTCTGCACCTTGTGGAAGAACACGATGTCGCCATCGTGCTCGCGCGCACTGACGCTGTGGTTCTCGGCCGTCGTGCACGTGGCCGCGAGGTCGGTGAGCTCGTGGTAGTGCGTCGCGAAAAGCGCACGGCAGCCGACGACGTCGTGGAGATGCTCGGCGACGGCCCACGCGATCGAGAGCCCGTCGTAGGTGCTCGTGCCGCGTCCGATCTCGTCCAGCACGACGAGCGAGCGCCGCGTGGCACGCCGCAGGATGTTCGCGGTCTCCTTCATTTCGACCATGAAGGTGCTCTCGCCGCGGGCGAGGTTGTCGCTCGCGCCGACGCGCGTGAGGACGCGATCGACGACGCCGATGCGCGCGCGCCGTGCGGGCACGAACGAGCCGGCTTGCGCGAGGACGACGGCGAGCGCGACCTGGCGCATGAACGTGGATTTTCCGGCCATGTTGGGCCCGGTCACGATCCAGAGCCGCGAGCGGTCGGCCGCCGGCTCGGGAGAGGCGTCGAGCACCACGTCGTTCGGCACGAACCGACCTGCTGCCGCAAGCCGCTCGACGACGGGATGACGTGCATCTTCGAGCGCGAGCTCGAGGGAATCGTCGACGTCGGGCCGAACGTAGTCGTCTTTGTGGGCGAGCTCTGCGAGCGAGCTCGCAACGTCGAGCACCGCGAGCCTTTCCGCGACGGCGCGCAGGCGATTCACCGCGGCGGCGAGCTCCTTCACCACCGCCGCGTAGAGCTCGGTTTCTCGCGACGACAAGCGGTCCTCGGCGTGCGCGAGCTTGTCGGCGAGGGCGTCGAGCTCGTCGCACGTGAACCGCTCGCCCGTCGCGATGGTCTGCTTACGGCGCCACGTGCTCGGCGCTTTCGCGAGGTGCGTCTTCGTCACCTCGACGTACCAACCGAAGACGCGCGTGTAACGGAGCTTCAGGCTCGGAATCTGCGACTCCTCACGGAGGCGTCCTTCGAGCTCCACGATGAGCCGCTGACCGTCGCGCGTCAGCGTGCGCGCCTCGTCGAGCTCGGCGTCGTAGCCGTCGCGCATCACGCCACCTTCACTCGCGCGGAGCGGCGGCTCGTCGACGATCGCGCGCGCAAGCAGCGCGTGCAGCTCGTCGCACGCGTCGACGAACCGCTCGCTGCGCCCGACGCCGAGCGCCTCGCGCATGCCCGCGTCGCGGAAGGCCGAAAGCGCCGCGTCGATAGCCGGCAGCTCGGCGAGAGAGGTGCGCAGCGCCACGAGCTCGCGCGGGCCGATGCGGTCGACGGCGAGCTTCACCGCGAGGCGTTCGATGTCGGCGACGCGATCGAGCCGCGTCCTCACTTCGTCACGAAGGCCCGGGTTGCGTACGAAGAGCTCGACGGCGTCCAGACGCCGCCGGATCTCGCCGACATCGGTGCGCGGCGCGAGCAGACGTCGGCGCAGCAGGCGGGCGCCCGGCGCGGTGCGCGTGAGATCGATGTGATGGAGCAGCGAGCCTTTCGTCTCTCCGTCCATCGTGCGCACGAGCTCGAGGTGCCGCTGCGCAGCGTCGTCGAGGACGAGCGTGTCACCGAGCTCGTATTGGACGAGTCGACTGACCGGGAGCTTTCGTCCGGGCTCGCACTCGCGCGCGAGCGCGATGCACCGAGCTGCGGCGACGAGCGCGAGCTCGCTCGTGCATGCCTTCCGCGCGGCGCCTTTCCCGAGGACCTCGTCGAGCAGCTGCGTCGCGGCACCGGCGTCGAGCCGCGTCACCTCGTTCGCCGCCGCGTCGCGAACGGCAGCGCGCGGGAGGCTGGAGCGCACTTGCGCGAGCAGGTCTGCCGAGCCATTGCCTCCGAGGACCTCACGCGGTTCGAGGCGAACGAGCTCGGACAGCGCGCCGGGCGGTCCATCTGCCTCGCACGCGAGCAGCTCGCCCGTCGAGAAGTCGAGCGCGGCGACTCCGACCCGGCCGTCGGCATGCGCCTCGACCGCCGCGAGGAACAGGTTCTTCTTCGCGTCGACCGCGCTGTCGTCGTACGCGATCGCCGGCGTCGCAACACGCACGACCTCGCGCGGGACGATGCCCTTCACCGTCGCCGGGTCGGCCATCTGCTCGCAGATGGCGACGCGGTGCCCGAGGTCGAGCAGCCGCTGCACGTAGGCGGCGCCCGCGTGATGCGGGACGCCCGCCATCGGGATCGCGTCGGGTGAGCCTTTGTTGCGGCTCGTGAGCGTGAGCTCGAGCGCCTTCGCGGCGATCACGGCGTCTTCGAAGAAGAGCTCGTAGAAGTCGCCCATCCTGAAGAACAGGAGCGCGTCCGGGTGGGCGGCCTTCGCGGCCAGGTACTGCCGCATGACCGGCGTATCCGCGGAGCCGCCCTTCGCCATCGCGACGAGTGAATGTCAGAAGTAGGGAGCGCGCGCAACCGTGACGGCCCGGAGGTCGATGAGCACGAGGCCCTGCGACGCGCCGTCGACGACGCCGATCTGCCCGAGCGTCTCGATGAACTTCATCGACTGCGGGCTCACGGCCGTGCTTCCACCCGTGATGTTCACGTTGAGGTAGCGGAACCCACCGCGCGTCGAGAACACGTACGTCGTATCGCGCGCAGGGATGACGCCGCTCGGCGGGTTCTGAATCGCGAGCGCGAACATCGGATTGCGCATCGCGAGGGGACTGTCGCGTCCGGCGCCTGCGAGGTCGATGCCGACGGGCACCGCCGGAACGCGGCCGTTGAGGAGCGCCTCGCGCGGATCGCACGACGTGACGCAACGGCCATTCGCATCCGTCGTCATGTGGCTGAGGAACTGGATCCCCGTGCCCGCCGCGCCCGGGTTGTTGCCGATCACCACCCACTCGGCGCCCGCACGCACGCGGAACCGCACCTGGTGGTGGAAGCAGCACTTCATGAGGCGCAGCAGATCGGCGTTCGTGCCGTCGCGGCGCACGACCTCACGCGATTGCGCGCCGGGCCGCGTGTAGAAGCGGCCGATGACGAGATGATCGTCGTAGGCCTCGATGATCGGGAAGTCGCGCGCGGGGCTCTGGTCGGCCGCAGCGCCGAACAGGTTGCTGCACGTCTCGTAGCGACTCGAGGGCGTCGAGAACCGCGTGTCCCAGCACAATGCGGGATCGTTCGGGTTCCCCGGCTGCGCGGAGAGGCCCCAGTAAGGGTCGCTCGGCGGCAGCAGATCGTCGGTCAGCTGCACGTAGTCGGCCATGCGGCTCTCGAGCGGCTCGGCGGGAACGCGTCCGGTCGTGCGGCGCATCTCGGACACGATTCGCTGCGCACGCTCGGTGCCCGCAGCGAAGTCTTCGATGCCGCCCTGGCAGAAGCTCGTCTGCGTCTGCGTGAGGACGAGCGCGGAGTAGTCGTTCGGCGCGATCGCGGAGATCTGCGCGGACGTACCGGGCGCGCCCGCGAGACCCTCGAACGCCGGGAGCGCACCCTCGTAGAGCGCGCGCCAGTCTTGATCGACGTGCGGGACCGGCGTCTCGAACGCGAAGCGATACTTGAGGATGGGCGTGTTCTCGCTGCCCTGCCCCGTCAGCGGCAGCTGCACCGACGCGGCGGTGACCGACGGCGTGGCCGTCACGCGCGGAACCTGCGTTCCGGACTGCGCGGAGTCACTCGTCAAGAGCACCTCCGAGCGCGGCGTGTGCGGCGCGCTGATCGGATAGAACTGCTCGTTCGTGACGCTGAGCGGCGCCGCGTGAGGCGCATGGTACGGGTCGAAATCGGTCGCTCCGCTCGGCGCAGGCTGCGGCACCATCATGGTGCTCTCCGGCGGATAGAGCACGCCGTCGGCCGCGATCGCGCGGAGGCCAGGGTCGCCGCTCACGACGTCGGAGATCGGTGCGAGATGCTGCGGCCTTCGGCACGGCGCGTCCCAGTCGTCGACATCGACGATCATCACGCGACCGTTCGCGAGCGTCGCGAACGCGAAGATGCCGCGCAGTCGCCGCGGGTCGACGGCGCGCCCCGGGTCCGCCGAATTCATTCGGTAGAAGTAGCCGAGGTCCGCCGTCGGGTTCGCGTCGAGGTTGCGGTTGGGATTGCAGAGCACGCCCGACGCCGACGACGGAAGCCGGACGCCGTTCACCTGGCCGAGCGGCCAGTCGTTTCGGGCGAACGAGACGGCGACCGCCGGCGCGCCGAAACGGATCCGGTCCTCGGGCTCGAACGGGTTGAGCTCCGGATGCGGCCGCGTGAGGGGCGAGCGCGGAGCGGTCGCGAGGTCCGTCGCGTCGAAGACCATGATCGACCCCTCGACGCGGTCGACCGCGTAGAGGAAGCGCTTGTACTCGCGCGTCGGCGGGCTGAGCGCGATGTCCTTCACGTGCACCACGCGCGACGGATCGGCGAGGCTCGTCGCCACGTACGGCGGCAGCTCACGCGGCGCGCCCGGCGTGGAGAAGTCGACGACGTGCACGAGCGGCGTGCCTTCGTCGGCGATGAAGAGCGTCTGCTCGTCGCGCACGACGGAGACGAGGCGCGGCGGATCGAGAGGCCCGAGATCGAGCGGGATCGCCCCCGCGTCGTTCGCCGCGACCGGCTCACAACCGGCGTCGTCCGTTGCCGCCGGCGCCGCGTCGGCGAGGCCCGCTTCGGGGATTCCGCCGTCGGCCACGACCGTACGCGCGTTCACGTCGCACGCGCAGCCCTCGCTTCCGCACGCCGCGGCCTTGAACGGACGCGCGCACGTCGTGTCGACGCCGCCGTCGACCCACTTCACTCCGTCATCCCATGCGCCGCCCGACGCGAACGCCGGCGGGACCGCCGCGGCGCCGACGAGCTCCATCGCCGACGTCACGCGGCAGGGCGCGATCTCGCCGGGCCGCAGCGTCTCGCCTGCGGTGAGGCCCGGATCGAACTCCGCAGCGCGCGAGAAATCAGGCTCACCGTTCGGCAGGCGCGGGAGACCGCCGCGCCGGAACGGTCGCGGGTCGAGCGTGACGAGCTTCGCCGTGTTGCGGCGGTCGCCGGGGAGCACGACGACGATCTCGTACTCGGGCGCGTCTGCGGCGGGCGCGCCGCCATCGCCGGCATCGCCGCCGTCCCCCGCACCCGCGTCCGCCGGAGAAGGCGCAGCCCTTCGCGGAACGACCGCGAGCGCACCAGGATTCTGCGGCAGCGCGCAGACCGGCCACGACGCGAGCGACACCGGATCGGGGTCGCGCGGAAAGCCTGCGGTGTCGCCGAGGACGCGGCGCGTGGGGATGCCGTAGATCGCGGGCTTGTTCGGCTCGGCCGAGGCCACGAAGACCATGCGGCCGTCCGGCGTCGCCGCGACGTCGGTCGGCAGCGCGCCGACCGGCAGGAAGTTGATCCCGGGTACCGCACGCGAAACGTCGACGAGACGACCGGCGGAGAGGTCGACGACGGCGAGCTCGCCGCGCGACGACTGGGTGACGAGCGCGAAGAGCTGGTTGTCGAAAGCTTCGCCGTTGACGTTCGACGGCACCGGCGCGCACTGCTCCTGCGTGACGCCGCGCGGCTCGATCGGCTCGAACGGCGCACCGGGCGCTCGCGGCGCGTAGAGCTTCAGACACACGACGTCCATGCGCTGTGCGCGCTCGAACGTGCGGACCGGAACGCTCGTCGGCGTCTGCGAGCACGCGAAGAGCACGGCCCCGAGCACGACGACGAGGAGTGTGGCTGCCAGCGCGAGGAGGCGCCTGTTCTTCTTCCCGGTGATCACGTCAGGAGCCCTTCGGAGCCGTCGGACGGCCGAGCGTGAAGACGATGCGTTCGTAGGTCGCCGGGTTCGGCTGCGCGTTGTCGAGGTCGATGATCTGAACGAACGAGTTCGTGAAGCTCGCCAGGTACGCGAATCGGTACCGGCGGAGCTGTCCGCTCGGCTCCCGCGGGTCGATCTCGACCTTCTTGTGCGTCGCCACGTCCTCCATGGAGAACGGGTCGAAAGCCATGGCGAACGGGCCGACGCCGACGCGGATGACGTTCTCGAGCGTGTTCGACGCGGGGTCGATGACGAAGACGGTCGCCGAGTCGAAGCACACGACGAACACGCGGAGCGCATACGCGCCGTCGCGCTCGACGACCGGCGCGAGGTAGACGCGCGACGGCCCGGCCGTCAGCGGGATCTCGGTGTGGACGACGACCTGGTCCGGGTTGTACTCGCCGGTCGCCGTGGCGGTGCCGCCGACCTCGCCGACGAGCAGCGATGCAGGAGACCGATTCGCGATGAACACGCGCGCCGGTTTCCGTGCGCACGTGACGATGTCGCGCTGCACGTCCGCATCCGTGCGACCGGCCGCCGGATTCGCGGGCCTGACGCTCGCCTTGCACGCGAGCCTCGGAGTGGGATCGATGGCGATGCCGCGCGAGTCGGTGTTCGAGGCGCCGATCGCGACGGGATAGAAGCCCTCGACGTCGAGGAACGGCCGACGGAGCGCGGAGCCGACGCCCGCGAACTCGTCCGGGTAGTGACGAATCAGCGTCATCTGCGCGGACGCGCGGCTCGTCTCGAGGAACGCGGGGCGCGGGAACGTGGCCGGGTCGGTGAACGCATCGCGGTCGTGCGGGATCGCCGCGATGCCCACGCCGCCGAGCGGCACGTTCTCGAGCACGAACTGGAGCGCGGGCGGAGGCGCGATGTCGGCGCCGCCGAGATCGTCGTTCTGCAGGCGCGCGAGGCCGGACGAGAAGAGGCTCGTCTTCGGATCGTTCTGGTGCGTGACGACGATCGACTCGCCGTCTTCGCTCATGGCGATGCCGAACGGCTCGCCCGGCATCGTGATGCCGCGCGTGTTCCCGAGCTCGTTCGGGTTCTCGCCCGCGGAGTGGGCGGCATCACAGCGGCCCGAAGGTTCTTGCCCGCAGCGAATGCGGAACGGTCCCCAGTTCTTGTCCTGAGGAGGGACGACGTTCGGGTCGTCGCGCTCGACGCTCGCCCACGTGAGCGAAGCGTTTCCGCGGACCGGCGCAAAGAGGCGGTCGAAGTGGCGCGTGCCGACCGGCAGCTGCTCGTTCGGAGAGAGACGCGGCGTCTGCGGGACGAGCTGCGCCGGCGGCTTCGAGAGGAGGAGGTCGGTCGCGAACGCCCCGATGATCGCGGAATCGCGAACGTAGGTGCTCGACTCGACGGGCGGCGCGCAGACCTCGCCGAGCGTGCTGCCGACCGGCGGCGCGAGCGGGCACCCAGGAGGCGGGTTCGCGAGCGTCGCCATGACGTCGCGGCGGATGAGCGCGAGGTCGTACGACTGCAACGTGCCGCCGTTGAACTGCAGGTCGAAGTCGGAATTGACGGCGTAGAGCACGCTGCCGCCCGCCGACACCTGCAACCCGACGGGGAAGTAGAGCGATGCGAGCGGCGGCGGCGTCCCGTCGTCGCTCGAGTAGCAATCGCTCGTGAGCAGCGCGACGACCGGGAGCGCGCCAAGCAGGCAGAGCCGCGCGAAGGCGGATGTCCTCGGACGATGGTCGACACGGCGCGCCATTCGCGGGGCACACTAGTGTGCGCCCCGTTCCGAACGCAACTGGTTCAGCGGGCGTGCGGAATGGCGGGCCGGCCGGCGTGTCGCCCGCGTGCTGCCAGCGTCAGAGCTCGATGATGATCACGCCGCGCTGCCCCTCCTCGGGGTCCTCGCGACGCTTCGGCTGCGGAGGCGCGACCGGCAGCTCGACCTGAGGCTGCTCGTACTGCTTCCGCTCTTCTTCTTCTCGGCGTCGGATCTGCTCGATGATGAACGGAGGGAGCATCACGTCCTCCTCAAGAGCGGAAAAAAGCGCTCGGTCTCTTAGGAATCCAAGCTAGCAACCCGGCCTACCCGGTCAAGTGTGCGGGGTTGACGCAAGGCGTGGCCGAGAGCACCGCGAGCGAGCTGCGCGCGCGAAGCGAACCTCGGCCCGCGACGACGGAGTGATAGAGTCGCTCTTCGGCGATGGGCAAGTGCACGACTCTTCGATGCCGCGCGCGCACGCGGCGTTCGCAGACGGATGACGCATCGCGCATCGAGACGTCACGGCGGAGCTCTGTCGTCGCGCTTTTGCTCGCGGTGGTCAGCGCGCTTTCCACGCTCTGCGCGGCAACGGGCGCGCTCGCGGCGCCATTCGATCTCGCGGGCAGTGACTGGGAAGGATGCGCGGAGCTCGTCCGCCTCGCGCGCGGTGAGCTCGGCCCTGGCCGCGTGGTCGCGACCGCTCAGCTGGACTTTCACGAGCTCCGTCCCGAGGACGGCGTCGTGCTCCTCTATCCGGAGAAGTCGCTCGACGAAGGCGAGCTCGCGAAGTTCATGCGCGCGGGTGGACGCGTCGTGCTCCTCGACGACTTCGGCCGCGGCGACACGCTCCTTCGTCACTTCGGCATGGAGCGCGTCGCGAGCCCGCGCCGGCCGGCCGAGTTCCTGCGAAAGAACCCGCAGCTCGCGCTCGCCGAGCCCGCGAGCGCGCATCCCGTCGTGAGCGACGTCACGCGCGTCGTGACGAATCACGCGACCGGTCTCGCGCATCCGGACCTTTCGCCCGTGCTGAAGATCCGCGGCAACGGCGAGCCGGACGTGGTCGTCGCGGTCGCCGGCGCCGTCGGGCAAGGACGCCTCCTCGCCGTCGGCGACCCGTCGATCGTGATGAACTCGATGCTCCGCTACGGCGGCAACAAGGCGTTCGCTCGCGGGCTGCTCCGCTACGCCGTCGATCACGACTCGTGGGGGAAACGGGGCGGGCGCCTCTTCATCGCGTCGGGAGGCTTCGAGCAGAAGGGCACGTACGGAGAGGAGGAAGGCTCGTGGGGCGAGTGGGCCCATCAGCTCCGCGAGGCGATGGAGTCCTTGAGGCACGACGGCCTTCCCGCCGCGCTCGCGTACGCGCTCGCGATTGCGCTCGGCCTCGCGCTCGTCGTGTGGGTCGGCTCCCGCGCGGGGCGGCTTCACAAGCCGGTATCACCGCGCTTCGTCCGCAGAACCGCCGCCGTCGCGCAAGGGGGCGTTGCCGGACACGCCGCGGTGATCGCGGCTCCGCAGACCTCACGCGTCCTCGCCATCTTGGAGCTGAAGAGCGCGCTCGAGGAGCAACTCACGTCGATGCTCGGCCTCGCGAAGGTGCCGCCGCATCAAGAGCTGCTCGCCGAGATCGCGTCGCGCCGGCTCCTCGACGCCGAAGGGGTGGTCGCGCTCCGGCGGCTTCTGCTACGAATGTCGAGCGTCGAGACGATGGTCGTGTTCCAGCGCAGCGGAGGGATGGTGCAGCCGATCCGTGACAACGAGGTCGTGACCATCGCGCGCACGGTCACCCAGCTGCTCGAAGCCGCCCGCTCGAGCCCGGGCGCAAGGCCGAGCATCCCGCCTTCTCAGGTGCACGCGTGACGGCGCCGATCGCTGGAGCCGCGCCCGAGATCGCCGCTGCGAAGGAGCGCATCGAGGAGCTCCGGCGCGAAGTACAGCGCACGTACATCGGCTCGGTGCGCGCGCTCGACATGATGATGGTGTCGCTGCTCGCGCGCGGTCACGTGCTCCTCGAGGGCGTGCCCGGCGTCGCGAAGACGACGCTGGTGAAGGCCTTCGCCACGGCGCTCGGCTGCTCGGCGCGGCGCATCCAGTTCACGCCGGATCTCCTGCCGGCAGACATCACCGGAACGTACGTGCTCTCGCCGCGCGACGGCACGTTCAGCCTGCGCGCCGGCCCGATCTTCGCGAATGTCGTGCTGGCCGACGAGATCAATCGCGCCCCGGCGAAGACGCAGTCCGCGCTGCTCGAAGCGATGCAGGAGCGCCAGGTCACGATCGAGGGCGACCGCTTCGAGCTCCCCCTTCCCTTCCTCGTGCTCGCGACGCAGAACCCGATCGATCTCGAAGGGACGTATCCGCTTCCGGAGGCGCAGATCGACCGCTTCCTCGTGCGCGTCGTGATGGGCTATCCGAGCGCGCGCGAAGAGTCGCAGATGCTCCGCACGCATGGCGTCGAAGCACCGGCGCTGCGTGCCGTGCTCTCCGCGCAAGACGTGGTCACGTTGCAGCAAGTCTGCTCGCGCGTGCACGTCGACGACGATCTCCACGACTACGCCGTCGCCCTGACCACGCACACACGCGCGCATCCGAAGGTCGCGCTCGGCGCAAGCCCGCGGGCGACGCTCGGCCTCGTCCAGGCCGCGAAGGCGAATGCCGTGCTCGCAGGTCGCTCGTACATGGTGCCGGAAGACCTCCGTGCCGTTGCCGTCGCGGTCCTCGCGCACCGCCTCGTCCTCGTGGCCGACGTGGAGGGTGACGCGCGCGTGCGCGAGCAGATCATCGAAGACGCGCTCGCGAAGGTCGGTTACCGCCGCGGATTCCGCGCGGTCTGATCACCACCCAGAAGCGAGAAGAAGGGCGCCGTGCAGCTCCACCCGACGCGCGCCACGTTCGAGGTCGCTCTTGCCGGCGCGGCGATGGTCGCCGTCGGCGTCGCCGCGAAAGTCAGCGCGGCGGTCGCGTTCGGCGGCGCGATGCTCCTGGCGGTCACGCTCGGACGAGCGCTCGCTCTCTCCACGGTCACGCGCATCCGCGCCTCCGGCTTCGAGATGGTCTGGGGCACCACACGCCGCGTGACGAAGGCGACGCGCGACGACGAGGTCGTTCTCGAGGCCGAGCTCCGCAACCGCGGATTCGACGATGCCCGCGGGGTGAATCTCCGGCCGGTCGCCTCGAGCATGCTCGACGTCAGCATCTTCCCCGCGGTGCTCGACCTCCCGGCCGCGTCGAAGGTGCGATTCGAGATTCGCGTGCGCGCGAAACGCGTCGGCCGCTGGGGTGTGCACGGCATCGCGCTCGAGGTCCGCGGCACTCCGCTCGGCGGTGAAGGCCTCTACGAAGTGCCGCTCATGTTCGCGAACCCCCACGGCGTCGAGGTCATGCCGCGGCCGCTCTTCGCGATGCTGCACACCGCCCGCGGCGGTCGTGCGCGCCGCGTCGCCGAAGCAGGCCGCCCAGCGCCGCTCGCCGGCGAGGGCGAGCAGCTGAAAGAGCTGCGCGAGCACGTCCCGGGCGACTCGTTCAAGCGCATCGCGTGGAAGGCGAGCGCGCGTCGCGGTCAGCTCCTGGTGCGCGAGATGGAGCGGGAGGAACGCGACGTCGCGTGGCTCGTGCTCGACGCGTCCGTCGAGCTCTGGGCTGGAAAGCTGGGAGAAGCGCCGCTCGACGCTGCCGTCGACGAGCTCGGTGGCATCGCCGCGCGCCATCTCGCGAAGGGTGATCGCGTCGGCCTCGTCGTCTTCGCGTCGCGCGTCCGCACGTGGCTCCCGCCCGATAGCGGGCCGGCCCAGGCGACGAAGATCGTCGCCGCGCTCGCGAGCGCCGCGAGCATGGTCGATGCGGATCGCTGCGAGCTCGACGAAGCGGAGCTCGCGCAGCGCGTGGCCGAGCACCTCCGCCCGCTCGACCCACGCGGCCTCGCCGACGTGCCGCGCGGAAATCTCGATGCGCTCGCGGTGCGCGCCGAGGCCATGCGCGTGCGTGCGCCGTTCGCCCCTCGCCTGCCCCACGCGCCTACGCCGCGCGACCAGCGCTTTCGTCACTACCTCGCGTCGTTCGGCGTCGAGGTTCCTCCGCGGGTCGACGGAGAGCGCGAGCGTGCGGACGGCCAGCTCGCCGGCATCCTCGACAAGGTCGTTCGCGACAAGAAGAAGAAGCCCAGCATCGTTCACGTATGGGCGCCGCCCCCCGGTCCGGAGAGCGCCATCGAGAGCGCGGTCCGGAAGCTGAAGGCGCGCCACGTCGAAGTGCGGTGGACGATGCCTTCGTTCGAGCCCGGGCTCCTCACGAAGGCCGGCGCAATCGGCACCGTGGAAGAAGTGGTCAACGAAGCCGTTCGGCTGCGCGTACGCGCCTCGCAGGCGCGGGCCGAGCGCGCACTCCGGCTCCTCGGCGTGCGCGCGCGCCCGATCGAGGTTCGGCGTCACGCCGCGCCAGCCGGCCCCGCGCCGCGTGACGAAGTGGCGCCCGATCAGACGCGCATCGACATGCCTCGGGAGCCGCGATGACCGACCCGCGTGGTGTTCTCCGACGAACCGGGCTCGCGCCGAAGAGGAGCTTCGGCCAGAACTTCCTCGTCTCGCCGCACGTCGTCGAGGCGATCGCGAAGGCGTGCGTTCCCGATGCAGAGACGGGACGGGCGCGCGTTCTCGAGCTCGGCGCGGGCACGGGCGTCTTGACCCGTGCGCTGGCGACACGCGCGAAGTCGGTCGTCGCGGTGGAGCGTGATCGCGATCTCGTCCCGGTGCTCGGCGACGAGCTCGGCGACGTACCGGAAGGGCGATTGCGGATCGTCGAGGGCGACGCGCAGGCGGCGGACGCGCGCGAGCTCCTCGGTGACTTCGACGCGGAATCACCGCGTGTGCTCTGCGGGAACCTTCCGTATCAGATCACGGGCCGTCTCCTCGAGCGTGCGGTGGTGCACGCGGAAGACGTCGAGCGCGTCGTGTTCATGGTGCAGCTCGAGGTCGCGGACCGCCTCGCCGCCGAGCCGGGCTCGAAAACGTACGGCGCGCTCACGGTGTTCGTGCGCGCAGCTTTCCGCGTGAGGAAGCTGTTCGACGTTTCGAAGGGCTCGTTCCATCCGCCGCCGGACGTGACGAGCGCCGTCGTGATGCTCGAGCCGGAGCGTCCGCGGCGCGCGGCGGAGACGGACTTGTTCCGTCAGGTCGTGAAGGCTGCGTTCGGCGCGCGACGAAAGACGCTCCGGAATGCGTGGAGCAGCCTCGGCGAGTCTGCGGTGGTCGCCGCCGCCGCCGAGCGCGCCGGGATCTCGCTCGACGCACGCGGCGAGACGCTCGACGTCGATCGCTTCGCCGCGATGACGCGTGAGCTCGCCGCCGCGCGCGCCGCAGAGTGATCGCTCACCGATCCGAGGTGCCGCCGACTTCGCGACGCCCGCGGAGCGCGTCGCGGCGATCCGGATCGCTCGGGGAAGCGAGCTCGAGATAGAGGTCGTACGCCTCGAGCGCCTGCGCCTTCTGGCCCGTCTTCCGCAGCGCTTCGCCGGCCTCGAACGCCGCGCGCGCGAGCCAACCCGGGCGCGGTTGGGCCTTCTTGCCGGCTTCGAGCGCGAACGAGAGATGGCGCGCTGCTTCGGCGGTCTGCCCTTTGTCGAGCAGCAGTCGTCCGTACTGGAAGCGCCACGCGGGAACCTTGTCATCGCCGGCGATCGCTTTCGCCCATTCCGACATGGCAGCGTTGGTGTCGTTCTTCTGGCCATAGACCTCGGCGAGCGCGGCATGCGCCTCGTGTCGCGAGGGCTTCAGCTCGAGAGCCTTCTTCAGGTCCTTCACGGCATCGTTCAGCGCGCCTTCGCGCAGCTCGACGACGCCGCGCTGCCAGTAGCCGTCCGCGAGCTGGCGGTCGAGAGCGAGCGCGCGGTCGACGTGCGTGCGCGCGAGCCCGAGCTGCGCGGGCGTTGCGTCGTTCGCCGCCCAAGCGACGTAGAGGTGGTACTCGGCGCGGTTCGGATCGAGGTCGACGGCGCGCTGGAGGAAGCGCATGGCCGAAGCGGCCTCGAGACCACCTTGCTTCAGGTAGGCGCGCCCGATGTAGTGGTTCACTTCGGGGCTGTTCGGCCGCTGAGACTTCACCTGCTCGAGGAGCGGCAGCCCCTTCTCGATGTTGCCGACCGTCACGTACGCGGCGCCGACGCGCAGCTTGAGGTCGGCGTCCTGCGGCGCCTTCTCGTAGGCGCTCTGAAACTGCTCGAGCGCCTTTTGCACGTCGCCGGAGGCCTCGAAGAGGAGACCGCGCTCGATGGCGATGTTCGGGTAGTCCTTGTCGACCGCGACGATCTGATCGAACTCCTTCGAGGCGAGATCGAGCTTTTGCATCTTGCGGTACGTGACGCCGAGCCGGAATCGCGTGCCGAGGTCGGCGGGGTTCTTCTGGAGCGCGGTCTCGTACTGACTCACGGCTTCGTCGAACTTGCCCTGGCTCGCCGCGACCTCGCCGAATGCGCGATGCAGCGCGGCGGTGTCGGGGAGCTTTCCGCGTGCGTGCTCGAGCTTCGCCGCCGCTTCGTTCGTCTTTCCCTGCGCTACGAGGAAGCTCGCGAACGCCGAATAGGCCTGGATGGCATCCGGGTTCTGCGGGTCCGCGAGGTCGATCGCGTCGTTGTAGAGCTTCTCCGCCTGCGCCTTGTTCCCGAGCGCCTCCTCGGTGCGCGCGAGCCACATGGCGAGGCCCATGTCCTTCGGCGCACGCTGGCGCGCGGCGGTGAGCTGCGCTTTCGCGTCGGCGAGCCGTTCGAGCGCGACCTTCGTCTTCGCGGCGCCGATGACGGCCGGAATGCCGCCCGGATCCTTGGAGACCGCTTCCTCGAAGCGAGTGAGCGCCTCTGCGTAACGTCCATCCGCGTAGAGGACCTCGCCCTGACCGACGAGGGCGGTGACGTTGCGCGCGTCGATCTTCACTGCCTCGTCGAACGCCGCGCGCGCTTCACCGGCGCGGTCGCGCGCGAGCATGATCCAGCCCTTCGCCGCGAGCGCGGAAGAGACCTCGTTCGGCCCCTCGGTCGCGCGCGCCTTCGGGTCGAGCACCAGCGCCAAGTCCTTCATGGCGGTCGTGTCGTCGCGCTGCAGATCCCACGTGAGGAGCGCGCGAAGCGTGCGACCACCGGCGTGATTCGGCGAAGCGGCGAGCGTCGCGTCGACGGCGGTCTTCGCCTTGGTGAGCTGCTTCGTCGCGTAATGCGTGCGGGCGAGCCCGTACTGCGCCCTCGCCGTGTTCCCGGTCTTCGCGGCTTCTCCGAACGACGCGAGCGCCGTGGCCCAGTCGCGTTGCGCGAGCGCGATCTCGCCGCGCAGGATGGTGAGGTCGGTCTGGATGCCGTCCTTCGGCTCCTTGGCGACCGCGAAGTCGATGGCGCCCTTCGCCCTCTCGTAGTCGCCGGCCGCCGCCGCTTCTGCGGCGAGGGCCGCGGCCATGTACGGCGCATGCGCGTCGGCCGGAATGTCGCTGATGAACGTTTTTGCCTTCGCATGCCGTGCCGAATCGACGCCGAAGCGCGCCTCGTTCGCGAACTCCACGAAGGCCGCGTACGCGGAGAGCGGACGCGAGCGAGGCGCACGCTTCCGGAGGTCCGCCAGCTCGTCGGCCGCCTGCGTCGCCGACACGTACGTATCGAGGGCGAGCTTCGCGCGCGCGTTGTCTGCCGCGACCTGCGCGTTCTTGACGTACTCGCCCGCGTGCAGCTTGTCGCCGATGTAGATGTATCCGAACGCGCCGACCGGCGTGAACTGGAGCGCCGCTCCGCCGACGACGAGAAGCGCGACCGCGCCACCGATCCACTTCGGCAGCTTCGATGCGGAGCGTTCCGCGGGCACGGCGCGCTCGCGCGTTCCGATGGCCGGCCCCGCCGCGGCGCTCGTGTCGAGTGACGCCTCTTGGAACGCGAACGTGCCAGCGCTCGTCGCCGGCGGCGGTCCCATCACCGGCGCAGCGTTGGCGTCACCGCCGAGGTCGACCTCACCGAAGGCCATCCCTCCAGCGCCGCCGCCGCCGCTGCCGCCACCGAGCGAAGGTGCTGGCATGCCGGGGAGCGAAGGGTCGGCCGGCAGGTCGAGCTCACCGAAGCTCACCGCGTCACGCGGGGGTCCACCGAAGCCGCCCGGGAGGGCCGGAGGCGACGCGCCGAGGCCGCCGACGAGCGGCAGATCGAGCTCGCCGAACGCGACCGGAGGCGGCCCGCCGCCCGCGCGACCGGGCAGCAGCCGGTCGTCCGAGACGGGCATCGGCATGTGCGCCTCGGCGCCCATCGCTGCAGGCAAGTCGTTCTGCACGCTCGGGAGATCGATCTCCCCGAAGCCGCCGCCACGCGCCATCGGGAGGTTGCCGCCGACGATGGGCAGATCGTTCTGCACCATCGGCAAATCGGCGAAGCCGCCGCCCTGCTTCGGCGCCGGCAGATCGCCGAACCCGCGCGGCGTGGGCAGATCGATGCTGCCGAATCCGCCGCCTTTCGGGCTCGGCAAGTCTGCGCCGGACTGCTTCGGGGAGGGCAGATCGCCAAAGCCTGCCGTCGGCTTCGGGGAAGGCAGACCCGCGGAGCCATAGCCTCCCGACGGCGCAACGGCGGGAAGATCGACCTCGAAGCTGAACGGCGGCGGCGCCGCTGCGGCCGGAGCAGGCGGAGGCGGAGCTTTCGGGGCCGCTGCCGGGCGGTTCACCGGCGCCGGAAGGCCGACGTCACCCGCGAGCGCCGGCAGGTCCAGGTCGTCGAGCCCCGGAAGCGCAGCGCTCGGAACCGGCGGCGCGGGTGCAGGCGCGGCCTTCGCGATCTTCGGCGGTGCCGGCTTCACGGCCGGGAGCGCGAGCCCGTCGTCATCGAAGGGAGACGACGACGACGCGGCGGGGCCCGACGTCGACGGGGGCGCCGGCTTGGCCGGCATCGCGGGCGGTCCCTTGCCGAACGCGCCGACGCCCACCATGGTCTGCTTCATCTTCGGCGCGGGCGCGGCCGGAGCGGCACCTGCGCCGCCTCCTGCGGGGGCCCCCTTCGAAGGGTCGGTGACGAGGAAGGTGTGCCCGCACTTCGGGCAGCGCATCTTCAGCCCGGTCGGCGGGACGCGCCGCTCGTCGACCTGGTAGGGCGCCTTGCACGACTCGCACTCGACCTTGAGCATGTCTCCCGGAGGCTATCAGGCCGGAATCGAAACGCGCAAAGGAGAGCCGCCGCGTGAATCCGCCGGCGGACGCAGATCATCAGAGCGGTGGCGGGGGGCGAGGGCGACGAGCGAGCGACGAGGATGAGGAACGCGAAGACCACGAATGCGCTCGCCTACATGGCGGTGAGCGCCGTCCTGTTCGCGCTCATGAACTTCTTCGCTCGCCTCGCGAGCTCTTCCGCGTCGTGGACGACGGTAGGCGCCGTTCGCGCGCTGGTCGGAGCCGCCGTGGCGTTCGCCGTGGCGCGGATCCGCGGCGTGCCGCTCGCGGGCAAGAACAAGAGCGCGCTCTTCTGGCGAAGCCTTCTCGGCACGATGTCGATGATCGCGACGTTCTATGCGCTCTCGTCGCGCACGCTCCCGCTCGGCGACACGGTCACTCTCTTCAACCTGACCCCCGTGTTCCTCGCGCTGCTCGCGCCCGTGTTCCTGCGCGAGCGCACCGGGGTCTCGGTCGCGTTCGCGCTGCTTCTCGCGCTCGGCGGCGTCGTGCTCATCCTGCACCCGAGCTTCACGTTCGCCGCTCCGACCGCAGACCTCGCCGGCCCGAGCGCGGGAGAGACCGCCGCCGTTTCCGTGCTCGCCGCCTTTCTCGCGTCGATCGCCATGATGCTCGTACGGCGCGCAGGCCGAACGGAGACCGCCGAGTCCATCGCGGTGCATTTCTCGTTGTTCGCGGCAACGACGCTGGGCCTCCTCTCGCTGTTCGACCTGCGCATGCCGACCGTGCGGGACGCGGCATGCATGGTGGCCGCCGGCGTTTGCGCGGGATTCGCGCAGATCGCGATGACGCGCGCGTACACGCTCGAACGCGCTGCCCGCGTGAGCGGAATGGGCTATCTCTCCGTCGTCGCCAGCGCGCTGCTCGGCGCCGCCGTCCTCCGCGAACGGCCGTCGGCCGGTGCGGTCCTGGGAATGGCGCTCGTCGTCGCCGGCGGCCTCGTGGTCACGTTCGCGCGGGACGGTGCGCGCGAAGCGTCCTAGGCTCGGCGCGTGATCGACCCCGCGCTGCCTTACGCCGAACAGCTCCGCCGGCGCGCCGACGCGCTCGCCACGCTCTGCGTCCACGCCGGTGACGAGCCCGACGCGAGCGGCGCGCTCGACCCGCCCATCGTGATGTCGAGCGCGTTCGCCTTCGAGAGCGCCGAGCACGCGGCGCGCGCATTCCGCGGCGAGGACGATGCCTGGATCTACGGCCGTTGGGGGAACCCGACGGCGTTCGCGCTCGAGCAGAAGCTGGCTGCCCTCGAGGGCGGGGAGGCCGCAGCGGCGACGGCGAGCGGCATGGCCGCCATCGCCGGCGTCGTGCTCTCGACGTGCGAGGCCGGTGATCACGTCGTCGCGCCGCGTTCGATGTACGCCGAGAGCGCGCGACTCCTCCGCGAGCGCCTCCCGCGCTTCGGCGTCACGACGACTTTCGTCGACGGCACGCCCGAGGCCTACGCCGCGGCGATCACGGAACGCACGCGCCTCCTCTACGTCGAGACTCCATCCAATCCGACGCTCGGCGTCGTCGACATCGGCGAGGTGGCGGCGCTTGCGAAGACGATTCCCGAACGGCGGCCGGTCGTGCTCGTCGACGGAACGTTCGCGACGCCTTTCGCGCAGACGCCGCTCGCGCACGGCGCGGACGTCGTCGTTCACTCCATGACGAAGGGCATCAGCGGTCACGGCGACGTGATCGGCGGCGCGATCGTCGGGTCGCGCGAGCTCGTCGACCGCGCGCGCGAGCTCGTCGTGAAGGGGTTCGGCGGCGTCGTCTCTCCCCTCTCGGCCTGGCTCGTCGCACGAGGGATGCGAACGTTCGCGCTGCGTCAGGAGCGCGCGTGCGCGACGGCCGCGACTCTCGCCGCGCACCTCGCCGACCATCCACTCGTCGCCGTCGTCCACCATCCCTCGCGACCTTCGCATCCAGCGCACGCGCTCGCGAACCGCCAGATGCACGCCTACGGCGCCGTGCTCTCGTTCGAGCTTCGCGCGTCCGGCGTCGAGCCCGGCCGTCGCGTGCTCGAGGCGCTCGAGGTCGCCACGCACGCCGTGAGCCTGGGCGACGTGCGTACGCTCGTGGTTCATTCCGCGTCGACCACGCACTCCACGATGCCCGAGGATGCACGCCGTCTTGCAGGCATCGGCGACGGGCTCTTGCGCGTGAGCTGCGGCCTCGAGTCCGTGGCCGAGCTGATCGCGGACGTCGACCGCGCGCTCGCGAAGGCGCATTCGTGACGGGGGCGGGCCTTCTGCCCGGGTGGTCGCCGTGGTAACGAACGAGCGTTCCATGGATCGCCTGGTCGTCGTCGGCGCCCGGCAGCACAACCTGCGCAACGTGAGCGTCTCGCTCCCGCGCGGGAAGCTCGTCGTGTTCACGGGCCCGAGTGGGTCCGGCAAGTCGTCGCTCGCGTTCGACACGATCTACGCAGAAGGCCAGCGTCGCTACGTCGAGTCGCTCAGCGCCTACGCGCGGCAGTTCCTCGAGCAGCTCTCGAAGCCCAACGTCGAACGCATCGACGGGCTATCGCCAGCGATCGCGATCGAGCAGCGGCCGCTGTCGAAGTCGCCCCGGTCGACCGTCGGCACGGTCACCGAGATCGCCGATTACCTCCGGCTCCTCTTCGCGCGCGTCGGAATCCCGCATTGTCCGAGCTGCGGCAAGCGCATCGAAGCGCAGACGGTGCAGCAGATCGTCGACCGCATCCTCGCGCTGCCCGACGGCGCGCGCTTCAGCGTGCTCGCGCCGATCGCGCGCGGGCGCAAAGGCGAGCTGAAGCTCGAGCTCGAACGGCTCCGACGCGATGGCTTCGTTCGCGCGCGCGTGGACGGCGCGGTCGTCGACCTCGGTGACCCCCTCGAGCTGGATCGTCAGAAGCCGCACGACCTCGACGTCGTCGTCGACCGCATCGTGCTCAAGGAAGGCGTGAAGGGACGCCTGACCGACAGCGTGGAGCTCGCTCTGAAGATCGGCGAAGGCCGCCTCCTCGTCGCCGTCGAAGGCGAAGAGCCTTTCTGGCTGTCCGAGCGCTTCGCCTGCGTCGACTGCGGGATCTCGCTGCCGCCGATCGAGCCGCGCATGTTCTCGTTCAACGGGCCGCACGGCGCATGCCCGGCGTGCGACGGGCTCGGAGCGCGCACCGTCGTCGACCCGGAGCGCGTCATCGGCGATCCCGCGCGGTCGCTCCGGGAAGGTGTCGTGCTCGCGTGGGGTCGTCGCGGCTCCGTCGCGCTCGCGACCGAGGTATCGCGCGCCGTCGAGTCGCTCGGCGCGGATCCCGATGCGGCATGGACGAAGCTCCCCGAGGCGGTGAAGAAGGCCATCCTCTTTGCCGGCAGCGGCGCGAGCGGTGAAGACGCGGCGAACGCGAAAGAGAAGCCCGCGCGCGGGAAGCGCACGGCCGCGAAGAAGAAATACGTCGGCATCGTCCCGCGTCTCGAAGCGCGGCTCGAGGCGACCGACTCCGCGCGGCCCGCGCCAGCCGACGACAACGACGATCCCGACGAAGACGAAGGCGCGATCGGCGAAGACGAGCTCGGCCGCTTCCTCGTCACGCGCACGTGCTCCTCGTGCAAGGGCCGGCGCCTCCGCCCCGAGGCCCTCGCGGTGAAGCTCGGAGAGCGCGACATCGCGGAGCTCGGACGCATGCCGCTCGAGAAGCTACGCGGCTTCCTCGGCGGTCTCGGCGCGAGCGAAGTGGCAGGCGTCGAGCCCTTCAATGCGCGCGAGCGGGCGGTCGCCGAGCCCCTGCTCCGTGCGGTGACCGCGCGTCTCGGCTTCCTCATCGACGTCGGGCTCGACTATCTCTCGCTCGACCGGAGCGCGCAGACGCTCTCGAGCGGCGAAGGGCAGCGCATCCGTCTCGCCACGCAGATCGGCGCCGCGCTCGTCGGTGTGCTCTACGTCCTCGACGAGCCGTCGGTCGGTCTGCACGCACGCGACAACGCCCGTCTCATCGACGCCCAGGCTCGCCTGCGCGACCTCGGCAACACGGTCTTCGTCGTCGAGCACGATCGCGAAGCCATCCTCGCGGCGGACCACGTCGTCGACATGGGGCCAGGCGCGGGCGTCCACGGAGGCACGATCGTCGCGGAAGGCTCGCCCGCGGAGCTCATGGCGAACGCGGCCTCGATCACGGGACCGTGGCTCTCGGGCAAGAAGCAGCTGCCCATCCCGAAGACACGCAAGCCGAAGGGCAAAGGCGCCGTCCGCATCGTCGGCGCCAAAGCGCACAACCTCAAGGGCGTGACGGCAAGCGTGCCGACCGGGCTCTTCACGTGCTTCACGGGCGTGTCGGGAAGCGGCAAGTCGAGCCTCGTCGTCGACACGCTCCTCCCCGCCGCGCGCGCGAAGCTCTATTCGGCGACGGCGCCCGTCGGTGAGTGCGACGCCGTCGAGGGCCTCGACAACGTCGACAAGGTCATCTCCATCGACCAGGCGCCGATCGGGCGCACGCCGCGCTCGAACCCGGCGACGTACACCGGCGTGTTCGCGCAGCTACGCGAGCTGTATGCGGCGCTGCCGGAGGCGCGTGCGCGCGGGTACAAGGCGGGGCGCTTCTCCTTCAACGTGAAGGGCGGTCGCTGCGAAGCGTGCCAAGGCGACGGCGTGCTCCGCGTCGAGATGCACTTCCTCCCGGACATCTTCGTCACCTGCGATACATGCGGCGGCAAGCGGTACAACCGCGAGACGCTCGAAGTGAAGTACCGCGGCCTCTCGATCGCCGACGCGCTCGAGGTCACCGTCGAGCAAGCCCTCGAGCTGTTCGACACCATCCCTCGTGTTCGCGACCGGCTCGACGCGCTCCGCCGCGTGGGTCTCGGGTACCTGACGCTCGGGCAGCCCGCCACCACGCTGTCGGGCGGCGAAGCGCAGCGCGTGAAGCTCGCCCGTGAGCTCGCCCGCAAGGCGACCGGGCGCACGCTCTACGTGCTCGACGAGCCGACGACGGGCCTGCATTTCACGGACATCGAAGTGCTGCTCGGCGCGATCCTCGAGCTCCGCGACCAAGGGAACACCGTCGTCGTCATCGAGCACAACCTCGACGTCGTCGCGTGCGCCGACTGGGTCATCGACCTCGGCCCGGAGGGCGGCGACAAGGGCGGAGAGATCGTCGCGGAGGGCACGCCCGAGGCCATCGTGAAGAGCGAGCGCTCGCACACCGGCCACTACCTCCGCGACGTGCTCGCGCGCGCGCAGGAGAAGCCTACGTCCAAGCGCAAAGCGCCGACCGCCGACGCGCCGTAGCGCGCGACCCGCCTCAGGCGGGGTACGTGCGCTTGAAGATCGAGCCGTTCTCGCCGATGAACTCGACGGTGAGCTCGCGCTTCACCGGGTCTGCGCGGAACACGGTGTAGTTCTTCTCGCCGACGACCTTGTCGAACTGCGTCGCCGAGAGCGTCGGGAGGCGCGCCTCGGTTCCGCCGGGCCCCATCAGCACTTCGCGCAGCTGCATGCGCGGGCCGCTCGTGCCGATGCGACCGACCGAGCCGAAGTGGAGGTCCCCAGAGAGCCACCACACGCCTTTGATCGCGCCGCCCGTGATGAAGTCGAGGATCTCCTCGCGCTGCGCGGGATAGCCCTCCCACTTGTCCGATTCACCCGCGGCCGCCGCCGGGAAGTTCGTGATGGGTACGGACGTGACGATGAACTTGAACACCGCCGTCGACTTGGTGAGTCGGTCCTTGAGCCAGGCCATCTGCGCCTTGGAGATGAACTCGGCGGCCGCGCCCGTGCGCGTCGAGGGCTTCCGCTCCGAGCGCACGTCGAGCACCAGCAGCTCGAGGGTGTTGCCCCAGACCAGGCTGCGCCAGAGACGGTTCGGCGCCGCGGCATCGCGGCGAGTTGCGCGATGCTCGAAATACACGCGGCGCGCCGTGTCGAAGCGCGCGGCCGGAAACGTCTCCGGATTCCAATTGTTCAGGATCTCGTGGTCGTCCCACGTGAGCACCATGCCCGTCGATCCGTGCAGCGCGCTCATTCCGGCGGTGCCCCATGCCTCGGCGTACTTGGCTCGGTACTGCCCGAGCGTGACCGCGTCCGTGCCCGCGTCCGTGTACACGTGGTCGCCGCCGTGGATGAAGAAGTCGACCTTCCGCTTCGCGGCGTCGGCGAGCACGGGATATGGCGCGCCGTTCTGGTGCGTGCACGACGTTCCGGCGAACGTCACCACCTCGAGCGCGTTCGGCGCGATCGCGGCGCGGACGTAGCCGAACGGACCGCGAGCCGCCGGCTCGTCCCCCTCGACCACGTAGAACGCGTAGCGATAGCGCTTGCCCGGCGTCAGACCGGCCGCGTCGACGTGTACGAAGCCTGCGTCTCCGGCCTCCGTCGCGGAGACCGCACGCGAGACGACGGCGCGGCCCTTCTCGCCGCCCTCCTCTTCGAGCTGGACGAAGAGCGCGCCCTTGCCGACGAACTTCGTCCAGAGCATGACGCGCGACGGTGTCGCGTCGCCGGCCATGACGCCGTACGGGAAGTCTTTCGCACGCGCCGGCAGCGCATCGAGATCGATGCCCGGCACCGTCGTCGGCGGGTCGGGCGGCCCGGCGTCCGTCGCGGGCGTCGGCGGCACGCCGGCATCGCCGCGCGCCGGCGGCTCGACCCCGGCGTCGCCTTCGGTGGTCGCCTCTTGCGCCGCCTCGTCACCGCAAGCAGCGACGGCGAGTGCCGCCGAGATCTGGAGGAATGTGCGTCGGGTGAGGTCGCCCATGCGGGCGCAGTGTACCGACGGCGTTTCGCCGCGCTGCCCGGAGCTCGTCCGGCCGATCGCTTTGCGCGGATCGCGCGCGGAGCTCGCGCGGGGCTCCGCGCGAATCGTCACCTACGTTGCGCAGCCGCCGTGCCGGACGCACGCGCGAACCGAAGCCCGCGCGCGTCCGACGCCGGCACGACGCTCAGGTGTAGTCCTTCTCCATGCGCTCCTGATCCTCCTTGCAGCGGATGCAGAGCGTCGTCTCGGGGCGTGCCTCGAGACGCTTGATCGAGATCTCCTCGCTGCACTCCTCGCAGGTGCCGAACGAGCCGTCCTCGATCTTGCGAAGGGCCTTCTCGATCTTGTCGAGGAAGACCTTCTCGCGGCCGCGGAGCCGGAACGTGAACGACTGCAGATACTCGCTCGACGCGAGATCCATCTCGTCCGGAAGGTCGTTGGCATCGAGGGCCATGTCCTCCTCGAGCGTCTGCTTCGCCTTCTTGACGATCTCGTCGCGCTTCTCGGTGAGGAGCGTCTTGAACTTCTTGAGCTGGACCTTGTTCATCCGCCTGCCTCCGGCGTGTCCCGGTTACGGCTGAGCCGCGTGAAGCTCAGGAGCGTAGACCCACTTACTGAAGGGCGAGCACCTTAAACACCCGATCTCCATTGGTCAACGTCGGAAGCTCCTACAAGGTAGGAAGTCGCAGCGTTTCCGGGTTCGCGCCCGGTTGCTGCGGACGGCCAGACCGAATAGCTGTCCCGTTCGTGCCGAAGCTCGAGCTCCCGCGGTGGTCACGCCCGCATTACGTGGGCATCGACGAGAACGGAATGGGGCCGCGCCTCGGCCCGCTCGTCGTCACGAGCGTTCTCGTGGAGGCCGACGAAGCCGGCGCGAAGCTCGCGACGTCGCGCCCGCGTGGCGCGATCAAGAAGCGCATCGGCGACTCGAAGAAGCTCGTGGCCTTCGAAGACAGCGGGCTCGGCGAGGCGTGGGCGCGAGCCATCGCCGCGCGCGCCGGTGTCGAGGCGCGCACCCCCGCGGAGCTTCTCCGCGCGATCGGGCTCGACGAGGACGACCACCTTCGGGCCCCCTGCCCCACGCATCACGTCGATCTCTGCTGGAACGCGGACGGTGAGGGCTTCGTCTCGGACGACGCCGCCGTTCGGCGATGCGCGAAGGACCTCGCCCATCTCGAGGCGCGCGGCGTGCGCGTCCGCCGTGCACGCGTCGCCGTCGTCTGCACACGCCGCCTGAACGATGCGGTGGCGCGCGGGCTCTCCCGCTTCGACGTCGACCTCCACACGATGGAGCGTCTCGCGCTCGACGCGCGCGAGCACGCGGGCGACGACGTCTACGCGCTCTGCGGAAAGGTCGGCGGCTTCGACTTCTACGGTGAGCGCTTCGGCCCCCTCGCAGGCCGCCTGCACACCGTGCTCTGCGAGGGGCGCGCGCGGAGCGAGTACCAGCTGCCCGGCGTCGGACGCCTCGCCTTCGTGCGCGACGCGGACGAGAGCCACCTCCTCGTCGGTCTCGCTTCGCTCGTCGGGAAGTGGGCGCGCGACCACCTCATGAGACGCGTCGTTCGCTTCCACCGCGTGCACGACGAAGCGCTGCCGCACGCGAGCGGCTACCACGACCCCGTGACGACGCGGTTCATCCTCGCGAGCGAGAGGATCCGCAAAGAGCGGCGCGTCGACGCGAAGTGCTTCGAGCGCGCCGCCCTCGGCAAGCGCAGCGCCGACGTGGACGCTACTTCTTCCCGCTCGCAGCAGGAGCGGCCGAGCCCGGCGCCGAAGCGCCCGCGTCGCCCGTCACCGGAGAAGCCGACAGCAGAGGCTTGAGCTTCGTCGTCGCCTCGTCCTTCGTGAGGCGCGCCTTTTCTCCGCCGGCGGCGCGAAGCGCGTACTCCTCGTCACCGATCCCCCAGATCGCGTTGCCCTTGCGCGCCACGAGGAGCTCGACCTTCGGGGCGCCGCCCGTTCCGCCGACGACGACGTGCGCGGCCTCGTCGCCGACGCCGGAGACCGGGAGGCTACCCGGCTTGCCCTTGATCGTCTTGAAGGCGTCCTTCGCCTGGTCGGCGTCGTCCTTCACGATGGAGAGTGTGCGCCAGCGTCGGTCACCCTCCTTGTAGAAGCCCATCGCGGCAGGGCCCACGCCGGTCCACCCGAGGACGTCCTTCGGTTGGAAGACGATGCCGTTCGCGATGCGGTTCGCTTCGGGAAGCGCTTGGGCCGCGGGCGGCAAGGAAGCCGGGCCCGGAAGCTTGCCCCCGAGCTCCTTCGCGACGGCGCGGAGCACCGTGTCGCTCGATTTCGCGAGCTGGTCGGGAGACTCCTGCTCGTTCACGTACTGGAGCTCGGCGAGATGCTGTCCGCGCCATACGTACGCGCGGCCCGTGCCGATCGCGCCCGCGCCGCCGACGGCGAGAGGCTTCGGCGTCGAGGGCTCCGCAGGATCGGCGGCGACGACGCGCAGCGTGAACATGCCGTACGCGCCCGCCGCGTCGGCGAACTGCGAGAGATTCACTTCGACGGTGCCGCCGCCGCCGCTGCCGTCGACGTACCGGAGCGACACGACGCGCTTCAGACCGAAGCGCTTGTAGACCTCGCACTCGCCGTCGAACGCGGTCGTGCAGACCTCGTCCATCGAGAGCTTGCCCTTCTCTCCGTACGTCTTCACCTCGCCCTGCGGGTCGACGCAGTAGCTCGCGATCTGCTTCGTGAAGTACGGCGCCGACACGGCATCCGTGAGCTCGCCCCCGCCATTCGCGCACGTGCCGGCCTTTGCAGCCGACATCGCGGGAGGCGGCGGCGGAGGCGAGTCGCCGCCGCGCTTCTCGTCCTTCGAGCAGGCGACCGTAAACAGAGCGAGCGCGAGGAGGGCGAACGCGGGGAGCACGCGACCGGGGATCCGCATGGCGCGTGTCATACCTCGGCCGCGCAGGAGGGTGAACGAATCGTCGTTCCGCCGCCGCTTCGCACCTTTTTTCGTAGGCACGCAAACCCTTCTACCGGTGCGAGCGGATCGCACCCTGGAAAAGCCGCGTGCCTTCGAGGTGTTCGAGGGGCACGAGCCTTGCTCGAAGGCGCCTCGGTGAGGACCGGCCTGGTGGGCGCGCGTGGGGAGAAGGCGGCGATCGCTGCGCGGCGCGCGCGGCGGCGTCGCGCGCTGTCCGCCGGTTTCACGCTCGTCGAGCTCATGGTCGTCGTCGTGATGGTCTCCATCCTGGCGCTGCTCGCCACGCCGACGATGCGGACGGCGCGCGACGACAGGCTCGCCTTCGACTACGCGCGCCGCATCCAGCAGATGATTCACCGCGGACGTACGCGCGCGGCAGGCCGTGGCGGCGCGCATCTCTTCGTCGCCTCGCCGAGCGGCGCGAACCGCGGACGCTTCCTCCTCTTCGAGGCGCTCGACGCCGCCGCATCGCCGAACGGCCCGAACCCGACCTCGAGCTGCAAGACGGCGAACCAGTGGGACGACGTCCTCACGTTCGTTCCGGGCGCCGTGAGCACCAGGGCTCGCATCGTCGAGGGCCTCGAGCTCAACACGATCGGCGTGAACGTCGACGCCGACATCCGAACCGCGTTCTTCAACAACGGCGCCTCGTCGCCCGCCGTCGTCATGTGCGTCACGCCCTCGGGCGCGACGTTCGTCGGCGCAGGCGCGAGCGTCGGCGCGGCGATCGCGACGATGCAGGCCCAGACGGTCTCGTACACCGGCACGTACGAGATCCGCGTCACGCGCAATCGCGGCGGCACGCCGATCGGGCTCTCGCGTCGCGTCCTCAACGCCGGCGCTGCCGCTCCGAGGATCCTCTCGCAATGACGTCGCTCCGAGCCAAGCGCGGTTACACGGCCGTCGAGGTCCTCTCGGCGATGACTCTCTTCGCGATCGGCGCGGCGGGCGTCATCGGCATGCAGCGGGTCACCATCCAGGGCGGCGACGACGCACGCCGCTACGACATGGCCGTGAACCTCGCGCACGAGTGGCTCGCGCGTCTGCAGCGTGACTCCGCGCTGTGGACGGAGCCGAACGCGACCGCACCGACGACGATCAACATCACGAACACGCGCTGGCTCTCGTCCGTCGGCGCGTGCCCGAACTTCTGCGACCCTCCGGCCGCGACCCCGCCGGAAGGCCGGAGCGGCTCGTTCGACATCTTCGGCCGCGACCTCCTGCAGACCGATACGTCCGCGCACTATTGCGCGCAGTACCGGCTCGAGTGGATCACCCCGCCCGGCACGCCGCCGACGCTGAACACGTCGTCTCTCATCCGCGCCGAGGTCCGCGTGTTCTGGGCGCGCTCGGACCGCGCGCCGATCGCCGAGTGCTCGTCGGCGACACCGAACGCGGCGAACGCCGACACGATGTACCACTTCGTCTACGCGACCTCGTCGATCCGGGAGAATCCGCTCCGATGAAGCGCTCGCGTTCACGCGCGGCGGGCTTCACGCTCGTCGAGCTCATGGTCTCGCTCGTCGCCGGGCTCATCATCGCAATGGCGGTGGTCGGACTCTCCAAGGCGGCGACGACCACGTTCTACGAGGAGGCGCGCATCTCGACGGTCGAGGCGACCGTGCGCTCTGCCGCCGAGCGTCTGCGGCAGGACCTGATCCGCGCGTCGTTCATGTCGACCGGCAACATCCGGCTCGCGCGCGACGGCGCGACGGCAGCGATGCCGAACCTGCGGGTTCCTTTCGGTCACAAGATCGCGGTCACCGACCCTTCGGGCGCGGCGTCCGGCTCCCGCTACCCCGCGCTCGACAACCTGCAGGGCATCCGCATCACGGTCGGCGGCTCCGGCTCGTTTCCGGTCGCCGACGCCGGCACCGCCGGGCCGCTCGGCCTCGCCGGCGCGAACGGCCTCAACCCCGATGCGATCACGATCGCGGGCAACCTGACGACCGACGATCAGTACACCGGCACGCTCTTCGCGCCCGGCGACCTCCCCGGCTCGCCGTGCGGTGGCATGGCGGTGCAGCTGAAGGCGAACGGCGACGCTGCCGTGCGGCGCCTCCTCACCTCGTCGAATCCGGCCGCTGCTCTCCAAGCGGCGTTCACGCCGGTGACCGGTCGCGACTACGCGGCCCGCATCGTCGACGCGCGCGGCTGCCAGCACTACGCCGTCGTCTGCGGCGTCGCGATGAACGTCGGCACGTGCGCCGGCGGCGACACGTGCGCGGCGGTTTACTTCCGTGACCCGGCCGCGGGCGGCGCCGTCGTCCCCGGCGGCGCAACCACGTGCGGCGGCAATCCGACCGAGCAGGTGACGGTGAACCCCGTCCACCGCGTCCGGTGGTTCATCGGTCCGAACGTCGACCCGATCACCGCGGCCGACCCGGCGATCGAGCCGGTCACGAACAAGTTCAACCTGTACCGCGAGCTCCTCGACGCTTCGGCCGTCCCGACGCCGGTGCCGGGAACGCGTCAGGTCGTCGCCGAGTACGCGATCGATTTGAAGTTCGGCATCACCGTGGACCAAGCAGTCGCCGGTAATCCGCCGAACCAGCTCGTCGTCTTCGACATGGACAGCGATCCGGGCGGCGGCACCGGCAACATCGATCAGTGGACGCAGAACGCGAGCAGCACCACGAGCGGCAATCCCGGCCCGCAACGCGTCCGCACGGTGAGGTTCCGCGTCGCCACGCGCGCGTCGATCCCGGACCGCGCGGCGAACCTCATCGTCCCTCCGGGCGCGCCGTATCTCTCTCGCTACTGCATCGACCCGCCCGCGTGTAAGCGCTACGCGCGCGTGCGCTCGCTCGTCTCCGAAGTCGCGCTGCTGAACCAGATGGGGATGTCGTACTGATGGCTTCCGTCGTTCGCCCTCGGTCGTCTCTCGCGCTCGCGCGGTATCGCGCGCGAAAGCGGCGTCGCAGCGCCGGCGCTGCGATGTTCATCGTCGCCGTCACGCTCGGGCTCCTCGCGGTCATGGGCGTCTACGGTCTCGCAGCGACCACCGCCGACGTTCGGTCCGCGGGTCACATGCGTGAAGCGCTGCAGGGCCAGAAAGCAGCGGAGCACGCGATGATGATGACCGCGGAGACGTTCAACCCCTCCGTCGCGTCCGGCCTCTACAACCAGATGACCGCGCCCGTCGTCGCCGGCGTGGCGACCGGGCACGCGACGAACTGCAAGACGGCGGCGGCCTACACCGGCTTTGCGGACCGACGTGCGGCCGAAGCATGCAAGCGCCTCGACCCCGCGCAGATGCAGGCGCTCGGTCAGGCCGTGACGGGAACCGCCTGGGCCGCGCCGTTCACCGCGCTCAGCTTCGGCAAAGTGCAGACGACCGCGAACCCGATCATCGAAGTGACGAACCCGATCGACATCGCCTCACCCGGTAACTCCGAAGAGAAGTACGCGCAGCTCACCGTGACGGTTTTCACGCAGATGAAGCCTCCGGGCGCGACCGCCGCCGAAACCGTGGTGACCGGGCGCGGTCGCATCACCGTCGGGCCGATCAAGGCCATGGCGACCAACTACGCACCGTAAGGAGGAGGACACATGCGTAATCACGATGTTCGCGCTCGTGTCCGAGGCCTGGCGGCTCTCGCCGCCCTCGGCGCGATTCCGCTCACGACGCTCGTTCTGTCGTCCGACGCGCACGCGCAGATCGCGGGCACGACGAACCGCCCGCTCCCGAACGTCCTCCTCCTCGTCGACACCTCCGGGTCGATGGAGCGCATGGCGGACAACTCGCTCCCTGCCGAGAACCGGAACGCGCCCGTCGGGACGACGAACGTGTGCTCGCCGGGCATGCCGTCGAACCCGAACCGCTGGGGCATGCTCCTCCAGGCGCTCACCGGCAACCTCGCGCCGTACTACAGCTGCGACGCCGTCCAGCGAAACACCGCGGCATTCAAGAACGAGTTCAAGATCGGCTCGCCGGCGAGCGAACCGTACGACGCCGATTACTTCCTGCCGTATCACCGGCCGTTGAGCGGTCCTGACCTCCTGTCGGCGTGCACGTTCGCGCCGTACACGCTTCCCGGCGCCGGCATGGGCGCGGGCGTCGGTCCCATGGGCCGCGGCGTCAACACGTCGCCGTACGACTCGTCGCAGAGCTTCCCGCCGGACGCGTTCGTCGAGGTCCGCAACCAGCACCTGAAGTCGCAGTACGCGAGCAACTCGGGGCTCTCGCTCGGCGCGAACGCGTGCACCTTCGAGCAGGCCAACGACGGGCAGCTCGACGCGGCGCGCGACTACATCCGTTTCGCGCTGATGACGTTCGACAACGACCCGAGCAACCGCACGGGCGTCCTCGGCAGCAACCCGGCGGGCGGCGCCGTAGACACTGCGAACCCGTTCCTCGGGCAGTGGTCGTACGTGAAGAGCGCGAGCAACCCGCTCAGCATCGGCATGGGGTTGCCCGCAGGCTGCACGACGGGCGCGACCCCGTTCGAGGTCGGTGCACGTCACTGGGCTGCTCCGCCGTGGGAGGGCCGCATGATCCCCTTCCCGAGCGCAGACGGCACGCTCTACGACATCCAGACGACGAACGAGCAGATCCAGAAGGTCTTGCTCGGCACGCGACCGTACGGCGCGACCCCGATCGACGGCATGATCGAGGATGCGCGCGACTACTTCTGGTACAGCGACGTCGGTCCGCTCGGGAGCAACGCGCAGTACCACGATCCGTACGTCGCTTCGCAGTGCCGCGACCAGTACATCATCCTGCTGACCGACGGCGCGCCGAACATGGACCTGCGCCCCTCGTGCGAAGGCGCAGGCCCGCCGGCCGGGCAGTGTCCCTTCCCGAGCCGGGCCGCGCAGGTCGCGAACGAGCTCGCGAACGCGCCCGGCAACCGCCGTGTGAAGACGTTCGTGATCGGGTTCTCGGTCAACGGCGCAGGAAACACGACGTTCGCGAACGACGGGTTCCCTGCTGCGTACGCGGCGCCGAACAACAACTGCAAGGCTTGGTACAACGGCGTCACGTCGAACGGGGCGAACCCGAACGCGATGCACACGCTCTGCACCGGCGGAAGCAAACCGGCTGCGGGCTCGACGGCCGACGCGTGCTGCCAGCTCGCCGAGATCGCGTACAACGGCACTCCTTCGGGCGACCCGCACGTCCCGCCGTTCTTCGCGGAGACGCAGGCGGACCTCGTCCTCTCCTTCGGCCGCATCCTCGGCGGCGTGTCGAAGACCGCGACGACGCGCACGTTGCCCGGCTACTCGCCGGCCGTGACGATCAACGGCCAAGGCGTTTCGGCCGACTTCATCGCGTCGTTCGTGCCGAACGCGCAGAAGGTCTGGTCCGGTGAGATCGACCGCACGCGCTCGGTCTGCGCCGGCGCGACTCCGACGGCTCAGACGCAGTCCATCGCCGCCGGCGACTCCTACTCGGCGAACCTCGCGGCGCAAGCCGCCGCGGGCAAGCGCATCTTCGTCACGGCGCGCGCGCCGATGGCCGGCGGGTACATCGACTCGGCGCGGACGCTCCGCCCGTGGAGCGCAGACACGACGGGCTACACGGACAGCATCCCGGACGTCACGAACATCCAGACCGTGTACGGCGCGGACATGGCGCTCGCGAGCACCGCGAATTGGGCCGAGGCGCTCGACATCACGAACAACACCTGCAAGCGCTCGCGCGCGGTCGACGGCTCCACGATCCCGGCTCTCAACGCGAACGATTGCATGCGCGTCGCCTGGGGCTTCGCGACCGCGCACGCCGCTGCGCAGGGCCCGCTCACGTTCGGTGGCTACGACTTCAACGCCCGCTGCCGCTCGAGCGCGAGCACGACGTCGGGCTTCTGCTCGGTGACGACGACGACGTCCTGCAGCGTCCTCGGCGCGAACGTGTGCCCGGCTGGTGAGGTCTGCGTACCGGAGTGCTCCGCGCTCGGCGCGATCTATCGCTCGTCTCCCGTCATCATCGGCCCGCCGAACGAGCTCCTCCGCGATGAAGCGTATCGCCAGTTCGCGGCGCAGCGCGCGCAGCGTCGTCCGACGATGTTCGTCGCGTCGACCGACGGCGTCCTCCACGCGTTCAAGGCGCTCTCTTCCGCGGGGCCGCCGCAGTTCGACGACCGCGCCGGCGAGCACGAGCTCTGGGCGTTCATCCCGCCGGCAGTCCTGCCGAAGCTGGCGTCGAACTACCCGACCGGCCAGCAGATCCTCCTCGACGGTACGCCCGCGGTGAAGGACATCGTTTGGGACCGCCGCGTCGGCGACACCGACTTCAACGCGAGCACCGCGTTCCACACCACGCTCGTCGCCGGTATGGGCGCGGGCGGCGGCGGCTACTACGCGCTGAACGTCACCGACGTCGACTGCGCAGGCGCGACCCCCGGCGCGTTCAATGCGACGGCGTGCTTCGGCGGCGGCGCCATCACCGTGCCGTCCACGTTCGCGCAGCTGCGAACGAACCCGACGGGACCGCAGTTCCTCTGGCAGCTGACCGACGTCGTGAAGGACGGCGGAGCCGACCCCGCGAAGGCTTCGCGACGTGCACGCGATGGCACGGAGTACGTGAAGCTGTTCGGGAAGGAGTCCGGCAACGCCACGCTCGCGACGCTGCAGGTCGACCCGAACGACGGTCGCGGCGCGCGGCAGATCGGCGTCGCCATTCTTCCGGGCGGCATCGACAGCCCGCCGGTCCAGGGCCGTCAGTGTCAGCGCGCGATCTTCGGCGGCGCGCAGGCGCCGTTCGCGGCAGGCACGTTCGACGCGAGCGACAACGTCACGCCGTTCGCGCCGAGAACGTTCGTCCGGCAGTGGGGCGTCGCGACGGGCGCGCAGGACCCGTGCAAATTCGGCCCGGTGCCGGGTCGCTCCGTCACGATCGTCCGCGCCGACACCGGCGAGGTGATCCGTCACTTCGGTCGCGTCGGTCAGGACGTGCCCGCGCGGCTCGTCGCCGGCGGCAAGGTCACGAACAGCCCGTTCGATTCGCCGGTCATCGGCACGCCCGCCGTGTACCCGAGCGGCGTCGGCGTGACGGCGCAGAAGATCTTCGTCGGCGACGCCGATGGCACGATCTGGCGTATCGACGTGAGCTCGGCGAACCCGAACGACTGGCGCGTCACGTTGTTCCAGGACCTCATCAGCGTCAGCCTGCCGGGCTCGCCCGGCGCGGCGCAGAGCCAGCCGGTGCAGGTCCCGCCCGTGATCTCGCTCGACCCGTTCGGCGGCATCGTCGTCAGCGCGGCGACTGGCGATCAGGAGAACGTCATCGCTTCGGCGAACGAGCGCAACTACGTCTTCTCGATCCAGGAGCAGCGCGCGCTCTCGCCGACGCAGCCGGGCCGTGCGCTCGTGCGCTGGTACCAGCCGTTCACGAACGCCGAGCGTGTGACCGGGCCGATGACGGTGTTCGACCGCACGCTCTACTTCGCGACGTACCGGCCGGTCGTTCCGTCGGGCGGTGGCGCCGCGTGCCAGAACGGTGGACGCGCGCTCCTCTGGGGCATGGACTACTTCAACCCGCAAGGCGGGACCGCCGCGGCTGCAGCAGGCGGCGTCCCGAGGTGGTGCCCGATCGGCCGCGTCGACGCGGTCACCGGCGCGTGCCTCGATCCGCTCGTCGCGAACGAGGATCCTGCGGCGATCTACTCGTCGCTTACCGGCGCAATCATCCCGGGAGTCACGCTGCGCGCGACACAGGCATGCGCCACGTTCAGCGGCGCGACGGGAGACCCGCTCATCACGGGCATGACGTCGTCTCGCTTCGAGCTGTTCTTCGGCGCGACGACCTCGCGCTCGACGGGCAGCGTCACGACGGGCGCGCCGCAAGCCGCACGTACCCCGCTGCTCCGCCCATTGCCGCGAACGACAGCTAGTATCGACGCATGGGCGTACGTCATCGACTGATCCTCGCCGCCGTCTCGCTCGCGGCGACGTCGGCCGCATGCAAGCCGAAGGATCCGCCGAAGAACGATCAGAAGCCACCCGACCACCTCGCGCCGACGGAGGTGGTCGAGGGCAAGGAGCGCGCGTTCGGCCTCCCCTTGCCTCGCACGGCTCACGTGCAGGCGCGCTTCGCGCGGACCGTGCACGTCACCACTCCGCTGACGCCGGAGGACCTGTCGAACTTCGTCCGCGCGCGCGTCAAGGAAGGCCAGGTGGTGCCGGGCAGCACGTCCACGCGTCTCGACAACGTGGTGCCGCGCGCAGACGCAACGAAGCGCATCAGCGTCGAGGTGCGTACGCTCCGGCTCGCGGACGGCACGCGTAGCGAGATGATCGTGCGCGATACGACGCCGCCGCCGACGGAGCCGGGTCTCAGCGACGAGGAGCGCTGGCGGCGCGCAGGAATGCGGCCCGACGGCACGCTGCTCGACCCGAAGCAGCTGCAGTGACTCCTTGACGAGAGCGCCTCGGGAAGGTTCACCTCGGGGCGTGAGAGTCCTTCCGTTCGGTCTCGTCATCGCGCTCGTTGCGGCATGCGGCTCGGAGGTTCCGGCCCCGGCGCCGTCGGCGTGCGAAGGCGTCGAGCTCCTCGTCGCGGCGAGCGACTACACCTCGAGCATGGTCTGCGGCGCGCCGCGCTGCGAGCGCTCGCCGCGGACGTCGGGCGTGGACCTCGGCTCGGACCCGCAGCTCACGGTGTCGAGCGGACGCGCCTTCTTCCTCGCGCGCGACGTGAGCACGATCTTCGAGATCGACCCCACGTGCGGCACGCCGAAGGCGCGCTTCGCGGTCACCGCGTCGACGGGTGAGCGCGGCAATCCGCACGACGTCGCGGTCGCGCCGGACGGCGCGCTGTTCGTGCCGCTGTGGGACCGCCCGAGCGTCGTCATCGTGCGCGACGGACGCATCGCGGAGACCATCGATCTCTCCCCGTTCGACGACGACGGCAATCCCCAGGCCGAGGCGATTCGAATCGTCGACGTCGGCGGCGCCGCGAAGGCGTTCGTCGCGCTCGAGCGACTCGACGACTCCAGCAAACCGAAATTCCTGTCCACCCGACCTTCGCAGATGCTTCGGATCGACGTCGCCACGCGGAAAGTCGAGGGCACGATCGAGCTCGCGGGCCGAAATCCGTTCAACACGATGGCGGAGAAAGACGGCGTGCTGTTCATGGCTGAGCCGGGCAACTTCGACATCGCCGGCGAGCCATTCGCCGGCATCGAGCGCTTCGACACGAAGACGTCCGAGACGCGCATGCTCGTCAGCGAGGAGGCGCTCGGCGGCAGCGTCACGCAGGTCGCGGTCACCGACCACTGCGGCGTCGCGATTGTCGCGGGGCCGGTGCGCGACGTGAATCCGACCTCGCTCGTCAGCTTCGACCCCGACACCGGTCGGGTCATCGCGTCTGCGGCGCTCCCGCTCTTCGGGCCGACCGCCGGGTTCGATCTCCAGGGGCTCACGTGGCGCGGCGACACGCTCTACCTAGGCGACCGACGAGCCGCCGGCACCGGCTATCCCGTGCACGTCTTCGAGCGCGAGCCCGGCACGTGCAATCTACATCTATCACCGCGTGTGCTCGACCTTCCACTCGCGCCCGTCGCTCTCGGTTCGGCACGCTGACCCATGGCAGACAACTCGCCGGATCAGGCACGTCGCGCCGGACGCGGAGGGCTCGCGGTCCTCTTCGCCAAGGTGTTCTTCATCGGCACGGGCCTCGTGCAGCAGGCGCTCCTGCCTCGAGCCATCGGGCTCGCCGACTACGGCGCGCTCTCGCGCGTCCTCGCCGTCTCGAACGTCTTCAACAACGTCGTCGTCTCGAGCTCGACGCAGGGCGTGAGCCGTACCGTGGCCGCGGCCGGCGCCGCGGAGCGCCAAGCGCTTCGGGCGACGCTGTCGGTGCACGGCGCGATCGCGCTGGGTGCCGGCCTGCTCCTCGCGCTCGCAGCGCCGCTCGTCGTGCACTTCCAGTGCGCGCCCGAGATCCTCGTTCCGCTGTTCGTCATGACCGGCGTGCTGATGGTGTATTCCGTCTACGCGCCGCTCGTCGGGTACCTGAACGGGCGGGGCATCTTCACGCGTCAGGCGGCGCTCGACGTCGCGGCGGCGACGCTGCGAACGCTCGGGCTTCTCGGCCTCGGCTACTTGTTCGTCTCGCGCGGTCGCGGCATCGCGACATCGCTGGGAACGTCTCCGGGTGTTCTCGGCGCCACGCTCGGCGCGGTGCTCGCGGCGTTCGGCGTCTTCGCGATCGCGTTGCGGTGGACGGGCTTCGGCACCGGCTGGACCGGGCCGCGGCCCGCCGGCATCCCGACCGCGCGCGCGTACGTCGCGCTGATCCTCCCGGTGATGGTTGCGCAGCTCTTCACGAACGGCCTCATGCAGGCCGACATCATCATGCTCGGCCGGTATCTTTCGCTCGCGTCACCCGCGTCCGTCGATCAATGCGCGAAGGCCGCCGCGGCGACCGTGACCGACTCCGCGGCCAACGAGTGGGTGGCGGTGTACCGCGCATGCCAGCTCTTCGCGTTCCTTCCCTACCAGCTGCTCTTCAGCGTCACGCAGGTCCTCTTCCCGATGCTCGCGCGCGCGAAGGCCGAGGAGGGCGACGCGCGGGTCGCCGAGCTCGTCGCGCGCGGCTGCCGGATCGGGGCGGTCGTGTGCGGAATGCTGGTCTGCGTCGTCCTCGCGATGCCCGGCTCGCTCATCAAGTTCGCCTACGGCGCCGACGTCGCGGCGAGAGGGGCCGCAACGCTGCGCGTGCTCGCTCTCGGGCAAGCGGCGTTCGCGATGCTCGGCCTCGCCACGACGATCCTCGTCAGCCTCGGACGTGAGCGCACCGCGATGGTGCTCACCGCGGTTGCGCTCGGCCTGCTCGTCACCACGTGCGCCGTGATCATCCCGCAAGCTTCGTTCGGCGAGGCGCAGCTCCGAGCCACCGCGCTCGCGACGAGCGGCGCGCTGTTCCTCACGCTGATCGCCGGCATCGCAACGGTACGACGGGTCGCGAAGGCGTTCGTGCCTTGGAAGACGGCCGTACGCATCGGCGCGTGCATCGCCGGCGCGTTCGCGATCGGCGGCGTCATGCCGGTGTTCTCGAAGGTGCTCACACCGCTCGTGGCGGTGGGCGTCGTCCTCGCCTACTTCGCGGCGCTCATCCTGTCGCGCGAGCTCGGCAAGGACGACCTCTCGCTAGTCCTTTCGATCGCCGCCCGCCGATCCAAACGGTGACGGCTTGATCGAGCCTTCGCCCTTGCCTCCGCGGAGGCCGTGCTTCTGCACGAGCCGGTGGAGATACATGCGGTCCATCCCGGCCATGCGTGCGGCCTTGCTCATGTTGCCGCCGGCTGCCTCGAGCAGCTGGGAAAGATAGCTCCGCTCGAACGAGTCGATGACGGCGTCCTTCGCGAGCCGGAAGGGCACCGAGAGGTCGATGCCGTTCACGGGGCCGTGCGCGGTCGCCTGACCACCCGCGCCGCGACGAAGCGTGAGGTTCGCCGACTGGAGGACGACGCTGCGCTCCACGTAGTTGCGGAGCTCGCGCACGTTGCCGGGCCAGTCGTGCTTCGACATCTCGCTGAGCACGTTGCCGGGGAAGAGCCGCTCTTCCTCGGGCACGCCGAGCTGCGAGAGGAAGGTGCGGATGAGGATGAGGAGGTCGTCGAGCCGCTCGCGGAGCGGCGGGACGCGGGCGCTGATGACGGCGAGACGGAAGTAGAGGTCCTCGCGGAAGCGGCCCTTGTTCACCTCGCGCTCGAGGTCGCGGTTCGTCGCCGAGATGACGCGAACGTTCACGCGGCGCGGCTTCGTCTCGCCGACGCGCCGGATCTCGCGCGCCTCGAGGGCGCGCAGCAGCTTCGGTTGCAGCTCGAGGGGGAGCTCGCCGATTTCGTCGAGGAACACCGTGCCGCCGTCGGCCGCCTCGAACGCGCCCATGCGGTCACGGTCGGCGCCGGTGAATGCGCCGCGCACGTGGCCGAAGAGCTCGCTCTCGACGAGATTCGGGCTGATGGCGCCGCAGTCGACGACCACGAACGGCTTCTCGGCGCGCGCGCTGCGCTGCATGATCTCGGTGGCGACGAGCTCTTTGCCGGTGCCGCTCTCGCCTTCGATGAGCACGTTGATGTCGCTCTGCGCGATCTTGTCGAGCAGCGCGAAGAGCCTCCGCATCGGCAGGCTCGTTCCGACGAGCGCGCCGAACGACGGCAGCATCGGGACGAAGTCTTCCTTCTGCGGAGCGCCGGCGCGGACGCGGACGATCGAGTCGCCGATCGCGAGCACGCCCTCGGTGCCGACGTCGCCGTCGCGGAGGCGCACGCCGTTCAGCGTCGTGCCGTTCATCGAGCCGGAATCGCGGAGGCGCCACGTGCCGTCTTCGCGCACGAGGCGGCAGTGGAAGCGCGAGACCATCGGGTCACGGAGCACGATGTCGTTCGACGCGTGCGAGCCGATCTTGCAGATGTCGCCGTCGTGCACGACCGTGCGGGCGGCGCCGATGCCGCCTTCACGCTCGACCGTCAGCGTGAGACGCGGGATGGCGACGGTCTCGATGAGCTGCCGCACCGTGTGAATCGTCTGCGCGGGCGGACGCGGCGCATCGAGCGCAGGGTCGGTCGCCGGCGCAGGGGCGACCGCGAACGTGCCCGGCGCGGGCGAGCTGCCCGGCGGCATGCTCGGCGGCGGCGACGACGGATAGTTGCTCGCCGTTCCGGGCATCCCGGTCGGGAGCGGCGGCGGCGGCGGCACCGCCGGCGGCAACGGCGAATGCGGAGCGCGCGGAGCGATGCCGGAAGCCGAGCGCGTCGACTGCGGACCGAGCTGCGGAGCCGTGGGCGGCACCGGCGAGGACGGCCTCTGAGGAGGGAGCGGAGCGCGCGGCGGGGGAAGCTTCGGGTGGGCCATTCGTTCTCTCGTTCCGAGCGACGTCGGGGAAGGAGGAGCGGAAATGCTGGAAGTTTCCACTCCTTCGGCACGATGTCGGCGCGAAGGATCCCGCGTGACATCGACCTCGGACGACGAGACGCCAGGCAAAGGTGATGCCCGCGAGCAGCGAACTTGATCCTCACGTGACTTACGGCAGAATTTGATTCGCGAGCGGTTTCGCGCGCGGGCTCGGGTGAGGCGGCGCTTCCTCACCCCTGCTGCCCAGCCGGCTCAGCGGAGGAGTGCGACATGGCTCTGACGAGGCTCGCGACGACGCCTGCAGTTCGCACGGCATTGAAAACGTGCGGTGTGCTCGTAGCGGCACGCGCGAGGGCGCGAGTTGCGCTGGCAGTGGCCGTCGCCGTTTCCACGGTATCGCTCGTCGTCGGCTGCACGGAGCGTCCTCCGCCGGTACGTGTCGTCGAGACGCCGGCGCACACGGCCCGCGAGCCGGTCGTGGAGACACCGAAGAAGATCGAAGCGTCCACGCCATTCCGCGCGAAGCTCTCGCGCGGCGCCGAGCTCTATCTGCCGACGTGGTTCTCGGCGCCGAAGGGCACGTACGACGTCATCGTCCACTTCCACGGTCTCGGCAAGCTGCAGGAAGGCAACCTCGAACGCGCGCAGATCAACGCCGCGGTCGTCAGCATCAACCTCGGTGTCGGCACCGACCACTACGCGCATGCGTTCCGCGACCCGGGCGCGTTCGATGCGCTGCTCGCGGAGACCCAAACGGAGATCGAGAAGAGCGGGCGCGTGGAAGGAGCGAGACGCGGCCGCATCGCACTCTCCGCGTGGAGCGCGGGCTTCGTCTCCGTGTCGCGCATCCTCTCCGATCCCGCGAACACCGAGAAGGTCGACGCCGTGTTGCTCGCCGATGGATTCTTCACGTCGTTCACGAACAAGAAGAAGCGCACGATCAACACGGCGGGTCTCGAGCGTTTCGTCTCGTGGGTCGAGGCAGCCGCACGCGGAGACAAGCTGTTCGGCATCACGCATACGACCATCCCGACGCCCGATTATCCGAGCGTCGACGAGACCGTCGGCAAGCTCCTCGAGATGACGTCGAACGCGAAGACGCCGTCGCACGCCGTCGGGCCGCGCAACATGCACGAGATCTACGTCGTCGATCGCGGCAGCTTCCACGTGAAGGGCTACGAAGGCGTGACCGCCGGCGACCACGTGAAGCAGATCCAAGCGATGGGCGAGACCCTGTGGCCGTACTTGAAGACGCGCTGGGAGAGCCCCGCGCCGCGCACGGAGCTCGCTGCGCGCACCACGGGCGCGGCGGGCACGGCGCCGGCAGGCGCGGCGGGCACGGCGCCGACGGGCGCGGCGGGCGTTGCAGGCCCGGCGGAGACGCCGGGGACGAGCGCACGCTGACGGAACGCGGAACGTAGCGACGGGTCTCGGCGCGCGCCGACAGCACAAGCCGCACGAGCGAAAAAAAGCCCCCTCGTGCTGCGGGAGCACGAGGGGGCGGAGCCGATTCAGCGCGGAGGGGGAGGAGGAGGAGGGGAAACTCCGAGCCGCGTCGGCGAAACGTTGGCGAGGTCAGTTGGTCGGCGGGAGCACGTTCGTCTTCGGCAGATTCTGCTCCGGCGTCGCCAGCGACCAGAGGTGCTCGTGCTGCGCCTTCATCGCGGCAACGACCGACGGGATCGTGATCCAGTAGAAGTTCTCGAAGTTGTCCGTGAACGCGGTGCCCGTCAGGTTGCCGGCGCCGGCGAACGCCGCTTCGCCCGTCGGCGTCTTGAAGACGATGAACTTGTTGTGATGGAGATAGCGGGCCGCGTGGTTCGTCTCCATGTACCGGACCTGGAGACCATCGGCCTTCAGCTGCTCGACGAATCCGTACTCATCGGCCGTGTTCGGGAACTCGTCGCGTGCGGCGCCGTGGCCCGCCCACCAGATGTCGTCGTCGACGACCAGCTTCACCTCCGGCGGCGAGCCCGCCGAGAAGCGCGCGTCGAGCTCCCTGCGGAGGAGCGAGTACGAGAAGCGGTGCGCGGCGAGACCAATCGATGTCGCTTCGCGAATGCCCTTCTGGATGTGCTGCCCTGCCCGCCCGCCGTCTCCAGGCACGAAGAACGTCTTGATGTCCGACTCCTCTCCGATCCCGGCCGAGTCGCGACAGCCTTTGATGAAGGAGCCGTACTCCTGCTTCGAGCGATAGTGGTCGAGCATTCCGTCCATGAGGCAGAGATGGGCCTTGGCGAAGTGCGTTCGTCCCGGCACGCGCACGAAGTGCCAATTCTCGTGATGAAGAACGACGCCGGACGAGAGATTGCCGCTCGAGAAAACGATCCGCGGCTTGTCCGACCGCGGGTTGAACAGAAACACCTTGTTGTGCGCGTACCCGATCGTCGCGTCGTGGCCGCGGAGCTCGAGACGAGGCTTCGAGGAAGGGTCGCCGTTGCCCGGCTGGCACGCGAGCAGCGTATTGGCCGCAGACAGATCCGTTTCCCGATCCAGCACGAACGTGACCTTCACGTTCCGCTCTTGAATCGCTTTGCAGATCTCCGCGCCGACGACTTTGTTCGAGAAGGACAGGTACGCGAAGAAGATCTCCTTCGTCTCCGGGTCGCGAATCCATTCGATGAGCTTCTTCTGCGGTGACGAATCGCGAGCCGCCGAAGCCGCGCTGTCTGCTGCCGAGCAGAAGACGTTCTCCGGCTTGTGCGTCAGTCGCTCGCCGGCATTCGAGAGCACTTCCTGATTAGGGCCATACTCGTACTTGCGACAGACCGGGTTGGTGAAGAGCACCGTGTACTCGTCGAAGGCGAGCTTCGGCCCGGTGCCGAACTCCTGCACGTCCCCCTCGACGGCGTCGCCCGGCGAAGCCGAGCCGGTGTCCTCGGCGCAGCCTGTCGCGAAGACCGCGAGCGCAGCGCCGGCGAAAGAAAGAAGAGCTCCGAGAGAAGTTCGCACGAGTCGGTCTCCGCGACGGCGATGCGCCGTGTGACCAACCCACATACATGTGGCATGCCGAAGCTCGGCTGCTTCTGATCGCAGGCAAATTCCGGCGATTTCCGCCGTCGAGCCGCGGTCACTCCGGCGCTCCGTGGGCGACGCGTGATCCAGCAGCCGAGCGGCTCAGGCAGCGCTCGGCGACGGCACGTACCTTGTTACTCGCGCACGCCATGAGCCAGCCCACGAGCGAGCGAGACCCGAAGGCGAACGGCAAGCAGCCCCCCTTCAAAGAGAAACCCCAGGACGGCGTCGCGACCGAGACCGCGATGCAGACGAAGCCCGATCACGGCGAGGAGTCGTACAAAGGGTATGGCAGGCTCGCCGGGCGTGTGGCGCTCGTGACGGGCGGCGACAGCGGCATCGGGCGCGCGGTCGCGCTGGCGTACGCGCGCGAGGGCGCCGACGTCGCGGTGGCGTACCTCGACGAGCACGAGGATGCCGCGGAGACCAAGCGCATCGTGGAGGCAGCGGGTCGCAAGTCGATTACGATCGCGGCCGACCTCGCGAGCCCGAACGAGTGCAAGCGCATCGTCGACGAGACGGTCAAGGCGTTCGGCCGCATCGACATCCTCGTCAACAACGCGGCCTACCAGAGCAAGACCGTGGAGAAGTTCGAGGAGCTCGACGAGGAGCGGGTCGAGCGCACGTTCCGCGTGAACATCCTCGCGATGTTCCACATCGTGCGAAACGCCCTCCCGCACATGAAGGAAGGCAGCACGATCATCAACACGTCCTCCATCCAGGCCTACCAGCCGAGCGCCGAAATCCTCGACTACGCCGCGACGAAGGGCGCCATTGTCACGTTCACGAAGGGTCTCGCGCAGGAGGTCATCAAACGCGGTATCCGCGCGAACACCGTCGCGCCGGGCCCCGTTTGGACGCCGCTCATCGTGCAGTCGTTCGACAAGGAGAAGATCCAGACGTTCGGCAAAGACTCGCCGATGACGCGTCCTGCGCAGCCCGCGGAGTTGGCACCGGCATTCGTGTTCCTCGCGTCCGACGAGTCGCGTTACGTGAACGGTGAGGTCCTCGGCGTCACCGGCGGTAAACCGCTCGGCTGACGCCGCGTCCGGGCGCGCGCGAGGCGAGGGAGCCGGGGCCTGCCCGGATCTCGCCCCGCGCGCGCCGCCGTGAACGGCTAGGCGTTTGCCTCGTTCCGCCGTCCCGGCCTGACGGGGCCAGCTGCCCAGATCGCCTGCCGGAGCGTGCTCTGCAGCTCGGGGCTCTGCGTAAGCGCCTCGCGCGACTTCTCGCGTCCGTTGCCGAGCGTCGTGCCCGCGAACGAGAGATGATTCCCGCTCTTGTCGAGCAGCGCGCGAGACAGACCGAGATCGATGAGCTCGGCCACCGTATCGACTCCGGTGCCATAGCGGATATCGAACTCCGCTTCGCAGAACGGCGGCGCTACTTTGTTCTTCGCCACTTTCACGCGCGTGCGGCCGCCGACGAGCTCGTCGCCGTGCTTCACTTGGCCGATGCGGCGGACGTCGAGGCGCATCGAAGCGTAGAACTTGAGCGCGTTGCCGCCCGTCGTCGTCTCGGGACTGCCGAACGTGACGCCGATCTTCTGACGGAGCTGGTTGATGAACATGAGCGTCGTGCCCGTTCGGTGCGCGACGGCGGTGAGCTTGCGGAGCGCCTGGCTCATGAGCCGTGCCTGCAGGCCGACGTGCGAGTCGCCCATGTCACCCTCGATCTCCGCTCGCGGAGTGAGCGCCGCCACCGAGTCGACGACCACGAGATCGATCGCGCCGGAGCGAACGAGCATCTCGCAGATCTCGAGCGCCTGCTCGCCGGTGTCCGGCTGCGACACGAGCAGCTTGTCGACCTCCACTCCAATGGAGCGCGCGTACCCCACGTCGATGGCGTGCTCCGCGTCGATGAACGCGCAGACGCCGCCGCTACGCTGCGCTTCCGCGATCGCGTGCAGCGCAGGCGTCGTCTTGCCGCTCGATTCGGGTCCGTACACCTCGATGACACGGCCGCGCGGATAGCCGCCCACCCCGGTCGCGAGATCGAGGGCGAGCGAGCCGGTGCCGATGGTGGCGATCGGCTCCATCGCCTGCTCGTCGCCGAGCGCCATGATTGCGCCCTTCCCAAACTGCTTCTCAACGGAAGCGACGACGCCCTTCAGGACCTTCATCTTCTCTGCGATCTGCTCGAGCATGGCTCTCCTGTTCCACTCGCCGCGTGTTCCTTCGTGAGGGTGGCGAGCGGCCCTCACGCGGTCGTCATCCGAGAGTGCTTCGCTCAGGCGGCGTTCAACGCGCCGAGGGCGCCGCCGCGATCCAAGAGCCGCATGCTGACGGCCTCCGCGACGTGCGCTGCAGCGATCGCCGTCTTGCCCTCCAGGTCCGCGATGGTGCGGGCGACGCGCAGGACCTTGCCGTAGCCGCGCGCCGAGAGGCCGAGCCGCTGCACGGCCGTGGCGAGAAGCTGTGCGCCTGCGGCGTCGAGCGCGCAGACGCGTTCCGTATCGCCCGCGGGCAGATGGGCGTTGACGGAGACGGACGTCTCGCCGGCCTGCTTGCGGGCCCGCTGCACGCGACGCGCGGCTTCCACGCGTCCGCGCACGACCGCGCTCGACTCGCCGCGCGCGGCGCTCTGCAATGCGAGCACGTCGACCGGCCCGAGCGAAACGTGGAGGTCGAGCCGGTCGAGGAGCGGTCCACTCATGCGCGCTCGGTACGCCTGGACGGCATTGGGCGAGCACGGACACGTCGCCGGCGGCGGCCCGCCGCGATGTCCGCACGGGCACGGGTTCGTCGCCGCGACGAGCATCGGGCGGGCAGGAAAGGTCGCCGTGACCTGTGCGCGCGCCACGGTGACAATCCCGTCCTCGAGCGGCTGGCGAAGCGCCTCCAGCGTCCCCCGTCGGAACTCCGCGAGCTCGTCGAGGAAGAGCACGCCGTGATGCGCGAGACTCACCTCGCCGGGCCGTGCTTGATCGCCTCCACCGACGAGCGCGACCTCGCTCGCGGTGTGGTGTGGTGCGCGGAACGGGCGGACGCCCATCCGACGCTCGGCGTTCGACGTCCCGGCGACACTCTGGATGGCGAGGACCTCGAGAGCCTCGTCCCGTTCGAGCGTAGGCAGGATTCCGGGCAGCCGGCGTGCGAGCATGGTCTTTCCAGCGCCCGGCGGTCCGATGAAGAGGAGGTTGTGCCCTCCGGCTGCGGCGATCTCGAGGGCGCGCCGCGCCGAGTGCTGCCCGCGCACGTCGGCGAGGTCTGCCATGGCTCCCGTGCATTCAGCGTTCGGCGCGCGCGAGGGCCGCGCGAGCGAGCGGGTGCCGCGGAGAGCCTCCACGAGCTCGGAGAGGGAGCTCGCGACGCGGACATCGAGCCCGTCGACGAGCGCCGCTTCGGCCTCGTTCGCGGCCGGGACCACGGCACGCTTCACGCCGCGCTCGCGTGCCGCGAGCAGGTGGGCGACGACGCCGCGCAGAGGATGAAGGCCGCCATCGAGCGAGAGCTCACCGAGGAACAGGAGGTCTCCGAGCGCATCGGCCGGGAGCAGCTCCAGAGCGACGAGCACGGCGAGCGCGATCGCGAGATCGAATGCGCTCCCGCGCTTCTTCACGTCTGCGGGAGCGAGGTTCACGACGAGGCGGTATTCGCTGATGTCGACGCCGAGAAGCGTGAGCGCGCTCTTCACGCGCACGCGGCTCTCTCGCACGGCGACCTCGGCGAGACCGACGAGGTCGAACGACGGGACGCCGCGCTCCGCCTTCACCTCGACGCGGACGGCGTGAGCGGCGAGTCCGACGAGGACGGCACTGTGCGCAGTCGCGAGCATGCGCCGGTCTCCTGCGACGCGTGTGCCGGACGACGCTGCGCGACATCGTTCGTGAATTCGGGCGTGACCCTATGGCCCGTGCCGGCCCGGGCCTGGCCCCGGCCACCTGGCGCGCGCGTGCGCGGCGGGCGCGAGAGTGCGTGCACGCGCCATGTTGCGGGTCTCTTCCGCGACGCGCGTGGCGAGATGCGCGTTTGAGTCCGTCGTGCGCAGCGACGCAGTTTGATCGCTTTTGTGATTTAAAACCTTGCGGGCGCAAAAATCGGAGGCTATAGCTTGAATGGCGTTCCCGTCCGGAACGTCTCAGACCGCACCCCTCACCAAGGAGACCGCCGAGCCTTCGGCGGTGTCGCCCCTGTGAAACTTGTCCTTCGCAATAGGAACAACTCGGCAGAACGCCACGCGCATACGCGCGCCGGCGTCGACATGCCGGCGTTCCGCGACGGGCGGGTCTCCACCACGGGCCTCCTTTCGGGGAACGACTCGCGGCACGAATCGAAGAGCCCGAAGTGGTATGGCGCGCGCTTGGAGCGCCGCGCATGCTCCGCCGGCTGCCCTTCCCTCGCCTTCGGCGGCCTTCGTGGTCGCATGCCCGCATACCCCGCCGGCCCCGCGCTTGCGATTCGCGTCAGCGATCCGAGCACGATCACGCAGGTGGAGGGATCCCCCTAGCGGACCTCGTACGTCTCCTCTCCATAGGAGCTCGATGCGAAGGCCGCCCGGGGACACCCGAGGCGGCTTTTCTCGTTTCTGGCTCCCGACCTGGCACGTCCCTGCGCCGTCCGCTCCCGCGGCGGTGCCGTGAAGCAGCCGGTCGGCTCGAACTCCCACCCTCGACCCAATGCGTCCCCGTTCGCCGGGTGACCCTCGAGCTCGAGCGGAGAGGTGGCCAGTCGCCGCCCACGTGCCGTTCCCTTCGGAACGCGTGCGCGACAGTAGCCTTTGTGTACGAGGTTCAATCATGTTTCTCAAACTCGGTATCTAGGAGCTCTCGCGCGCGCTCAAACGCCATAGTTTGGCGCGCGACTTCGGGGCGCTAGCTCAATCGGCCGAGCACCGGGCTTTTACCCCGAGGGATGAGGGTTCGACCCCCTCGCGTCCCACTCCGCGGGTCCGTGGCGCAAACGGCAAGCGCACTCGACTCTTAATCGAGATGGTGAGGGTTCGAGTCCCTCCGGACCTACTGCGTGACGTGCGACTTCGGTCGCGACACGTCGCGCGACGGGAGACGTGCGCCTCGCTCACCGGGGCGAGCGCACGCCTCCCCGAGCAGCACCGGGCTCGTCCAATGGCAGGACACTGGTCTCTGAAACCAGCGACACAGGTTCGACCCCTGTGCCCGGTACCGCGGCGCGCTCCTGCGAGCGCGCCCTCGTTCTCTGACAACCTGGCGTCACACTTACGAGGCTCGTCCGCGCACGTCTCACACGCGGACGCGGGCGAGCCCTTCACATTGCAGCGAAGCCGAATGGTCAGGCAGCCGACTGTTAATCGGTGACTCGAAGGTTCGATTCCTTCCGCTGCAGCCCGGGTCGCAACGAGGCGACCGCAACACGCCCATGTTTGCTCGATGGTCGAGCACCCGCTTCGTAAGCGGACTGCACCGGTTCGATTCCGGACGTGGGCTCCGCGCAGCAGTTCCGCGGATGCGCGCAGCACGCGTGAACGCTGCATTCTGCGGGGACCGGCGCGTGAGCACGCCGTGCCGTGTCCCCGATTCTCTTCCGTGCCCGCGCTCGCGGGCTCTGTCACGAACCTGCCCCCGTCATCTAAAGGCAGGATCTCCGTCTTTCAATCGGAGCGCGTCGGTTCGAATCCGATCGGGGGCACCACGATGGGCTGTGAGCTAGTCGCAGGATAGCGTCCGCCTGAAGAGCGGAAGAACGTGGTGCGAGCCCACGACAGCCTACCGGGCCGATGCGGCCCTTCGCGATGACGTTACTCGTCTAGTGACGAGGGCTGGCCGTGATCCAGTGGAGGCGGGTGCGATCCCCGTACGTCATCCTTGTGGGGGACTTCGTCCCCCCTCACGCTCTTCTCGCTCGAAGACTCGCTCCAGAGCGTGAGCCTCCCCCCTTCTCCCATGCGCTCCGCGCGGGAGGCGTCGCCCGTGCGAAGACGCACGAGCGACGGTGCTCGCGAGCGCGGCGTCTCGCATTCCTCTCGCTCTCGCATTCCTCTCGCTCTCGCATTCCTCTCGCTCTCGCATTCCTCTCGCTCTCGCATTCCTCTCGCTCTCGCATTCCTCTCGCTCTCGCATTCCTCTGGCTCTCGCATTCCTCTCGCTCTCGCCTTCCCGGCTACCGGTTCCCGGTCACCTGTCCCCTGCCCCCTGTTCTCTCGAAAAGCGGGAAACCCGAACGGGAGTGAAAACCGAGAACGAGAAAGCTGACCGCGAACCAACGGGCCTCTCGCATTCCCCATTGCCGGTTGCCTGTTCGCTGTTGCCTGTTCCCGTGGCCGAGAGGAGAGGCGGCGGTTTCCTAAACCGTACGAGGCAGGTTCGAGTCCTGCCGGGAACGCGATTCTTCATGCCTCGTGATGCGACTGGCGTCGCAGCCCCACTGTCTATGGGGTGAGACGGGTTCGATTCCCGTACGAGGCGCCATCCCCCGCAGGACCCGGAGCGGGACAGCCGGCTGTAAACCGGTGCTTATTCGCGCGTGGTGCAACTCCACGGCGGGGGACTTCCGACACGGGTCGCAGAGTCATGGTGACCAGCCGAGCCTCCAAAACTCGGAGAGAAGGTTCGATTCCTTCGCGACCCGCGACTGCTTAGAGGGCCGCCGCCCGCACGGCAGCCCAGGGCCCGGACCGCCGGCGCCCTTCCTGGGGCGATATTTCAACGAGTCGAATCCTGCCCTCGCACGGCAGGGATCCGGGTGCAAATCCCGGTCGCTCCACCGTCTTGTGGGGGACTTCGTCCCCCCTCACGCTCCTCTCGCTCGAAGACTCGCTCCAGAGCGTGAGCCTCCCCCCTTCTCCCATGCGCTCCGCACGGGAGGCGTCGCCCGTGCGAAGACACACGAGCGACGGTGCTCGCGAAAGCCCCGTCTCTCTTCCTCTCGCATTCCCGGCTACCTGTCCCCTGTTACCTGTCCCCTGCCCCCTGTTCTTGTGGGGGACTTCGTCCCCCCTCACGCTCCTCTCGCTCGAAGACTCGCTCCGGAGCGTGAGCCTCCCCCCTTCTCCCATGCGCTCCGCACGGGAGGCGTCGCCCGTGCGAAGACGCACGAGCGACGGTGCTCGCGAAAGCCCCGTCTCTCTTCCTCTCGCATTCCCGGCTACCTGTCCCCTGTTACCTGTCCCCTGCTCCCTGTTCTTGTGGGGGACTTCGTCCCCCCTCACGCTCCTCTCGCTCGAAGACTCGCTCCAGAGCGTGAGCCTCCCCCCTTCTCCCATGCGCTCCGCGCGGGAGGCGTCGCCCGTGCGAAGACGCACGAACGACGGTGCTCGCGAGCGCGGCGTCTCGCTTCCTCTCGCTCTCGCTCTCGCATTCCTCTCGCTCTCGCCCTCGCATTCCCGGCTACCTGTCACCTGCCTCCTGCCCCCTGTTCTTGTGGGGGACTTCGTCCCCCCTCACGCTCTTGTCGCTCGAAGACTCGCTTCAGAGCGTCAGCCTCCCCCCTTCTCCCATGCGCTCCGCGCGGGAGGCGTCGCCCGTGCGAAGACGCACGAACGACGGTGCTCGCGAGCGCGGCGTCTCGCTTCCTCTCGCTCTCGCTCTCGCATTCCCGGCTACCTGTCACCTGCCTCCTGCTCCCTGTTCTTGTGGGGGACTTCGTCCCCCCTCACGCTCTTCTCGCTCGAAGACTCGCTTCAGAGCGTGAGCCTCCCCCCTTCTCCTATGCGCTCCGCGCGGGAGGCGTCGCCCGTGCGAAGACGCACGAACGACGGTGCTCGCGAGCGCGGCGTCTCGCATTCCTCTCGCTCTCGCTCTCGCATTCCTCTCGCTCTCGCTCTCGCATTCCCGACTACCTGTCACCTGCCTCCTGCTCCCTGCTTTTCCCGAAGCGCGGAACTCGAACGCAGACCCAAGAGCCGGACGAACGGGAAAGAGGAATGGGCAACGGTGCGCCGCCCCAAGCCGGGACTCCGAAGCGGCAACCCGCTTCCCTCTCGCATCCGCATTGCCTGTTGCCTGTTGCCTGTTCCTCATTCCCTGTTCCCAATTCCCAAGGGGCCGTAGCTCAATCAGGAGAGCATCTCGATGGCATCGAGAAGGTCACCGGTGCGATTCCGGTCGGCTCCACCACCTCGAATGCTGGTGAGGACTACATACCTATAATGGTCCTAAGGTAGCGACGGCGGGGTGACCCGCCTAGCGATGGCGGCGCGGAAGTCCCCTCCAGGACCGCCGTGCCGCGGGGCGAACGGCCACCGCTTTCACGCGGCGGCAATGTGCCGGCGATGCTCGAACAAAGCATCTCGTCTTCACCCCACTTGTCGAGGCCGATTGATGGCGTGTTAGCTGGTATCGTCCAATAGCAGGACCTCGGTCTTCCAAACCGATGATGCGGGTGCAAGTCCCGCTACCCGCTCCAGGCGCCCGCGCTCCGCCGCGGGTCGCCCCACGAACCGATTCTCTGAGAGGAGCGCGGTCTGCAAAACCGCGCGCGAGGGTTTGATTCCCTCTCGGTTCTCGATGTTATGGGGGACTTCGTCCCCCCTCACGCTCCTGCGCTCGAAGGCTCGTTCCAGCGCGTGAGCCTCCCCCCTCCTCCATGCGCTCCGCGCAGGAGGCGTCGCCCGCGCGAAGCCGCGCGAGCGCCGGTGCTCGCGAGCGCCGCGTCTCCCTTCCTCTCGCTCTCCCTCTCGCTCTCGCATTCCCAGTTACCGGTTCCCGGTCACCTGTCTCCTGCCCCCTGTTCTCTCGCAAAGCGCGGACCTCGAAGGCGGCGGGACAAACAGGGAACAGGGAACAGGAAACAGGCAATGAGCAACCGGGAATGGCGCAGGACGACCGGTGAATGAAAAACCGGCATCCCTCTCGCCCATTCCCCATTCCCGGTCGCCTGTTCCTCATTCCCCCATTCCTCAGGGCATAGTTCAACGGCAAGATCACTCCCCTCGGAAGGGAGAGATGGTGGTTCGAGTCCACCTGCCCTGACCACGCCGGCGTAATCCCAACTGGCAGAGGTACCCGTCTCAGAAACGGGGTGTTGAGGGTTCGAATCCCTCCGTCGGCACCTCTCTATCGCTACTTCGCATCGTCAACGTCACCGTGGTGGAACTGGCATACACACCAGCTTGAGGTGCTGGGCTCCTGACGGAGTGTGAGGGTTCGACTCCCTCCGGTGACACGAATTCGCTGACCAATGGCTCGCACAACCTTGCTCCTGACCGGAGATGAAAGAGAAATGAGAAAGCGAAGGTAGTCATGCAAACCTTGCTGCTGACCCCGTGGATGTCCCCTCACAAGATCATCTCGTGGCAGCGCGCCGTCGTGCTCGCGTACCTCGGTAAGGTCGAGGTGCTCGAGACGTGGGACGAGGAGCTGCACGCGCCGAGCACCACGATGCGGGTGCCGTCCGTCGTTCGCCTCACGCGCGGGTCGGTCTCCACGAAGCAGTCCGTCCGCTTCTCTCGCGTGAACGTCTTCACGCGTGACAAGTTCCGCTGCCAGTACTGCGGCGTGCACAAGCCCGTGCGCGCGCTCAATTACGACCACGTCGTCCCGCGCGTTCGCGGCGGAAAGACGAACTGGGAGAACATCGTGACGTCTTGCTACCCGTGCAACGATCGCAAGGGCAGCCGGACGCCCGAAGAGGCGGGCATGAAGCTTCTGCGGAAGCCCTTCAAGCCGACCTCGCTCCCCGTCGTCCCGCCGCTCACCCTGCACGAGGGTGACGTGCCGGAGCCGTGGGGACCGTACGTGAGCGTCGCGTGAGCCATTGCGCGTCGCAACCTGCCCTCGCCGCCGGCGCGCTGCCGGCGGCGAGGGCTCTCAGGGCGTAGCTCAGTCTGGCAAGAGCGACAGTCTGGGGGACTGTAGATCGCAGGTTCGAATCCTGCCGTCCTGACCGCGTCGAGCGCGCGTGCATGCGCGCCGAAGAACACCCCGGAAGAGAAACTGGCTGGGAGCCAGGACTGCCTCGAAAGCAGTACGCACGACGCGAGTCGTGTGGGGTTCGAGACCTCTCTCTTCCTCGACTTGCGGGGCTCGAGGACAACGCGTCCCGCGGGCTCCCGTTTGGAACCGCGTTACGTCTCGCGCGAGGTCTCGGCCTCGCGCGGGGCGGCGCGCCTGCGGTGATAGTTCAAGAGTAGAACCAGAGCGCGCCACGCTCGAAATCCGGGTGCGATTCCCGGTCACCGCTCCGTGGGAAATCACGCGAGGACGTCCCGAGCTCGCGCGGGGCCCTCGGCATCAAGGAAGGAAACTCCGCGAGGCGCGGAGATCGCCTGGAACGCGATTCGCTCGCCGCTCGGCGAGTGAGGTTCGAGTCCTCTTCCTTCCTCTCATTGCTCCTCGTCCTGGTGGATTCCAGGCAGTGGTCTACGAAGCCATTCGTCCAGGTTCGATTCCTGGCGGGGAGACTGAATACCTCCGTCCTGGCGGATTCCAGGCACGAGTCTCCGAAGCTCGTCGTCCCGGTTCGACTCCGGGCGGAGGTGCGAAGAACGTCGGCCATACGTTTCCGTCGTCTAGATGGCCAAGGACACCCGCCTCTCAAGCGGACAACACGGGTTCGACTCCCGTCGGAAACACGAAAACGGCCCCCCACCGTCATCGGGGAGAAAGGAGAACGTCATGGCAAACAAGCACCTCTTCGCTCCTGCAGGGAAGGCACTCGCCCCGAGCGCGACGAACGAAGCCGGCGGCCCGGCCTACGCGTTCTCCCCCGAGCACGCCCTCGCGCAGTACGCCGCAACGGGCACGCTGCACGGCACGTTCTACGCGACCGACCAGGCGCAGCTCGATGGCGTCACTTCGCTCGTCAACGCGGTCTCCTCCGAGCTCGTCGCAAAGACCGCCGTGTTCGCGCGCGAGCGGGGACGCATGAAGGATCTCCCGGCATTTTTGCTGGCACATCTCGCCACGCGCGACACCGTGCTGATGAGCCGGGTCTTCGCGCGCGTCGTCGACGATGGAAGGATGCTCCGCACGTTCGTGCAGATCGTCCGTTCCGGCGTCACCGGACGGCGCTCGTTCGGCTCGGCACCGAAGCGCGCGCTGCGTGGCTGGTTCGCGAGCCGGTCGCCGGAGGCGATCTTCCGTCAGTCCATCGGGCAGAGCCCCTCCATGGCGGACGTCATCAAGTTGGTTCGTCCTCCTCCGCGGAACGAGAAGGGCGAAGCCGATGCCGTCCGTGAGGCCCTCTACGGCTACCTCATCGGCAAGGACGTGGATCCGCAGCATCTGCCCGCGCTCGCCCGCGCTTTCGAGGCGTGGAAGCGCGGTGACGGTCCTCTTCCCGACGTTCCCTTCGAGATGCTCACCGCACTCCCACTGCGCGCGGAGCACTGGAAGGAGATCGCGAAGCGGATGACCATCGCGCAGCTCCGGCTGAACCTGAACACGCTCCTCCGCCACGGCGTCCTCGACGACGTAGAGATGATCGAGATCGTCGCGGCTCGCCTGCAGGACCGCGACGCGATCAAGCGCGCCCACGTCATGCCGTACCAGCTGCTGGCTGCGTATCGGCACGTGGAAGCTTCGATGCCGAATGGCGTCGTCGCTGCGCTCGGCCGCGCCCTCGAGCATGCGGTCGACAACGTGCCGGAGCTCACCGGGCGCGTCGTCCTCTGCCCGGACGTGTCCGGCTCGATGCACTCGCCCGTCACCGGACGACGCGGAACGGCGACGACGAAGGTGCGCTGCATCGACGTCGCCGCGCTGGTCACGGCCGCGATTCTCCGGAAGAACCCGGGCGCGTCCGTGCTGCCCTTCTCGGACGACGTCGTGCCGATGGGTCGAGCGCTGAACCCGCTCGACTCGGTCGCGACGAACGCTGAACGGCTCGCGTCGCTTCCGAGCGGAGGAACTGCGTGCTCGGCACCTCTCCGATTCCTCAACGCACGCAGCGATGCGCCAGACGTCGTCGTGTTCGTGTCCGACAACCAGTCGTGGGCAGACTTCCGGCTCACTCCGGTGGCGGCGAACGGCGCTCGCGGAACCGCGATGGCCGAGGAATGGGAGCGACTCCGTGCGCGGAACCCGAACGCGAAGCTCGTCCTCGTCGACGTGCAGCCGAACGCCACGACGCAGGTTGCAAGCGACTCCACGCGCGACGACGTGCTGAACGTCGGCGGTTTCAGCGATGCCGTCTTCGACGTGCTCGCCGCGTTCACCCGCGGCGAGCTCCGCGGCGATGGCTGGCTGGAAACGATCCGCGCGATTCCGATCGACTGACGCTCTGCGCGCCTCTCTCGCACGCCCGCGAAGTGCTCCTTCGGGCGTGCTCTCCGAGTCGTCGGGAGGCGCTCGCCGTTCACCGGAGAAGGTGTCGTCGAGCGCTTCCCGGCCTCTCCCTTTCTCGTGACGCCAGGGGGTCGCCTCGCTGCGCTCCTCGGCAGGACGACGCGCCTCATGAGCGCGGTCGCGACGGTTCGACTCCGTCCGCAGCGACGACGTCACGAAGCGCACTCCCGCTTACGCGGGGCTTGTCGTCTGGTGACGACACCTGTCTTACAAACAGGCAAAGGAGAGTTCGATCCTCTCGCCCCGCACCATGGGTTCGATTCCCGTGAAGCTGCCTCGTTCGAGCAAGGGCGCGTCGTACGGAAGCGTCTCGCTTCTCCGTGCGACGTCCGTCACGTGCTTCCGATCGCGGCGTTCGCTTGCTGGTGCCGGTGGCCTGACCGTCTTCAGGCACTGAAGTATGCAGGTTCGAGTCCTGCCGCCCCCACTGTCTCCGCGCTGGCGCGGGGACCTTCGTATCGATTCGGGGGCGTAGCCAAACTGGTAAAGGCATCAGACTGTCACTCTGACACTCACGTAACGCGGGCGAGGGGGACCGCCCCTCTCCTCTCTCGAGAGGAGTGCCTCGCGTCGCGTCCTCGAATCGAAGCGCTGCGCTCGCAACGTCCCATGACCGTCCTCGAGACCGTCCGGATGCCCCGAGCGCAAGCCCTCGTGCCGACGGCGCGACCAGGTCGCACGGGGATCACTCGCTCGGGGCGAGTGACCTCTGGGCGGTCTCCCTCCACGCGCCTGTTCGTTTCCGCCGTCATCTCTGCACGATGGCATTCGTCACAACCGAACCTCGCGATTGTTTCGCCCGCAAGCCGGCGGCTCCGGCACATGGAGGCACGAATTCAAAATGATCTCGTCCCACGTCGTGAACATCGATGAACGCGTCATCGTCCTTCGTCGTGGCCTCCCGGTCCGCGCCCTCGGACCCGGACGCCACACCCTCTGGGGCTTCGGCCTTGCGACGCGCAAGTGGTCGACGGACCCGCTCGTGTTCGATATGCCCGCCGAGCTCCGCGCGGTCGTCCCGCCCGAGTGGTACCGCGAGGTGACCGTCGGTCCGCACGAGCGCGCGATCCTCTGGCGCGACGGTCGGCCCAAGGTCTTCCTCGGCCCCGGTATCCACCGGTACTGGGAGGTCGACGACACCCAGCACGTCACCGTGTACTCGGTGCTCGACCCGATGCCGGAGCTCTCGGCGGAGCTCGCCGCGGTGATCCCCCGGGATCAGTACGTCGAGACGACCATTCACGAGTTCCAGCGCGGGCTGCTCTCGGTGCAGGGTCGCCTCGTTCGGACGCTCGCGCCCGGTCGATACGTGTTCTGGTCGACGCGCGAGGCGCCCGTCGGCATCCAGCTCGTAGACATGCGCGTCGTGCAGGCCACGCTCGCGGGTCAGGAGCTGATGACGCGCGACAAGGTAACCCTGCGCCTCAACATCACCGTCGAGTACGCGGTCGAGGACCCGGCAGTGGCCGTGTTCGCGGTCGAGAACGTACGCGATGCGGTGTACCTGCTCGTCCAGCTCGCCGCGCGCCAGTTCGTGGCCGGAACGACGCTCGACGAGCTCCTCGAGGGTCGCGACGCGATGACGAAGTACCTCGAGGCGGAGGTGACCGAGAAGGCCCGCCGCTTCGGAGTGCGCCTCGAGCGTGTCGGTGTGAAGGACGTCGTTCTCCCCGGGGAGATGAAGACGCTCCTCAACAAGGTCATCGAGGCGGAGAAGGAGGCGGCGGCCAACGTCATTCTCCGACGCGAGGAGACGGCGGCGACGCGGTCTCTCGCGAACACGGCGAAGCTCATGGCCGAGCAGCCTCTGCTCCTGCGCCTGAAGGAGCTCGACTCGCTCAAGGAGATGGCGTCGAAGATCAACGAGGTACGCCTCGTCACCTTCGCGTCGAACGGTAACGGCATGAGCGCGCTCCTGCCGTCCGGTTTCTTCGGTGAGGACAAGCGCGAATCGTGAAGAAAGGATCCCCGGTGGCGCCGTTCGCCGGGGATCCGGACTTCGCACTTACGGAAGTCAAACCGCAGAGGATGCGGGGCCGGCTGCTACCCGGTTCGTACCCGGCATACGGGTATGGCGTTCGACTCGCCTGATTTCCGCCAGCATCGGTGTCAGCGTTGCAGAATTTAGGTGAAGCGCGTCCGAGCGGGCTACGCTGTCTCCATGAAGAAGGAGGCCCTGCGCGTCACGACGACCATCCCGGTGGCGCCCACGACGCTCTACTTCGCGTGGATCGACAGCACGCAGCACTCCGCGATGACGGAGAATGCCGTTGCGAAGATCGACCCGAATGTCGGTGCGAAGTTCACGGCCTTGAACGGCTATGTGTCCGGCAAGCTGGTCATCCTCGATCTCGGTCGGCGCCTCGTGATGAGCTGGCGCACCGCGGATTTCCCGCGTGAGGCCCCGGATTCCCGCGTCGAGGTCCACCTCGAGGCGCTCGGCTCGAGCACCCGCGTGCTCGTCCTTCATACGGACATTCCCGAAGGGCAGTCGGAGTCGTACAAGACGCTCTGGAACGAGAAGTACTTCGGGCCGATGCGCACGTACTTCAGCAAGTTCCTCCCCGATCCGCGCAATCCGCCCCCGCGGCGCCTGCCGCCGCCTCCCCCCGAAGACGAGGAGGAGGAGGTCGAGGACGAGGCCCCGCCGCCGGCGAAGGGAAAGTCGAAGATCGTGGCAAAAGCGCCGAAGTCTGCGCCGCCGCCCGCGAAGGTGGACGCCAAGGCCGCGCACGCCAAGGCCGCGCCCGCCAAGGCCGCGCCCGCCAAGGCCGCCCCGGCGAAGGCCGCTCCCGCCAAGGCCGCCCCGGCGAAGGCCGCTCCCGCGAAGGGCAAGCCGGCCGCGGCGGCGAAGCCTGCGACCGCAAAAAAGGCGGCGAAGCCCACGAAGCCGGTCGCCAAGCCCGCGGCGAAGAAGGCCGCGAAGCCGGCGAAGCCTGCCAAGGCAGCGAAGAAGGCTCCCGCGAAGGCCGCGAAGAAGAAGCGCTGAACGCGGCTACGCCGAGGGCGCCGGCGTCTCGGCGTCCTCGTGCCACCACAGCACGCTGAGCGCGACACCGACCGGCGGCAGCGGCGCCGGGCGCGACGGATCGCGCTCCGTCGGCGGGCACGCGTCCGTGTCGTCCTGCGAGAAAGACGCATCATTCGCGCATTCGTCACTCATGCCTGAGTGACTAGCTCCTCTGCCGCGGCTGCGCAAGACGCGGCGCTTCGGACTAGGATGGCGGGCACCGTGACCGACCCCGTCCTCGCCGATCTACTCGCATTCCTGGGACAATCGCCGACGCCGTTCCACGCCGTCGAAGCGGCCACGGCCCGCCTCACGGCCGCCGGGTTCCGCATCCTGCACGAGGCCGACGACTGGTCGGGGCTCGCGCCTGGGCGGTACGTGTTCCCGCACGGCGGCTCGAGCCTCCTCGCCTTCGTCATCCCCGAAGGGAAGCGCATCCACGGCTTCCGCATCGTCGGCGCGCACACCGACAGTCCGAACCTGAGGCTGAAGCCGACGCCCGAGTACAAGTCGGCCGGCTACGCGCAGCTCGGTGTCGAGGTCTACGGCGGCGTCCTCCTGAACTCGTGGCTCGACCGCGATCTCTCGCTGGCCGGGCGCGTGTTCGTGACCGGCGAAGACGGGAAGGTCGAGGCCCGCCTCGTCCGTTTCGACAAACCCATGCTCCGCGTGGCGCAGCTCGCGATTCACCTCGACCGCGACGTGAACGACAAGGGGCTCGTGCTGAACCGGCAAGAGCACCTGGCGCCGATCTTCGGGCTCGCTTCGGACGACGCGAAAGATCTCGCCACGCTCGTCGCCGAGCGCGCCGGCATCGCGCGCGACAAGGTCGTCGGCTCGGACCTCATGCTCTACGACGTCGTCGCGCCCACGACGGGAGGGCGAAGCGACGAGATGATCTTCTCGGCGCGCCTCGACAACCTCGCGATGTCGCACGCGGCAATTCAAGCGCTGCTCGACGCTGCGGGTCGTGCATCGGACGGAGACGTCGTGCCGGTCGCCGCGCTCTTCGACCACGAGGAGGTCGGCAGCGAGACCGCCTACGGCGCGCACTCCGGCTTCTTGCCGCGCGCGCTCGAGCGCATCGTCCTCGCCCGCGGCGGATCGCGCGAAGACTACCATCGCGCGCTCGCCGGCTCGCTCTGTGTGTCGGCCGACATGGCGCACGCGGTCCACCCGAACTACGAGTCACGTCACGAAGCGCGGCACAAACCGGTCCTCAACGGCGGGCCCGTCATCAAGGTCAACGCGCAGCAGCGCTACGCCACCTCCGGCGCGACCGCCGCCTTGTTCCGCGATCTCTGCAAGAGGGCCGAAGTTCCCGTGCAGCACTACGCGAACCGCACCGACCTTCCCTGTGGCTCGACGATCGGCCCGATCGCGTCGACGCTCCTCGGTATTCGCACGGTCGACGTCGGCAATCCGATGCTCAGCATGCACTCGATCCGCGAGCTCGCCGGAACCCGCGATCCCGCCATGATGACGCGCGTGCTCGCCGCGTTCTACGGGTGCGCGGATCCCGGCGCACCGTGAGGGCTGTGCCGCGGATCGTCGGGCTCGTGGCGACGTGCGCGCTCGTCGTGGTCACCGCCTGCGGGAAGACGGCGGGCAGCAAGTGCAAGCTCGGAGAGTCGTTCTGCAGCACGAAGACCGAAGCTCTCGCGTGCCACGACGGCAAGCTCGTGCCCGTCGGCTGCCATGGTCCGCTCGGATGCAACCGCATGGGCGATCACGCGACCTGCGACGACTCGGTCGCGGAGCTCGGCGACGCGTGCATGGGGACCGGCGAGCAGGAGTACGCGTGCTCCGGCGACAGGAAGCGTGCGCTCGTGTGCAAGCAAGGGAAGTTCGCGGCGTACCTGGATTGCCGCGGACCCGCAGGTTGCGCGCCGCTCGGCCAGCAGGTCTCGTGCGACAACTCCGTCGCGGAGAAAGGCGACGTGTGCATGGTCACGGGCGGGTCGGCATGCTCCGTCGACAAGAAGGAGATGCTCATCTGCCGGGACGGGCACTTCGCGCCGTACCGTTACTGTCGAGGGCAGTTCGGTTGCTACACCCGCGCGGATGCGCCCGCGTGCGACGAGACGCTCTCGCTCGAAGGCGATCCGTGCGGGCTGCCTGGCTACGTCGTGTGCTCGGTCGACAAGCAGAGCGAGCTCATCTGCCAGGGCGGCGCCTTCGTGAAGTCACGCGCGTGCAAGAAGACGGGCTGCACCGTCGTCGCCCGCGGCGTGGACTGTCAATGAGCGACGAGCCGCGGCGCCGTCACAAGCAGCAGCGGAAGCCGGTCGAGTAGTCGTGGTAGCTCACGTCGTGCGCGACCGTCTTGTACGCGCAGCCGTCGCCGTTCAGATGCGTGTCCTGGTAGTAGCCGCCGCGGAACGTCCCGCGTGAGCCGTTCATGTCGGCGACCCACTCGTGCAGGTTGCCGACCATGTCGAACACGCCGAACGCGTTCTTGCACTTCGCGAAGCTGCCGGTCGGCGCGACGGTGTTCGGCGCCTGGTTGATCCGCGCGTCGTTCATCGCCTTGTCCGAGGCGTACACGCCGTCGCCGAGGTCCGGGTAGAGTGACGCGAGCGGCGCACGGCCCGAGTCGTTGCAGTAGCCGCTCTTCCGCTCGTCGCCGTACGGGAACGTCGTCGGGTGCTTGCCGCGGCACGCCTGCTCCCACTCCTTGCCCGTGCAGAGGCGCTTCTTCGCGGCTCTGCACGCCGCTTCCGCTTCGGTCTTCGAGATGTAGCCCTGCGGAACGACGCCCGGCCGCGAGACCGCCTTCACGGTGAGGTTCGTCACCGGCGTCGTCGGCGCGTGCGGCACCTCTTGCTTGCCACGCACTTCGACGACCTGCGCCTCCCAGCGATCGATGCAGTACGAGGGCGCGCCCTCGATGGCGATGAGCGCCATGCCTGCTGGGCACGCGCCGCCCTTCCCTTCCGACGGCGTCGACGCGGCCATCGGGCACCCGGCGGCAGCGACCGTGAGGAAGAGCGGCAGGACCTTGCGCGCGAGCACGCCGGATCGCTACCGCAGAGCTCGGCGCCCTGCAAACCGACCGCGATCAGTGATGCGGAATCAGGCCCGTGAACCAGGCCGCGCCGGCGGCTGCGGCGACGACGAGAAAGAGCACCACGCCAATCGCGGCGCCGCCCGGGCCCGCGCCACCGCCGCCACCCCCACGCGACGACTTCGGGGCCGAATGCGCGCCCGAGCGGAGCGCACCAGGAAGCGGGCTCGTGCCGCCGCCGTGTACTCCACCATGCGGCGCCGAACCGTGCGGGCCGGACGCGGGCGGCGGCCGGCTCGATGCGGGGATCGGCTCGGCATCTTCCAGCGCGGAGAGGTTCCCCTGCTCGAAGACCTCCGGGGGCAGCGACGCGCGCACCGGGTCGAACGACGGCGCGCCGCGCTTCACCTCGCCGATCGCGATCTCGTTCGCCCAGTTCGTCGGGTCGACGAACGCATCGGTGTTGAGCGGCGCCGAGGCTGCCGCCTTCATGTTCCCGGACGCAGGCGCGCCGTCTTCCTTCAGCGAGGTGAACTCGAAGAGCGCCTCCTCGATCAGCTTGTCGATGATCGACCCTTGCGGAGGGCGGAACCGCTGCTTCTCCCGCTGCGTGCTCTGGACGATGAGCGCGATGTCGTACCCGCTGATCGGCTGCCCGTACGAGAACATGAACCGCGTCAGGTCCTGTCCGAGCTCGCGCGCGGTGCCGTAGCGCTGCAGCATGTCCTTCGCGAGCGCCTTGTTCACGATGCGCTCGAGCTCCGGCGGGACGCGCCGGTTGATCTGCGAGATCGGCGGGACCTGCGCGACCTGCACCTTCTTGACGGTCTGGAAGTCCGTATCGCCAAGGAACAGCCGCTGCCCCGCGAGCAGCTCCCAGAGGATGATGCCCACCGCGAAGATGTCGGTGCGGCTGTCGACCTCCTGGCCCATCGCTGCTTCCGGCGAGAGATAGGAGAACTTCCCCTTGATGATGCCGGGCTCGCTCTTCTCGAGCTGCGAGCTCGCCTTCGCGAGCCCGAAGTCCACGATCTTCACCTCGCCGTATTTCGTGACGAGCACGTTCGGCGGAGACATGTCCCGGTGGACGAGGTTCAGCGGCATGCCGGTCCCGTCCGTGAGCTCGTGGGCGTAGCTGAGGCCCTTGCAGATCTCGTGGGCGATGAACGCGGCGGCCGCGACGGGGAAGTCTTTCCCCTGCTTCTTCACCGACTCGGCGATCGCCTTCAGGTTCGCGCCGTCCACGTACTCCATGACGATGAAGAACGCGTTGTCGCCGACGCCGATGTCGAAGACCTGCACGCAGTTCGAGTGCGAGAGCTGCGCCGAGAGGCGCGCCTCGTCCAAGAACATCGCAATGAACTTCTTCTTCTCGCTGAGGTGCGGGAGGACGCGTTTGATCGCGACCTGCTTGCGGAAGCCCTGGAGGCCTTCGCTCTCGGCGCGGAACACTTCCGCCATGCCGCCCGATTCGAGCTTCTCGACGACGCGATAGCGCTGTTGGCCCGAATCGGTCATGGGTGGCGCAAACCTTGAATCCTTGAAAAAGAGCGTGCCACCCGGGGGCTCGATGCGTCAAGAACGCTAACCGCATCGTTGACACGACCGTCGAGCTTCCTCGATGCTGCGCGCTGGCGCGTGCGACGAATCTCTGCGGCTCTCCTCGGCGGCACTCTCGTGCTCGCGGCGCGCCTCGCGCCCGCGGCCGAGCCGGAGCTGACCGCCGACACCGCGGCCCAGTTCTACGAGGTCCGGAGCCCGACGGGCGAATCGGTCATCACGCGGCGCCGCCTCACGACGACCCTGGGCGTCGCCGTCTACGACCTCTACGACACGCCGTCGAACCCGACGGGACCCTCGCTGACGTTCCGCGCGCGCATGCGGTACGACGCGGACTACGGCGGCGTCACCTCCGAGACGGACGTAACGAACTACGGCCGCCTCGTGCCCGGCTTCGAGCGCGGCCCGGTCGATCTGATGTACGGCTACGTCGAGGGACGCCGGTTCCTCGGTGGTGCTCTCGGGTTCCGGCTCGGTCGTCAGTACGTGACCGATGCGCTCGGCTGGTGGTCTTTCGACGGTGGCCTCGTGAAGGTCACGACGCCCTTCTACGTCGCCGCCGAGGTGTACGGCGGTCTCGAGCAGCGCGGGGGCATGCCGCTGTCGACGTCCCGCTACGAGCGCGACGGCGTCTGGCGCGGCGATCGGTCCGGATACGCCGCGAATCTCTGGCCGTCGTTCCAGCCGAACGACGTCGCGCCCGCGTACGGCGCTGCGCTCGAGACCGCCGGGTTCCAGTGGGCGCACGGACGGCTCACCTATCGCCGCGTCTACAACACCGGCGCCTCGAACGTCTCTCAGTTCGCGAACGGCGTGCGCACGCCGATCAGCTACGACGGGACGCGCATCTCGCAAGAGCGCCTCGGCTACTCGTTCGACGGAACACTGCCCGACGTCGGCGGCATCAAGGGCGGGCTCGCGTACGACCTCTACAACGCGCGCTTCGCGAACGTGTACGCGTCGCTCGACGCGTTCGCATCACGGCGCGTCACCGTGAGCCTCGACTACGACTACTACCAGCCGACGTTCGACGGCGATTCGATCTGGAACTTCTTCCTCTCGATGCCGATGAACGATCTCGGCGTGCGCGCGGCGTGGGACACGACCGACCGCCTGAGCATCTCCGGCGGGCTCCGCGGACGCGCGTTCTCCGTGCAGACCGCGCCCGAACAGGGCCTGCAATCCGCCACGTCGCCGAACGGGCTCGAGACGGGCAACTATTACCCGACGAGCGGGCTCGATCCGATGGGCGGCGGCAACGTGCAGGCGCGCTATCGCTACGACACGGGCGTGTACGGCCTACGCGGCGCGGCCGACGTCGCCCGCAGCGGAGACCGGTTCGGAGTGGACGTCTACGGCGAGCGCACGCTCGAGACGCGGTACGTCGTCAGCGCGCGGGCCGGCATGTGGCACTGGGACGACCACCTCCGCCCGGACCGTGACGCCGCGAGCTTCCAGTACGTGCTCGGCGCGGGCTACAAGCTGTTCCCGCGTTCGCTCGCGTACGCGGAGTTCGAGCACAACATGAACCGCATCGCCGGCCAGCGCTTCCGCGTCATGCTCTGGCTCACCCTCGCGGTGAACAAGTGATGCGCGCGCGCTCCCTCCTCGTTCTCCTCCTCGCCGCGCTCTGCTTCGCGATCGGCACCGCGTTCGCGCAAGACCCTGCGCCGCCGCCCGCAGCAGGCGCCGCAGACGCGAGCGCTCCGCCCCCGGTCCAAGGGTCGAGCGAAGCCGACGCCGGCGCTGCCGCTCCGTCGAACGCGCCCGCCGCTTCGGCGGCGGAGTCGTGGGTGGCGGCGGGCCCGCTCACGTCTGCTCTCGCGCCGCTCCCGAACGACGCCGTCGTGCCGGTGCAATGGCTTCCTCCCGGCGCGTCCGACCAAGACCGCGGGCCCTCGGCCGCCGTGTACCCGCCGCAGAAGCTCACGCTGCGCTTCAACCACAAGCTGCACGTCGAGGGGCAGAAGCTGCAGTGCAAGGTCTGCCACGCCGGCGCGCTGACGAGCGAATCCGCCGCGGACATGCTCACCCCGAAGGCGGGCACGTGCGACGGGTGTCACGGCACCGATCACGAAGACCTCGCGCAGGTGAAGCCCGGCGACGAGGCGCTCGGCAAATGCAACTGGTGCCACGTCGGCTACAAAGACGGCGACGGCAACAAGGTCGCGCGCTTCGAGATCCCGCCGCCGAACATGGTGTTCAACCACAAGAAGCACGCGGCGCGGAACATCGGATGCCAGCAGTGCCACGGTGACGTCGAGCGCCTCGAGCTCGCGACGCGCGACCAGCTCCCGCGCATGCGCGGCTGCTTCAACTGCCACCAGCATCCCGACAGCGCCGCGCGCGGCGACGCGAAGGGCGCCTGCGAGACCTGTCACATCAAGGGCGGCGCCAAAGACGGCGGCCGCATGAAGACGGTGTTCGCGTCCGGCACGCTGATTCCCCCGCGCTGGCTGCACAATGCGCAGCACACGCCCGACTTCATCCAGCGCCACAAGTACGTGGCCGCGAACGACTCGCAGTTCTGCGGAAACTGCCACAAAGAGGAGTTCTGCACGGCGTGCCACGACGGACGCGTGCGGCCGCGGAACATCCATCCGAACGACTACCTGAACATGCACGCCGTCGAGGCGCGCCTCGCGACGCAGCGGTGCACGAGCTGCCACCGGGAGCAGAGCTTCTGTCTCGGGTGTCACCAGCGGCTCGGCGTCTCGATGAGCGGCCCCATCAAGGAGTCGGGGCGCTTCCATCCGCCGAAGGTCGAGTGGAGCGATCCTCCGCGCCGCCCTGGGCACCACGCGTTCGAGGCGATGCGGAACCTGAACGCGTGCGTCAGCTGTCACATCGAGCGTGACTGCGTCGTCTGCCATGGTGGACAAGGCATCGGCGGCGGCTTCAACCCGCACAGCGGCGGCTTTGCGGGCGGATGCGCGACGCAGTTCCGCCGGAACCCGCGCCCCTGCTACGTCTGCCACGAGCCGGGCGCGGCCGTTCTGCAGAGGTGTCAGTGAGCCGCCGCCCGACGCGACGCCCGACGCGTGAGACGTCGACGCGCGCGCTTAGTCCGCGGATCGAAGAGGCAAACGCGGTCGAGGCGCGCGATTGGGTGTTGCGTTCGGAGGCGGGCGACGACTATACGGAAAGGTCTCGGCAGTCCTGCCGTCCTTCGCCCGCTAGGGAGGCCCCCCGTGAAAGACCTCGTACGGTACCTCTTGGAGAACCTCTACCTCGACTTCCAGGGGGAGATCTCGCTCGATACCGTGCGACAGTTCCTTCGGGGGGACGACAGCCGCGAAGCGAAGGCGCTCCTGCAGAAGCTGATCGAGGACAAGGGCGTCGACGACCTGCTCATCACTCTGGCCGATGTGCTCAAGGAGCACATTCGCACGGGCGTGAACGAGCAGGTGATGCGCGAGCAGCTCTCGATGTACGCGGAGAGCTGAGCGCTTCGCCGTCGGCTCGTGCGGCGCGTGCGAGCCTACGGCTGCGCGCCGCCCGGCCCTTGCTGCGTCTCGCGGCCGTCGGTCTGCTCGGAGCTGCCGTCGCGTCCGCGGCCTCATGTGACGCCGGCGACCAGCACGAACAGCGCACCGTCGGACCGGCGATCCGCATTCTCGGCGTGAGCGTCGGCGATGGTCGGCCGATGCCAGCCGACGGCGCCATCCAGATCGCGTTCGATCGTTATCTGCTGCCTTCCTCGGTGAACCGGCAGTCGATTGCGATCCTCGACGGATCGAATCGGCCCCTGCCGGCGGAGCTCGCGCCCGTCGTGCAGTACGACCCCGTCGCGCGCACGGTGACGCTGCGTCCACCGCGTCAGCCTTGGCTGACCGAGGGCCAGCCGTACAAGCTGTTGCTCGGCATCCCCGAAGGTGACAGCGACACGGGCGGCGTGCGCGCGATCGATCGCGCGAAGCTGTTCGAGGGGCAGCCTCGTCTCTTCGCGTTCTTCGTGGGGCCAAAGGCGGGGCAGCCGATCGAGCCGACGGTGAGCTTCTGCCGCGACGTCCTCCCGATCTTCGTCGCCAAGTGCAATGTGCCGACGTGTCACGGAAGTGGGACGAGCGCCGCAGCGAGCCTCGTGCTCGACACCAGCGCCGGCGTGAGCGCGACGGCCATCGGGCGCGTCGCGCAGGGGTCGAACACCGGCGGCCTGGCCGGCACACCCGTGCCACCCGGACGCGTGTTCGGCGTCGACATGCCGCTCGTCGATCCGGGCAATCCGGGCAACAGCTGGCTCCTCTACAAAGTGGAGATGGCGCGGCCGCCGGTCGTCGACGCAGGTGCGAAGTCGAACATCCAGTGCGCGGGCGGAGGCGTCGCCCCCCAGACGCCGTTCGCGTTCTCGCCGCTCGCACGCGAGGCGCAGCGGAGCGCCGACGAGATCGAGCGCGGGATCTTGCACGACTACGTCCCCGGCCGCGAGATGCCCTTCCCGCTTCCGTCGGTCGGCGGCTATGCCGATCAGCCGCTGACCTTCGACGAGCGCGAGATCATCCGGCTCTGGATCCAGGGCCTCGCGCCGGGCGCCGCGGTCCCCGAGTGCGGAGGTTGCGGCATCGTCGCGGGCCCGGCTCCCGCGCCTGCCGACGCCGGCGTGGGGGATGCGAGCTCGAACGCAGGCGGGCCAGACGCGGCCGACGCCAGCGATCAGTGACCGGCGCGCTCAGCCGACGACGCGATTACGTCCGCCGGTCTTCGCGGCGTAGAGATTCTTGTCGGCGAGGTCGTAGAGCATCTGCGCGGAGGTAATGCGCGCGTCGAATGCGACGACGCCGACGCTGACCGTGCACCCGAACTCTTTGTTGTCGACGAGGAAGCGCGCAGCCTCCACCAGGCGCCGCACCTTGTCGGCGGCCACGCGAGCGCCCGCGCCGTCGACCTCGGGCAGGAGCACCGCGAACTCCTCACCGCCGACGCGCGCGAGCACGTCTTGCTGACGGAGGCGCGGCTTCACCACGAGCGAGAGCTGGCGGAGCACGCTGTCGCCGGCGACGTGCCCGTACGTGTCGTTGATCTGCTTGAAGTGATCGATGTCGAAGAGAATGAGCGAGAGCGCGCGCCGGTACCGCAAGCTGCGGTTGAATTCGCGCTCGAGCGCCTCGTTGAAGTACCGACGATTGTGCGTCTGCGTGAGCGCATCCATCGTCATCAGGCGATAGATCTCTTCGTGATAGTTCGCCTCGATGTTGTCGCCGGACATGTACTTCAGGATCGAGCGACCGAGCTTCACCTGGTCGCCGTCCTTCAGCTGCTGGCGCCTCACGTTGAGGTCGTTCACGAACGTGCCGTTCGTCGATCCGAGGTCTTCGATGACGTGGCGCTGACCGTCCCACGAGATGCGCGCGTGATGCCGGCTGATGCTCTCTTGATCGATCGGCAGGTCGGACCGCGACGAGCGACCGATCTCGAACGTGGACTGGCTCAGTGAAGCGCGCTTGCCGAGCTCGGGCCCGTAGATCACGACGAGACACGCGCGATCGGTGGCAGCGCCGACCTGGCTGAAGCTCTCGAGGTCGATGGCCGTCACCCGTTCGGGGACGGAATCCATCGGCGCACGCGGCTTCTCCGCGATGACGACGTTCGGCGGCGAGAAACGGGGGTCTTTGGGATCCACGTGGCCCCCATGGTACCGCGTTTCGCTGCGCGCCCGCCCATTTCCGCGGACAGGTTCAGCGGGCGCCGTTCGACCTCAGGGGACGCAGCCCTGCGTCGGGAACGTCATCAGCACGTCTTTCACCCAGTGCGCCTCGCTCGCGCCGCCCGTGCCGCCCGTGAAGCCCCAGTGACCGCTGAACGCGACGTAGCCGGGGATGGGCACCTCGTTGAAGTAGAGGATGCTGTCGATCCACGCGCTCACCTTGCCGGCGAGGAGCTTCACGCGAAGGATGTGGTTCTGTGCGTCGCGGATGTTCGGCAGCCCCGCGACGGCGATGCGCGTCCCCGGCGCGGTCGTATTGAGGAGGACGAGGAACGGGACGGGCTGGTCGGCAGGCACGTTCTGATACGTGTCGATCGCGACCGCATAGCCACCGCCCGCCACGCCGACGACGCCGTAGCCGGGACCACTGCCCAACGCGGCGACGTTCGCACCCGCGATCCACGCGAACGACATACCGTCCGCGCCCGTCGGCTTGTTCGTCATCCAGATCGTCGCCGTCATATCGAACGTGTCGAAGACGTAAGAAGCGTTCCACCAGAGCGCGCCGGCTTGGTCGGGAGCGTCGTCGTTCAGTCGAACCCACCCGGGCGACGTCGGGACGAGCGTTGCGTTTCCGGCGAATGCCCAGTGCGCGTTGACCGGCGCGACGAGCGAGGCGTTGGTGCCGTTGCTGTTCAGCGTGACGGCGAGGTCGTCGACCGCGCCGTCGCAGTCGTCGTCTTTGCCGTTGCAGACCTCGGTGGCGCCTGGGTTGATCGTGGCGACGGCGTCATCGCAGTCGGCGGGCACCGTTCCGCGCGCGCACGCGAAGAAGCCGTCGTTGTCCTTGTCGAATCCGTCGTCGACCTTGCCGTTGCAGTCGTCGTCCTTCTCGTTGCAGATCTCGGCCGCGCCGGGATGAATCTTCGGGTCCTTGTCGTCGCAATCGGCCGCCTTGCCGGGCGCGTCGCACGTCGCGAAGCCGTCACCATCCGCATCGAAGGTCTCGTCGACTTTGCCGTTGCAGTCGTCGTCCTTGCCGTTGCAGACCTCGGCTGCTCCGGGGAACACCTTCGGATCGTGATCGTCGCAGTCGGTCGCGGCGGTGACGCCGTCGCGGTCCGCGTCGGTCGTCGGCGAAACGCAGACGCCGCTCGAGCAGACCTGATCGGAAGCGCAAGCAGGCGAGCACCCGCTCGACGGGACGCTCCCGCTTCCGCCGTCGTCCTTCGTCTCGGGGATGACCTCGTTGGTCGACGTGTCCACGGCTCCGGTCGCGCACGACGGCGCAACGATCGCGAGCCCCAACGCGACCAGCCCAAGAGAATGGAAGCGACGCATCCACTCCATCGTAACGCCGGCATCTGCGGCACGGTACCCTGCGCCCGTGAATGAATGCCGTGCTCTCGAGCTGCGTCGATCCTCGAGCTTGAAACGCCCTCCTTCATCGACGTTCCGCGTCATCGTCGGCGTGCTCGCCGCGTGTCTCTTCTGCATCACCCAACGTGAAGCGCATGCCCAAGGCACTGCGCCAGCGCCGCTCGAGCCGCTTCCACCCGCCGCGTCGGGTGGTCTCGCGACCTCGCCGGCCGCGGCCTCTTCCCCTCTCGCATCACCGCCCGCGGCGTGCACGATGAACGCGCAGTGCGGCTGCGCGTGCATGGCGCGTTGCTGCTCGCGCGCGTGCGGTTGTGACGACAAGCCGAGGGTCAGCGCCTCCGTCCTCGGCGTGCGCGGCTCGATCACGCACGTTGCCGCCGGGCCGGGGAGCGATACCGCCGCGAGCCTCGCCGTCGCGGCGAGCGTCGAGAGCTACGCGCTCGACGGCACGACGCACGGCTCGATGATGTTCGCGCTCGGCGGAGGAAGTGCGGGCCTCGAGGGTGCGCTCGCCGGCACGATCGACGTCGGCTACCGGATCGACGTGACGCCGAAGCACGGCCCTTTCGGACGCATCGGCTTCGACGGCCGGCTGCAAGGCAACGACCTCCTCTTCTTCTCGCTTCTCGAGCTGCCGCGCCTCACGCTCGGCTGGCAGTACCTGGACGGCAAGACGGTGCTCGAGGGCGGCGCCCGCGGAGGCGCGATCATCACGGGGCGCTACAAGCCGGGCGAAGAGGGACGCCGCAGTCTCTCGCGGTCGCTCGAATGGGGCGGCTTCGTCGCCGCGCAGCACGATTTTCTGCGCCTCGACCTCAGCGCGATGCGCATCGAGGCGCGTGGCACGCTGAACGAGACGCCCGTGCTCGTCGCGCGCGCGCAGGTGTGCGGCCTCGCGAGCCGCGTCGGCGTGTGCCTCGACGCGACGATGCTGAAGGGCGACGCCGACATGGGGCCCGCGGCCGGAGGCATCCGCGAGGCGACGTCGACGTTCGTCGGGCTCACGTTCGGCGTCGCCGCCTGGTGAGCCCGTACGTACGGAGCTTCGTCAGATCGCGACTTCTTTGACCTGGATCTTCGCGCGATCGTGGATGCCGAGGCCGAGGTCCGCGGCGGCCTTGATGTACGCGGGCTCGCGGCCGGCTTCCGTGAGCGACTTCAGCTTCAAATCGGCGCGAAGCTTCTCGACGACGTCCCACCCGATCGTGTCCATCGCGACGGGGTCGGTCGAGACGTAGACCGCCTCGTGCGGCTTCACCATCTCGGGGCGCTTCCAGAGCGGTCCGCCATCGGCCATGACCTTGAAGCCGTCGGTGATGCAGAGTCGAACGCGGCTCTTGATGACGTCTTGCGCGTACATCTGCGCGATCTGCGGGCTCGCGTGATGAATGTGGAAGTCGTGCGGGTTGATCGTGCACCCGTGCGTCATGTTCTTGAGGGTGCCCGTGTACCCGCAGATCGAGTGGTCCTTGATCAGCGAGAAGTTGATCGCGGCGGTCGCCTCCGTGAGGAACTTCACGAACTTCGTGCGCGTGCCCGTCCCGGGAATGAGGCGGTCGTCCATCGTCGCGTTGCCGTTACCGTGCGTCGCGACCTTCACGCCCGCCGGAACGTTCGACGCGTTGATGCGCGTGCCGGAGAGGAAGTCTCCGTACTGCTCGAGGACGGTGATGTTCTCGGGCTTCACGCCGTAGGCGATCATCGCCTCGAGGAACGGGATCACGAGCTCCTTGTTGGTGCCCATGTTCTGCTTGGCGATGCCGTTGACCTTCACGCACACGATGTCGTCCTTGTGGACGAACTGGCCGACCGCCTGCACGAGATCGGGCTTGCCGGTGAGCTCCGTGAGCGCACGCGTGAGCATCTCCTTCGCCGCGTCGGGCTTCGGATAGAGCTGGTTCGCCTGGAGGCAGTCTTTCTTCGTGACCTTGACGATCTTGCCCGGTGCAGAGAACGGCGAGAACCCGGCCGGCGGCGAAGCGGCGTAGTTCTTCGGCGCGGGCACGGCGAGCGCCTCGCGCGAGACGAGCGATGCGGTCGCGGCCGCCGCTGCAGCCGTGCCGAGGAACTTGCGGCGGCCGACGGCGCTTGCCTCACCCGTCGCGTCCGGCGTCAGCTCTGCCTCGATACGTGCAATCTGCAGCTTCTCGTCGCGCTCGGACATGAATTCCTCCGCTCGTTAACTCCTACGGGACTTAGCACGCGCCGCGATGAATGGACAAACCGCGGCGGCGAGCTCGTCCGTTGCCGCAGCGCGCGTACGCCGGATGTCGCCGCCTGGCCCGCGGGCCTGGCCCGAGGTGGCCCGGGCCACCCCTCGACGTGCGCAGGGTCGCGAGATCGCTTGCAGTCGCTCCTGGCGCGCGGTTCGCAGACGCGCCGCGCATGCTCAAGCTCGCTGCTCTGCTCGCGCGCGTCCGCGGTTCGACGTGGCTCGTCCTCGTCGCCAAGGGAGTCCTCGCATGTGCCGCGCTGCTCGTGCTTGCCTGGATTGGCCGCGCAGCGACGGCCGGCGCTTCGCCGAGCAGCGGTGACCCCGGTGCACCGTTCGCCTCCGCCGCCGCGCCGCTTCCGCCCGTTCACGTCACGCTCGCCTCCGGGAGCGGTGCGGGCTCGGAAGTCGCCGTGGACGCCGGTGCGTCGCCTGCGGCCGCGGCACCGGCACGGCCTGCGTCGACTGCGCGCGCGACCGTCGACGCGCCCGTCTTCTTGAACGAAGCGAGCGTCGACGAGCTGCGGAGGCTGCCGGGCGTCGGCCCGAAGCGCGCGGAGGCCATCCTTGCGCTCCGCCAGCGTCTCGGTCGCTTCCGCCGCGTGGAGGATCTGCTGCGCGTGAAGGGTGTCGGGCGAGCGACGTTGAAGAAGTGGCGGCCGCTCGTTCGGCTCGATGCCGACAGACCCGCGAGCGGAGGGCTCCCCGGCGACCTCGATGCCGGGCCTTCAGGGTGATGCAGCTGCCGCGGGGGCGACAGCGGCGCGCAGCGCGACGACGAGCGGCTCGATCAGCTCGCGACGCAGCTTGTACGACGCTCGGTTCGCGACGAGCATCGACGAGACCTGCGCGACGACCTCGTTCACCTCGAGCCCGTTCTCCGCCAGCGTCGTCCCCGTTTCGACGAGATCGACGATGAGGTCGGCGAGGCCCGTCAGCGGAGCGAGCTCCACGGAGCCCTGCACGTCGACGATTTCGACCTGCACGCCGCGCGCGGCGAAATGAGCCGCTGCGGTACGCGGGAACTTCGTGGCGACGCGAGGCATGCGCCCGCTCGGTGACTCGGCGGCGACCGCTCCGCTGCGCCCCGCGACGACCAAGCGACAGCGGCCAATTCCCAGGTCGACGGGTTGGTACACGTCGACCGCGCGCTCGACGAGCACGTCGCGACCGCAGACGCCGATGTCGGCGGTGCCGTACTCGACGTACGTAGGCACGTCGTCCGGCTTCAGCAGGAGCACCTCGACGACGTGACCACGGAACGTCGCCCGCCGCACGAGCGCGCGGCTCTCGTGCGCGAGCACGTCGGCGAGGCTCTTTCGTTCGGCCGTCACGCCCGCGCGCTCGAGGAGCGTGGCGACCGGCCGCAACGTGCGCCCTTTCGGCAGCGCGACGACGAGCGGCCGTGCCGCCTGCGGCGCCGCCTCCGTGCTCACGCCTCGGCGCCTTTCACGCGCTCGACGGTCGCGCCGAGCCCGGCGAGCTTCTCCTCGATGCGTTCGTAGCCCCGATCGAGATGGTAGATGCGCCGTACCTCGGTCTCGTCGTCGGCGACCATGCCGGCGATCACGAGCGACGCGCTCGCGCGGAGATCCGTTGCCATGACCGCGGCGCCGTACAGCTTCGAGACGCCTTGCACGACGGCCGTGTTGCCGCGCAGCGCGACGCTCGCGCCCATTCGCTGCAGCTCCGGGACGTGCATGAAACGGTTCTCGAAGATCGTCTCGCTGATGACCGACTCGCCGCGCGCCATGCACATGAGCGCGAGGAACTGCGCCTGCATGTCCGTGGGAAAGCCGGGGTGCGGCGCGGTCGTGACGTTCACACCGCGCAGCGGCCCGGTGCGGCGCACCCGAACGTTCTGTCCCTCGCTCGCGATCTCGACGCCCGCGGCGCGCATCTTCATGGCGAGCGCTTCGAGATCGCGGAGCTCGGCGCCTTCGACGAGGACGTCGCCCCCTTCGATCATCGCGGCGGCGACCATGTACGTCCCCGCCTCGATGCGGTCGGGAATGATCGCGTGGTCGAACGGGGAGAGCTCGCCGCGGTCGGTGCCGACGATGTGGATCACGTCGGTACCAGCACCGTTCACCTCCGCGCCCATCTTGTTCAGGATGCGTCCGAGCTCCTCGACCTCCGGCTCACGCGCGCAGTTGACGAGCGTGGTGCGCCCCTTCGCGAGCGCGGCGGCCATCATCAGGTTCTCGGTGCCGGTGACGGTGGGAAGGTCGAAGATCACCTCGGCGCCGCGGAGGCGCCCGCCGCCGTTCGGGCCTTCGGCGATGACGTACCCGCGCTCGAGCCGGATCGTGCAGCCCATGGCCTCGAGGCCCTTCAGATGCTGGTCGATTGGCCGAGCGCCGATCGCGCAGCCGCCCGGGAGCGAGACCTTCGCGCGCCCGAACCGCGCAACGAGAGGACCGAGGACGAGGACGCTCGCGCGCATCTGCTTCACGAGCTCGTACGGTGCCTCTGGACGCACCTGCGAGCCGGCGGCGACGTGGACCTCGGGGGCATCGACGCTCACGTCTCGCCCGAGGAACCGGAGGAGCGCGGCGGTCGTCTCGATGTCGCGGAGGCGAGGGACGTTCCGCAGGCGGCTCGCGCCGTCCGAGAGCAGGGTCGCGCAGAGGATCGGGAGCGCCGCGTTCTTCGCGCCACTGATTCGAACCCTGCCCTTGAGAGGCTTGCCGGTGCCGCGGATACGGAGCGCGTCCATCGTCAGACCTTTCTGCCCGAATCGCGGCGGGAGGCCAAGTCAGGCGCGTAATCGATCGCGCGGAACGGGCGCGTGGCTCTGGTACGCTCGTCCCATGCACCGGCGGCATCGAGCGCGGATGACGTTCGCGGCCGGTTTCGCGACCGCCGCGACCGCCGCGACCGCCGCGACCGCCGCGACCGCCGCCGTCGTCATGGCGTGCTCCGGCTCGTACGGCATTGCCGCGACCACGGTGCCGGACGACGGGGCGACGACGGCGCCCGACACCGCCCTGCCCGACGCCTCCGCCGCGACCGACGCCGATGCGTACGACGGCGCGCCGCTTCCGCCTGCGCAGCCGTGCAAGAGTGGCGTGTTCGACGCCCCGAAACCGCTCGTCGTCGCCGGCGACCCGTCGCCGACCGCAATCACGCTCTCGGCCGACGAGCTCACGGCGGTCGTGGCGATCCCGGCGCCCGGCGCGATGATCACACGCCTGTATCTGGCGACGCGCCCGACGACCGGCGCCTCGTTCTCGAACCTGTCGCCGCTCCCTGGGCCGACGACGAGCGACACGATGGCGACGGACGAGGCACCGGCGCTCTCCGCCGACGGCCTCGAGCTCGTGTTCGCATCGGATCGCGGCCAGCGCGGAAGCTCGCGGCTGCTCAGGACCATCCGCGGAAGCGCCGCCTCCGCGTTCAAAGAGGCCAGCGATGCGCTTGCGATCGGACGCAGCGGCTCCACGACCGAGCCTTTCCTCGCGATGAGCGGCTCGCTGTACTTCACCACGAGCGGCAGCCTCCGAAGCTTCCAGGTGGCTCGGAAGGTCGGCGACGCATACGAGCTGCCCACTGCCTTGATGGTGACGGACCATCCGTCGGCCGCGCATCCCGTGCTGAGCGCCGACGAGCGCACGCTCTACTTCTCGAGCGCGAATGCGGCGGCCGTCGAGGACATCTACGTCGCGACGCGTTCGTCGATGACGGAAGCGGCGTTCGCCGGCGCGACCCGACTCGACGGGATCTCGACCGCCGGGCGCGACCGGCCGCAGTGGATCTCGCCCGACGGATGCCGCCTCTACTTCACGACCGACGTCGGCGGCGCGACGCGCGTGTACGTCGCCTCGCGCTGAGGCGGGCCCGCGCGGCCGGCTTGCGCGCCTACTTCGCGTCCCTCTTCGCGGCTTCCTTCTGCGCCTTGAGCCGCGCCTTCAGCCGCGACGCGTAGCCTTCTTTGTTCTCCTGCTTCGCGCGACCGATCGCGAGCGCGTCGGCGGGCACGTCCTTGGTGACCGTCGTTCCCGTGCCCACGTATGCGCCGTCGCCGATCGTGACGGGCGCGACGAGCTGCGAGTCGGACCCGATGAACGCGCCCTTGCCGATGCGGGTGACGCTCTTCTGGAAGCCATCGTAGTTGCAGAAGATCGTGCCGGCGCCGATGTTCGCGCCTTCGCCGACGAAGCCGTCGCCGAGATACGCGAGGTGGTTCGCCTTCGCGCCCTTCTCGAGCTTCGTCTTCTTCGTCTCGACGAAGTTGCCGATGTGAGCTTCCTCGCCGACGTCGCTCTCCGGGCGGAGATGCGAAAACGGCCCGATCTGCGCGCGCGCGCGCACGATCGAGTCGGTGAGGACGCTGTACGGCTTCAACACGACGCCTTCGCCGACCTCCGCGTTCGTCAGCACGCACCCGACGTCGACGACTGCCCCCGCGCCCACCTTCGTCGTGCCGCGCAGAACCGCGTAGCTCTCGATCGTCGCGTCGCGCTCGATCACGACGCCGTCCTCGATCCGCGCGCCGTCGCGGACGGTCACGCCGGCCACGCGGTGCTTCTTCAAGATGCGTTCGCTCATCGCGCGGTCGGCGAGCGCGAGCTGTGCGCGATCGTTCACGCCGTCCATCACCGCCGGGTTCGAGGGCACACCGACCACGCGCTTGCCCTGCTTCGCCGCGAACGCGACGATGTCGGTCAGGTAGTACTCGCCTTGCGCGTTGTTCGGCGTGAGCGAGGCGAGGGCCGCCTTCAAGAACGCGACGCTCGCCGCATAGATGCCGGGGTTCCACTCCTTGATCGCGCGCTCGGCGTCGCTCTTCAGATCTTTCTGCTCGCGAATCTCGACGATGCTCCCGCTCGCGTCGCGCATGACGCGTCCGTATCCGAAGGGGTCGTCGGTCGTGCACGTGGCGATGGCCACGGCCGCGCTCCCGTCGTCGTCGAGGGCCTTCACCACCGCCGCGACGTCTTCCGCGGCCAACATCGGCACATCGCCGTAGAAGATGAGGACGCGCTCGGCATCCTGGCGCACTGCGTCGAGGCCCGCTCGCGCTGCATCGCCGGTCCCTCGCTGCTCCTTCTGGAGCGCCGTCTTCACGCGACCGCTGGCGCCGAAACCTTCGGCTAGGTAGCCTTCGACGAGTTCCCGGCCGTGGCCGACGACGACGACGACCTCACCGCAACCCGCTTCGAGCGCGGCGCGTACGGGGTAGTGGACGAGCGGCCGACCGGAAACCGTGTGGAGCACCTTCGGTAGGGCGCTCTTCATCCGGGTGCCCTGACCGGCTGCGAGGATGACGGCGGTGGTCTTCGCGAGCATGGCGCACCTTCTGCAAAAACGTTGGATCGGAGTGGAGAGAGAGGGAGGCGGTCATGCGACCTAGTCGCACTTTCAGGAGCAACGACGCGCCGGAACGGCACTCTAATCGATCCCACGTGGATCGAGCCGGATCCTCCACGCATCAGGGTCGGAATCGATGGGCGCTCGCGCCAGCGCGGTGCGTCAGGCTCCTCGGCGTCGTCGGCCTCGCAACGCTGAGCGCGGCGACGCCGGGCTGCGCCGAAGAGTTCGACACATCCCGCGCGAAGACGACGCGAGGCACGGTCGGCGAAGAGATGTTCGGGGTCATCTGCGACCGCGTCGCAGCCCAGGCTCTCCGCGAGGATCTCACCGGCGACTCGTTCCGCAGCGTTTGCCACAAGCCGAAGAACGGCGCGTTCGCCGACAAGGTCGACGAATCGAAGCTCCCGACGCTCGACCCCTCGGCCAAGAACGAAAAGGGCGCCTTCGTGTCGGTCGCCGACCAGCGGAAGAACCGCGACGTCGCCGTCGGCCGGGTCGAGGCTCTCGCGCGCCGGCGCGCCGACTTGATCCGCGCGCTCGACGCCACGTTCCCCGAGACGAAGATCCCGATCAAGGACCTCGACAACCCGGACGAGACGAAGTCGTGCGAGGCGCCGAAGAAGAGCGGAGAGGGCCTCCTCACCGACCAGATCGCCGACATGCTCGGACGCATGGGCGACCTCTACAACGACGGGACGCTCCCGCACTCGACGCAGTCGCTCGCGCGCGTCGTCGATGCCTTCAAGAAGGACGAAGCGGCGCAGGCGGCGTGGGCGCGCCTCAGCGCACGTCAGGGCTACCGGCCGATCTCGACCGCGCTCGGCGCGGCACGTCCGATGATCGCGTACCCGCATCTGCGCGATCTCGCGAACGCGAGCCTTCGTCTCGTTTCGGCGGACTCGCAGCCGTACGAGCTCGATCCGAAGCGCGACGAGGACGGCAATCGCATCCCCGTCGCCGGGCCGGGCAACGCCGCGCTCAACAAGATGCTCGAGGCGGCGCACGAGGAGCTCCTCGTCGCGAAGGCCGACCCCGCCCTCCCCGCCCTCAAGGTGACGACCGACCCCGTCGGGCGCGTCATCCTCTCACGCCCGCGCGACAACCTCGAGATGATGCAGGAGGTCCTCTTCACGACGGACCCCGCGTTTGGTGGAGGCTCGCCGCAGTACATCGTGCGGCGCGACGCACGCGGCTATGCGGCGATCGCCGGCGGCAGCGTACCCGCGCCGTTCGTCGATACCGACAAGGACGGCCTTCCCGACGTCGACGACGTCGGCCGCTTCCGCACGACGAACGGCTCGCTCGCGCCGTCACCCTTCCCCTTCCCCGGCGCGCCCGAAGCCTCGCGCGACCCCGCGGGTCGCGCCCTCGCCGGCAACGGCCTGCTCTACGACTACATCGACACGAGCCACACGTTCGCCGCCCAGATGATGGCGGACATGAAGCCGCTCGTGAATCCGGACCCGGAGCTGAAGCACGAGACGCTCATGGACATGCTCGGCGGCTTGTACGTCGCCGTGGGTCCGCGCACCGAGCTCACGAAGAGCTACGAGACCGGGGCGAACGTGAAGTACGCGGCGATCCCGAAAGACTCGCCGCTGCTCGATCTCGTCTACGCGATCGGTGTCGTGCTCAGCGACCGCACGACCGACTCGACGCTGGCTCTCGCCCGCGAGCTGTTCGCGACGAAGCCGAAGGAGATGGCACGCCTGACCGGCGCGCTCAGCGGCGCCTTCGACATCGCCCAGAAGCATCCCGAAGCGAAGATTCCGGCGAATGCGACCTTCTGGGACGAGAACCTCGACACCATCGCGAAGATCGCGAAGGAGCCCGGTCTCCTCGAAGACGTGCTCCGTGGCCTCGCCGCTCCGGAGAGCGCGCAGCTCGGCATCATCTTCAGCCGCTACGCGAACCTGAAGGACGAGATCACCTACGACCGCAACGACATCAACGGCGCTCCGTGGAACCTCACCACGAACAGCAAGAGCGAGATGAAGACGCCGGTCGACCGCTCCAAGCCGGAGACCGGTCAGAACCGCAGCGCGATGTACCGGTTCCTCGGTCTCATCAGCGACACGACCGGCGTGACCGCCTGCAACAAGCCGGGCGCGAAGGTGCACGCCAAGGCGTTCGGCGTCAGCGTGACGATGCCGATCGGCGGCGGCACGTACTCGGAGTGCGAGGTCTTCAAGATCGAGAACCTCGCCGCGTTCTATCTCGACTCGATCGCGAACGCGTCGCAGTACGAGGTCGACTCGAAGCCGAACAAGCGCGGCGCGTTCTACCTCCGCAACAACACGCTTCGTAACGGCATCGTCGGCATCGGCGCGGCAACCGTCGGCCTCATGGAGGACTCGAGCGGCATCACCGGATTCTGGACGCCGACCGGCTCGAGGGATCTCTCGGCAAAGCCCGCGTGGCTCAATCGCCTCGTGTTCTTCGACCTCGACAACGACAACACGAACGCGAAGACGAACACGTTCATCCGCGATCTGCAGGGCGAGTTCATCGGCACGAGCGTCTGCCCCGAGCGCACGATCACCGATCCGGTTCCCGATGCTCCAGACGCGTCGCCGGACGGCAAGGTGCGCGGGCTCCGCAACTGCCCCGACGGGCAGTGGCTGCAGCAGCGGGGCAAGCACACGCTCTTCACGTGGGAGCACTTCGGCTTCTACGAGGCGATGAAGCCGATCCTCGGCGCCTTCGTGAAGCGCGGCCGCGAGGACCTGTTCCTCGAGCTCGCGAACGCGACGTACAAGCACTGGCCGGGGCCCGAGGCGTCCGCCGACGAGTGCCGGTTGCCCGGCGGCAAGACGTGCCCGAAGGCCGGCATGAACACGTACGAGCCCCTCATCACGGAGGCGTTCGCGACCGACGTGCTCCCGGCGCTCCAGGCGCTCGCGAAGGAGCTCGAGAACCTGCCGGTCAAGCGCTGCGACGAGGTCGACCCCACGACCAAGGCGTGCACGAAGACGACGACGGTGTCCGGCATCGACATCGCCGCGGCGACGACGCGAGCGATGGTCGACCCCGAGTACGCGAAGAACACGCTGAAGCTCACCGATCGGCGCGGCGCGGTGAACGCGCTCCGCAACGACGGTTCGAAGAACGCCCAGGTCACGCCGGCGTACCTCATCACCGGCGCGCTCGCCGGCATCGACAAGGCGTTCGACGAGTACGAGGCGCAGCACCCGGAAGACAAAGACCGCCGCGCGAATTGGCGCCGCGCGCGTTCGCAGCTCGTCGATCAGTTCATGGGCGTGACGGGCGCAAAGGCGACCTCGACGTTCGCGAACCCGACGATGACGAAGATGACCCCGGTCATCATCGACATGCTCCGCGCGCAGCTCCTCGCCCATTGCCCGAAATCGTTCACGCCGCCGTACGAGAAGTGCACGTGGGCACGTGACGAGCTGGCGAAGAAGGCAGAGGAGACGCTGACGGGTCCGCTCGTCTCGTCCGGGCTCGACATGATGGAGGCGATCCGCGCCGACGCGGAGGGCCGCAAGCAGCTCGGCACGCTGATGCAGTACCTGCTCGACGCGGGCTCGAAGAACGATGCCCTGGCGAGCGTGCTCGCGTCCGCGAACGACATGGTGCAGCTCCTCCGCGACGACGAGAACCTCGTGCCGCTCTTCCACGTCCTCGCATCGGCGATGGACGCCTCCGTGAAGGATGCCAAGGGGCGCGTCACCCAGAAGAGCCTCGTCGATGCGCAGATGGCGCTCCTCGCGCGCGTCAGCGGGCGGTACTTCGACAAGGATGGTAAGGAGATTTGCCGGCGCGAAGTGGACCCGAACCAGGTCCTCGCGGTCGCGCTGGGCAACCTCGTCACGCCGATCGAAGACGGCGACTTCAAGGGCCAGTCGCCGCTCGAAGTGATCATCGACGTGATCGCCGACGTGAACCGCGTCGACCCCACCCTGCCGTACGAGGGGACGCTCGATCGCTCCGACTACGGGGCGGTCAGCGAGAACGTCGTCGACTTCCTCGTGAACAAGGAACGCGGCCTCGAGCAGTTCTACGAGGTCATTCGCCAGGGCACGAAGTTCTGACCGCCCGCGCGACGTTGTCCTGCCACCGGAAGAAGACCTGGTAGAGTCGGCGCGCCGCGATGAAGATCCGCACGGCCGCTGCGCTGGCGACGTCACTCGCCGTCCTGCCCGCCCTCGTCCCCTCGTCGGCGCATGCCGCCGGCCTGTTCACGGCCGACCGCGGCGTACGCCCGCTCGGACGTGGCGGCGCGTTCGTCGCCGGTGCCGATGACCTGGGCGCGATTTGGTACAACCCGGCGGGGCTCGCGGACGCGGGCACCACACTCTTCATCGATCTCGCTTGGCTGAACTTCTCGTCGGAGTACCGCCGCCGCACGCAGGTCGCCGACCCCAACGGCACGGTCCGCGTCTACGACTATCCGCAGGTGAACGGTACGACGCCGTTCCTCCCCATCCCGACGCTCGGCGGCAGCTACGCGTTCGGCGACAAGAAGCAGTTCACCGCCGCGTTCGGCATCCTCGCGCCGTACACGGCCATCGCGAGCTATCCGCTCACCGTCGACGGGCAGCCCTCGCCTTCGCGGTACTCGCTCGTCACGCTCGACGGCTCCGCGCTCGTCATGTCCGGCGCGTACATCGCGTACAAGCCGATCCCCGAGATCCGCGTCGGCATGGGCCTGCAGGCGCTCGTCGGCAAGTTTGCTTCGCGCGTCGTCTTCAGCGCGAGCCCTCCCGACCGTCTCATCAGCGCGCCGGAAGATCCGCAGTACGACGCGCTCGCCCAGCTCGACGTCGGGCCGATCATCGCGCCGAGCGGAAACTTCGGCGTCATCGCCGAGCCGGACAAGCACGTTCGCATCGGCCTCTCGGCCCAGCTCCCCTTCTGGATCAATGCGCCAGCGACCGTTCGCGTCCGCCTGCCGAACGCGGCGGTGTTCGACAACGCGACCCAGGAAGGCGACGAAGCACGGGTTCGATTCCGCCTTCCGCCCGTCGTGCGTGCGGGCGTCGAGTACCGCGGCGACCTCGGCAACGAGAGCAGCCTCCGGATCGAGGCCGCGTACGTGCGCGAGTTCTGGAGCCTGCACGACTCGATCGACATCCGACCGGAGAACGTGAAGCTGTTGAACGTCACCGGCTTCCCGAGCCCGTTCGGCGTCGCGCCCATCTCGCTCCCTCGCAATTTTCAAGACGCGAACTCGTTCCGCCTCGGGTTCGAGTATTCGACGAAGAGCATCTTCAGCTCGAACCGCACCGACCTTCGCGCCGGCGTCTCGTACGAGACGAGCGGCATCCCCGAGCAGTGGGTGTCGGCCCTCACCTACGACGCGAACAAGTTCGTCGGCGGCGGTGGCGGCAGCATCTATGCCGGCGACCACTGGCGCTTCGACGCGGTCGCCGCGTTGGCGCTGCTCGACGGAACGCAGGTTCCTCCCGACCAGGCGCGCGTCCCTCGCGTGAACCCGGTGCAGGGCAATCCGACCAAGACGGAAGCGATCAACGGTGGCGACTACAGCGCGCGCGCGATCATCCTGGGCGTCGGAGCGCAGTACAAGTTCTGATAGGTTTCTCAGGCGAATGCGGAAGCAGGCGGTACTCGCAGCTCTGTCGGCCGCCGCGCTCGCGCTGATCGCTGCGTCGGCATGCTCGTCTTTCGACGGTGATGGGAGCGAGCCTGCGCTCGACGCGGCGCCGGACGTCGCGACCGCGGACGTCGACGCAGCGCTGGTCGATGCCGCGGCCCGCGACGCCGTCGACGGAGCGGACGCGAGCGCCTACGACGAGCTCGCGCGCGGGACCAACGTGAGCGCGATCGCGGTCGTGGGCGCAGCGCTGTACTACGCCGATCGCACGGCAGACGGCGGCGCCATCCACCACGTGCGTCTCGACGACCGCGTCGCCAGCGTCGTGCACACCGGCGACTACGCGGCCACGCAGCTGGCCGTGACGGCGGAGACAGTCTTCTGGATCGATCCCGTCAAAAGCGCCCTTTTCAAGGTACGCACCGACGGCACCGCCGAGGCGACGAAGACGTTCGGCAACGATACGCCCACGCTCCTCACCGCCGCCGGTGACCGCGCGATGGTGGCGTTCTTCGGACGCATCGCTCGCGTCGATTCGAGCCTCAACGACCGCCCATCCGTCACCGGCGGAGAGGCGGTCGGCGACCTCGCCGTGGGCGGAAACCAGCTGCTCTGGAGCGAGCCGAATTCGAAGCGCATTCGCAAGGTGATGCAACCGGACGAGTCGGGATTCGAGCAGGCCATTGGCGGCGAGACGGGCATCCGCTCCATCGCTGCGGACGACGCGACGCTCTACTGGTCGCGCGACTCGACCGTTCTCTCGTCGCCGATCAACGGCGCGCCCAGCGCACGCGTCATTGCAACCGGCCAAGCGAGCCCGTTCGCGCTCACCGCGTACGACGGTTCCGTGTACTGGCTGACGACGGACGGCGCGCTGCGCACCGCGCGCCACGACGACGATCCCGGTGTTCCTGCGCGGACGATCGCGACGGGTCAGCCGGTCGCGTTCGCCCGTGCAGACGTTCAGGCGATTGGCGTCACGCTCGCGTCGGTGATCTGGTTGACGAGCGACGGCCGGGTGCTCCGCGCGCCGCGCTGAGCGAGCATCACGGCAGCGCGGGCAGGAGCTCGGGCGCGGGCGGTGAAGCGAGCGGCGGCGTGGGCGAAGCTTCCGGCGCTGCGTTCCCGCCGGGACGCGCAATCGCTGCCTGGGCGTTCGCGCTCATCGCGCCCGTCGCAGGAGGCGTGCTCGGGCCGGGCACCCAGACGACGACGCGCTCTCCCTCGGTCAGCACGTCGGTGCGGCCGCGCCGGTTGATGCGCTCCATGAGGCCAGGCGTGACGCCGTGCTTCTTGCCGATGGTCTCGAGCGTGTCACCGGCCTTTGCGGTGACGACGAGGCGCCGCCGTCCCTTCTCGTCGAAGTGCGCGAAGAAGTCGTCGGTGCCCGCGACGATGGTGCGTACGTCGCCGTCGCGGAGGACGACCGTGCGCGAGAGATCGACGTCTGCCGGCGCGAACACCTGCAACGTCATCCCTTCGACGAGCCGCGCAGACGTGTCGATCTCGTTCCAACGCCGGAGCTCGTCCGGCGTGATGCGGAAGGCCGTGCAGACCTCGCGCACGGTGTCGCCGATCTGCACGCGATAGAACACGCGCTTGCGATCCGGGTAGACGAAGACGTCTTGCGGAACGACGACGACGGGCTTCTCTTTCGTGGCCGCCTTCGGATCGGCGGGTGACTTGGGCGCCTCGCTCGCGGCCGCGTCGCCCTTCGGCACGAGGATGACCGTGCCGCCCCGAACGACCTCGCCGGGCGCGATGGCGTTCAGCTCGATGAGCTTCGCCGGCGTCACCTTGCGTGCTTGGGCGATCTGCTCGAGCGACTCGCCGAAGCGGACCACGTAACGCTCGACCGGAGCGTCCACGCGCTTGCCCTTGGCGAGCGTCTGCGAGCAACCGCTCGCCTTGCCGACCGGGACTTTGACCGGCCAGTCTTCCGTCGTCGGAGGCGTGCGCGATGCGCGGAGCTCGGGGTTGAGCTGCTCGACTTCCTTCGTCGTCGTGCCGCACGCTTGTGCGACCGCGGAGAGCGCCGTGCCCGGCGCGACGGGGACGTCTTCACCTTCGAGCGGCGGCTCGAGCGTCACGTCCTGGAAGCCGAACGTCGCGAGGTTTCGCGCCACGATCGCGGCAGCGAGGATCTTCGGGACGTAGAGCGTCGTCTCCCACGGGAAGCTCCCTTCGAGCTTCGCGAGCGCCCAGTAGTCGTTCGTGTTGTACCGGCGCACGGCCGACAGCACGCCCCCATAACCCATGTTGTAACCGGCCATCGCGAGGTCCCAGCTTCCGAAGCGGCGATGGAGATCGGCGAGGAAGTCCGCGGCCGCCTCCGTGGCGGCCGCCACGCTCATGCGTTGATCGGCCCAGCGATCTTGGGAGAGGCCGTAGATCTTTCCCGTTTCGGGCATGAACTGCCAGAGGCCGAGCGCACCGACGGGCGATCGCGCCGTCGGGTCGAACCCGCTCTCGATCATGGCGAGCCACGTGAGGTCCTCGGGGAGGCCCTTCTTGCGAAACACCTTCTTGATGTGATCGCGATAGCGGCCGGAGCGGCGCAGCCAGATCGTGAGCATCGACCTGCCGCGCGGGTCGTCCTTGAAGAACTCGAGGTAGCGAACGACGCGGGCGTCCCAGCGCACCGGCAGGTCCGGCATCTCGAGCTTCGCGAGCCATGAAGTGTCCTTGCCGCCCTCGGCGACGGGCGTCCCCGGAGGCGGAGGCGCCGGCGGCAATCCCGAAGCGTGCACACGCGGGCGGTCTTCGGTCGTCGTGACGGGGAACGGCAGCTCGTGTGGCCACGGCGTGCCGATCGCGGGCGAGGCGGGCGGAAACAGCTCGCGCTCGGCTGCGTGGAGCGCACGCAGCTCGGGCGTGTCCGCGCCGACGGTCGTGTCGTCGAGGGTCGGGCCGCCCGCGACCTGCCTTCGTACGGTCGTGTCCTCGCGGCGCGACTGCTTCGCGGCCGGCGCAGCAGCGGTGCCGCCGGCCTTTGCGGGAGACGCATGCGACGAAGCGGGCTTCGTGCCTCCCGCCGACGAGCCGCCGGGCTTTGCTTTCGCACCCTCTTTGCTCGCCGGCGTCGACGTCGTGCTCGGGCGCGCCGCGGTGCTCGTCGGAGCGGCCGACGCAGGGACAGCGCCCATCAGGGCGACGGCCACCGCGAGCGGGAGGAGGAGCCTTTCCGACCTCATGGCCCGAGGATTCCCACTTCGGCCACCAGGCGTCAAATTCACGGCCGAGCGGGGGACCGCGGGCCTCGGGGTCGCGTCATTCGAGAGCAAACGTGATGTTGTCGATGCTGTAGCCCACCGGCGCCTCGTGCCGGTCGGACGCGTGATGCGCGATGTGCGAGAGCTCGAACGTGCCGCCGATCTCGTCGCTGGCCGCGAGGGCGAAATCGCGCTCGGCTATGGGCGTCTCGCCCGCCATGCTTCCGGACACCCGGTTCTTGCCGCCGGCGGCTGCACCGTAGAGGACGCGCAGCGTCACGCGCCGCCACTCGCCGACGACGGCTTTGCCGAGCACGTTCGGCGACGTGTACCTGCCGATGTCGGACCGGAACTCGCCGATCCGGACCGTGTCGTCCTCGAGCACGACGTAGACGGCGTAAGGCACCTTCGGGCCCGCATTGAACGTATGCACCGCGACGACTTGGACGGAACGCGTTCCGCTCGTGTCTACCCTGAAGTCGAAGGCCAGCGTCGCCGCGCGTGGCATCGAAAAGCGGCGCTTCAAGGCTTCGCCACGCGAGCCGTCGAGGACCGGGATGGTCACGCGCGCCACGCCTCCGCGAGCGGCGTCCTCCACTTCGCGCGTCGTCCAGCGCAGCGGCGTCGGGCGCGAGATCCATCCTGCCGCGAGATCCGGCTCCTCGAAGTCGACGCAGAAGATGCCGGGCGGGGCGCCCGCGCAGAACGAGCCCGGCGGCGGTGGAGCCTGCACGCGAGGATCCCCTGCATCGAGCGGCGCCTCGGCGTCGTCGCCGCCGTCGGGAGTCGAGGTCACCGGCGCGTCCTCGCCGAACGCACTGCAGGCGGCGACCGCGGCGACCCACGCCAGAGAGGCGACGGCGAGCGTACGCATGACGCTCCTCAGTGTTCCACAGGCGAGCCCTCAGTGCTTGAGGAGCAGCGACTTCGACGGATCGCGCTGCGCGGCCGTCGGCGCGTGGGCGCCCGGCGCGTCGACGAACTCGACCCCGTCGCCCGGCTTGCAGTCCGTGCACGCGGTCGCCGACGACGACCCGGCTGCGGAGCTCGCGACCGGCACGCCGGCCGCGGGAGCGGGCGCGGCCGCCGCGGGGCTCGACGCCGTCGCCTCGGTCTCCTCGCCATCCCCTGCCGGAAGCGGCGGCAGGAGCGCGACGTCGAAGCCGACGGGCACGTGATAAATCTCCGTCGTCGGCGGGTAGAAGTCGGTGGCTTCTTCCTTCTTCGTCGCCCCGCTCGCGTACTTCAGCGTGCGCGTCCGCTTCACGCGGAAGCCCTTGATCCCGTGCTGCTTCACGAGGACCTTCTTGCCGGAGAGGCTCGACTCCTCGACGACCTTCCGCTTGTAAGGAATCGTCGAGACGAGCTCGCGCGAGAAGCTCACGTTCACGGGGCGCTCTTTCCCGAGCAGCTCGACACGGAGCTTGCCGCCCTCGGTCTTCGCGTGGACGACGACCGGGAATGGGTGCGGGTTGCGGACCTTGAGGTCGACACCGGGGTACACGACGGTGGAGTCGAGCCCCATCGGGATGTATGCGCTCGGACGCGAGTGCGGAAGGCGCTCGAGCACGTCGAAGCCCGCAAAGAGCGCCGCGGCGTGGAACGTCGAAGCCGCCTGGCACGTGCCGCCGCCGACGCCCTCGACCATCTCGCCCTTGAAGATCTCCCAGCTCTTCTGGAACCCGTTCGCCTCGCTGCGCTCGCCGACGACGGTGTTGAAGCTCATCATCTCGCCGGGCGAGATCACGAGCCCATCGAGCTTCTGGGCCGCGTTGTCGATGTTCTTGCCGCGCTTCTTCTGGTCTCCGGACCGCGAGAAGAACGTCTCGTATTCGGCGACGACGGTGTCGATGACGAGGCTCTTCAGGAACGCCGACGACACGCGAGGCGCGAACGAAGCCACGGGGAGCTCGACGACGAGATCGCCGCGCGTCTGCGGAATCGCCGACTCGATGCGCGCGAGCGTGCCGTCGGCATCGACGTAGCGGCCGTCTTTCTCCGGAATCGTGGCGTGCTTGTCGAGGTCGAGCCGGGCGGAGACCGCCTGCGTGTCGGTGGACTCCTTCAGTGCCTCGAGCACGGGCAGAGCGGCTGCGCGGTCGAGCGTGTAGCGAAGCGGCACGTCGATGGCACCCGCCCGCGCATCGCGTGCAATCTGCACGCGTGTCCACACGTCGCCCGTCTTGCCGAGACGGGTCGCGAGCGAGACGGACGCATCGACGTCGACGCGGAGCCCGAGATCTCCCAACGTCGTCTCCAGCGCGGGCTTGTCGCTGCCGGGGAGCGCTAGCTTCACGTGGCGCGCGGCGAAGGCGGCGGCGCGCTCCTCGACGAGCGCGCGGACCTTCGCTTCGTCGGCGCCCGCGGCGACCGGCTGACCGTCGATCGCCACGCCGGGGAGGACCGTGGCGCTCGGAAGGTAGTGGGCACGCGCGACGAGCAACGCGGTCGCCGACGCGAGCACGATCCCGCCGGCGATCCCGAGGCGAACGCCCCACGCGCGGAACCCAGGTGAGGGCTGCCGCGGACCGCCGGGCCCTGCCGCCTCCGGACGCGGCGCATAGAACGCGGCGGGCGGGCCAGGCGGCGGCGTCCTGCGTACATGTGGGTCGGGCGGCGGCGGGAAAGACATGACCGAGAAACGCTCGACGAAGTATCCGTCATCCAGCCGGGAAACCCAAGGCCGCGGACGTGCTCGCGCTTGCCGAATGCGAGCCGCCAGGCCGCCGAGCGCACGTGTATGATCCCCGAGCCGCGGCATACGGCGGCCTTCTCCGTGAGGATCGTGGGCGCACCGTGAAGACCTGCACGCAGTGCAAGATGCGGTACCCGAACGAGGCGAAGTTCTGCTTCGTCGAGGGCGCCGCGCTCGTCGATCTGCCGGACCCGCGCATCGGTACCCTCCTCGCCGGCCGTTACGTCATCGAGGAGGTCATCGGCGAAGGCGGCATGGCCACCGTCTACCGGGCGCGCCACAAGCTCGTCGACCGACCCGTCGCGGTGAAGATCATGAACCCGCTGCTCGCGAGCGACGCGATCGTGCGCGAGCGGTTCCGGCGGGAGGCGAAGAGCGCGCAGAAGCTCGCGCACCCCAACATCATCGAGATCTTCGACCAGGGCGATACCGAGGACGGCACCTGTTACATCGTGATGGAGCTGCTCACGGGCGAGTCGCTCGCGTCCGTCGTACAGCGCGGCCGCCTCGACGTGGACCGCGCGATTCACGTGATGATCCAGATCGCGCGCGGCATCGCCCGCGCGCACGACCTCGGCGTCATCCACCGCGATCTGAAGCCCGAGAACATCTTCCTGAGCCGCCGCGAAGATGGCTCCGACCTCGTGAAGCTCCTCGACTTCGGCATCGCGAAGAGCCGGCAAGACTCACGCCTCACGGGGCAGGGCGAGCTCTTCGGAACACCGCAGTACATGGCGCCGGAGCGGATCCTCGGAAGCGACACAGGAGGATCGAGCGACATCTACGCCCTCGGTGTCGTGTTCTTCGAGATGCTCACCGGCGAGCTCCCCTTCAGCGCGCCCGACGTAGCCACGTTCTTCGTGAAGCACATGAACGAGGCGGCCCCGTCGCTTCGCGAGAAGAACCCGCGCGTACCGGCGGTGCTCGATGCGCTCGTACGCGGGATGCTCGAGAAGGATCCGAAAGACCGCCCGGTCGACGCGCATCGCATCCACCAGGATCTCCTCGCGCTCATCGAAGAGCGCGAGGCGCCTGCGCCGCCGAAGGCCGATGCCGAGCCGCTCAGCGTCCCGGCTCCCATCACGCTCAACGCGGGCGCCGCCGACCAGTGGGCGCGCCGCATCTTCGTGCTCGAGCAGATGCTCGCGTGCGCATTCGGCGCAAAGCAGCGCGCGCCCGACGAGCTGACGGATCTCTTGGACGAAGTGAACGACGTGGTGCGGCGGGTCGTCGAGCTCCGCGGCCAAGGCATGGAGGCCCAGCACGAGCTCGAAGAGATCGATCTCCGCGGCCGCGAGAAGCGCGCGCAGCTCGGGTTCGCGGTCGACCAACTCGGCGTCGATGCGTCCAAAGCGAAAGAAGATCTCCGCTCCGCACGCGAGGCGCAGAAGAAGGCCGAAGACGAATGCCGCGGGGCGCGCGAGCGCTTCGAGGTCGCCCACCGTGACGTCGTCGTGTGGGAGGGGCGCTCCGGCTTCCTCGAGCCCTGGCCCGACCTCGCGCAGGCCTACCGCACCGTCGCCGACTCGGTCGACGAGTGGAACGCCTACCGCTCCGAGGAGCGGCGCACGCAGGAGGCGGCCGAGGCGGCCGAGCGCGTCGCGAACGATCTCGATTTCCAGATCCGCGAGCTACGCGCTGCGCTCGCGAAGCACGAGCAAGACCTCGACGAGGAACGCGAGAAGTGCCGCGCGCGAATCGAGGAGACCGGGCGTGACGCGGACCGGCTCGAAACGCAGCTCCTCGAGCTCACGACGCGCTTCTGCAATCCCCTCCGCGCGAGGCCCGAGCTCGCGACCCTCTTCAAGGAGCTGGAGACCGAGGCCGCGGCGTAGGACTAGACTGCGGGCCCTCATGACGTCCGCCGCTCGGCGCCCCGTTCACGTCCTCTACGGTGGAGCGCACCTCTTCAACGCGGAAGCACCCGCGAAGCTCGGTCGCCTCGCGCGCACGGCGATGACGACCTACGGCAGCGACGACGACGCGTTCGCCGCGGCGGTCGGTCTCGTCGAGCCGCATGCGATACGAGAGCTGGCCGCCCGCGTCCGCGCGAAGCTCGAACGAGAGCCGATCGAAGCGATGTGCATCGACTTCGAGGACGGCTACGGGCCGCGCGGCGACGCGGAAGAAGATCGTGACGCCGAGCGCGCAGGTGCCGAGCTCGGGAAGCTCGTCGCGAGCGGCTCTCCTCGCCCCGTCGTCGGCGTGCGCATCAAGGCCGTCGAGCCGGCGACGCGAGCGCGCGCGCTGGCGACGCTGGAGCGCTTCGTCGGCGCGCTCGTCGCCGCGGGTGGCCGGGAGGCCGCGCACGGTCTCACGGTCACGCTGCCGAAGGTCTCCCGCCCAGAAGCGGTCGAGACGTTGGCGGGTGCGCTCGCAGCGATCGAGAGCGCGCACGGCTTGGGCCCGCGCACCCTCGGGCTCGAGCTCATGGTCGAGACGCCGCGCGCGCTCTACGACGTCGAGGGCCGGCTCGCGCTGCCGGCGCTCGTGGCCGCCAGCGATGGTCGGTGCCGGGCGGCACATCTCGGCGCGTACGATCTCACGGCAAGCCTCGGCGTGGCCGCGACCGAGCAATCGCTCGACCACCCGGCGTGCGATCTCGCGCGTACGTTGATGACCGTCGCGCTCGCGGAGACCGATGTGGCCGCCGTCGACGGCGCGACGACGCAGCTGCCCGTGCCGCGCCACAAAGCGGCGGCGGAGCGCGCGCTCGAACCGCACGAAGAGGCGACGAACCGAACAGACGTCCATCGCGCGTGGAAAGTGCACGCCGCGAACGTCGCGCGCGCTCTCCGGTCGGGCATCTACGAGGGCTGGGACCTTCATCCGGCGCAGATCCCGGCGCGCTACGGCGCGCTCTACGCCTTCTTCCTCGCCGCGCGCGAGCGGATGGCGCGGAGGCTCGGCGCGTTCGTCGAGAACGCGACGAAAGCGATGCGCCACGGACAAGTGTTCGACGACGCGGCCACCGGCCAAGGGATGCTCGTCTTCTTCGTGCGAGGCATCGACTGCGGTGCGCTCGGCGAGGAAGACCTCGCGCCGACCGGGCTCACGATGGCCGAGGTGCGGTCGCGATCGTTCGCGGACATCGTGGCGCGCCGCGTGGGGGCCGCGTCGTGAGCAGCGGAGGGGCGCGTCGCGCGAGCTCTTCGGCGGAGGAAGCCGATCATCTCCTCGCGCTGTACGACAACCAGGCGGACAAGATCCTGAGCGTGCTCCACGGGCAGCTCTCGAACCTCACCGGTCGCGCGCAGATGCTGCTGCAGCTCGCGGGCCTCACGATCACCGTCACCGGCTTCAGCGGCGCCAACATCGCGCGGTCCGGCCGTGGCGCGGCGATCCTCGTCGTTTCCGGGCTCGTGCTCGTCCTCTTCGCCGCGGCGCTCTCGATGGGCGGCATCCTGCGGATCCGCTGGATGACGCAGCTCGCGCCGACGTCGCTCCGCGAGACCATCATCTACGCGATCGAGATGCGCAACGGGAAGACGCGCGTGTTCGGACGTGCGCTCGCAATTCTGATCGTCGGGCTCGCGCTGTACATCGGCAGCGTCGCGCTGCTCCTGCTCGGCAACTTGCCGCGATAGAACACGTGGCGCTCGAGCTTCGCGCGCGCGACTGACGGTCTTCCGCGTCGAGCGCTACGATCGCAGGGATGACACGCGCCGCCCTCCTCTTCTCCGTCAGCGCGCTCTTCGCGACCGTCGGCTGCGGCAGTGGCACGGGCGGCCACGTCGTCCATGGCGGCTCGGGCGGTGGCTCGAATGCCTCTCCGGGCGAGCACGTCGAGCAACGCGTCGTGACCGAGCGCATGCCGGACGGCTCGATCCGGCGCACCACGGTGACCATCACGAAGAAGCAGGTCGAAGCACCGCCGCCGCCCGCGCGGCCGGCAGACCCGTGGCCCGAAGACCCTCTCGTGAAGTACAACGTCGATCGCGTCAACGCCTACCGCGCGCAGCACGGGCTCGGCGCGCTCCTCTACGACGGCAGCATCAGTGCGTTCGCGCGGCGCGGGTCCGAGCGGCTCGCGAAGGACCATGTTCCGCATGCCAACTTCGCCGAGCATGCGCGCGGTGCGCCCGGGTTCGGATCGCGCAGCGCCGAGAACCAGGGCGACCCGAACGGCGTGCCTTCGCTCGATGCCGACCCGTGGAAGAACCAGACGAAGCAGGTCGACATCATGCTGAAGCTGATGATGGACGAGGGCCCTGGAGGCGGACACTACGAGAACATCGTGAACCCCCGCTTTCGCCGGATCGGCGTGGGGATCGTCTACGTCGGCGGCCGCATGTACATGACGAACGATTTTTCCGACTGAGCCGTGTCACAGCCGCTCCGGCTGCCTCGTCTCCCTCGGCGGAGGCGAAAGATGACGAGGCGCGTCGTAGTGGTCGGAGGTGGATACGCGGGAGCGCTCGCGGCGGCGCGGCTGGCGCGGAAGAGTCGCGGCGAGGACGGAAGCGTGGAGGTCGTCCTCGTCGACGGACGGACGACGTTCGTAGAGCGCGTCCGGTTGCACGAAGACGTGGCGGGCACCGTGCGCACCGAGACGCCGTTCGAGCGCGTGCTCGACGGTACGGGCGCGACGTTCCGGCTCGGATGGGCGTCCGAAGTGGATCTCGGCGCGCGGCGGCTCCGTTTCGCGGACGCCAGCACCGAGCCGTTCGACGACCTCGTGCTCGCGACCGGCAGCACGGCGTCGCGGCCGTCGATCCCCGGCGTGGAGCACGCACATTCGTGCACGACGCGCGAAGACGCCACGTTGCTCGTGCGTCGCCTCGAGGAGGTGCGCGGCGGGCGCGTCATCGTGATCGGCGGCGGTCTGACGGGCATCGAGCTCGCGACCGAGCTCGCCGAGCGCCGCACCGATCTCCGCATGACGCTCGTGACCGCCGGTGACGTCGCCGCGGCGGAGTCGGAAGGCGCCCGCGCCTACGTCCGCTCGGCGCTCGGTGCGCTCGGAGTCGAGATCCACGAGAACGCGAGGGTCGCCGCATGCGAGCGCGACGCGGTCGTGCTCGTCGACGGTACGAGCCTCCCTGCCGATATCGTCGTCTGGGCGGGCGGGATGCAGGCTTCGCCGGTCGGCGCGCAGGCGGGAATCGCCGTCGACGTGAACGGCCGCGCGCTCGTCGAAGAGCATCTCCGGAGCACGACGCATCCCTTCGTCCGCGTGGTCGGCGACGCTGCTCTCGTGACGGTGCCGGGCCCGGCAGGCGAAGCCCAGGCACTTCGAATGGCGTGCGCAACGGCGCTGCCTCTCGGCGCATACGCGGCAGACGACCTCGCGAGCGAGCTCGCCGGACGTGAGAGTGCCCCCTTCCGGTTCGCCTACGCCGCGCACTGCGTGAGCCTCGGACGACGGCGCGGGCTCGTGCAGCGCGTCGACGCATGGGACCGCGCGGAGCCGCTGCACCTGCGCGGGCGTCCTGCCGCCTGGTTCAAGGAGGGGATCTGCCGTTTCGCGGCCTTCTCCGTCGCCGCCGCACGCCGAGGGCTGCACTACCGGTGGCCGAAGCCCCGGCTCACGAATGCGCCTCGCGCGCTCGCCACGTCGTGAGAGATGGCCAGAGTCGGCGCGCTCTACATTCCGAAGTCGAGCCCGCGCGCCCGCAGCGCTTCACGCGCGCGCGTCACCTTCCGTGCAGGCTCGATCGCGACGCCGGCGAGCACCGCGCCCGCGACGGCCATCGCCGGAACGAGGAAAGACAGCGGCGACACGAGCCCATGCATCGCGCCGGTGATGGCCCACGTGGCTCCGAGCACGGCGACGAGCCCTGCGGCGACGGCCGCACCGATGCATGCCGCGCCGCGCCCGCGGAACGCGCCCCAGCCGGTGACGACGCCGGCGATTCCGAGCACCACCATCACGCCCAGAACGGGCACGACGATCCCGCGCATGCGGAACAGGAGCATCGTCTGCGCGGCGAGCCCCAGCGTGAACATGCCGGTCGCCATCACCGCGCCACCCGCGATCTTCACGAACAGCGGAATGACGATGGCTTCGAGCGGCTCGTCTTCCGCCGCTGGACTGCTCCTGTACATCGCCCCATCGTACGATGTTCTCTCGCCGTTCCTTCCTCGAACGAGATCCACGCATGAGCCCTGAGCAAGCGAGCGAGGTCTTCCAGCGCGAACGAGCGCACCTGTTCGCCGTCGCGTATCGCATGCTGGGAAGCACGGCTGAGGCCGAAGACGTTCTCCAAGATGCCTTTCTCCGCTTCATGGATTACGAGGAGGCACCGGACTCTGCGCGCGCGTTCCTGACCACCGTGGTCGTGCGGCTGTGCCTCGATCAACTGAAGTCGGCGCGCACGCGGCGTGAGTCGTACGTCGGTCCGTGGCTGCCGGAGCCGCTCGTGTCTGCCGAGATCGAGCCGCTGCCACCGCCGGACGCGCGCGCCGAGCTCGCCGAGTCCCTGAGCATCGCGTTCCTCGTGCTGCTCGAACGCCTGAGCCCGCTCGAGCGGGCAGCGTTCCTTCTCCGGGAGGTGTTCGACGAGCCGTTCGCCGAGGTCGCGCGCGTGCTCGATACGACGGAGGCTGCGTGCCGTCAGCTCGTCAGCCGTGCGCGCGCGCACATCGATGCGAACAAGCCTCGGCACGCGGCGTCCGAGGAAAAGAAGCAGGCGCTCCTCGCCGCTTTCGTCCAGGCGTGCGCGAGCCACGATGCGGCGGCGCTCGGAGACCTGCTTGCGGCGGATGCGGTCTGTCGCACCGACGGCGGCGGAAAGGTCCACGCCGCGCTGAAGCCGATCGTCGGACGCGACCGCGTCACGCGATTCATCCTCGGCGTCATCTCGAAGGCCGAGGGGCCCGTCACCTCGCGCGTCGTCCGCATCAACGGCGATCCCGGGATGCTGTTCACCGACGAGCGGGGCAATCGCTATGCGTTGGTGCTCACCGCCTCCGAGGAGGCGATCGACGCCGTGTGGTTCATCGTCAACCCCGACAAGCTCGCGCACGTCCGCGAGCCGTCGTAGCCGCGAGTCACTCGCTCTTGAACGCGAAGGCCACCTGCGCGGTCTTCCGCGCCTCGACCTTCACCTTCTGCGTCTGTTTACCGAAGGCCTCGTGCCAGGCCTCGATCTCGTAGTCACCCTCCGGCACGTTCTGCATGGTGATCTCCCCCGCGTCGTTCGACACCGCGTAGAACGGGTGCGGAAGCACGCCGACGAACGCCGTCATCCACGGATGCACGTCGCACTTCGCGCGCACCATGACCTCTTCTTTGTCGAAGGTCTTCGTCAGGCGCATGTCCTTCGTGGGCATCATGTCGTTGAAGGGCGCGTTCTGGTCCGCCACGGTGCGCACGTTGTGGAGCACGGGGTCGCTGTTCAGGAAGACGACCTTCTGACCGACGCGCGCGCCGATCACGTGCGGGCGGTACACGCAGCCCTTCTGGTCCATGACGATCGGCTCGGCGGGCGGAGCCGGGCCCTTGTACGACTCGAGGCCCTTCTTCACGTAGACGAAGACGTTCTGGAGCTTGCCCTCTTTGACGAGGATGGCGTCCGAGTAGACCTTCCCCTTCGACTCGGTCGTGCACGTGCCGAGGTTCAGCTCTTTCGGCGGTGGCGGCGTGCCGTCGAGGCGCGTCGACGCCTTCAGGGTGCCGACGATGCTCTCGTTGGCGACCTGCTTCGGTCCACCGACGTTCGAGGGCTCGCTCGGCGCGAGCGGGCCGGTGCCGGACGTGGCCGCGGCCTCGTCACCGGAAGAAGACGAGCCGGTCAGCGCGGAGTGCGTGACCGTCAGCAGCACGGCGAGGATCGCGATCATCACGCCCGGAGAGATCTCCTTCCGGGTGTTCTGGATGTGCCGAATCGTCGAGCCGAGGAGGATGAGGCCCGCGAGGATCATCCAATTGTATTTGCTGCCGTACGCACCCGGGAAGTGGTTGCTCAGCATGATGAGCACCACGGGATAGGTCATGTAGTTGTTGTGCCGAGAGCGCGTCTTCGCGTGCTTGGCGAGCTTCTCGTCGGGCTTCTTCCGCGCGTTCACCGCGGCGACGAGGCCTTTCTGCGCCGGGATGATGTGGACCCAGACGTTCGTGGCCATCCACGTGCCCATCATCGCGCCGGTCATCAGGAACGCCGCGCGTCCGCTGAGCAGCTGCGTGAGGTGCTTCTCGACGCCGATGACGAGCAAGTACGTGATGACCGCCCCGACGTAGACGTTCTTCACGAGCGGCGAGCGCCAGAGGAGATCGTAGACGAACCACGATCCGATGAGCCCCACGACGCACGCGATGGTCGCCGCCGTCGGTGAGATGCTGGACACGTTGGGGTCGACGAGCGTGACGCCGCCGCCCTGGAAGTAGACGATGTCGAGGAGCAGCCAGCCCGTGAGCAGCGTGAACCCCGCCTCCCACTTGAACCAGTGGAGCCGCGCGGGCATCGCCTCCGGCGCGATGAGCTTCTTCTCCACTTGGTAGAAGCCGCCCGAGTGCACCATGTAGAGCTCGCCCTCGACGCCCTTGCGCGCGGCGTCCTCGACCTTGTCGAGATGGCTGTCGAGCCAGTTGAAGAAGAGCGAGCTGCCGATCCACATGATGGCGCTGATGACGTGCGCCCAGCGGACGAACAGATTGAGCCACTCGGTGACCGACTGCGGCGACATGATGTTCAGCTCCCGCGGTACGTCGAATAGCCGAAGGGACTCAGAAGGAGCGGCACGTGGTAATGCGCGTCTGCATCCTCCACCGCGAACACGATCGCCGCTTCGGGATAGAAGCCCTTCGTGCCCTGCGCGCCGAAGTACGCTCCGGTATCGAAGGTGATGCGGTACGTGCCCACGCGGAGCTCGCCCTCCGGGACGAGATCCTTGATGCGGCCGTCCGCGTCCGTCGTCGCCGCCTTCACGCGCGCGTAGCCCGCGTCTTCCTTCTTCTCGAGCGTCACCGCCACGCCTTGGGCGGGGCGGCCGCGGGTGATGTCGAGCACGTGCGTGGAAATCGATTTCATCGGAGCACCAGCTTCTCGAGCCTGAGGTCGGTGATGCGCCGCTGCTCTTCGGCAGCGCGGCGAAGCTCGGTCTCGGGGTCGTTCGTCATGCGCTCCTGCGCGATGGCGAGCATCTCCTCGGCCGACTTGCCCGTGGCGCACACGATGTAGATGCGCGCGAACTTCTCCTCGTACGCGCGGTTCGCGGCACGGAGCGCATCGAGGGTCGCCTGCGTGGCCGTCTCGACCTTCGCCTGCTCCTTCGCGCTCCAGCCCTGCGCGACCGCGCTCTGCGGGCCTTCCGCCTTCTTCTCACCGATGCGCGGGTGCGCGCGGAACGCCTCGTCCCACGCTTCCCGGGGCAGCGCATTCCAGATCTCGGCGGACCGCGCCTTCAGCGCATCGAGGGTGCGGAACGCGCGCTCGTTCTTGCGGCGCTCCTCGACCATCGCGCTGACCCAGGCCGACGACCCGCAGCACGCCTGGAGCGCGACGACGAGCTCGGGGTCAGGCATCGCGCGGAGGTAGCTCATGCCGGCGTGCTCGCGTCCCGGATCGGTGACGACGCCGAAGAGCCGCAAGCGGCTCACGCCTCCATCCGGCCAGATGCGCAGGCGCACGTGCGTCGCTCCGAGGCGGGCGCCGCGACTCTGCGCGAGCTCGTCCTCGAACACGTGCTGCGTGTGAGGCTGCAGGCTCGTCTTCGGCAGGAGAGGCACCCAGCCTTCGTCCTTCGAGCCGTCCGGGTCTGCGGCGCCGAACGCGACGCTCGTGACATCGAGCGCGGCGTGGTCCGGCGCGTTTCCTTTGAAGTGGAACGTGTCGATGATCGCGCGCTCGATCGTCCCTTCCGCGCCGAGGCGCACGACCACCCAATCGGGCCCCGGGCGGCGCGAGCGCTTCGTCTCCCAGCCATCGCCCATGTTCACGCCGCGTCCGGGCATGATCAGGTTGTGGCGCGAGCCGAAGAACATGTCGTTGCACGCGACGACGAGCGCGCCGTGCTCGGCCGCCGCGAGGTCGACGAGCTGCGGGCGTGCACGCGTCCCCATCCAGCGCGCGTGCGGCATGACCTGCCCGTGCACGCGGAGCCGCGCGACGCCGCCGTCCGGATAGATGTGGAAGCGCAGGTGCGTGAAGCGCTGGTCGGACGTGACCGCGAAGCGGTTCTTCGAGTCACCCTGGAGGTCGCTCCGCGGGAGGATCTCGGTCCACTGAATCTCATCGGAGAGAAGCGTGCGGAGGTCCGGGTGTCCGGGGATGCTCGCGCCTTCGATGGCGCACGCCTTCGGGTAGTTGCCCTTGAAGAAGGCGGTGTCGACGACGAAGCCGCGCACGATGCCCGGAAGGCCGAGCCGGATGATGCACGAGTCGAAGTCGGGATGCGGACCCGGCGTCGCAAAGGCGTACTCGCGCCGACGGCGTGATTCCCAGCCGTCCATCCACTTTCCGCGATCGGTGTACTTTCCATCGATGAAGATGGCCTCCTGCGGCTTCAGGAGGTTGTCTTTGCTGGCGAAGAAGTCGTCGCTCGCCCACAAAACGGAGCCGCCGAGTCGCTCGGCAGCGAGATCCACGAGCTCGGTAAAATCGGACATGGCACCCACGGTTCGGCCCGCCAGCCTACACGACCCCGAAGCGGCTTGCCTCGCCGCGCGGCGTCAGGTCCCGCCGAGGTTGCGGAGCCACTGTCCGCTCGGCGCGCGGGCGAAGCCGACCCCGCGCTCGTAGATCGTCTCGCCGCGGAGGATGGTGCGCATCACCGCGCCCTTCAGCGTGCGGCCCTGGTAAGGCGTGATCTTGTTCCGGTGCTCGAGCGTCGCCGCGTCGATCGCGTGCTCGGCCTCGGGATCCCAAAAGACGAGGTCGGCGTCACAGCCGACGGCGATCGCGCCCTTCCGACGGGTGAGGCCGGCGAGGCGCGCGGGGGCCGCGCTCATCCAGTGAACGATGTCGCGCACGCTGCGACCGCGCGCGCGCGCGCCCGTCCACACCGCCGAGAGGCCGATCTGCAGCGACGAGATCCCGCCCCATGCCTTCATGAAGTCGCCGGAGCCGGAGCACTTCAGCTCGGCGGTCGAGGGCGAATGGTCGGTGACCACTTGATCGACGAGGCCTTCCCGGAGGGCGTCCCAGAGCTTCTCGCGGTTCTCGGTCTCGCGAATGGGCGGCGCGCACTTGAAGGCCGTGCTGCCGTCCGGGATCTCTTCCGCCGCGAACGTGAGGTAGTGCGGGCACGTCTCCACCGTGAGCGGAACGCGTCCTTCGCGTGCACGGCGGATGGTCTCGAGGGCATCGGACGACGAGAGGTGCACGACGTGCGCGCGGGCGCCGGTCTCGCGCGCGAGGCGAAGCACGAGATCGACGGCGGCGTCTTCCGCGCGACGAGGCCGGGAGCGCAGATACGTCTCGTAGCGGCGCGGGTCGAGACCGAGCGCAGCCTTCTCGCCCTCCGCCAGCGGCGCGGGCAGCTCGGCGTGGACGAAGAGCGGCGCTCCGATGCGTGCGAGCTCGCGCATGCCCGCGCGCAGCTCTTCTTCGTGGACGTGAGAGAACTCGCCGACGCCGCTCTCGGCGAGGAAGCACTTGAACGCGACGGCCCCTTCGCGGAAAAGGTCCGCGAGCCCACCGTCGGCCTTGGCGTTCCCGGGCACGAGCCCGCCGCACAGCGCGACGTCGACGCGCGCTTTTTCCTCGAGCGCCCTCACCTTCGCGCGCAGCCCCTCCAGCGTCGTCGTGGGAGGCACGCTGTTCAGCGGCATGTCCACGAGCGTCGTGACGCCGCCTGCCGCGGCCGCGCGCGTCGCCGTCTCGAAGCCTTCCCACTCGGTGCGGCCAGGCTCGTTGATGTGGACGTGCGTGTCGACGAGCCCCGGCAGCACGGCAAGATCGCCCGCGTCGAGCGTGGGCGCACCGGCAGGGACGTCTTCGTACTCGGTGACCGCGACGATCTTTCCCTTCGCGACGTGAATCGCTGCGGCGCGCTCGCCCTCCGGCGTGAAGACACGGCGGCCGCGGACGACGGTGATGGCGGCTTCGTTCGACATCGCGATGTTGCCGAGTCTAAGGCGATTTCCGAGGGCTCGTCGCCTATACTCGAGCGCGATGCTGCCGTCCGAGAGCACGCTCCGATCGGCAGCTCCGGCCGGCCCCGGTTTGGACCTCGAGGAGGAGCCGCCGGTCGTGCTCGCGGGCGGCTTGCTCGTCGAGCTGCACCCGCCGCGCGTCGCGCAAGGAGACGTCCTCCTTCGCGGCGAGACGATCACGCAGGTGGGCGGCACGATGCCGGCGAACGTGCAGCGCATCGACGTCGGCGGTTGCATCGTCACGCCGGCGTTCGCGATCGCGCATACGCACCTCTACATGTCTCTCGCGTGCGGGATGCCGGCGCCGCCCTCGGCACCGCGCACGCTCGCCGACACGCTCCAGTGGGTGTGGTGGGCGCTCGACAAGGCGCTCGACGACGATCTCGTGCACACGTCCGCCCTCGTCGGCGCAGCGCTCGCGGCGAAGGCCGGCGCCGCGAGCATCGTCGACCATCACGCGTCGCCGCGCGCGATCGACGGCTCGCTCGATCGCATCGAGGCGGCGCTCGACGAGGTCGGGCTTCGCGGCGTCCTCTGTTACGAGACGAGCGACCGCGACGGACGAGGGCGACGCGACGGCGGCTTGCAAGAGAATCGCCGCTTCCTCGAGAAGGTACGGAGTGGCCGCACGAAGCACCGCGCGCTCGTCGGCGCGCATGCGCCCATGACGCTGAACGACGACTCGCTCGATGCCTTGCGCGAGCTCGCGAATGCGTACGGCGTCGGCATGCACATGCACGTGGCCGAGGACCTGACCGACCACCTCGATGCGGAACGGATTCGGCGCACGCCTCTCGCGGCGCGGCTCGAGCGCCTGGGCCTCGCGCGGAGTGGCTCCGTCGTCGCACACGCGGTGCAGCTCGATCCCGCCGTGACGACGGGTCTTCTCGATGCGGGCGCCTTCGTGGTGACGAACCCGCGATCGAACATGGCGCACGGCGTCGGCCTTTCGCCAGCAGCCGGCGCGAACGTGGCGCTCGGAACGGACGGCGTCGACGGCGACCTCCTCGCCGAAGCACGGGCGTATGCGCTTCGCCACGCCGAGGCGCGCGATGGGCTGGCGCGCGACGTCGGTGCGCGCATCGTGGCCGGTCAAAGGCTCGCCGCGCAGCTCTTCGGAGATGCGGTTCCGCCGAGGCTCGCGGCTGGCGCACGGGCCGACCTCACGGTGCTCGATTACGAGGCGCTGACACCGATGACGACGTCGAATGTGCTGGAGCACGTCGCTCGAGGCTGGACGAGCGGTCACGTGCGAGACACCATCGTCGGCGGTCGGTTCGTCGTGCGCGATCGCAAGCTCACAGCCTTGGACGAGCGGGAGCTCGTGCTCCGGAGTCGCGCCGCTGCCGCGCGGCTCTGGGAACGAATGCAGGGGTACGCCTGATGCCGGCACGCGGTCCCGATCTCGACGCGGGCGACCTCCTGCCCGGCACGAAGTACCGCATCGTCCGGCAGCTCGGGGCCGGCGGAATGGGCATCGTCTACCAGGTGGTGAAGCCGCCGGAGATCCAAGGCGTGCTCAAGCTGATGAGCAGCGAGCTCACCGCGCACGAAGAGTTCCGCACGCGCTTCCTCGACGAGGTGCGCGTCCTCGCCCAGCTCGATCACCCGAACATCGTCCGCGTGTTCGACTACGACTCGCTCTCCGACGGGACGCCGTTCTACGTCATGGAGCTGCTCCACGGCCGGACCGTGCGTGACGTCCTGGGGACGATGGACCATGTTCCGCCGCGGGTCGCGTTCGAGATCACGCGGCAGCTCTGCGAGGCGCTGCACTGCGCGCACACGAACGTCGTCCCGGTCATCCATCGAGACATCAAGCCGGAGAACATCTTCCTCCACGCGCCGCGCCACGGTGAGCCCGTGCTGAAGCTCATCGACTTCGGCGTCGTGGCCGTCGCCGATCGCCAGCACGACGGCGCGTTCGTCGGGACGTGGAAGTACGCGGCGCCGGAGCAAATCCGCGGCGAGCGCGCGACGCCGCAAACGGACCTCTACGCGGTGGGCCTCGTTCTCTACGAGATGCTCTGCGGAATGGGACCCTTCGAGCACTGCGAGAGCGGCGAGCTCGTCTCGCAGGCGCACCTCCGCGAGATCCCGGCGCCCGTCTCGAAGTTCGCGCCGTGGGTGCCGCCCTCCATCGTCGAGCTCATCGCGTCGGCCCTCGCGAAGGATCCGCGGCAGCGTCCGCGCGATGCGTATGCGTTCGCGGAGCGCCTGTTCGAGCTGGAATGGGCGAACGACGGCAAGGACCCGAGCGACCGCACGTCGGAAGGCCCGCTCTCGCGGTTTCTGAGCACGGTGCGCGGAGAGCCGGTGAAGGGCGCAGGCCCGAACGCGGTGGTCGTGGCGTCGCCGAATCGCGATCGCCTCGCGAACGTTCCGCTCGTCGGCGTGCCGCCGAACACGAAGCACGACGGACCCACGCTGCGCGGGATGGGAGGCACGCCACACGAGCCGACGTCGCCGGGAGAAGATGCGCTGCTCGCCGGTCTCGGCGCGCGCGCGGACCTCTTCCCGTCGAAGAAGGCGCGCGAGTCTGGCGCGAGCTACGACAAGGGCGCGCCGGTGGCGATTCACGCCGCGGGCGCGGACGGCGCGGCGGGGGTGGTGGGCGCGGCAGGCGCGAGGGGCGCGAAGATCGATGCGCGCGTGGCGCTCGATGTGACGCCGCGGCTGCCGGACGTCGCGCTCGCGTCGCGTGGTGCGGCGGGACCGGACGCGCCGACGGTGGACGCGCCGCCGAGCGATCCGAAGCTCGCCGCGGCGACGGCGATCGGGGCCGCGGCCGGGCCCGACGGAACGACGAAGCGGCTCGCGCGCGAGCCCGCGGCGGCGGTCGTCGCACGGAACGCGGGCGCATCGACGACCGTGGACAGCGACACGTTCGCGTCGCAAGAGTCCGACGCGCGGCGCGCGGTGAGGCCGCGGCCGACGCGGTTTGCATTTGCCATCGGGATTGCGGCGTTCGCGATCGTCGGTGCGATTGCGTTCGCGGCGCTGCGCGGGCGCAACGGCGCGGACGCGGCGAGCGGCGGCGTGGAGCATGCGGGCGCGGCGGCGGGCGGCGCGGGCGCGGGCGCGGGTGCGGCCGGCGCGGCGGCTGGTGAGGGTTCGCTCGGGAGCGCAGCGCCGCCGAAGGAGGAGCCGGCGCCGAGCGGGAGTGGGGCGGCGTCGGCGAGCGCGGCGAGCGCGGCGAGCGCGGCGGCTTCCGCAAGGCCGGGCACGAAGGGCGTGCATGGCGCGAGCAAGGGGCCCGCCGCGCACGTGCCGCCTTCGAATGTCGGCTCGCCGCCAGGCGCACAAGGCACGGCGGCGCATCCGCCGACGACGACGGCGCCCGCGGCGACTCCGCCGTCGGGCGGCCCCGCGCCGAAGACCTCGAAGCCGGACGACAGCTTCTTCCGCGACATGAGCGGCGGCTCGAAGTAAGCGACCTCACGAGCGTTTTCGCGCGCCATTGCACGCATGCAACGCGCGGGCGTGGCGGCGGCGCCTTTCGACGCGCACGCCGCGCTTGTAGATTTCGGGCAACTGCGGGACACGTCCGGCCGACGAGGGCGAGCTGCGCGCGGGCCGAGGTGGGCGCGCGCATGGAGGCGGGTATGCGTAAGCGGTTCAGTTTGATTGGGGCGCTACTCGTGACGGGTTGTGGCATCTTCGGCTCGGACGAGCCGGAGCAGGAGGCGCCGCCGCCGGCGACGCCGCAAGACAATGCGAAGCCTCCGGCCCCTCCGCAGCCCGGTCAGCCGATCGTCGGCATCTACGTCTCGAGCTCACGCGGAGCCGATGGCGCGACCGGCGGACCGAAAGCGGCGGTGCGCACGTTGAAGGAAGGCTTCGCGATCGCGAAGCGCGAGAACCTCCGCGTGATCGTCTGCGCGGAGGAGTACGCGGAGAACGTGGAGCTCGTCGACGGCGTCTCGGCGTACGGCTACTACGACTGCAGCGTCGAGCCGTGGCAGAAGGGCCCGCGCCGCGCCATCGTGCGTGCGCCGGCGAGCCCGGCGGTGATTGGGCGCGGCATCCAGAACGACACGCGTCTCGAAGGCTTCGAGATCTACGCGCCGGATCTGGACGGCACGCGCGCGAAGGATCGCGCCGGCACCTCCATCGCGGTGGAGGTCCGTGACTCGCAACGCGTGTTCATCAGCGAGTCCGTCCTGCGCGCGGGAAAGGGTGCGCCGGGTGAGGATGGCGTGCCCGGCGGAGCGAATGCGCTCGTCGGCTCGCCGAACGGCACTCCGGGAACCTCCCAGCAGCAAGCAAGCTGCGACGACGCCGTCCAGAACTGCACGCGCATCAAGGTCAATGGGCCTCTCGGGCCGTCGGTGACGTGCTCCGTCGGCCCCGCGCCTGGCCCGGGTGGGCAAGGCGGTGACGGCACCTGGTACTACGGCGGAACTGAAGGCCAGAACCTCACGCGCGTCACGCACGGGCGGCCCACGGTCGCGACGCCCGCCACGGCGCTCGGCGGGCCTCCGCGCACGTCCACGGAGAGCGCGCTGTTCCTGGCCGGCGCCCCCGGTGCTCCCGGCGGTCCGGGCACCGACGGCACGAACGGCGAATGGTCGATCGACGCGGAAGGTTTCGTCGTCGGCAACGGCGTGGCGGGTACCGATGGGAAACCGGGCCAGGGCGGCGGGGGCGGCGGGGGAACCGACGCCTGGTTCTGCGGCACGGGGCAGGCCTGCTCCGCTCCTTTCCCGTACCGGCGCAGCGCGACGGGCGGGAGCGGCGGCGCGGGCGGGTGTCCCGGGCTCGCGGGCTCTGCGGGCACGGGAGGTGGCGCGAGCATCGGCGCGCTCGTCATCCGCACGTCGCTGACGTTCGAGAACGTGCGCATCGAGACGTCGTCTGGCGGTGCCGCCGGGCGAGGAACGCTCGGCCAGGCGGGTACGAGTGGCGGCACGGGCGGCGCCGCCGGCGACTGGTCCGGCAAAGGCGGCGACGGTGGCAAGGGCGGGCGCGGCGGCATCAGCGGCCACGGCGCGCCGGGGCCGTCGATCGGCATCGCGTTCAGTGCGCCGAAGCCGACCGAGGTCGGCACCGTCGAGATCGTGCCCGGGCCAGGCGGTCGCGGACAGGAAGCGCTCGTCGATGCGGTCCAGCAGATCACGTTGCCCGCGGTCGAAGGCGTCTCGACGCCCCGCTACGAAATCAAGCTCTGACCCGATGCGACGCGCGCGCGCCATCGCCGCGCCGCTGCGCGTCAGAAAGCTGCCCTCCCCGGAGGCCTGGGCTACCCTTCCCGGGCCGCCGGCCACGAGGGCCGAAGGAAGAACGCAACCGATTCATGTCGAAGGCCGAAGGGGACCCGCGTTTCCGTCGTGACGTGCCGCAAGGCGCGGCGGGCACGGGCGCATCGAGCGAGGAGGACGCGAAGATGAAGGGCGCTTCGGCAGCAGCCACGAACCCCGACGAGATCCCGCCGACGCACGTCCTCGTCGCGGCGCACGATCAGGACCGCAAGGAGACGGAGGAGCTGCTCGCCGGCTTCGATCGACCTGGGCGCGGACCGAAGAAACCGCCGCGCGAGCGCGACTTCGTGGATTATTACGCGAAGAAGAAGGACGAGGGAGGCGCGCGTGGCGAGCGCCGCCCGTCCTCGTCGTCGCCGGCGCCGCCCGTGGTCGCGGGGCCGAAGGTGAAACAGGCCGACGTGGCGACCGTTGTGAAGCCGCGCAAGAAGGATGCGCCGCCGCTCGCCGTTTGGCTCTCGGCGGGGGCCGCGATGCTGCTCGTCGGAGGCGCGGTCGCATTCGTCGCCACGCAGGGTGAGCCGAAGCGGCCCGTGACGGTGAGCACCGCGCCGGGTCCGGCGACGACGATCAGCTCCGCATCGCCGGGGCGCGGCGGTGACGACATTCCGCCGCCACCTCCTGCGGAAGAGGGAACGGCGATGGCGACGAGCAACGTGGTGGTCACGGCCGCTCCGCCGGTCGCGCCGAGCGCGCCGTCGACGGCGTCGGCCGCGGCGCCGCGAGCGTCGGGAAAGCGTGAGCCTCGGGGCCAGGCAGGTGCCGGCGCGGCGAGCGCTTCGGCAGGCGGGGGCGCGGGCGTCACGCCTGCAGGTACCGCGAACGGCGCGAGCGGCGCGAACGGCGGGAACGGCGCGAACGCCAAGCCGCACGACGATTCGTTCATTCGCGAGATGAAGTGACGGATCTCTGTTTCTTTCCTGTAGTGAGTCCTTCTCGGAGCCACGATGCGACGACACGTTCTCTTCGCTTGCCTGCTGACCGCGCTCGCCGTTCCGGCGTTCCCTTCTGACGCCCGCGCCGACGACGCGGCGGTCGCCGAGGCGCAACAGCGCTTCCAAGAAGGTCTGGAGCTCGCCGATGCGAAGCAGCACGAGCCCGCGCGCCTCAAGTTCCAGCAAGCTTGGGCGGTCTTCAAAGCGCCGGCGGTGCTCTACAACCTCGCGCGCTCCGAGCAGCTGACGGGACACGATCTCGAGGCGCTCGAGCACTATCGAACGTTCGTGAAGATCAGCGCGACGGATCCGAAGATCACGGACGCGATGCGCGAAAAGGCCGCAAAGAACGTCGAAGAGCTCGCGAAGCGAGTCGGGCAAATCGAGCTCGAAGTTCCTTCCGCGGCGCGCGTGACCGTCGACGGCAAACCCGTCGAGCCTCCCGCGAGCGGACCGCGCGACCCGGTGCCCGTCGCGCCCGGCCGGCACATGGTCGAGGCGACGTTCGAAGGCAAGTTGAAGAGCGTCACCGTCGAGTGCACCGCGGGCAGCACGACGCGCGCGAAGATCGAGTTCGAGAGCGGCGGAAGCTTCACCGAGCCCCCGGGCACGGGTGAGCGGCGTGCGAGCTGGAGCACCGCACGGTTCGTCACCGTCGGCACATTGAGCGGTGCGGCTATAGCCGGAGGCGTGCTCTTCTTCGTGTTTCGGGGCGCCGCGCAACAGAATGTTGAGGACGCACGCGCGCTCCTCGGCGGCCGCAGCTGCGTAGGCCTGTCGGGTACGCCGGACTGCGAGGCTGCCGCATCTTTGAAGGACGATCGGGACGGAAACGTTACGGCGAGCACGGTCTCGCTCATCGCCGGCGCGGCGTTCGCCGCCGGCGCACTCGGCGCTGCTTTCGCCTGGCCAAGGAGCACATCGGCTTCCGCGCGCATCGTGCCCGTGATTTCGCCGACACTCGGCGGTGCGAGCTTCGCCGGTACTTTCTGAGGAGTAGGCAATGCGCAAATGGATTGCTGGACTTGCGAGCATCACCGCGGCGAGCGCGCTAATTCTCGCGTGCGGCGTGGGGAGCGACTGCGACTTCGGGCTCTGCGCCGCGCCTGTCAGCGAGCAGGACGCTGACGCAGGCAACGACGGTCCCTTCGACCCTGATGCACGCCCGCCGGGCTGCGACGGTTCGAAGGAGCAGAAGGCGCAGCCGGCGTGCCTGAGCGACCAGTTCGCCGTATTCGTGTCGCCGCTCGGGAGGCCGGACAACCCGGGTACGAAGCTAGCGCCGGTGAACACCATCACGCGGGCGCTCCAACTCGTCGGCGGCGCGCGACAGGCGATCTTCGTGTGCGACGGAAGCTATGAGGAGCGGCTCACGATCAAGGTGCCCGCAAGCATCTACGGCGGGCTCGCCTGCGCTGGCTCTTCGTGGACACCGTCGACGGGACGCGCAGTCATCGGCACTCCGCAGGAGCCCGGGTTCGCGCTAGACATCAGCGCCGCGGGCGCCTTCGAGATCGTTGACATCGAAGCTGTCGCCGCCCCGGGCACGTCGGAATCACCGAACAGTGTCACCTTGCGTGCGGTGAACACTCCAGGCCTGGCGCTGCGGCGAGTCGTCCTGCGCGCCGGCGTCGGTGCCCCAGGAGCGAAGGGAGACTCGGGAATCGCAGGGACCAGGGACCCTGTCGACGGGAAAGGACGAAGCGGTTCGGCAGGCGCGGGAGGGATGGCGAAGACCTGCACATGCAGCATAGGCGGACCTACAACCGGCGGAGCCGGTGGAGGTCCGAGCAACGGCGGCGGCCTGGCCGGGAGCGGTGACGTCGTGGGAGCGCCACCAACGGACGGTGCAGGAGGCGCAGGCGGCATTACCAACTGTTCGACCGGCGCGGGTCACGAAGGAGCGAGTGCGCCAGAACGCACGCCCGCCGAGCCGCCTACGAGTATTGGTCAAATCAAAGGCAACGACTGGGTGGCAGCTAACGGAGTGAGCGGGGCAGACGGACAGTCGGGTCAGGGGGGCGGGGGCGGCGGCGCGAACGGCGGCGGAGGTGGCGGCGGTGGCGGTTGCGGTGGTTGCGGAGGCGGCGGCGGCAAAGGCGGGAAAGGGGGCGGTGCAAGCATCGCCATCCTGGCAATCAACTCACCCCTTTCGATTGGAAGCTCGGAGCTGCGCACCGCGAGCGGCGGTCGCGGTGGGCAGGGCGGAACCGGCGCGACCGGCGGCGCACCGGGATTCTCAGGCACGGCAGGGTCCGGCGGTGCAGGCGCAGACGGCTGCGCCGGCGGGCAGGGAGGTGCGGGCGGTGGCGGTGGTCACGGCAGTGGTGGTGCGGGTGGTGTTGAGGCGGGCGTCCTCTACCAAGGGTCAGCGCCGACGCACGATGCGCAGACAACGATCCTCCTGAGCGCAGAGCCGGCGCCAGGCGGCGAGCCAGCCGCCGCGGGCGCGAAAGAGGGCCCGCCAGGCAAGAAGGCCGCCGTACTCGACGCCGCGTCGCTGTAGTTGTTCGGGCCGGTCTCGTCGGCGTTGGTCTCGGCGTCGGCTTCGCGATGTCTTCGCAAGGAGCGAAGGACGACTCGGAGGAGCTCCGACGCACGAACCCGGGTCTCTGCACGGACGCCGGGTCGGCGCGGTGCCAGGAGTACGACGGCAAGCGAGACGACGCGGAGTCCGCGGCCGCGGTCTCTTACGTCGGCTACATCGCGGGCGGCGCGCTGCTCGCCTCCGCCGTCGTGACGTATCTGCTGTGGCCGAAATCGAGCGAGCGAGCGGCGGGTTGGAAGCCGCAACCGGTGGTCGGCGTGGGCGTGGTAGGCGCGGGCTTCGAAGGCCGCTTCTAGGACGGGGAGATCACGATGCTGAAGCGAACGACGAGTGCAGCACTGCTAGCGACCCTGGGCCTCCTCGCAGCCGCGTGCCCCGCCTCCCTCGACGACCAGTGCGCAGACAATGCGTGCGTGGGCGGGTCGGTCGGCGAAGGCGGCGTGGATGGCGACGGCGGCGGCGGCGATGCGCCGGTGGATCCGTGCCTCGACAAGCCGACGGAGCCGAGATGTCTGGATGAGACGAAGGCGATCTTCGTGTCGGGCGCCGTCGGCAACGACGAGACGGGCGGCGGGACCAAAGTAGCCCCTTTCAAGACGCTGAAGGCCGCCCTCGCGAAGCTCACCGCCGAGCGGCGCCGCGTCTACGTGTGCACCGGCGACTACGCCGAGGACGTGGAGCTCACGGCCGCGCACTCCGGCGTGAGCATCTTCGGCGGCCTCACCTGCACGTGGGACGCCCCAGGCCCGCCCCCGAAGATCGGCGCAACGCAATCCCCGCTTCGCGTAACCGCGACGACGGGCCTGGCCATCGCCGACGTCTCCTTCGAGGCAAAAGACGCGCAATCCGGCTCGAGCATCGCCGCCTTCTTCAACGGCGGCGACGCCACGCTGAAGCGCGTCCGCCTGGCCGCCGGCAAGGGCGGCATCGGCGCAGCCGGCACGCTGACGGCGTTCAACAACTTCCCTTCGCAAGCGGATCTGAATGGCAATCCCGCGCCGGACGGAGTTACTGGCGGGCCCGCAAAAGCGGTGATGTGCCCGGGTGGTCTCGAGACCATCGGTGGGAAGGGCGGAGATCCCGCGAAGTCAGGGATGAAGGGCGCTCCGGGCACAGCCGACAACGGCGGCAAGCTCTCGACGTGCGCACAGGATCTGACCGGCGCGTCCGCTCCGCCGACCGACCCTGCTCAAGGAGCAACCGCCGTCGGCCGCATCACCGAAAGCGGCTGGCTGCCGGAGCCGGGCGCAGACGGAATGCCGGGGTCGCCCGGGCAGGGAGGCGGCGGCGGCTACGGCAACGACGGAGCTGGCGGCGGCGGGGGCGCTGGCGGCTGCGGCGGCGCCGGCGGCGGAGGTGGGAAGGGCGGCGGCGCGAGCATCGCGCTCGCGTCTCATCTCGCGACCATCACGCTCGTCGAAGTCGAGCTCGTGGCCTCGCAAGCGGGCGGCGGCGGCCCGGGAGCGCTCGGGCAAGACGCGCAGGCAGAGTTTGGCGCGCGCGGAACGGGAAGTGGCTTCGCGTGCAACGGCGGCAACGGCGGGCGCGGCGCGAAAGGCGGCGCCGGAGGTGGCGGCGCCGGAGGCAGCTCCTTCGCAATCGCCTACAAGGGCACCGCACCGACTCTCGACGCAGCGACGACATCGAAAATCCGCCTCGGCCAGAAGGGCGAAGGCGGTCAACTCCCAGGCACCAACGCCGGCATCGCCGGCGAAGCGCGCAACATCTACCAGAGCGACTAACTCACTCCGGACGCGGCAGCCGGTCGGCGCGCAGCACGAGGATCCTCCGAGTCGGTCGAGATCCCGTAGCAGCGAAGCGGGCCGGCGAAGGCTCCGCGAGGGTCGTGCGCTGTCGCCCATTGCGAGGCAGAGTCGTTTGCACGAACAAGGCAAGAAGGACTTCGCTGCGGAACGACGGGAGACTGCGGCCCGCCCATAGCGTCACGTGCACCGGCTTCCCGTGCTTGTGCGTAGGCCGCCTTCGATGGTGCCGCACGCACGCACGCACGGACGCGGGCGCCGGCCGGGACGGACCGCCGGCGCTTGCCACTCCACGTTCGCCGGTCAGCGAACGCGAGTCAGCTCGCCGGCAACCGGCGAGGTCGCTTCATGAATGGGGCGATAGTACGCCCTCGTGAACGCGCCCCGTCACGGCGGCCCGGCGGTCGCGCCCGCGATCGCCGCATTCACGTGAGGGCAGAACGCGCGGCAGCAGCGCAGACCCGACCACGTCTGTCGCGCGGCCGCCGAAGCTCAGCTCGCCGTAGGGGCAGTGCCTCACGTCCGCGTCGGCGCGCACGTCAGCCGCCGCCTCCGCATCCGCATCCGCCTCCGCCTCCGCATCCGCATCCGCCTCCGCCTCCGCCTCCGCCTCCGCCTCCGCCTCCGCCTCCGCCTCCGCATCCGCATCCGCACCATCATCCCGCCTCGCCGCTCCGCTCCCTCCCCTCGCGCCCGGCCACCTGCCGCACGCCGCCTCCCCTCCACCCCGCGCCGCGGCGCCGCAGGCGGGCGCTCGTCTTGCCAGGGATGCGTTGACGCAATACCTCCACTGCATGTGGGAATCGCTCGAGCAGTGGCTTTCCGGCAGCTTCATGCCGCACGGGCATTGCTACTTATGGACGCCCGTCATGGTGTGGCTCCAGGTGATTTCCAACCTGGTGATCGGGCTCGCCTACGTTTCGATTTCGACGACCCTCTACATCATCATCCGCCGCATACGAGACATCCCGTTTTCGTGGATGTACATCGCCTTCGGCATTTTCATCATCACGTGCGGGTGCACGCACCTGCTCGACGTCGTCACCATCTGGCGACCCGTGTACTGGCTCGACGGGAGCGTTCGCGCGCTCACCGCAATTGCTAGCGCCGGCACCGCGCTGCTCCTCGTGCCCCTGGTCCCCAAGGCCGTCGCGCTCGCGAACGCGGCGCAGGTCAGTCACGAACGCGGCGAGAAGCTCGAAGCGACCTACCGCGAGCTAGCCATCGCACACGAGAAGGCGACCGAGCTAGAGCGCCTGAAGACGCAGCTCTTCGCGAACGTCAGCCACGAGCTCCGTACGCCGCTCACGCTCGTCCTCGGCCCCGCCGCACGCCTCCGTGAAGCCGAGAACCTCACCGCCGAGCAGCGCCGCGACCTCGAAGTGATCGAGCGCAACGCGCGGCTGCTCCTCAAGCACGTGAACGACCTGCTCGACGTCGCCAAGCTCGAGGCTGGCCGAATGTCGCCCGACTATGCGCGCGTCGACATCGCGGCGCTCGTCCGCCGCGTCGCTGATCTCTTCGAGTCCGCCGCCCACGAACGCGGCATCGAGCTTCGCGTCGATGCACCGGCCTCGCTGGAGGCCGAGGTGGACAGCGACAAGATCGAGCGCGTGCTCGCGAACCTCCTCTCGAACGCGTTCAAGTTCACGCCGCCGCGCGGGACGATCCGCGTCACCGTCACCGACGCGGCCGCAACCGCCGATGCCACCGCGACCGCGAACGGTGACGCGCGCGACAGCGTGCACATCGAGGTCGCCGACAGCGGGCCTGGCATCCCGGCGGCCCAGCGCGATCGCGTGTTCGAGCGGTTCTCGCAGGTCGACGCCGCGAATGCCGGTCGCGGCGGTACGGGGCTCGGCCTCGCCATCGCACGCGAGTTCGCCGAGCTGCACGGCGGCGCGCTCACCGCAGACGCGGCGCCGGAAGGCGGAGCGCTCCTCGCGATGCGGCTTCCGCTTCGCGCGCCCGAAGGCACACCGGTGCGCACCGCGAGCGTCGTCCCGCCCGCATCCAGCTCCGCGCCGGCGCTCATCGCCAGCGCAGCAACGACCACGGCGCGCGCCGCGACAGCCTCCACCTCCGCGGCAACGTCGACCTCCCTCGCAGCGGCCACGTCCGCGGCGACGGCCACCACCCCCACGCCACCCCGCGGCCCGGAACCGAGCGCCCCCGACGCGAGCTCCGTCCGCGCCACGAACAGAGACCCTCGGCCGCTCGTGCTCGTCGTCGAAGACAACGCCGAGATGAACGACTTCATCACGAGCTCGCTCGGCAGCTCCTATCGCACCGCCCGCGCCTACGACGGCGCCGAGGGCGCGGAGCTCGCGCGGCAGCTCGTGCCGGACGCGATTGTCACCGACGTGATGATGCCGCGGATGACCGGCGACGAGCTCGTTGCCGCCATCCGCAAGGTGGAGTCGCTCGTCGATACGCCGGTGCTCGTCCTCACCGCAAAGGCGGACGACGACCTCCGCGCACGCCTCCTCGCGCACGGCGCGCAAGACTACGTGATGAAGCCCTTCTCACCGGAGGAGCTCCGCGCGCGCGTGAAGAACCTCGTCGCGATGAAGCGCGCGCGCGACGTGCTGCAGCAGGCGCTCGCGTCGAAGTCGGAAGACATCGATGCGCTCGCGGACGAGCTCGATGCGCGCGCGCGCAACCTCGCGATCACCTCCGATGCGCTCGCTGTCGCGCGTGATCACGCCGAGCGCGCGAGCAGCATGAAATCGAGCTTTCTCGGCATGGTCTCGCACGAGCTGCGGACGCCGCTGACCGCGATACAGCTCCTGGTCGACCGCCTCCTCGAAGACGCGTCCCTCAGCGCGAAAGCACGAAAGAGCGTGGAACGCATGGCAAGCTCGGTCACGCGTCTCGCGGCGCTCGTCGACTCACTGCTCCAGTTCGCGCGGCTCCAGCACCGCACCGTGAAGACGAGCATCGAGCGCGTCGACCTCGGCGCCGTCGTGGCCGATCTGGCCCCCGAATTCGAAACCGCAGCCCGCAACAAGGGGCTCGCCTTCGAGATTCGGCGCGAGACTCCACGACCCGGCAGCGGAAGTCTCGTCATCGAGTCGGACCTCAAGCTCGTCCGCCTCGTGCTCGCCACGCTGCTCGAGAACGCCGTGAAGTTCACCGAGGAAGGCGGAATCACCGTGACCGCGCGCGTCGAGGGACCTCACGGCGTTCTCCGCATCGAAGACACCGGTCCGGGTATCTCGGATGCGGATCGCGCGCGCATCTTCGAGCCCTTCCATCACGTCGCCGAAACCCGCCACAAGCACGTACCTGGGGTCGGCCTCGGGCTTTCCCTCGTGCGAGAGATCGTCGACAATCTCGGAGGGAAGATCGAGGTCCGCTCCGCGGTCGGCAAGGGCAGCACGTTCATCGTGACCCTCCCCGTCGCGGCGGCCCGGGCAGCATAGTGGGGGCCGCGATGCCGCTGGCAGAGCACGAGATCATGATCGTGGAAGACGACGACGACATTCGCGAGCTGCTCGCGGAGATGCTCGGCGATCAAGGCTACGGCGTGCTCACGGCGCGGAACGGCAGGCACGGGCTCGACCTCCTGCAGGGGAAGAGACCGCCACCGTGCGTCGTCCTTCTCGACCTGATGATGCCCGTGATGGACGGCTGGGAGATGCGCGCGGAGATGCTCGCCGTACCCGAGCTCGCGTCGATTCCCGTCGTCGTCGTCTCCGGGGCAGCGGACGTACAAGATCAGAGCGACGCACTCTGCGCCACGCGCGTGCTCACGAAGCCGGTGAAGTGGCCGGACCTGCTCGCGTCGGTGAAGTCGATCTGCGGGACGTGAACGGCCGCGCGTCGTCGGGACAGCTCTCGTCGCTCACCGGTACGGTGACGGCGCCGCGTCGAGCGCGCGCACGAGGAGACCGAGCGGCTCGTCGAAGCACGAAGGATGCTCCATGGGCTCGAACGAGAGGCGCACGAGCGCCCGCGTCATCGCGATGTCGCGAACGCCCTCGCACGCAAGCGCCGGCGCGAACGCACGCGCGAGACCCGCGTCTTCGGCGGACGCGAGCGCGCCCGGTCGCAGAACGAGGACGGCCGCGAGATGCCCCGAGTCCCGCGCGATCTCGACCTCCGGCGCTCGCGCCGACTCGCTCGTCACCCCCGGCGCGAACCGAACGCGCCAGCCCCGGATGATCATGGCGGGAGAGAGCGCCTCCGGGACCGGACGGCGCATCGATGGTCAACGTGTCCAGCACCGCCCGGTCCACGCGCTGGAAGCGATGACGTTCACGCCGAAGAGCGAGGTCTCGGGCCCAGCAGCCGGGCGACCGGCGGCTGGGCCCGCTCCGCCTACTCCGCCGCGGGACGCGAGACGACGGCCGGGACGTCCTGCGCTGCGGCCGAGGCGAGCCGCGCCTTCACCGCCGCGAGGATCGCCTCGTGCGTCGCCGGCGAGCGGAGCGGGACCTCGCCGCCCTCTCGGCCGAACGCCGCGACGGCGTCTCGAATCGCTTCGCGCACGCTGATCGCCAACATCAACGGCGGCTCGCCGACCGCCTTGCTGCCGTGGATGACGCCCTTCTGCGCCGCGTTCGCGAGCAACGTCACCTGGAACCGCTCCGGCGCATCGCCGATCGCCGGAATCTGGTACGTGCTCGCGGAGTGCGTGAGGAGCCGTCCCTCCTTCGACCAGAGCAGCTCTTCCGCGGTCAGCCACCCCATGCCTTGCACGAAGCCGCCCTCGATCTGCCCGCGATCGATGCCGGGGTTCAGCGACTCGCCCACGTCGTGGAGGATGTCGACCGCGACGACGCGCTTCATACCCGTGTAGCCGTCGACCTCGACCTCGGCAACGGCAGCTCCGTACGCGAAGTAGAAGAACGGCTTCCCCTTCCCCTTCGCCTTGTCGTAGCCGATGCCTGGCGTGCGATAGAACCCGGTCGCCGAAAGCGGGATCTGCTTCATGTACGCGCGGTCCACGATGCGCTCGAACGGGACCTCGACGCCGGGGACCTGAGGCGCGCGCGCGACACCCCGCTCGAACAGCACCGCACCCGCCGGCACCGTCATCGACGACTCGGCACCGAGGAGCTCTGCGGCGACCGGAGCGAGCCGCTCGCGGATCGTCTCGCAGGCCGCCTTCACGGCTTGGCCGTTGAGGTCCGACCCGCTCGAGGCCGCGGTAGCCGACGTGTTCGGCACCTTGTCCGTCTGCGTGCGCATCACGCGGATGCGTTCCGCGGGCAGGCCGAGCTCGCGCATCGCGATGCCCTTCACCTTCGTGTACAGCCCCTGCCCCATCTCCGTGCCGCCGTGGTTCACCTGCACGGTTCCGTCGCGATACACCAGGACGAGCGCGCCCGCCTGGTTCAGCCAGGTGGCCGTGAACGAGATGCCGAACTTCACCGGAGTGATCGCCAGACCTCGCTTGATTCGGGCGCTTTTCGCGTTCGCCGCATCGATTTCGCGGCGGCGCTCCTCGAAGCGCGAGCTGGCGAGCAGCGATGTCCAGATCTGCGGAATCCGCTCGTCTTCGAGCTCCTGACCGTAGTGCGTCGTGTTCGTCTCGCCGACGCCTCGATAAAGGTTGCGCTCGCGAACGACCTCCGGCCGGAGGCCCGTCTCGCGCGCGATTCGGTCCATCACCTCTTCGATGACGAGCATGCCCTGCGGGCCGCCGAAGCCGCGGAAGGCGGTGTGCGAGACCACGTTCGTCTTCGCGACGCGGCTCGAGAGCTCGGCGGCGGGCAGGTAGTACGCGTTGTCGACGTGGAAGAGGCCGCGGTCGGCGATCGATTCCGACAAATCGAGCGCCCACCCGCCATCGGCGAAGAGCTCGATCTTCGCGCCGAGCACGCGCCCTTCGTCGTCGAAGCCCACCTTGTAGCGCGCGTAGAAGGGATGACGCTTGCCAGTCATCTGGATGTCGACGTCGCGGTCGAGCTGCACGCGCACGGGGCGCCCCGTCTTCACCGAGGCGAGCGCGACGAGGGCCGCCCAGCCGTTGCCCTGCGTCTCCTTCCCGCCGAAACCGCCGCCCATGCGCGGCGACTGAACGGTGACTTTGTTGCGCGGCACGTCGAGCACGTGCCCGACGATCGCCTGCACCTCGGTCGGAGGCTGCGTCGACGACGAGACGAAGACCTCGCCGTCTTCGCCGGCCTCTGCCCAGGCGGCGTGCGCCTCGAGGTAGAAGTGCTCCTGCCCGCCGATGTCGAGATCTCCTTCGACGATGCGAGGGCTCGCGGCGAGCGCGGCGGCGTGGTCACCGCGGCGAATCACGTGCGGCTGCGTGTGGAAGCTGTCTTTCGCGACGGCCTCGCGTGCACCGAGGACGGCGGCGAGCGGCTCGTACTCGACCTTCACCTTCTCGGCCGCGCGACGGCACACGTCGGCCGAGCTCCCGACGACGAGCGCAACGAGCTGTCCGTGGTAGAAGACCTCGCCGTCGGCGAACAGCGGCTCGTCGTGCCGTACGGCGCCGACGTCGTTCATGCCCGGCACGTCCGACGCGGTGAGCACGCAGGCGATGCCCGGCTCGGCCGCCGCCGCCGATGCGTCCATCGACACGATGCGCGCGCGGGCGTGCGGCGATACCACCGGCCACACCTCGAGCATCTCGCGCCGGCGTGCGACGTCGTCGACGTAGAGAGCGCTGCCGGTCACGTGGCCGATCGCGCTCTCGTGGTCGAGCGCGCGGCTCGCGTCACGAGGACGGAACGCGGCGTCGTCGGTGCGCTCGTACACGATCGGCTTGTCTTGCGCTCCGCTCGATTCCCCACGGAAGAACTTCTCGAGGAGCGAGACGACGAGGTCCCGTCGGTACGCCGCGCTCGAGCGGTGATCGTCGATCGGCGAGAGCTCCGTCGCGAGGACCCCCTGCGCCGCCGTGATCGTGGCCTCGTCCCAGCGCTTGCCGACGAGAAAGGCCTCCGTCTTTCGCGCACGCGTCGGCGTCGCGGCCACGCCTCCGTAGGCGAGGCGCGCAGCGACCACCGTGTCCGAAGCGTCGAGGTCGACCACGAACGCCGCGGCGGTAATGCTGATGTCGAGCTCTCGCCGCTTCGACACCTTGTACGTCTCCATCTTGCGACGGACGCCGGTCTTGGCGACGTTGCGCGGGAACGTGATCCACTGGACGATCTCGTCGGGCGCGAGGACCGTCTTTCGGTACGCGACGAAGAAGTCCGCGAGCGGCACGGTGCGCGTGCCGTCTTTCTTCGCGAGGACGACCTCGGCATCGAGCGCCAGCATGATGGGAGGCATGTCGCCGATCGGAGAGGCCGTGACGATGTTCCCCGCGAGCGTGGCTCGATTGCGGATCTGCCGTGAAGCGAACGCCCACAGCATCTTGTCGATCATCGGGTACTCGCCGGCGAGCGCCTCCTCCAGCGCGGTCAGCGTGGCTGCACCGCCGACCTTCCAGCGGTCGTCCGTCTTCTCGATGCGCGTGAGCTCGCGGACGCCTTCGGTCGAGACGAGCAGGTCGTACCGGCGATGCTGCTTGTTGATGTAGACGCCGATCTCGGTGGCGCCAGCGACGAGCTCCGCCTTCTCGCGATGGGTCGCTTTGATCTCGAGCAGCTCGCCGAGCGACGTGGGGCGGAGGAACGAACGCCCCTCGCCCTCGTACGCGACCGCTGCTACCGCGCCGTCGTTCTTCTTCAGGCGCAGCTGGAAGAGGTCTTCCTTCGCGTTCGCGTCGCCTCGCGCGGCGAGCGCATCCGCGAGCGCCTCGCGAATCGGCCGGTACCCCGTACACCGGCAGAGATTGCCGTTCAGCTGATCACCGATCTTCGCGCGCACGTCGGACGCCGACGCGTCCATGTCGGACCGGTAGTAAGCCTCGAACATCGAGACCACGAACCCGGGCGTGCAGTAGCCGCACTGCGAGCCGTACGCGTCGACCATCGCCTTCTGCACGGGATGCAGCTCGGCCGGCGTGCCGACGCCTTCGACGGTGACGACCTCGCGGCCAGCGACCATCGGCAAGAGCGTGATGCACGCGTTCACCGCACGGTACGTCCGCTCGCCGCGCGCGTTCGTATCCACCAGCGCGACCGTGCACGCGCCGCAATCGCCCTCCGCGCACCCCTCCTTGCTACCCGTGCGCCCGGTGTTGCGGAGCCAGGTGAGGAGCGACGTGCTGGTCGACACGCCGGAGACGCGCACGGTGCGGCCGTTCAATACGAAGTCGAACGCGGACGAGGCCATGCGGCCATAATACGCGTCCGCGCTACGCCGGCGAAGGGCCGCGCTTCCTCCACGAAACCATCTCTGCGGCGATGGCAACCGCGATCTCCTCCGGGAGACGCGCGCCGATCTCGATGCCGATGGGCATGCGAACCCGCGCGCGGTCCTCGGGCGAGAAGCCCTTCGCCTCGAGCCGCTGGCGCGTCCGCTCCGCCTTCGCGCGGCTGCCAACGCCGCCGACGTACGCGAACCCGCGTCGGAGCGCCCATTCGATGGCGCGCTGATCGAGCGCATGGTCGTGGGTCATCACCAGGCACACGCCGCGTGGGTCGACCGTCTTGCCGACCTCGTCGAAATCGCCGGCGACGCAGCGGGCGCCCGCGATGCGCTCTCCCTCTGCCCAGCCCTCGCGCCCATCGACGACGGTCACGGCGAACCCGAGCTTCGCGAGCATCGGCGAGACGGCGGTGGCGACGTGACCGGCGCCCACGACGAGGCACGGGACGAGTCCCTCGATCGGCTCGAGCAGCATGACGACGCGGCCGCCGCAGCACATTCCGAGCTCGGGCCCGAGCGCGAACGTGCGGAGCTCGTGCTTCGCGAATTCGTCGCGCGCCATCGTCACGAGCGCTTCGAGCGCCGCTCGTTCGACCGCGCCGCCTCCGACCGTGCCGACGCACGTGCCGTCTTCGGCGAGGTAGAGCTTCTGTCCCGGCGTGCCCGGTGCCGAGCCATGACGCTCGACGACCGTGGCCATTGCTCCGCGCAGGCCCCGCCCTCCGCACGCGGCGGCGACCTCGAGCACGCGTGCCGCAGTTCCCGGCTCGGGACGCGGAAGCTCGCCGCTCACAGCGGCGTCCGCGTCGCCGAGCGCGGGCGAAGCCGCAGGAAGAGGACGAACGCGCGACGACACCACACGATTGTACATGCCAGCTCGGCGAGTTCGCCTATCGTAGGTCGCCGCGATGCCAGGCCAGGGGCAGCACAACTACGATCCGAGTCAAGTCCTCGTCATGATCCTCGCGGGAGGTGAAGGCAAGCGCCTCTACCCTCTCACGCTCGATCGCGCGAAGCCCGCCGTGCCGTTCGCAGGACGGTACCGAATCATCGACATCGTCCTGTCGAACTTCGTCAACTCGGGGCTCTCCCGCATCAAGATCCTGACGCAGTACAAGAGCGCTTCGCTCGAAGAGCACATTGCGCGCGTCTGGCGGCTGTCGCCCATCCTCGACCAGTTCATCGAGGCGATTCCTGCGCAGCAGCGCACCGGCCTCTCGTGGTTCAAGGGCTCGGCCGACGCCGTCTACCAGTGCCAGCACGTCATCACCGACGAGAAGCCGGAGATCGTCTGCATCTTCGGCGGTGACCACGTCTACAAGATGGACGTGCGCCAGATGATTCAGGCGCATCTCGCCCGCGATGCGGCGGCGACCGTCGCGGCCATCCCGGTGCCGCGCAAAGAAGCGAGCTCGTTCGGCGTCATCGAGACGGACCAGAACGGGCGCATCATCGGGTTCCACGAGAAGGTGCAGAACCCGCCGACGATGCCGGGCTCGAGCGACATGTGCCTCGCCTCGATGGGCAACTACGTGTTCCGCACGACCGACCTGATGCGTGAGCTCGCGCGCGACGCCGCCGTCGAGACGAGCAAGCACGATTTCGGGCACGACATCCTCCCGCGCATGGTCGCCGACGGTCAGGACGTCTTCGTCTACGACTTCAACAAGAACAACGTGCCCGGCGAAGAGCCCCGCGCGCATGGCTACTGGCGCGACATCGGTACGATCGAGGCGTACTGGGAGGCGCAGATGGATCTCATCGCGATCCACCCCCTCTTCAATCTCTACAACGAGCGCTGGCCGATCCGCACGGGCGTGACCCACGACCCGCCGGCGAAGTTCGTCTTCCGCGACGAGGCCCACGCCCGCGTCGGTATCGCGACCGACTCGATGGTCAGCCACGGCTCCATCATCTCCGGTGGTCGCATCCACCGAAGCGTGCTTTCGGTCGGCTGCCGTATCAACTCGTTCAGCGAGGTCGAGGAGAGCGTCCTCTTCGAGCGCGTCCGCATCGGTCGCCACGCGAAGATTCGCCGCTGCATCATCGACAAGGACGTCGAGGTGCCTTCCGGCGTGGAGGTCGGCTTCAACCTCGAGGCCGACCGGAAGCGATTCTTCGTGACCGAGAACGGACTCGTCGTCATCCCGAAGCGCGCGAAGCTCGACGACGAGAAGATGTGGCGACTCTAGGAGTCGTCACTCGGCAGCATTCGGCGTAGGCGACGACGGCGCCGCATACAGCGGAGGGATCGCGCTCGTGCGGCCTTGCGGCGGCATCGGTCGCGGAGCCGCGAGCTCTCGCTCTTCGAGCCGCCCGTGCATCCACACGAGGAGCTCGGGCGCGGGCAGCGGACGGCTGAAGAAGTAGCCCTGGATGGAGTCGCAACCGAGCGTGCGCAGGTAGTCGAGCTGCTCTTCGGTCTCGACGCCCTCGGCGACGACGTGGAGGTGGAGCTTCTGCGCCATGGCGACGACGGCGGCGGTGATGGCGCCTGCGCTGGTGTCCGAGAGCGCGTCACGCACGAAGGAGCGGTCGATCTTCAGGGTGTCGAACGGGAATCGCCGCAAGTAGCCGAGCGACGAGTAGCCGGTGCCGAAGTCGTCCAGCGCGAGCCACACGCCCATCGCCTTGAGCTCGGCGAGGACGTCGAGCGCGTACTTCGTGTCGTTCATCACCGTGCCTTCGGTGATCTCGAGCTCGAGGGCGTTCGGGTCGAGGCCCGTCTCGTCGAGCACCGCGCGGAGGTCTTCGAGAAAGCGTGGATCTCGAAACTGACGCGCAGCGACGTTCACCGCGATGCGCATGCCGCGCATGCCCGAGAGCTCGTGCCAGCGGCGCGCCTCCGCGCACGCGTTGCGGAGCACCCAGCGTCCGATGCCGACGATGAGGCCGGTCTCCTCGGCGAGGCCGATGAAGCGGTCCGGGGGCACGCGGCCGAGCGTTGCGCTGTTCCAACGAAGGAGTGCTTCCGCGCCGATGACGCGGCGACTGAGCGTGTCGACCTTCGGCTGGTAGTAGACCTCCAGCTCACCGTCGGGGAGCGCATGGCGGAGGGCGCTCTCCATCTCGAGCCGTGCGCGGGCCTCGTCGCCGAGCTCGCGTGAGTAGAAACGGGCGTTGTTCCGGTCGTGCGCTTTCGCGTCGTACATCGCCGCGTCGGCGCGCTGCACGAGGGTGTCGACGTCGCCACCCGTGTCGTCGACGAGCGCGACGCCGACGCTCGCGGTGAGGACGATCTCGTGGCCGCGGAGGTCGAACACGCAGCCCACCGTCGCGAGGATGGCGGTCGCGACCGCCTCCGCCTCCGTCGTCGAACGCACGTTCGGGTCGACGTAGACGAACTCGTCACCGCCGAGGCGCGCCAGCATGGGACGCGGCTCTTCCGACGCCACGAAGTCGAAGGTGCTGTCGACGTGGAAGCGTGCGGCGAGCCGTCGACCGACTTCGCTGATGAGCTCGTCGCCCGCGGTGTGACCGAAGGTGTCGTTCACCCTCTTGAAACCGTCGAGATCGACCAAGAAGAGCGCGCCGGCGTTCGCGGCCGGAGGAGGTCGACGGAGGAGCCGGTCCATGTACCGCGACAGAGAGCGGCGATTCGGCAGCCCCGTGAGCGCGTCGTGATGCGCGAGGTGCAGGATCTTCCGCTCGCTCGTGCGCAGCTGGTCGACGGTCTCGACCGAGCGAAGCATGAACTTGATGCGGTGCTGCAGGACGACGGGGTTGATGGGCTTCGTGACGAAGTCCGTCGCGCCGGCGTCGTAGCCGAACTGGAGCGACTCCATGTCGTCGAGATCCGTCATCAGCACGATGCACGCGTCGCGTCCGCCGGGAAGATCACGCATCGCACGGCACGTGGAGAAGCCGTCGACGAAGGGTGTCATCACGTCGAGCAGCGCGATGTGCGGTCGCGAGCGCTGGAAGATCTTCAGAGCGTCGAGCCCGTTCGCCGCCTCGTCGACGAGCACGCCGGCGGCACGCAGCGGCTCGGCGACCGCGCGGCGCACCTCGTCGTCTGCTTCGACCACGAGCACGCGGGCTTCGGGCGCAGGGACATGGGGGACCGCGGGCGCAGCTCCGCCCGTCGTCGCAGCGTCGCGAACCGCCTCCTGGGCGGGCGGACGCTCGGCCACGTTCATGACGGTTCCCCGGCGATCTTCCTTACCGTCGCGAGAAGCATCGTCGGCTTGAAGGGCTTCACCATCCAGCCCTTCGCACCGCAGGCACGCGCTCGTTCGATGAGGTCGGGGCGGGCCTCCGTCGTGAGCATGATCACGGGGAACGCGACCGGGCCGACGTCGGCACGAAGCGCATCGAGCATCTCGAGGCCGCCCAGCTTCGGCATATTCACGTCGCAGATCGCGAGCGCGGCCTCCGGGTTCGCGCGAATGGCCGTTGCGCCCTCGGCGCCGTCCTCGGCCTCGATGACCTCGTACCCGGCCTCGACGAGAACGCGTCCGACCTGCTCACGGACGGTCTGCGAGTCGTCGATTACGATGATCTTCTTCGACATCAGCGAGCTCCTTCGACCTCAGAACAAGAGGATGTCGCCTTCGGCGGCGATCCTCGGAGAGTTGACGTCGCCGCGGGCGTCGTCCGGAACGACGGTGAACGCGCAGTCCAGGTACACGCGAACGTGCTCCCCCGCGGCGCGGATGAGGAGCGCGAGGCCGTCGGTGCCCGGCAAGAACACGAGGCGCAGCGAACGCCCGGTGAAGCACACGGGCGTGCCGACGTCGAAGTCGACGGCGCGCGCGAACAGCTTGTTCTTGAGGCGGCCGATGAGTTGGTTCGCGATCTCCGCGCTCCAGTCGCGAAGCTGGAAATCGCTTTCGGCGGCGCGCTGAGGCACGGGCAGCAGCTCGGCGATGAGCTCGACGGGAGCGACGAACGCGAGTCCGCCGCGAACGGACTTCCCGCGGAAACCGACGATGGATCCGAGCTCCGGGAAGACGGACGCGGGCGCCTCGTCCGGGTCGACGACCGCGGACGCGACGCCGTACGACTCGAGCAGCTCCTGCACGGAGGCCGTCAGCATCTCGCGCACGAACGCTTGTCCGTCTGTCATGCTCGGTCCTCCACGATCCGTCGCCTCGTCATCCCCGTGAACGGAGGTCTGCGGCAGGTCTGAAGTCGGCCGTGCACGATCAGCCGACGATTCGTGCCAAACGAAGGAGCTCCGGGCTGAAGGACACGTTCTGGCGACGTGCCTGGCCGACGTGGATGGCCACGCGTGGACGGGCCTCTTCCACCGCGAATGCCACGACCGCGCCACGCTCGGCCGACACGGTGCTCGCGCCGACCGTCAGCACGTCGGCTCCCTCGAACGCCTTTGCGACGCTGCCGAGCTCGACGTCCAACGCCACGCCGAAGTGGACGACCGCGACGGCATCACGACGGCAGCGCTCGCGCGCCGCGGATGCGGTGGTGAACGAATCGACGCTGACGTGCGCAGTGACGCCGCCGACGTGCTCGATGGCCACGAGCTCCTTCGCCACCGCATCGGCGAACCGCGCCGACTCCGCGTCGCCCTCCTTCTTCAGGACGAGGACCCGCGCGACGCGACCGGCGCGCGCGGCGAAGTTTCGGTCGAAGCCGCTGACCTTCGCGAGGAGACGCGCCTGCAGGAAGGCCGGCGCGGCGCTCCCGGCGGCTGCGTGCGTGGTCGTCGCGAAGGCCGCCGCACCGGCCGAGAGCGCAAAGAGCCCACGGCGGGAGAGCGGGCGCCCGAGGCTCAAGCCGCCTCTCTCGTGCGCGACACGGCGTCCGTCTCGAGCATCGCGGCGGGGAGGAGGAGGCGGAACGTCGTTCCCGCGCCCGGCTCGGATTCGACGACGATCGACCCACCGCAACCGACCACCGCATCGCGCACGGCGGCGAGGCCGATACCGCGGCCCGACGTCTCGGTCACCGTCGCACGCGAGGACACCGCGTCGCTGAACAGCGCGGCTTCCAGATCCTCGCCCGTGTCCGCAGGCAGCCCGAGCGCGAGGGCGCGGTCGCGAATCGCGTCCCACTGGACGCCGCCGCCGTCGTCACTGATTGCGAGCTCGACGCCGTCTCGGGTCGCGGCGAGCGAGAGCGAGATCACGGCGTGCGGAGGCTTTCCCGCCGCGCGACGTGCAGGCGGCGACTCGATGCCGTGGTCGACGGTATTGCGAACGAGATGGGAAGACGCCGCCCAAATCGGAGCCCATCGGCTCTGCGGAAGTCGGAGGTCGGCGGGGCGTACCCAGGTCACGATGTCGAGCTCGCCCTTGCCCATCCGCTTCGCCGTTGCGCGAAGCTGCCGGACGAGGCGATCGAGCCTCACGGTCGCTCGCTCGTGGCGCCAGCTCCGCACGAACGCGGCGGTCGCGCGCGGGTCGACATGCGCGTCGAGCTCACGGAGCAGCCGGTCGTAGTCGTCGAACGGAACCTCGATGCCCACCTTCGCGCCTCCCTTGAGCTGATCGCGCAGCGCGAGCACGCCCGACCAGTGAGCGGAGAGCTGCGCGCGCTCGGCGGGCGTCGGGGGCGTGCCCTCTTCGAGCATCCGCTGCTCGAGCTCGTGGCAGAACGCGGCGAGCACGTCGAGGTCGAAGAGCGACGTGATGCCTTTCAGCGTGTGGATGGCGCGGAGGACTTTGCCCTGATCGCCGCTCGCTTCACCCGAGCGCAGTACGTCGACGAGCGCGCTCGCCTCGCCGACGAACTCGTCGAACCCGCTCCGGTCCACGACGACGCGGCGGAAGACGGCGATGGCAGCGCGTTGCGCCTGCTCCGAGCGCTCGCGCTCGACGCGCTCGGTCACGTCACGGACGACGACGAGGAGCTGGACGAGGACGCCGCGGTCCTCGACCGGCCGGAACTCCACGTCGTACCAACGCTCCGCGTGCGCGAACCGATGGCCCATCTGGTCCAGCACGACTTCGAGCGGCATGATGCCGTCGGAGAGCGCCACGAATCCGAGCTTGATCCACGGAGCGGCGGCGGGCGCGACGCCAGCCATGTAGTCGAAGAACGATGCGGACCGCGGCGGGCCGAACCATGCGTCGAGCGCGCGCGACCTCTCGCCGGCGATCGCGCCTTCGAGCGTGACGGTGAGAAAACCTTCGGCGACGTTGTCGAGCACGCGGTGCAGCGCGCGGTTCTTCGCGCTCACCTCGAGCTCGCGATCGCGCATCGTCTCCGCCATGCCGCGGAAGGAACGGGCAAGCGCGCCGATCTCGTCGTTCGCGCGCTCGTCGGTGTCGAACCCCGCGCCCTCCGCGAGGCGCTGCGCGGAAGCGGCGAGCCGGGCGAGACGACGTACGACGAGCACGCGCGTCAGCGCCACGATGGCGGCGGCGATGGCGGCGCCGTGCACGAGGAAGCCGAGCAGGGTCCAGCGCTGCGCGGTGGCGATCTGCCGGTTCACGTTGGCGAGCGAGAACGCGACCTGCACGAGCCCGACCGTGCGCCCCTTCGGGTCCGGGACCGGCCCCTCGACGAGCAGGAGGTCGCCGGTAATCGTGGAGCGAACGTCGGCGTGGACGGTCGGGCCGAGGATCGGCACGCTCGTGCGCCTCACTTCGGCGAGGAGGATCGGGTCGAGGTCGGAGATGTCGGCGTCGACGGCCCAGGCCGCGGCGTAGACCACCTCGTCGTTCTCCGTGAGCCGGTGGGCGTGCTCCTCTGCCGCGCGGTCGTCCGTGAACATCAACGGCGCGACGAGGGCGGCGGTGAACAGCCGCGTGACCATCATCGCCTCGACGGTCTTGCTCGCGAGGATGTCCTGGCGCTCTTGCCTGCTCACGGGCACGTAGAGGACGAGACTAGTCACCGCGAGCGCCAGCAACGTCCCCGCCGCGATACGCGTCCTCACGGACGCGAGTCGTGCGCGCAAGGAGTCGCCGACTGCCATCCCTCCGTCTTACGGCGCCGAACGGGCCGCCGTTCAGCGCGGAAGGCCGAGCGCCTCGCGGAGCTCGGCGGCGCGTCCGCGGATCGCCGCGAACGCGAGCGCGACGGCGGGATCCGAGCTCGCGCGGTCGCGGAGCTCCCGAACGAGCGGACAACGCTCGGCCCACACGGCGTCACGCAGGCCTTCATCGGAGGCGCGCACGAACGACGTCGCGGCGAGGTCCCAATCGCCCGCCGCTGCCGCGAGCTCCGTCATGAGCACCATGCCGAGCGCACGGCGGCGGCGGAGGCGCGGGTCACAGCGGGCAAAGTCCTCCGCCACGCGCACGTCTCTCGGCGCGCTCGCCTCGCCGCAGGCGAGCGGCACGTACGCGCGGAGCGGCTGCTTCAAGTCGAACGCCGGAGCGCCGTCGAACGCGACGAGCTCGGCGCTGGTCAGACGAGTGTCCGGGGCATAGAGCGCGAGGCGCAGGCGGTTCAGCCAGTAGAAGTTCAACTGGTCGACGACGGCCGGCGGCGGTCCGAGCTGCTCACGCCACGCGGGGTCGCGGGCGAGGTAAGCGACACGCGCCTCCGACCACCGGAACGTGACGAGCGAGCGGTCGAGCTGCACGGCGGTCGCGAGGTGCTGCTTCGCGCGCTCGAAGGGTCCGGTCTCCGAAAGCAGCAGACCGAGCTGCGCGTGCGCCTCCGCGAGCGAAGGCGCGAGCTCGAGGCACGTCGCGAAGTGGCGGGCCGCCTCCACCTCTTCTCCGCGCTGCATGGTCACGAAGCCGACCGCGAGATAGCCCTCGGCGCGCTCGGGAGCGAGCGCGCGCGCGCGAGCTGCAAGCGCCTCGGCGCGATCGAGCGCGTACTCGTCGCGCGTCACCGTGAGCGTCATCGCATTCGCGACCGCCAGCGAAGCGATGACCATCGGGTCGGCGGGCGAGGCCTTGCGCGCCTGTTCGTAGAGCTCGATGGCGCGGTCGAGCGCCCCCGGCCAGCGTTTCGCGAGCTCGTAGCGTCCACGCAAGAACAAATCGAGCGCACGGGGGTCGGTGAGCGGCTCGCGATCGACGTCGCGTAGTCGCGCATCGAGGAGACGCGCGGTCACGGTCGCCGCTTCACGCGCACTGACGAGGACCTCGGCGGCGCTGCACTCCACCACGCGCTGCCAGAGGACGAGCGCATCCCGCCTGCCGACGAGCCTCGCTTCGAGGCGCACGCGTGACGCTTCCCCCGAGTCGACGCGCACGTGCAGGTCCGCGTCGACCGAGCCCGCCGAGGCCTTTGGCGCGACCGAAGGCATCGCGAGCGAGGTGCCCTCGATGTCTGCCGACACCACTTCGATGCCTTCGGCTTGCCGGAGCACGTCGGCCGTGGCGGTGACGACCGCCGCGACGAGCTCGGCGTGCTCCGGCGACGCCTGCGTCGCGCGTACGACGAGGCGGCGGTTCGGACGCGCGCGTGCCGGCAGCGCCGTGTGACGCGCGGGCACCGACGACTGCAGCGCCGCCGCCACCGCAGCCGCCGAAGAAAAGCGGTCGTCGCGACGCGACGAGAGACACCGCACGACGACCGCGGCAAGCTCGTCGGGCACGCGTCCGTCGAGACGCTCGCGCAGATCGAGCCCCGACTCGCGCGCGTCCCGGTACGCGTCTTCGCCGGCGAGCAGCTCGAGGAGCACGCGTCCGAGGCCATAGACGTCGGTACGCGCGTCGACGACGCCGCCTTCGAGCTGCTCCGGTGCCATGAACGCCGGCGTTCCGACGTGACCGGAGGCTTCGTCGTCGAGCACCGCGGTCGCGATGCCGAAGTCGGTGAGCTTCACGACGCCCGAAGACGAGACCAGCACGTTCGCCGGCTTGAGATCGCGATGGACGATGCCGGCCGCGTGGGCCGCCGTGAGCCCCGTGCAGATCTGGCGGCCGATCTCCACGACCTCGTGCGCCGCGAGCCGCGCGCCGCTCATCGTGCGGAGCGAGCCGCCGTCGACGTACTCCATCGTGATGAACGGCATGTCCTCGTCACTGCCGAGGTCGTACACGCGGACGACGTTCGGGTGCGTGATGCGCCGCGCCAGGCGGACCTCGCGTCCGAGCGCGGTGAGCGAGGCGGCCGAAAGCGTCTTCAGCGCGACGGTCTCGTCGAGCCACAGATCGCGCGCGCGGTACACGGACCCCATGCCGCCCGTACCGACGAGGCCGAGGAAGAGGTAGCGCGTCGCGAGCACCATGCGCTCCGCGGGCGCCGCGGCAGGGAGGCGCTCGGAATTCACGGTGGGATGCGTCGGATGATCGGCCATCCTGCGGGCAGCCTAGCGGAGCCGGGGCGGTTCGGCGCACGTGCTCGCGCGAGCGAAGGATGAGCCCGCGCTTTTTTCGCTCCCCTGCAGCGCCCGGGTTTGTTCTGCTTCTCGGCCGAGAATGCGGACGATCATCGTCGGCGACGTTCACGGCTGCCGGATCGAGCTCGAGGCCCTCCTCGATCGCGTAGGTTTCTCCACGGGAGATCGCCTCGTTTTCGTGGGCGATCTCGTCGCGCGCGGTCCCGATTCGCTCGGCGTCCTCGACGTCGCGCGGCGCACCGGCGCCATCGTCGTGCGCGGGAATCACGAGCAGAAGCTCCTCGACTGGAAGCTCGCGCAGGCGCGCGCTCTTCCGACGGACGCCACGGGCAAGCCACTTCTCGGGAAGATGCATCGCGATCTCGCGCGAGCGCTGCGCCCGGTCGACTGGACGCTCCTCGAGACATCGCCGCTCTACGTCGACCTCCCCGAGCACGGCGGACGTGTGGTGCATGCGGGGCTCCTCCCCGGCCTCCCCATCGAAGAGCAACCCGCCGAGAGCATGCTGCGGATCCGCACCGTGCGCATCGCGGGTGGGCCCGGCATCTCGAAGCCCGCGAAGGTCGGCGGCACGAAGGTCGTGAAAAAGAGCGCGCTCGTTCTCTGGGGCGCGGTGTACGCCGGTCCTCCTCAGGTCGTCTTCGGGCACAACGCGGCGCCCGGCCTGCAGCTCCATGCGTGGGCGACCGGGCTCGACACCGGGTGCGTGTACGGCGGCCGGCTCACGGCGCTCGTCCTCGGTGAAGGGCAGAAGATCCCTCGCGGCATCACCGCGCGTCGGGCGCTGCTCGTGTCGGAGCCGGCGCGTCGCACCTGGTTCGACCCGCACGAGAAAGAGCGCGTCCCCGCGGTGGGTCGCGAGGTGGCCTGAGGAGCGTCGCGGGCCTCGACCTCCGGACGGCTCTGGCGGTACTGTCGCGCCCCGATGAGCTCCCTCGGCCGGGCGGTGTCCTCGTGGGTCGCGATCGCCGCGTGCGCGCACATGATCGCGCTGAGCACGCCCGCGTTCGCGCAGGCGCAGAAGCCGGGCGCGAAGCCGGCGCAGCCCGCGCAGCCCGCGCAGCCGCAAGACCTCGTCGAAAAGGGCCGCGCGCTCTTCGAAGACCAGCAATACGAGGAGTCGATCCAGACGCTGTCGGCCGCGTTGCTCCGTCCGAGCAACACCCCGCAGCAGCGCGTGGAGATCTACCGGCTCCTCGCCCTCAACTACATCACCCTCGGCCGCAAAGACGAGGCGGAGAGCGCCGTCCGGGGTCTCCTCGTCCAGCAGCCCGATTACCAGCTGCCCGCGAGCGAGTCGCCGCGCTTCCGAGACTTCTTCGCGCAGACGCGCACGAAATGGGAGAGCGAGGGCCGCCCCGGGCTCGCGAAAGAAGAGCCGACGCAGAAGCCCGTGGTCCTCAAGCACGGGTCGCCTTCGCAAGTCGACGCCGACAAGCAGGTCGAGCTCCGCGCGCGGCTCGACGATCCCGACGGCCGAACGGGCACGGTGAAGCTGTTCTACCGAACCGGTGCTCGCGGCGACTTCACGGAGAGCGTCGCGCACGTCGAAGGCGGCACGGTCGTCGCTCGCATTCCGGCCAATGCCGTGAAGCCGCCGCTCGTCGACTACTACTTCGAAGTGCTCGACGGCGGCGGGGGCGTCCTCGCCGTGCGCGGCGATGCGAGCGCGCCGCTCCGCATCGCGGTCCCCGAGCCGAGCAAAGGTTGGGTGCTTCCCGTCGCGATCACCGGAGGCGTGCTCGGCACGGCGGCCGTGTTCGGGATCCTCGCGCTCGCCGGCGCGTTCTCGAGCTCCTCGAGCAACCCGCCCGGCGGCGGTCGTGGAACGTCGACCGTCAGCGTCAGCATCGGTGAAGCGTCCCGGTGAGGGCCGGGGCCGACCAGGAGAAACAGCAGCGATGACCACGCAGGCCGAGCCGCGCTATCCGTTCGTGCACGTCGACGTCGCGACCGAGCAGGTCGACGACGTGAGCGCTCTCCTGTTCGAGCTCGGCGCCGAAGGTGTCGAAGAGCGCGACGCGACGACGCTCGTGAAGAACGCGGCGGACGGCAAGGTGACGCTCGTTGCCGCCTTCTCGACGCGCGAAGACGCGGAAGAAGCGATCGTCCAGCTCGATGCGGCCATGACCCCTCGCTACGAAGAGGTGGTCGGCGACGCGTGGCGTGACGCGTGGAAAGAGCACTACAAGCCGTACGCGATCGCCGAGGGCATCGTCGTACGGCCGCCGTGGGAAGCGTACGAGGCGAAGGCCGGCGAGCGCGTCCTCGAGCTCGAGCCGGGCCGCGCATTCGGCACGGGCCTCCACGAGACGACGCGGCTCGTCGCACGCGCGATGAAGGCGCACGCCGGCGAGCTCGCGGGTAAGACGGTGCTCGACGTGGGCTGCGGCAGCGGGATCCTCGCGCTCGTCGGCCTCGCCCTCGGCGCCGAACGAGCCATCGCCGTCGACAACGATCCGGAAGCGATCGACGTGACGCGCGAGAACGCGGCGAGGAACGCGCTCACCGAGCGCGTCGAAGCGACGACCGAAGATCTCGCCGCGCTCGACGTCACGGCGCCGGTCGTGCTCGCGAACATCGAAGCGCGCGTGCTCGTGCCGATGGCGCCGGAGCTCACGAAGCGCGTCGCGCCGGGTGGCCTGCTGCTTCTCTCCGGCATCCTCGTTCCGCAGAAGGACGAGGTGCGGGCCGCGTATCCGGACATGGAGCTGCTCGACGCGCCGGTGCTCGGCGAGTGGACGCTGCTCGCCCTCCGCAAGACGCCCTGATGGGGGTGCGCGCGGCGGTGCCCGGCCTGACCGCAGGACGGCGCAAGCTGGCGCGCGAGGCCTCGCATCATCTCTGCCGCGTCCTTCGCCTCGGCGCCGGCGACCGGTTCACGGCCTTCGATCCCGAGGCACGCGTCGAGGCGGACGCGACGGTCGAGGTCGCATCGGGCGAGGCCGCGGAGGTCACGCTCGGCGAGCCCCGCGCCGCCGCGGTCGTCGCCGGAGCCGCGCTCGTCCTCGTGTACGGCCTCGCGAAAGGCGAGAAGGTCGATGCCGTCGTGCGCGACGCGAGCGAGCTCGGGGCGACACGCATCGTCGTCGCCCGCACGATGCGCGCGGTCGCGAAGGCGGACGGCGATCGCGCGGCATCGAAGGTCGAACGCTGGCGGCGCATCGCCGAGCAGGCGGCAAGGCAGTGCGGTCGCGCCGATCCGCCGCGCGTCGACGGCGTCGTCTCGTGGGCCGAAGCGCTCGACATCGCCGCGGGAGAGGCGACCGCGCGCTACTGCCTCTGGGAGGAAGCGACGACGCCGCTCGGCGACACGCTCCCCGAAGACGTCGCGCGAGGCGCAGGGATCGCCCTCGCCGTGGGCCCCGAGGGCGGGCTCACGAGCGAGGAAGTGGAGGAGGCGCGCACGCGCGGGTTCGCTGCCGTGTCGCTCGGGCGATTCGTGCTGCGCACCGAGACCGTGCCCGCGGCGGTGCTCGGCGCCATCCGCGTCCTCGCGTCGCGTTCCTGACGGACGCGTGACCGTCCTGACCGAAGCGTGGCGGGCTGCTCCGAACGCTCGGGCCTACAGTCCGCCGCGCGATGGCGATCCTCGTATTCTTCGTCGGCCACTGGGTGTCGTCGGTCTTCTTCCAGACCTTCTTCTTGCACCGCTATGGCGCTCACAAGCAGTTCACGATGTCGAAGCGCTGGGAGCGCTTCTTCCATCTCTGCACCTACGTCGCGCAGGGCTCGAGCTTCCTCAGCTCGCGCGGCTACGCGATTCTGCACCGCATGCATCATGCATACAGTGACACGCCGAGGGATCCGCACTCGCCGGAGAACCACTCGAACGTGGTGACGATGATGCACGCGACGAAGAAGAAGTACGACGCGTTCGCCTACCGTCGTGAGCTGCCGGAGCCGCGCTTCGAGAAGGACGTGCCCGACTGGCCGGCGCTCGACCGCGTGAGCCAGAGCTGGCCGATGCGTTTCGCCTGGATGATCGGCTACACCACGTTCTACGCCGCATTCGCGACGCAGTGGTGGATGTGGCTCCTCTTGCCCGCCCACTTCCTCATGGGCCCGATCCACGGGGCGATCGTGAATTGGTGCGGCCACCGCTACGGCTATCGGAACTTCGACAGCGACGACGTCTCACGGAACACGCTCGTCTTCGATTTTCTCACGATGGGCGAGCTGTTCCAGAACAACCATCACAAGTACGCGATGCGCTCGAACTTCGCCGTGCGGGGCTGGGAGCTCGACCCCACGTACCAGGTGATGCGCGTCATGAACGCGCTCGGCATCATCGAGCTGAAGCCGCTCCGCGAGCTCGACGCGGACGGCGAGATCGCGGAAGCGGCGGAGTAGCGAGCGGGCGCGCTGGCGGCGGGCTTGGCTCCGTCTAGGACCGGCGAACGCGATCGACGACGTCCTGCCTGGCGCCTTGGCAGCAGCGGGCTGACCGGATGACACGACCGGCGTCCGCCGAACGATTACCGAGCGTCCGCCGCGGCCGTTAGCGTTACGCGTCGGCGCGCGCCCGCGGCAGAGCCGCCGAAAGTACCGCCGCGCAGCGACGAAGCTGGCGCACGACTCGGAGCAGAATTGGAATTGCTCGAATGGGCTGGGCGAGTGAGCGCTGCGGCGCCGCAGCCGGCCGTGCGCGACCGTGAATTACGGTACGTTCCCTCGTGCGACAGCTCGCCCCTCCGCAAGAAAAGGCGCGCCATACCCCCTCGGGGGCATGCGGTACGCGCACGGACACGAGAGGGTATTTCCACGGCGCTGCTGCCGCCGAACGATGCTCATGCCGCCGCGATTTCACTGCGGCGTAACCCACAAGTACTGCTTGGGCCCGCCGGGGACATTACTGCCGGCGAAACAGAAGGAATCGCGGAACCCGCAGGTGAACTCCTCGGCCGCAACGCGCACGTGACAAAGCACCGGATAGGTCGGCGTGCCCGGGCCGACCTCTTCGCCCGGAAGACCGATGCAGCCTTCCGCGCCCGGCGGCAGAGGAGTGCAGAGGATCTCCGGAAGCTGCTCGGCAGACGGGGCATCGGAGCACGTCGAACAGGCGGCAAGCGCTCGCACCAGGGAGACGACCAACAACGCGCCAGTCAGACACACGATCAGAACAGGACGCATGGCATTGAAGCTGGCCCTTACGGTAGCAGTGACCGGCTCTACTGGATCGGGATGCAGCTCGGAAGACGGCGAGGGATGGCGCTTCGGTGAAGACGAACGAACGGCAATCTCCCGTTCAGCCATCTGGGGTAGCGGAGCAGCGCCTGACACAACAAGCAGCTTCTACGGCGACATCGTCGTGAGCGTTCGGCAGCCAAACTCGATCTGCAGTGGAACGTTGATCACGCCCACACTTGTGCTCACTGCAGCGCACTGCGTCTACGGGAAGCCGCCGCCGACCGTGGCGATCGGGCCCAACAACAGCAGCTATACGCGAACCGTAACTCTAAAGCGACAGACTCTATTTGGGGCGCCGGACGCCGACGGCGAGTACGATTCCAACACGGACATCGCGCTCCTCGAATTGGCAGCACCGGTACTCTCCGAGGCGGACAGCGGCCGTCCAGTAGACTGGAATTCATGGTACCCACTCTCGCCGCCAAATGCGCAGTACTCCTCATACAATGACACGGCCGCAAGATTCGGCATTGCGGGTTACTCCCCGTATTCCGGGCCGTGGCCTTGCCCCACCGACAGCACGTTCGGGCCCACGGATTCGGCACACACTACATACCGACACTATGCGCAGGGTTTTGACGAGAGCTCTTTCCGTCGCGATGAACACTCCACCATTACCTGGTTTGCGAACAATACGGCGAAGCTGAGCGGTGGCGATTCTGGCGGACCTCTGTACAAGGTCGCTGGCGCTCACCGCCGCGTCATCGGCGTCGCCTCGAAAGCCATGTGCGTTCCCCGGCTCGACGCCACCTTTGACCGCACGGTGCTTTACACAGACGTCACCCGCGGAAACGCGCGCGCCTGGGTAGTCGCGAATGCGAGTGACAACCGCAGCGCTGACTGGCTAGCTCGACATGGCAAGACGGATCATTGGCTCGGCGAGGTCGACTACGTTGGGCCCTGCACAACGCTCCCCGACGCTGCTGTCCGTGAGCCGAACGGGCAGGCGCCCGCAACACAGGACCTCGATTGCGATCATTGGTATGACGCACACGATGACTGTCCACTCGACTACAACCCGGGGCAGGAGGAGGATTCCTCGGGTAACGGCATTGCGTGCGCGACCTGTGTGAGCGCGCCATTCAACCCAGCATCTCCGGCCGCGGTCCGCGTCGAAGTCCCGGTTACCGGGACATGTCCCGTCGACTCGCCGGAGTGCCCCGCGGGCATCTGCTACTTTGAGGAGATGACAGGGCAGTACTGGCGCAACCTACGGTGTCCGGCTCACCCGCGAGATCTCCCATCTACTCGGACGCGGACTTCGAAGGAAACTACATGCGCATCGGTACCAGCGGTACGAACTACGTGGTGCAAACCGGCGTAGTTCCGGATGTGCGGGGACGCTGGCTTGCTCCGCCAATGGCGAAGATTAACTGCACGAAGTTCCGTGACATCAAGAGCGTGCCTACGCCTGCTGCGTGCACCTACCGCCCGCGAAGCCTAAACGTCGCGACGAACGCGGCTAGCAGCCTCACGTTGGCCAGTGCTAGCCCCACGGTTCTCAGTATCTTCTCTGGAGTGACGGGGAACGTCGGCTTCCCTGATACGCCCGGGGGCTCAGTTGGCCGGGTCCATGTCACCAACCAGACGCCTTCCGGAAGCGAGATCCGCCAGCAGCGGAACACTATGAGTGTCCACTTCAACTTCACCGCAGACGCGCTCGTTTTCAGCTGCCGGGGAGCGACTTTCAAACTGCCCGTAAACGATCTCGCCATCACCGCTACAACGTCGATCGTGACTCAGCAGCTCGTTGCCGCTGCGGACGCGGCGCACACGCGATGCTTCATCAATGGACTCGGAGGGCCTTGGGGATGGCTGCCACAGCATCAGAAGCAGCCGCGGGCGCGGATTTTCACAGACGAGGCTGGAAATATAAAGGTATCCGTAACGCCGACGGGTTTGCCGGCCGCAACGAGCACTGACTTGGTGGCAGGCTCGCGTGACATGCATCGATTTGAATTTACCACCATCGTGTTTCTCGTCGCCCATACCATGGGTTGCAGCAGCGAAACGCGAACGCCGCCGGCGGACGCTGGCGGCGATGGTGCCGCGGACGCTGCAGCAAGCGATGGCGGCCTCGACGCGGCGGCGCGGACGGATGGCGGCTGCCGACCGACCGGCGCGCCATGCGCAGACAATCTCATGGCGTGCTGCAGCAGCGGATGCTTCGCGAGCGCCGAGGGGAGCTCGTGCGAGTGATCGCACGAGCCGCGTAGTCGACGACAGCGCGCCGTCGTTCGGCGCGCGCGCAGCCGCGCGAGCGAGGCAGCGCTCAGCGTTCGCGCGCGTAGTAGAACATCGAGCCGTACGCGGAGCGGTACACGAGCGCGGTCTTGCCGTTCGCGTCCACGTCGATCGAGGGCCGGCGCCCGCGGTACGGCGTGCGTTCCGCGGTGAAGGGCTGCCCAGGACGGCCGAGCGCTTCCTCGATCCCGTCGCTGCTGTTGCCGGAGCTCACGATGTGCACGACGCCAGCGCGGTCGACGCTGAGCGCCACGGAGTAGCCATCTCCGATGCCGACCGACTGCGGCGCGCTCCACGCTCCGGCGCCGTCGCGCTTCGCGTGACGCACCTCGGTCGTGGTGTACGGGCCGTTTCGGCGGACCACCGCGGAGTACGCGAGATGGGCCTCGCCCGTCGGCGCGAGCGCGATGCGCGGCGGCGAGTACCGGAGGCCGGAATCGACGACGATCGACGTGAAGCCGGAGGCGTCTTTCGTCGCGACGCGGATCTCGTCCGCGTCCGCCGAGACCTCCACGTCGTACGCGACGGAAGGCACGCTCGCCGCCGAGACGGCGAGGCTCGGGTACCCGCCGGAGGCAGCGACGTCGACGGCGGCGGACCACGTGCCGCCCGCGGGCCGCGACGCGTAGCGAACGAGGTCGCCCGTGCCGCTCCTGGCGCTCCATGCGACGTGCTCGGTCGTGCCCTGGACCACGATCGAAGGCGAGCTGCCGGGCCCGACGAGGTCCTTCACGAAACGACCGTCCGAGCCGCGGCGCGAGACGGCGACCGAATTGTTCGTGCGGTCGTAATAGGCGATGTGCTCGTTGCCGGCGTCGTCCAGCGCGATGGTCGCGTGCTCACCGACCTGACCGCTCTGGTCCACCACGTCACGACGCAGGCTGCCGTCGGCCTGCTCGACGAGCACCTCGAGGTCGTACGCGTCGTTCAGCAGCGCGATGTGCGCGCGCCCTTGGCGGTCGAGCGCGACGGCGGCGACCTCGAGGTCCACGACGTCGCGCGCGGGCCCGCGGCCGATCTCTCGCGCCGGTCCGGCATTGAGCTCGCCCTCTTGGGCACCCGGCGTCGTCTCCTCTTCGGCAGGAGCGGCGCACCCGGCGGCGAGAGAAGCGGCGAGAGCAGAGACGGCGAAGAGCGAAAGGCAGCGCATGCCGGCCTCTGGAGCACGGCGCATGCCGAGTTGCGCACCCGCACCTACACCCAAAATTGAAGGAGAAACCCGCGCTAATGCCGGGGCACGAACGATCCAGCCGCGCGTCAGGCGCGTCCGGTCGCGCGTGCCCCACGCGGGGTCACCACACCTCGCAGCGGTCCTTCCGCACCATCTTCGCGTCGGGCTTGCAGGCGAAGGCCTGCGCGAACTCCGGCACATTCGAGAGCGGGCCGTTCACGCGGAGGTGAGGCGGCGAATGCGGGTTCGTTGAGACCAGGTGACGGAGCGCCTCGTCCCTCATCTTCGAGCACCAGCCCTGCGCGAAGCCGAGGAAGAACTCCTGCTCGGCGCTGAACTCTCCGCGCGGGGCGTTGCCGCCCTGCTTCGCCTTCATCGCGCGGTACGCGAGCTTCACGCCGCCGAGGTCGGCGATGTTCTCGCCGAGCGTGAGCTTGCCGTTCACGTGGAGGTCACCGAGGACGGTGTACGAATCGAACTGCTTCTGCACGCAGCTCGCGCGGCGGTCGAACTCGGCGTTGACCTTCTCGCTCCACCAATCCTTCAGGTTGCCGTCGGCGTCGAACTGGCGGCCTTCGTCGTCGAAGCCGTGGGTCAGCTCGTGGCCCATGACCATGCCGATGCCGCCGAAGTTCGTCGGCATGGGCGCGGCGTTCGAATAGAAGGGCGGCTGCAGGATGCCGGCCGGGAACACCATCTCGTTCAGCTGCGCGTCGTAGTACGCGTTGACGGTCGGAGGGCTCATCTGCCACTCCGCGCGATCGACCGGCTTTCCGATCTTCGCGAGCTGACGGCGGTGCTCGAACGCGGACGCGGCGACCATGTTCGGCAGGTAGCCATCACGGACGATCGTGAGGTCGTCGTACGAGCGCCACTTGTCCGGGTAGGCGATCTTGTTCGCGATCTTGCCGAGCTTGCCGAACGCAGCCTTGCGCGTCGGCTCGTCCATCCACGCGAGCGCCTCGAGGTTCTGGTGCATCGCCTGCTCGATGCCCTGCACCATCCCGACCACGGTCTCCTTGCCCTCCGCACCGAGCGTCTTCTTCACGAAGGGCTGCGCGAGCGCTTCGCCCATCGCGCCGTCGATCGCGCGCACGCACTTCTTCCAGCGCGGCGGCTGCTCCTTCGCGCCCGTGAGGGCCTGGCGCCACTTGAAGCGCTCGTCGACGAAGCGCTTCGGCAGGAAGTCCGCCGTCTGACGGTAGAGGTGCCAGCGGAGGTAGGTCTTCCAGTCGGCGATCGAGACCTTGCCGCCGATCATCTGGCCGACCGCCTTCATGAAGTCGGGCTGCGCCACGTTGAAGGCGCTGACGTTCTTCGCGCCGGCCGCGTCGAGCCACGGATCCCACTGGATGCCCGGCGCGGTCTTCGGCAGGTCGGCCTTCGTCGCGCGATGGTTGATCTTCTTCGGCTCGCGGCGGTCTTCCTTCGACATCCACGCCTGCGCGAGCATCGTCTCGATCTTCAGCACCGTCTTCGCGGAGGCCTTCGCCTTCGCTTCGGGCTCGCCGGCGAGCTGCATCATCGAGGTCACGTGCTTCTCGTACGTGCCGCGGAGCTCCACCATCTTCGGCGTCTTGTCGTCGAGGTAGTACTCCTTTTCGGGCATGCCGAGGCCGCCCTGCCAGATCATGGCGACGACCTGCGTGGCATCGTTGAAGTCCTGCGCGGCGCCGAGGTCCCAGACCATGCCGAGGCCGTCGCCCTGGAGCTTGCCGAGCGTGCGCGTGAGCGACGCGGGGTCTTTCACGTCCTCGATCGACTTCAGCCACGGCTCGAGCGTCTTCGTCCCGTTCTTCTCGATGCCCGCTTCGTCGGTGCACGCGGCGTAGAAGTCGCCGAGCTGCTTGCCGTACTTGTCGTCGCCGACGTCGCCCTTCGCCTTCGCCTCGAGGATGCCCTTCAGGATCTGCTCGTTGCGGTCGCGGATGACGCTGAAGCTGCGGGTCCAGCTTGCTTCGTCGCCCGGGATCTCCGTCGCCTTGATCCAGCCGCCGCACGCGTACTGGTAGAAGTCGTCGCACGGAGCGGCGCTCGTATCGAGCGCGGTGCGGTCGACGCCGGAAGCCGCAGGGCCGTCGCCCTTCGCGCTGTTCCGCTCGGCGCTCGCGATCGCCGCCGGGCCGGGGTTCGGGTTGTGAACGGGAGGCACCGTGCCCTCGCCGCCACACGAGGCGAGCGCGGCGATGGGAGCGATGACGAGACCCAGTGCGAGTACGCGACGCATGGCGACGCGTATGCCCCCGTCGCGCGCGCGCTGCAAGCACGCGAGCCTCACATCGCCTGACAATCGAGGGATCGGCGGAGGGCCGTGCGGTGACGAACGAGCCATGCCCCACGATCGCCTGCGCGTTGCCGCCGTCGTCGTACTGACCGCCGTGAATGCCGCGAGCTGCGGCGGCGAAATCGAAGACGCCGCGGCTGGCGCGGCGCGCGAAAGCTCCGAGCCGCGCGACGAGGCGATGGCGGTGCGCGAGCGGTTCGGCGCCTCTGCGTCGCACGACCCGGCGTTCGTCGGAGAGCACACGGTCTTGCAGCTCGAGGTGAACTTCGCGCTCCGCGAGGGACGCGGGGTCTTCGCGGCAGATGGCAGCCTCACGCTGCACGTCGAGCCGCGAACGCCGTTCCGCGTCGTGCGCTACGCGACCGCCGACGCCGCGGCGCCCACGGTGTGGTGCGCGCTCGGATCGTCGTGGCGCACCATCGACGAAGAGCGGCTCGGGCTCCTCTTCGAGTGCAAGGACGGCCTACCGCGCGAGGTGGTGCTGCGCCGGTACGAGCGCGTCGTCATCGGCGGGACGACCGAGCTCGCGCTCGAGAGCGTCGGCGGAGAGCGCGTCGTCGGCGCTCCGTCGACGGAGGACGCCTTCCGTGGAGGTTGGGTGCCTACGCCTTTCGCGCTCCACCCCTGAGCCGCGCGCAGTCGCGCGTCAGCGCGCCGGGCCGACGGCCGGGTCGAACTTGTCGGCGTACTTCCGCGCGCAGTAGCCCGCCGGAATGATCTTCGAGCCCGCGAGCTCGCGCTTGTTCAGCGGGCACACGAACGTCGCGAGGTCGTCCGCGCTCCACGACTTGAACATCTTCACGTTCGTCCTCGGGCGCGTGACGCCGGCCTGCGCAGGGTAGTCGACGTCGACGTTCATGCCCTTCCACGTGTCGGCCTTGCGGAGCACGGTGACGGGGACGTTCAAGCCGGTCACCGGCGCGCCGCTGTGCACCTTCGTCGTCATGTCGACGCCGATGAGATGCGCGAGCTCGGTCACGTGCTCGCCCTGCATTCGGTTGCAGCCGTGCGAGACGGGGCCGCGGAGCAGCTTCCACTGTCCGTCTTGCGCGGTGATGGGGCCGTGGAAGGCGATGCCGCGGTTGTACGGGATGAATGGGAACCCGCCCCAGGTCGCCTTCTCGTTCGTCGGAACCCACGGCGACACGCGGTTGATCGCGTACGAGGTGCCCTGCGAGTTGACCTCCGAGCCGGTCGCGATCGGGTACACGACGGCGACCTTCGTGCGGCCGCCCTCGACGAGCGTATCGGCGTAGTACGGGAGCGGCTCGTTCCAGTCGGCCGGCACGTAGCCGGAGACGCGCGCGGTGTGCGCGGTGAGCGAGACCGTCAGCGACGGCTCCTCGAGGCGCGGCATCGTCCCGTTGTAGACCCACTGTTCGGCGGCGCCCTTCCGGAGCTCGTCTTCCGTCACGTCGCCGGCGGTCTCGTCCGCGCCATCGGGCGCTTCCGGAGCGGCGCATCCGGCGAGGAGGGTCGAGGCGAGGAGGGGCAGCGAGCAGAGCGCGAGGGCGGCGAAACGAGCGAGGTTCGTCATGGCGTCGTGCCCACGTCAGCACACATGGTGCCACTGGCCCGACAGGCCACAAAGCCCGGCAAATCGGGGGTTCACCGGTCGGCCCGCCGGCCAGGATGGCGGCTGTTCGATCCAGCGCGAGCGACCGTGATCACCCCGGGGCAAAGCGCGTTGTCGTATCCTCTCGAGCCCGCATGCTCGAGCGAATTGCCCTCCACCAGACGCGCCTCCGAACGCCCGGCCTCGGGCTCGAGGCGAAGGGGGTCGCGCTCGGAGCGAAGGGTCTCGTGCTGCTCCCCTCGCTCGACCGCTTGGTCGCGTGGCTCAGCGTGTACACGCGCGAGCACTCGCTCGAGGACCTGATGCCGAGCCTCGCGATCCAGATCGTGAGGAGCAAGCTCGGGACGCGCGAGATCACGCTTTCGTTCGCGGCGGAGTCGAGCGACCGCATGGACCGCGTCGCGGAGACGGCGCGCCTCGTCGGCGGCTTCACGTTCACCGGCACGAGCCGGCACTTCGTCCAGTACCGCGATGCAGCCGCCCCGTTCGGTTACGACGCGACGCAGCTCATCTCCACGGACGCGGCGCTCGTCCTCTACCACGACCGGTTCACACAGGTTTACGAGGTCGACAAGGAGGTGGGGCTCCGCTCCCTGCTCCTCCGGCTCATGCCGCACGTCGACCCTTCGACGCTCGAAGAGACGGGCCCGCGCATCCTCGTCGCCGAGCAGGGCCTCGGCCCGGCGCTCATCCACTACTTCGTTCGGTCACGCGTCGAGGGCGAGGTCGCGGTCGGAGAATGGCCGCCGACGAGCGCCTTCGACGAAGGCCCCGTGCGCCGCTACATCATGCGCATCCCCGACCTGCCGAAGCGCATGCGTCCGCTGATGGCGAAGACGCCGGGGATCACGATGTTCCTTCCTGCCGGCCCGGGCGTCGCGGTGGAGATGGGTTACCGCCATCCCGTGGCGCTCCGCGCGTGCCCTGTGTTCGACCCGAACGGGCTCGTGCTCCTCCGCGGTCGCGGTGACGAGCCGTGGAACCTCGAACGCACGCCGCAGATGGGAGACCTCCGTGCCTTCGCGCGCGTCGAGCTACGCGGCGGCGAAGGAGCGGACGCTCTCGACGCGATGGCGACGCGCCTCCCCGAGCCGGTGCGCGTTCCGCTTCGCGTGGTGCCGTCACCCGCGCCTTGGCGCAACGTGACCGCCACCTGGATCGGCCCGGCGCAGCTTCCGCTCCTCCGGCGCATCGCCTACGCGCTCCCGCATCAGACGATCCTGCGCACGCAGATCGCGCTGACACCGCGAGGCGCATTCCTGCGTTCACCTGCGGGCATCGAAGCGATCCCGCTCGGCATGTTCTTCGTCGAGATCCACCCTTCGCTCTACATCCCGGCGGGCTACGACGTGACGCCCGCCGTCGCGCCCGAGGTGCTGTATCGCGCGCTCGGCGCCTCCGCTTCGCAGGTGCTCTTCATCGATACGGGCGCGAAGCCGATGGCGGTCGAAGAGAGCGCGTTCGCGCCGCTCGAGACCGCGCTCCTCGAGGCGCAGGCGTGGGAACCGCTCGTGGCCGACGCAATCCAGAAGGCGCTCGACGAGGCGCCGGTCGATCTCAAGCTCGAGCCGCTCGGCGTCTTCGCGCTCAGCCAGGTGGCGCCTCCGGAGAATGCGCCTCCGGGCGCGCCGCAGCTCCCCGCTGGCCCCGGCAAGTGAACGATGGCGAAGGACGATCCGCAGGCTCTGTGCGAGCGGCTCTTCTCGACGTTCCTCGCGCCGCTCGTCCTCGGCGGAACCATGAAGCCCGGCAAGCCCTTCGGCGGCAAGGGCGCGCTCGCAATCGGCGATCATCGCCAACCGAGTGACGTCGACGCGCTCTCGCGGTGCGACCTCGCCCGCGTGCGTGTCGCGAGGAAGCTCGCCCCGGTCGACCGCTTCGAGCCGACGCCGTCGGCGCACGAGTGGGCGCTCGCGGCGGTCCTCCACGACATCGTCCAAGCGACACATCCCGGGTTCGATGCGGTGTTTCGGCGGAGCGGACCGCTGCGCCTCATCAGCGTGGTCGAGACGACGCTCGAGCGGATCCCGCCTCCGGTGAACGTCGGCGAGGCCCTGTCGCGGCACACGTGGTTCTCGCGGATGTTCGACCTCGCGCGCACCGACGTGGAGGTGAAGTGGTGGACCGGCTCGCAGACGTTCCTCGGCGAGGATCCTCCGAGCCGCCTCACCGCGTGGCCAGAGGTTCGGCGCGTCGTGCAGACGCGCACGCCACGTCCGCTCATGGATCTGCCGACGAGCGGCGCCTCGGTCGATGCGAGTCGCTTCACCGCCGCGGTGGAGGCGTTCCTCACGAAGACGCCCCTCACCGACCTCGCGACGATCACGCGTGCGACGCCGCCGTTCACGTGGCGTCACGAAGCGCTCTCGCTCTGCGCGACGAATGCGGGCCGTACGCTCGTGCTGCGCGCGCTCGGTCTCTTGCCGGAACGTCAAGTCGACGCCGCGCTCGGCCGGGCGACGCGTCAGCTCTTTGCGGCGCGAGCGCTCCGCGCGGTGGGCGTCGCCGTCGACCTCCTCCGCGACCGTGCGCTCATGGCGGCGGCGGCACGGATCGGTGCGAGCGATCGCGATCCGGAACCCCTCGCGCTCGGCCCCGAGCACAATGACGCCGCCTTTGCCGTGAGCGCGGGCGCTCTCGCTGCGAGTCACTTCATCGCGCAGACCGGCGGCGGCTTCGGCGAGGCGGAGCGCCGCTCGATCCTGCGAGTGCTCGCGCCGGCGGCGAGCTCCGCGGCGGCGAAGGAAGTTCGCGCGCTCCTGCCCGGCTGAGCAGGTCAGCGGACGACGAGCGCTTCGACCTTCTTCTCGAACGGCACGATGGTCTGCGTATCGAGGTTCGTGAGGTAGGCGACGAACCGCTGCTTCGACGGAACGCGAACGACGAGCGACGTGAACCCGAGCGGCGCGAGCGATCCGTTGTGCCACTGCATGGTGACGCCGCTCTTCTGCTCGACGACCCACCCGTACGCGTAGTCCGAGAGGTTCGGCGTGAACAGCAGCGCGCGCTGTGCGGCGGGAAGCGCCGTATCGGTCTCGAGCGCGCGGTCCCACTTCGCGAGGTCAGCGACCGTCGAGTAGACCTGCCCCGCGCCGAAGGCGAGCGTGCAGTCCGGATCGCGGAACGCGGGGTCGTCCGCGAGCGAGGTGAACGTACCGTCCTTCGCCTTCTCGTAGCCGACCGCCGCGCGCGCGGCGAGCGAGGACGGCATGCGCGTGCCCGTGTCGGTCATCCCGAGCGGCGCGAAGAAGCGCTCTTTCAAGTACGCCTCGAACGTCTTGCCGGACACCTTCTCGACGATCCGAGCAAGGAGCAGGTACCCGTAGTTCGAGTACGCGAAGGATTCGCCCGGCTTCGTCGTCAGCGGCAGCGACTTCGCGGCGTCGATGAGCTCCTGCGGATCGATCGGACGGCGCCACGCGGCTTTGGCGAAGAACGACGTCGCGTACGGGTCCGCGATTCCGGACGTGTGCGCGAGGAGGTGGTGGAGCGTGACGCTCGCGCCGTCTTTGGTCAGGTTCTCCGGCGGGTACTCGGGGAAGTACTTCGAAGCCTCGTCGGTGACGGCGAGCTTCCCTTCGGCGGCGAGCGCGAGCACCGCGGCGGCGGTGAACTGCTTCGACACCGAGCCGATGCGGAAGATCGTGTCGGGCTGGTTCGGCGCTTTCGTGTCGCGATTCGCCGGACCGTACGCCTTGCGCAGCACTTCCCTGCCCTCGTCGACCACGACGACGGCACCGGCAAACGCATCCTTCTCGGCGGCCGACGTGAAGAGCGCGTCGACGGCATCGGCGAGCGCGTTCGGCGCTGCCGCATCGTGAGCGACGTCTCCGTCGACGACGCCGGAATCTGCCGACGGCGTCGGTGCGGCGGCTGCGGGTGCATTGTCCGACGCGCTGCACGCCGGGGCGGCCAGCGCGGCGGCCAGGAGGAGGCAAACGAGAGTTGCGCGGCGAACGTCCATCGCCGTCCGCTTAGCACGTCGGCGCACGTCGCCGCACGCCGCGCGGGCGCGCGCTCTACTTGCTCGCGCCGTTCTTGAAGGCGACCTTCTCGGTCGCCGGCTCGACGACTTCCATCTTCTCGTACGTGATGACGCCGTTCACGGGGTCGGAAACGAGGCCGGTGGAAGACTTCGAGAACGTGAAGCCGTACTTGCCGGTGATCTTCACCTTGGCGCCGACCGCCGGAAGCGGGAACGGGACGTCGACGCTCCAGATCTCGTCCTTGTAGAGATCCTTCGCCGGGTCCTTCACTTCTTTGAGGTTCTTGTACTTCTCCATCGCCTCGTAGACGGTGGCGAAGTTCTTCGCCCACCCGAGCACGCGGATGCGCGGAGCGTCTTTGCCGGCGCCCTTCGTGTCGGCGATCCAGAACGACGGGATCTCGCTGTTGCAGTCGTCCGGGTCCTTCTTGCCGACCTTGTGCACCGCGCACGACGGAGCCGACGAGATGTTCTCTTCGACGATGTAGCCCTGGATGGTGATGGGCTTCGTCGTGACTTCCTTGTCGTGGATGCGCGAGCGAAGGTGATGCGAAGCGCCGGCGATCGTGTACGCGTCGCCGACCTTGATCGGTCCGATGTTCAGCTGCGGGGGGACGGGCAGGCTCGGCGCACGGCCGGACCACGCCGGCGCGGGCTTGTACGGCTCGTCGTTGCCGCCGCAACCGAGGGCGAAGACGGAGACGGCAAGCACGGTGAGACCGGAGCGCAGCGTGGATCGCATGGGGCGACAGGAATACCACGACCGAAATCGGCGCGACAACATGGACGATCCGGCCATTTCCGCGGCTCGCGCGCCTTCCCGGCGCCCCTACGCGGCTGCGCGGAGCCTACTTGCCGTCGGCGAGCGCGATGTCGACGGTGGCGCCGCTCGCCGCCACGTTCGTCTTGGCCGGCAGGCTCATCGGGTCGCCCGCGGAAGGCTCGTAGCCGTCGCCGTTCACGTCGAGGAACGCGACGACGAAGTAGTCACCGACGGGCGCCGAGAGCTCGTACGTCATCGGAAACGAGGTCGCAGCATACGAATGGCCGGCCTTCGGCGCGCCCTTGGGCGGGAACGACTCGTAGAGCGCGACGCGGAGCATGCCCGTCTTCGCGCCGGCATACGTGACGCTGCCCTTCACGGTGGCGGTCGTGACGGATTGCGTCTCGGGCGCCGGTGCCTCCTCACTCTCATCGTGCCCATGGGACGAGCACGCGAGGAGAGTCGACGACACGAGGAGCGATCCGACGAGCGCGAAGAGGGCGGCCTTGTTCATGGCCCTCTCGAACGGCACGGAAGAGGAGTTCTGCAGGGGAGCGGGCGCAAAAGAGCGCGCCTTGCGTGGCCCTTGCAGCGCAGCCCTCGAACCGCCGTTCACCGTCGCACGGCATCGGCGAGCGTCACGTCGACGCGAACGCCGCCGGCCGCGATGTTCGTCCTCAGGGGCATGCTGATCGGATCGTCGGGCGAAGGCACATAGCCGCCGCTGTCGACGTCGAGGAACGTGACGACGAAGTAGTCTCCAAGCGTCGCCTCGAGCTCGTAGGCGATCGGGAAGGAGGTCACCGGATGCGAGTAGACCGCCTTCGGCGCCTCCGTCGGCGGGAAGCTCTCGAAGAGAGCGACCCGGAGCATTCCCCTCTTCGGGCCGGAGTAGTCGACGCTCCCCGCAACGACCGCCGTCGCCACGGTGGCCGTATCTGGTGGGGTCGGCGCGTCGCCCGACGAGCAGGCGAGCAGGGAAGACGCGGCGAGCAGCGCCCCGGCGAGAGCGACGACAGTGAGCGTGCGCATGCACCTCCGAACGGCAGTCCGGCACGCCGCCGTAGAGCCGAAGGGTCAGAAATCGTATTGCAGGCCGAGGGTGACGCTGGTTCGGACCACGGGCGCGAGCTCGGGCTGAGCCGTCGCGGAGAGGGCGCGCTGCGTCGGCCCCACGGCGTAGGCGGTCCGGTCGTGGAAGGCGTGGGAGGCGATGACGCGGTAGCCGAGGCGGGGCACCCAAGGGACCTCACCGGTCAACGTGGCGCGGAGCTCGAGCTGCGGCGGCGCATACGGGCGCGGCGAGAACCCGCCGTCGATCGCGCGGTCGACGAGCGCTTTCGACGCGAACGTAGACGCTACCGCGAGGGTCGGCCACTTGTCGGGAAACGCGTACGCGACGCGTGCGTTGCCCGAGGCGCTCGGCGCGACGGTGATGGGATCGCCGTCGGTATTGCGCGCATTCGCTGCGGTGAACGATGCGCCGTAACGCAGTCGCGTTTCCAGCGCGGCGCCCTCGACCGCCGCGGTGAAACCGGTCGTCTCCGCGTGAACCGTGTTGCGGAGGCGGTAGACGCTGAGCTCCTCCGTCGCGAAGCGCGCGGCGGTCGCGCCCGCAGCGATGGCCGTCGCCGCCTCTCGCGCGGGGAGCTGCTCTCGCTCGATGACGTCGTCGAAGTGCATGTCGAAGAAGCCGAACGTCGTCCGGTGCGCCCCGATTCGGTGCTCGATGGCCGCTTCGTACGACTCCACCTTTTCGGGAACGAGCCACGAAGATGCGACGTAATCGAGCCCGCGACCTTCCGTCTCGTCGTACGAAGGGGCGCGAAACGCGCGAGAGTGAATCGCGCGCAGCGTGCCGCCTTTCCACGGAGACAGCGAGGCTGCGACTCGCGGCGAGAGCACCGCAGGAAAGCGCTCGTCGGCGTCGACGCGCGCGCCGACGTTCAACGTCAGAACGTCGAGCGGACGCCACACCTGCTGCGCATTCGCGGCGAGCACGCGCCGGACTTGGTCGCCGTTCGTCAGGATGCTCGTCTCTTCGGCGAATTCCCTCCGCGAGTGGAAGTCGGTCGTCGAGAGCCGAGCGCCGACGTGATTGACCATCGCCGTGGCGCCCACGTCGGTGACCCACGTGCCGTCGTGCGTCCAGTCGAACGAGGACTGCAACTCGAGGCCGTAGCGTCGCGACATCCCTTCGTGATCGTGCTCGCACGTGCGGTCGAATGCGTACCAGCACGATGAGGCCCGAGACGTCACGAGGTGGGAGTCGCGGGCGAACACGTCGACGAAGCCGCGCGTCGTGAGCGTCCCAACCGTACCGAGAGGCGCGCGGTACGCCGCGGAAAGGGAGCCACGCCATTCGTCGGTGTTGGTGGACGGCTGATCGAAGTCACCGGCGCGCGTCGGGTCACCGAGGCGTAGGCCGGCTCCACGAGCAAGGAGTGTGAGCCGACCGTGCTCGACGCGAAGGTACGCACCGGGAACCTCTTTGAAGAAACCGCGATTCACGGTACCGCCCCAGACGCCGGTGGCCGGCCCGGTCGACGACCATCGGTTCGGCAGGCCGCTCAGCGCGTCGAGGCCCGTGTACTGCGGGGCGAACGTCACCGGCGGGCCATCCTGGTGGTAGTACCCGACGCCTCCCGTGAAGCGCGTCTCCGTCCCGAGGATCGTCGCCGTGTGCCCGAAGGTGACCGTGCCGCGACCGGAAGAGAGCGGCGTGATCTCGAGCGCCGCGTGGACGCCGGCGTGCGTCGAGGCCGATTTCGTGACGACGTTCACGACGCCGAGCACCGCATTCGACCCGTAGAGCACGGAGCCGGGGCCGACGATGACCTCGATGTGGTCGACGAGCTCGAGCGGCAACGCGAGCGAGGGACCGAATCGTGCGCTTCCGTACAGCGGTTCGTTGCCCACGTGGCCGTCGATGAGCAACAGCACGTGGTTGCCGTTGTCGCCGGCGAAGAGCATCCCGCGCGCGCCGATCTCTTCGGTGCCGAGGCGCTTCTCGGTGCGCATTCCGAAGGCAAGAAAATCGATCGCCTCGGCGACCGACCGCATGCCGAACGCGCGGATCTCGTCCGCGGAGATGCTGCGTGACAGAGCGGGCGCGGCGGTAACGCTCTCGGCCGACTTCGACGCCGTCGTGACGATCTGCTCCTCGAGGAGTCCTTCGAGGGCGGACGTATCGTCGGCGTGGGCGAAGTCGGTTCCGAGCAGCACCGCCAGCGCGAAGAATGCGCTGACCTTGCGCGTCATCTGAAGACCGTCATCAGCTTGAGGACTTCCGCCGACATCGCGACGCTCTGCTTCGCGGCCTGCGGAAGGTTGATGAAGAGCTTCGGCCGGCTCGACACGAGCTCGAAACCGAGGACCGCGCCGCGCCGCACCATGTCTGCGCTCGGCGCCATCGTGAGGACGTTCACGTTCTCGAACGCCTTCTGGACGGCCTCCACCTCGCTGCCGAGCGCGCCCGTCAAGTAGACGATGGCTGCCTTCTTCGCCTTTGCGGCGTCGACGAGCGCCTGCGCCCCGCCGTACGCGAACGTGGAGACTTGGTGCGGGAGCCCGGCGATGCGCTCCACGCGCCCGAACGCCGACATCAGCTGAGCGGCTGCGCGCTCGGAATCGCCGTCTCCCGGCTTGGTGACCACGAGAACGACGGCGCGGTCACCCGCGCGCGCCTTCATGTTCTTGTCGTAGTCCGCCAGACGCGTGATGAGGTCGACCTGCAGCGCTGCCGGGATGTCCTCGGCGCGACTGGTCCTCGAGACGACGACGCACGCCGCCCCGACCCCGACAAAGAACATTCTCCGAGAGACTCGGCCCACGGGAAGATGAAACGGCGCGCGTTCGGCGGCATTCACCCCTTCAGCGCATTGCGTGGACGGTCGTTACAGCCCGTCATGGGTGGTGGCCTCGTACTCGTCGCGGAACACGACGAGACCACGGCGGAAGGTGTGAGGCGCGAGCTCGCCCTCGCCGGCCACGAGGTCGTCGTCGTGGAGAGCGGCGTCGACGCCATTGCCGAGCTCCACGGTGCGCACTTCGACGTGCTCGTGATCGAGCGCGGAAGCCGAGGCCGCAGCGTGTTCGACGTGCTTGCGGCCGCGGAGCACCTCTCGCCGGAGACCGTCACGATCGTGACGGCGGAAGAGCCGTCGCTCGAGACGGCGCTGACGTGCATCCGAGCGGGCGCCTTCGACTTCCTCGTGAAGCCGCTCCGCGGATGCGCGGTGGCGGTCGCGCGGGCGCTCGAGCACCGACGCCTGAAGGCCACGACCGACCTCTATCGCGCCAGCGAGGCAATCTTCCGGAACCAGGACCCGGAGAAGCTCCCCGGGACGATCGTGGAGGTGGCCGCGCGCGTGATGGAAGCAGAGGAGGTCGCGCTCGCGCTCGCAGGCGACGGCGACGTTCTCACGACCGTGCACGCGCGCGCCGTGTCCGGCGAAGGCGCGCGCGCAGCACGCGAGGGGACCGACGCGCTCGCTTCGCGCGCGTGCGCGCTCGGTCGGCCGCTGCTGCTGCCAGAAGACTGTTCCCGGCTCGAGGGCCTCGATCTCGAGCGCGGCAGCGTGCGCTCCACGATCGTTTACCCGATGTACGCCGGCGACCGACGCGTCGGAGCGCTCGTGCTGTCGCGAATCACCGACCCGCGGCCTTTCCGGCGCGCAGACGTCGAGCGCGCCGGCGTCATCGCTGCGCAAGCGCTGCTCGCCGTCGACAACGCGGCGCTCGTGCGCCGGATGCTGCAAGCCGAGCGGCTCGCCTCGATCGGCGAGCTCGCCGCAGGCGTCGCGCACGAGATCAACAATCCCCTCACCTACATGCTCGTCAGCATCAACGACGCGCGCGAGCGCATCGACGAGCTGTCCGCGCAGCTCGCAACGCATGCAGCGCGCGAGCTTCGCGCGGCCACGCGACCGATCGAAGAAGCGCTCGCCGACGCGGACGAAGGCGCGAAGCGTATCGCCGAGATCGCGAGTGACCTGCGCACGTTGGCGCACGCGCAGTCCGGCCGCCGCGAAACGGTGGACCTCAACGCCGCCATACGTTCGGCGCTCCGGATCACGGCTTCGCAGACGCGTGAGGTCGCCCGAATCGAGACGCACCTCTGCGACGACGCGTTCGTCGTCGGCCATGCCGGACGGCTCTCGCAGGTGTTCGTCAATCTGGTCGTGAACGCCGCGCAAGCGGCCGCCGGTACCAGCGAAAACCCGGTCCTCATCTCCGTGCGGACCGAGCGCATCGCCGACCACGTCGTCGCGACCGTGAGCGACACCGGCCCTGGCATTGCCCCCGAGCACCAAGGCCGCCTCTTCGAGCCATTCTTCACGACCAAAGGGCCATCGTCCGGAACCGGCCTCGGTCTCGCCGTCACGCGGACGATCGTTGCCGAGCACGGCGGCTCGATCACGGTCGAGTCTGCCCCCGGCGCGGGCGCGACGTTCCGTGTCGCCTTGCTGGCGCAGCAGAGCCGGCGCGCGGCCTGATCGCGCTGAACGCGCGCTGCGGCGCGCCGTTGATCATCGAGTCACGCCCCGTGGTGGCCTCCGAATGCTCTTCCCGAGTCGGCCCAGATCCCTGCTGACGGCGCTCGCGCTCTGCGCGTCGTCCGCCGTCACGACCACGGCACGCGCCGATGACGCTTCCGACTTGGAGGCCGTGCTCGAGGAGCACGTCGTCACCGCGGCCTCGCAGACCGCGGAGCGCAAGCAGACGGCGCCGGCGACGACGAGCGTCATCACCGCCGAAGACATCCAGCGCTACGGCATCCGCCGCCTCAACGAAGCGCTGAACTTCCTCTCGCTCGGCGTGTTCACCACGAACCCGTGGCACGGCGTCGACATCGGCGCGCGCGGCGTGCTGACGACCGCCGACTACGGCGACCACTTCCTCCTGCTCGTCGACGGCCACACCGTCAACGAGCCATATGGCGGCGTCGCCAGCTTCGATCAGGGTCTCGGCGTCCCCATCGAGCTCATCGACCACATCGAGGTCGTGCTCGGTCCGGGCGCCGTCCTCTACGGCAACAACGCGATGCTCGGCGTCATCAACGTCGTCACGAAGCGCGCGAAAGATTACCGCGGCGTCCACCTCGTCGCCGACTCGGAGCTCTTCTCGTGGGGCAAGGTCGGCGTCGGTGTGGGGACGGAGATATCCTTCTTCGGCAGGCCGGTCGAGCTGACCGCGCACGTCGAGTACCAGCGCCAAGAGGGGCCCAGCCACACGTGGGCGCCGCAGACGTACGGCGCCGACTCGATCACGGGAGAGCCGAAGCGTTACGGTCCGGGTCCCGGCACCGGCGTATGGGGCGGGACGGCCACGAGGTCACGTTGGCAGAACGTGCCCGGCGCCCACCTCCGCGTCGTCAGCGGAAACCTCGATGTGGCCGTGCATGCGTCGGCGTTCGAGCGCAGCGCGGCGTATCTCGACGGCGTCGTCTTCTATGCGGGTGACTTCGATTCGCCCGTCGACAAGGAGCTCGAGCGCTGGGCGTCGGTCGACGCGAAGTACCGCTTCCCGGTCTCGTCGATCGTCGACCTGCGAACGCGCGTCTACGCGGACGGCTACCAATACCGTTCGTTCAACCGCAGCCATGCCGCGGAAGACTGCTTCGACGGCCAGACGAACGGTTGCGACAAGACGCTGCGCGCCACCTCGAAGTGGGCGGGCACCGAGCTGCGCGGGACGTTCGATTGGCTGAAGAATGGGCACTTCGTCTCGATGCTCGGCACGGACGCACGCTACGAGCGGATCACCGCGCGCCTGCACGCGAACGGCCTCGAGGGCGTCGGCGCCGACGCGACGGAGGGCAAGGTGGACGTCTCGTACCTGCGCCTCGGCACGTACACGCAGCACACCGCGACGCCCTGGCGGTGGCTGGCCCTCAACGCGGGCGCACGCGTCGACGTCGCGGAGGGCTTCCCCGCCGCGACCTCCCCTCGCGCGAGCGCGGCCATCATGCCGTGGCGCGGCGCAACGACGAAGGCGATCTACTCGCAGGCGTTTCGCGCGCCGAGCTCGTACGAGCGCTTCATGGCGGACACCTACGTGCTGCAGAACCAGGCGCTCGCGGCCGAGCGGGCGTACTCGGTCGAGGGCTCGTTCGAGCAGGAGCTCGGCACGCATCGCGTTCTCTTCGGCGTCTTCCGCAACCTGTGGACGAATCTCGTCGAGCTCGACCCGCTGTCCACCCGCGAGGTGGAGGATGCGCGCGCGGCCGGAGTCGATCTCGCGGACGGCGCTCTCCAGTACCGGAACAGCGGGCGCATCGAGAGCGTCGGCTACAACGCGGCGGTCAGCGGCGTCGTCGCGCAGCGGTTTCGCTACGGACTGAACGTGACCGGCGCCTACGCGCGGCAGTTCGACGCGACGGGAGCGGGCCAGCCGGTGACGGTCACTCCCTCGATCTTCGGCAATGCGCGCGCGTCGTACGACCTCGGCGGTAGCTTGCCGACGCTCGCCATAGCCGCCCAGTTCGGCGGCCGCCGACCGGCCGATCGCGCCTTCGACAGCGGCTTCACTCCGCCGCCGTACGCGCCGGCGTCACTCGAGCTTCGCGGCGCAGTGTCGGGCCCGATGCCCCTCGTGCCGGGTCTCTCGTATCGCGTGACCGCGAGCTACGCGTTCCAGGACGTCGGCCCCTACGTGGTCGGCCCCGTCCAGAGTGGTGACTTCGCGCAGGCGCCCACATTGAATCCGGTCGACCGCTTCCGCGCGGGGCTCGGCCTCCAGTACGTCTGGGCACCCTGACCCCTGCACGCGCGGCACGCGAGTGCCGTTCTCAGAGCATGCGGGCCTGGGAAGCCCCGCCCCCGAAGATGCGTCGCTCCTCCCTCTTCAGACACTCCGTCGCGCTCGCGATCGCCTCTGCGCTCGCGCCGGCGACGGCGCGTGCGGACGACGGCGCGGACCTCGAGGCTCTGCTCGAGCAGCACGTCGTCACGACCGCTTCGCAGACCGCGGAGACGAAGGACACCGCGCCCGCGACGACGAGCGTCATCACCGCGGAAGACATCCGGCGGCACGGCATCCGCACGCTGAACGAGGCGCTCAACTACCTCTCGCTCGGCGTCTTCACCACGAACCCGTGGCACGGCGTCGAGATCGGCGCGCGCGGCGTGCTCACGACGGCCGACTACGGCAATCACTTCCTCCTGCTCGTCGACGGGCACGCGGTGAACGAGCCGTACGGCGGCGTCGCGAGCTTCGACCGCGGCCTCGGCGTGCCGATCGAGCTCATCGACCACATCGAAGTGATGCTCGGTCCCGGCGCCGTCCTCTACGGCAACAACGCGATGCTCGGCGTGATCAACGTCTTCACGAAGCGCGCGAAAGATCATCACGGCGTCCGCGTCATCGCCGACTCGGAGCTCTTCACGTGGGGCAAGATCGGCGCGGGCTTCGGGACGGAGCTGAAGTTCTTCGGCCGGCCGGTCGAGCTGACCGCGCACGTCGAGTACCAGCACCAGGACGGACCGCATCACACGTTCGCTCCGCAGGTGTACGGCAACGACTCGATCACCGGCGAGCCGAAGAAGTATTCGATGGAGGGGCCGGGCACCGGCGTCTGGGGTGGCCGCGCGACGCGCTCGCATTGGTCGAAGACGCCTTCCGCGTACCTGCGCCTCGTCTCGGGGGATCTCGACGTCTCCGTTCGCGCCTCGGCGTTCGAGCGTGGCGGCGCGTATCTCGACAGCATCATCTTCTACGCGGGCATCTTCGACTCGCCCGTGGACAAGGAGCTCGAGCGCTGGCTCTCGATCGACGCCAAGTACCGGATTCCGGTCTCGCCCGTCTTCGAGCTGAAGACGCGCGTGTACGCCGACGGGTACACGTACGGCTCGTACAACCGGAACGCCGCCGCGGAAGACTGCTTCGACGGGCAGACGAGCGGTTGCGACAAGACGCTGCGCGCCACGTCGAAGTGGATCGGCACCGAGGTCCGCGGCACGTTCGACTGGCTGAAGACCGGGCACTTCGTGTCGATGCTCGGCACCGACGCCCGCTACGAGCGCGTCTACGGAGCCTTGCGCGCGAACGGGCTCGACGGCGTCGGAGAAGATGTGTTCGCCGGCGGCGTCGACGTCTCGAACATCCGCCTCGGCACGTACACGCAGCACACGGCGACGCCATGGCACTGGCTGTCACTCAACGGCGGTGCGCGCTTGGACGTGGCCGAAGGCTACCCGGCCGCGCTCTCCCCGCGTGCGAGCGTCGCGACGAAGCCTTGGCGCGGCGCCACGACGAAGGCGCTCTACTCGCAGGCCTTTCGTGCGCCGAGCACGTACGAGCGGAACTTCGAAGACACGTACGTGCTCAAGCCGGAGGGCCTCCGCCCCGAGCGCGCCTACTCCGTCGAAGGCTCCTTCGAGCAGGAGCTCGGCGCGCATAGGCTCATGTTCGGTGTATTCCGCACGCTCTGGACGGACCTCGTTCGCTTCGAGGTCCTGAACGAAGAGGAGCTCGCGGCCGCGCACGCGCGTGGAGCCGACATCGAGGAAGGCGCCCAGACGTACCGCAACAAAGGACGTATCGAGAACTACGGCTACAACGCCGGGGTCAGCGGCGTCGTCGCGCAGAAGCTCCGCTACGGGCTGAACCTCACCGGCGCGTACTCGCGGAACTCGGGGAGCGACGGCGAGAGCGTGCCCATCACCGTGACGCCGACGTTCTACGGGAACGCGCGCGCTTCGTACGATCTCGGAGGAAACCTGCCGACGCTCGCGCTCGCGGCGCAGTTCGCCGCGAAGCGCCCGGCCGATCGCGCGTTCGACAGCGGCTTCTCACCGATGCCCTACGCGCCGCCGATGCTCGAGCTGCGCGCCGCCGTGAGCGGACCCGTGCCGCTCGTCCGCGGCCTCTCGTATCGCGTGACCGCGAACTACGCGTTTCAAGACACCGGGCCGTACGTCATCGGCCCGGTGCAGAGCGGCGACTTCGGCGTTCCCGCCACCCTCAACCCCGTCGACCGCTTCCGCGCAGGCGTCGGCCTTCAATACGTGTGGGACCCGTGAAGCTCCCCCGCATGACACGTCAGCTCTCGATCGGCTCGTACCTGGCCGTCGCGGTGACGCTCATCATCCTCGTCACGTCCACGATCGTCGTCGTCGACTTCGGCGCTCACCAGCGACACGGCTCGATGGCCGCGAAGGAGCTCGCGGCCGCGACGGTGACGTCGCTCTTCGCCGGCTCCGTGTCGGCGGGACTCGTCTTCAACGACCTCGACTCGGTCGAGAAGGAGCTCGCGAACCTCAAGCGCGCGAGCGGCATCGATGCGGCGAGCGTCTTCGGGCCGAACGACGCGAAGCCGATGGCGAGCATGGCCGTGCGTGGCGAAGCCCCGACCGCGCCGCGACCACCTTCGACGGAGATCGCGGGCGACCAGATGATCGTCGCGCAGGAGGTCGTCGACACGAACGGTGCGCCGAGCGGCTCCGTCGTCGTCGTCTTCTCGCTGCGCGAAGACATGCGGGCGATCGCCTTCATGCAGGGCACGCTCGTCATCCGAGGCCTCCTCCTCGTCGTCGTCACGGCGAGCCTCATCGTTCTCATCGCGCGGAAGAAGCTGATTCGGCCGCTCCTCGCGCTCGTGAAGCGCGCCAACGAGATCGAGGAAGGCAACCTCCACGGGGCGAAGGGCCTCGTCGGCGCGAACATGGAAATCCAGAAGCTGAGCGACGCGTTCGACAAGATGGGCACCGCCATCGCCGACCGCGAGCAGAGCCTGCGCCACGAGCTGGAGGTCGCCGCGAATCTGCAGGTCTCGGTGCTTCCCGACGGGCCGAAGGTGCGCGGGCTCGAGATCGCCGCGTGCATGCAGCCGGCGACCGAGGTCGGAGGCGATTACTACGACGTCATTCCCGTCGAGGACGGGTGCTGGATCGGCATCGGCGACGTGAGCGGCCACGGCCTGGGCGCCGGCGTCGTCATGCTGATGCTCCAGAGCGCCATCGGTGCGCTCGTGCGCGCGAATCCGAACGCCGACCCGAGCACCATCGAGGTGCTCGTCAACGCGGTGCTCTTCGACAACATCCGCAACCGCATGAAGCGCCGCGACCACGCGACGCTCTCGATTCTGCGCTACACCCGCGACGGACGCGTCCGTCACGCCGGCGCGCACGAAGACCTCATCGTCTGGCGCAAGAAGACGCGCGAGATCGAGCTCGTGCCGACCGATGGCACGTGGGTCGGCGCGATGCCCTCGATCGCGAGCGCCACCGTCGACTCCGAGCTTTCGCTCGAGCCCGGCGACATCGTCGTCCTCTACACGGACGGCATCACCGAGGCGCGCCGCGACAAGGCGCAGTTCGGCCTCCCGGCGCTCTGCGACGTGGTCTCCGCGAACGCCGACAAGACGTCGAACGAGATCCGCGACGCCATCGTCACCGCGGTGCACGCGTGGACCGCCCAGTGCCAGGACGACATCAGCGTCGTCGTGCTGCGCCACGAACCGGAAATGGCCGCGGCCGCCGAGTAGCGGGGCTTAAGCCGTCGCTCCGGACGGCCGTTCTCTCGAGCGGGGGCAGTCGAACCATGCAACGTCCCCCTACCCACGCGAAGCGCCTGTACGCTGCCGCCGCCGCTGCGGCCGCGGCCGCGGCCGCCGCGCAGCCGTCGCTCGCACGTGCCGACGAGCCCGTCGACCTCGAGTCGATGCTCGAGCAGAACGTGGTCACGACCGCGTCGCAGACGCCGGAGACGAGCGACACGGCCCCGGCGACGACGAGCGTGATCACCGCCGAAGACATCCGGCGGCACGGCATTCGCTCGCTGAACGAGGCGCTCAACTACCTCGCTCTCGGCGTGTTCACGACGAACCCGTCCCATGCCGTCGAGATCGGCGCGCGCGGCGTGCTCCTCACCGTCGACTACGGCAACCACGTCCTCCTCCTCGTCGATGGCCATGCGGTGAACGAGCCGTACGGAGGAACGGCGACGTTCGAGCGCGGGCTCGGCGTGCCCATCGAGCTCGTCGACCACGTCGAGGTGATGCTCGGGCCGGGCGCGGTCCTCTACGGCAACAACGCGATGCTCGCCGTCATCAACGTCGTGACGAAGCGCGTGAAGGACCACGGCGGCGTGCGCGTGTATGCCGACTCCGAGCTCTTCACGTGGGGCAAGATCGGAGTCAGCGGCGGGACGAAGGTGTCGTTCCTCGGCCGGCCGGTCGAGCTCATCGCGCACGTCGAGCACCAGGCGCAGGACGGTCCGCACTTCTGGTTTCGCCCGCAGGAGTACGGCAGGGACGCGGTCACTGGCGAGCCGAAGCGGTATTCGGAGTCCGGCGAGGCGACGGGCGTTTGGGGCGGACGCGCGCGGCGCTCGCACTACTCGCAGGCGCCGAGCGCGTACGTGAAGATGACGTCCGGCGACCTCGAGATCGCGCTACGCGCTTCGAGCTACAAGCGCGCGACCCCCTATCTCGACACGGCGGTGCAGCCGGCCGGCAACTTCGATGACCCGACGAACTACGAGCTCGAACGCTGGCTGTTCGCGGACGTGAAGTACCGCCTGCCGCTCAGCTCGGTGTTCGAGCTGAAGACGCGCGTCTACGCCGATCACTACCACTACGACTGGTACAACCGGTCGTCGGCCGCCGAAGACTGCTACGACGGGCAAACCAGCGGCTGCCGCGTCAGTTTGCGCGCGAGCTCGAAGTGGATCGGCACGGAGGTGCGCGGGACGGCGGACTGGCTGAAGAACGGCCATCTCGTCTCGATGATCGGCACCGACGCTCGCTACGAGCGCGTGATCGCGAACACCTACAGCGAGCCGCTCGGCGCCGGCGAGCCGAACCTGCAGACCGGCCACGTCGTGACCGACAACCTTCGGCTCGGCGTCTATACGCAGCAGACCGCATCGCCTTTCTCGTGGCTCGCCCTCAACGGCGGCGCGCGCATCGACGCTGCCGAAGGCTACGCGGCTGCGTTCTCGCCGCGCGGCGCGGCGTCCGTGATGCCCTGGCGCGGAGCTACCTTCAAGGCGGTCTACTCGCAGGCGTTCCGCGCACCGAGCACCTACGAGCGCGAGTGGGAAGAGATCTACACGGTCAAAGCGTCCGGGCTGCGGCCCGAGCGCGTGACCTCGGTCGAAGGGTCGTTCTCGCAGCAGCTCGGCGCGCATCGTCTCCTCTTCGGCGCGTTCCGCTCGAAATGGAGGAATCTCGTCGTCTCCGAGGCGCTCACCGAAGAAGAGATCGCGGCGGCCCAAGCCGCGGGCGTGCGCATCGCAGACGAGTACGTCGCGCAGTACCGGAACTCGGGCAGCATCGAGAGCCGCGGGTTCAGCGCCGGAGCGGAGGGCAGCCTCTTCGCGCGTCGCGTCCGCTACGGGCTCAACGTCACCGGCACCCACACGCACGTGACGAGCGCGGCGACGACGACGACGACGGAGATGACCGTGATGCCGGCGTTCTACGGGAACGCGCGCGCGTCATGGGACCTCGGCGATGGTCTGCCGACCCTCGCGCTCGCCGCGCAGTTCGCCGGCCGGCGCGCCGCCGATCGCGCCTTCGATGGCGGGTTCAGCCCGCCGCCGTTCGCGCCGCCCACGCTCGAGCTTCGCGGCGCGATCACGGGCCCGATCCCGGGCGTCCCGAGCCTCTCGTACCGCCTCACCGCGAACTACGCGTTCCAGCCGACGGGCCCGTACGTGATCGGCCCCATCCAGAGCGGCGACTTCGGAGTGCCCGCGACGCTGAACCCGGTCGACCGCTTTCGTGCGGGCGTCGGCCTGCAGTGGGTGTGGGACCCCTAGCCGTTACGAAGGCCCCTCAACTTCTCGTCCGACCTGCCGTTCCAGGAGCAAGACCCCATGCGAGATCCTTCTGCCCACCTCGAGCTTCGGTTCCAACCGACGGTCGACCTCATCTCGACGACGCGCAAGTTCGTCTGCGCGTACTACACGCCGCTGCTCGACGACGCCGACGTCGTCAGCCGCATCGGCCTTGCCACGCACGAGCTCCTCGAGAACATCCTCAAGTACAGCGCGGACGGCGAGACCACCGCGCGCGTCTCGCTCGTCATGGATGGCAAGGCGCGGACCGTCACGGTGCAGACCACCAACCGCATCTCCGAGGAGAAGCGCGCCGGTCTCGAGCAGATCTTCGCGGACATGGAGCGCGCGGCGGATGCCTTCGCGTTCTACCAGCTGACGATGGGGAAAGCGCGCCACCGCACCGAGGGGTCGGGGTTGGGGCTGGCGCGCGTGTGGGCGGAGGGCGAGATGACGATCACGCACGAGTTTGCCGGAGAGTTCGTCACCATCACGGCCGTCGCGACGCTGCCGCCGGAGGAGAAGTCATGAGCGCGCTCCCGACGCTGTCGCAGGCAGGCTTCGAGCTGACCGCGATGGTCACCCCGGATGCGGTGCAAGTTCGCTTCACCGGCAATGCCGACATGCACGCGATCGAGCCGCTCGACGCGTACCTCGCGTCCATTCACACCGCCGCCCTCGAGCGCGGCGCGCGCCGCGTGCAAGTCGACTTCCGCGCGCTCGAGTTCATGAACTCGTCGTGCTTCAAGTCGTTCGTCTCGTGGATCGGTCGCGTCCAAGACCTCCCGACCAAGTCGCAGTACCAGATCGAGTTCCAGTCCAATGCCCAGATGCACTGGCAGAGGCGGAGCCTGAACGCGCTGCGTTGCTTCGCGACGGATCTCGTCGTCGTGCAGACCTGACCATGGCACCCTCCGTCCTCGAGCGGGCCGCATCGGCCGCACCGCTCGTGCTCATCGCAGGCGTCGGGGCGGCGGCGCTGCGGGGCGGGATCCATCCGGTCGAGGCCACGGTCTTCGTCGTTCTCCTCGTCGCGTGGGCCGTCGCGGTCCGCACCGTCCAGCGCGACAGCGCCGCGCGCGCGACCAAGTTCGCGGAGCGTCAGCGCCTCGACGCGAGCCTGCAGCGCGCCGTCGGCATGGCAGAAACCGAAGACGACCTCCTCGACGTCGCGGGTCAGGCCCTCGCGCACGTCGTGCCCGCCGCTCCTGCCGAGATCCTCATCGCGGCAGAAGGCGGCGACGAGATCCACCTCGCCGCCATCGCGCCTGCAGGCGCGCCGGGCTGCCCGGTCGAAATGGCCTCGGCGTGCGCCGCGATGCGCTCCGGCCAGACGCAGCGCTTCGGTGACACGAACGCGATCGACATCTGCCCGCGTCTCCGTTCGCGGCCCGGTGGCCCGAAGCCGGCGCTCTGCGTGCCGCTTTCGGTCATGGGACGCACCATCGGCGTCCTCCACACGACGAAGCCGAAGGAAGAGGCATTCACCGAAGAGCAGACGGCGAGCCTCGAGGGCGTCGCTTCGCACGTCGGCGCGCGCCTACGCATGCTCCAGATGGTCGATGCGCTCCAGCGTCAGGCGACCACCGACCCGCTCACCGGCCTCGCGAACCGGCGCTCGTTCGAGGAGCGCTCCGCTCGCCTCCTGCACAGCGGGCTTCGCGCGCTCGTCGCGATTGCCGACGTCGACCACTTCAAGAAGCTGAACGACACGCACGGGCACGCGGTCGGTGATCGCGCCCTGAAGCTCTTCGCCGAGTCGCTGCGCCGGACGTTCAGCCATCGTGACGAGCTCGTCGCGCGCCTCGGCGGTGAAGAGTTCGCGGTGCTCTTGCCGAAGCGCGATGCCTCCGAGGCGCAGGCGCTCTTCGATCGCGCACGCACCGACCTCGCCGAAGCGCTCCGCGGACAGGCGGTGCCCGAGTTCACCGCGAGCTTCGGCGTCGCGTGCGCTCCTCAGCACGGCAGCACGTTGGGCGAGCTCCTCGGCTGCGCAGACCGCGCGCTCTACGGCGCGAAGGCTGCCGGTCGGGACCGCGTCTTCGTCACCGGCGTCACGCCCGCGCCCCTCGTCACCGAGACGCCCGAGATGATCGAAGCGCCCGTCGCGTCGCAGGTCGCCCCCGTGCGTCCGATCAGCATCGCGCCGACGCCTCCTCCTTCCGGTCGTCTCCGCGGCGCCGCGTAGCCGTCTCCCGATTGAGGCCGCTCGTCGGCTCCGGTACACCCGGATTCGATGAGCGCTCACGACCTTCGTATCCGCAGCGCGAACGCCGGCGATCACCCGGCGTTCGCGCGCCTGCTTCCGGAGCTCGGCGTCGATGATCCGGTCCCGTACGTCGACCGGTTCGCGCGCGACATGGCGCCGAGCACGCTGATCGCCGAGCGTGATGGATCGGTCGTCGGGTACGTCTACTTCCAGCTGCTCGATGGCGTCGCGTACGTGCGTGGTCTCGTGAGCGCGCCGACCGCGCGACGCACGGGCGTCGGCCGGGCGCTGCTCCTCGCCGCCATCGAGCGCGCGCGTGCGGCCGGCGTCCAGAGTTGGTGCCTCAACGTGAAGCCGGAGAACGTCGCCGCGATCACGCTCTACGAGAGCCTCGGCCTGCGGCGCGCGTTCGCGTCGAAGGCGCTACGCATCGCGTGGTCGATCGTCGAAGCAAAGGCGGCGGAGCTGCCGGAAGGCGTGCACGCGCGTCTCGTTGACGCCGGCGAGGAGGCGCGCATCGAGCAGGAAGCCGGTCTCATCCCGGGGCAGCTCGTGCGGGCGCGCGCGCTCGACGGCCGCGTCCTCCTCGTGGTCGAGCGCGACGGCGCGGTCGCCGGCGCCGGCGTGTTCGATCCGGGGTTCCCAGGCGTGTACCCGTTCCGCGTGAGCCGACCGGAGCTCGGGCTTCCCCTCCTCGCCGCCGCGCGCCCTCACGCCCGTCCTTCGGGTGCGATCGTGAACTTCGTCGTCGAAGGTCAGCCCGAGATCGCCGAGGCCATGCTCGCCGCGGGGGCCGAGCTGCGTCTCGACATCGTCCACATGAAAGGGGCGCTTCCGAGCTGACTAGCGGATGATGGCGAGCGGGGTACGTGCCGCCGGTGCGCGGTAGGCCGATGCGTCACTGTCGGGGCACCACTCGACGATGGTGTCGCCTGCGGCGACGCGCACGAGCGCGGCGGCGTCGTCTGCGCCGGCGAGCGGGCGCGCGCGGAGGAAAGGCTCCGCCCCTGCGTGAACGCGCGCCATCCACGCCGCGCGGCGTGCGATGCGAAGCTGCGCGACGAACGCCACCGTTGCGCCGACCACGAAGACGGCGACCGCCGCGGCCATGGATGCGGTGACGTGCACGTCGATCTCGTCCTCGCGAATGCGCGCGCCGTTCACGTCGACGACGCACGCGAACGCGAAGGCGGCCGCGGCCGAAAGCGCAGCCCATGCGCCGGCGACACGCGCGGCGCGGTCGACGCCTTCGTGCGACCGCTCCGCGTGGCCCGCGTGCCCCGCCGCCACGAGCGCTCCTAGCGGGACCCCGTAGGCGAGACCGCTCGGCGCACCGAGGATCACGGCGAAGACGAAGAGCGCTGGGAACGTCGAGATCTCGCCGCGCACGAGGATGAACCCGGGCCCGAGCGCTGCCGCGATGCCGAGGAGACACGCGAGGCCCATCGCCCGCCAGAACGCGGCTCCGCGGGTCGGCGCGGAAAGGGCCGCCGCCGTGACCGCGCCGGCGAACGGCAAGGTCACGAGCGCGACGAGGTGCCGGAACGTCCCGCCTTCGACGCGCGGATAGACGCCCGCGTAGGCGACAGCGCTGCACCCGAGCGCGCCGCCGAGCACGAGCCACGCGCGCGCGGAGAGCCTCGGTGCGGAGGTCAGCCAAGGGAGACGATGCGCATCCGCCATGCGTGCTCCGACGCACGAGCGGCGGATTTCATTGCCGAGCTGCCGACCGTTCACCGCCGCTTCACGACCGTTCGCCGCGAAACGGCGGGCCGCTAGGGCGGTGTGCCGCGGGTCAGGGGTGTTCCTTGACCCAGCGATTGATGAAGTCGGCGCTCTTCTGCCAGCCGGTCCGGAAGCTCTTTTCGAGCGAGCTCTCGATCATCCCGCCGACGCCGAAGATCTTCGCCTCGGCGAGGACCTCGACGACGCGGCGGCAGCGGCCCTCGCCGACCGGCTCGCATCGCACGGTGCCCTCGTTCCGGAGCTTGTCGGCCATGGTCGTCGGCTTGATCACGAAGCGCTGCGTCTTCGTCGCCTTGTCGAACCGGCTCTCTTCCGTGTAGCCGAAGCTCGATCCGAGCACCTTCGCGACGGGGCCGGGCGCCTCCATCTTCGGAGTCGCCTTCACGATGCGGACGATCTCCTTCTCTTCGTCGCGCTGGTCGAGGAGCTTCCACTCCGGGAACTCGAGCGCGGCGAAGAGCTTCTCGTTGAAGTCGCGATCGAAGAACAGCTGCCAGAAACGCTCGGGCGTGCAATCGAGCTCGTGCTGCATCGTGAAGGTCGTCATCGCGCCGAGGGTACCGGCTCTCCGACCTTTTCTGCTAGCGTGCCGGCCTCTCCGATGCCCAAGTCGCTCCTTCTCGAGATCGGAACCGAGGAGCTCCCCTCCTCCTTCGTCGACGCTGCGCTCGCGGCGATGCCTGGCCTCGTCCGCGCGAAGCTGGAGGCGCTCCGCCTCGGTCACGGCACGGTGCGCGCGCTCGGTACGCCGCGCCGCCTCGCGCTGCTCGTCGAAGGCGTCGCCGAGAAGCAGCCCGACCTCGACGAAGAGGTCATCGGGCCCCCGGAGACCGCCGCGTACAAAGACGGCAAGCCCACCAAGGCGGCCGAGGCGTTCGCGACGAAGCTCGGGATCGCGGTCGAGGCGATTCAGATCGTCGAGAAGGCGGCGAGCGGCAAGCAAAAGGCCGGCCGCTACATCAGCGGTCGCCGCCAGGAGAAGGGCCGTGACGCGCGTGAGCTCGTGGGGCGCGCGCTCGCCGAGGTGTGCGCCGAGATCCCGTTCCGCAAGTCGATGCGGTGGGGCTCGGGTGACGTCGCCTTCGGTCGCCCCGTGCAGTGGCTCGTCGCGCTCTTCGGCGAAGAGACCATCGACGTTTCGTTCGCGGGTGTGCGCTCCGCGCGCACGACGCGCGGCCACCGCTTCCTCGCGCCCGAAACGTTCGAGATCGCCTCGGCCGATTCCTACGTGGATGCGCTTCGGGCGAAGCACGTGCTCGTCGACCGTGAAGAGCGCGCGAAGACGATGATGGAGCGCGTGAGCGCCGCCGCGAAGGCCGCGGGCGGCGTGCACGACCCGGAGCCCTACCTCGTCGACGAGAACGCTTCGCTCGTCGAAGAGCCGCACGTCGTGACCGGCTCGTTCGACGCGAAGTACCTTTCTCTGCCCGCGGCGGTGATCCGCGCGGTCGCCCGCGGGCACCAGAAGTACTTCTGCGTGCAGAAGACGGGAACGGACGGCGAGCTCGTGCCGGCGTACCTCACGGTGGTGAACACGGCGAACGATCCGCCGCGCATCGCGAAGGGCAACGACCGCGTGATGCGTGCGCGCCTCGCCGATGCGAGCTTCTTCTTCGAGGAAGACAAGAAGGCGAAGCTCGAAGAGCGCGTCGAGAAGCTCGCCGGCATCGTGTTCCACAATCGGCTCGGCACCGTGCGCGAGAAGGTCACGCGCATCGAGTCGCTCGCGCGCCGCATCGGTGAAGCGCTGGGCCTCTCCGCAGAGACCCTGGCGCACGTGCAGCGCGGCGCGCACCTCTGCAAGTTCGACCTCGTGTCGCTCATGGTCGGCGAGTTCCCGGAGCTCCAGGGCGACATGGGCCGCGTCTACGCGCTGAACGCGGGCGAGGCGGCGCCGGTCGCGAACGCCGTGCGCGACCACTACCGCCCAATCGGCGCGGAAGGCCCCGTCGCAGACGACGACGTGTCCGCGTGCGTCGCGCTCGCCGACCGCCTCGACACGCTGGTGGGCTGCTTCGCGGTCGGCCTCTCGCCGACGGGAACGGCAGATCCGTTCGCCCTTCGCCGCGCGTGCATCGCCGTGCTCCGCACCCTCATCGAGCGCGAGAAGCAGAACCGCGCGTATGCGCAGCTCTCGCTGACCGAGCTCTTCGGCCTCGCGTACGACGGCCTCGCGGGCAAGAAGCTCGATCTCTCGCGCGAGGAGACGGTCGCCAAGGTGCGTGACTTCACGTTCGAGCGCCTGCGCGGGCTGGTCGCCACCGCGACGTCGAGTGCCGTCGCCGACATGGTCGTGGCGGGCGGCGCGCTCGATCGCCCCGCCCACGTGGTTGCGCGCGGCCGCGCCGTTCATCGCGCCGTCACCGAAGGCCGTGAGTGGCTCGGCAAGGCGCGCACCGTCGCGAAGCGCCTCTCGGGCATCTCGAAGGAGAGCAAGCCCGTGCTCCACGCGAAGGACGTCTTCGAGAAGGCGGACGACGCGGTGATCGTCGACGTCGTCGCCAAGGTCGACGCGAGCACCCGCGAGCTGTCGACGGAAGACGCGGTGAGCACCGCGCTTTCCCAGGCGGAGGACCTCGCCGCGCGCCTCGACGACATCTTCACGCGGACGCTCGTGAACGACCCGAACGATGCCCGCACCCCGCAGCGCCTGGAGCTCCTCTCCTACGGCGCCCAGTGCATGCTCCGCATCGGCGACTTCACGAAGCTCGGCTGACCGCGCTCGCGCGCGTTGCGTAACGGCGCGAAGTCCTGCACGCTTCGCTATCTCGGATGGCGCGCGACGTCCCCCCGAAATCCATCCCGCCGCGCTCCTCGCGGCCGCTCCCGATCCGACCCACGCGGCTCGGACGCTTCGACGTGATCGGGAAGATCGCGACGGGCGGGATGGCCTCGATCTATCTGGGGCGTGACAGCGCCGGCGCGGTCGTCGCGCTCAAGGTGATGCGACCCGAGCACGGCGAAGACGACGAGCTCGTTCGCATGTTCGTCGACGAGGCGAGCCTGCTCGCGAAGCTCGTTCATCCCGGGATCGTGCGCACCATCGAGGTCGGCGTCGACCAAGGGCAGCGCTACATCGCGATGGAGCTGCTGCTCGGCATGCCGCTCGCCGCGATCGTCGACCAGTGCACCGTCCGCGGATTGAAGCTCGATCCCGACCTCGTGGCGTTCATCGGCGCGCGCATCGCCGAGGGTCTGCATCACGCGCACGAGCTGCGTGACGATGCCGGCGCGCCGATCGCCCTCATCCACCGCGACGTGAACCCGGCGAACGTGTTCGTCACGCTCGACGGGAACGTGAAGCTGTTCGACTTCGGCATGGCGCGCACGGTGGTGCGAACGACCGCGAAGACGGCCCCCGGCGTGGTGAAGGGCAAGCTCCCCTACCTTGCGCCCGAGCAGATCATGCAGCTGCCGCTCGACCGACGCGCCGACATCTTCGGGCTCGGAACGACGCTGTGGGAGCTCCTCACGATGCAGCGGCTCTTCGCGCGCGCGAGCGACGTGGAGACCGTGCGCGCCGTGCACGTCGGGCCCATCCCGGACGTGCGCACGATCGTTCCCGAGGTGCCCGCGCGGCTCGCGGTGATCGTGGGCAAGGCGCTCGAGCGCAATCGCGAGCACCGCTACCAAGACGCGGCGACGGTGGCGAAAGACCTCGACGACGTCGCCGGAGCACGCGCCGCCAACGCGCCGCCTCGCCTCGGCGCGATGATCGACCAGCTCTTCCCGACGGAACGAAAGCGTCAGCTCGGGTGGCTGAAGCCGGCCATCGGCGCGTCGAAGCCGCCGCCTTCGCGCTGAACGGCGCTCGTCGCGCGCTGGCGTCACTCTCGCGTGGGTGACGCATCACGGCCGCAGCCGCGCCGTGATGACGCGCCGTGACAGCGCGCGGACCTGATGTAGAGTGCGCGCCGCGATGGCCATGAAGCTCGTTTTCTCGTTCGGCGAAGGCAAGGCAGAGGGTGATCCGACGCGCCGCGATTTGCTCGGCGGCAAGGGCGCCGGGCTCGCGGAGATGACGTCGCTGGGGCTGCCGGTTCCTCCGGGGCTCACGATCTCGACCGACGCGTGCCGCGCGTTCACGAAAGAGGGGCGCATGCCCGCCGAGCTCCTGCCGGCGGTCGAAGAGGCGCTCGCGAAGCTGGAAGCTCAGGTCGGCATGCGCTTCGGCGATCCGAAGGCGCCGCTCCTCGTCAGCGTGCGCTCCGGCGCGCGCGCCTCGATGCCGGGCATGATGGACACCATCCTGAACCTCGGCCTGAACGACGCGACGGCCAAGGGCCTCGCCGAGCGAACGGGCAACGCGAAGTTCGCCTACGACGCGTACCGCCGCTTCATCGCCATGTACTCGGACGTCGCCCTCGGCGTCTCGCGCGAGCACTTCGAGACCGCGCTCGACGAAGCGCGCGCACGCGTGGGCAAAGAGAAGGGCATCGACGCGACGCGCCTCAATGCCGAAGAGCTCCGGCGCAAGGTCACCGACGCGGACATCACGGAGGCGGAGCTCGCCAACGTGGTCCAGCGCTTCAAGGCGATCGTGAAGGACAAGACGGGCAAAGACTTCCCGTCCGACCCGAAGGAGCAGCTCTGGGGCGCGATCGAAGCGGTGTTCCGCTCCTGGAACAACCATCGCGCGGTCGTGTACCGGAAGATGCACGACATCCCGGAGAGCTGGGGCACTGCATGCAACGTGCAGGCGATGGTCTTCGGCAACCTGGGAGACACGAGCGCGACGGGCGTGGCGTTCACGCGCGACCCTTCGACCGGCGAGAGGCGCCTCTACGGCGAGTGGCTGCCGAACGCGCAGGGTGAAGACGTGGTCGCCGGCATCCGCACGCCGATGCCCATCCTGGCGAGCGGCGCGCGCGCGGACGAGGCGCTCGAGAAGCGCATGCCCGAGGCGTACGCGCGCCTCGTCGACATCGCGGACCGCCTCGAGAAGCACTTCCGCGACATGCAGGACCTCGAGTTCACCATCCAGGAGGGCAAGCTCTACATGCTGCAGTGCCGCTCCGCGAAGCGCACCAGCAAGTCCGCGGTGCGGAGCGCCGTCGAGATGGTGAAGGAGAAGCTCATCACGAAGGAGGAAGCGCTCCTCCGCGTGGATGCGTCTTCGCTCGACCAGCTCCTCCACCCGACGCTCGATCCGAGCGCGCCGAAGAAGCTCCTCGCGCGCGGCCTCGCGGCGAGCCCGGGCGCGGCGCAGGGCAAGATCGTGTTCTCGGCGGACGAGGCCGAGCGGCGTGCGGGTCAGGGTGAAGCGGTCATCCTCGTGCGCGTCGAGACGTCTCCGGAAGACATCCACGGCATGAAGGCGGCGCGCGGCATCCTCACCGCGCGCGGCGGCATGACCTCGCACGCCGCCGTCGTGGCGCGCGGCATGGGCAAGCCGTGCGTCGCCGGATGCTCGGCGCTCGCGGTGAGCTACGGCGAGCAGACCGTCACCATCACCCAGTACGACGACGACGGCCGCGCGACCGAGCAGGTGACCCTGAAGAAGGGCGACATGATCACGCTCGACGGCGCTGCCGGCCACGTCTACGCGGGCGCGCTGCCCACCGTCAGCGCGGCGCTCACCGGCGAGTTCGCCGAGCTCATGGGCTGGGCCGACCAGGTCCGCACCATGAAGGTGCGCGCGAACGCGGACACGCCGCTCGATGCACGCACGGCGCGCTCGTTCGGCGCCGAGGGCATCGGCCTCTGCCGCACCGAGCACATGTTCTTCGACGAAGAGCGCATCCGCGCGGTGCGCGAGATGATCCTCGCGGACGAGCAGAGCGCGCGCGAAAAGGCGCTCGCGAAGCTCCTGCCGGTTCAGAAGCAGGACTTCGTCGAGATTTTCCGCGAGATGAAGGGCCTCCCGGTCACGATTCGCCTGCTCGACCCGCCGCTCCACGAGTTCCTCCCGAACGAGGGCAAGCAGGTCGAAGAGCTCGCGAAGCTCCTCAACGTGTCGGTCGCGCGCCTCGAGCAGCGCATCAAGGACCTCCACGAGTTCAACCCGATGCTGGGGCATCGCGGCTGCCGCCTCGCCATCACGTTCCCCGAGATCTACGCGATGCAGGTGCGGGCGATCCTCGAGGCCGCGGCGGACGTGACGGCCGAAGGCTCGAGCGTCATCCCCGAGATCATGATCCCGCTGGCGATGACGCGCGAAGAGCTCGTCCGCATGCGCACCATCGTCGATCGCATCGCGGGCGAAGTGTTCGCGAACCGCCCGAAGGTGCCGTTCCAGTTCGGGACCATGATCGAGCTGCCGCGCGCCGCCGTGCGTGCGAACGAGCTCGCGCAGGTGGCCGAGTTCTTCTCGTTCGGCACGAACGACCTCACGCAATGCACGATGGGCCTCTCGCGTGACGACGCGGGCCGGTTCCTTCCTGCCTACGTCGAGAGCGGCATCCTGCCGAAGGATCCGTTCGTCTCGATCGACGTCGACGGCGTCGGCGCGCTCGTGAAGCTGGCGGTCGAGCGCGGCCGCAGCACGAAGGGCAACATCAAGCTCGGCGTGTGCGGTGAGCACGGTGGCGATCCGGAGAGCATCAAGTTCTTCCGCGAGGCGGGGCTCGACTACGTGTCGTGCTCGCCGTTCCGCGTGACGATCGCGCGGCTCGCAGCGGCGCAGGCCGAGGTGCAGTCGCGCGCGAAGCGGCCCTCGAATGCGGGGGCTTCGCCGTCCTGAGTGGTGGCGGCGGGGGGGGTGAGACGCGCCGCGGGGGGTGAGACGCGCCGCGGCAATCGCGGGATCGTCGGCAGCGCCTTGAAGTCGGGCGGCAAACCGCCGTTCACCCCAGGCGATGAGCGAACTCGGAACGATGCTCGACGCCCGTCTGAAGGCCGGGCGCGTCGATCTCCCCATTTTTCCGAGCTCGGCTTCGGAGGTGATGGCCCTCGGCTCGCGTGACGACGTCGACGTCAAGCGCCTGTCGGACACCGTCCGCCGCGACCCCACGCTCGTCGCGCACGTCCTCCGCGTGGCGAACAGCCCGGCGTTCGCGCCGTCGTCGCCGGTCGTGAGCCTTCCTCACGCGGTGGCGCGGCTCGGGGTGCGCCGCGTCTGCGAGATGGCGCTCTTCGTCGTGTGCCGCACGCGCGTCTTCAAGCCGAGCGCGAAGCGAGCAGGCATCGAACGCCAGATGCTCCGCCACGCGATCGCGACGGCGACGTTCGCGCAGGAGATCGCCCGGCTGCGCCGGCTCAACGTGGAGGAGGCCTTCCTCCTCGGCCTGATGCACGACATCGGCGCGCCCGTGGTGCTGCAGCTCGCGGCCGACGTGGCCGCAGAGCACCGGGTCGCTGCGACGGATGCCGAGGTCGACGCCGAGGTGAAGCGCCTCCATGAAGAGGTCGGCGCCTCGATCGCGAGGGCATGGGCGCTGCCCGAGAAGGTCGCCGCGGCGATCGGCGGCCATCACGGCGCGTGCACGCCGAGCGTCGCGCTCATTCAGATGGCCGACGCGTGCGCGCACGTCGTCCTCGAAGAGAGCACGCCCGAAGCGGAGGCGGCGTTGCGAGCGCTGCCGGCGGCCGAGGCGCTCAATTTGTATCCCGAAGACGTCGATGCGCTCTTCGCGCGTCGCGATGCGGTGCGTGCCGCCGTGGAGGCCTTCGCATGAGCACCGACCGGTTCGACTTCGTGGTGGTGGGCAGCGGCCCGGGCGGACAGAAAGCGGCGCTTTGCGCGGCGAGCGAGGGCCGGCGCGTGCTCGTGGTGGAGCGCGAGCCGAAGGTCGGCGGCGCGTGCGTGCATCAGGGGACGATCCCGAGCAAGACGTTGCGCCACACGGCGCTCTCGCTGCGCGACGCCGAGCGCGGGCTCGGCGAATCGGCGCGTACCGCTTCGGAGAGAAGGCGCGTCGATGCACTGATGACGCGCCTCGGCGGCGTGCTGCGGGCGCACACCGAGGTCGCGGTCGCGCAGCTCGCGCGCGCGGGCATCGAGGTGTGGCGTGGGCATGCGCGGTTCGTCGGCGAGCGTGAGATGGCCGTGCGCAGCGTAGATGGGCGCACGCGGCGCGTGAGCGGTGACCACGTGGTGCTTGCAGTGGGCAGCAGGCCGCGCGCGCCGGAGAACGTACCGGTCGACCACGAGACGATCCTCGACAGTGATTCGATCTTGTCGCTGACGTACCTGCCTCAGTCGATGATCGTGCTCGGCGGCGGCGTCATCGCAAGCGAGTACGCCTCGATCTTCGCGTGCCTCGGCGTGAAGGTGACGATGGTGGATACGAACGAGCGCCCGATGGCGTTCCTCGATCCCGAGCTCACCGGCGCGTTCCTCGCCGAGCTCACGCGGGCCGGTGGGCGGTACATCGGCCGCGCAAAGCTCGAACGCGTGACGACCGACGGGGTTTCCGAGGTCGAGGTGATGCTCGCGAGCGGCGAGGTGGTGCGCGCGGACAAGGCGCTGTGCGCGCTCGGCCGCGTGGCGAACGTGGGCAGCCTCGACCTTCCGGCGGCGGGCCTCGCGACGAACGCGCGCGGCATCATCCCGGTCGACGAGCATTGCCGGACCGCGATGCCTCAGGTGTATGCGGTGGGCGACGTGGCGGGCCCGCCGAGCCTCGCCTCTTCGGCGATGGAGCAGGGCCGCCGCGCGGTGCGCCATGCGCTAGGCCTGCCGAACGGCGGACGCTCGGACCTGATCCCGTTCTGCGCGTACACGATCCCGGAAATCGCGAGCGTGGGCCTGAGCGAAGCGGAGGCGACGGCGAAGCACGGCGGCGCGCTGGTGGGCCGAGCGCCGTACCGTGAGCTCGCGCGCGCGCAAATCGCCGCGTACGGCGAAGGCATGGTGAAGCTCGTCGCAACCCCGGACGGCAAGCGCCTCCTGGGCGTCCAAGTCGTGGGCGACGGCGCGTCGGAGCTCGTCACGGTCGGCCAAATGGCCCTGGTGGGCGGCCTGGGCGTGGAAGCGTTCGTGGAGGCGACGTTCAACTATCCGACGTTGGCGGAGGGGTATCGCGTGGCGGCGCTGGATGCCTTGCGGCGAGTGGTGCGGAGTGATGTGGGGGAGCTGGCGGCCGCGGAGTGATTCGGGGCGAGGGCCGCGCGCGGGCGGCGGCGGGGGCGTTCGCGTCGCGGTGCGAGCCGCGTCGGCCGCCGGATTAAACGGATAGACGCGATCACGGCGGAGACAGCTTCAGTGCATGCTCCGAGCACGCGCGAGCACGACGTTCCTTGTCCGTCACGGCGTCGGAGCTCGGATCTGCGCCGCCGAGAACGGCCAGCTCTGATGCGCGTCGCAGGTGGAAAGCCGCTTGGAGAAAGCTTTGCCTCGCCTTCGCGAATGCACCCAGGCGACTCTGTGCCTGCGCCTGCGCCTCGAATTCCGTTCCGAGCAGTCCGTGCGGAGTGCCCCAATCTGGAGCGTACAGGACAGCGAGCTTCAGAACGCGAATGGCCGCGTTACGCCTCTGACGCAGCGAGTACGCAAGGGCGACTCCCGAGAGTTGAACCGCGGCCCACTTATAATCCCCTAACGCGCGAGCATGCCGGAACGCTTCGCCAAAAGCGCGAGCAGCCTCGACCGGGTCGTCCGGGAGCGCCTCCGCCGCCCGGAGTTGGGCGGCCTCCACGTGTTCTCGAGTACTCATCCGCGCACGTAAAGTCCTGGTACGGCCACTGGCGGCACTGACACGGGCATTCGCATCAGGGCAACTGTTGATGACTCCGGCAATCTTGCGACACTGGGCCAGCACCGGATCGTACACGCCGCTGGACACCCGACGCACCCGTTCAGCGGGAAGCAGCGGCAGCGGCCGCGTCGCGCGGAGCTTCCGCCTGGCCCAATTTCTGAGGGTCAGATCAACCCTACTGATCCGTCGCATCGCCACTGGCAGGAGGCTGCCGTCGCCGTCGCACCTGGAAGATGACCGTACTCACCGCCAAGAATGCGCAACCCGGATCGACGACTACGGGGAGCCACGAGTAAGCTCGCAAGTAATCGATTGGCCCCGCGCCGAGGCCAATGGCTCCTGCAACACCGCCAACGAAGGGAATCAACGACCCTCGCCCCTTCGACCGCGAGTGGCGAACGATCGTCGTGACGTTGCTGACCAGGCAGCCGAGGAGAATCACTTCCCCAAGGATGAACCCGAGCAAACGGAGAACGCTGCTCAAGGCCAATAGATTCGCTGCCCGAGAGGGCCCTTGAAAAACTCCCAGCCGGACGGCCAGTAGAGGCTATTCGCAGAGACCTGACACTTTTGGCCGGACGCAAAGCTACCGGACTGGTTCCAAGGGCCAGAATCGAACTTCCCTGACAGGATGTAGTTTGTCCAGTTTGCCTTGCCCTTCATAACCCAGTCGCCGGCTTGGAGACATGGCCGGCCCCACCGCGATACTGTGACAAGGGACATCCGCGTCGGCAAGTTCGACCGAGTAACGGCGAGTTTCGCCGCATTCGAGCCCATCTGGACGACGCCGAGGATGACGGCGGGTTCGACCATTCGAGCGTCATGCTGACATTCTCCCGACGTTCCAGCAGGGCCTCCCAGCCTTGGCTCACCCCACCGACCAAAAGGTTGCTGTCGATGACCCAGAGGCTCATCCGATGCCGCGAAGCATTGACCGCCTCCGGCATCTCGTAAACCACATTCCCCGTGCACGCCCACACGCCGAAGATCGACGGCGCCGCGGGCACGTACAGCTCGACGTGATCGAACCAGACCTCGATGCTTTGCTCGCGAATACCGATCCTGCTCACACGGGCGTCGTGGCCACTACCGCCACCGCGGCGTGACTCCTCTCACGTCGACTGTACTCCGCTTCGCTCGGCCGGCGGCACGAAGCCGGTGGGTCCGAAGAGGCGCTCGTTGTTGAACCAATGCACCCAGTTCAAGGTCGCGTGCTCGACGGCCTCGAGGCTGCGCCAGGGTCCGAACCGTCGAATCACGTCGGTCTTGTAGAGGCCGTTGATGCTCTCCGCGAGCGCGTTGTCGTACGAGTCGCCGACGCTGCCGACGGACCGTTCCGGAGAGCTCGACGTCGAACGTCCGCCGTCAGAATGCTCGGCCGACCTTGACGTGCTGCCGGCGAAACGGTGGAAAGCGCGTCGACATCTCCACCGTGCCGCAGCTCGCCGGCACGCGCAGGTGACGACCACCGCACGTTACCACCGTCGGGGCGAGCACGTCCGAAGGACGGCCGCCGGAATGCTGCACGTGCTTTTCGCGGGGCGGTGAGCCGGGCAGCGTCGCTCGGTCAGTGATGCGTGATCGCCTCGAAGCTCACCGATTCTCCCGCCTCTGCGGCCAGCCATTCGCGTGCACGCTCGCTGACGAGGGTGAAGCGGAGCCCCTCGACACGGAAGAAGTCCGGCCCGCTCGGCCGAATGTCGACGTTGTGCGTGTACTTGCGAAAGCCAACGGTCGTCCGGCTGCCGACCCCCCAGATCGGCGCCTCGATCTCCCAGAGCGTCCCGATCTCGCGGGCACAATCCGGGTCGTGTAGTTCTGGCTGCACGTAGTCCTGTGGCTCTTCTGAAGGAGGAAGCACGGGCGGGAGACGCTCAGCTCGATTCCACGTCTCCCAATGCAACCTGACGGCGGTTGCGACCGCGACCGGCCCAAAGTTCAAGCCGGAGAGACGTGAGGACTCCAATACGCTGCGAAAGGCGCCTGTGACGATGACCTCTCCGAGGCTCGGAAAAGCAATCGGCGGGACGAATGGCCCCGTGCGCTCCAACTGGATCACTCCGCCGACCCGAGGTAGGCGGCTCGATATCCCATGAACAAGGACGCGCCCGTAATCGCCCCAAGGAACCGGTGGTGCACGCAGGATGTAGACGCTCATTTAGTACTCGCGGAACGGCAGATACCGGAACAAGTCATACTCGTGCATCATGTCTGCTGCCAAGTCGTGGCCTCTGATACGGAGGCATTCCCAGCCAGGATCTCAGCCCACTCCTCGTTCCATCCCATCGCGTCAATTCCGTGTGCACCCGCTGTGGCATCTGCAAGGCCCTTTCACGAGTTCGAAGGCGCCTTCGGCCGAGCCGGTATCGTGTGCGAACCAGGCTGCAGCTTGGCTGCAGCTTTTTCTAGGTTCTCCTTCCCTTCGCGGAGGATCTTGTTCTCGCGACGCAGACGACGAAGCTCTTCGCGCTCTTCGGTCGTCAGCCCGTCGCCTCGAGTGCCTCGTCGCGCTCGGCCTGCGCGACCTAACTGCGGATCGTCTGCGCAAAAGGTTCGCAGTCCTTGGCGAGAGCCTCCGGGCTACGCCCGGATCTGACCAGATCGACGATCCGTTTGCGGAACTCCGGCGGGTACGGGTTCCGATGTCTCTGAGGCATGGCGAACACCTTCCATCGTTACTGGGTCGGTGTCCATCGAACCGGGGGTACTTCACGAGTTCGGCTGGTTCTCCTCGTGGGCACCATGGGTCGGTCCGATGCGCGCGGGCTGGGTCGTCGACGAAGGATCGTGGAGCCCGGAATGGGAGCCAACCGAGGGCGAGCTGCACGACCTCGCCGAGAAGGCGATGGCCGACGAACTCCTTCACCGCTTCAGGAACGTCCTCGTGATCCACGCGCCTGGAAGGCTTGCCATGCTCGCGTCCGACCGGCCGCTTCCTCATGGTGACCCCAGGACCGCCATGAGCGCGCTTCCTCGTCAGCCAATCACCGAAGCCCCGCCGCCGAGCTGGTGGCCGGACGGCACTGGCAGGCCGACATCAAGACTGCTGACTCCGTTCCGGTCGACGAAGAGCAGGAAGATGCCTCCGATGATCTCGTCGTGGCTCTTGAACGTGCGAACGGACAGGTCTCTATCGAGATGTCCGTAACCGTCCGGCGGACGGCGTCCTGACAGCGGCTCAGCCCGCGGCGGCCCAGGCGCCGGGCAGCAGCTCGTCGATCGCGTTCGCCGGGTGATCCTGCACGCGGCCGAGGACGTCGGCGAGGT